>Ga0209172_10000135_pt1 | contig 221078 bp, 202 predicted proteins | sample LarsenN4metaG_FD_184113 | JGI IMG/M metagenome (GOLD analysis project Ga0209172, IMG submission 184113) | Hot spring sediment bacterial and archeal communities from British Columbia, Canada, to study Microbial Dark Matter (Phase II) - Larsen... ...
CGCTCGGTGGTACTCTCTGCCTGGCGTAGGGGCTCCTTTCTCCGTCCGCGGCGGACGGTCCGGTGTGTGCTCACCGGGGAGGATACCCTACGCCTTCACATTTTTACACCGAGTATAGGACGTCACCTGAAGCGCTTGACCCAGTGGCAATAGCACTGTTCGGTCCGGCGGCTATAGTGGCGGGAGCGCAAGGCTTCACGCAGGCGATCGAGGAGCTTGGGTTGTTGCCGTGCCGGTACAGGGGTGGGCAAGATTGATGGAGTGGCTGGCGCCGCGGGCTCGGGGCGCGGAGAGGGTGGCCATGGTGTCACCTTGGCCGAAAGCGAAGGGGTCCTCGGGGAGGGCAGGCTTCCGCGAGGATCAAGCGAATTCTCGCGCGCGCGGAGCAGGCCAACGTTCACCCGTTCAGGATCCCCGGTAGTCATCACGAATTCCCCCCTCTACGAACACCGGGGAACCGCGAAAACGATGAGACGGTACCACGAGCCCGAAGTGCCGTCAATTCGAACTTGCAGCTACACCGGCGGGTCTTCTCAGAATGCGGGACTTTGCATCCGGGAACTCCTAGCGGCACTTCGCCAGGATCCGCAGCAACTGAGCCGCGGGCTGCACCCCGCACTGGGCAGCGGGGTTTACGGCTTACGAGGAGAGGCCGTGCGCCCCGGAGTGAGCGTTCCTCGATGCCGCAGATTCTCCCGGAGTCCAGGACCACGGAGGCGCCCAGGCGGGGACCGCAGGGCATGGGGGGACCATAGCGGTAGTTTATCTCATTGGCAAGATCCTCCACTTCGCACGCCCACCGCATCTGCCTCGTGGACACCGCCGCTGGGAAGCTCGTCCCCACTGTCCAGACCCGCAGCGATCCCGATCCCATGGTGGTCGTTTCTCTTGCGTAACCTTTCCTCACCCCCTTCCCGGTCTCTCTGCGTAAAGGGTATTGCTGAAAGTGGGGTTGCCGGGGTATGTATGGTGCCTCCGGGGAGGGGGGTCCATATCAAATGACCAATGACCAGTCCCCAATGACCAATGAGTGGGGAGAGCACAGCGCCCATCGAGGACCATCAGGGATATGCCCTTCGTAATCCGACATTGCCGAGGCCAGCCGAGGCGTCAGCGGGGATCGCGAGCTGCTAACCCGCAATATTCGCGAGTCTCTAAGTCACCCTCACCCGTACCCTCTCCCATCGAGGGAGAGGGCCACAATCCTTGGTTCCCTCTCCCCACCGTGGGAGAGGGCCACAATCCTTGGTTCCCTCTCCCCACCGTGGGAGAGGGCCAGGGTGAGGGGGCCGTGTCGGCGAGGGAAGCGACTTCAGGATTAATCCAGGCTGAAGGGTTTCTTGTCCGACCGGCGGCAATCTGTGCGGTCCTGGCTATACTTGTGTGGGCCCTGTCTGACGGTCGAAACCTTGGGGCTGCATCAGCGCCGGTGAGCAAACGTGCGATGCTTGCCGGGGCCGACCTGCGGGGAGCGGACCTGCAGGGTGCGAACCTCCAGTATGCCAATCTCCAGGAGGCCCAGCTCCAAGGCGCAAGCCTTCAAGGGGCCGGTCTCCAGGGCGCGGATCTGCAGGGGGCAAATCTGGAGAAGGCCCAGCTCCAGGGAGCCAGCCTCCAGGGAGCCAATCTCCAGGATGTCAACTTCGAGGGCGCGGATCTTCGCGAAACGTTTTTCTGGGAGGCCAACCTTCGCGGTGCGCAGCTTCAGGGGGTTGATCTTTCGGGTGCCGTCGGCCTGACGCTGCAGCAGATCGGGTCAGCAGTCACCGACGGGAAGACCCGGCTTCCCGACTACCTGCGACCGCCGAGCGGGGGGCATTCAACGGCCAGGTAAGATCGGAGACCCGGCACGAATCGGAGGTGGAGGCCATGGCGCTGAGAACTCCTGAACAGTACGTCGCCTCGCTGCGGGACGGCCGGTCCGTCTACTACAAGGGAGAGCGGGTGCCCGATGTCACGGAGCACCCGGTCATCCAGGTGGCCATCGAGCACGCCAGCATCGACTACCGTATGGCCGAGGACCCCAGGTGGAAAGACCTGGCGACAGTCAAGGATGAGGAGACCGGGCGACTCATCAGCCGGTACTACCAGCTCCCCCGGACCAGCGAGGACCTGCTGAAACGGAGCGCGCTGATCGAACAGGCCACCCGCCTGGGACGGACCCTGGTGGTTCTCATCAAGGAGATCGGGACCGACGCCCTCTTTGCCCTGCATATCCTGGCCAAGCAGATGGACGAGAAGCTCGGGACGAGATACCTCGAGCGGGTGCGCCGGTATCACGCCTTCTGCCGGGACAACGACCTGGCGGTAGCCGTGGCCCAGACCGACGTGAAGGGTGACCGGAGCCTGGCGCCCTCGGAGCAGGCGGACCCCGATCTCTACGTCCATATCGTGGGGGAGAGCTCAGAAGGGATCCGAGTTCGCGGGGCCAAGGTCCACACCTCGGTCTCCACCAACGCCAACGAGATCATCGTCCTGCCGACCCGTGCCCTGGGGGAGAAAGACCGGGAGTATGCGGTGAGCTTCGCCGTACCGGCGAATGCCAAGGGGCTGAAGCTCATCGCCGCCCCCTACGGCGCAGCCCGGATGGATCGATTCGATCACCCCATCAGCGCCCAGCACCGCATGATGGAGACCCTGACGGTCTTCGAGGACGTCCTGGTCCCGTGGGACCGGGTGTTCCTGAAGGGGGAGTGGCAGTACGCGGGACCGCTGGCTCTGACCTTCGTCGAGTTCCATCGCTTCACGGCCATCTCCTACAAGCTGCCCCTGGTGGACCTCCTGGTGGGGTGCGCCCGGCTGATGGCGGAGTACAACGGCCTGGAGAAGGTCTCCCATGTCCGGGACAAGATGATCCACCTGATCAGCTACGCCGAAACCCTCCGCGCCCTCACCCACCATGCGGCGCTGCAATACCGCATGATGGAGCCGGGCATCGCGGTCCCGAACCAGATGCTGGTCAACATCGCCAAGCATCACTTTGCCAGCCATTACCATCAGGCGGTGCAGTGGGTCCAGGACATCAGCGGGGGTCTCACGGTCACGGGACCGTCCGGGCGGGACCTGCAGAGCCCGGAGATCGGGCCGACCATCCAGAAATACCTGGCCGGCAAAAAAGGGGTCTCCGGGGACAAGCGCCTGCAGGCCTTCAAGATGGTCCGCGATCTCACCGCCTCGGACTTCGGGGGCTACCAGGAGGTCCTGGCGGTGCACGCCGAGGGCTCCATCGAGGCGGAGAAGCTGGCGATCTTCCGCTCCTACGACGCCCGGGCCGCCTATGAGTACGCCAAGTGGGTGGCGGGGATCCAGGACTGAGGGTCCATATTTTCGATTTGGGAATGCCGATTTCCGATTTGAAAATCCAAGCGTGGTGAGATGTGCTGATGGCGAGTGATCGGGAGTTCTCCCTGGATGAGAAATACCGGCGGGAGGAGGGGCGGATCTTCCTCTCCGGGATCCAGGCCCTGGTCCGCCTGCCGCTGGACCAGCACCGGGCTGACCGGCGCCGGGGCCTGCGCACCGCGACCCTCATCGCCGGATACCGCGGCTCCCCTCTGGGCGGGCTTGATATTACCCTGGAGCGCAACCGGGACCTCCTGCGCGAACATCACATCGTCTCTCTCCCTACCGTAAACGAAGAGCAGGGGGCGACCGCGGTCTTCGGGAGCCAGATCGTCAATCTGCTTCCCGGGGGGAAATACGACGGGGTCCTGGGAATGTGGTACGGCAAGGGCCCGGGGGTGGATAGGACGGGGGATGCCTTCCGGCACGCCAACTACGCGGGGGCCGGCCGCCATGCCGGGGTGCTGGCCCTGGGCGGCGACGATCCCGCGTCCAAATCCTCGACGCTGCCCAGCGACTCGACGGTAGCGTTCTACGACGCCTTCTTCCCGGTGCTCTTCCCCGGCAGTGTCCAGGAGGTCCTGGACCTCGGCCGGCTGGGCTTCGAGCTGTCGCGCTACTCCGGACTCTGGGTGGGGTTCAAGGTCGTGACGAACGTCGCCGATGAGGTCGGTACGGCCGAGGTGTCGCCGGACCGGCTGTCCGTCGTGGATCCGGGCTACACGTGGGAGGGGCGGCCCTGGCGGCCGACGCAGAACCCGAATCTCCTCCCGCCGTGGAGCCTGGAGCTGGAACGGGAAGTACACACCGGTCGCCTGGAGGCGGCCAAGGCCTTTGCGGCCGCGAACCGACTGAACCGCATCACCGTCCCGACGCCGGGGGCCTGGCTGGGCCTCGCGGCCGCAGGGAAGACCTATTACGACCTCCGGGAAGCTTTGCGTCACCTGGGGCTCGACGACGAGGCGTTACCGCGGTTCGGCGTCCGCCTCCTCAAGCTGGGAATGCTCCACCCGATGGAACCGGGGATCGTCCGGGAGTTCGCGCGGGGCCTGGAGGAGCTGTTCGTCATCGAGGAGAAGCGAGCCTTTCTCGAACTCTTCATCAGCCAGGTCCTCTACAACCAGGCGGAGCGGCCACGCCTCGTCGGCAAGCTGGACGAGCAGGGCCAGCCCCTCGTGCCTTCCGTGGGCGAACTGGACGCCGATCGGATCGCGCTCCTCGTGGCGTCGCGGGTCCAGCGGCGCGTGCCGCTGGAATCCCTCAGGGCGCGGGTCGCCCTGCTGGAAGGCCTGGGGGACCGGTCGGCGCCGCCGACGCTCCAGCGGCAGCCCTACTTCTGCTCAGGCTGCCCGCACAACCGCTCCACGGTGGTGCCGGAGGGTTCATACGCGGGTGGCGGCATCGGCTGTCACACGCTGGCCTTGGGAACCCGTCCCACCACCGTGGGGGTCACCCAGATGGGGGGCGAGGGGGCGCAGTGGGTCGGGATGGCCCCCTTCACCGGGATTCCCCACATGTTCCAGAACCTCGGCGACGGCACCCTCTTTCACTCCGGATCCCTGGCCATTCGACAGGCCGTCGCCGCCGGAGCAAATATCACCTTCAAGATTCTGTATAACTCTGCGGTGGCGATGACGGGAGGCCAGCCGCCCGCGGGCGCGCTGACGGTCCCCGAGCTGACGCGTCTCCTGGAAGCGGAGGGCGTCCGGCGGATGATCGTGACGACTGACGAGCCGGAGAAATATCCCCGGGGCATCCACTGGGCGCGGGGTGTCCAGCTCTGGCACCGGGACCGGCTGGAGGAGGCCCAGCGTGTCCTCCGCGAGACGCCCGGCGTCACGGTCCTCATTTACGACCAGCGGTGCGCCGCGGAGAAACGCCGGCTGCGAAAGCGAGGGAAACTCCCCGACCCGCCCATGCGGGTCGTCATCAACGAGGCGGTCTGCGAGGGCTGCGGGGATTGCGGGATCAAGAGCAACTGCCTTTCCGTCCACCCGGTGGAGACGGAGTTCGGACGCAAGACCCAGGTTCACCAGGGGTCGTGCAACAAGGACTATTCGTGTCTGGATGGCGATTGCCCGGCCTTCGTGACCGTCACACCCATCGGGTCCACGGAGAAGGGGCGGCGGGAGACCTTCCGCGTGGAGCGCGAGCTGCGCGAGCCCGTGCCCATGGTCCCGCGCGAGTGCAGCCTCATCATGATGGGGATCGGCGGGACCGGGGTCGTGACCGTGAACCAGATCCTGGGCACCGCGGCGCTCCTGGACGGCCGGTGCGTGCGGGGCCTGGACCAGACCGGCCTCAGCCAAAAGGGTGGACCCGTCGTCTCGCACCTCAAGCTCCTGGACCGGCCCGAGGATGTCTCCAACAAGACGGCAGCCGGCGAGGCAGACTGCTACCTGGTCTTCGATCTGCTGGCGGGAACGGCACAGCAGAATCTGCGCTCCGCTCGGCCCGACAAGACGATTGCCGTGGTCTCCACCAGCCAGGTTCCGACCGGGGCCATGATCGCATCCACCGAAATCCAATTCCCGGATGTCCAGGACCTCGTGGCGTCGATCAACTGGACCACCCGGAAGGGGGAGAACGTCTTCCTGGACGCCGTCGAGATGGCGGAGACGCTCTTCGACGACCACATGGCCGCCAACCTGCTGCTCCTGGGGGCCGCCTACCAGGCCGGCGCCGTGCCCGTCAGCGCCAAGGCCATCGAAGAGGCCATTGCGCTTAACGGCGTGTCAGTGGAGATGAACACGCAGGCATTCCGGGCCGGCCGCCTGGCGGTGATGGATCCGACATGGGCGGGGAGTCTCAAGCGGCCTCGCCTGGGGGCCGCCGAGGCCTTTTCGAAGCCTTCAGTCGAGGCGCGGGCCTTGCTGGAGAAGGTGGGGGCCACCGGGGAGCTTGGGCGCCTCCTCGAAATCCGGGTGCCGGAGCTGATCGCCTACCAGGACCTGGCCTATGCGCGGGAGTACGTGGACTTCGTGAAGAAGGTCCGCGACGCGGAGCACGCGGCGGTCCCCGGCGAGACGCGACTCAGTGAAGCGGTCGCGCGCTTCCTCTTCAAGCTGATGGCTTACAAGGACGAGTACGAGGTGGCCCGGCTCCACCTGGTGACCGGCCTGTCGGACCAACTCGCCCGGCGGTACCCGGGCGGTTTCAGGATGGCGTACCACCTCCACCCGCCACTGCTGCGCGCGGCGGGCCGGCGGAAGAAGCTCAGGTTTGGCGGGTGGTTCACGGCCGTGTTCCGGCTTCTGGCGGCCTTGCGCGGCCTGCGGGGAACCCTGTTCGACGTCTTCGGGTACGCCAGAGTCAGGCGCCTCGAACGGGCGCTCCCCGGCGAGTACCGGGCCCTCATCGAGAAGGCGCTGACCACTCTGTCGCCCGACGGCTACGAGCGGGCCGTCGCCCTGGCGAATCTGCCCGATCTGATTCGGGGCTATGAGGAGATCAAGCTGCGGAACGTGGAGCGCTTCCGCGAAGAAGGCCGGAGGCTGGTCGGGTAGGAAGGCAACCGGGCAATCTGGGGTGCCTGGTTGCCAGATTGCCAGATTGCCAGATTGCCCGGTCTGAGTGGTGGTGAGGCCAGATGACGATGAATCCCTTTGAGGTCGAGCTGGACAAGGGACCGGCGAATTACGCCGCCTTGACGCCTGTGTCCTTCCTGACCCGGTCGGCCGCTGTCTATCCCGGTAAGCCCGCCGTCATCCACGGCGACCGGACGTTCACCTATGCCGAGTTCTATGCCCGCTGCCGGCGGCTGGCCTCGGCCCTCACGCGGCACGGGGTCGGGGTCGGCGACACGGTGACGATCATGGCCCCGAACGTCCCGGCGATGCTCGAAGCCCATTACGGCGTGCCCATGGCGGGGGCCGTCCTCAACGCCCTCAACTTCCGGTTGGATGCCAGGTCCATTGCCTTCATCCTGGAGCACGGGCAGGCCAAGCTCCTCCTCACGGACACGGAGTATTCCGACACGATCCAGAAGGCCTTGGCCCTGATCCCCAGGAAGATCCCGGTCATCGACATCGACGATCCGCTCTCCCCGGGAGATACCGGCCGGAGGTTTTTGGGCGCGAAGGATTATGAGGCCTTTCTCCAGGAGGGGGATCCCGAATTCGACTGGGCGCCACCCGCGGACGAGTGGCAGGCGATCTGCCTGCTCTATACCTCGGGGACGACGGGCAACCCCAAGGGGGTCGTCTACAGCCACCGCGGCGCATACCTGAACGCCCTCGGGAACGCCCTGACCTTGGGTCTCACCCACCGGACTGTCTATCTGTGGACCCTGCCCATGTTCCACTGCAACGGCTGGACCTACACCTGGGCGGTGACCTCCGCGGGCGGCACCCACGTGTGCCTGCGGAGGGTGGACCCGGCGGTGATCTTCCCCGCCATCGATCAATACGGCGTCACCCACATGTGCGGGGCCCCCATCGTCCTCTCGATGCTGATCCACGCGCCGGCCGAGGTGAAGCGAAGGTTCCAGCGCACCGTCGAGGTGGCCACGGGCGGGGCCGCTCCCCCGTCGGCGGTGATCGCGGCCATGGAATCCATGGGCTTCCGCGTCACCCACCTCTATGGCCTGACGGAATCCTACGGGCCGGCGACGGTCTGCGCCTGGCAGGCGGATTGGGAGACGATGACAGCGCAGGAGCGGTTGGCCCTGATGGCCCGGCAAGGGGTTCGCTACCCCACCCTGGAAGAGATGATGGTGGCGGATCCGCAGACGCTGACACCCGTGCCCAGGGATGCCAAGACCATCGGCGAGGTCATGCTGCGCGGCAACACCGTGATGAAGGGCTACCTGAAGAATCGGAAGGCCACGGAGGAGGCCTTTCGCGGCGGCTGGTTCCGGACGGGCGATCTGGCCGTCTGGCATCCCGACGGCTACATGGAGGTGAAGGACCGCTCCAAGGACATCATCATCTCGGGGGGCGAGAACATCTCGTCCATCGAGGTGGAGGAGGTGCTGTACCGCCATCCGGCTGTGCTGGAGGCCGCAGTGGTCGCCCGGCCCGACGAGAAGTGGGGTGAGACCCCGTGCGCCTTTGTGACCCTGAAGCCGGACGCCGGCCCCGTCACGGCCGACGACCTCATCCAGTGGTGCCGGGAAAATCTGGCCCGCTTCAAGGTGCCAAAGCGCATTGTCTTCGGGTCCCTGCCGAAGACCGTCACCGGGAAGATCCAGAAATACGTGCTCCGGGATCAGGCGAAGACGGTGGACTGAGAGGCCTCGAGGTTCGGCGGGAGTTCCCTGCGGCGAGCGAAGAGCCGTGGGATGTCAAGCGTCAGGGCGGTTGTCTTCGAAAGGAGGAGGGGAATGCACACGATCACACGTCTCCGAACGATCCTTTGGGAAATTCCGGCATTGCTGGCACTGGGAATCGTCCTGGCAGGGGCGCTGACCCTCGCCGCGCCCCCGGTCGAGGCGGGGCAGGCGAAGCCGGCAGAGCTGAAGATCGGCGTGGTCTCGTTCCTGTCGGGACCGGCGACGGTCTTTGGTGTGCCGTCCAAGAATGCGGCCGAGTGGCTCATCGAGAAGTACAACCGCGAGGGAGGCATCGGCGGGGTGCGGATCCGGCCGGTCTATGTGGATGAGGCCGGCGGGGCGGAGAAGCAGGTGGCGGAGTTTCGCCGCCTGGTTTTGGACGAGAAGGTGGACCTGGTGATCGGCTACATCTCCAGCGCCGATTGCCTGGCGGTGACGCCGGTGGCCGAGGAACTCCGGATGCTCACCGTTCTGTTCGACTGCGGCACCAACCGCATCTTCGAGGACAACAAGTACAAGTACGTCTTTCGCACCAAGGCGCACCAGATCCTGGACAGCGTCGCGGCGGCGAAGTACGTGCTCTCGGTCAAGCCGGGCGTGAAGACCATCGCCGGGATCAACCAGGACTACGCCTGGGGGCGCGATTCCTGGGAGAGCTTCCGGCGGGCCATGCTGAAGCTCAAGCCGGATATCCAGGTGGTGGCGGAGCTGTGGCCGAAGCTTCTGGCGGGCGAGTACTCCGCGGAGATCTCGCGGCTCCTGGCCGCCAAGCCCGATGTGATCCACTCGAGCTTCTGGAACGGCGACATCATCGGGCTCGTCAAGCAGGGAGCGCCGCGGGGGCTGTTCTCCCAGAGCCTGGTGGTGCTCACCGCGGGCGAGCACATGCTGCAGGATGTCGGCAAGGACATGCCGGAGGGCGTCGTGATCGGCGCCCGGGGCGATCACTGGTTCCTCCAGAATCCCAATGACCCCCTCCACAAGGAATTTGTGGATGGCTACCGCGCAAGGTACGGCCGGTACCCGATCTACCCCTCCTACCACATGTACCAGGCCGTGGCCGGCGTGAAGGCGGCGTTCGAGAAGGCCATGAAGGACGCGGGCGGGGCCTGGCCGGCGCAGGATCAGGTGATCAAGGCCTTCGAGGGAATCGAGTATCGGGTTCCCCCGGGACGGACCATGACCATTCGGGGGGACCACAATGGGATCGAGCCGGCCATCATGGGCCTGACGAAGCACGACCCGAAGTATCCGTTCGCCATCCTGGACCGGATGAGGGTGTTCCCGGCGGCCGAGGTGAACCCCCCGCTGGGCGTAAAGAGCAACGACTGGATCGACGGCTGGAAGAAGTAGCCCGTTTCCCCTCACCTGTCCCTTATATTCTCTCCCCCCTTGGGGGAGAGGAGGGGTAAGGGGGGCTGTGGAGTCGCCGTGACCGTACCGGTCGTGATCCTGCTGGACGGGGTCCTCTATGCGGTCGTGCTGTTCCTGGTGGCGGCGGGGCTGACGCTGGTCTACGGGGTGATGCGGATCCTCAACATCGCCCACGGCAGCCTGTACGCCCTCGGGGCCTACGCGGGGACCTTCCTGGTGGTGGCCTACCTGCGGACGGGTGGCCCCGCCCCCCTCATGTACCCGGCGCTCTTGGCCGGAGCGCTCCTGGCCGGGGCCATCACGGGGCCGCTGGTGGAGCGGCTGCTGCTCCGCCCCATCTACGCGCGCGAAGAGGTGGTCCAGCTCCTCGTGACCTATTCCCTGTTCCTCATCCTGGAAGACGTGATGAAGCTCATCTGGGGGGTGAATCCCTTCTACGTCGCCGGTCCTTATGCGCTCCTGGGGACCGTCAGCATCGCCGGCGTCCGCTATGCCTGGTACCAGCTCCTGCTGATCCTGGTGGCCCTCGGGACCGGGATCCTGGTCTCGCTGGCCATCCGGGGTACCCGCCTGGGCCGGATGATGATCGCCGTGACCACCGACCGGGAGATCAGCGCCGCCCTGGGCATCAACGTGGGGCGGGTCTGCACCCTCGCCTTCACCGCGGGCGCGGTCCTGGCGGCCCTGGGGGGCGCCCTGGTGGGTCCCCTGATCGCGGTGGCCCCCGGGATCTCCGTGGAGGCCATCGTCCTGGCCTTTGCCGTGGTGGTGATCGGGGGTCTCGGCAGCCTGGAGGGGGCCGCCCTGGGGGCGCTCATCGTGGGGATCACCCGGGCCGCGGCCGTCCAGCTCTTCCCGGAGGTCGAGCTGGCGACCGTCTACCTGATCATGGTGGCCGTCCTGCTGTTCCGGCCGCGAGGCCTCTTCGGCGAGTTGGAGGTGCGGCGGATATGAGACCCGGGCCGGTGCTCTCCCTGCTGGCCGTGGCCGCCTTCGGGGTGGCGCCCCTCCTCCTGCCAAGCTGGGTCATGTTCCTCCTGACCCTGGCCCTGGCCAAGTCCGTCGTCGTGCTGGCCATCGCGCTGCTCCTGCGGGGGGGCCTGGTCTCCTTCGGCCACGGCATGTTCTTCGCGGCCGGGGCGTACACGGTGGGTCTCGGCATGAAGTGGTTCGGCCTGCAGGAGGCGCTGGTGCTGGCCGCCCTCGGGGTCCTCGTCTCGGCCGGTGTGGCGGCGCTCCTGGGGCTCTTCATCGCGCGCTACCGCGGCATCTTCTTCGCCATGCTCAACATGGCGATCTCCATGGTGATCTACGCCCTGTTGCTCAAGCTGTACTGGGTGACGGGCGGGACGGACGGCCTCGGGATCCGCACCCCCACGATCCTCGGGATCACGCCGGATCGGCTGAACCTGCGCCTCGTCATGTATTACTTCACCCTGGCGCTCACGGCGCCGGCGTTCTATGTGGTGGACCGGTTCTGGCATTCCCCCCTGGGCTTCATGCTGCGGGCCGTCCGCGACAACGAGGTGCGGGTCGAGTACATGGGCTCCTCGGTGGGGCGGGTCATCTATGCCTCGTATATCCTCTCGGGCGCACTGGGCGGACTCTCCGGCATCCTCACGGGGTTTTCCGTGGGCCACATCGTGCCGGAGCTGGCCTACTGGACCACCTCCGGCGAGTTCGTCTTCGCGGCGATCCTGGGCGGGGCGGCCCGCATCCCGGGGCCGCTGGTGGGCTCCATCTCCTTCGAGTTCCTCAAGAGCTACGCCTACAAGTACGCCGCCTACACCTGGCAGATGACCCTGGGCGTCGCGATGCTCCTGATCATCCTGTTCATGCCCACCGGCCTCTGGACCATCTCCGAACTTCTCACGCGACAGGTGCGCCCGTGGCCACCATCCTCGAAACCCGCGCGCTGACCAAATCCTTCGGGGGGGTGCTGGCGGTGGGGGACGTCAGCGTCGCCGTCGGCGAGGGGGAGGTTGTCGGCATCGTGGGATCCAACGGGGCCGGCAAGACCACCTTCGTGAACCTTGTCACCGGGTATCTCAAGCCCGACCGGGGCCGCATCCTGTATGCGGGGCAGGACATCACGGCCCATCCGCCCCGGCAGGTGACGCGGCTCGGGATCGCCCGCTCCTTCCAGATCCCGCAGATCTACACCAGCCTCACGGTCCTGGAAAACGTGCTGATCGCCCTGGCGGCCCGGCAGGGAGAAGGGCTGCGGCCGTGGGGCCCCCTCTTTACCCGGGCACGGGAGGCGGAGGGGCTGAGGGTGCTCGAGCCCTTCGGGCTGGCGGAGCACGCCTCCCGGCCAGTGAGCGAGCTTCCGGAAGGGGGCGTCAAGCTCCTGGATGTCGCCCTGGCCGGCGCGCTCTTGCCGCGGGTGCTCCTCCTGGACGAGCCGACCAGCGGGGTCAGCTCGAAGGAGAAGTTCGTGGTGATGGACACCTTGGTGCGAATCCTGGCGGAGCGCGGCGTGACGGCCATCTTCGTCGAGCACGACATGGAGGTGGTGACCCAGTATGCCGGGCGCATCCTGGTGTTCCACGAAGGCAGCGTCATCGCCGACGGCGCCCCCCAGGTGGTCCTGGCCGATCCCGAGGTCCGGAGGGCGGTGATCGGATGAGCGGCAGCGTGCTCGAAGTCCGCGACCTCGAGGTCAAGCTGGCGGCCTTCGTGATCCTGCGGGGCATCAGCCTGCGCGTCCCCCATGGGGAGATCGTGGGGCTCGTCGGACGGAACGGCGCCGGGAAGACCACCACCCTGCGGAGCATCATCGGGCTGGTGCCCATCCTGCGCGGCTCGGTCCACCTGAACGGCCAGGAGTTGACGCACCGGTCCCCGCACGAACGAGTGCGGCTGGGTATCGGCTACCTGCCGGAGGATCGTCGCCTCATCGCCTCCCTGACGGTGGAGGAGAACCTGCTGCTGCCCCTCTGGGCCGCGGACCAGGACAATGGCGGGAACCGGTTAGCCCGCATCTATGACCTGATGCCGGAAGTGAAGCGCCTCGCCGATCGCCGGGCGGCGGCCCTGAGTGGCGGGCAGCAGAAGATGGTGGCCCTGGCCCGGGCCGTCATGGCGGGAACCAAGCTGTTGTTGCTGGACGAGCCCTTCGAGGGGCTGGCCCCGCTACTGGCGCGCCATCTCGCCGAGGTGATCCGGGCCTTGCGCGATGTGGCCGTGCTGGTGACCGAGTCGGATGTCAATCGGATGCGGCTGCTGACGGACCAGATCTGCACCATCGAGCGGGGGGAGATGGTCCTCGACTCCGCAGCAGGGGCGACCGGCTCATTACCTGCCATTACCCCGGAGAGAGACGCCAGATCGAATGTCCAATAACGAATGACGAAATTCGAACGAAGGCCATTCTCGTCCTGGCGTGCCCGTCCCGTTCGTCATTGGATCTTGGGTGTTCGATATTCGACCTTCGCGGGTGCCGGGCGCGAGGGCCCGCAGGGAGAGCTCTCGAATCGAAGCAACGGAGGAGACGGGGATGCGGGAGATAGGGATTCCGACCGAGACCATTATCCCCATGGAGACCGTACCCATCAAGTTCGGTCTCGGGGCGACGGAGGAGCTGGGGTACGAGTTGATCCGCCTCGGCGCGAAGCGGGTCCTGCTGGTCACCGACCGGGGTCTGGCCGAGGTAGGGCTTCCCGGGCGCGCCCGGCAGATTCTGGAAGCGGACGGGATCCGGGTGACCGTATACGATCGGGTGCACGTGGAGCCGACGGACAAATCCGTGGCCGACGCCGTGGCCTTCGCCGCAGAGGAGAAGCCGGACGCCTTGGTCGCGTTCGGTGGCGGGAGTGTCATTGACACGGCGAAGGCCATGAACCTCTTCACCGTCCACCCGGCGCCCCTGACGGACTACCTCAACAAACCCATCGGACAGGGACGACCGGTCCCCGGGCCTCTCAAGCCGCTGGTGGCCGTCCCGACCACGGCCGGGACGGGAAGCGAGAGCACGCCCGTCCTGGTCCTGGACATGCTTGAGCTGAAGGTGAAGACGGGTATCTCGCACCGGTACCTTCGGCCCAGCCTGGCCTTGATCGACCCCCTCAACACCGTGACCATGCCGCCAGAAGTGACGGCCGCGTCGGGCTGTGACGTCCTCTCCCATGCCATCGAGTCCTACACGGCTCGACCCTACAACACCCGCCCTCGACCCGCATCGCCCGCCGAGCGTCCCGGCTACATCGGGGCCAATCCCATCAGCGACCTCTGGAGCGAGAAGGCGATCGAGATGGGGGGGGAATATCTGCGGCGAGCCGTGCTGAACGGCCACGATCTCGAGGCGCGGACGGCCATGCTGCTCGCCTCGACCTTTGCCGGGATCGGGTTTGGCAACGCCGGGGTCCACATCCCGCATGCCATGGGATACCCGGTGGCCGGCATGGTTCGAGACTACCTGCCGCCAGGGTATGCCGTCCAGGAACCCCTGATTCCGCATGGTGTCTCCTGCATCGTCAATGCCCCCGCGGCCTTCGCCTTTACCGCGCCCGCCTGCCTGGAGAAGCAGGCCCGCGCGGCGCAGCTCTTGGGTGCCCGGATCGAAGGATTGTCGCTGACGGATGCGGCCATGGCGTTGCCCAGGGCGCTGATCACCTTGATGCGGGACATCGGCCTGCCCAACGGCCTTCGGGCCTTGGGCTACTCGGAGCGGGACATCCCTGCCCTGGCCGAAGGGGCCCTGAAGCAGCAACGCCTCCTCGCCTGTTCGCCGCGGCCCGTGGGGCGGGAGGAGATGGAGCGGCTCTTCCGCGAGGCGATGCAGTACTGGTAGGCCCCAGGCGAGACCGCCTATGGCTTAAGGCGTATCGCAGATGGACGGATCTGACCATACGCCACTTGCCGATGCCTCCCAGGCAGCGGGGCGGCTATGCCCGCCCGAGCGTGGCGAGGGCGCGTTCCAGGGCAGTCTCGATGCGGTCCAGCTCCACCTCGCTCATGGGCGTGCTGAGGCATCCCAGGCCGTTGTCATTCACCATGATCCCGGCATCCAGCAAGGCCATGAAGAGGCGGGTGGAGCGCGCGTCGATGCCGGGCTCAATGGTATCCCGGTAATTGCGGAGCGGCCGGTCCACCAGCATCAGGCGGAACAACGAGCCGTCGCCGGTCACCTGCCCGCGCTGCCCGCTCTTCCTGAAGACATGGTTCAGCCGCTTACGCAGCCTGGCTCCCAGGTCCTCCAGCCGGGCGAAGGCCGCCCGATCCATCGCCTGCATGGCGGCCAGGCCCGCAATCATGGAGACCGGATTCGCGCTGAAGGTGCCCCCGGAGAGGATCCGCGGCCCCTGGGTGCCCGGATCAAAGACGGCCATCACCTGGGCCTTGCCTCCGGTGGCGCCGATGGGAAACCCGCCCCCGATGATCTTGCCCATGGCGGTGAGATCCGGGTCACCCCCGTACCGTCCCTGCGCGCCCTCATAGCTCACCCGAAGCGAGATCACTTCGTCGAAGATCAGCAGGATCCCGTGGGCGCGGGTCACCTGGCGAAGGTGCGTGAGGTACCCGGGTGCGGCCGGAATGAAGCCCATCCGGTTTGCCAGGGGATCCACGATGACCGCGGCCAACTCGTTCTTGTGACGGAGGATCAGGCGTTCCGTGGCATCCGCATCGTTCCAGGGGAGCACCAGCGTCTCCAGGACCCGGTGCTTGGGAATCCCGCCGCTGCTGGGCAGGCTGGCGGGCGCGTCATCGGGGCCCCAGTGCGGCGGTGTCGAGTGGAAGCTCACCTGGACGTCATCGTAGTATCCATGGTAGGCCCCCTCGACTTTGGCGATTCGGTCGCGTCCGGTGAAGGCCCGCGCCGCCTTGATGGCCATCATCACCGCCTCGGTCCCGGAATTGCCGAACCGCACCCTTTCCAGGCCCGGGATCCTCTCCACGAGGAGCTTCGCCAACATCAATTCCTCCGGGGTGGAGAAGGCGAAGCTGGTCCCCCGAGAGAGCTGCTCGGTCACGGCCCGGACCACGGGGGGGAAGGCATGACCGTGGATCAAGGCGGTGAAGTTGTTGATGCAGTCAAGGCGCTCCACTCCGTCGAGGTCCGTGGCCCAGCACCCGCGGCCGCCCCGCACATAGAGCTGGTGTGGCCGCACGGTCAGGTTCGCCTTGGAGGTGCCGGCCGGGATGAACTGGATGGCCTCGCGGTACCACTTGGCGCTTTCGGAATCCGGGGCCAAGAAGACGTTGGCGCCGCTTTGGGGTCGCTGGGGCGTGTTCATGAGTATGGTTCCTCCTCTTCCGGAACGCCACTCCCGCCAGGAAAGCTATCCTACCCGCACCCCGAAGGCAACCGAAATTCCTGGGGTCTTTCTCTTGACAGCCGGGTGCGCTTTCGATAGCCTCCCCTCGGTCCGATCTGCGCCGGACAGCCATCCCGCGACGTGCCAGGTCGCGAGGACATACCGGGATTCAATATGGCTGGAGTAATCGGCGGGGGACGTCCGGGGAGGGGGGGCGATGAAGCTCGTCAGGCAGATTCTGAAAGAGAAGGGACACCGGTTCTGGTCCGTGGGCCCGGAGACGATGGTCATTGACGCCTTGAAGCTGATGGCCGAGAAGGAGATCGGGGCGTTGCTCGTGCTGGACGGTGGAAAGCTGGTCGGCATTATGTCGGAGCGGGATTATGCCCGGAAGGTTGCCCTGAAAGGCAAATCGTCCCTGGAGACCCCCGTCCGAGAGATCATGACGTCGAAAGTCTTCTTCGTCCGCCCGCAGCAGACTGTTGAAGAATGCATGGCGTTGATGACGGACAAGCACATCCGGCATCTGCCGGTCATAGACGGCGACAAGGTCACTGGCGTGATCTCCATCGGCGACCTGGTCAAGGCGACGATTGACGAGAAGGACTTCATGATCAAGCAGCTCGAAAATTACATCACCGGAGGCCGATGAGATCTCCGCGATGTTTCTCCTCTCCAGCCCCAGGTCCCGCCTTGCTCCTCTTCACTCCCTCTGCTGAAGAGCGTGCATGAGGCGCGCGTCCGAACTCCTCATACCCGGCGGCCTGGTGCTGCTGGCGGCCCTGGTCTTCCTGCGGCCCGGGGTGTTGCCGGAGTCTGCCGCCCCCTTCCTTCGGGTGTATCCCTATGCCGTCGCCGGGATCGGGGTCTGCCTGGGTTGGTACTTCCATCGAAGTCGAGTCGTATTCGGCCTCCTCATCCTGGCCCTGGCTGACCGGGCGCTCGTGGCGTTCCCCCTGGCCCTTGGAGCCGAGAGGAGCGCCGGTCGAACCGCCTTTAACGTCGTGGCGCTCCTCCTGCCGATAAATCTTGCCGCATACTCCCTGCTCTCCGACCGCGGGGTTATTTCCCGCCGAAATGCGGCCCGCCTGATTCCGATTCTGGGGCAAGTGGTTGCCGTGGGGGTGTTGTGGGTGGTCCGGCAGCGCGAGCTGAACGCCTTGCTGGACTACCGGTTCGTCGGGATGGACCTGGCGGCCTGGACTCCTATCCCGCAGCCAGGCCTCATGGCGTTCGGTGCGGGTTTCGTGTTGCTGGCCCTCCAGTTTTTCCGCATCCGAAACCCCATAGAAAGAAGCTTCCTATGGGCGCTGGCCGCGGCCTTCATCGCGCTGCAGACCGGCCGGGCAGGGTGGAGCCCGACCGGATTTCTCACCACCGGAGGGCTCATCCTCAGCCTATCGGTAATCGAAATGTCGTACCGGATGGCCTACTACGACGAACTGACCGGGTTGCCGGGGCGCAGGGCGCTGCAGGAGACGCTCCTCAGGCTGGGGAGCCAGTACGCCGTGGGGATGGTGGACGTCGATCACTTCAAGGGGTTCAACGACCAGTATGGACATGACGTTGGCGATCAAGTTCTCCGGATGGTCGCCGCGAAACTCGGGCGGGCGCCCGGCGGGGGAAAGGCGTTCCGGTATGGGGGCGAGGAGTTCGCCGTGGTGTTTCCGGGGCAGTCCGCCGAGGGTGTGATGCCGTATCTCGAAGCGCTGCGACGAGAGGTTCAGGCCTCCTGCTTCGTGCTCCGCGGACCGGACCGGCCCAAGAAGAAGCCTGACAGCCCCAAAACAGACAGCGGTCCGCGGAAGGCGGTGCTCGTGACGGTGAGCATCGGTGTGGCAGCCTGGGACGAACAGAAGAGGAAACCGGATCATGTCATCAAGGCGGCGGACCTGGCCCTCTACCGCGCCAAGGCCGCCGGCCGGAACACGGTGAGGCTCTAGGGAATGTGGAACCCACCGCGGCCTGAGCCGGCGCGGATCCGGTGAGCCCTTGTCGTATTCGCCCCTGGGGCCATCCGGTGCTCGAACATATTTGTCTGCCATGGGGAGGGGGAAATGCCTTGACACAACTCCTTGGATTCTATAGGATTTTTCTACCTGAACGAGCGCTCGATCGGGCTCACCTTCCCAGAGGATCATGAGAAAAAACTCGCTAAACGACATCGAAACCATCGTCAAAGACCAGGAGCTAATAGACAAGCGACACGCACAGATCTGCGACGCCGCCATCACACTTTTCTCCAAGAAGGGCTTTCACCAGACCAGCGTTCGCGAGATCGCCGAGGCCTGCGGCTTGGGCATCGGCACTCTGTACAGCTACATCAAGACCAAGGAGGACATCCTTCACCTGGTGTACCGCCGCATCCTGGAAACGTTCGAAGCCAGGATGCTGGAGGCCACGAAAGGGATCGAGGATCCGCGTCTGCAGCTCAAGGCGGCGCTGGAGGCGACCCTCAGGATCTACGACGAGTGTCAGGATGTCGTCGTCCTCCTGTACCAGGAGTCTCACGCCCTCGGCCGCCAGGGACTTCAGGCCCTGTTCGAGGTGGATCGGACCTACGTCGGGGTCTTCCGGGAGATCCTGGAGCGCGGGAATCGCGCCGGGCACTTCGCGGTGAAGGAACCGCACCTGCTGGCGGTGTGCATCCTGTTTCTCTGTGCGGTGTGGGACCTGAAGCGGTGGAACCTCAAGGGCTACTCCCTGGAGACCGTCATCGAAAGCCTGACCACGCTTGTGCTGAACGGGATCAGCGCTGACCGGTCTGTGATGCTTGACCCCGGTGAGGGAGAGGCCGCGCCAGAGGAGCAGAGGGGCAAAGGAGCCGAGGCGCAGAGGCGCTGAGGGGCGGAGGGGCATCAGCACGCCGGGGCAGGGGGGAAGAGGAGAAGGCGATGCAGGACGTGGTCATTGTCGGTGCAGCCAGAACCCCCATCGGGAGCCTCAACGGCGGCCTCGCGGCCATTCCCGCGACGCAGCTCGGCGCGATCGCGGCGGCCGAAGCGTTGCGCCGCGGCGGCGTGGAGCCCGCGCAGGTGGACGAAACGATCTTCGGGAACGTCCTGTCGGCGGGGCTGGGTCAGGCACCCGCGCGCCAGGTGGCCATCGGCGCCAAGGTGCCGGTGACGGCCGGGGCCCTCACGGTGAACAAGGTGTGCGGGTCCGGGATGATGGCCGCGATCCTGGCGGCCAATCGCATCCAGGCGGGCGAGGTGGAGCTGGTCCTGGTCGGCGGCATGGAAAGCATGAGCCGCGCCCCCTACCTCTTGGACCGGGCACGCACCGGGTACCGCATGGGCCACGCGCAGCTCATTGACTCGATGATCCTGGACGGCCTGTGGGACGTGTATAACCAGTTCTCCATGGGCTATTGCGGCGAGCTGTGCGCTGAGAAATACGGCTTTGGCCGGGAGGCGCAGGATGACTATGCCGCCCGAAGCTACACCCGTGCCCTGGCGGCCCAGGCTGCCGGGCGGTTCTCGGCCGAGATCGTGCCGGTGCCCGTCCCGGGCCGCAAAGGCGAGGTCGAGGCGATGGCCGAGGACGAGGAGCCGAAGCGGGGCGATCTCACCAAGATGCGGCGGCTCAAGCCGGCCTTCAAGGAGGGTGGGACCGTGACCGCGGCCAATTCACCCTCGGTCAATGATGGGGCGGCGGCCCTCGTCGTGGCCTCGGCCCGCCGTGCCGAGGCCCTGGGCCTCACTCCCCTGGCCCGGATCGTCGGGTTCGCGGGCGCGGCGATGGCGCCGGAGTGGTTCACCCTGGCGCCCATCGAGGCCATGCGGAAGCTCTTCAAGAAGACCGGCTGGTCCGCAGACAGCGTGCATGTGTACGAGGTCAACGAGGCCTTCTCCGTGGTGGCCATGGCGGCCATTCAGGAGCTGGGGCTGGACCCCGAGCGGGTGAACGTCAACGGCGGCGTCGTGGCCCTGGGGCACCCCATCGGGGCCACGGGGGCGCGGCTGCTGGTGACCCTGCTCTATGCCATGGCCGATCGGGGCGCGAGGCGTGGCGTGGCCAGCCTCTGCCTCGGCGGCGGGGAGGGCCTCGCCCTGGCGGTGGAGCGGATTTAAACCGACAGGGACAGGCCTGCCCGCCAAGGCGAAGCCGGCGGGGATAGCGACAGGGAACGGACGCGTGTGGCTGTTGGTGACCGGCATCTGATTGCACCGTCGGGGTTCGCTCTCGATTGCGAGGGACCATAATTCATTCGGACATCGCTGTCGGTTATCCCTGTCGGCTTTTTGTGAGGTGGGGGAGGCGCCATGGAGATAAAGACCGTGGGCGTGGTCGGAGCCGGCACCATGGGCCATGGGATCGCCCAGGTAGCCATCCAGAACGGCTTTCGGGTCATCCTGCGCGATGTCGAGGACCGCATCCTGCAGCACGCCCGGGCGCGGATCGACACGGCTCTGAAGAAACTGGTCGATGACGGGAAGATCAGCGAGGATCAGAAGACTGACACATTGAGGCTGCTGGTCACGACGACCAACTTGGCGGAGATGAAGAGCGCCGACTTTGTCGTGGAGGCGGCCCCCGAAGACTTTGGAATCAAGAAAGCGGTCTTCCAGGAGCTGGACAAGACGTGCCGCGCCAACGCCGTCCTGGCCACCAACACCTCCTCCATTTCCATCACGAAGATCGCCTCGACCACCAGACGACCCGACAAGGTGATCGGGATGCACTTCATGAACCCGGTGGCCGTGCTGCAACTGGTTGAGGTGGTCAAGGGGGTCGAGACGTCGTCCGAGACGGCCGCGGCCACCCACGACTTCGCCAAGCGGCTGGGAAAGACGGCCGTGGAAGCCGCCGACTTCCCGGGGTTCCTGGCGAACCGCATTCTCATGCCCATGATCAACGAGGCCATCTTCGCCCTTATGGAGGGGGTGGGAACCGTCGAGGCCATCGATACCGTCATGCGCCTGGGGATGAAGCACCCCATGGGTCCGCTGGCGCTGGCGGATCTCATCGGGCTGGACGTGTGTCTGGCCGTCCTGCGCACCCTGCACGAGGGACTCGGCGATCCCAAGTACCGGCCGGCGCCGCTCCTGGTCCGGATGGTGGATGCCGGCTACCTGGGTCGGAAGACCGGGCGCGGCTTCTACAAGCACACCTGATTGATCCCCACCGCCGCCAATTCGGGAGGTTCCATGGGATTCGAGACGATCGCGGTCACGGTGAAGGACGGGATCGCCACCATCACGTTGAACCGCCCCCAGCAAATGAACGCCCTGAACCGGCAGATGTTTCGGGAGCTGGACGAGGCCTTTGACCAGGTGGCGTCGGACATCGGGGCGCGCGTCGTGGTGATCACCGGCTCGGGCGACCGCGCCTTTGCCGCGGGGGCGGACATCCGCGAGTTCGTGGGCATGGGGCCGGTGGCGGCCCTGGACTTCAGCCGGAACGCTCAGCGGATCTTCCGGAGGCTGGAGACCATGCCCAAGCCGACCATTGCGGCGGTCAATGGATTCGCCCTGGGGGGCGGCTGTGAGCTGATGATGGCCTGCGACATTGCCTATGCCGCCGACACGGCCAAGATGGGCCAGCCGGAGATCACCCTGGGGATCATCCCGGGCGCCGGCGGGACCCAACGGCTGTCCCGTCTGGTAGGAAAGCAGAAGGCCAAGGAGCTGGCGATGACCGGGGAGATGCTCCCGGCCGAAGAGGCATTGCGGATCGGCCTGGTCTGCAAGGTGGTGCCGGCCGCGGAGCTGATGGCGGAGGTGCGAAAGCTCTGCGACAAGATTCTCAGCAAGGGGGACATCGCCCTGCGCATGGTGAAGGAGGCCATCGAGGCCGGCGCTCACGTGGACCTGGCCAGCGGCATGGAGATCGAGGCCAAGGCCTGGAGTCTCTGCTTCACCACCGAGGACCACGTCGAGGGGGTCCAGGCCTTCCTGGAAAAGCGCAAGCCCACCTTCAAGGGCCGCTAGAGGAAATGCAATTACAGATGAACGCCGATGGTTTCTCCGGTATCTCGGCGGAATAGGCTGCGGGGCGCTGCAGTATAACGTGGCGGCGAGACAATCGATCGAGCCGGTAACCGAGTTGAAATCAAGGGGGTAGAATTCACATTCCGCTCCCTGAAGGAGATGTATCTTCCTGATGGCTCGAAAGGTCACAACATCAGGTGCGACGGCAGCGCAAACAGCATGGGTCACTGCTTCCAGAAGGCTGGTGAGCTTTGCGGTTCGAAGGGTTACTACGTCCTGAACCGTGAGGGCGAAGCCATTCCGTTCGGGTCCAGCGTTGGGTCGGCGAGCGTGGGCCCTGGTGGTGGTAGGGCAGGTCACGTCACTCAAACCGGAATGACGGTTCCACGCAGCCTGCTCATCAAATGCAAAGAGTGAAGTCTCACTCTAGCTGGTGCGGACGGGCCGGAAGCGCCGTACCATTTTCCATCGCCGTGCTGGCCCGCCGCACAGCAAGACGCTAGACTGAATCTCTTCTCCTCGTCCTCGCGTAGTGAAGGCGGATGTGTCGTCATTCGTGTGGGAATAGGCACCAGACACCGTGAGGACAATAGGTGTGCGGATTCGCTCTAGGGGTCTCAAAGTTTCTCGATTGTGAATTGGACTGGGGAATAAGGCCGGCTATATTCGGAACCGAACCGCGCTCCTGATTTGGGGGCCTACGGGCCTGTTGTATTGTTAACGACGCTCGAATATACGCATGCAGCCAATCGCAATTGGGCGCCCTGGATCATAGACCATATAGTGGAATGGTGCCGGACAAGCGAATGAAGCAGAGGGCGATTCGCCGACACCATGTCTGGCGGCTCAAGCGGAACGTTCGGGGGTACTACTGGGATTGGGCCGAGCGTAGCCCGATCAAAGCTCGAGTCGTTGGCTTGTTGGCAAATACGCGATCGCTATGCTCCTGCTGGATGTGCGGGAATCCGAGACGCTACCTGGGGGAACGAACTCTAGAGAACGACGCGCCGATCGGATCACCGTCGGAGTAAACGCTCGCTGGACAACAGCCCTTAAATTTGAGCCTGAGTGACCATGACCACCGCAGTGCCGACAAAGCACGATGTCCTCAAACTGCTATTTCAGAATCGCGCTCGGATCAGGGCACTCGGTGTGAAGAGGTTAGGCCTCTTTGGATCTTTTGCCCGCGGCGGCCAGGCCGCTGGCAGCGATGTGGATCTCCTGGTCGAATTCGAGGAAGGCCGGAAGAGTTTTGACAACTTCATGCAACTGTCTTTCTTGCTGGAAGAAGTTCTCCAGCGTCGTGTTGAACTCGTGACTCTGGAATCCCTTAGTCCGTACATCGGTCCGTACATTCTTCGGGAGGTAGAGTATGCCCCTCTCGCCGCTTGAGTACCTCCGCCATATTCAGGACGAAGCGGAGTATCTCGCGGCACGGATGAAAGGCATGAGCAAAGAGAAGTTCATGCAGGATGAGACAGTCAAGCGGGCGTTCGTGCGGAGCATTGAGATCATCGGAGAGGCGGCAAAGAGGGTGCCATCTGACCTCAGGCAACGCTACCCTGAAGTCGAGTGGCGAGCCATCTCGGGTATGAGAGACAGGCTGATTCACGATTACTTTGGCGTAGACTACGACATCGTCTGGGATGTGGTGACGAACAAAGTGGCTGTTCTGCGGGGGCAAATTGAGAAGATTTTGCGGCAAGAACGCACCGCGGGTGCGTGATTCGAGAACGGGTTGGCAGGGGATCTGGGCTACGTTGATTTTTGCGCTGAAAGCCGTCGGCTACTGAGGTTGTGAGATGGATTTTGAGTTGACGGAAGAGCAGCGGATGTTCCAGGAGACGGCGCGGCAGTTCGCCGACAAGGAGATTGCGCCCATCGCCGCCAAGGTGGACGAGCTGGGGCGGTTTCCGCACGAGACGGTTCAGAAGCTGGGCGAGCTGGGTTTCATGGGCATTGCCGTGCCGCAGGAGTACGGCGGGGCGGGGGCGGACACCGTCTGCTACGTGGTGGCGCTGGAGGAGATCAGCCGGGCCTGCGCCTCCCACGGGGTGATCATGTCGGTGAACAATTCCCTCTACTGCGGTCCCCTGGCGCGATTCGGGACGGAAGAGCAGAAGCGCCGGTTCCTCGTGCCCGTGGCGAGCGGGCGGGCCGTGGGCTGCTTCTGTTTGAGCGAGCCCAATGCCGGGAGCGACGCCGCCAACCAGGAGACGACCGCCAGGCGCGAGGGCGACTGCTACGTCTTGAACGGGACCAAGAACTTCATCACCAACGGGAACGAGGCGGAGTACGCCATCGTCTTTGCCACCACGAACAGGGAGTTGAAGCACAAAGGCATCTGCGCCTTGGTGGTGGAACGGGGGACGCCGGGCTTCACCGTGGCCCACCTGGAGAAAAAGCTGGGGATCCGCGGAAGCAGTTGTGCCCAGATCACCCTGGAGAATTGCCGGGTCCCGGCCGCCAATCTGTTGGGCAAGGAGGGGGAGGGGTTCAAGATCGCCCTGAGCACCCTCGACGGCGGCCGGATCGGGATCGCGGCCCAGGCGGTGGGGATTGCCCGGGCGGCGCTGGAGGCGTCGCTGGAGTATGCAAAACAGCGGGTCCAGTTCGGAAAACCCATTGCGGCGAACCAGGCCATCCAGTTCATGCTGGCCGACATGGCCACGGAGATCGACGCGGCGCGCCTGCTCACCCTGAATGCTGCCCTGTTGAAGGACCAGGGCGTGCGCCACACCCGCGAATCCGCCATGGCCAAGCTGTACGCGTCCGAGGTGGCGATGCGGTGCGGCGTCAAGGGGGTCCAGATCTTCGGCGGCTACGGCTACATGATGGACTACCCGGCCCAGCGGTTCATGCGCGACGCCAAGATCACCCAGATCTACGAGGGCACCTCCGAGGTGCAGCGCATAGTCATTGCGAACGCCCTTTTGTCCTAGCGGCCGGAAACTGGAAATCGGAAATGGGAAACTGGGGCGAGTCGACGAGGGAGTTGACGAATCACTGCACCACCAGTTTCCCGCTTCCAATTTCCGGTCTCCACCTGTAGTGGGGAGCCGTGTGATGCACATCGTGGTTTGCATCAAGCAGATCATCGATCCCGAGATCCCGACCGACCAGTTCAAGCTGGACCCGGCCACCAAGCGGCAGGTCCGGGGGAGTCTGTCCCTGGTCATCAGCGCGTACGATCAGAACGCCCTGGAGGTCGCGCTGCAACTTCGGGAGAAAGCGGGCGGGAAGATCACGACCCTCTGCCTGGGGGAGGCGGGGGCCATGAGCGCGATCAAGAGCGCCCTGGGCATGGGGGTGGATGACGGCGTTCTCCTCAGCGATCCGTCTCTGCAGGACAGCGATTCCTTCGGGGTGGCATATGGGCTGGCCCAGGGCATCCGGAAGATCGGGACGCCGGACCTGATCCTGGCCGGGTGCGTATCGGGCGACACGGGCAACAAGGTGGTGGGGCCGCTCCTCGCCGAGGAGTTGGGACTGCCCTGTGTCACCTTTGCCAGCCGGATCGAGGTCGCCGACGGCAAGGCGGTGGTGCGCCGGATCGTGGAGGACGGTTACGAGCGGGTGGAGGCGCCGCTGCCTCTGGTCGTGAGCATCGTCAGCGACGACACCAACATCCCTCGTTACTCCAAGCTGAAGGACATCATGGCCGCGGCCAAGAAGCAGGTGCCGACGTGGAAGGCGGCCGATCTTGCCCTGGATCCCGCCCGGGTCGGAGCCGCGGCCGCCCGGCTTCGGATCACGGATGTGTATGTCCCGAAGCGCGAGTCGCGCTGCGAGCTGCTGGACGGGGACACGCCGGACGAGAAGGCCGCGCGTCTGGCCCTGCGCCTGCGAGAACTCAAAGTGATCTGAGGAAATCGGCTTTGGGCCGGGGGACGGAAAAATCCAGAGAGTCTCCCGCCGGGAATCCGAGGAGGGGAAATGACGGAGGTTCTGGTGCTGGCCGATGGACAGGGAGGCGTTCCCTCGCAGAACACGCTGGAGCTTCTGGGGGCGGCCGGGCAGGTGAGGGACGCCACCGGCGGGAAAGTGCAGGCGGCCGTGCTCGAGGGCGCGGCCACCGGGCTTTCCACGCGGCTGTTCGCCTACGGGGCGGACCGGGTCTTCCGGGCGGAACATTCCCTGCTGCACGGACGCCCGCCCGACGCGGTCGTCGCGGTTCTGGCCCAGATTGCCGGGCAGGCCGAGGCGCAGGTTGTGCTCCTGCCGGACGACTCCCTCGGCAGGGAGGTGGCCCCGCGGTTGGCCCATCGGCTCGCCGGCGGTGTGGTGAGCGAAGTGATCGCGATCGAGGGAGAGGGAGCCGGAGTCGTTTTCCACCGCCAGATGTACGGCGGGCGGACGATCGCGGCGATCCGCGCCCAGCGGTTTCCCGTGGTGGCCTCGGTCAAGCCGCGGATGCTGGCGCCGGCCCTGGAGCAATCCGGGCGGAGAGGAGAGGAGGTTCCGGTGACCGTGTCCCAGGACGCGTCGGTGGTTCGCACCAAAGTCCTGGAGCGAGTCGCCGAGGAGGTCCGGGGCGTCAAGCTGGAAAATGCCCGGGTGGTCGTGAGCGGCGGGCGGGGCCTGAAGGGCAGCGAGCCCTTCAAGCAACTGGAGGAGCTGGCGCAGATTCTCAAGGGGGCGGTGGGCGCGTCGCGGGCCGCGACCGATGCGGGGTGGGTGCCTGCCTCCTGGCAGGTGGGGCAAACCGGAAAGACCGTGAGCCCCGATCTGTACATCGCGGTGGGGATCTCGGGAGCCACGCAGCACCTGGCGGGCATCACCGGCGCCAAGACTATCGTCGCCATCAACACCGACCCCGACGCGCCGATCTTCAAGGTGGCGCATCTCGGCGTGGTCGGCGACTTCAAGGCGGTCCTCCCCAAGTTTATCGAGAAGTGCCGGGAACTGACCCAAGCGTGATCCAAGAGCGTTCGCCTGTTCGGCTGCGGAGTTCGGCCGCGAAAAGAACAACCGAACCGCCGAACGGTTCTTTGTGACATGTCGGAGCCATCCGGATGATCCCCTTCCGGGAAATCTACTGGAATATCCCGGCGCACCTCTGGATCTATCCGCTATTCCTCCCATTTCTGGCGCTGTTCCTCTACGGGTGTTACCGCCTCGTCATGCTCCTCATGATCGGGCAACCGGACAAGGAGATCCCCCCGGTCGGACGCCAGATCCGCGAGGTCTTGCAACAGGCGGTGCTGCAGCGCCGCCTGCTCGCCAAACCGCTGGCGGGAAGCATGCACGCCGCCATTTCGTGGGGATTCGGGATCCTCTTCATCGCGACCTGTCTCGTCGCGCTTCAGGACTACCTCGGCGTCCCCACACTCTCAGGGAATTTCTACCTCTACTTCATGTCCCTGGTAGTGGACCTGTTTGGTGTGGCCGCGCTGGTCGGGGTGCTCGTCGCCCTGATCCGGCGGTACGGCGTGAGACCCGCCCGGCTGTGGAAGCCGCGGGATGCCGAGGGCTACGACCTCTTCTTGTGGCTGTTGCTCGCGATCCTGGTGAGCGGGTTCGTGGTCGAGGGCCTGCGAATCATGGCCACCCGGGACCCGTGGGGCATCTGGTCGCCGGGCGGTTGGGTGACGGGCCTTGGCTTTGCGGGGTTCTCCCAATCCCAGCAGGCCCGCTGGCACCGGGTGGCGTGGTGGGGGCACGCGGTCCTGGCCTTCGGATTCATCGCGCTGCTCCCGTATACGCTGATCCGCCACATCCTGGCGGCGAGCGCCAACATTGCGCTGCGCCGGCCGCAGCCCTCGGGAGTGATCCAGCCGGTAGTCCTGGAGGAGGCGGAACACTTCGGCATCTCGACCATCCAGGCCTTTCCCCGCAAAGACCTCCTGGACCTCGTGGCCTGCACGGAGTGCGGGCGGTGCCAGGATGCCTGCCCGGCCTGGGCCACGGGAAAGCCGCTCACCCCGAAGGGGCTCATCATCGATCTTCGCGACCACCTGCTGTCCAAGAGGAAAGGCGACGGGAACGGCAAGGCGATGGTCGGCGGCGTGATCAGCGAGGAGGTGATCTGGTCCTGCACCACCTGCGGCGCCTGCCACCGGGAGTGTCCGATCTTCATCGAGCCTATTCCCAAGATCATCAACATGCGGCGCTTCCTGGTGATGGAGGAGGCGCGCTTTCCGGAGACCATGCAGGCGGCCATGCGGGGGATGGAGGCGCGCGGCCATCCCTATCAGGGGGCAGTGGCCAGCCGGACGGCATGGGCTCAGGGCCTGGATGTCCCCGTGCTTGCGGACAAAGGTTCCGCCGAGTTCCTGTACTGGGTGGGCTGCGCCGCAGCCTTCGACGAGCGGGCGCAGAAGGTGGCCCGCGCCCTGGTGCAGGTGCTCCAGGCGGGCGGGGTGGATTTCGCCATCCTGGGTGAGGAGGAACGCTGCACCGGTGATCCCGCCAGGCGCATCGGCCACGAGTTCCTGTTCCAAATGCAGGCCCAGGCCAACATCGGGACGCTGAACGGGTACGGGGTGAAGAAGATCATCACGGCGTGCCCGCACTGCTTCAACACCCTGGGCAACGAGTACGGACAGTTCGGCGGCGACTACCAGGTGACCCACCACTCGGTGCTGATCAACGACCTCTTGCGGCAGGGCCGGGTCAAGCCGACGAAGCCCATCGGACAAACCATCGCCTACCACGACTCGTGCTACCTGGGCCGGCACAACGGCATCTTCGAGGCGCCGCGCCAGATCCTGCAGACCCTGCCCGGGGTGCGGACCAGGGAGATGGAGCGCAGCCGGGAGCAGGGGTTCTGCTGCGGGGCCGGCGGTGGGATGATGTGGTTCGAGGAGCGGATCGGCAAGCGGGTGAATATCGAGCGGACCGAAGAGGCGCTTCGCGTCAAGCCGGACGTGGTGGGGACCGCCTGCCCCTTCTGTCTCACGATGTTCGAGGATGGCCTTCGGGCGAAGGATGCGACCGAGCAGATGAAGGCCATGGACTTGGCGGAGCTGGTGGCACGCGCCCTCTGATCAAGGTGTTCGGTCGTTTGGAAGTTCGGCTGTTCGGTTGTTCTCTTGGATGGGGAACCACCGAACTGCCGAAGGCTCGAACAACCGAACGGTTGTCATGAACTTTGAGCTGACTGACGCGCAACGCCTGATCCGTGACACAGTGCGGGAGTTCGCCGAGAAGGAACTGGCGCCGATCGCAGGCGAGTTGGACCGACGCAAACAGTTTCCAGAGAAGCCCCTGCGGCGCTTGGCGGAACTCGGCATCCTGGGGATGACGATACCGCCGGAGTACGGGGGAGCGGGCGCGGATACGGTCAGCAGTTGTCTAGTCTTGATGGAGATCAGCCGGGCCTGCGCCAGCACCGCTGTGGCGGTGTCCCTCCACAACACCTTGAGCTGCGAGGTCCTCTACCGATACGGCACGGAGGCGCAGCGGCGGAAGTACCTGCCCGCCCTCTGCCGGGGCGAGATCCTGGGCGGATTCTCCTTGACCGAGCCCGCGAGCGGAAGCGATGCGGCAAGCCTCCGGACGACCGCTGTCCGGCGGGCAGATCATTACGGCCTGACCGGGACCAAGCTCTTCGCAACGAACGGGAGCCGGGCCGGCGCCATCATCCTGTTCGCCTCCACGGATCTTTCCCAGGGTGACAGGGGAATCACGGCGTTCCTGGTCGAGCCTTCGATGCCGGGATTCCGGGTCGGAAAGCGCGAGGAGAAGATGGGGCTTCGGGCGTCCGATACGGTCGAGCTGGTGCTGGAGGACTGCCAAGTCCCGGTGGAGAACCGGATCGGCGAGGAAGGTGAGGGCTTCAGGATCGCCCTGGCCTCTCTCGTGAACGGGCGCGCAGGCATCGCGGCCCAGGCGGTCGGCATCGCCCAGGCCTGCCTGGATGCCTCGATCCGGTATGCCAAGGAACGCCGGCAGTTCGGGCAGCCGATCGCGCAGTTCCAGGCGATCCAGTGGAAGCTGGCCGACATGGCGACGGAGATCGAGGCCGCCCGCCTCTTGACGTTCCGCGCGGCCGCCCGGAAGGACCGCGGTCTGCCTTTCACCGCGGAGTCCTCGATGGCCAAGCTGTTTGCGTCGGAAGTCGCCAACCGCGCCGCCTACGAGGCGGTGCAAATTCACGGAGGCTACGGGTATCTCCGGGATTTCCCGGTGGAGCGCTACGCCAGGGACGCCCGAGTCCTGACGATCTACGAAGGCACGTCGGAGATCCATCGGCTGATCATATCGCGGCACCTCCTGGCGGACGAATAACCACTCGACCCCACCTTCTCCTTGGATGGGGGAGAAGCGAGGGACGAAGGGGACGCGGAGGGGATTCATGACATTCGACCCGGAAGAGCTTAGGCGCCTGGAGCAGGCAACGGCCCGCTGGGAACGGGAAACGATGGGGCCGCACCTGGAACGGACCCCGGAACGGTCCGACTCGTTCACCACGGTGTCAGGGAAGCGGATCGGACGCCTGTACACGCCCCTGGATGTCCCGGCGTTGGACTACCAGAAGGATCTCGGTTTTCCGGGGGAGTATCCCTTCACCCGGGGTGTCCAGCCCACGATGTACCGGGGCAGGTTCTGGACCATGCGGCAGTACTCGGGCTTCGGCTCGGCCGAGGAGACAAACCAGCGCTACCGGTACCTTCTGGAGCAGGGGCAGATGGGCCTTTCGGTGGCGTTTCACCTGCCCACCCTTATGGGGTACGACTCCGATCATCCCGCGGCCCTGGGTGAGGTGGGAAAGTGCGGGGCGGCCATCGACTCGCTCCAGGACATGGCGGTCCTGTTCCGCGGGCTCCCCCTGGACAAGGTCACCACGTCCATGACCATCACCTCCACCGCAGCGGTGGCCTGGGCCATGTACATCGCGGTATGCGAGCAGACGGGGGTCCCTTACGATGAGATCGGGGGGACCCTCCAAAACGACATCCTGAAGGAGTACATCGCCCAGAAGGAATATATCTTCCCCCTGAAGCCGTCCCTTCGCCTCGTGACCGACACCATCGTCTTCGGCAGCCGCCACTTCCCCAAGTGGAACACCATCAGCATCAGCGGCTATCACATCCGGGAGGCGGGCGCCACGGCCCTGCAGGAGCTGGCCTTCACCATCGCCGACGGCATCACCTATGTGGAGGAGGGGATCCGGGCCGGCCTGGACGTGGACGACTTCGCGCCGCGGCTCTCCTTCTTCTGGGACATCCACAACGACTTGTTCGAGGAGATCGCCAAGTTCCGGGCGGCGAGGCGGCTGTGGGCGCGCCTGATGCGGGACCGCTTCAAGGCGAAGAATCCCCGCTCGTGGATGCTGCGGACCCACGCGCAGACGGCCGGGGTGTCCCTGACGGCGCAGCAGCCCTACGTGAACATCGCCCGGGTGGCCCTCCAGGCCTTGGCGGGCGTTCTGGGTGGCACCCAGTCGCTCCACACCAACTCCATGGACGAGGCCTACGCCCTGCCCACCCAGGAGGCGGTGACCATCGCGCTGCGGACCCAACAGGTGATCGCCCACGAAACGGGCGTGACCAATACCATTGATCCCCTGGCCGGCTCCTACTTCATCGAACGGCTGACCAACGAGATGGAGGAGGGCGCCCGGGACTACCTGCGCCGCATTGACGAGCTGGGCGGGATGGTTCGCGCCATCGAGGTGGGCTTTCCCCAGCAGGAGATCGCCAACTCGGCCTACGCCTACCAGCGGGCGGTGGAGCGGGGGGAGAAGGTGATCGTGGGCGTGAACCGGTTCGTGGATGAGAATGAGCAGCGCCCAATCCCGATCCTTTTCATTGACGAGGCGTTGCAGCGGCGGCAGATGGAACGCCTGGCGACACTGCGGAAGACCCGGGACAAGGACCGCTGGAGCCGTGCGATGGATGATTTGCGTGCCGCTGCCCTGGGCCGGGACCCGTGGGGGAAGGACCTGCTCATGCCCAAGATCCTGGAGGCGGTCAAGGCCTACGCCACGGTGGGGGAGATCATCGGCGTCCTGCGCGAGGTCTGGGGGGAGTACACCGAGCCGAATATCATCTGAGATGCCAAAGCAACCGCAAACACCCGGCGCCCGCCTCTGGCGGACCGGGTACCCGGCAGATGAAGGCGAATGGGAATGTCCCCATCTGAGATTGACGGGAGAGGGTGATGAGTAGCGCGCGGAAAATTCGGGCGTGGATTGCAAAGCCGGGGCTGGACGGGCACGACCGGGGGGCGCCACCGGGAGGGCCCGGGGGTCACAGGCGGGATGAAGGGCGACGCCATGAGTAATGAGCGAAAAATTCGGGTACTCATTGCCAAACCAGGGCTGGACGGGCACGACCGGGGGGCAAAGGTCATTGCGCGGGCGTTTCGGGACGCGGGCATGGAGGTCATCTACACCGGGCTGCGGCAGACGCCGGAAATGATCGTGAATGCCGCCATTCAGGAGGATGTGGACGCCATCGGCATGAGCTGCCTCTCCGGCGCCCACATGCACCTGTTCCCGAAGGTGATGGAACTGCTGAAGGCGCGGGGCGTGGACGATGTCCTGGTCTTCGGCGGGGGGACCATCCCGGACGAGGACATCCCCAAACTGAAGGCCTGTGGCATCTCCGAGGTTTACACGCCGGGTGCCAGCACTCAGGATGCCATTGCTTTTGTCAGGAACAACGTGAAGCGGAAATGATCGCCCGTTGTGTGCTGGGGTGGAGGGATTGAGGATGCGACCCGTGTACCTGGTCTCCGGCGGGGTCAGCAAGTTCGCCAAGGCGCGGCCGGACGTGACCTTCCAGGCCATGGTGAAGGAGGCGTACGACTACGCCCTCCAGGACATCGGCCTGGAATTTCGAAAGGCGGCCGAGATCGTTGACGGAACGGTGGCCTCCTACTTCTCGGATCACTTCATGCGCCAGCTCAAGGCGGGGAGCATGGTCCAGGACTACCTGGGCCTGTGCCCCAAGCCCAGCAAGCGGGTCGAGGGGGGCGGCGCCACAGGGGGTCTGTCCTTCCAGGCGGGGTGGGAGCCGGTGGCGGCCGGCCGGTACGACCTCTGCGTTGTGTACGGCTGGGAGACCATGTCCCACGTGAACACCTGGAAGGGGAACGAATTCATCGCCCTGGCCTCGGACGTCAGCTTTGACTACCCGGTGGGCGGCTTCTATTCGGGCTATTACGCCATGATGGTGGTCCGCCACATGCAGGAGTTCGGGACCACGGTAGAGCAGATGGCTTTGGTCTCGGTGAAGAATCACAACAACGCCTTCCACAACCCGTACGCCCAGAAGCGGATGAACATCCGGATCGAGGATGTCCGGGCCTCGGAGATGGTGGCCTGGCCCCTCACCATGCTGGACATCTGCGTGATGAGCGACGGCGCGGCCGTCGTCTTCCTGGCCAGCGAAGAGGGTCTCAACAGGCTCGAGAAGGCGACGGGCCGCCGCCTGCACCCCGCCAAGGTGACGGGAGTTGGCGGCGGCATCGACGCCATGCGGATGGCGGACCGCCCCCATGGCGGCGTGATCCTGCTTCCCCACGAGAAGGCCGAGGATTACAAGGGGTTGAAGTATCCGGGGGTGCACTCGTTTCGCGCCGGCCGCATGGCATCCAAGACGGCCTACCAGATGGCCGGGATCACCAACCCGATGGAGGAGCTGGACTTCATCGAGCTGCACGACGCCTACACCTCGTCGGAGATCCAGACCTACGAGGACATGGGGCTCTGCCGGTACGGGGAGGGCGGGAAGTTTGTCGAGGCGGGAAAGCCCTTCATGCCGAATCTGGATTACGGCTACCGGTTTCCGGAGCAAGGGAAGATCCCCGTGAACCCGTCCGGCGGCCTCATCGCCTGCGGCCACCCCGTGGGGGCGACGGGCCTCATGCAGGCGGTCTTCGCCCTCTGGCAGCTCCAGGGGAGCATTGGGAAACATTTCGGGAACGAGCAGCTCCAGGTGAAGAATGCGCGGCGCGGCGCCATCCACAGCCATGCCGGCACGGGAACCTATGTCGCGGTCTCGATCCTCGAGAAGGGGTTCTAGCCATGGGCGAGAAAGAGGCGAAGCGGGTGAAGCTGCCGGAGACGGACGACGGGACCATCCTGTTCAATGTGCCGTTCCCCAAAGATCTCAAGGACCTGAAGGGGATGGCGCCCATCATCATCAAGCAGCCGTACCACATCGACTACATCCACAGCTACGGCCAGGATTCGCCCTTCTTTGCCGGCTTGGCCAACGGGAAGCTGCTGGGGACACGGTGCGCGCCGTGCAAGTACACCTACGCTACGCCCCGCCTGCACTGTATGTACTGCGGGGGCGAGTGCGACTGGGTGGAGCTGCCCCGGGAGGGCAATGTCCACACCTTCACCGTCTGCCACTACGGGAGCGAGGAGTTCCTGAAGGAGACCCCCTTCGTCCTCATCCTGGTTGAGTGGCCGGGAGTGGACACCCTGTTCCTGGCGCGGCTGATGGGGGTGGATCCGCTGAAGCCTTCGCTTCAGTGGGTGGGAATGAAGGTGCGGGCGCGGTTCAAGCGCCTGTCCAAGTTTAAACCGACGGATGTGTATTTCGTACCGGCCTAACAAGGCAGGGGCGTTCGGCGGTTCGGTGACCCGGCGGCTTGGGTGTTCTTTCGGATTCGGAACCACCGAACACTCGAACGACCGATGGCATTGTTGATGAGGCCATGAATCTTGAGCTGACCGACGCCCAGAAGGCCGTGCGGGACATGGTCCGGGATTTTGCGGAGCGGGAGATCCGACCGGTCGCCCACCTCTACGACGAGAAGAGCGAGTTCCCATGGGAGATCGTGACGAAGATGGCGCCGCTGGGCCTTCTGGGGATGGTCTTCCCGGAGGAGTACGGCGGCGCGGGCATGGATTACGTGAGCTACGTTCTGGCCCTGGAGGAGATCGGGCGAGAGGATGGGGGGGTGGCCCTGACCGTCGCCTCTCACAACTCCCTGTGCAGCAACCACATCTACCTGGCCGGAAGCGAGGAACAGAAGCAAAGGTACCTCGTGCCCCTGGCACGTGGGGAAAAGATGGGGGCGTGGGGCTTGACCGAGCCGGGCTCGGGAAGCGATGCGGCCGGCCTCCAGACGACGGCCGTTCGGAAAGGAGATCGCTGGATCCTCAACGGGACCAAGAATTTCATCACGCAGGGGACGGTGGCCTCGGTGTACGTCATCATGGCGATTACCGACCGCACTCTGGGGAAGCGGGGGATCTCGGCATTCATCCTGGAAAAGAACACGCCGGGGTTCCGTCCCGGGCGGAAAGAGGTGAAGCTGGGGGTGCGTTGTAGCGACACCGCCCAGTTGATCCTGGAGGATGCAGAGGTCCCGGCCGAGAATCTCCTGGGCGAGCTGCACCACGGCTTTGGGGACACGCTCAAGGTGCTGGACGGGGGCCGGATCGGCATCGCTGCCATGGCGGTCGGGCTTGGTCGGGGAGCGCTGGAGGAGAGCGTCAGATACGCGAAGGAACGCCACCAGTTCGGCCAACCGATCGCCCGGTTCCAGGCGATCCAGTGGAAGCTGGCGGATATGGCCACGGAGATCGACGCCGCCCGCCTGCTCACCCTGCGCGCGGCCGCCCTGAAAGACCGCGGCCTCCCCATGGCGAAAGAGTCGGCCATGGCCAAGCTCTTTGCGTCCGAGGTCGGAATGCGCGCCTGCACCCAGGCGATCCAGATCCACGGCGGGTACGGGTACCTCCGCGACTTCCCCGTCGAGCGCTACTTCCGCGACGTCAAGCTCACCGAGATCGGCGAGGGGACCTCAGAGATCCAGCGCATGGTGATCGCCCGGGAGATCCTGGGCCGCGACTGGATCTAGCCAGTCCATCCTCTGCCTCCCGGCACTTTCCCCTTGACGAACGACCGTCCCTGTGGCACACATGGCCATCGCATCCCCTTCGTAACCGCGCATGAGCATCCTCACTGCCCCCACAGCAGACGAGGGTGGATCGTTCGGGGATGTTGAACCTGGGAATGGGTTTTCCCGCGGCGGGTTACACCGAGCTCGGAAGCCCGTCCCGGAGGCCCCAATCAGAGGAGGGATGTCACATGAGTGGTCCGCGTGTACGACTCGGTCTTGTCCTCGTGCTGTCGGTCGGGCTCGCCATTGCCGTCTGGTCCCCGGCACTGGCGCAAGTCATTACCCTGAGGGGGGCCAGCCAGTTCGACGACACCCACTCCTTCAACCAGAACATGCTCAAGCTGGAAGAGGAAACGAAGAAGTGCTACGGCAAGCCGGTGAACTTCGTCCTGCACCGCAACCGGGAGCTAGGCCTGGAAAAGGATTACTTCGCCTACATGAGCCAGGGCCTATCGGTGGACTATGCGGTGGTCGCCCCCTCGCACATGGCCACCTTCTCCAAGCAGGCCACGCTCATGGATATGCCATTCCTATTCCGGGACATTGACCACTGGAACAAGGTCCTCTCCACCGGCGAGGCCCTGAAGCCGATCTACGATGACGTCCTGGCCAAGGCGGACGTCATGCTCATCAACTACGGTGGGGGCGGCGTCCGGAATATTGTCGGGAAGAAGCCCGTGCGAAACATGGAGGAGCTGAAGAACCTCTCGATCCGCGTCATGGGGGCCCCCATCCAGACCCGGATGTTCCAAGCCATCACCGCGGCGCCGACCGTCATCGCCTACGACGAGGTGTATAACGCCATCCAGACCGGCGTGATCCAGGCGGGCGAGAACGAGAGCCCCGGCTGGTCCCAGATGAAGTGGCACGAGGTCGCGTCGGCCATTTCGAAGACCATGCACGCCATCACGATCCGGCCGCTGGTCTTCAGCGCGAAGACCTTCCGGAAGCTCCCGAGTGACCTGCAGAGCTGCCTCCAGAAGGCCGCGCCGGTTGCGGGGGCGCATGCCCGCAAGTGGGAGCGGGATGCGGATGACGCGATCCTCAAGAAGATGCAGTCGGAGGGCAAGATCCAACTCTATGAGTTCACGGACCGCGCCAAGCTCCTGGAATTGGCGGCCCCGGTGAAGGAAGCCTTTGCCAAGGAGGTCGGGGCGGAGAAGGTTTTGGCGAACATCAACGCGGTGAAGTAACCGTCGCGCTGGTCGCAGGCTACGCGAGTGGGTCCCCGGCCTCGGACAGGCCGGGGACCTGCTTTTTGTTTTGACCGGGAGAGGTACCATGCACGAGGATTCTGCTTTGAAGCGTCTTCTCGACGGTTACTATCGGTTTCTCCAGACCCTGGCCTGGCTCCTCATGGGTCTGCTGATTGTCCCGGTCACGCTGCAGATCTTTTCTCGTTACACCGGCCTCATCCCGCGGTACATCTGGACCGAGGAGGCGGCCCGGTTCTGCTTCATCTGGATCATCCTGGTCGGCGCCATGATCGCCGTGCGGGACGGCACCCATTTCGAGGTGGACGTGATCCCCACCCCGAAGACCCCCCGGGGAGAGGCGATCATGCGCTTGGTCGTGTACGCCTTCATGCTCGTCTTCACGTCTATCTTCGTTCTGTACGGATATCAGTACGCGCTGTTTGGCTATACCCAGACCTCGGAGCTCACCGGTATCAACATGGTCTTCATCTACGGGATCTATCTGGTGGCCGGCGTGACCTGGCTCGTGTTCCTGGGCGAGCGAATCCTGATCGCGATCTCGGTCCTGCGGGGCAATGAGGCGGCCATCGAGCGGCTGCGAGGGGATCACCATGTCGCCCGGTGAGGTTGCCGCGATCCTCTTCGGAACCTTCGGTGTCCTCGTCGTCCTCCGCGTTCCGGTGGCCTTCTCGCTCGGCCTGGCCTGCCTGCCGATCTTTGCGCTGAATCCTCGCCTGACGCCCATCCTCATGATGGGGGAGATGACCAAGGCCTACAACTCATTCATCCTGCTCGCGGTTCCCTTCTTCCTACTGTCCGCCAACATCATGAACTCGGCGGGAATCACTGATCGGTTGGTGGATCTGACCCGCTGCGTTGTCGGCCAATTCCGCGGGGGACTCGCCTACATCAACGTGCTGGTGAGCATGATCTTCGCCGGGATCTCGGGATCCTCCACCGCGGATGCGGCCGGCGAGGGCTCCCTGATCATCCCGGCCATGCGGAAGCAGGGCTACGACGTGAGCTTCACCGTGGCCATCACCGCCTGTTCGTCGGTGATCGGGGTCATCATCCCCCCCAGTATCCTCATGATTGTGTGGGGGGGCGTCATGAACGTATCCATCGGGGCAATGTTCCTGGCCGGCATCATTCCCGGCATTCTGGTGGGGGGATCCCAGATGGTTGCGACCTATTTCTATGCCAAGAAGCGCAATTACCCGATCTATGCCCGGGCGACGGTCCGCGAATTCTTCCATGCCCTGGCTCGGGCCTCCGCGGCCATGATGACGCCGGTCATCATCGTTGGAGGGGTCGTGACTGGGTTCTTCACGCCGACCGAGGCGGCCGTGGTGGCGGTGCTATATTCCTTCATCGTCGGCCTTGCGATTCACCGATCCATCGGCCTGAAGGACATCCGGAAGGTCCTGTATGATACCGCGCGCCTCGCCTCTATCTCGCTATTCAACATTGGCACGGCCTCGGCGTTTGGGTGGCTCATGGCCTACTACCAGATTCCCAAGGTAGTCGTGACCTACCTCGCCCAGTACGGTGCGGGCGTGATCAGTGTGGGCCTCATCGAGGCGATCGCCTTCCTCTTCATCGGGTGCTTCATTGATGCCATTCCATCCATCATTATCATCGCGCCGCTCCTGGCCCCCCTGGCCGCCAGCGTGGGGATGCACCCGATCCAGTTTGCCATCATCGGGGTGGTCTCCCTGGCCTTCGGCCTGGTGACGCCGCCCTACGGACTGTGCCTCTTGATTGATTGCGCCATCGCCCGCGTCCGGGTGTCCGAGGTCATCAAGGACGTGGCCATCATCCTCATCCCCATGCTGGTGGCGCTCCTGCTCATCATCCTTCTCCCGGACCTGGTCTTGTTGATCCCGCGCCTGCTCATGCCCAAGTTCGTCTGAGACGGAGGGAGGCGGGACGCCCGGCGCCCGCTCCTGCTGTCCCCCCCGTCGCCTCCAGCCGCCGGATCAGTTACGCGGACACGATGTGCCACCCGCGGCCCAGGTCCCCCCGCCCCTCCCACTCCCGGCTTCTCCCGATGCGGGTGAAGCGTTCGTGGAAATGAAAGGAGTATCCGCTGTATAATCCCTTCCTCCTTGCCCGGTCAAGACCGAGCCGCTCCTGGGCTCTCAATGGCCCTTCTAGGCCGGGATTTTTCCTGTTTTTTTATGGACATGGCGGTTTTCGCTATGGTAGCTTCCCCAGTCACAAACGCGGGTTTGCGGGGAAGAATTAAAGGGGATGGACCTCGTCCAGAAAATCCTGCAGGGCGATACGCGAGCGGCTGCCCGGTTGATGAGTCTGGTCGAAAACGGGGCCGGAGAGGCCGTTTCCGCCTTGAAGGCCCTGTATCCCCACACCGGAAAAGCCTACGTGGTCGGCGTGACCGGTCCGCCAGGCTCGGGGAAGAGCACGCTGGTGGATGGGATCACGGAAGAGTTGCGCCGCCTCGACAAGTCCGTTGGCATCGTCGCGGTGGACCCCACCAGCCCGTTCACCGGCGGCGCCATCCTGGCCGACCGGATCCGAATGCAGCGCCACAGCCTGGATCCGGGCGTCTTCATCCGCAGCATGGCGACGCGGGGGCATCTCGGCGGCCTGGCCCGCGCCACGAACGATGTGGTGGATATCCTGGACGCGGCCGGCAAGGACTACGTGATCATCGAGACCGTAGGCGTCGGACAGGACGAGGTGGAGGTGGTCAAGGCGGCCCACACCAGCATCGTGGTGGCCGTCCCGGGGCTGGGGGACGACATCCAGGCCATCAAGGCCGGCATCATGGAGATCGGGGACCTCTTCGTGGTGAACAAGGCGGACCGCGACGGCGCCGACAAGACCGTCACCGAGATCGAGATGATGCTGCACCTGGGCAAGCCGACCGGGGGGTGGCAGCCGAAGGTGCAAAAAACCGTCGCGGTCAGGGGAGAGGGCATCCCTGAACTCACCCAGGCCATCCTGGAGCACCAGGCCTTCATGCACACAGCGGAAGGGCGCCGCCAAAAAGGGAAGGAGCGGAGCCGCTGGGTGTTCTGGGAACTGCTCCAGGAGCAGGTGACGGAACGGGTCGTGGAGAAGGTCACCGGCAACGGCACGCTGGACCGGTTGATCGAGCGGATCGCAGCCCGGGAGACCGACCCCTATTCGGCCGTCGAAGAGGTCCTCAGGAAGGCGGGGTTGTAAGTTCCAGATTCGTCACGGGACACCGGTCGTCGCCACCGGCTATGGACGGCCGCGACGGCGGGCAGTACGAATGCATACGGGTTCGGTGCGGGGAGGGGGATGACCCAGCCGGCGCGCGACGAAATCCATCTCAAAGTGGACGACCTGCGCATCGCCTTTGGGGGGGTCCAGGCCCTGGCCGGGGTCAGCCTGGACGTCCGCCGGGGAGAGATCTTTTCCCTTATCGGACCCAACGGCGCCGGGAAGACGGTCCTCCTAAATTGCATCAACGGCCTGTACCGCCCTGACGCGGGGCGAATCCTGTTCGAGGGCCAGGATATCGCCCACCTCGCGCCCCATCGGCGCGCGGCGCTGGGAATCGCGCGGACCTTCCAGAAGATCGAGCTTTTTTCGGGAATGACCGTCCTGGACAACATTCGCCTGGGCCGCCACCTGCACATGCGAACGGGGATCCTTGCCGGTGCCATCTACGCCGGGAAGGCGGCGCGGGAAGAGATCACCCACCGCGACTTCATCGAGCGGGAGATCATTGATCTCCTGGAGATCGCCCACCTCCGCGACAAGATCGTCGGGATGCTTCCCTACGGCCTGCAAAAGCGGGTGGAGCTGGCACGGGCCCTGGCCCTCCAGCCGCGGATCCTCCTCCTGGACGAGCCCATGGCCGGCCTGAACCTGGAGGAGGTGGAGGACATGGCCCGCTTCATTCTGGACCTGAACGAGGAAGAGCGCTGGCGCGTGACCTGCGTCCTGGTCGAGCACGACATGGGAGTGGTCATGGACATCTCGCAGCGGGTGGCGGTGCTCAACTTCGGGGAGAAGATTGCCGAGGGACCCCCGGCCGAGGTGCAGGCAAACCCCGAGGTGGTCCGCGCCTACTTAGGAGAGGTGGAGGAGCTGTATGCCTCGCGCCGCTAGCGCCGATGAGGTGGAGATCACTTCCGACCTCACCATCCCGAAGCTTTTCGTCCGGCGGGCCAAGGAGCAGGGCCAGCGGGTGGCGATGCGGGAGAAGGAATTCGGCATCTGGCGCCCCATCACCTGGGCGGCCTACCTGGACAACGTCCGGTCCTTCGCCCTGGGACTCGCCGCCCTCGGCCTTCGGCACGGGGACAAGGTGGCCATGATCGGGGACAACCGGCCCGAAGGCCTTTTCGCCGAGATGGCCGCCCTGTGCGCGGGCGGGGTGGCGGTCTGGCTGTTCCAGGACGCCTTGATCGACGAGGTGCAGTACATCGTGGACCATTCCGACGCCCGGTTCCTGGTGGTCGAGGGACAGGAAGAGGTGGACAAGGTGCTGGCCATCACGGCGAAGTGCCCGAAGCTGGAACGGATCATCTGGGAGGATCCCAAAGGGATGCGCGGCTACCAGGACCCTGCCCTGATCCGCTTCACGGAGGTCCAACGCCTGGGCCGCGAACTGGCCGAGCGGGAGCCGGGCCGGTTCGAGGGCATGGTTGAACAGGGAAAGGGGGAGGACATCTGCCTCCTCTTTTACACCTCGGGGACCACGGCCAAGCCCAAGGGCGCGCTCCTCACGCACACCAACATGCTGAAGATGGGGCAGAACCTCATGCGGGTGGACCCCTGCCGGGAGACAGACGACTTCGTCTCCTTCCTGCCCATGGCCTGGATCGGCGAGCAGATGATGTCCATCTCCTGCGGGCTCATGGCCGGCTTCACCCTCAACTTCCCCGAGGAGCCGGAGACGGTCTTGGCCAACCTCCGCGAGATCTCTCCCCATGCCATCTTCTCGTCGGCCCGCTTTTATGAACAAATGGTGCGGACGGTGCAGGTCAAGTACCTGGACGCCAGTCGCGCGAAGCGCAAAGTGTACGAGTGGGCCCTGGATATCGGCTACCGGCTGGCGGATTTCAAGCTGGCCAGGCGTCCGGCCCCCTGGAGCTGGAAGGCCCTGGGGCTATTGGCCGACCAGGCCGTCCACAAGAAGCTCCGGGACCACCTTGGCCTCGCCCGCATCCGGAACGCCTACAGCGGCGGATCCGCCCTGGGCCCTGACTATTTCCGCTTCTTCCACGCCATCGGCGTGAACCTGAAACAGATCTACGGCCAGACGGAGATCGCCGGGATCTCGGTCGTCCACCGGAGCGATGACATCAAGTTCGATACGGTCGGCAAGCCCATCCCCGAGACCGAGGTGCGCATCACCCCTGAGGGCGAAATCATCTCGCGCAGCCCCTCGGTCTTCAAGGGCTTCTACAAGGACCCCGAGGCGACGGCCAAGGCCCTGCGGGACGGCTGGCTGTATTCCGGGGACACCGGCTTCATCGACCCGGACGGCCACCTGGTCTTCTTCGACCGGACGAAGGACGTCTTCATCCTGAGTGACGGGAGCCGGTTCTCCCCCATGTTCCTGGAGAGCCGGTTGAAATTCAGTCCGTACATCAAGGATGCCTGGGTGCTGGGGCACCAGCGGCCCTTCGCCGCGGCCGTGATCTGCATCGACGCCAGCGTGGTGGGCAAGTGGGCCGAGGACAATCGTATCGCCTACACCAGCTACCAGGAGCTCTCGCAGGATTCCCGGGTGTGCACGCTGATCGGGGGCGAAATCCGCAAGACTAACACCCAGTTGCCTGCGGCGGCGCGGATCCGGCGGTTCCTCAATCTGCACAAGGAGTTCGACGCCGACGACGAGGAGCTGACGCGGACGCGGAAGCTCCGCCGGGCCTTCCTGGAGGATCGCTATCACGATTTGGTGGAAGCGATCTACGCCGGCGTCGGGCGGGTCGGAATGGGGACGACGGTCACCTACGAGGACGGACGGGTGGCGGAGGTCAAGGCGGACCTGACCATCCTGGAGGTTCCCAACGGGTGAGCACTGAAAATGCAAAACTGACAACCGACAATGGACAATGCAAATGGGGGAAGCCCCACGAACCGTTCTCCGTTCCTGCTCGTGCTTGTTGGGCGGTTGTCAGTTGTCGGTTTGAGATTTTTCATTGAGTATGGACCTCTTTATCCAGCTCCTGATCACGGGCCTCATGGTGGGAAGCATCTACGCCCTGGTGGCCCTGGGGTGGACCCTCATCTACAAGTGCTCCGGTGTGCTGAACCTGGCCATGGGAGAACTCACGCTGATCGGTGCCTATGTCTGCCTGAGCTTCTACGCCTGGGGTATCCCCTTTCCACTGGCGGTCATCGGGACGCTGATCATCGGCTTCATCCTGGGACTGGTGACGGAACGGCTGTTCCTGCGCCGGCTGGTGGGGGAGTCGGTCCTGGCGGTGATCATGGTGACGGCGGGTCTCTCCTTCTTCTTCCGCGGGATCGTGGTGATCGTCTGGGGGGCGGATACCCAGGTGTTCACGCCCCCGGTCTTCTCCGCCGAGCCGATCCGCTGGGGACGGATCGTCGTGGGCCAGGTCTATGTCTGGAGCTTCGTCGCCGCCCTGGTCATGCTGGGGGTTTTCGTGGCCTTCTTCAAGTACACTCGCTGGGGGCTGTCGATGCAGGCGACGGCCGATGACGAGATGGCCGCCCTCTCCCTGGGCGTCAGCGCCCATCGGGTCTACGCCTTGGCCTGGGCCATCGCCTTCATGGCCGCGGGCGTCGGGGGAACCCTCCTAGGGAATATCAACGGGCTGAACATCTCGGTGGGATACCTTGGTCTGCTGGTGCTTCCGGCCGTCGTCCTGGGGGGACTGAACTCCGTTCCGGGCGCCATCGTCGGTGGGATCGTCATCGGGATACTCCAAAATTTGTCCGATGGGTATCTCAGCCGCCTCACCCCCGGGGGAGTCAAGGAGATCGCGCCCTTTGCCTTCATGGTGATCATCCTGTTGTTCCGTCCGTACGGGCTGTGGGGGTGGGTCAAAATCGAGCGCGTCTGACGACGCGTTCGCTCAAGGAAAAATGTAAAACCGACAACCGATTTAGTTCCCAACGGAGTTGGGTATGTATTTGCCTGCCGGGTACTATTTCGAGAATTACGCCAAAGATCAGGCCTGGTGGCGGACGACCTTCATCCGGGTCAAGATGGTGGCCCTGGGCCTTTTTCTGTTCCTGATCTTTCCCCAGACCGCCAACCTGTACCTAGTCTCCATCGCCAACGTCATCGGCTACACGATCCTGTCCGCCATGGGGGTGCAATTACTCATCGGGTACTGCGGCCAGATTACCCTGGGGCATGCCGCCTTCATCGCGGTGGGCGCCTACGCCACGGCCATCGCCATGCTTCAGTACGGACTTCCCTATCCCGTCGGCGTGGTCCTGGGCGCGATCGCGGCCGGCCTCTGGTCCGTTCTCTTCGGCCTGCCATCGGCCCGCGTGAAAGGCTTCTATCTGATCATGACGACCATGGCGGCGCAATTCATCACCGTGGACTTCATCATCACCCAGTATGTCAGCCAGATCGGCGGTCGGGGGACCTATTTCTCGCTCCCCCCGGGGAGCATCCGGATCGGGCCGTGGGCCGTTGACTCGGAGTTGAAGGTGTATTACCTCATGATCGTTCTGGTCTTCCTGTGCACGGCGAGCATGGCCAACCTCCTCCGGACCCGGGTCGGCCGGGCCTGGATCGCGATCCGGGACAACGACATCGCCGCGGAGGCCATGGGGGTCAACATTGTGCTCTACAAGCTGTTGGCCTTTTTCGTGGCGGGCGTTCTCGCAGGGATCGCAGGTGCCTTCTGGATTAGCTCACTCTTCTTCGTAAGCCCGGAGCATTTCCAGCTCGGCTGGTCCCTCTGGCTGGTGGGGGTGATTCTGATCGGCGGCGCGGGGAGCCTGCACGGGACGATCTTTGGCGCCATGTTCGTGACCCTGGTCCTGGAGGGCTTGAAGTTTGCCGTCATTCCCCTGAGCGATGTCTTTCCCACGCTCCAGGATCGATTTCTGTATGTCAAGGAGGCCGCCTTCGGCCTGGCCATCGTTCTGTTCCTGCTGTATGAGCCCAAGGGCCTGGCCTACCGCTGGCAGCAGATGAAGAACTACTTCAACCTGTGGCCATTCTCGTATTGATCCGACCTTCGAAATTCAAGATTCAGGATTCGACATTCGATATTGCGGTGCGAATTAGACGGCATTAGGCGCAACATCGTACTCAGCGAAAGGAGGAGGAAGAATGCGAAAGAGAGGCTGGTCGGTTCTCTGGGTGCTCGTGCTGTTGGCGATGGGCTCCGAGGCCGTCGCACAGAATGTGGTCAAGATGGGTTCTTTGAATGACATGACGGGACCGACCTCGGATGTGGGCAAGGACATTGCCCTGGGAATTCGTGAGGCGGTGCAGTACGTGAACGACACGGGGGGGATCAACGGCAAGAATATCAAGTTGTTCCTCTACGACTACGGCTATCGGGTGCCCGAGGCCATCACCACCTACAAGCGGTTCCGAGACTTCGACAAGGTGACGGCGGTGTGGGGCTGGGGGACGGGCGACACCGAGGCGCTGACGCCTACGGTGAACGCCGACAAGATGCCCTTTCTCTCCCACTCCTTCTCGGCCCACCTGACCGACCCCAAGAAGACGCCGTATAACTTCATCTACGGGACGGATTATTCGAGCAACGCCCGGGCGGCCATCACCGCGTGGCACAACCAGGTGTGGCTGAAGGATCCGAAGTTCAGGGCGGACCGCGAGAAGGGCATGAAGCCGAAGTTTGTGGCCTTCTACTCGTGGCCGACCCCGTACGCCAGCGCGCCCATCAAGGCGATCAAGGATCAAGCCACGCTTCTGGGCTTTGAGGTCGGTCCTGATCAGGACGTCTCCCTGACGGCCCTGGACACCAAGAGCCAGGTCCTGGCCGCCAAGAACTTCGGGCCCCACCTGGTCTGGCACGGCAATACCACCATGTCGGTGGCCACGGCCGTCCGGGATGCCCACGCCCTGGGGCTGGGGGCCGACCATATTGTGAACAACTGGGGTTACGACGAGAACCTGATCAAGCTGGCGGGCCCCGCATCGGAGCGGGTCATGGGCGCGGCCGTCAACGCGTTCTTCGGCGAGAGGGTGCCCTTGATGGACAAGGTGACGGAGTACGCCAAGAAGATGAACCCCGGCGTGCCGCTGGAGAACCGCCTGATCCGGACGGTGCAATCCTGGGTGGACGTCCTGCTGATGCGGGAGGCCTTGGTCCGCGCCGATAAGGCCGGGAAGCTGAACGGCCCGGGCGTGAAGGAGGCGTTTGAGACCATCCGGGAGTGGACGCCGGGCCTGGGCCGGCCGCCCATCACCATCACGCCCACCGACCACCGGCCCGGCTCCCTCGTCCGGATCTACATGATCAAGGACCGGAAGTTCAACCTGGTGGAAGAGGTGGACCTGAAGAAGCGCTGGCCCGACAAGTGGGAGAAGGAGTGGCTGGGCTGGTAGGCGGATCGGCCGAGGAGATGGCTGGGGTGGAAAAGCGAGCCGATGGTCTCAAGATCAACAACATCGAGGTCATGTACCACGAAGTGATCCTTGCCCTCAAGGGGGTCTCCCTGGAGGTCCCCCAGGGGAGGATCATCGGCCTGCTGGGCGCCAATGGCGCTGGGAAGAGCACGACCCTGAAAGCCATATCCGGCCTTCTGCGACACGAAGATGGTAAGGTCAGCGAGGGCAGCATCGAGTTCCTCGGCCAGCGCATCGACAGGAAGTCGGCCGAGGAGATCGCGGCCCTGGGAATCGTCCAGGTCATCGAGGGACGCCGGGTCTTTGAGCACCTCACCACCGAGGAGAACCTCCGGGTGGGCGCTCACCTCAAGGGCAATGGGGCCAACCTTCGCCGGGGCCTGGAGGCCGTCTATCACTACTTCCCGCGCGTCAGGGATCGGCGGAACGTCCAGGCCGGGTATCTGAGCGGTGGGGAGCAGCAGATGACGGTCATCGGCCGGGCCCTGATGGCGCAGCCGAAGGTCATGCTGCTGGATGAGCCCTCCATGGGCCTGGCGCCCATGCTGATTAAGGAGATCTTCGACATCATCACCCGGCTGAACCGGGAGGAGGGGATCTCCATCCTGCTGGTGGAGCAGAACGTGAAGCTGGCGCTGGCCATCGCGCCCTACGCCTACGTCCTGGAGAATGGGCGTGTGGTGATGGATGGGCCAGCCGAAAAGCTCCGCGAGAATCCCGACATCCGGGATTTCTACCTGGGGCTCACCGACTTAGGGGTCCGGAAGAGCTTTCGGACGGTGAAGCATTATAAGCGACGGAAACGATGGCTGACGTGACGCCCTCATCGAGGGAAAGGGGGGCAATGATGCGGACGCGTGCACATGGAGTCCTGGTGGTTTTCTGTCTGGTCACGCTGCTGCTGGCCGGATGCGCCACGATGCCAGGAGGGGGTGGGGCGGCTCAACCCCCACAAGTGAAGCTGGAACGGGTGGAGGTGGCCAGCTACTTCCCCTACGCGGCGCCTCCGGCCCGGGTGCCGATGGTGCTGGCGTTCATTTACAAAGTGAGCAATCCCAATGACATTCCGGTGGCCTTGGAGGAGATGAAGTTCACCGTTTCTTTTGAGGCCAAGCCCGGCGAATACTTTGCGCTCAACACGGCCACGCTGTATGAGACAATGCACATTCCCGGCAAGACCACCAATGACCTTCGGGTGACGGCAGTTTTCGACTCGCTGATCGCCCCGGGCAACCTGGCCGTTACCTCGGGTCAGCGGGTGCTGGCTCTAGGATTGAAGCCGGGGGACGTGGTGAAGGAGTGGTGGGAGAAGATCGGCGACTTCAGCTACGGCATCAAGGTGACTGAAGGAGTCGCGATGTTTAACGGTGGCAGCCTGATTGTGCCCTTCGAGGATTCGTTCCCGAAGAAGTGAACACCCCTCACCCCACCCTCTCCCCCGAATGGGGGAGAGGGAAAGTGAGGGGGCTAACTTGAGAGCCGAGAGCCGGGAGCCGAGAGCGATGGGCCGGGGGACAATTGACCGGAGTCCTGGATTCTACGATCAGGCCATGGAGACGATGGCGCCGGACGCCCGGCGCCATTTTCTCCAGGAGCGCCTGCGCGACATCCTGCGCCACGCGGGGACTCTGACCACCCATCTTTCGCTTCGGTTGGATGCGGCCGGTCTGTGTCTCGAGCAACTGCGCGAGCCCGACGACCTGCTTCGCCTCCCGCCCCTCCGGAAGCGCGAGCTACCGCCGCTACAGGAGAAAGATCCACCCTTTGGCGGGCTGGTGACGGTACCAACCGGGACGCTCCAGCGTCTCTTCATCTCTCCCGGCCCGATCTACGATCCGGAAGGCGCCGGGCCGAACTACTGGCGCATGGCGCGGGCCATCTATGCGGCCGGCTTCCGCCGGGGGGACATCGCCCTCAACACATTTGCTTACCATCTCACGCCGGCCGGTAGTATGTGCGACGAGGGCCTGGCCGCGCTGGGCTGTACCGTCATCCCGATGGGAGGCGGGAACACTGAGACGCAGGTGCAGGTCCTTCGTCACGTCCAGGCCACCGGGTACGTGGGCACGCCCGGCTTTCTCTCCACGATCCTTCAGCGGGCCGAGGAGATGGGAATCGATCCGCTCCGGGACCTCTGGCTGGAGGTGGCCTTCGTCTCGGGTGGGATGCTGCCGGAATCCCTCCGGGCCACCATGCGGGAGAAATACGGGGTGAACGTGACCCAGGCCTACGCCAGCGCCGACCTTGGACTGATCGCCTATGAATGCCCGCGGCGGTCGGGAATGCATCTGGCCGAGGACCTGATCGTGCAGATTGCGGATCCCGAGACGGGACAGCCGGTGCCGGACGGGGCGGCCGGCGAGGTCGTGGTGACCACCTTCAACAAAGTATACCCGCTGATCCGGTTCGGGACGGGAGATCTCTCTGTGCTGGACCCATCGGTGTGTGCCTGCGGCCGGACCACGGCGCGGCTCGCCCGGATCCTGGGCCGGACGGACGATGCCACCAAGATTCGCGGCATGTTCGTGCATCCCGGTCAGCTCGATGTGGTCATGATGGAAATCCCGGAGGTGACCCGGTACCAGCTAGTGGTCCGTCGCAAGGGTTTCGAAGACGACCTGACGCTCCGGGTTGAGGGCCCGACCGCGGGAAGGGACCTGGCCGCACGGCTGGAGGCGCGCGTCAGGGACGCCATCAAGCTGCGGGCGCGGGTCGAGGTCGTTCCCGCCGGGACGCTACCTGCAGATGCGAAGAAGATCGTGGATGAGCGGACCTGGGAGTGAATGGCTCCAGATCCACTCCCTTCCCCCTGGATGGGGGAAGGCGAGGATGGGGGTGAGAAGTCTGCGGATGCCACCCCCACCTTGATCCTCCCCCATCCAGGGGGAGGAGAGGTTTCCCTTGTCGGCTTCAAGCCGCCAACAGACGAACCACCGGCTTGGAGTCGGTGATTGTTCAGAAAGATTAGGATGGTGGGCGAAGACAATTTCGATTATCCGGCGATGGCGCGGGCCCTCATCCTGGGGCACCACATTGTGGTAGGGCAGATGACCCGTCAGGCTCTGGACCAGGGACTCGACCCCAAGACGATCATCTTCAGGGGCCTGATTCCCGGCATGGACGTGGTCGGCGAGAAATTCCGCCGGAACGAGTACTACGTTCCGCAAGTCTTGCTGTCAGCCCGGGCGATGTACGCCGGCCTCGACCTGCTGAAGCCGCTCCTGACCCGGACGGCTGGGGACGAGTACCTGGGGACGGTAGTGATCGGCACGGCACAAGGGGATCTGCACGACATCGGCAAGAACCTCGTGGCGATGATGTTGGAGGGAGCCGGCTTCACAGTGCATAACCTGGGGCGGGACGTAGCCCCCGAAAAGTTCGTGGAAGCGGTCAAGGAGAAGGACGCCAACATCGTCGGCATCTCAGCGCTGATGACCACAACCATGCCGGCCATGCGGCGGACCATTGAGGCGCTGATGCGGGACGGACTTCGCGACCGGGTGAAGGTGATGGTGGGCGGCGCCCCCGTCAGCCAGGCGTTCTGCGAGGACATCGGCGGGGACGGCTACGCCAAGGACTCGACCGCGGCCGTGGTGAAGGCCAAGACGCTGGTCGGCAAGCCGGACTGAGCTGGAAACTGGAATCTGGAAACGTAAACCCGGCCATGCACGGATTGTCTGGCCCAATTTCCAGTTTCCACTTTGCCGTCCGCCGAGAGGTGAAGCGATTTGCCGGCGCCTAAGGGAAAAGAGCTCCTGGAACGACTGAGGTCGGAGGTCCTGGTCTTCGACGGGGCGATGGGTACGATGCTCTTCGAGGCGGGTCTCACGGACGGGGCCTGCCCGGAACTCTGGAATGACACCCACGCCGACGTGGTTCGGGGGATCCACAAGGCCTACTTTGATGCGGGCAGCGATTTCGTCGAGACGAACACCTTCGGAGGCACCCGGCTCAAGTTGGGGGCCTACCGGCTTGCCGACCGGACGCGCGAACTGAACGTTCTGGGGGCCAAGCTGGCCCGGAGCGCTTGCCCGCCCGGTAAGTACGTCGCGGGCTCCATCGGCCCGACGGGGCATCTGCCCGATACATTTGAGCCGCTGGGTGACGTGAGCGAGGAGGAGTTTTACGAGAACTTCAAGGAGCAGGCGCTGGCCCTGGCCGAGGGCGGGGTGGATCTCTTCGCCGTCGAGACGATGATGTACCCTGAGGAGGCCGTGGTGGCGATCCGCGCCGCCAAGGAGAGCACAGGCCTGCCGGTCATGTGCACCATGTTCTTCCAATGGGAGAAAGAGCAGAACCGTGACCGGACGATGTGGGGGACCAGCCCCGAAGAGGCGGCCAAGATCCTCTTCGAAGCCGGCGCGGACATGGTGGGATGCAATTGCGGAGATGGGGGGCCGGAGCGGGCAGCGGCCATCATTCAGGGGATGCGCAGCGTGACTGATGGCCTGCTGATCGCCTATCCCAACGCGGGGCTGCCCCGCATCGTGGACGGCCGGACGATCTATGAGTTGCCCCCCGACGAGATGGCCGCTGGGTATCCAGCCATCCTGGATGCGGGCGCCAACAGTGTGGGTGCCTGCTGCGGCAGCACGCCGGCCCACATCCGCCGGATCGCCGAAGTCGTCCGCGCGCGACGAATCGGGTAGCTCACAGCTCTTGGCTCATCCGGTTTCGCGCCATGCGCCATGAGCTATCAGCCATGAGCAGTAGGCCTATGGTAGGGCTGACCATCGAGATCGACCCGCAGGAAGTTCTTCGGCTTCAAGGCTACCGTCGTCCCTCCGATGTCCCCACGACTCAGGTTCTGGAGATCCTCGGTACTGCCATGGGTGAGGCCCAGCGCATTTTCGAGCCGCGGTGGATCTACCAGGAATTTCAGGTGGACTCGGTGGATGGATCGGGCCTCCGCCTTTCCGAGGGGCCGGAGCTCTGCATCCAAGCGATTCCGGTGCAGTGGGGGGCTATCGCGACGCTGGGTCTCGCCGTCTGCACCATCGGGGACGCCATCGAGGAGCGGATCGAGGAGCTCTTTGCGGAAAGAGAGTTTCCCGTCGCCTATATGCTGGACAGCCTGGGATCGGTCGCTGTAGAGGCGTTGGGAGAGGGGTTGCATCGCCAGATCTGTGAGGAGCGGCTGGCCGGGGGCCTGAAAGTCACCCCTCGCGTGAGCCCCGGTTACGGCCGCTGGACCATCGAGGAGCAGCGGAAGATCTTTTCCCTTGTGCCTGCTGAGAGCATCGAGGTTCAATTGAATCCCTACTGCATTATGACGCCGCGTAAGTCCATCTCCTTTGCGGTCGGCATCGGGCGCGATGCCATCATGGGCACCGGCGGATCCCCCTGCCGGTCGTGTGACATGCGCGAGTGTGCCTACCGGCGCGCGCCCCGGCGCCACAGGCATGAGCCTGCCTGGGCAGCCGGGGTCGCTCCCCTTGTCCTCGCCGCCAACCCCGGTTCGTAGCATTTGGGATGCGGGGAAACCCTTTTGGAGTATTGGCATCGCATCGGGGAAGCCAGGCATAAAAGGTCGGAAGGATTACGCGGACTGCAACTACGTTTGTAAGCAGCGTTTCCAGCCTTCCAGAGATTTCCCCTACTGTGCGTTCCGAGCTGGCATAAGCTCTGCACCCATCGATGCCTTCGAACCATTCGAGATAGAAGCTGTGGACTTCGGACGCGGGTTCAGTCAGGCGGCATAAGTGCTGCCAGGCGCCTGTCGGTTCCTCGAAGGTTTCAAGCTGTGGGGATCGTCGAAGGAGGAAGGGGATGAGGAAGTCTGCGGCTATCCTCGCCGCCGTTCTGCTATCGGTGGCCGTGCTTTCCCCGGTCAACGCGCAGCAGGCCCCGGCCCCCAAGACCAGCCAGGAGACGGAGGTCCGCAAGCCAGAGGCGAAGGGCGGCGAGGGGACGGAGGTCCGCAAGAAGGCGAAGAAGAAAACGGCGCCCCCGGCCCCCAAGACCAGCCAGGAGACGGAGGTCCGCAAGCCAGAGGCGAAGGGCGGCGAGGGGACGGAGGTCCGCAAGAAGACGAAGAAGAAAACGGCGCCCCCGGCCCCCAAGACCAGCCAGGAGACAGACGTTCGGAAGGGTGAGCAGAAGCTGCAGTAACCGCTAGCTTATCGGTTCACAGCGCCGGTCGGATGCCCACTGACCGGCGTTTTGCTTGACGCCATCCCATTCTCGGCTCGCGGCTCTACGTCCCGCCTGGGCGGGGTCGACGGGCTGTTCCTGTCGGCCTTTCTTGTTCCTGCGTTGACACCCTTGGGGCCATCCGATAGCATTCGGCGGGATCAGGGGCCTCTTCGGATCCATGGATCAGATCCCCGCGGTGCACACACTGTTCTGGAGGCAATCCTCCATGGCCGAAATCCAGCGCGACCTCACCCGGACCGTCCTCGCGGTCCTCTTCATCGGAGGCCTGATCGGCTTCTCATTTTGGATCCTTCGGCCGTTCCTCGGAGCCATCGTCTGGGCGGCGATGATCGTGGTGGCGACGTGGCCTGTGATGCTGGGGCTGCAGGCCCGGTTGTGGGGCAAGCGCGGGCTGGCGGTCACAGTGTTGACGCTCGCCCTCCTGTCCGTCCTGATCGTGCCGTTCGCCCTCGCCATCGGCACGATCGTCGCCAAGGCCGACGAGATCGTCGGCTGGGCGAAGTCGCTTGAGACCTTCAGGGCGCCGCCCCCGCCAGCGTGGGTGGCCAAGTTGCCTCTCGTCGGCAGCAAGGCCGCCCAGGCATGGGCACAGGTCGCCGCCGTCGGAATTCAGGGACTCGCCGCGAACGCCGCGCCTTATCTCGGCAGTGTGACCCGCTGGTTCGTCAGCCAGGTGGGCGGCGTCGGGCTCGTGTTAGCGCAATTCCTGCTTACGGTTGTGGTGTCGGCAATCCTGTACCTTCACGGGGAGCGCGCGGCCGCAACCGTCAGACGCTTCGCCCGCCGTCTCGCCGGCCTACAGGGCGAGAACGCCGTCCAGCTCGCCGGCCAGGCCATCCGCGGCGTGGCGCTCGGCGTGGTCGTGATGGCCCTGGCACAGTCGGTGCTGGGCGGTCTCGGCCTCGCCATCGCGGGCGTGCCCTTTGGGCCGATCCTCACCGCGGTGATGTTCTTGCTGGCGATCGCGCAGCTCGGCGTCGTGCTTGTACTCGCACCCGCGGTGGCGTGGCTCTATTGGAGCGGTAGCTCGGGCTGGGGGACGTTCCTGCTCGCCTGGACGATCGTCGTCGGCACCATGGACAATTTCCTGCGCCCCATCCTCATCAAGAAGGGCGCAGGTTTGCCGCTGCTCCTCATCTTCGCCGGGGTGATCGGCGGCCTGATGGCTTTCGGTCTCATCGGGATTTTCGTTGGCCCGGTCGTCCTGGCCGTTGCATATACCCTGCTGGAGGCGTGGATGGGGGACGAGCACGACACGGCCAAGGCGGACAGGCGGGAGGACCTGGCGGCGAGATAGTCGTCAGGAGGGGAACAACTCTAGCGAGGGGGCTGAGGGCTTTCCTCAATGGGGCTGGTAGTGGTAAGGGAAGCCCCTCTGAAAAGGTTGTGCCGACGAATTCGGTAAAGGAGGAGATCTCATGGGAAATCAATCGAGGGTGCGCATTCTATTCACGGTGGCTGTCCTGGTCGGATCCCTGGCCCTCCTTGGGTGCCCCAAGCGGCCCGAGGTCGTCCAAGCCGGACCGGGAGCAGTCGGCCCGGGCGCGGCTGCTCCCGCGCCTGCGCCGCCTGCGCCTGCACCCACCGCACCTCCGGTGGTCGAGGCCCCGGTGACCCGTCCGGCCCCGCCCGCCGAGGCCCCGGTCCGGCCGGCGCCCGCTCCGGCAGCCCCGGCTCCGGCGGCGGCGCCACAACCGGCCCCGTTGAAGGACGTCTTCTTCGATTTCGACAAGTTCGCTATCCGCGACGACCAGAAGGCGGCCCTGGACGCCAACGCGACCTGGCTGAAGACGAATCCGCGGGCGCGGATCACCATCGAGGGCCACTGCGACGAACGGGGCACGCCCGAGTACAACCTCGGCCTGGGGGAGCGCCGGGCCAAGGCGGTGAAGGACTACCTGGTGTCGGCCGGCATCGCCGCGGACCGCATCGTCACGGTGAGCTACGGCGAAGAACGCCCCTTCGTCCTGGGCCATGACGAGGCCGCCTGGAAGTGGAACCGACGGGGCCACTTCGTGGTCACCGGGCAGTAGTCTGGGATCGTCTCCCATTCGACGAAGCCGCCTGCCCCCCTCCGGGGGCAGGCGGCCTTTGAACTTCTATAGAAGCTGGAGCAGCGTACTTGCCTGCTTGAGATCTGCGGTGTCGAAGCCCTCGGAAGACCAATCAGCCCAACTCCTTCAGTTCCGCCTCGGCCTGCGCCAGCCAGAAGCCCATGTCCATTTCGCGGTACATGGTCGCGGCGGCGGTTAGGTGCTCTCCGGCCTTCGCACGGTCTCCCGTTCGCCGGTACAGCTTGCCGAGGCCGAGCTGGCAGTGGGCGAGCAGCGGGCGCATCCCGAGCTCCCCGGTCACCGCCATGGCCTGACGGTAGTGCCCCTCGGCCGTATCGACATCCGAGGGATCCGAGCGCGAGGCGATCTCGCCGAGGAGCCGGAGGGCCCACGCCTCGTGTCCTCGCTCTTTGTGGTTCCGGGAGAGCTCCAGGGCCCGCCGGGCGAACCGGATCGCGTCATCCATGCGGCCGGCCAGCAGATAGGCCTCGCTCAGATAGGCGACCCGGATCGATTGGTCGGCTACCAATCGCATGGAAGCGTCCCGCTCCGCCGCCTGCTCCAGAAGGGGCAGGGCCTCGGCGACGCGCCCGCCCAGGGCATACGCATAGCCCAAGTCCGAAGCGATCCGGGGGAACAATATCAGAATGTGCCAGGCCTGGCACACGCCCAGGCCACGTTCGAGCAGGGGGATGGCCTTGGGGAATTCCCCTTTGCGCCGATAGAGAGACCCGCTATGACCATACGCATTGATAAGGCTGACCGGGTGATCGACCGCCTCGGCAATCCGGACCGCCTCCTCTCCGGGGGCGATCGCCTCGGCGAACTCTCCCAGCTCGGCAAAGCACCTGACCAACCAGCCACGCGAGAGCACGGAGGGGAGGCCGGGCATCCCGAAGCGCTCGCGGACAAGCTCGCCCTGGAGGGACGCCACGTTCCGGCCGAAGCACTCCAGCGCCCGACGATAGTCCCCCAGGGAGTGGTAGGCCTGGCCCAGACGGAAATTCGCATCGATCCGAAAGGGAAAATCGCCAAGGGCCTCGGCGATCTCCAGCGCGCGCTGGCCGGATTCGATGGCACGGTCAGGATCGCCCGCCGCCCAGAAATAGTAGGCCATGGAGGCGGAGACCCGCCCCAGCCGGCGTTGATCGTCGAGAGCCCGGGCGAGCGTCTCGGCCTCGTGGAGATAATCGAAGAGCCGGTCGAGTTCCCCGAGGGGATAGAGCACTTGTCGAAGCTCGACGCGGAGATCGATGGCCTGCTCGAGCGTGTCCCGGTCCTCCGGGAGATGGTGCAGGGCGCCCAGCGCCTGCTCAAAGCAGGCCACGGCCTCCCGCAGGGCCGAGCGCGCGACCGCCTTGGCCCCGGCCTGCCGGAGATAGCGCAGCGCCTTCTCCCACACTTCGCCCCGGAGGGCGTGGTGGGCGAGCCGTTCGACCTGTTCAGCGAGGCGGTCCGGGTACAGGCGTTCGATGGCCTCCAGGATCCGGCCATGCAGGGCGCGTCGGCGCTCCTGGAGGAGGCTGCCGTAGGCGACCTGGTAGGTGAGGCCATGCTTGAAGGTGTACTCGAGGTCGGGGAAGAGGCTGGCTTCGTAGAGGAACTCGGCGGCCTGGAGATGCGCGAGCCCCCGGCGGAGCGCCTCCTCGGGCAAGTCCGCGATAACCTGGAGGAGGGCGAAGGAGACCTCCTCGCCGATCACCGCCGCGGCCTGGAGGAGGCGCTTCTCGTCGGCGGGGAGCCGGTCGATCCGGGCTGCGAGGACCGCCTGGACCGTGGCCGGCACCTGGATGCTCGGGAGGGCCGTCGCCAGGCGGTAGGCCCCCCGCTCGCCGGCCAGGCCCTTCGTCTCGATCAGGGTCCGGACGCTCTCCTCCAAGAAGAAGGGGTTCCCCTGCGTCCGGCCAATAAGGAGCTGCTTGAGGGGCCCGAGGCCGGCGTCGGTCCCGAGGAGGGCCTGGAGCAGGGCGTCGGCGCTCTCGGCGGGCAGCGGGTCGATCCGGAGCTGCGTGTAGTAGGTCTTGCTCCCCCAGCCGTGCTGGTACTCCGGGCGGTAGTTCACGAGGAGGAGGAGGCGCGCCGTGGGCAGGCTCTCCAGCAGGGTGTCGAGCAGGGCTTGGGTCTCGGTGTCGATCCAGTGGAGGTCCTCGAAGACCAGGAGCAACGGCTGGACCTGGCTCTCCCGCAGGAGGAGGCGCTTGCAGGCGTCCAGGGTCCGCTGGCGGCGCTGGGGGGGATCCAGGGCCTGCCACTGAGCGTCCTCGACGGGCACATCCAGGAGGGCCAGGAAGGCCGGCAGGGTGGGCTCGAGGGCCCGATCCAGGGTGAGGAGTTTGCCGGTGACCTTCTCGCGGATCTTCCGGGGATCGTCCCGGCTCTCGATCTGGCAGTAGGTTTTGAGGAGGTCGATCACGGGCAGGTAGGACGTGGCCTTGCCATAGGAGACCGAGCCGCTCTCCAGGATGAGCCATCCCTCGGTCCGATGCGAATGCGTGAACTCCCAGACGAGGCGGGACTTGCCCACGCCGGCCTCCCCCACGAGGGCCACGATCTGGCCGTGGCCGGCGTGCGCCTTGGCGAGGGCCTGGCGCAGGGCCTCCAGCTCCGGCTGCCGCCCCACGAAGCGGGTGAGGCCCCGGGCGGCGGCGGCCTGGAGGCGGGTGCGGGTGGGGGCGGCCCCGAGGAGCTCGAAGACCTCCACGGGGTCGGCCAGGCCCTTGACCGGGATGGGCCCCAGGGGGGCGACCTGGATGAAGCCCTCCGCAAGCCGGAGGGCCTCGCCCGTCAGGCGGATGCTCCCGGGGGGCGCGAGCTGTTCCATCCGGGCCGCCAGGTGGGTGGTCTGGCCGATGGCGGAGTAGTCCATGTGCAGGTCGCTGCCGATGGCTCGGACCACGACCTCGCCGGAGTGGAGGCCCACCCGGATCTGCACCTCGATGCCGTGGGAGCGACGGAGGTCTTCGGTATAGCGTCGGATCGCCTCCTGCATCCGGAGGGCGGCGTAGCAGGCGCGCACGGCGTGATCTTCGTGGGCCAGCGGCGCACCGAACAGCGCCATGATCCCGTCGCCCATCACCTGGTTTACCGTGCCCTCGTAGCGGTGGACCGCCTCCATCATGCGCTCGAGGACCGGGTCGAGAATCTTCCGCGCCTCCTCGGGATCGCGGTCGGCCAGCAGCTCCATGGAACCCTTCAGGTCGGCAAAGAGCACGGTGACCTGTTTGCGCTCGCCCTCCAGGGCGGCCTTGGAGGTGAGGATCTTCTCGGCGAGGTGTTTAGGGGTGTATGCATGCGGCGAGGCGAACTTTTCTGCTGGCGGCGCTCCCGTCAGGGGGCCTCCACACTGGTGGCAGAACTTGTTCGCGGGCGGATTGGGGACCTGGCAGGCGGGGCAGACCGATTCAAGCCGGGCGCCGCATTCCCCGCAGAACTTGACCCCGGCGGGATTCTCTTGCTGGCAGCGGGGACAGGTCATGCCGTCCCTCGGCGTCAGACTTTGCGAAACTGACGAACTGGTCTTTGCTTGGAGATCTCTCTGACGCTGGGGAATACGCCTCGACCTCCTGCTTGTAGTAGCCCAAGGTGCGGGCGGCACTCACATTCCCGATGGCTCCCGCTGTCCTGGCCCCGGTCGTTCAAGGGTTCGGAGACTACCTCGGCACGAGGGGGAGATAAGCCAACCGATCCGCCATTCCTCGGCCTCCGAGGCACTCCAGATCAGGAGAAGATCCTCCACCACTCGCGCAACAGCAAGGTCCTCTCCGACCATCAGTATCCCAGCTACATGGCCTCCTGCGTTCAGAATCGCGGCGAAGTGGGCCGGGATCGTGCGCCGATTCCTCGTCACGAGAATTCGTCCTTCGCGCTCAGTCCAGGCGAGCAGATCGGGATCATCCGTCTCCAGAGGCGGTGAACCTGGTTCTCCCATGACCCGGACGTCCACGGCTGGCTCTGTCCGCCTCAAAGCTTCCTGGACGGCATGTGGCATATTCTCGTCCAGCAGGAATCGGGGCCTGCTCAAGACAGGGTCCCAGTGCCAGCGACCAGCCGAGCCCGGCGCTGTCTGGCGATCTCACGAAGCCGGAGAACGACCTGGGGTAGGTTTTGTTCCTGTTGCGCCCTTGCCTCCGCACCAAAAGTACGCCACCGGGCTAGGTAACGGTCCAGGGTGGCCCGGTTGTGCAGATAATAGGTGATGCTGGCATGGACCTGTTCTAACGAGAGGGTTGGAAAGTCCAGGGCGATCTCCTCAGCAGTCCGGCCGTTGAGGTATTCCGTGAGGACGATCTCAATACCAATCCTCGTTCCCTTGATGCGGATGTCCTCTTCGTTCTTGAATTCGAAATAATCTTCCAGCTCCATGGCTGACGTTGCCTCCGTCAAACTCTCATTCCGCTTGTATCAGAAGTCACCGCAAGGCGCAACAACTTCGCCCGGCCCGGGGTCGGCCAGGATGCTCTGAACTTTCGATCGGCTCTTCACAGCCGGGTGTGGCCTCATGGCTCTGAAAGTCGATTTAGCCGAGTTGGAGCCACACCTTCGAAAACTCGCGATCCGTCGGTGGCTAGGCACTCTCCGGTGAGCCAGCATGGGGCCGCCGGATTCACAGAGACATCCTGAGGGTCAGGCCTCGACCTCCTGCCGGTACCGGCCCAGCGTGCGGGCGGCATCCATGAAGTACTGGACGATCTCGGGTTTGGACATGGGCGGGATCTCGCAACTGGTGGACAGGATGTAGCCGCTCCGGCCTCCGACGGTGTCGAGGCAGCGCTTGACCTCCGCCTCGATCTCTGCCCGGCTGGCGCGCTCAAAGATTGTCGCATCCACGTTGCCGATGACCACCGCCTTCTTCTCCGCCACGGCCATCAGCTTCTTCAACTGGTCGGCCGAGGGGTCGATGTCGATGCTGATGGTGCCGAAGCCGGCGTCCACGAGGTCCTCGTACAGCGGGTGGGTCATGCCGCACATGTGGACCGTGCAGTTCACCTTCTTCGCCTTGAAGTGCTGGACCAGCTCTTGGTGGTAGGGCTTGATGAAGTCTGTGTAGTTGTCGGGGGAGATGAGGCTGCAGGACGCGGTCGGTTCCGCGAAGGACAGGCCGACCTTGGTGGCGGCCACCAGCTCGGCGAACTGTTTGATGTAGTCGGTGCTGAAGCGCAGCAGATCCCGCACGAACTGCGGGTCGTCCACCGTGTCGAGGAGCAGGGCCTCGGGCCCCCGCAGGAGCATGGCCACCGTCCACGGCCCCGTGACCACCGCGCCGACGGCGGTCGGGAGCTTGGCCGCCATCAGGCCCTCGCACAGCTCCAGGAACATGGGCAGGCGGCCGGCGCGCTTCGCGTCCGGGATGTTCATCCGGGCGAGCTTTCCCTTGTCGTCGCCCAGGACGTGCTCGCTGATGCTGGGTACGATGGTGTCGCTCCACTTCACGGTGCAGCCGGCCGCCTCGGCCTCCTTGGCCAGGTCGGTATAGGCCAGCACCACGTCGTGGCGGTGCTTCTCGAAAATGTTGAGCTGGGCCTTGATGGCCTTCTTGGCGTCGCTGCAGTACTCCCGAATGGTGTACCCCTCCTGGACCCCGGCGTACGCGGCGATGATAGGATAGGCGGGGACACTGTCGGCAAAGGAGCGCTTGTAGGCGGCCACCACCCGATCCTTGGGGGTGTAGGAGACCTTGCCGGCCGCGGCATCCCACATCTTGTTGACCTCCATGTACTTGGGCGGCAGCTTTCCCTCGTACTCCATGAACTGGGTGATGGGATAGCGGATGCCGCCCTTGTGGGTGCCGCGGAGCCCTTCCAGGATCTCCTCGATTTTGCTGTAGGGGATGGTGAAGGCCATCTCGTGATCCTGGGTCTGGCCGAAGATGCGGTCCCCGCTGCAGGGAAGAATGACCTGGCACTCGTTGGTCTTCATGGTGGTCACGATGATCTCGGAGCAGTCGATCCGCCCCCCGAAGGACGAGGTGAGCTTGCCCCCGCGCTTCCACAGGGCGGCCTGGACCAGGCGCATCACCTGCGCCGGATTCGCATAGATGCAGATCAGATCCGGCACGAAGTCGCATCGGTCCAGCGGGGCGGCCACCAGCGCAGCGAACTGGTTGTAGGCGAACTTGTCCACGGCTGCCTCGGAGCGGGCCCCGGCCTCGGCCGTCTCGGTGTACATGGCCTCACACAGGTTCCCATCGTGATAGAACTTCAGCTCCTTGTCGAAGCCGAGCGCCGTGATTCCCAGCGAGCAGATGCTGTCCTCACGGGTGAGGGCGATGGTCCAGCCGTAGCGGCGGACCATGTCAATCGTCTGGCAGTTCATGAAGGCCCGCTTGAAGTCCCGACCCGGCCGCTTGGCCTTCTCGGGCAACGGCTCCCCGGACCGGAACATGCGGATGGCGGTGGGAAACGTCTGCGGGCGGATGTAGCTATTTAACTCCTCATTCACTTTCTTGAGGTCGATCACCGTGCGCCCTCCTCCCCTGCGGAATCGTCCGCTGCGCTTATTGCCGTGAAGGCGTGTCTGATTATGCACGGGTGCCCTAGGAGCGTCAACCGGCGTTTCATCCGTTGGCGAGTCGCTCGCGGTCTGTTTTCGTGCCACCGGAACTCGTCATCGCATCGAGGCCTGGGCTCGACGGAGAGAAAAAAGCCCATAGCCTATGGGGATTTTGGGTCTTTTCCCTTGACAACGGCTTGGAGGATGGGGGAGAGTATCCCGAAAATTCTTCGACCGGCGATGAGCGACCTGGGAGGCCATCCCGCCAAATAGCGTTCGAAGGGTCCCGTTCTCGCGAGGCGTCCCTGACGTTTTGAAGACAGGGGAGGGGATATCATGGCCAAGGCACACTGGGGACGATGGGGATTAGCGGCGGTGGTAATCATGGCTCTGCTGGCGCTCGGCACGTCCGCCCGGGCAGCCTGCGCCCTTCCGGGCAAGAGCGAGATTCACTTCGGGGGGACGGTCTCCCTCACCGGGGTGTTCTCGGATGACGGGAAGTGGTATAAACAGGTGTACGACCTCTGGACGGAACAGGTCAACGCCAGAGGTGGGATCCTGGGCTGCCCCGTCAAGATGACGATTTACGATGACAAGAGCGACGCCAAGACGGTGGTGGGCCTGTTCGAGAAGCTGATCACCGTGGACAAGGTGGACATCCTGGTCTCCCCCTGGACCTCGGCCCTGGTGTACGCGGCCAGCCCGGTGGCGGAGAAGTTCGAGAAGGTCCTGGTGGAAGGCGGTGGGTGCTCCGAGGTGATCTATTCCCGGGGCAACAAGTGGATTTTCAACACCATGACGGCCACGGGGAACGGGCACGCCCTGGGGGTCTTCAACTGGATCAAGACCCTGCCGCCGGACAAGCGGCCGAAGACGGTGGCCAACATTTATGCCGAGTCGGTTTGGTCCATCGCCTCGGCGGACGCGGTGCGGTTCTTCGCGCGAGACGCCGACATGCGGATCCTGGTGGACGAGGCCTACTCCCTCAAGACCACGGACTTCACCCCGTTGGTGCAGAAGCTCAAGGCGGCCAACGCGGACGTCGTCTTGCTCCACTCCTACTTCGCCGACACGGTCCAGATCGTGAAAACAATGAAGGAGCTGAAGGTGAACCCCAAACTCCTTTGGAGTGGCGCCGGCAGCTCCCACACCAACTTCCCGGAGGTGGTGGGCGACTTGGCCGAGGGGATCGTGACCGGCTCCCACGTGGAGCCCTGGATGCCATTCAAGGGCAACAAAGAGTTCTCCGAGGCCTTCCGGAAAAAGTACGGGAAAGAGGTGTACGACTACCCCGCGGTGGGATACGCCGCCCTCCAGGCGCTGGAGCAGGGGATCACGGCGACCAAGAGCCTGGACCAGAAGGTCCTCCAGAAGTACTTCCGGACCGCCAGCTTCGACCTGATCATGGGGCCGACCCGGTTCACGTCCACCGGCGCGCCCTCGGTCCAGACCCTGGTAGAGGTCCAGTGGCAGAAGGGGCAGGATGGGAAGTGGAAGCGGGTCATCTACTACCCGGAGACGGATGCCTACGGCCTTGGGATCAAGGTCAAGACCGGGGATATCCAGTATCCGAAGCGCGTGTTTAACTGATTCGGAGCACGCGAACGCAAGATTCGAAACCCCGGGCCTGGCCTCACAGCGAGGGATAGGCCCGGCGTCAGCCCGGGAGGGGAAGATGAGCACCAGGAGGCGGGACTTGCTGTGGATCGGATTGACAGCGCTCGCGCTGGCTGCCGCGGCAGCCCTGGCCGGCGCCCAAGCCACACACCAGGTCAAGATTGACGGGGTGGCTTTCGAACCCCCCATCATCCAGGTGGCCGTCGGGGAGTCGGTGACCTGGACCAACAATTACAAGCAGCCCCACCTGATCTCGACTTTCAAGAAGGTCAAGGGCGCCAGCGTCCAGGACGGGGTGCTGGACTCCCCCATGCTGAAGACGGGGGAGAGTTTCACCTACAAATTCGAGAAGCCGGGGACCTACGAATATTTCTGCCCCATCCACGTGTTCATGCTCGGCAAGGTGGTCGTGAAGAAGTGAGGCGCCCCAGTCTGGGGCGATGCAAAGGGACACGCCTGCAATCCAGTGTGTGTCCCTTTTTTATTGAGCGGCGATGGCGGTAGCCCTGCTGCAGGCGGTAGTCACCGGTGTCCTGGTGGGCGGCATCTATGCCTGCATGGCCGTCGGTCTCAGCGTGGTGTTCGGGGTGATGAACATCCTGAACATCGCCCACGCGGCCTTCGCCCTGTTGTCCGCCTACCTGGCCTTCTGGGCCTTCAAGCTGTGGGGCCTGGACCCGATCCTTTCCCTGCTGGGAACGGTCCCCATCCTTCTCGCGTTGGGGGCGGGGACGTACCAGGCGTTCATCCGCCCCATCCGCAATTCGCCGCCGCTCATGTCCCTGCTGTTGCTCTTCGGCCTGGCGCATATCCTGGAGGGGGGAATGCTGCTCCTCTGGTCCGGCGATTACCGCTCCATCAACACCAGCTACACCGCCACCTCCTTTGGCGTGGGTCAGTTCACCCTCTCCACCACCCGCTCCATCGGATTTGTGGCATCGGCCCTGCTGGTTGGGGGACTCAGCCTGTTCCTGAAGCGGAGCTACCTGGGCAAGGCCATCCGGGCCACGATGCAGGAGCGCGAGGCGGCCCTCCTCATGGGGGTGGACATCGATCACGTATCCCGGGTGGCGTTTCTGCTGGGGATCGGGACGGCGGCCGTGGGCGGGACCTTCCTTGGGCTCGTGTATGCCTTCTATCCGTACCTGCACTTCATGTGGATCGGGAGGCTGTTCGCCATCGTGGTGCTGGGGGGAATGGGGAGCGTCGCCGGCGCCCTGGCGGGTTCCATTGTCCTGGGGGTGGCGGAGAGCGTTACCGCAAGCCTCACCGCCTCGGTGTGGTCGGAGCTGGTGGCCTATGCGATCCTGGTCCTCACGCTCCTCCTACGCCCATCGGGATTGTTCGGGAGAGGTCGGTGAGCCAGCCGGGAGACCAGACGCGCGGTCCGGTCATGCCTGCGGCGGTGAGTGCAGGGGTGTTGCTGGTCCTGGCGACGGTGCCGATCTTCACCAGCTCGATCTACCTGATGCACGTGCTGATCGTCAGCTTCATGTTCGTGGTCCTGGCGGTGAGCTGGAACATCATCGGCGGGATGGCCGGTTACGTGAGCTTCGGCCACGTGACCTTCTTTGCCCTGGGCGCCTATCTCACGGCCATTCTGTATCGGGATCTCGGCGCCTCCCCATTTCTCACCGCGCCCCTGGGAGGGATCCTGGCGGCCGGGCTCGCGTGGATTCTGGGGTGGTTTACGTTGCGCCTTCGCGAGGACTACTTCGCCATCGCCACCCTGGGGCTGGCCTTCATCTTCGAGGTCCTGGCCTGGAACCTGCCGGTGACGGGCGGCGGCTCCGGCATCATGCTGACCGCGCCGAATTTCGGCATCCATCTGACCAAGGCCGTTTTCTACCTCTCTATGTGGGCCGTGATGGTCGCCACCGTGTTCACCTCGTGGGCCATTGGCCGCTCCCGGTTCGGCTATGGCCTGGCTTCCATCCGGGAAGACGAAGAGGCGGCCGAGGTCGTGGGGGTTCGCACGGCGCGGCTGAAGCAGGTGGCCTTTGTCCTGAGTGCCTTCTTCCCCGGGGTGGCCGGGGGCATCTTCTCCTATTACATTGCCTACATCGAGCCGGGGACCGTCTTCGATCATTCCATCTCCATCAACGTGGTCATCATGTCCATCCTAGGCGGGATCGGCACGACCCTGGGACCTGTCCTGGGGGCGGTGATCCTGTCGATCACCTCCGAGATGATGAACGTGGTGGTGGTCTCGGAGGCGAAGCTGGTGGTGTACGGGATCATCCTGGTCGCCGCGGTGCTCTTCCTTCCCCAGGGGATCCTGGGCCGGTTGCGGGGAGCACCGGGACCGGCAGCCGTTGCCGCGCCCACTGTACCCTCGCGCGTGCAGGAGGGCTGAGGACATCCATGGCGCTGCTGGAGGTGCGCGGGATCAGCAAGCGATTCGGGGGTCTCGTGGCCTTGCATCGGGTGGACTTGGCCGTCGAATCACAAGAGATCCTCGGCCTGATCGGACCCAACGGCTCGGGAAAAACTACCCTGTTCAACGTCATCAGCGGTATCTATCGGCCGGAGGAGGGCTCGATTCGGCTCGCCGGACGGGACCTGGTGGGTCTTTCGCCCTCCACGATCTGCCGGGCGGGGATCGGGCGCACCTTTCAGATCGTCCGGCCGTTTGCGAAGCTCACCGTCCTGGACAACGTCTTGGTGGCGGCCCTGTACGGCCAGGGAGATGGGATGGGGCTCCCGGCCGCCCGGGGGGAGGCGTCCCGATGGCTCCGCTTCGTTGGCCTGGCGGATCGCGCCTCAGTCCAGGCCGGGAGCTTGACCTTAGGCCAGCGCAAACGGTTGGAGGTTGCCCGGGCCCTGGCCACCCGGCCGAAGCTGCTCCTGCTGGATGAGGTGATGGCCGGCCTGAACCCGGCAGAGACGGAGCAGGCCATGCTCCTGGTTCAGGGGTTGCGGGAGGAGCTCCATCTGGCGGTCATCATGGTGGAGCACGTCATGATGGCCGTCATGGGGATCTCCGATCGAGTGGTGGTCCTGCATCATGGGGAGAAAATCGCCGAGGGCAAGCCGGCCGAGGTGGCGAAAAACCCCCTGGTGGTCGAGGCCTACCTGGGGACTACCGAGGAACATAATTGAAAACGGACAACCGACAACGCACAACGGGACAATGGTCGGTTGTCGGTTGTCAGTTTTCGGTTTTGCATTGAGTGGTGTGGGCTTGCGTGATGCTGACGGTGCGTGACCTGGATGCCGGCTACGGTTCCCTCCAGGCGCTTTGGGGTATCACCCTGGACGTCCAGGCGGGTGAGATCGTCGCGGTGATCGGGGCCAACGGGGCGGGGAAGACCACGCTGCTCCGGAGCATCACCGGCCTCTTGTCCCCATCCCGAGGAGAGGTGCGCTTCGGGGATGAGGTGATCTCCCGCCTGCCGCCGAACCGGATCGTGGGCCGGGGGATCGCCCTGGTGCCCGAAGGACGAAAGATCTTCCCCTACATGACAGTCCAGGAGAACCTGGAAATGGGGGCGTATCTGCCCCAGGCCCGGGCGAACTTCGCCGCGCGCATGGACGAGGTGACGGGGCTGTTCCCGCGACTGCGCGAGCGATCCAGCCAGCTCGCCGGGACCCTCTCGGGCGGCGAGCAGCAGATGCTGGCCATTGGTCGCGCCTTGATGTCGCGTCCCAGAGTGCTCCTGCTGGACGAGCCGTCCCTGGGCCTGGCGCCGCTCCTGGTGAAGGAGATCTTCCGCATCGTCCAGGCCATCAACCGCCAGGGGACGACGATCCTTCTCGTGGAGCAGAACGTCCGCCAGGCCCTGGAGGTTGCCGAGCGAGCCTACGTCCTGGAAACAGGCCGCATTCGCCTCTCCGGGGCGGGTCGCGAGCTCCTGGGAAGCCCTCATGTGCGCAAAGCGTACCTTGGATTGTAGGCAACGTCTTACGCGCACGGCCTATGGCCTATGGCGTGTGGGGACGGCCGCGGTAGTGGTGCTGCTGGTAACGAGCAGCCGGGGCACGGCAGCTCAGGGGACGGACCTGGATGCCCGTTTGGACGCCTTGATCTTCAAGGAACCGGCCAGGATCCCCGAGATCGTTGCGGGCGGGCGGCCGTCCCTCCTGGTGTTCACGGACCACCACTGTGCTGCCTGCCTGCAGATGGTCCCCGTCGTCGAAAACCTGGGGCAAAAATACGAGGGCCGGGCCCACATCATTATTGTTGACCCCCAGGATCCTCAATTGGGAGTGCGCCTCCTGGCGGCCAAGTACGGCGTCTGGGGCACACCCATGATGGTGCTCCTGGATCGGGCCGGCGCGGTACGGAAGAAACTGTATGGACCTCAACTGGAGAAGACGCTGGTCCGGGAGCTGGATCGGCTCCTCCGGGGGGCGCCGTAGCCCCCGGATCGCCGTCGCGCTGCTCCCGCTGTTCCTGCTGCCCGCCCTGGCCTCGCCGAAGGCGGGGTGGGCCCATAGCGGGACCTTCAATGCCATCAGCCTGGATGAGGATCCCCGCCTGAAGGCGGCGGTGATCCGCGCCGCACAAGAACTCCTGCGCACGCGGCAGCCGCCCGTTGGATTCGACAGCATCAACGGCAAGATCGCCGTGAACTTCGACCGCGAGCGGAGGCGGGTGGTGCTGGTTGACTACCTGCCCTTCGGCACCACCGGACGGGTAGTGGTCTCCGGCTTCAAGGATGAAGGCCGCAAGTCATCCGGCGATGCGCCTCGGATCACGCCAGAGGCGGCGCGGCGCCTGGCCGAGCCGATCTTCCGGCGGGTGCCGCGGGAAAAGCAACGGGAACTCGTCTTCGACGGGGTCACCCAGTTCGGCGGGATGCACCATGTCCGGTGGATGCGACAGGTGCAGAGGATCCTGGTCATGGGGAACGAAGACCTCAGCGTAGGCGTGGATCAGGTGAGCGGGGTCGTGGTGTACTGGGACCTGGGGGTCTTCGACTTCCCGGCCGACATGATCGAGACGAGCCCGCGGATCGGCTTGGCAGAAGCCGCTCGGCGGGCAACCGAGGCGGCCGCCGTGGAGGTGGGGGAGGCCATGCAGTCGGCCGAGGACTTCAAGCCAGTCCTCCTGATCTACGGCCGGGAGTTACGGTGGGCCTTGCGCTTGACCAACGGCAAACCCGGAACGCGCAATGCCAGCCAGTACGTGCTGGTGCCGGCCCGGGAGGGCGAGGTGATCTTCCGGGGCCCGCGGGATCCGGAGCTGGAAAGCCTGCCTCGCTCGTACGTGGAGGGTTTCGTAGCCACGAAACCCTAATGGGTTAATGGGTTGAGGATCATACCTCAAGCAAGTTCGGAGATACTGACAGACTTATGGAACTGACTCCGAGATCGGAGTTGGAAAGCCGCATCGGGCGGCTGCAGGCGAAGCTGGACGCGGTGGGCGACGCCGAGGCTGTGTTCATGTTCCAGGCGGCGGACATGTTCTACTTTGCCGGCACGGTCCAGGATGCATGGCTGGTGGTCCCGCGAGAGGGACCACCCCTGATGCTGGTGCGGCGGAGTCTCGAGCGGGCCCGGGCGGAGTCCGCCCTGGAACACATCCTGCCGCTCGCGAACCCGCGCGAGATTCCGAAGCTCCTGGCCGGGTACGGCCTGGGCGGGTTGAAGCGCGTGGGCCTGGAGTTCGACGTGCTACCGGTGCAGCAGTACGCCAGGGTTGGGCGCCTGTTCCCGACCATGCAGTTCGTGGATGCGTCGCAACTGATCCGCGAGGTCCGCATGACCAAGTCCGCCTACGAAGTGAACTGCATCCGGCGGGCGGCGCAGATCCAGGACCGGATGGCCGCAAGATTGCGGGAAGTGCTGAAGCCCGGCATGACCGAGCTGGAACTGGCCGCAGAGATCGAGGCCGAGGCGCGCCGCCACGGACACCAAGGATTCATCCGGGCCCGGCGGTTCAACCTGGAGTGTTTCTTTGGCCACCTGCTGAGCGGGGAGAACGGGGCGGTTCCATCCTGGATGGATTCTCCGACGGGGGGAACTGGATTGTCACCGGCCTTCAGTACCGGCCTGGGCACCCGGCGGATCCAGAGGGGTGAGCCGGTCATGCTGGATTATGCCGGTGCCGTGGACGGCTACTATTCCGACCAGGCACGGGTCTTTTCGCTGGGGCCACTGCCGGAGGACATGGTGAAGGCCCACGCAGCCTGCATCTCCATCCTGGAGGAGGTTCTGGGCTGCCTCCGTCCGGGGATCCATGCGGGCGAGGTCTTCGCCCGGGCACAGTCGGCCGCCGGTCGGCTCGGATATGCGGACCGGTTCATGAACGCCGGACCGGCCCAGGTCGCCTTCGTGGGGCACGGGGTGGGGGTGGAACTTGACGAAATTCCGTACCTCGCCGCCGGGTCCGACCTGAGGATCGAGGCCGGCATGGTCCTGGCGGTGGAGCCGAAGATCGTGTTTCCCGGCCGCGGGATCGTCGGGGTCGAGGACACCGTCCTGGTCACGACCGGCGAACCCGAGTTTCTCACCATCACGCCGCGCGAGCTGGTAACTCTCTATTGACTCTTGCATAGCTAATGGGACACCAAACAGCCAGTTGCCCCCTCACCCCCCCCTCTCCCCCCGCGACGGGGGAGAGGATCAAGGTGAGGGGGTCAGCATTCAGCCACATACAGGTTTCTGCCTTCCAGGTTGAGGCGCTGACGGCTGACCGCTGAAAGCCCCGCTAGTCTTTCTCCAGGATTGCCGGCCTCACAAACCGGGTCCCGTTCACCTCCAAGGAGAGCGTGGGGTAGAGGTTCGGGCGGGTGATCATCTCCGGTCCCTGCCTCGTCGCCAGGATGGTGTCCTCTGATTTGGTGCCGGCGATGGTCGGATTCCAGCAGAAGGCCTGGCCCTCCTGTACGATATCCGGGGTCTTGGGCGTGACCCGGTAGTCCCTGGGCTGGTACCCGATTGCTCCACCCTGGTGGTGCAGTTTCCACTCCTCAGGAAAGCCTCTCGATCGATACGCTCCGAGCCCTCGCTCCAGAACCTCTCGCGCGGGGATGCCGGGGCGGGTGTGGGCCATGAAGGTACAGTCCACGAAGACGTTTGCCTCGTACTGTTCTCGAAGCGCCGCCGGCACCTTTCCGAAGTGAACGAACCGCGTGAGGCAAACGATTAGCCCCCCTTTCCGGGCGTTGACGGAGACCATCAGGACCCTCTCCACGCACCGTTCGGTGGGGATCGGATGCCGGAACCGGGCGATCCGGTCATCCGCCGCGGCCATGAGCACGACGGGGTCGATGCGGTCCTTCCAGAGGTTCGCGCAAAGCCGGCCCACCACCTCGCACTCCTTCTCCCCCACGCGCGTCTCCATCAGCGTCTTCTCGAGTGCCAGGGTCGATTTCTCGCCCAACCAGCGGTAGCGGTCCTGTTCCTCGGGGGTGAGGGAGTAGCGAAGTCGGGCGATGTCCTCCGCCATCGTCAACGTATCGGGAAATGGCATGTCACAACCTACGCGACCGTTTCCCGCCAGGCTTTTCACAATGGCGACTTCCAGGTCCTCATACCAGGAGAACGTCTTGACGCTGAACCCCTGTTTCTCGACCGCTTCTTCGGAGATCATCCGGGGCGCTTCGATGTTGTTGGAGATCAGGAACTTGGCGTTCTCGGTGATGAGGAGGGATGTCCCACCCGCATCCGTGGCGATTCCCACGAGATTCAAGCCGCCACAGGTCATCCAGGAGAAATTGGCGTGGCGCTTCAGGAGGACGGCCTTGAGGCCCTTGGACTGAAGGAGCTGCCTGACCCTGCGTTCCTTCTCTGTCAGTTCGTCAGGTGTCGTCATCCGTTGGCCTTTCGTTGAGTTGCGCACATTGCCCATCGTCAGGCTGCCAGGAGTACCTTGATCCCCCCTCACCCTTGCCCTCTCCCACCACCGGGGGAGAGGGGAATAAAGAATTTTGTTGCTTCCCCCTCAGGGGATCAAGAATTGTGTCCCTCTCCCCCGGGGGTGGGGCGAGGGGGCGCTACTGCGCCAGCACCTCCGCCCAGGTGGTGACCGTCCACTGGGTCTTGAACAGCTCGTCCACGGCCGGCTTGGCCTTCGCCCGGAAGGACTCGGCGTCCGGGATCACCACCTGCATGCCCTTGCGCTGGAGATCGAGGAGGTAGGCGTTCTCCCCGGTCTTCATCTTGGCGTTGGCCCAGTCGCAGGCTTCCTTTGCCGCCTGGACGACCAGGTCCTGATCGGCCTTCGACAACCGGTCGAAGAAGGGCTTGTTGATGAGCATCCCGCCGACCTGCACCAGGTGGTTGGTCATGATCAGGTGGGTCTGCACCTCGTCGAGCTTGAAGGACGCAACCTGGGGGAGGTCGCCCTCGGAGGCCTCGGCCTTCGCCGTCTTCAGGCCCGGGTAAAGCTCCGGGAGCGGCAGCGCCACCGGATCTGCGCCGATCGCCTTCCAGACGGCGATCCAACTGGGGATGGGCGGCAGCCGCAGCTTCAGGTTGTATGCATCCGCCGGCGTATAGAGCGGTTTCTTCGCCGTCGTCCAGCGCTGCCCGCGGTAGATCGTCCCCAGGTACTTCAGGTTGCCGTTCTTCTCCATCTGGGACTGCGCCTGCTGGCCCAGCTTGCCGTTCCAGACGCGCATGAAGTGATCGAAGTCCTTCATGACGTAGGGCCCGGTGAAGAAGTAGTAGGGCGGCGCGTAGAGCTCCAGGTAATTCGTCCCGTTGGACTGCATCTCCAGCGCCCCGGCGCTGTTCATCTTGTTGATGTCGATTTCGGTCTTGGTCCCGGCATCGATCGTCACCGCAATGCGGCCGCCGCTCCGCCGCTCCGCCAGCTCCTTGAACTTCTCCGCGGCATCCACCAGGATGTGGCCGGCCTTGAAGGGGCTGCCCACCCGGATCCCGATCTTTTCCGACGGGGCCGCGGATGGCGTGACCTCCGCGCAGCCGGCCAGGACGAGAACCAGACCGAGCACAGGTAGGATCAATGCCCATTGCGTACTCTTCATGGACGGTGCCCTCCTCTCGGGGGGGCGGGGTGACCGCCCCCCCCGGCTACTTCTTGATCTCCGCCACCAGTTTGGCGTAGCGCTCATGATCCGCCGCCATCAGTTTCCCGAAGTCCGCGGGCCCCAGGTAGGCCAAGGTCACGCTCATGTCCGCGGCGTTCTTGACGAAGACGGGATCCGCCATCCCCTGCTTGAAGGCGTCGTGCAGCTTCTGGATGACGTCCGGGGGCGTTCCCTTGGGAGCGGCCAGCCCCCGCCACTGGCCCATGGTGAAGTTCACCCCCTGCTCCCGCACGGTCGGCACATCGGGGAAGTCCGCCATCCGCTGCTCGGAGAAGAGCGCGATGATGCGGAGCTTCCCCGCCTTCACGTGGGCGATTCCCTCAGGCGGGGAGACGGACACGGCGTTGATGTGTCCGCCGAGAAGCGCGGTCACCGACGGGCCGCCGCCGGCGAAGGGAATATGGTTGAACTGGACCCCGGCGGCTTTCTCGAAGGCCAGGGCGATGAGGTGCACCCCGCCGCCCGCGCCGGAATTGCCCACCGTGATCATCCCGGGGTTCTTCCTGGCGTAGTCCAGGAACTCCCGCAAGGTCTTCCACGGGGAATCGGCCCGGACCTGGAACATGGCCGGGTCCTGGACCACGTTGATGATCGGATCAAAGTCCTTGTAGGTGAACGCGGTCTTGGTCTGGTGGGGCAGAATGGTGAGAGGGGTGATGGCCGTCACCAGGGTGTAGCCGTCGGGGCGGGCCTGCATGGCCTCGGTGACGCCGACGGCCCCCGCCCCGCCGGGCTTGTTGACTACGACCACGGCCTTTCCCAGGTATTTCGAGGTGGCGGCGGCGAGCGCCCGGAACACCAGATCGGTCGCCCCGCCCGCGGCGTAGGGGACGATGATCTGGACCTCCTTGGTGGGGAACTCGGCCGCCGGGACGGGCATCGCCACCGCCAGGAACAGGGTGAGAAAAACGGCAGCACAGATTCGTGATCTCATGGCAAACCTCCTTCGTGCGGTGCGGTCTCCCGGCATTCTCTACACCTCGGATACCGCCCGCTTCCGCCAGGGCCTGAAAAGCGCCCGCAGGACCGGGATGAGCAGGAACACGAGGGTGGCCAGGAGAAGAATCAGGGAGATGGGCCGCCGGAGGAAGACCCCGAAGTCCCCGTGAGAGATCATCAGGGACTGGCGGAAGGCGACTTCCATCTTGGGCCCCAGGACCAGTGCCAACAGGAGCGGTGCGCCTTCGTAAGCCCACCTGCGCATGAGGTAGCCCAGCACTCCGAAGCCAAGCATCAGCCAGATGTCGAGGATCGAGTTGTTCACGCTGTACATGCCGGTGATGCAAATGAACATCACCAGGGGGAGCAGGATCTTTTTGGGGGCCCGCAGGATGTTGGCAAAGAGGGGGACAAAGGGCAGATTGAGCAGGAGCAGAATGAAGTTGCCGATGTACATGCTGGCGATGACCGCCCAGAAGAGCTGCGGATGCTCGCCGATCAGCAGGGGCCCGGGGGTGACGCCGTGGATCAGCAGGGCCCCGAGAAGAATGGCCGTGACCGGGCCGAAGGGGATGCCCAGCACGAACAGGGGAATAAAGGCCGACTGCGTGGCGGAGTTGTTGGCGGTCTCCGGCCCCGCCACGCCCTGGATGGCCCCCTTTCCGAACTCCTCGGGGCGCTTCGAGAGCCGCTTCTCCACCATGTAGGAGGCATAGGTGGCGATGACCGGCGCCGGGCCCGGGACCAGGCCCACGCCGAAGCCGACGCCCGTGCCCCGGAGGATGGAGCCCATGGATCGCTTCAGGTCCTGGAGCGAGGGATACAGCTCGCGGAAGCGGGGAACCCGCACCCGCCGCTCCAGCAGCTCCGCCGGGTTCGCGGCGTTGACAAGAATTTCGCCGATACCGAAGACGCCGATGGCCACGGCCACGAACTCGACGCCGCCCAGGAGATAGGTGGAGCCGAAGGTGAAGCGCTCATTCCCCGTGACCGGATCGAGGCCGACGGTGCCGAGGATCAAGCCCACGACCGCCATCATCAGCGCCTTGAGGAGCGAGGTGCCGGTGACATTGCTGAGGACGACGAAGCCGAAGACCATCAGCGAAAAGAACTCCGCCGGCCCAAAGGCCAGGGCGGCCTCCGCCAGGGGTGGCGCCAGGAACGTCAATCCGAGGATTGAAATCGTTCCCCCGATAAAGGAGCCGATGGCGGAAATGGCCAACGCCGGCCCCGCGCGGCCCTGTTGGGCCATCTGGTACCCGTCGATGCACGTAATGACGGAGGCCGTCTCGCCCGGAACGTTCATGAGGATGGACGTGGTCGAGCCGCCGTACATCGCCCCGTAGTAGATCCCGGCGAGCATGATGAGGGCGGAGGTGGGATTCAGGCCGAAGGTGGCCGGGATGAGCAGGGCGATCCCGGCAATCGGGCCGAGTCCGGGCAGGACCCCGATCAGCGTCCCCACGATAGCGCCAATAAGGCAATACGCCAGATTCTGAGTCGTCGTGGCGAGGCTAAAGCCGCCGATCAGGTATTGGAGCGATTCCAGCATCCGAGCACCGCTCCCCTCAGCGCCCGAGCCACCCCATCGGCAGGGGGATCTTGAGCCAGTGGACGAAGACGAGGTAGGCAACACCGGTTGTCACGCTCGCGATCAAGAGGTTCCTGCGCCACTGCTTGATTCCCAAGATCCGGAGAAGTGCCAAGAGCAGCCCGAAGGAGCTCAGGGGATATCCGAGCGGATCGAGTAGCAGGGTCGCCAGGATGATGGCCCCCAGGAACAGCAGCATCTGCCTGTGCGACCCTGGCGCTTCGCGACTCCCTGCATCGCGTTGAGCTGGCGGGGGGGCCACCGCCCGACGGGTGAGGAGGAAGATCGACGCGAGGGCCATCAGGAGCACCCCCAGGCAGAGCGGGAACAGTCCCGTGCCGGCCGCGCGAAAGGTTCCAACGGGCATCCGCAGGGAGAGGAGGGCCGTAACTGCTCCGAAGACAAGGAGGAGGACCCCGCCTGGGGTGCCGTCCGCTTTCACGCCCTGTCCTCTCGTTGCATGGATGCACCCCCTCTCGGGGAGGGGGCCCTCCGCGAGGCCGAACGATGAGCCTGCCGGTGGGATAGCCGAGAGTAAGAAGACACTATTAATTCCGGGATCAGGAATACCTGCAGTGGGTTCGTCTTGGAATCTATCACGAATGGGGCGACCGTCAAGAGCCAACCGACCACAGGTCTCACAGTTGAAGAGGGGCATCGGGATGGGGTAGACTGCCCCGCCAGGTCGGAACCGCTCCTTCCAACGGGAGACCTCTCATGCAAATTCGTGACGTCCGCACCATCCCGCTGGAGTATCCCCTGCCGCACCCCGTGTTCGACGCCAACTACAGGCTGGCCAGCAAACCGGCGCTGTTGGTCGAGGTGGAGACCGACGACGGGCTGATCGGCCTCGGCGAGGCGGCCCACTTCGGGGGCCCACTGCGCTCGACGCAGGTGGTCATCGAAGGGGAGCTGCGGGATCACCTGGTGGGCGAGGACCCGCGGGACATCCAGCGCCTCTGGGAGCAGATGCACCAGCGCGCCTACAAGCACGCGCGCGGCGGCCTCCTCATCGCGGCCATGAGCGGCATTGATATCGCCCTCTGGGACCTGCGGGGCAAGATGACCGGGATGCCGCTCTGGCGCCTGCTGGGCGGCTATCGGCGGCGCGTCCCCGCCTACGCCACCGGCGGCTTCTACGCGGAGGGGAAGGGCCTCGAGGAGCTGTGCGAGGAGATGCGGGTGTACTGCCGCCATGGATTTCGCGCCGTGAAGACAAAGGTGGGGCGCAACAGCGACATCGAGGGGAGCCCCTTGCGGGCCATGGCCCACCGGGGCGTCTGCGAGGTCTCGCTGGCGGAGGATCTCGCCCGGGTCCGGGCGGTCCGCGAAGCGATCGGGTCGGAGGTCCGGTTAATGATCGACGCCAACGGCGCGTGGGACGTGCCGACGGCGGTCAAGATGGGGCGCGCCCTGGAGCCGCTGGACATCTACTGGTTCGAAGAGCCGGTGTGCCCCGACGATCTGGCCGGCAGCGCCCGGGTGGCGGAGAAGGTGACGATCCCGGTGGCCGGGTACGAGACCTGTAGCTACGGGCGGGTCGCCTTCAGAGATTACATTGCCGCCCGAGCCATCCATTTCGTCCAGCCCGATGTGGCCTGGGCCGGCGGTCTGACGGAGGCGTTGAAGATCGCCCACCTGGCCCAGGCCTGGAACCTCCCCGTCGCTCCGCACATCCACGGATCGGCGGTGGCGGTGGCGGCCGGCGTGCACCTGCTGGGGGCGATCCCCAACGCCAGCATGGCCGAGATGGTCTTCCCCGCCCACCCGCTGATGGAGGAGCTGGTGCGGGAGCCCCTCGTCGTGGACCGCACGGGCCATGTCGAGCTGAGTGACAGGCCGGGGCTGGGGATCGAGCTCGATCCCCGGGTCGTCGCCAAGTATCGGGTGGATCGATAGCGCAGAGCGGGGTCCTGCGTGATCGGCAGCATTCCAGAAACGGGTCGCTTGGCGGAGGTCCTGCAAGTGGCGCCGGCCCCGCTCGATTGGGGTCAGACCAGCGGGGAGAGCGCTCCCCTGACGGGGGAGCGCCGCCGGCGGGAGGAGTCAGGACGGCGGGGTGTCAGATGGCCTTCAGGATGCTGGCAAACTCGTCGCGGGTATAGGCGCGGAAGGTCTCGGTGCGGACGTTGCCCAGGGAGGCATTTTCCAGGGTGAAGGCGCTGAGGGCAGCGTCACTGGGTGCATCCAAGGTCACCACGATGTCGTACCTGCCCATGGTCCAATGGATGTCCCGGATCTTGACCTTGTGCCGGGCGGCGATCTTCCTCACCCGATCGGCCCGCTTGATGGAGTTCCTGACGTCGCGAATCCCTTGATCTGTGAACGAGACGAGCGCGATGAAGTGTGGCATCTCCCTCCTCCTTTCGATGAAGCCTGCCGCGGTTCCCGCGCCGGCCTGACACGCGGCCGGAGGAAACCGCCCGGGCGTCAGGATATCCACAGGCGGTCGCGCCGGTCAAGGGGACGAACGCGAAGGTCTGGAGATGCCGCCCAAGGTGGACGCCGACCTCAGGGGCTGCGAACGCCGAGGTCCTTCAGCAGCCGGGAGAGGTAGGTCCGCTGCAGTCCCAGCAACTCGGCCGCGCGGGTCTGGTTGCCCTCGGCTCGGGCCAGGGTTGAGCGCAGCAGCTCCCGCTTGAACCGCAGCACCGCCTCGTGGTAGCCGACGGCCGACTCCAGGGGGACCGCCTCGCGGGCTGCTCGCTGAAGGATCGGCAGATCGCGTGGCGCGATCTCGGGCCCGGTGGATAGAACCACCGCCCGCTCGATGGCGTTCTCCAGCTCGCGGACGTTCCCCGGCCAGTCGTACTCCAAGAGCAGGCCCAGGGCCGCGGGGGAGATGGGCTTCACCGGTCGCTTGAGCTCGGCGCTGACCTTCTCCACGAAGTGGCGGGCCAGCGGCTCCACGTCCTCTCTCCGCTCCCGCAGCGGAGGGAGGCTGAGGCTCACGACGTTCAGGCGGTAGTACAGGTCCTGGCGGAAGGCCCCCTGCTTCATGGCGCGCTCCAGATCGGTGTTGGTGGCGGCCACGAAGCGCACATCCACCTGGATGGGTCGCGTGCCCCCCACCCGTTCGAACTCCTGTTCCTGAATCAGGCGCAGGAGCTTCACCTGCAGGGCCGGGCGGATGTCCCCGATCTCGTCCAGGAACAGGGTCCCGCCGTGGGACAGCTCCACCTTGCCCAGCTTGCGCTGATGGGCCCCGGTGAAGGCCCCCTTCTCGTGGCCGAACAGCTCGCTCTCCAGGAGCTCCTCCGAGAGCGCCACGCAGTTAACGGTGACGAAGGGGCGCTGGGACCTGGCGCTCCAGCGGTGGACGGCCCGGGCCAGGATCTCCTTGCCGGTCCCGCTCTCCCCCCGCAGCAGGACGGTGGCGTTGCTGGCGGCGGCCTGCTGCGCCGTGCGCACCAGTTCCCGCATGGCCTGGCTCTCGCCGACCAGGGGCCGGTCCAGCCGGTCCAGCTCGCTGTGGAGCAGCCGGTTCTCGTCCCGGAGGGCGTCCCGCTCCAGGGCCTTGTTGATCACCACCTCCAGGTGGACGGGGTCCAGCGGCTTGGGAATGAAATCATAGGCGCCGGCCCGCATGGCCTCGACGGCACGCTCCACGGTCCCCGCGGCCGTGATGACGATCACCGTGGTCTCGAGGCCCTCGCGGCGGATGGCCTCCAGGATCTCCATCCCGCTCACGCGGGGGAGCTGGAGGTCGAGGAGCGTGAGGGGCGGGGCCTCCTGGCGCAGCAGGTTCAGCGCCTCCTGCCCGTCGGCGGCACAGGCCACGTCCAGCTTCATGAGCCGGAGGCGATCGGACAGCAGCTCCCGGATATCGGGGTCGTCATCCACGAGGAGGATCCGGCTCCGGGATCTGGTCATGGTCGTATCCCGGCCTCCCCCGGCAGTTGGGTGGGCGCGGCGGCCGATGCGGACGCGGCGGGAACGGTGAAGCGAAAGCGGCTGCCACGCCCCACCTCGCTCTCCACGTCGATGTGCCCGCCGTGGAGCTCGATCAAGCTCTTGGCGATGGCCAGGCCGAGCCCCGTTCCCTGGACCTTGCCGTGCCCGTCGCGGCGGACCTGGTGAAACTTCTCGAAGATCATCCGCTGCTCGTCCGGCGGGATTCCCGGACCCGTATCCTCCACCGTGATTTCTATCCATCTCCCGTCTGGGTGAATGGGTGAACTGGCGGGCTGGTGGATGGGGAACGACGAATCCACCGACTCACGGGGCCACGAATCCACGGACCGGGCAGCAACGGTAACGCGGCCCCCGGCGGGGGTGAACTTGACCGCGTTCTCCGCCAGGTTGATCAAGACCTGCTGCAGCCTGTCCCGGTCGGCGAAGGCCAGGATCGGCGGTCCCGCGGGGTGGGCCAGGGTGAGCTCCAAGCCCTTGCTCCGGGCCGTCTCGGCCAGCCCCTCGAGGACCTCCTGGAGGAGATCGCCGAGGGAAATCACGGCGGGATGCAGCTCGATCCTCCCGGCCTCGATCCGGGAAAGATCCAGGAGGTCGGTGATGAGGCGGACCAAACGGTCCGTGTTGTTCTTCACCCGGTTGAGGTACCGCTGCAAGGTGGGGGGAATCTGGCCCGCCACGCCGTCCAGGAGGTTATCCACCGCCATCCGGATCGAGGTCAGGGGGGTGCGAAGCTCGTGGGAGACATTGGAGACGAAGTCGGACTTCAAGCGGTCGAGTTCCTGGAGCTTCCGGTGCGAGGCTTCCAGGGCGACGTTGGCGTCGGACAGCTCGCGGGTCCGCTCGGCCACCTTCGCCTCCAGCCCCAGGTTGAGGAGCTCGATCTCGCGATAGGCCAGCGCGTTGGCCAGGGCGACGGCGGCCTGATCCGCCAGGCGGAGGAGGGTCTCTTCCGTGCCTTCGTCAAAGGTGCCGGCCCGGCGGCGGCCCACCCCCAGCACGCCCACGCAGGCCTGCTGCAGTCGGATGGGAGCCAGGATCAGGGAGACCAAGCCTTCCTCGGTCAGGACCTGATTCTCTTCGGAATCTTCGTCCGGGGCCGCCGGGAGTTGGGCGGGAACGAGGATCCGGCCTGATTCCAGGACCCAGCCGGCCCGGCCGACTCCCGGCTGGATGCGCCAGTCATGGATGGTGGATCCCATGGTGCCGGCGCAGGCAGCCACAGCGGCATGGGAGGCATCCCGTTCCCGGTACGCCAAGAAGGCCAGATCGGCCCGGCACAGGCTCTGCGCGTGGCGCACCAGGGTCGTCAGCACCGTGTGGAAGTTCAAGGTCGAGGAGAGTTCGCGGTCCATGTCGAAGCGGACCTGAAGCGACTCGGCCATGCGGTTGAAGGCGTCTCCCAGGTCCCCCAGCTCATCCTGCCGATCCAGCTGAATGCGGTGGGCGAGGTTTCCCCGGGCGATGTCCCGGGCCCCCCCGGCCAGGGCCTGGATCGGCCGGGTGAGCCGCCCCGTCTGGAGGTGGGCCCAGACCAGGCCCGCCACCAGCGTGAACACCCCCAGTCCCAGGATCCTATTGCGCGTCCGCCGGATCAGCTGGAGCTCATCCGCGGGGGAGATCCCGATCCGGGCGATGGCGCGCCGCTGATTGAGCACCAGGACGGGCGCCACGAAGTCGTAGAGGATCTCTCCCTGAGGGGAGCGGCTCTCCTGATAGCTCGGTCCGGTTGCGCTGAGGGCCAGTCGCGTCAGGGCGTCCCGATACACGGCCCCGGTCTCCGCCAGCCGGGTGTGGATCAAGACCTGGCCCTCCAGGTTCTGGATCATGGCGTACCGGATCTCCGGCTCCCGTCCCAGGCTCTTGACCAACTGGCGCAGGCCGAGGAAATCGTCGGCCACCAGAGACGGGACGCTGCTGTAGGCGAAGATGGCCACCAGGCGCAACCCGTGCTCCCGGGCCGTGCCCAGGATGGCCTGCTCCTGGATCAGGAGGACGGCGGGGATCAAGAGGGTGAAGAGGACGACGACCAGCAGGATCACGTGGAGGGCAAAGCGGCCCCGGAGGGACAGTCGCCGGTAGCGCTCTCGCAGCGGACCTAGCCATCTCATACCGCTTCCGCCCTAGCGGACCTCCACAGTCGTGAGCTTATCCTGGGGCAGACCGTAGAGGTTGAGGGTCAACCCCGCGACCCGCGCGTGATGCGCCGCGAAGGTGATCTCGTGGAAGAGAAAGGCCGCCGGCACGTCCGCCAGGAGAGCCCGGGTCGCCTCTCGGTACGTGCGCAGCCGTCGCGCCTCGTCCATCGGCTGCCGGGCCTGCTCCAGCAACTCATCCACCCGGGGGTTGGCGTATCGCCCGAAGTTGTCCGAGGACTTCGAGTGGAACAGGGGAAACAGGAATCGCTCAGGCTCTGGGGTGCTGACCGACCAGCCGTAGAGATAGAGATCGTGGTTTCCCTTCCGGCGCTCCTCGTGGAATGTCTTCCAATCCGGTGTTCCGACCAGTTCCAGGCTGAGGCCCACCTTGCGCAGATCGGATCGAATAGCTTGCACCGCCTCGGACCACAGCTCTAATGAGGCGTTGTGGAGCAGGCGGAGGGTGAGGCCTGGTTCCGTCCCGGCCTCCTTGAGCAGAACCTGGGCTCGCAGGGGATCATAGGCCGGCTGCCGAATCTGGGGATCATAGCTGAGGCTGGCAGGTGGCAAGGGTCCCTGCGCAACCAGCGTGGCCCCGCGGCCCAAGATCGTGGCCAGACGCTCCCGGTCCACGGCGCGGACAATGGCCTCTCGCACCCGCCGGTCCTTCAGGGCGGGGCGGTCCACCTGCATCCCCAGAAACCGGACGTTGAGCCCGCCCACCTTCGCCAGACGGATGAGGGGATTGGCCGCCAGGCGCTCGAAGGAGTATGGCGGGACGATCGGGATGAGATCGAGCTCACCGGCCTCGAGACGATCCATGGCAGCCTGGAGGCCAGGGACAATGGCAAAGGTAACCGCGCTGAGGCGAGGCCGACCACGCCACGAATCGGCGAAGGGTGCCAGCATGATCCGATCGCTCTCCCACCGTTCCAGGCGGAAGGGCCCCGTTCCCACGGGGGTCCGCGTCAGGTGCAGGTCGTGAGCCCTCAGGGCCTGGGGGCTGACGATCTTCACCAGGGCGAATTGCGAGGGTCGCGGGTAATGGAGGGTAATGACGACCGTATGGCGGTCCAGGACCTGTATCTCCTTGATGAGGCCGGATAAGACTCGCTCGTAGGCATTGGGCGGCGAGGCGGCGTAGAAGCGGGAGCCGGAAAGGTACTGCCGCTCGTAACTGACCTTCACCGCCTCGGCGTCCAGGGGGGCGCCGTCATGGAACCGGACGTTCTTGCGGAGAGTGAAGGTGTAGGTCAGCCCATCGGCGCTCGGCTCCCATCGCTCGGCCAGCGCCGGCTCCATCTTGGTGCCGTCGGGGGAGAGCTGGGTGAGGGCATCGTACAGCAGCCACATCACCTGGTCGTCCTGGATGCGGTTGCTCTTGGCTGGATCCAGGGAGACCGGCTCGCTCACGAGGTGCTGGATGAAACCGCGCGCGGCCGCTCCCGCCACCTCGGTGCTCGCCAGCCAGGTCGCGGCGAACGACAGCAGCAACGGCAGCACGCTCAACCGCAGGCTCATGGTTCCGCCTCCCCCCCGGCCTCGATCCGGGCACCGGTCACTTACCTTTCCTTTCACCCATCACGTTCCCCTACCGGTTCGACAAGGATGCATGGCTCGCCGCTCGAGCTTTCCGTTCACGGGTCGCAGTTGACCGGGCCCCAACACTATCCGGGGGCATGGCGCCCTGTCAATCAGATCCTCCCTCCTGCTTCCTCCTGGCGCTTGACAATCAAGCGGAAAGGGGATATCTGCATCGCTTCAAATGGGTTCGTTGGAAAAGGAGGCTGGAGATGGCAAGGCCGCAGAAGAACAAGAAAGAGAAGCTGGGCGTCAAGATCGTCGTCGAGATCACCGGCCACATGCAGCGAGCGGAGGTGAATCAATTCATGGCCTCCCTCAGCAGTGTGGTGAACAATCACGTCGAGAACGGAGGAAACGGCGGGAGTTAGCCCGGCTCAGGCCGGGGGCCGGTCCCGGATGCGCAGGTATTCAGTCAACTTTGCGCCGGACCCACCTTCGCCGTTCCACCTGCCCGGCTGGAGGCTTCGGGTCAGGGGTATGACGCCGGTCCAGTCCGGAGCGCCGCTCCGGCCCCAGAAAGGCGGGCGGCTCGGGTTCGAAAGTGGGGGGTGGCATTCCCGGCTTCGGCATCAGCGATCCCACCTTATCCAGACTCTAAGGCGAGTCAAGCCCGATGCGAATAACCCTTCTCTTCGTGCAGCCGTGACTCAGCCCCTCGCCGCTGGCGCTCAAGGAAACCCCCGCGAGTGTCGCTGCAGTTCGCACGCGTCATGCGGCGGCGCGGCGCCCGGCGGAGGGCGCGGGCCTGCGAGGCGGGTAACCTGTTGACTTCACCGGAGAAATCACGTAGGGTAGCGCCAACATACAGGCGCAGTCGGCGCGTGGGGCGAGGGGGGCATTCATGGCGGAAGTGGCGTCGCGAAAGGCAGTGGAACGATCGGATCGAGGGGACCGGAAAGAGCGGGAAAAGGCCCTGGACCTGGCCGTCTCGCAGATCGAGAAGCTGTACGGCAAGGGCGCCATCATGCGCATGGGGGTCTCGGGCGCCCTCCTGCCGGTCTCGACCATCCCCACCGGCTCCCTGGAGCTGGACTACGCCCTGGGCGTCGGCGGCGTCCCCCGCGGGCGTGTCGTCGAGATCTTCGGCCCCGAGGCCAGCGGCAAGACCACCCTGGCCCTGCACATCATCGCCGAGGCCCAGAAGCGCGGCGGGGCCGCGGCCTTCGTGGATGCGGAACACGCCCTGGATGCCAACTATGCCAAGCTGCTGGGGGTGAACACCGACGACTTGCTGATCTCGCAACCGGACACCGGGGAGCAGGGGCTGGAGATCACGGAGGTCCTGGTCCGGAGCGGCGCCATCGACGTGGTGGCGATCGATTCCGTGGCGGCGCTGGTCCCGCGGGCGGAGATCGACGGGGAGATGGGGGACTCGCTGCCGGGCCTCCAGGCACGCCTCATGTCGCAGGCCCTGCGCAAGCTCACGGCCGCCATCAGCAAGTCGCGCACCTGCGTGGTCTTCATCAACCAGATCCGGGAGAAGATCGGGGTCATGTTCGGCAACCCTGAGACCACCACGGGCGGCCGGGCCCTGAAATTCTACGCCTCGGTGCGGCTGGACATCCGCCGCATCTCGGCCATCAAGGATGGCGAGGAGGTCATCGGCAGCCGGGTCAAGGTCAAGGTGGTCAAGAACAAGGTCGCACCGCCGTTCCGCGAGGCGGAGTTTGACATCATCTACGGGGAGGGGATCTCCCGCCTGGGGAGCCTGTTGGATTTGGGCGTGACTCACAAGGTCGTGGAGAAGAGCGGGGCGTGGTACGCCTATGGGGGCGAGCGGATCGGCCAGGGGCGCGAAAACGCCAAGCGCTTCCTCCAGGAGAACCCCGCCATGGCCGACGAGATCGAGGCCAAGCTCCGGGCGGTCCTGGGTGTGGCCGCGCCGGCCGACATGGAGGGCTAGATGGAGTTACCCGATCTTCTCAAGGTCGCGGTGGAGCGGAAGGCCTCCGACCTCCACATCAAGGTGGGCAGCCCGCCCGTGCTCCGCATCGACGACAAGCTGGTCCCCTTGATGGAGATGCCGCGCCTCGGGCAGGATGCCGTCGTGACCATGGCCGCCGGCGTCATGAACGCCAAGCAGCGGGAGAAGTTCAAGGAGCGCTGCGAGATCGACCTGGCCTACAGCGTCCCGGGCCTGGGGCGGTTCCGGGCCAACGTGTTCCAGCAGCGGGGCACGGTGGGAGTCGTGCTGCGCGTCATTCCCATCAAGATCCAGACGGTCGGGGAGCTGAACCTGCCCCCGGTCCTGGAGAAGATCGCCCTGGAGCCCCGCGGCCTGATCCTGGTCACGGGGACCACCGGGTCCGGCAAATCCTCGACCCTGGCGGCCATGATCGACTACATCAACGCCTGCCGCTCGGGGCATATCATCACCATCGAGGATCCCATCGAGTTCCTCCACCGGGACAAGAAGAGCCTGGTCAACCAGCGCGAGGTGGGGGTGGACACCCCGTCCTTCAGCGAGGCGCTTCGAAGCGCCCTGCGGCAGGATCCCGACATCATCCTGGTGGGCGAGATGCGGGACTACGAGACCATCTCCACCGCCATCCTAGCGGCCGAGACGGGCCACCTCGTCATGAGCACGCTGCACACCGTGGACGCGACCGAGACGGTCAACCGGATCATCTCGGTCTTCCCCCCGTACCAGCAGAAGCAGATCCGCCTGCAGCTGGGCGCCGTGCTGAAGGGGATCATCGCGCAGCGGCTGATCCCGCGGGCCGACGGCAAGGGCCGGGTGCCCGCCGTGGAGGTCTGCATCGCCACCGCCACCGTGCGCGAGTGCATCATCGACCCGGACAAGACCCGGAAGCTGAATGACGTGATCGCCGCCGGGGTCAGCCAGTACTCCATGCAGACCTTCGACCAGTCCTTGATGTCCCTGTACATGCGCGGGCTCATCACCTACGAGACGGCGCTCCAGTGGTGCACCAACCCTGACGACTTCGCCCTGCGGGTGCGCGGGGTCGAGTCCAGCACGGATGCCACCTGGCAGGGGATGCAAGAGGACATGCCCAAGACGCTCCCGGGGATGACCAGAATCTAATTGCGGATGCGGAATGCCCCGTGAGCTGAGTCCGAGCTGGTGAAGCGGAGAGGGAGCCGGGCGGGGGACGAGGCCGCCGTCCCGCGGCCGGACGCGTGGGAAATCGCCCTGAAGCTCCTGGCCATGCGGGCCCTGAGCCGCGAGGAGCTCCGGCGACGCCTGGCGCGGCGGGGAGTGCCGCCGGAGCAGATCAGCGCTACCCTGGCCAAACTGACCGCCGCGCGATACCTGGACGACGGTGAATACGCGAGGGCCTGGGCCCGCTCCCGGGCCCATCGTCGTTCTCTGGGGCCGACGCGGCTGGCGCAAGAGCTGCGCGCCAAGGGCATCGCGGAGCGCGACATTGCCGGTGCCGTGCAGGAGGTGTATGCCGAGCGGGGCGCACGGGAGGTTGCGGAGGCCGCAGCCATGCGGAGGCTTCCGGCGCTCCAGGGGCTTTCCCCGGAGGTGGCGCGTCGCCGGCTGGCCGGCTATCTCAGCCGGCGGGGCTTTGCGGCCGAGATCATCCTGGCCCTGTGCCGCAAGCACTTCCCCCACGGGAACGACCCCCCGGGGAATGACCAATGAGCCAATGACCGCTGAGCGATGAGCCCTGAGCGGGTGAGACGGACGGTAGCATGGCGATACAGGTGAAATCCGGGAACGAACTCCGCCAGGCCTTCGTGGACTACTTCCGGGGGCACGGCCACACCCACGTGCAAAGCTCCCTCCTGGTGCCCAAGGCCGATCCGACGCTGCTCTTCACCAATGCCGGGATGGTCCAGTTCAAGGACGTCTTCACCGGCAAGGAGAAGCGGCCATACTCCCGGGCCGTCACGGTGCAGAAGTGCGTCCGGGCCGGTGGCAAGCACAACGACCTGGAAAATGTCGGCCGGACCGCCCGGCACCACACCTTCTTCGAGATGCTGGGAAACTTCTCCTTCGGGGACTACTTCAAGGAGAAGGCCATCGACTACAGCTGGGAGTTCCTGACGGGGACGCTCGGCCTGCCGGCGGACCGGCTCTGGGTGACCATCCACGAGGGGGATGCCGCCATGGGCATCGGGCCCGACGACGAGGCCCGCTCGCTCTGGCGGCGGTACGTCCCCGACAGCCGGATCGTGGCCTGCTCCACCAAGGACAACTTCTGGGCCATGGGGGACACCGGCCCGTGCGGCCCCTGCTCGGAGATCGTCTTCGACCAGGGGCCCGGGATTGGGTGCGGCCGGCCCACCTGCGCCGTGGGCTGTCACTGCGACCGGTACCTGGAGCTCTGGAACCTGGTCTTCATGCAGTTTGAGCGGAGCGCCGATGGGGTCCTGGCGCCGCTGCCCCGGCCGAGCATCGATACGGGGGCCGGGCTGGAGCGGATCGCTGCCATCCTGCAACGGGTCCCCAGCAACTTCGACACCGACCTGCTCCGCCCCATCCTTGGCATGGTGGAGGAGCTCACCGGCAGGCGCTACGGCACGGATGCGGCCATCGACGTGTCCATGCGGGTCGTCGCCGACCATGCCCGGGCGACGACCTTCCTGGTGAGCGACGGGGTCCTGCCCAGCAACGAGGGACGCGGTTACGTCCTGCGCCGGATCCTGCGCCGGGGCCTCCGCCACGGCCGCCTGCTCGGCCTGGAAGATCCGTTCATGGCGGCCGTGACGGGGCGGGTCGTGGAGCTCATGCACGGGGCCTACCCGGAGCTCCTGGAGCACCGGGACTACGTGGCGCGGGTCACGCTCAACGAGGAGGAGCGATTCGGTCACACCCTGCGGATCGGCCTCAAGCTGGTGGAGTCGGTCCTCGGCGACCTCCAGGCCCGCAGGGTGGAGGTAGTCCCCGGCACGGAGATCTTCCGGCTGTACGACACGTACGGGTTTCCCCTCGATCTCCTCCGCGATATCGCCGGCGAGCGGGGCCTCAGCCTGGACGAGGCCGGCTTCGAGCGGGAGATGACCGACCAGCGGGCCAAGGCCCGGGAATCGTGGGTCGGGTCGGGAGAGATCGAAGTCCCCGCGAGCCTGAGGAGCCTCACGGCGGCGATGGCCCCGGTGGAGCCCCTCTGGCACGTCACCCTGGAGGCAGAGGCCGTGGTGGTGGCGATCCTGGCGGGGGACGGCCAGCGGACGGTGCCGGTGCTGGAGGAGGGCCAGGCGGGCGACATCCTCCTCAACCGGACGCCCTTTTATCCCGAGGCGGGCGGCCAGGTGGGAGACGTCGGGACGCTCGCGGCCGACGGGACCACGGTGGATGTCCTGGACACCCGGCGGCCGGTGCCCCACCTGGTCCTGCACCGGGTCCGGGTCAAGCGGGGTCAGTTGCGGACTGGGGCCACCGTCCGTGCCGTGGTGGATGCGTTCCGCCGGAAGGTGACCGCCAAGAACCACACCGCCACCCACCTCGTGCACGCGGCCCTCCGTCAGGTCCTGGGGGACCACGTGAAGCAGGCGGGGTCTCTGGTGGCGCCGGATCGGTTGCGCTTCGACTTCACCCACTGGAGCCCTTTGACCGATCGCGAGGTGGACCGGATCGAAGAGCTGGTCAACGAGCAGGTGTGGGAGAACCGGAGCCTGCATATCGAGAGCATGGACCTCGACCGGGCACTGGCCCTGGGGGCCATGGCCCTCTTCGGTGAGAAGTACGGCGAACGCGTCCGGGTGGTGATGGTGCCCGAATTCAGCATCGAGCTGTGCGGCGGCACCCACGTGGGGGCGACGGGCGAGATCGGCCTCTTCAAGATCGTCAGCCAGGGAGGGGTGGCGTCCGGTGTCCGCCGGATCGAGGCCTTCACCGGGCCGGGCGCCCTCCGCCACGTCAAGCAGGAGGAACGGGTCCTGACAGAGGCGGCCGAGCGGATCAAGGCGCGCCCGCTGGAGCTCTCGGAGAAGGTTGAGAAACTGACCGGAACGGCCCGGGAGCTGGAACGAGAGATCCAGCGCCTGCAGGGGCGGCTGGCGGCGAAGGACGTGGAAAGCCTGTTGCAACAGGTTCAGGAGATTGACGGGGTGACGGTGCTGTCCGCCCAAGTCGCCCTCCGGAACGCGAAGGCCATGCGGGAACTGGGTGATCGGCTGCGCGAGCGCTTGAAGAGCGGTGTCGTGGTCCTCGTCAGCCAGGAGAGCGATCGGGTCACCTGGGTCACGATGGTGACGAAGGATCTGACGTCCAGGCTCCACGCCGGGCACCTGGCTCGGGAGCTGGCCGCGGCGACCGGCGGCAGCGGGGGGGGCCGGCCCGACATCGCCGAGGCCGGGGGCAAGGATCCCTCGGGGATTCCCGGGGCGCTGGAGAAGTTGCGCGGGTTGATCGGCGAGCAGTTATCGAAGTGATACGCACGGGTGCACCCTCCGCAGTGGTTCCGACACGTTTTTCTTGAAGGCCCCGGCGTTCGGGTGTTATAAGTGACCACTCCGTCTCCGGGCCGTGGCCCCAGGCTGCCGATCGAGCGGGATGGGCTGGGCTTCCTTCTGCCGGCCCTGGCGCTCTGCGGGCTGCTCTTCCTGCTGCGGTATCCCGGGGCGGCCACCGTGACCCTGCTGGCGGCGGCGTTCGTGGCGTACTTCTTCCGCGACCCGGAACGGGTGATCCCGGAAGGGGAGCGGTTGATCCTGTCCCCGGCCGACGGCCGCATTGTCGCCATCAAGCCGTTCACCGACTGGAAGGGGCCCTTCGGCGAGCCGCTCACCCGCGTGAGCATCTTCCTCTCGGTTCTGGACGTTCACGTGAACCGGGCGCCGCTTACGGCGGTGGTCAATGCGGTGACCCACACGCCGGGGCGGTTTGTCGCCGCCTGGGGCGAGGCGGCCTCGGCCGAGAACGAGCAGACCCTGATCCACTTCGCGTCCCCCGACGGGGACGTCTGGGTGAAGCAGATCGCCGGACTCCTGGCGCGCCGGATCGTCTGCCGGGTGAAGCCCGGCCAGAAGGTGGCGGCGGGAGACCGAATCGGGCTGATCCGGTTCGGCTCGCGGGTGGATTGCATCCTGCCGGCGACGGCCGAACTGAAGGTGCGACGGGGGCAAGCCGTCAAAGGCGGAAGTACGATCCTGGGGGTCATCCCGTGACCCCTCGGTAATGGACGATGCAAGACCGACAACCGACAACCCATCAACCATTTCCGACGATGGCCGGTGATGGGTTGACCGTGGTGAGTTTGGATTGTGAGTAAGGAGCATTTCATGAAGAGTGGGCGAACGGGGGTCAAGCGACGGATGCGGCGGGGGGTGTATTTGCTGCCCAGCATCCTGACGCTGGGGAATCTCTTCGGCGGCTTCTACGCCCTGGTGGCGGTGTACAACGACGAGTACGTGGCGGCCGCGGTGGCCATCCTGCTGGCCCTGGTCTTCGACTACCTCGACGGGGGGGTGGCGCGGATGACGGGCGCCACCAGCGACCTGGGCATCCAACTGGACTCGCTGGCCGACCTGGTCTCCTTCGGCGTCGCCCCGGCGCTGCTCGCCTACGTCTTTGCCCTGAAGCCCTTCGGCTTGATCGGGGGACTCGCCGCCTTCGCCTTCGCCGCCTGCGGGGCGTTCCGGCTGGCCCGGTTCAACGTCCAAACCCGCAGCCTGGACAAGCGCTTCTTCGTCGGGCTGCCCATTCCGGCCGCGGCCGCGGCCGTGGCCACCTTCGTGCTCTTCATGAAGGATGCCTCGGCGGTTGTCGTCTTCGGGCGCGAGCTGGTGCCGCCCCACGCGACGGCCGCCGGCGTCTTGCTGGGAATGTACGGGCTGGGCTTCCTGATGGTGAGCAAGATCCGCTACCGGAGCCTCAAGGGGCTGGAGCTACGGAGGCGGCGGCCGTTCACCATCATGACGACGCTGCTCCTGGTGCTCCTGGTGGTGGCATCGCACCCCAGCTTCTTCCTCTTCGTCTTCTTCCTGTTGTATGCGGCGTCCGGCATCGTCCGCGCGGTGCCGGCCTGGCAGAAACGACAGCCCGTCGAGACAACCGAGCAGCCCGCGCCCCGCGCCCATTAGGGCGCGGCCGGCTGGAGGAATGCCGCCATGGCTGAGCGCATCCTGATCTTCGACACCACGCTCCGGGACGGCGAGCAGTCGCCCGGATACAGCATGAACACCAAGGAAAAGCTGGAGATGGCCAAGCAACTCGCCCGCCTGGGCGTGGATGTCATCGAGGCGGGGTTTCCCATCGCCTCCGAGGATGACTTCGAGGCGGTCAGGACCATCGCCCAGCACCTGAAGGGCGGTCCGATCATCGCGGGTCTGTGTCGGGCCAAGGACATCGACATCGACCGGGGGTGGGAAGCGCTGAAGCACGCCGAGCGCCCCCGCATCCACACCTTCATCGCCACCTCCGAGATCCACATCAAGTACAAGCTCAAGTCCACCCAGGAGGAGGTGCTGGAGGCCGCGGTGGCCGCGGTGAAACGGGCCAAGCGCTACACGCAGGACGTGGAGTTCTCGGCCGAGGACGCCCACCGGACCGATCAGGAGTTCCTGTGCCGGGTCGTGGAGGCGGCCATTCGGGCCGGGGCCACCACCATCAACATCCCCGACACGGTGGGCTACGGCGTGCCCTGGGAGTTCGGCGAGCGCATCCGCAACCTCATGAGCCGGGTGCCCGGCATCGACCGGGTCGTGGTAAGCGCCCACTGCCACAACGACCTGGGTGTGGCGGTGGCCAACTCCCTGGAGGCGATCCGGGCCGGCGCCCGCCAGGTGGAGTGCACCATCAACGGCATTGGCGAGCGGGCGGGGAACGCCTCCCTGGAAGAGATCGTGATGGCCCTCCGCACCCGGAAGGACATGCTGGCCTACGAGACCGGCATCCGGACAGAGGAGATCTACCGGACCTCTCGACTGCTCCAGTCCATCACCGGCATCAGCGTCCAGCCCAACAAGGCCATCGTCGGCGCCAACGCCTTTGCCCACGAGGCGGGCATCCACCAGCACGGTGTTTTGCAGAAGCCGCTGACCTACGAGATCATGACGCCGGAGTCGGTGGGGGTGCCCAAGAGCCGTCTTGTCTTGGGGAAGCACTCGGGCCGCCACGCCTTCAAGAAGCGGCTGGAGGAGCTGGGGATCGAGCTTGCCGACGACGACCTCAACAAGGCCTTCGTCCGCTTCAAGGCCCTCTGCGACCGGAAGAAGGAGGTGTTCGACGAGGACCTGCTGGCCCTGGTGGAAGAGGAGATCATGACCCCGGCCGAGACTTACACCCTGGACCACCTGCAGTTCACCAGCGGGACCAACATCATCCCCACAGCCACGGTGCGCCTGAAGGTGCAAGACGAGGTCTACCAGGAGTCGGGCTGGGGCGACGGGCCGGTAGATGCAGCCTACAAGGCTATTGACCTGATCACCAAGATTCCCGGGAAGCTCTTGGAGTACAACCTCCGTGCGGTGACCGGGGGGAAGGACGCCGTGGGCGAGGTGACGGTGGCAGTCGAAATGGACGGACAGCGGATCGTCGGCCGCGGCACCTCCACCGACGTCATCGAAGCCAGCGTGCGGGCGTACCTGCACGCCATCAACAAGGTGGTGGCCGCCGGCGGACGCAGGCCGGTCGTCGAGCTGGAACGGGAACGCCGCGCGGTCTAGGGAAAGGCTGATCATGGGAAGCGACGGCTATGTCGTGGCGGTAGCGGGGGCGACGGGCGCGGTGGGGGAGGTCATGCTCCAGGTGCTGGAGCAGCGGAAGTTCCCGGTCCGCCGGCTCAAGCCCCTGGCCTCGGAGCGGTCGGTCGGCAAGCGCCTGACCTTCCGCGGAGAGGAGATCAAGGTCGAGCAGCTCACGGCCGCCTCCTTCGAGGGAGTGGACGTTGCCCTCTTCTCGGCCGGCGCCAGCCGCAGCAAGGAATTCGCCCCGGCCGCGTGGCAGTCCGGCGCGGTCGTGGTGGACAACAGCTCCGCCTTCCGGATGGAGCCGGATATCCCGCTGGTGGTTCCCGAGATCAACCCCCACGCCATCGCGGAGTACAGGAACCGCGGGATCATCGCCAACCCGAACTGCACCACCATCGTGGCCTTGATGGCCCTGGCGCCGCTTCACCGCTTCAGCCGGATCAAGCGGGTCGTTGCCTCCAGCTACCAGGCGGTCTCCGGCGCCGGCGCCAAGGCCCTGGAGGAACTGAAGCGCCAGGTCCGGGCCTGGGCCGCGGGAGAGCCGCTGCCGGTGGAAGTGTTTCCCCATCAGATCGCTTTCAACCTGCTGCCGCACATCGACGCTTTCCAGGAGAACGGCTATACGAAGGAGGAGCTGAAGCTGGTCCACGAGACCCGCAAGATCCTGGAGGACGATGGGATCCTGGTCTCGCCGACGACTGTCCGGGTGCCGGTCTTCACGGCACACTCGGTGTCGGTCCATGTCGAGACCGAGCGGAAGATCTCGGCCGCCAAGGCGCGGGAGCTCTTCGCCGCCTTCCCGGGCCTCCAGGTTCAGGACGATCCGGCGAACCGGAAGTACCCCATGCCCCTCTTCGCGGCCGGCCAGGACGACTGCTTCGTGGGACGCATCCGGGAGGACCTGGCCGTGCCCAACGGCCTGAACTTCTGGGTGGTGGGGGACCAGCTCCGCAAGGGGGCAGCGCTCAACGCCGTCCAGATCGCGGAGGTCCTGGTGGAACGGTACCTCTAGATCCGTGGCGTGTGCAGACGGCGCGGGGCCTTTGCCGGCGGGGCAAAGGCCCCTGGTTTTTTCACGCGGAGCTGATCCTCCAGCCCTCAGGCAGCCATGCCCCAGTTCAAGCTGATCCTCGAGTACGAGGGCACGGCGTATCACGGGTGGCAAGTGCAGCCGGGCCTTCCGACGATCCAGGGTCTCCTGCAGGATGCGCTGGCCAGGATCGTCGGCGCCCCTGTGCCGGTGACGGGCGCGGGGCGCACCGACGCGGGCGTGCACGCCCTGGGACAGGTGGCGAGCTTTTCCGCCGAGACCCGTCTGGACCCACTCACCCTCCGCCGGGCGCTGAATGCTTCGTTGCCCCGGGACATCGTGGTCCGGTGCGCCGAGGAAGCACCGCCCGGGTTCGACGCGCGACGCTCGGCCCAGTCCAAGATGTACCGGTACTCCATCCTCTGCCGCGACCACCCCTCCGCCTTCCTGGGTCGCCACAGCCTGTACGTGCCGCATGCCCTGGAGTTCGCGGCGATGGCCCGGGCAGCCGAGTTCGTGATCGGCACGCACGACTTCTCCGCGTTCCAGGCGAGAACCGGCGCCGGGACCGGCGCTGCGGTGAGTCCGGTGCGGACGGTCCTGGGGGCCGCCTGGCGGCAGGAGGGGGACCTCTGGCATTTCGAGATCATGGCGAACGCGTTCCTGCAGCACATGGTGCGAATTCTGGTCGGCACCCTCCTGGAGGTGGGGCGGGGGAAGCGCCCCCCCTCCCACGTCGCAGAAGTGCTGGTTACCAAGGACCGACGACGGGCGGGGAAGACGGCGCCCCCGCATGGGCTGTGTCTGGTCGAGGTCCACTATTGACGCCCGTGCATGGCGATCAGGCAATCTGGCAATCCGGAATTCCCGGGTGCCCCGCCATCGGCGGGATCGCCGGGTTGCCCCGTTGCCAGGGAGCGGGGGCGGACCTGGCGCCTTGGCGGTTCGTATGTGCCTGCCCGGGAGAATTGACTTGCCACGGGACGACGGCCCGCTAGAATGAGCGGCAAGCGCGAAAGCATCGTAGTCTTGGGGAGAGGTTCCCATGGCATCCGTCCTGATCGTGGATGACGAGCCGGAAAACCTGGAGCTGCTGGAGGCGGTCCTCACCCCGGCCGGCCACACGATCCGAAAAGCGGGGGGTGGTCGCGAGGCCCTGCAGGCGGTGGAGCAGGAGCTCCCCGAGCTGATCCTCCTCGACCTCATGATGCCGGGGGTGAGCGGGTTCGACGTCTGCGAGATGCTCCGCGCCAGCGAGCGGACGGCCCGCATCCCCATCATCATCGTCACGGCTCTGGACCAGGTTCCCGTCAAGGAGCGGGTCCTGGGCCTGGGCGCGGACGATTACCTGACGAAACCCATCCAGGCAGCCGAGGTGGTGGCCCGGGTGGCGGCGATGCTGAAGGTGCGCCACCTCCGGCAGGATCTGGACCGGACCCTGGCCTATCTGCATGAGTTGGAGCTCGCCCGGCACGGGCACCGCCGCCGAACCTTGGAGGATTTGGAAGGCGCTTCCAGAGAAGTGGTCCGGGAACCGGGGGACCCCAAAGCCTCCATGGTGCTTCTCGTGGACGACGAGGAGCTCACACGCCAGTTCTACGGGGACCTCCTGGTGGAGCACGGGTTCCGGGTGGTGGCGGTGGCCGGCGGGACCGAGGCCCTGGAGGCTGCTTCCCGCCATCCCGTGGAAGCGGTCCTGCTGGACGTCATGATGCCGGAGGTGTCAGGCTTAGAGACCCTGGAAAAACTCCACAGGCGATTTCCCGACCTCCCCGTCATCATCCTCACGGCCCATCCCAGCTCCCAGAACGCGATCACCGCCCTGAAGCTCGGCGCCTTCGACTTCATTGTGAAGGGCCTCCAGCCCGAGCTCTTGGTGGTGGCTGTCCGCCGGGCGATCCACCGCTTTGCCGAGGTGCGGGAGAAGCGCGATCTCATTGCCGCGCTGGAGACGCGCGTCCGGGAACTTGAATCCCGCCTCGCCGCGCTTGCCGGCCCCTCACAGACACCTTGACCCGTCCGCCCGCAAAACCGTTCGGTAGTTCGAGTCTGCGGTCGTTGGGTTGTTCTCCTCCGACGGTACCACCGAGCTGCCGAACGCCTTTGCGCCGGGTAGCATCCCCTTGCCATTCCCAAGGTCTCGTGCTACATAAACCCCGCTTGCAACGGGAGGAGCCTGCATGGCCCGCGGCTACGACTTCACCCGCATCGAGGCGAAGTGGCAGGAGATCTGGCGGCGGAACGGCGCCTTTGCCGTGACCGAGGACCCGGCCCGCCCGAAGTACTACTGCCTGGAGATGTACCCGTACCCCTCGGGCAAGATCCACATGGGGCACGTGCGCAACTATTCCATCGGCGACGTGGTGGCCCGCTACCTCGGCATGCGGGGATTCAACGTGCTGCACCCCATGGGCTGGGACGCCTTCGGTTTTCCGGCCGAGAACGCCGCCTTCGAGCACGGGGTCCATCCCGCCAAGTGGACCACCGACAACATCGCCTACATGAAATCCCAGTTGCAGCGCATGGGCTTCTCCTACGACTGGGACCGCGAGGTCACCTGCAGCGACCCGAGCTACTATCGCTGGAACCAGTGGTTTTTCCTGAAGATGCTGGAGCGCGGCCTGGCCTATCGGGGGCGCGCGCCGGTGAACTGGTGCGAGAGGTGCCGGTCGGTCCTGAGCAACGAGCAGGCCGAGGGGGGCGTGTGCTGGCGCCACACCGACACGGCCGTCATCCAGAAGGAGCTGGAGCAGTGGTTCCTGCGGATTACCGCCTATGTGGAGGAGCTCCTGGGGGACCTCGACAGCCTCGCCGGCTGGCCGGAGCGCGTCCGGGTGATGCAGCGCAACTGGATCGGGAAGAGCGTGGGAGCCGAGGTGGATTTTCCCCTGGAGCGCGGAGGCAGCCTTCGCATCTTCACCACCCGGCCCGACACCCTGTTCGGCGCGACCTTCATGGTGCTGGCGCCTGAACACCCCCTGGCCCTCAGCCTGTCGGCCGGCACCCCGCAGGCGGGGGAGGTGCGGAGGTTCGTGGAGCGCATGCGGCGCGCCGACAAGGTGGCTCGGGTGGATGCCGCCACGGCGAAGGAGGGAGTGTTCACGGGGGCCACTGCGGTGAACCCCATGACCCGGGAACGCATTCCCATCTGGGTGGCCAATTTCGTCCTTCTGGAATACGGCACCGGCGCCATCATGGCGGTCCCGGCCCACGATCAGCGGGACTTCGACTTTGCCCGGACCTACGGCCTGCCGATCCGGGTGGTGATCCAGCCCCCTGGCGAGCCGCTGCCTCCCCCGGAGGCGATGGAGGCCGCCTATGAGGGGGAAGGCAGGATGGTCCATTCCGGCCGCTTCAGCGGCATGGGGAGCGAGGCAGGGAAGCTCGCGGTGTGCCAGCACCTCGAGGAGCAGGGGATCGGCAAGCGGGCGGTCAACTACCGGATCCGCGACTGGCTGATCTCGCGCCAGCGGTACTGGGGAACGCCGATTCCCGTGATCTACTGCGATGCCTGCGGCATCGTGCCGGTGCCGGAAGGGGACCTCCCCGTGATCCTGCCGCCGGACGTGGCCATCACCATGACCGGGGGCTCCCCGCTGGCGCGGGTCGAATCCTTCGTGCGGACTCCCTGCCCTGCCTGCCGGCGGCCGGCCCGGCGCGAGACCGACACGATGGACACCTTCGTGGACTCCTCCTGGTACTTTCTCCGCTTTGCCAGCCCGCAGGAGACCACGCGCGCCCTGGATCCGGCCAAGGTGGCCTACTGGATGCCCGTGGACCAGTACATCGGCGGGATCGAGCATGCGGTACTCCATCTGCTCTACGCCCGCTTCTTCACCAAGGTCTGCCGCGATCTGGGCCTCATCGCGGTGAGCGAGCCTTTCACGAACCTCCTGACCCAGGGGATGGTCTGCAAGGAAAGCTACCGCTGCCCGGAGCACGGCTACCGCCTGCCGTCCGAGGTGGACAAGCAGGGGCGCTGCACCGCGTGTGACCGGCCGGTGGAGATAGGCCGGACCGAGAAGATGTCCAAGTCGAAGCGAAACATCGTGGATCCGGACGACCTGCTGGAGCGGTACGGGGCGGACACGATCCGGCTCTTCTCGCTCTTCGCGGCCCCGCCGGAGAAGGACCTGGAGTGGTCCGACGAGGGGGTGCAGGGATCGTTCCGATTCCTGACGCGGGTGTTCCGCCTGGTGGAGGAGCACGCCGCGTGGCTGCGGGCGGCCCGGGATGTCCCGTGGGACGGCGGGGATCCCGCGGCGGAGGTCCGCGCCCTCCGGTACGTGACCCACCACACCATCTCCAGGGTCACCCGCGATCTGGAGGACGCCTTCCACTTCAACACAGCCCTGGCGGCCCTGATGGAACTCCAGAACGCGCTCGCCAAGTTCCAGGAACATCTGGGCGCCTCGGCGTCGGCATCGGGTGGCATCCCGCCGGCGGGAAGGGGCCGGGCCCGGGCCTTTGCCGAGGGGGTGTCCACCCTGGTGGTGCTGCTGGCCCCCTTTGCCCCCCACCTGGCCGAGGAGCTGTGGGAGATGTTGGGGCACCGGGAGAGCATCTTCCGTGAGGCCTGGCCCGTGGCGGACCGCGCCCTCGCGCGGCAGGAAACCGTGGAAGTGGTCGTGCAGGTGAACGGGAAGGTGCGCAGCCGCCAACACGTCCCCCAGGGGACGGCGCAGGACCGTCTCCGGGAAATGGCGCTCTCCGACTCGCGCGTCCAGGCGTGGATCGGCGGGAAGGCCGTCCGCAAGGTCATCGTGGTCCCGGACAAGCTCGTCAATATCGTCGTGGGATCATGAACATCCCCCATGCCGACCTGTCATCCTGACGCGGAGGCCGACAACGCCGGCGGCCGCCCGGCTCCGCTTCGCGTCCTGTTCCTGGCCATCCTCCTGGCCTGGGGCGCCGGGTGTGGCTATCAGCCCTACGGGCTGGGCAGCCTGCCGCCGGACCTCCAGCGCCTACATCTGGCTGCCCTCAGGAACGACACGTTCCGGCCCGGCCTGCAGGGAATCGTCGGGGCAGCGATCCTGCGGCAGCTGCAGCAGGATGGCCGGATCCGCGTGGCGCCGCAGGAGTCGGCGGACGCCGTCCTCGCGGGGACGATCACCGCGTACCAGAACATCCCCATTGCCTTCGATCAGAGCGACATCGGCCAGCGGTTCCGCGTTCGGCTCGTCATGACCATGCAACTGACGGGACGGCGCGTGGAGAAGGTGCTCTTGAGGGAGGAGGTCTACGGCGAGGCCTACTACACCGCAGGGCAGGAGGTCACCGAAACCCGGACATCCGAGCAGGACGCCGGCTTCCGCGCGGCCCAGGATCTCGCCGTCCGGGTGGTGGAGCGGCTCCTGGAGGGGCTGTGACCCGGATTATTCGCGAACACGTTCGCGAATAATCTCAGGGAATGACCAAATCCCAATGACGAATGACCAATGACGGATGCGACTTGCGGGATGTCCTGCGACCGCGCGCATCGCCCGCCCACCATCGTTGGTCATTGGAAATTGGTCATTGGTCATTTGACCCGGAGAATTCCCGGAGTCGGTCATGAATGATCCGGGTCAGGCAGCGCCGGCTTTGCCCAGCCGATTCAGGTGTCGCATCAACCGCGACTTCTGCCGAGCGGCGGCATTCCTGTGCAGGATCCCCTGGGTGACTGCACGATCGATGATGGGCGTGGCTTGGGCCAGCTGCTGCTCTGCGGCGTCGGCCTTCTGGCCGGCCAGGGCGGCCCGGACCCCCTTGATGGTCGAGCGCAGCTTCCCCTTGGCGGCGCGGTTGCGGGCCGCGCGGCGCGCCGTGCGCCGCAAATCCTTCATCGACGACTTGATGATCGGCATGCAAAGAACTCCTCTCTCGGGGTCGGACGGGAGCGATGCATCGCACCCCTACGCGTTACGCCGGTAGGGGCGGTATCCAGCACGCCCTTGTAAGGGAGCGTGGCAAGGATGTCAAGGGATTTTTCGAGAGACGTATCCCGTAAGACGTAAAACGTGCTGTGCAGCCCGTACGTTTTACGCATTACCGTTTACGCTCCACGGCGTGTCGAGGTCCACATGGATTCCCAGGCGGGGCAGGTACGGCAGATCGCCTCGGCGGCGGGCGTCGTGGGCACGGCCACGCTCCTCAGCCGTGTCCTGGGGTTTGTCCGGGACATGGCGATCGCATGGCTCTTCGGCGCCGGCATGCTGGCCGACGCCTTCTTCGTGGCCTTCCGGATCCCCAGCACCCTGCGCGAACTCCTGGGAGAGGGGGCCCTGTCGGCGGCCTTCGTTCCCGCCTTCACCCGAACCGCGACCCGGGACGGTCGCCAGGCCGCTTGGGACCTGGCGTCGGTGGTGATGGGCACCCTCGTACTGGTCTTGGCGGCCGTGACGGTTCTCGGGGTCCTCCTCGCGCCATGGATCGTCCGCGTCATGGCGCCCGGCTTCGCCGGAATTCCGGGGAAACTTCCGCTCACGGTGCAGCTGCTGCGGATCATGTTTCCCTACCTCTTCCTGATCGGCCTGGCGGCCTTCTTCATGGCGGTGCTGAACTCCCTGGGTCACTTCTTGACGCCGGCCCTTTCGCCGACCGTGCTCAACGTCGCCATGATCGTTGCGATCCTGGGGATTGCGCCGGCGGCGAGCAACCCGGTCGTGCCTCTTGCGGTTGCGGTCCTGGTGGGCGGTGCGGGCCAGCTCCTGATCCAGATTCCAACGGCCGTGCGCCGGGGGTGGCGGCCGAGGTTTCTGGTGGCGCCGGGCGATCCGCGGGTCCAGGAGATTGCGCGCCTGATGGCGCCGGGGGTGGGGGGATTGGCCATCACCCAGATCAACTTCTTTGTGGGAACGTTCCTGGCTTCCTTTCTCGCCGAGGGAAGTGTGGCGGCCCTCACCTATGCCTTTCGCATGGTCCAGTTCCCCATCGGCGTAGTCGGGGTGGCGATTGCGACGGGCGCCCTGCCGATCATGGCGACCTCCTTCGCCAGGGATGACGTGAGGGAGATGAAGGAGGCCCTGCAGGGGAGCTTGCGTCTGGCCGTATTCCTGACCCTTCCCGCAATGGTGGGGCTCATCCTCTTCCGGCTGCCCATCCTGCACGCCCTGTTCGAGCGAGGCGCCTTCACTCGCCCGGTCACGGTCCTCACGGCCGAGATCCTACTGGCCTACGCCCTGGGCCTGCCCTTTTACATCAGTAACCGGATCGTCGCCCCCGCCTTCTATGCGATGCACGATACCTGGACGCCGATGAAGACCGGAATGCTTGCCGTCGGCGTGAACATCACGGCCAGCATTCTGCTGATGCAACCCCTGGGGGCGATGGGGCTGGCCCTGGCCACCGCCGCGGCATCGGTGGGTAACTTCCTCCTCCTCTTCACGTATCTGCGGCGCCGAATCGGGCCGCTGGGGATGGGACGCCTGCTGGTTCCCACCGCGAAGGTGTTCCTGGCCTGCCTTCCCATGGCCGCATGGGGACTCGTTGCGCCGACCCGGTGGGATGTCTTGGCAGTCCCCGGGACGGCCGCAAAAGTGGCCGCCCTTTGCGGAGAGCTTGCGGTGGCGGCCGCGCTCTATGCCGTGACTGCTGCGATCCTGCGGTGCGAGGAATTCCGCTGGGCGCTGGCGCTTCTCAAGCTGCGCGGGCCCGGGGCCATGAAAACCGGAGCGAGGCTGTAGCCGGCGGGGGTAAGGGAAAGATTTGCCTGGAGACGGCCGGGGGGAGCAAGAGTTGCCCGATGCTAGCCTTCGCGATCCTCCTCAGGCTCGGGGGGCACGGCGGGCCGGCCGTACTGGTAGCGCCTCCGGAGGCGTAAGATCCGGATCAGTTCCAGAACCTGCTTGAGTTCGTCCCGCGTCGCCGTTTCCAGCCAGGCGAGAATCTCCTGGCGAATCTCCTTCGGCTTTCGCTCAGGCATGCAGTGTCCTTGTCACCCGGTTCCCCGCCCGGAATTCCGGCACCAACCTCCGAAATGATTGCAAGCGGGCGGCCAGCCTCACGCAGATGGGCGTAACTTCCCGCCATTGCGGTCGTCTGAGCAAACTTTTTAGTTGACGGGAACGGTCGCATATGATATCAAGCCACGTTCACAAGCCCGCCCCTAGGTCCTACCGGTTGGACGGCCGGGCGGGTGTCACTTCACGAGAGCCGGCGGGAGCGATCCTCCTGCGGCCGGAGGGGGGACGAACATGCGACTCACCGGATCGGAGATCTTCATGAAGTGTCTGCAAGCCGAGGGGGTGCACACCGTCTTCGGGCACCCGGGGGGGGCCATCCTCCACGGCTACGACGTCATGCTGGACTACCCCATCAAGCACATCCTCGTCCGGCACGAGCAGGTGGCTGTCCACGCGGTCGAGGGATACTACAAGGCCAGCGGGAAGACCGGGACCGCCATCGTGACCTCGGGCCCGGGGGCCACCAACACCGTCACGGGCCTCACGGACGCCCTCATGGACTCCATGGCCATTGTCGTCTTTACCGGCCAGGTCCCCACGGCCGTCATGGGCTGCGACGCCTTCCAGGAAGCGGACGTCGTCGGGACCACCCGCACCTGCACCAAGCACAACTTCCTGGCCCTGAAGACCGAGGACCTGCCCCGGATGGTCAAGGAGGCGTACTACATCGCGCGGAGCGGCCGGCCGGGCCCCGTCCTAGTGGATCTGCCCAAGGACATCATCATGGGCCGCGCCGAGTTCAAGGGGTACCCGGACGATGTGTACATCCGAGGGTACAACCCCTCGGTCAACGGGCACCCCGGCCAGATCAAAAAGGCGGCCGACCTCATTGCCTCGGCCAAGCGGCCGGTCATCTACGGGGGCGGTGGGATCATCCACGCCGACGCCTCGGCCGAACTGACCGAGCTCGTCAATATCACGCAGATCCCCACCACCCTCACCCTGATGGGTTTGGGGGCCCTGGACACCTCGCACCCCCTGTGGCTGGGGATGCTGGGGATGCACGGGACCTACACGGCGAACATGTGCATGATCCACACCGATCTCATGATCGCCGTCGGCTCGCGGTTCGACGACCGCGTCACCGGCAAGCTCTCGGAGTTCGCCAAGAACTGCAAGATCATCCACATCGACATCGACCCGACCTCCATCCGGAAGAACGTCCACGTGGACGTGCCCATCGTGGGGGACGTGAAGCGGGTGCTCACCCAGCTCAACGCGGAGCTCCGCAGGATCCCGCGCGATTGGCGGAAGGACTTCGAGGAGTGGTACGGCCAGATCGCCGAGTGGCAGCGGACCCACCCGCTTCGCTACCAGCAGGCCCCGGACGGGGCCATCAAGCCCCAGTTCGTCATCGAGCAGCTCTTCCGGCTGACGGAGGAGCACGATCCCATCTTCTCCACCGGGGTGGGGCAGCACCAGATGTGGGCGGCGCAGTACTACCGGGGGCACCATCCGCGCCGATGGATCACGTCGGGCGGGCTGGGGACCATGGGGTTCGGGTTCCCCGCGGCGCTGGGGGCCCAGGCGGCCTTCCCCGACAAGCTGGTCATCGACATCGACGGCGACGGCAGCTTCCAGATGACGATGCAAGACCTCATCACCTGCGTCCAGTACAACCTGCCGGTGAAGATCTTCATCATCAACAACAAGTACCTGGGCATGGTCCGGCAGTGGCAGGAGCTGTTCTACGGCCGGCGGTACTCCCAGGTGGACCTGGAGGTCCATCCGGACTTCGTGAAGCTGGCGGAGGCCTGCGGCTGCACGGGCCTGCGGGCGGAGCGGCCGGGGGACGTCAAGCCCATCATCGAAAAGGCCATCAGCACGCCGGGGCCCGTGGTGGTGGACGTCGTCTGCGAGCGGGAGGAGAACTGCTTCCCCATGATCCCGGCCGGCGCCGCCATCAAGGACATCATCGACACCGGCGAGCCGGTGCCCGACAAGCTCTTCCAGGGCTGGCGGTAGGGGGGCCGGATGCCATGACGGATCCCAAGCACTACCGCAAGCATACCCTGTCCATCCTGGTGGAGAATCACCAGGGCGTCCTGGCCAAGATCGCCTCCCTCATTGCTGCCAAGGGCTACAACATCGACAGCTTGTCGGTGGCGGAGACGCTGGACCCCTCGGTCTCCCGCATGACGATGTCCGTCCGCGGGGACGAGTGGGTGATGGAGCAGGTGGTCAAGCAGCTCCACCGGCTCATCGATGTCATCAAGGTCGTGGATCTGACGGACGAGGCGCACGTGGGGCGCGAGATGATCTTCATCCGGGTCAACGCGGAGCCGGTGAACCGCGCCGAAATCCTGCGCATCCTGGAGATCTTCCGCGGCCGGGTCGTGGACGTCACGCCCACCACCTACACCCTGGAGATCACGGGGGAGGAGAGTAAGATCCAGGCCGTGCTGGAGCTGCTGCAGCCCTTTGGCATCCAGGAGATCGTGCGGAGCGGGAAGCTGGCCATCGCCCGGGGGAGCAAGACCCTCCCCAAGCGGGAAGAGGGGAAGTTGCGCCTGGCCAGCCGGAAGCAGGCAGTGGGGGAGTGAGCCGAGGAGAGCCATGGCCAAGCTGTACTACGACAAGGACGCAGACCTCGGGCTGTTGAAGGGAAAGACGATCGGCATCATCGGCTACGGCAGCCAAGGGCATGCCCACGCCCTCAACCACCGGGACAGCGGCCTGGAGGTGATGGTCGGTCTGTACAAGGGGAGCAAGTCCTGGGACAAGGCCAAGGCCGAGGGGCTGAAGGTCGGAACGGTGCAGGAGACGGCCGAGGCCTCGCAGGTCATCATGATCGTCCTCCCCGACCAGACCCACAAGCAGGTGTACGAGGACTCCATCGCCAGGGCCCTGACACCCGGCAAAACCCTGATGTTCGCCCACGGCTTCAACATCCACTTCAACCAGATCGTCCCCCCACCGGAGGCGGACGTCTCCATGATCGCCCCCAAGGCCCCGGGCCACATGATGCGCCAGGTCTACACCGAGGGGTCCGGGGTCCCCGCCCTGCTGGCGGTCTACCAGAACCCCTCGGGCAAGGCCAAGGAGATCGCCCTGGCCTACGCGAAGGGAATCGGCTGCACGCGGGCCGGCGTCCTGGAGACCACCTTCAAAGAGGAGACCGAAACCGATCTGTTCGGTGAGCAGACGGTCCTGTGCGGCGGGGTATCCGCCCTGACCAAGGCGGCCTTCGAGACCCTGGTGCAAGCTGGCTACCAGCCCGAGCTGGCCTACTTCGAGGTGCTCCACGAGCTGAAGCTGATCGTGGACCTTATGTATCAGGGCGGATTGGCCTACATGCGCTACTCGGTGAGCGATACGGCCGAGTATGGGGACTACAGTCGCGGCCCCCGAGTGATCAACGACGCGGTGAAGGCGGAAATGCGGAAGATCCTGGGTGAGATCCAAAGCGGCCAGTTTGCCCGCGAGTGGATTCTGGAGAACCAGGCAGGCCGCCCCAGTTTCTACGCCATGCGCAAGAAGGACGCCGAGCATCCCATCGAGGTCGTCGGCAAGGAACTGCGCGGGATGATGAGCTGGTTGAAGGGTCGCCGCTGACCCCCATCTCCTGGCGGGATCCCCCGGAGGAGGCATCCTGAACGGTCAGCGCATGGCTTCACGGCCTCAGGGACGATGCGGGAATGGGGGGGCCCCGGGGAGGATTCGCCTCGGGGTCTTGCTGTTCATCCTGGCGGCGGCGGCGGGGATCTATCTCGCGATTCTATTCATCCCCCCCTATTGGACCTACCTGAGCATGCAGGACCCGGTGAAGGAGGCGGCCCTGACGGCCATCACCACCCGGGATGGCGAGGCCGCAGCACGCGCGGACCTTCTACGCAAAGCCCGGGACCTTAATCTGCGCCTTGAGGACGAGAATATCCAGTTCGTCCGGGAAGGCCAGGAGTTGGTGGTCCGGGTCACCTGGGTGGAGTCCGTGGACCTGCCCCGGTATCGCCACAACCTCCAGTTCAAGGTCGAGCAGCGCGTCTCCGTGCGCTAATCCCCCACGCCAGGAGTTGGCACCATCTCGCCCGAATCCCTCCTGATCATCGCGGGCCCCACGGCCGTGGGAAAATCGGCCCTGGGCATGGCCCTGGCCCGGCGCGCCCCGGGCGAGATCATCGTGGCCGATTCCATGCAAGTGTACCGGGGGATGGACGCGGGGACGGGCAAGCCCTCGGCGGCGGAGCGGGCGGCCGTCCCGCACCACCTCCTGGATGTCTGCAACCCCAGGGAAACGTTCTCGGCCTCGGCCTTCGTCTCCCGGGCCCAGGGGGCGGTGGAGGAGATCCGGAGGCGCGGTCGCCTGCCGATCCTGGTGGGCGGGACGGGGCTCTACCTGCGGGCGTTCCTGAAGGGCCGCCTGACCGGTGCCGGCGGGGACCGGGCAATCCGGGAGCGGCTCGCGCAGGAGGCTGCGGCCGGTGGGGCCCGATCGCTCCATGAGCGGCTTCGCGCCTTGGACCCCCCGTCGGCCGAGCGGATCCATCCCGGGGACCTGTTCCGGATCGTCCGCGCCCTCGAGCTGTGGGAGATGACGGGGCGGCGTCCGTCGGAGCTGCGGCCGGCGCTCTGGGACGCGCCCCGTGTGGCCGTCTCTGCCCTGGTCGTGCTGACGCGAGAGCGGGAGGAGTTGTACCGGCTCATCGACGAGCGGGCCCGCCGCATGTGGGAGGCGGGCCTGGCGAGCGAGGTCAGCGGTCTCCTGGCCGCCGGTTACGCGCCGGACCTGCCGGCCCTCAAGGCGCTGGGCTACCGCCAGGCGGTCGCCTATCTGCAGGGGCGCCGAAGCGCTGCCGAGGCGCTGGCCGAGATGCAGCGGGCCACCCGCCACTACGCCCGGCGGCAACTCACCTGGTTTCGGCGAGAGCCGGCCGCCGAGTGGGTGACGGTGCGCGGCTGGGACTGGGTGGAACCGCTGGCGGAGAAAATTCTGGCGCGGCTGGTCCGGCCACAGCCGCTGACAGCCCTTCAAAGAGCGAATGTGGAATGACAACCGCTGAACGAGGCGCCAGGCGATCCTGGGTGCTATGCGGGTGCGATCGGCTTGAGGGCAGCATCCCCGTCCCGGGAGACAAATCCATCTCTCACCGGAGCCTGATCCTGGGGGCCATGGCCCACGGACCGACGGAGGTCCAGGGATTCCTCCGGGGCGAGGACTGCTTGGCAACCCTCGAGGCTCTGCGGGCGCTGGGGGCCGAAATCATCGAACTCCCCGACGGATGCATCCGGATCGAAGGCAAGGGTCCGGAGGCCTTGCGGGAGCCTGACACCATCCTGGACGCCGGAAATTCCGGAACGACGCTCCGCCTGCTGGCGGGCCTGCTCGCCGGCCGGCCGTTCTTCAGCGTCCTCACGGGTGACGCCTCCCTCCGAAAGCGGCCCATGCGGCGGGTGGTGGCTCCGCTCACGGCCATGGGTGCCACGCTCCTGGGCCGGGCGGCCGGGCAGTATCCGCCGCTCGCCATCCAGGGCCGCGAACTGACCGGCATCACGTGGGAGTCTCCCGTGGCCAGTGCCCAGGTTAAATCGGCCATCCTGCTGGCCGCGCTTCAAGCGCGGGGGGTAACCCGCGTGAGGGAGCCGAGCCTGTCCCGAGATCACACCGAGCGGATGCTCCCGGCCTTTGGCGTGGCTGTGTCCCGTGAAGGGACGACCGTGAGTGTGGCCGGACCGGCGCACCTGCAGGGCACCGCCATCCGTGTGCCGGGCGACCTCTCCTCGGCGGCCTTCTTCCTGGTGGCGGCCGCAGCGCGCCCGGGAGCGGAGGTCCTGGTCCGCGGGGTGGGCGTGAACCCGACCCGCAGCGGCGTCCTGGAAGTCCTGGGAGCGATGGGGGCCGCGGTCGCGCAAGAGCGGGGCCGGGAGGAGGCGGGCGAGCCCGTGGCGGATGTGCGCGTGCGAGGAGCACGGCTCCGGGGGACGACTATCGGCGGGGCGCTGATCCCGCACGTGCTGGACGAAATTCCGGCCCTGGCGGTGGCGGCCGCGATCGCCGCGGGGGAGACGGTCATCACCGGGGCGGCCGAACTCCGAGTCAAAGAGGTGGACCGGCTTGCCGCCCTGGCGGGCGAACTGGTGAAATTCGGGGTACAACTGACGGAAGCCCCGGACGGTCTGCGCATCCGAGGGGGAGCCCAACTCAAGGGCGCGGTGGTCTCGAGCCGGGGTGACCACCGGATGGCCATGGGCCTGGCCATCGCCGGACTCTTCGCTGACGGCGAAACACGGATTCAGGATGTTGGCTGCGTCGAGACCTCCTTTCCCGGGTTCGCACGGCTGCTGGCCGAGCTGGCACCCGGCTGCGGCATCCGCGAAATCATCGAGGCGTAATACTCACCTTTTCCGCCGACGGAATAAGATTCAACACGATCCGCAGATGGAGTTTAGTCCGCCGAGGGCGGACCAGATTACGCAGATTTCACCCCCACCCGAACCCTCCCACCTCTTGCACCTCTTGAGGGGGAGGGAGTGGGAGGGGGGGCGGATGCAATGACTGGTGGACGGCGGCGGTTGGTGATCGCCATTGACGGCCCCGTGGGGGCCGGGAAGAGCACCGCAGCCCGGCGGCTCGCCGACGCGCTGGGGTACATCCACATTGACAGCGGGGCGATGTACCGGGCGCTGGGGTGGAAGGCGGTCCAGGCGGAAGTGGATTTGCAAGATCCGACTCGACTCGCAGAGCTGGCAGCGGCCACGGACATCCGGGTGACGGCGGGCCGGTCGGGTCCCCGGGTGTTGGTGGACGGTCAGGACGTGACGGACGCGCTGCGAACGCCCGCCATGGATCGGGCGGCCTCCCTGGTGTCGGTGGTCCCCGAGGTCCGCCGGCGGCTCGTAGCCCTCCAGCGGGCATTGGCCACGGGGGGAGGCGTCGTCATGGACGGCCGGGACATCGGGACCGTGGTCTTTCCCGGCGCCGACGTCAAGTTCTATCTCGATGCCGATCTGGCGGTACGGGCCGCCCGCCGCCGGGAAGATCTGCGGCGGAGCGGCGTGGAGGTCCCTCCCGAGGTCGTCCAGACGGACGTGGCCCGCCGGGATGAACGCGACCGGCAGCGAGACGCCTCACCGCTTCAGGCGGCGGCCGACGCCATTCGCATTGATACCACCCATCTCGGCCCCGAGGAGGTTGTGGCCGGGATGCTGGCGGAGATCCGGAGGGTCCATGGATCGGATAAGTCCTGAATTTCCGGGCGGATAGCGAAATTTTTCCTTGCCTCGGTGAGAGCGGGTGTGTATTATCGGACGCCCTCGCGCTCCTCGCCGTGGTGATCGCACGGGATGGTCTACACAATCGCGTGGTACCTGTGCCGGTGGATCGCCCGTGCCTTCTTCGCTCTGAGAATCGAGGGAGCGGAACACGTTCCAGAGGCCGGGCCCGTCATTCTCGCGCCGAATCATGTGAGTTACGTGGACCCTGCGCTGATCGCGATCTCGGTCCGGCGCCGGGTCCATTCCATGGCCAAGAGGGAACTGTTCCGGAACCGGGCCATGGCGCGTTTCCTGCGGGCCCTGCAGGGCTTTCCCATCACGCGGGAGCGGGTGGATCCGTCCAGCGTGAAGCACGTGCTCTCCCTGCTGGCGGCGGGGCAGGTCGTCGTGATTTTTCCCGAGGGGACGCGGGGGGACGGGCAGACCCTGGGTCCTGCCAAACCCGGTATCGGGGTGGTGGCGGCTCGGTCGGGAGCCGCGGTGGTCCCGGTGTTTCACTGGGGGAGTGAGCGCATCTTGCCGCGGGGGGCCCGCTGGTTCCGCCGCGCCCCCCTGCGGATTCGGTTCGGCCCACCCCTCCGGTTCCCTTCCGGAGGAGCCGCAGGCACTCGCGAGCGGGTCGACCGAGAAGCGGCCGAGACCTTCGGTCGCCAGTTAATGGAGGCCATTGCGGCGCTTCGCCCGACGGCGGAGCCGCCGATGTCCATGTCCCGCTGAGGCGGCTTGGTCGCCCTAGCGGGAGCGGCCACCACCCCCGGGAACGGGCGTGGGGGTCCCCATTCATTTCATCGCAGCGTGCAGGAGGTACGGGTTCGCATGACGTCACAGTCGGTACATTCACAGGCCCCATTTTCCACGGATCCCGAAGGGGCGGAACCGTCCGGCCCCTCGACGGAGATGCAGGAGATCTACGAGCGGAGCCTCCGGGACATCGTCGAGGGCGAGATCGTCAAGGGGACGATCCTGGAGATCAAGGATGACGCCGTCCTGATCGACATCGGCTACAAGTCCGAGGGACTGATCCCGCTCAAGGAATTCCGGACGCCGTCGGGCGAGGTCACCGCCAAGGTCGGGGACGTGGTGGACGTGTTCCTCGAGCAGAAGGAGGACAGCGAGGGTCTCATCGTCCTGTCGCGCGAGAAGGCGGAGAAGATCAAGATCTGGGACGAGCTGTCCCAGATCTACGAGAAGGGGGGCCCCGTCACCGGCATGATCCTGGGGCGCACGAAGGGAGGCCTGATCGTCGACATCGGGGTGCGGGCGTTCCTGCCCGGCTCCCAGGTGGATTTGCGCCCCGTCCGGGACCTGGACAAGCTCATCGGGAAATCCTTCCCGATGAAGATCATCAAGCTCAACCAGAAACGGGGCAACATCGTCCTGTCCCGGCGGGAGCTCTTGGAAGAAGAGCGCAAGCATCTGAAGGAGCAGACGCTGGCCGGGCTCGCCGAGGGCAAACGGATCAAGGGCAAGATCAAGAACATCACCGAGTACGGCGCCTTCGTGGATCTGGGCGGGCTGGACGGGTTGCTCCACATCACCGACATGTCCTGGGGACGGGTCGGCCACCCGTCCGAACTGTTCCAGGTGGGGGACGAGATCGAGGTGGTCGTCCTCAAATTCGATCGGGCCAACGAGCGGGTGTCGTTGGGGTACAAGCAGCGGCTGCCCGACCCGTGGGAGGCGGTGGAGCAGAAGTATCCGGTCGGCACCAAGCTGAAGGGGAAGGTGGTCAGCCTGACCGACTACGGCGCCTTTGTGGAGCTGCAGGAGGGGATCGAAGGCCTGGTCCACATCTCGGAGATGTCCTGGACGCAGCGGGTCAAGCACCCCTCCAAGGTGGTCGCCATCGGGGACGTGGTGGAGGTGGTCGTCCTGGACGTGGACCGGGGAAACAAGCGGATCTCTCTGGGCATGCGCCAGGCCGAGCCGAACCCCTGGAACTTCATCGAGGAGCGCTATCCGGTCGGCACTCGGGTCGAGGGCCGTGTCCGGAACCTGGCGGACTTCGGCGCCTTCGTGGAGCTGGAGGAGGGGATCGATGGCCTCATCCACATCTCCGACATGTCCTGGACCAAGCGGGTGCGCCACCCCTCCGAGATCCTGAAGAAGGGAGACAAGGTGGAGGCCATCGTCCTGCATGTGGACAAGGCGAACCACCGGATCTCTCTGGGCCTCAAGCAGATCCAGCAGGACCCCTGGCTGTCGGCGGTGCCGGAGAAGTATCGGGTGGGCATGGACGTGAAGGGCAAGGTGGTGCGTACGACCGACTTTGGCGCGTTCGTGGAGCTGGAGGACGGGGTGGAGGGCCTCCTCCATGTCTCGGAGTTGTCTCACGATCGTGTCAACAAGCCGGAGGATGTGGTCCAAGTCGCCCAGGAGCTGACCCTCAAGGTGATCAAGCTGGACCCCGAGGAGCGGAAGATCGGCTTGAGCCTCCGCGCGTACCTGGACACCCAGGCAGAGGGGCCGGCTGACGAGGAGGGCGGGCGCGGGAGGAAGCGGCGCCGCCGAGACGGGGCGGAGGAGTAGCCGGCCGTGGGCAGCTCCCGCGGACGACGGGTGATCGGGTGGGTGCTGGGCGGGCTTGCCCTGTTTCTCATCCTGGTGGGCCTGGCGGCGGCCCTCGTGGGTCCCCGCCTGCCCCTGGGGGGGGACCGGGTGGCGGTGATCGCCATCGAGGGCGTGATCACCGACGGGCGGGAGGTGATCGAGCAGCTCCACCGCTACCGCGACCTGCCCAGCGTCCGGGCCGTGGTCCTGCGCATCAATAGCCCCGGCGGGGCGGTGGCGCCCTCGCAGGAGATCTTCCAGGAGGTGCAGAAGTTCCGCCGACAGACCGGGAAGCCGGTGGTGGCCTCGCTGGGGAGCGTGGCGGCCTCCGGCGGGTACTACATCGCCGCGGCCGCGGACCGGATCGTGGCCAATCCCGGGAGCATCACGGGCAGCATCGGCGTCATCCTGCAGATTCCGAATGTGAGTGGACTCCTCCAGAAAGTCGGGATCAAGACCACCGTGATCAAGGCCGGGGAGAACAAGGACCTCGGCTCCATCACCCGGGATCTGACCGAGGGGGAGCGGCGCATTCTCCAGGAGGTGATGGACGACGTGCACGGGCAGTTCATCGAGGCGGTGGCCCAGGGGCGGCGCATGGACCGTGCCCGGGTGGAGCCGCTGGCGGACGGCCGAATCTTCAGCGGGCGACAGGCTCTCGGGTTGGGGTTGGTGGACGAGCTCGGCGATCTCCCCGATGCCATCGAGCGGGCGGGGGGTCTGGTCGGAATTCCGGGCCGGCCGAAGGTGATTCAGGAGCGCCGGCGCCGGTCCTGGCTGTGGGACCTCTTGACCGAGGCGTTGGGCCCCGTGTTCCCCGCGGGCGGGACGATACCGCCCGCGGCCGTGTACTACCTGTGGCGATGATCCGGCCGAAAGCGGGCGCGGGGCGGCATGTTCCTATTGAAAACCGACAACGTCTCGCCTGAGCTCGACGCAGGCCGACAACTGGCCAACGGGACAGCTGACCGGTTGTCAGTTTTTCCTTGACGTTGGGGCCCGGAACGGGGCGGATGACAGGAGGAGGTGGATTCCATGACCAAAGCCGATCTTGTAGAGAAGGTGGCCACGCAGGTCAACCTGACGAAGAAGGACACGGAAGTCGTCATCGATACCATCTTCGACAGCATCTCGCATGCCCTGGCGGCGAAGAATGACGCCAAAGTCGAGCTTCGGGGCTTCGGCAGCTTCCGCGTGCGCCGGCGCCGGGCGCGGCAGGGGCGGAACCCTCAGACCGGCAAGCCGGTCCAGGTCCCGGCCAAGCGCGTGCCGTACTTCAAGCCCGGGAAGGAGCTGAAGGCACTCGTGGACTCATAAGCCCCTGCTGCCGTCCGCCACGACAAGCAGGGCCATGGCCCTGCTTTTTCATTGCCGGGGGAGCGAGGAGGCCGCCCGGCAGCGGTGAGGGCGCATGCGGACCTTTTTCGAGACTCGCAAGGATCTGGAGACCCGCTTCATCGAGGGCACGGCCTCGGAGGTGGAGGAGCTCTTCGGCAGCCCGCTACCGGAATTGCCGGAGGGCCACATGCTCCCGGGGCAGAGTGATGCCCTGTTGGTGGAGCTCCACACCGGACTGCGCAACGCCTTCCGGGAGCTCGTGGACTTCGCCTACCGGACCCTGGCCGCGGCCCGGAGCAAGGAGGCGGGCGGGGAGCCGGTCTTCGATTGGAGCACGCCGGGCAGCCCCTACAGCCGCTTCGAAGAGATCCTCACCGCCATCCTCACCAACATCCTCGATCGGGAGCGGCGCCTGGGCCTGGTCAACCTGTTCTGGCTCGCCCATTCCCGGGACGCGGCCGAGCTGATCCAAGAGTTTTTTGCCAAGCCCGGCGTCAAGATCAACCTGAAGTACCAGATGCATCCCCTCCTCCAGGGGGTGTACCGCAACGCCCGCAACAAGGCCTGGACCCTGTACAAGGGCCAGAAGGGCGACAAGCTCCGGTACAATTTGGGTTCGCGGTTCAATCTCCGCCTGATGGACTGCATCATCGACGACCAGCTTCCCCTCACCGAGGTGAGCCTGGCGCGCCTGAACCTGGCCCAGGTCCTAGTGGAGCACAACAAGCGGTTCCGGTTGACCTTCAAGGAGTTCAAGGAGATCTACGCGGCCTGTCGCGAGCGCCTCCGCGAGGCGGTTCAGCGGCGGGAACCGCGACTCTTGGAGCTCCTGCGACGCCACCTGCCCTCCATCCGTCCCGAACTCTATGACGACGAGAAAGGCGCGACCAAGATCCTCTTCAACAGCCGGGTCATGACCTTCCTCCTGGCCGATCTCAGCGGCCTGGCGGCGAAACTCCAGGCTAACTCGGTCCTGAAGGCGGAGGTGGCACTGGGCAGGAGCTGGGGTGAGATCCTGAGCGATTACCTGGACGTGCTCCAGGCGGTGAAGCGAAGCGAGGTGGTGGATCTGGTGCGCCAGGCGGTGATCGTCGCCGGGCCAGAGCATTCTGACGCCCAGCGCCGGGAGCGATTTGACGAGGGCCGGCTCTACCGCTTCCACCCCGACGGCGAGGTGCTGAGCCTGGCGCGCAAGATCACCGTCATCTTCGCCGACCTGCGCGGGTTCACCCGCACCTCGGAGGGCGGGCTCTCGGAACGGGAGCTGACCCAGCACCTCTATGAGGTGTTCGACCCCCTGGCGTCCATCGTGGAGAAGTACCACGGAAAGATCGACAAGTTCACCGGCGACGGGGTGATGATCACCTTTGGTGCCGCCGGCCTGACCCGGCAGGACGAGCTGAATGCGCTGCGGACGGCCCTGGCCCTGCAGGCGATGATGCGGCGGCTGCGGGCCGCGGGGCGGACCCATTTCGAGATGGGGATCAGCGTGCATACCGGTCGGGCCGAGGTGGCCCATTTCATCGTGGACGATCGCGCCATGGATCACACGGTTATCGGCCGGAATGTCAATATCGCCGGCCGGCTCTCCAGCTCGGGGAAGACGCAAGCCACCGCCTTCGACGAAGAGGAGTGGATCGGCGCCGCGCAACCCAAGGCCGAGAAGGCCGCGGCCATGGCGCGGGATGTCTGGGTGGACGAGGACGGGACCCTGTACAATACCGGCATCGTGGTCAGCCAGGATACCGTGGAGGAGCTGGTGAAACTGGTGGATTGCCAGCCGCTGGCCGGCGCCAGCGGAGGTGGACACCGATTTTTCGACGACCAGCTTCGCAGAAATGTGTTGCTAGAGTACGTGGGGGATGCTAAATTCAAAGGCATCGTTCGTTCCATCGCCATCTATCGGCTCGGCCTGGAGGGTGAAGCACCCGTCCCATCGCCGCGCCCGCCGCGGCGGCTGTGATGACCTGGACACTCTGGGCCCCGTGGCGCATGGCGTACATCGAGGGGGCGCGCAGCGACGGGTGCCTGTTTTGTGAGAAGCCGCGCGAGGGTGCGGACCGGAAAAATCTCATCCTCTCCCGCGGGCCGTTGACCTACGTGGTCATGAACCTCTTCCCATATAGCAACGGCCACCTCATGATTGTGCCCTATCGACACTGCGCGGATCTGGCCCAGCTGTCCCCCGAGGAATCCCTCGAACTCATGCGGTCGGCGCAGCGCTGCACCCAGATCCTCCAGGACACCTTCCGCGCCGAAGGGTTCAACATCGGGTTCAACCTGGGGAAGGCCGCCGGAGCGGGGATCGCCGACCACCTCCACCTCCACGTCGTCCCGCGCTGGATGGGCGATACCAACTTCATGCCCGTGCTGGCGGACACGAAGGTGATGCCGGAGTACCTGGGGGCCGGATACGACAAGCTCTATCCCCACTTCCAGGGACCGGGGAGGTGAGGAGGGTCTCATGCTCATCAAGATGACCGTCCGGGGGATCGCGCTGGACCCCATCACCAACATGCCCATCATCATCCTGAAGGACGTGGACGAGCGGAAGGCGCTCCCCATCTGGGTCGGCATCTTCGAGGCGAACGCCATCGCCCTGGAGCTGGAAAAGGTGTCCACCCCGCGCCCCATGACCCACGACCTGCTCAAGAGCATCCTGGACGGCCTGGGGGTGACGGTGCGCCAGGTGATCGTGAACGATCTCAAGGACAACACCTTCTTCGCCGTGATCGAGCTGAACCACAACGGCAACCTGGTCAACATCGACGCCCGGCCCAGCGACGCCATCGCCCTGGCCCTGCGGGTGAACGCCCCCATCTTCGTCACGGAGAAAGTGGTGTCCCAGGCGAAGAGCGTGGAGATCTCCGAAGAGAAGGAAGAGACCGACAAGTGGAAGGAGTGGCTGGAGAATCTTAAGCCCGAGGATTTCGGCAAGTACAGGATGTAGCCGTGTGGTCAACGTTGCCTGACCCCGCCGACCGAGAGGTCGGCGGGGTTTTTCATTGCTGGCGGAGATCCCGGTCATCCCCGTCGCCTCTGCCGCGATTCCGCGAGCGGCAGATCGAGATCCCCTATCCCCAGCGCGCGGTGCGCCTGCTCTCCGCCACCTCCTGATCCCGAATGTTTTGGTCTTACCGCAGAGCCCGCGGAGGACGCTGGGCAGTTTCACACTTCCTACTGACAATTCGCCAGAGGCGGATCAATGACCGGAATTGACCGGTCCTCTGTTGTCCGTTGTCAGTTGTGCAGTGGAATCCGGTGGCGCCGATGACGAAGCGAGCGCGGGTTGAGTCCGCTGGATGTACTGGGGGAGGGGGACAATGGACGGTGGTCTCACGCGAGTGGAGCTGTCCAGGTTTCTCGAATCGCAGGTGCCGTTCGTCCAGGCGTTAGGAATCGAGTGCCAGGAGGTGCGGCCGGGGTACGCCGTGGCGCGCTGGAGGCGGGATCCCCGCTGGCTGCGGCCCGGAGGCTATCTCTTCGGGGGCGGCCTGATGAGTTTGGCGGATGCGGCCCTGTACATGGCGATCCTGGGCCAGATCGGCCTCCAGGCCATGGCGGTGACCAGCGAGATGAAAATGAACTTCCTGCGACCGGCGGTTGGGGGGGATGTCCTGGCGACAGCCCGGATCCTCAAGCTGGGCCGGCGCCTGGCCTATGGCGAGGTGCACGTTGTCATGGCCGAGGACCATGAAAGACTCGTGGCCCACGCCACCTGCAGCTACGCCCTCCCAGAGCCGGGGCAGGCCTGACTCGAAGGGGGGGCCGTGGCGAATCGTTGGTTGCTGAAGACCGAACCCGCGGAGTATGCCTTCGAGGATCTCGTCCGCGAGGGAAAGACCGTCTGGGACGGCGTCACCAACCCGTTAGCCCTGCAGTACCTGCGCGCCATCCGGAGGGGCGACGAACTCTTGATCTACCACACCGGCAAGGTGCGGGCAGTCGTGGGTCTCGCCAGAGCCGTCAGCGACCCGTATCCCGATCCTGCGAAGAACGATCCCAAGCTCGCCGTGGTGGATGTCGTACCCGTCCGCGGGCTGCCGCGGCCCATCCGGCTGGAGGCCATCAAGGCACAGCGGGCCTTCCGGACCTTTGAGTTGGTGCGCCTCCCCCGCCTGTCCATCATTCCGGTTCCCCCCGCCATCTGGACGGGGATCCTGAAGTTGGGCGTCAAGTAGTGCCCACCCCCGAAAAGACTAAAACCGCCGGTACCAACGGCTTCCTCGTTGGTGCGCCAAGGTGGCCAATCAGCTCGGATTCTTCACAAATCGCTGAGACGCCCTCGCCGGGCACCCTCTCCCGTCGAGGGGGAGGGAAATACTTCTTTGTTGGATGATTCAGTTTCTGGAGCGAGATGGCTATGCCGCGTTCATGGGCCTTTAAGACGTTCCGTCTCTTGCCCAAAGAGTATGGGCCGACCTTGTCGTTCTTGGCGTCTTGGCGGTTTGTTTTTTGCGGGTCAGGCGGGCCGCGGCTGATCGCCTGCCTGTCGGAGCAGGTCCAGAAACCGAGCGATGGTGGGCGTGAGGATCTTGCCCCGGCGATGGATAATGCCGAGGGGCCGGGTCAGCTCCGCCGGCGCCAGCGGGGCGGCCGCCAGGGTGCGGTTCCCCACTTCCTTGAGGATGGTCGGCCGGGGCAGGATGCTCACGCCAGCGCCGATGGCGATGGCCTGCTTGATCGTCTCGATGTTGTCGAACTCCATGACCGTCTTGACCCGGACCTCGTGCTGGCGAAGATACCGGTCGATGGCCTTGCGGATCCGGAGATCGGCGTCGAAGGCCACGAAGTTTTCTCCGTTGAGGTCGGCCGGGGTGACGACCTTGCGCCGGGCCAGGCGATGGGTCGGCTGGCAGACAAACACCATGCTCTCCGACCGCCAGGGCTGGATGATCAGCGAGCGATTGGCCGGGGGGTAGGAGAGGATCCCCAGGTCCGCCTCGTCGGTGAGTACCGCCTCCACCACCTTGTGGGGGTGCAGGTATTCCAGGCGGACCTTGGCCTGGGGGTGGAGGGACATGAAGCGCTGCATGTGGTCGCTCATGATGTGGATGCCCACCGAGTAGATGGCGGCCACGCGAACACTGCCCGTGATCTGGGTCCGTGCGGACACGATCTGGGCCCGGACCTTCTCGAACCCTTGGACCAGGTTCAGGCAGCCCTCGTAGAAGGTCCGGCCCTCGGGCGTCACCATGAACGGCCGCTTGCTGCGATCGATGAGGAGGACGTCCAGCTCGCCCTCGAGTTGCTGGATGGCCTGGCTGGCGGCGGACTGGGAGATCTGGTTGGCTGCGGCGCCTTGCGAGAAGCTATGCAGCCGGACGACGTCGCAGTAGAGCTTCAGCATCTCCAGGGTCATGGCCGCGAGTCTAATACATTAGCATCTCTAATGCAAAGTATATTTTAATTTCCGCTTTACTAATGCTTGACTCTGGGATACGCTACCCCAACTTCTGGTCGGGAGCCTGGCCAGGGTCCCCAGGGCCTGGGCGGTAGAGGGGGCGATGTGCGGGAGTGAGAGGGAAGGGGGCACGGTGACGCCGGATCTGCCCGAGCGGCAAGGCCTGTACGATCCCCGCTTCGAGCACGACAGTTGCGGGGTCGGGTTCGTGGTGGACATCAAGGGGCGCAAATCCCACCAGATCGTCGTCCGGGCCCTGACCGTCCTGAAGAATCTTCTCCATCGCGGCGCCTGCGGCTGCGAGGTGAACACGGGCGATGGGGCGGGGATCCTCCTCCAGATGCCCCACGCGTTCCTGAGCCGCGAGTGCGCCCGGCTCGGCATCCGCCTCCCTGGGCCCACGGGGTACGGGGCGGGGCTGGTCTTCCTGCCCACCGATCCGAGCCAGGCGATCCGCTGCCAGGCGATCTTCCAACAGATCATCCAGGAGGAAGGACAGAGCCTCCTGGGATGGCGTGACGTCCCCACCGACGATTCCCCCATCGGGCCCAGCGCCAAGGCCGTTGAGCCCGTTATCAAGCAGATCTTCATCGGGCGAAACCCCGCCATCACCGACGACCGGGCCTTCGAGCGGCGCCTCTACGTGATCCGCAAGCGGGTGGAGCACGCCGTCTGGGGCTCCGACCTGCCCCTGCGGAAGCGCTTCTACCTGCCCAGCCTGTCCTCCAACACGCTCATCTACAAGGGCATGCTGTCGGCGGACCAGATCGAGACCATGTTCCCGGACGTGACGGACCCGGCCGTGGAGTCCGCCCTGGCCCTGGTCCACCAGCGCTTCTCCACCAACACCTTCCCCTCCTGGCCCCTGGCCCATCCCTACCGGTATCTCGCCCACAACGGAGAGATCAACACGCTGCGCGGGAACATCAACTGGATGCACGCCCGCGAGGCGCTGTGCGAGTCCGAGCTGCTCCCCGACCTGAAGAAAATCCTGCCCATCGTGATCGAGGGGGGGAGCGACTCGGCGATCTTCGACAACGTGCTGGAGTTTCTGGTGATGGCGGGCCGCCCGCTGCCCCACGCGGTCCTCATGATGATCCCCGAGGCGTGGAGCGGCCACGAATCCATGAGCGAGGAGCGAAGGGCCTTCTACGAGTATCATTCCTGCCTCATGGAACCGTGGGACGGGCCGGCCTCCATCGCCTTCACCGATGGCACCGTGATCGGCGCGGTCCTGGACAGGAACGGCCTGCGCCCGTCCCGGTACTATGTCACCAAGGACGACCTGGTGATCATGGCTTCCGAGGTGGGGGTGCTGGACATCCCGCCCGAGGACGTGTTGCTCAAAGAGCGCCTGCACCCCGGCCGGATCTTCCTGGTGGACACGGCCCAGGGGCGAATCATCGACGACGCCGAGCTGAAGCATGCCTACGCGACCGAGCACCCCTACGGGGAGTGGCTGAAGCGGCACCTGGTGAAGATGGAGGATTTACCCGAGCCGCCCCACGTCCACGAGCCGGATCACGAGACGGTGCTCCAGCGGCAGCAGATCTTCGGCTACACCCACGAGGACCTGCGCATCCTCCTGGGGCCCATGGCCCAGAACGGAGAGGAGCCTGTGGGCTCCATGGGGACCGACACGTCGCTGGCGGTCCTCTCGAACCGTCCCCGGCTCCTCTACGATTATTTCAAGCAGCTCTTCGCCCAGGTGACCAATCCGCCCCTGGACGCCATCCGGGAGGAGTTGGTGACGTCCATGGAGAGCACCATCGGCCCCGAGCGAAACCTCCTCAAGGCGGAGCCGGAGAGCTGCCACCAGATCACGATCAAGTATCCCATCCTGACCAACCACGAGCTGGCCAAGCTCCGCCACATCACGTCCCATGGCTTCCGGTCGGTCACGTTGCCCATGCTGTTCCCGGTGGCCGAGGGGGGCCAGGGGCTGGACCGGGCATTGCAGCAGCTCTGCCGGAAGGCCAGCCAGGCGATCCAGCGCGGGTACTCCATCCTCATCCTCTCCGATCGGGGCGTGGACCTGGAACACGCGCCGATCCCGGCCCTCTTGGCCACGGCGGGGGTGCACCACCACTTGGTCCGGGAGGGATCCCGGACGAAGGCGGGACTGGTGATCGAAACCGGGGAAGCGCGGGAGGTGCATCACTGCGCCCTCCTCATGGGGTACGGGGCCGGGGCCATCAATCCGTACCTGGCCTTCGAGACCCTGGACGACATGATCCGCCAAGGCGTCCTGCCGGGGTTGGATCACACGAAAGCGGTCACGAACTACATCAAGGCCCTCAACAAGGGGATCCTCAAGGTCATCTCCAAGATGGGGATCTCCACGATCCAGAGCTACTGCGGTGCCCAGATCTTTGAGGCCGTGGGTCTGAACCAGCAGTTCGTGGACAAGTACTTCACCTGGACCGCATCGCGCATCGGCGGCGTGGGCCTGGACGTCATCGCCGAGGAGACGATTCGGCGCCACAGGCGGGCTTTCCCCGACCGCCTCACGGCGAAGCCCGACCTGGACTGGGGCGGCGAGTATCAGTGGCGGCGCGACGGGGAGTACCACCTGTTCAACCCGGACACGGTGTTCAAGCTCCAGCACGCCACGCGGAGCGGCCAGTACAGGATCTTTAAGGAGTACACGCGCCTGGTGGACGACCAGAGCCAGAACCTCTGCACGCTCCGGGGACTCTTCGAGTTCAAGTTCGCCGAGCAGCCGATCCCACTGGAAGAGGTCGAGCCGGTCGAGGCCATTCTGAAGCGCTTCGCCACGGGCGCCATGTCCTACGGCTCCATCAGCCAGGAGGCTCATGAGACGTTGGCCATCGCCATGAACCGGCTGGGAGGCAGGTCCAACACCGGCGAGGGAGGCGAGGACCCCGCCCGCTACGTGCCGGATCCCAACGGCGACTGGCGCCGGAGCGCCGTGAAGCAGGTGGCCTCGGGCCGCTTCGGCGTCACCAGCGAGTACCTGGTGAACGCCACCGACCTCCAGATCAAGATGGCCCAGGGCAGCAAGCCGGGGGAGGGAGGACAACTGCCCGGCCACAAGGTCTACCCCTGGATCGCCAAGGTTCGCCATTCGACGCCGGGCGTGGGGCTGATCTCCCCGCCCCCGCACCACGATATCTATTCCATCGAGGACCTGAAGCAGCTCATCCACGACCTGAAGAACAGCAACCCGAAGGCGCGCATTCACGTGAAGCTGGTCGCCGAGGTCGGGGTAGGGACCGTTGCGGCGGGCGTGGCGAAGGCCTTTTCCGACGTCGTCCTCATCTCGGGCCACGACGGGGGGACCGGCGCTTCGCCGCTCAGCAGCATCAAGCATGCCGGCCTCCCGTGGGAGCTGGGCTTGGCGGAGACCCAGCAGGTCCTGGTGCTGAACAAGCTCCGCGACCGGATCACCGTTCAGGTGGACGGCCAGATGAAGACGGGGCGCGACGTGGTTATTGCCGCTCTCATGGGTGCGGAAGAGTTCGGGTTCGCCACCGCGCCGTTGGTGGTCCTGGGCTGCGTCATGATGCGGGTCTGCCACCTCAACACCTGTCCGGTGGGCGTGGCGACCCAGGATCCCGAGCTGCGCAAGCGGTTCACCGGCAAGCCTGAGTTCGTCGAGCACTTCTTCCGGTTTATCGCCGAAGAGGTGCGGGAGTACATGGCGAAGCTCGGATTCCGGACGATGGACGAAATGATTGGGCGGGTGGATCGGCTGGACGTCAAGAAGGCCGTGGACCACTGGAAGGCGCGCGGCCTCGATTACTCCACCATCCTCTACCGGCCCGAGGTCGGGCCGGAGGTGGCCATTCGCAAGGTGCGGGAGCAGGACCACGGCCTGGAGAAGTCGCTGGACATGACGACCATCATCCCGCGCTGCCGGCCCGCGCTGGAACGGCGCGAGCCGGTGCGCCTGCGCCTCCCCATCCGGAACCTGCACCGGACGGTGGGCACGCTCCTCGGCTACGAGGTGACGAGCCGCTACGGAGGCCAGGGGCTGCCGGAAGACACCATCCACCTCCACTTCACCGGCTCGGCCGGGCAGAGCTTCGGGGCCTTCGTTCCCAAGGGCATCACCCTGGTCCTGGAGGGGGACTCCAACGACTACCTGGGCAAGGGGCTCTCCGGCGGCAAGATCATCGTCTACCCCCCCCGCCAGGCGACCTTCGTCCCCGAGGAGAATATCCTCGTCGGCAACGTGGTCCTGTACGGGGCCACCTCCGGCGAGGCCTTCTTCCGGGGCGTCGCGGGGGAGCGCTTCGCGGTGCGGAACAGCGGTGCCCTGGCGGTGGTGGAAGGGGTGGGCGATCACGGCTGCGAGTACATGACCGGTGGCCGGGTGGTGATCCTGGGCCGGACGGGGCGGAACTTTGCCGCCGGGATGAGCGGGGGCCTGGCTTACCTCCTGGACGAGGAGGGGGATTTCGAGCGCCGCTGCAACAAGGGCATGGTGGACCTGGAGCCCCTGGAGGCAGCGGAGGACATCGAGCTGGTCCAGGACCTCATCCGGAAGCAGGCCCAGTACACCCAGAGCACCCGGGCCGCGAAGGTGCTGGCGAACTGGAATCACATGCTGCCGAAGTTCGTGAAGGTGGTGCCGCGCGATTACAAGCGCGCGCTGAACGCGATGAAGATCGCCCAGGAGAAGGGCATTCCCTGGGAGCAGGCGGTCATGGCGGGGGCCCATGGGTAAGCCGACCGGCTTCCTGGAATATCCGCGGGTCAAGCAACCGTACCGCCCCGTGCAGGAGCGGATTCGGGACTGGAAGCAGGTCATGCTTCCCTGGCCGGCGGAGCCGTTGCGGAAGCAGGGCGCCCGCTGCATGGACTGCGCCGTGCCCTTCTGTCACCAGGGGTGTCCGTTGGGGAACATCATCCCGGACTGGAACGACCTGGTGTATCGGGACCGCTGGCGCGAGGCCATGGATCGCCTGCATGCCACGAACAACTTCCCGGAGTTCACCGGCACGCTGTGCCCGGCCCCGTGCGAGGGCTCGTGCGTCTTGGGGATCAACGACGACCCCGTCACCATCCGGGCCATCGAACTGGCCATTATTGACCACGCCTTCGAGCAGGGGTGGGTCAAGCCAGAGCCACCGTTGATCCGCACCGGGAAGCAGGTGGCGGTGGTCGGCTCGGGTCCGGCCGGGCTCGCCGCCGCCCAGCAGCTCAACCGGGCCGGACACTGGGTCACCGTCTTCGAGCGGGCGGATCGGATCGGCGGTCTGCTGCGCTATGGGATCCCCGAATTCAAGATGGAGAAGTGGGTCCTGGACCGCCGGCTGGAACTCCTCCAGAAGGAGGGGATCCGCTTCGAGATCAACGCCAACGTCGGCGTGAACGTCCCGGTGGAGAAACTCCGGACGGAGTTCGATGCCATCCTGCTGGCGGGCGGCGCCACGCAGCCCCGGGACCTGCAGGTCCCCGGCCGGGAGCTCCACGGGATCCACTTCGCCATGGAGTACCTCACCCTCCAGAACCGGCGCTGTCAGGGTGAGGTGATCCCGGACGAGGAATTCATCACGGCGCAGGGGAAGCGGGTCGTCATCATTGGCGGGGGCGACACCGGGGCCGACTGCCTGGGGACTGTCCACCGCCAGGGGGCCCTCGCGGTGCACCAGTTCGAGATCCTGCCGATGCCCCCGAAGGAGCGGGCCGAGGACAACCCCTGGCCCCTCTGGCCGAACATCCTCCGGACCTCGGCCGCTCACGAAGAGGGGGGGATCCGGGACTACTGCATCTCCACGACCCGCTTCTCGGGCAGGGCGGGCCGGGTGGAGCGGCTGCACGCCGTGCGGGTGGAGTTCGTCTCGGAGGGCAACGGGCGCCGGAGCATGCGGGAGATCCCGGGCAGCGGGTTCGAGATGGAGGTGGATCTGGTCCTGCTGGCCATGGGATTCCTGGGGCCTGAGCGGGGCGGGGTGCTGAGCCAACTCGGCGTCAAGCTCACCGAGCGCGGCAACGTCTGGCGGGACGAGCACTGGATGACCAGCGTCCCCGGGGTCTTCACCGCGGGGGACATGCAGCGCGGCCAGTCCCTGATCGTCTGGGCCATCGCCGAGGGCCGCCAGGCCGCCAAGGGGATCGACATCTACCTGATGGGCTCCACCCACCTGCCGTAGTCTTCTTCATTTCGGGTACCGGCCACCCAGGCTGACTTCCCGTTGTCCCTCCAGCCGTCCGTTCCTATCGATCCAAGCTCCGGTACATAGTCTCGCCCCGTCCGGAAAGGGCTTGACACGTGGGGTGAATATTACGAGAATCACATCACGTAATACGACACCAACGGCGGCAGGGAGTGTCGCCATGAAAAAGCGAACCAGCCTCCTCATTGATCCCTCACTGCTGAAAAGGGCTCGGAAAATACTGGGGGCCTCCACCAACACAGAGGCCATCACCAAAGCCCTGCAGGAGACTCTGGCCAACAGGGAGATCGAGACCACTCTCAGGGATTTGATCCGGAAGGGACGGGGACGCTTCGTGGACGTCTACAGGTAGCCCCTTGCTCGTTCTCCTTGACACCAACGTCTACCTGTTTGCCCTGCAATCTGAAGAAGGCGCTGACTTCTTTGAGCAGCGCTTCCTGCCATTAATTTTCCGCACGTATCTCTCCAGTGTGGTAGTGGAGGAGCTGTACGCCGGCGCCCTGGATAGGGCAGCCATCCGACTCATGGAAAGCCAGGTGGGCGCGCTGGAGCGCGTCGGTCGGGTCGTAGCGCCTACTCATAAGGACTGGAAGGATGCGGGAAAGCTGGTGGCGCAGATCACTCGCCAAGAGCCGCACCGCAAGCCCAAGGTCCAGCAGTTGCTGAATCACATCCTTCTCACCCTGAGCGCGCGCCGTATCGGCGCCGACCTGTTCACCCTTAACCGGAAAGATTTCCAGCTCATCCGCCGGCACCTCCCCTTCTCGCTGCAAATCCTGCCCCCGCCCGGTGCCGCCTCATAACCAGGCCGGACCAGCTATCTGGTATCCCCTCCCCCATCCCAACGATTCCAACCACTATGACCTGATGAAGTCCGCATCGCCCGCCACGATAGCAACCGTCGCCGGCGGTTTCGTTCTGAGAACGAGTCTCCCAATGTCCAGGCCCATCCGCATGTCCACGCCCTTCTCCTTGTTGAAGATGTTTCGTTTGAACACCTTCACGTCGAAGCCCTTGGCTCTGATGATCTTTCAGACGGAATCGTTGGGTGGGGGTTCCGAACCGTAGAACTTTGGTGCCGCCGCAAGCGCACGACCGTCCAGCACGTGTTCCAGGAGTTTGCCGTACTCGATGCGCTAGAAGCGGTTGGACGGCACGGGCGGCCTGGACCGGCGGCCGGACGCTTTCTTTCCCTTCGTTTCATGGCCTTCTGGCGAGAGGTTTCGCGCCAGGCAAGAGTTCAGTATGGTGTCCCCGGAATAGCGGAAAAGCGGGCCAACAGGAACTCACGATGCACGACTATTGGCGTGTTATGCGGCCGGCAGGAGAGGCCACGGCTCGACGAACATGATATCCACGTGGCGCGCAATCAACGCAAAGTCCGCCGTGTTCAACGTCACGATCGTGGCCCCAAGCTCGCGCGCAGAGGCCGCGATGAGAATGTCTTGAAAGAACGACCGCTCTCCCAGGCGCGCCCGGATGGCCGGCAGCGCCCGGAGCCGCCGATCGATCGCCGTAGCTAGTGCCCAGGTGCTCCACCCCGGAACCACGAAGCGTCGCCTGGCGAGAAACGGCTCAACCAGCGTGCGGCGAACAGCGCGCTCCCGGCCTGGCGACTGCGCGCCGACGAGCACTTCCGATGCCACCACGGCACTGACCACCAGGCGGCGGAGTTCCCTCCGATGAAATTCCTGCAACTCGCGCCCGAACGTCAGCTCGCGAAAGCCCCGAATGTACACGTTCGAGTCCAAAAGGTACACGCCCGGTCACTCCGCGGATCGCCGGGACGTGAACCGATCCACGAATCCGCCACGCCCGACCAACGTCTCCAGGCCTCGATTCACCTCCGCTTCGAATGCGGCCAAATCCTCGGCGAGCGCCAAGGCGCGGTCAATCGCGTCGGTCTCTGTCTCGGTATTGAGGAGGGCCTTTACGCGATCGAGTCGGCGCTGATCGATGAAAAGATTCTTCCGACGCCGTGCAGTAGCCATGGGACGTTGCCTCGTCAAGACTTATCTGTATACATAGCATATTCGGCTGTATGATGCAATGGGCGCCAAAGGGCACGGCGCCGGATCCACGTTATCCTGCAGGCGGCTCTGCTTCGCGGAGGACGAAGTTCTCGATCGAGACCGAGTTGCGGTCAACGCGGTGGTGCTGGTCAGATCCGGCCGGGGGCCATTGAGTGTGCGGGCCGAGAACGAGACGCCGATCGCCTGGAGGACGCCTGCGGCGTCGAGGCGCGCGTAGCTGGAGACCGTGCCCTCCCCGAACTCCGAAGTCCACCCGAGGATCCGCTCCGGCGTTCCCATAGTGGCGCAGCCGGCCACGGCTATCGTGAGACTGGCGATGATCATCGTCCATCGTGGAGGCGTCTGTGTCATGCGATCACCCTCCCTGATTCCCCAACTACAAGTAAGTACGTTGCGGCTTTAAGTGACAGCTCTTGTGTATACCGGCGTTTCGACAAACCGAACGGGAGTATATACACAATTGACTTCTACGTGGCAAGAACTCCAACGAGACCAGCGAGAGCCACCCCGTGTCCCGCGAAGAGTTCTTGACGGCTCGGCGGCCAAGGGGATAGATTACTTCTTGCAAGTCCCGGTGAACGTTGCCAGAACCCCCCCCGGCTCGCGCCAGGCTTGTCGCCCGAAATGGCGGTTGCCGCGCGGGCATTTTTGTGGCAATCCGGCAATCAGGGATTCTGGTTTGCCTGATTGCCCGATTGCCAGATCGCCTGAGTGCCAGGCTTCGTATGGCTGAGACAGCGGATATTGTCATTATCGGTGCGGGGATTGTGGGCTGCAGCATTGCCTATCACCTGGCGGTCCAGGGTGCCGGCTCGGTGGTCGTGGTGGAGAAAGACTTGATCTGCTCCGGTGCTACCGGGAAATCGGCAGGGGGGATCCGGCAGCAGTTCGCCACAGAGCTGAACATCCATCTCTCCATCGAGAGCCTGAAGATGTTCCACCGGATGCGGGAAGAGCTGGGGGTGGATCCCGAGTTCCGGCAGGTGGGGTACCTGTTTATGGCCACGACGCCGGCGGAGCTGGCGTTGTTCCAACGCCTAGCCGAGCTCCAGCGGCGCCATGATATTCCGGTGGAGATCGTCTCCACCGCCGGCATCCGGCGGCTCGTTCCCTATGTCCGGGTGGATGACATCATCGGGGGGGCCTACTGTCCGACTGACGGGTATGCTGCCCCCTATGAAGCCACCATGGGATACGCCACGGCGGCCCGCCGCCTGGGGGTGAAGATCCATGAGCAGCGGGCCGTGACCCGGGTCCTGCGCACTGACAACCGGGTGGCCGGGGTCGAGACCAGTCGGGGGCCGATCTCGGCGCCGGTCGTGGTCAACGCCGCCGGGCCGGAGGGAGGCCTCGTCGGCGCCATGGCTGGTGTGGATGTCCCGGTCAGGCCGTACCGCCGGCAGATATTTGTCACAGGTCCCGTGCCAGAGTTCAGCCAGGAGCCGCCCCTCACCATCGATTATCACCGCAACTGGTACTTCCGCGGCGAGATGGGCGGCTGCCTCTTCTCGGGGCCCAAGGACGAGGAAAGTACCTTCAACACCACCGTGGACTGGGAACACCTGGCGGAGAGCGTGGCCAAGGCGGTCTCCCGGGTCCCCATCCTGGAGAAGGCGGAGGTCAAGCGCGGCTGGGCCGGGTCCTATGATATTTCGCCGGACAACAATGCGATCCTGGGGGCGGTCCCGGAGGCCCCCGGATTCTTCGTGGCAACGGGGCACAGCGGGCACGGGTTCATGCACGGCCCCGCCACGGGCAAGCTCATGGCGGAGCTGATCCTGACCGGAAAGACCTCAATTGACATCAGCCCCTACGGCCTCGACCGGTTCCAGACGGGAAAGATCGTCCATGAGCCGATGACGATGCACGAGGCCTAAAGCTGGTGCGATGTGCAATGTTCGAGGTGCGAAGTTGAAGAGCTTCAGCACGAGCCGACGACGTGGGTGGCATCCGGAAGTTGAGGACATTTCGCACCCGCACCCCTGTGGGCCAGCCGCAAAACATGGATGTCTGGATACTCTACGGTGACCATTGAACCTCGAACCTCGAACCTTGAACCCCAGCCTCCGGGAGAGGCGCTGCTGATCATCGCCGCCAGCGAGACGGATGCAAATCTGTACTACGCCACGCGGTTCCTGGCCGGGGACCCGTTTGTGTTCCTCTGGCACGGGGCCGAGAAGATCCTGCTCATGTCCGATCTGGAGGTGGACCGCGCCCGCGCTCAGGCGCGCGTTGACACGGTCCTCCGCATCCGGCATTACGAGGATCGCGCCAAGGCGTCCGGCGTCGAACGCCCGGGGATCGCGGATTCGCTGTTCGAGCTCCTGGCGGAGCGCAAGATCCAATGTCTCACGGTCCCTGGCAGCTTCCCCCTGGAGCATGGTGACCGCCTGCGGGAGCGGGGAATAACCCTCCGGGTGCGGCCGGAGCCGTTCTTCGAGGCCCGGATGGTAAAGTCCCCCGAGGAGGTCGAAGCCATTACGCAGGCCATGCGGCGGACTGAGGCCGCCCTGGATTTAGCCATCGCCGCGATCCGCGAGGCCGAGGTGCGAAACGACGTTCTCTGGTGGCGGGGGCAAGTTCTCACGGCAGAGGTGATCAGGCGCCTCATCGCTGTCCAGCTTCTGGAGGACGGGCTCATCGCCCAGAACACCATCGTGGCCTGCGGCGAGGACGGCTGCGATCCCCACAATCGAGGTGCCGGGCCGCTGCGACCGGGTCAGCCCATCATCCTGGACATCTTTCCCCGGGATTCAGAGAGCCGGTATCACGCCGACATCACCCGGACTGTGGTCAAGGGGCGGGCCCCGGAGGCCCTGCGGGGGATGTACGATGCCGTCCTGGCGGGGCAGGAGTGCGCCTTTCGGCTGATCCGAGATGGGGCCGACGGCGAGTCGGTGCATCGGGAGGTGCAGCAAACCCTGGAGGCCAAGGGGTTCAAGACCGGCGAGGTGAACGGGCGGATGCAGGGATTTTTCCACGGCACGGGTCACGGCCTGGGCTTGGACATCCACGAATTGCCGCGCGTGTCCAAGACGAAGGCGACCCTGCGCGCCGGGAACGTTGTCACGGTCGAGCCAGGCCTGTATTATCCCGGCGTGGGGGGCGTGCGCATCGAGGACGTCGTCGTGGTCACTGAGACTGGTTGCCGGAACCTGACGCAGTACCCCAAGGAGCTGGAGGTCTAGATGCCGGATCTTCGCTACCGGACATTCCGCATGAAGGTGTACGGGCGGCTGTGCCCTCCGGATCTTCCCCCGAAAGAGCGGGAGCGGTTCCTGGCCCTGCTGGACCGGCTGGACGAGGACGGGATGGAAGCCTTTTTCGCCGAGCGGCCGCTGGAGCCCCAGATCAAGCGGGCCGTGCAGGTCCTCAGGGAGGCTCGCGACCTCGGAGACCGGATCAATGTCCTGGATCGGACCTTGCCGGTGCTTCCCCACGTGGAGATTACCGAGTGCTACAACCGACTTCGCGCCCTGGGGAACGAGATCGGGGATCTCGAGGCCTCCGGGGCCTTGAAATAAGGGGGTCGCGCATGGCGAGGGCCTACCCGGGGCCGAGCGTGTACGCCGTCTGTCTTGGAGCCGCATGGATCGCCATCCTGCTTGCCCTCTTTGGAACCATGATGGCGGGGTACGGCCGCCTCTGGGGTGTTCCCGGCCTGGCATTCGGAATGGCGCTCCTCCCCGTCTCCGCGCCGGCCTACCCGATCATCGCGTGGTACACCGGCAGTGGGTTTCCCTGGCTATGGACCCTCGGGCTTGTCGTGGCTGTCGCCTTGGGAAACGTCTTACTGCGCGACTGAGGGGCCTTGCCCTCCTCACCACCGGGATCCCATCTCGCGCGGGAGAATACGAGAGTCGGATTCTTCGAGGAAAATGGCGAAGTTGTTCCAATACATACCTTGTATTTTCAAGTAGTTGTGAAACGGTCATCAAGTGATTTATAGAGATGGACCCTGCAGCGCGCCGAAGGCAAAACACCTTGACGTCCACGTAAAGTTTGGGTATATTCGAGATGACTTTTGTCGGAATTTCTCGGAAGGGTCATCCCGAATGGTTGGCGGAACCGACAGCGGGACCAATGGACGGTTGATGCGCATCGGGGATCTGGCCAAAAAGGCCGGGACGACGATGCGCACGATCCGGTACTATGAGCAACTGGGCCTGATCGCCCCGGTGGCCCGGACCAAAGGGGGGTTCCGGCTGTACGAGGAGGACGAAGTCCGGAAGATCCGCGTGATCAAGAACCTCCAGCACCTGGACACCCCCCTGGCGCAGGTCAAGGCATTCTTCGACGAGAGACACCAGGGGCGAGTCGCCTCGGAGATCGCGCCGGGCATCGCCAGCTTGCTCCACCGACAATTGAAAGAGATGGAGACCCGCATCGCCCAGTATCGGGCGAGGCAGGCCTCGCTGCGCGAGACGATCGAGATCTTGCAATGCTGTTCCGATTGTTCGCTGGAGCCGGGTCCGGACGTGTGTTCCCGGTGCCCGGTGATCACCTCACGCGGGAGGATCCCCCTGCACATGCAGGCGATGATCGAGGCCGCATGACGGCGCTCCCCAAACACGCACCGCACTGACCCTTGCGAGGTTCAACCCGCAATTGCGCTGACTCAACAGACAAAGGAGGATACCGTGATCACTGTCACTCCACTGGCCGCAGAGAAGATCAAAGGAATCAAGACCGCCCAGCAGGCGCCGGCCGAATCGGGGCTCCGTATCCGTGTGGTCGGGGGCGGCTGCTCGGGCTTCCAGTACCAGCTGGCCTTCGAGGCCCCCAAGCCCGGCGACCAGGTCTTCGAGCAGGACGGCGTCAAGGTGGTGGTGGATCCGAAGTCGTTTCTCTACCTTGTCGGGACCGAGATCGACTACGTGGACGGCCTGACGGGCGCCGGCTTCACCCTGAAGAATCCCAACGCCAAGGGCTCCTGCGGCTGCGGGTCCAGCTTCACGGCATAGGGGAACAGGGCCGGGCACCAAGGGAGGGGGCTGCACCCCGCGGGCACTCCCGGGGTGGGCGGGGTATCCGCCCTCCGGTTCCAAGGTCGGAGGACCGGGGACCCGCCAAGGGCGGGTGGGGCCCTCCCTCCGACACACCGCGCCAGGGATTTTCTTGGCAGTCCCTGTGACAAGGGGGCGAACGATGACCACCGAGTTGGCGCCTCCGCCAGGCGTCACGAAGGAAGAGGCCGCCGAAATCGAGCGGGGGGTTCTGCTCACCTCCCTCGACAAGATGGTCACCTGGACAGTCAACTGGGCCCGCCGGTCCTCGATCTGGCCGGCCACCTTTGGCCTCGCCTGTTGCGCCATCGAGATGATGGCCACCGGCGCCTCCCGCTTCGACCTGGCGCGGTTTGGGGCCGAGGTCTTCCGCGCCTCGCCACGGCAGGCGGACCTGATGATCGTGGCCGGACGGGTAAGTCGGAAGATGGCGCCGGTCCTACGCAAGATCTACGACCAGATGCCCGATCCCAAGTGGGTGATCGCCATGGGGGCCTGCGCGTCCTGTGGCGGGGTCTTCAATACCTACACCATCGTTCAGGGGGTGGACCAGGTGGTCCCGGTGGACGTGTACGTGCCGGGGTGCCCGCCGCGACCCGAGCAACTCATCCATGGGATCATGCTCCTGCAAGAAAAGATCAAGAATGAGCGGCACACGCGGAAGGACCTGATCAACTTTCCCTGGGAGAAGCAGAGGAGCTGATGGCGGAGGCGGGCTTAAGCCGTCCTGGCACAAGATCGGGGGCAGGCGGGATGTTCTGCCCCGGGTGAACCCCGGGCTGGAGAGGAGCAGAGGAGGCCGATGAGTGTTCCGGTAGAGACGGCGGTGGCAGCGCACACCAAGCGTCGCGAACAACGGGAGAGCGTGGTCATCCGGTTCGCCGGGGACTCGGGTGACGGGATGCAATTGACCGGCATGCAGTTCACGACCGAGTCGGCCCTGGCGGGGAACGACATCGGAACGCTGCCGGACTTCCCGGCAGAGATCCGGGCGCCGGCGGGCACCCTCGCGGGCGTAAGCGGCTTCCAGTTGAACTTCAGCAGCCTGGAGGTCTACACCCCGGGGGACAACCCGGACGTCCTGGTGGCGATGAACCCGGCGGCGCTGCGGGTGAACATCGGTGACCTCAAGCCGGGGGGGATCCTCCTCGCCGATAAGGACGGCTTTGAGCCCGGCAACCTGAAGAAGGCCGGATACGCCACCGATCCCCTGGAGGACGGATCCCTCAGCGCGTATCAGGTCATTGTGGTGGACATGACCGGGATGACCTTGAAGGTCCTGGAGGACCTCAAGCTCTCCAACAAGGTCGCCAGCCGCTGCAAGAACTTCTTCGCCCTGGGCCTGTGCTCGTGGCTGTATTCTCGCCCGATCGAGGCGACCCTGAAGTGGATCCAGGACAAGTTCAAGAAGACCCCGGAGCTGGTCGAGGCGAACTCCCGGGTCCTGAAGGCCGGCCACCACTACGGCGAGACCACGGAGCTGTTCGCGGTCCAATACGAGGTGAAGCCGGCGCGGATCGCCCCGGGGACCTACCGCAATCTGACCGGAAACTCGGCGCTGGCCCTGGGCCTTCTGGCGGCCGCGGAGAAGGCGGGTCTTCCCCTGTTCCTGGGCAGCTACCCCATCACTCCGGCCAGCGACATCCTGCACGAATTGTCGCTGTACAAGAATTTCGGGGTGTACACCTTTCAGGCCGAGGACGAGATCGCTGGCGTCTGCTCGGCCCTGGGCGCCTCCTTTGGGGGAGCCGTCGGGGTGACGACCAGCAGCGGCCCGGGCATCGCCCTGAAGCAAGAGGCCATCAACCTGGCCGTCATGGTCGAGTTGCCCCTGGTCATCTGCAATATCCAGCGGGGGGGACCCAGCACCGGCCTCCCCACCAAGACGGAACAAGCGGACCTGTACCAGGCCATCTTCGGCCGGAACAGCGACTCGCCGCTGCCCGTGCTGGCGGCCGCCACCCCGTCCGACTGCTTTGACACGGCCTACGAAGCAGTCCGGATCGCCATCAAGTACATGACCCCGGTGATCCTGCTCTCGGATGGCTACCTGGCCAACGGGGCGGAGCCCTGGAACATTCCGCGATTCGAGGACCTGCCGCCAATCCCCGTCCACTTCCGGACGGACACGGCGGGTTTCTTTCCGTATCTCCGGGATCCGGAGACGCTGGCCCGTCCCTGGGTGCGGCCCGGGACCCCCGGCCTGGAGCACCGGATTGGCGGCATTGAGAAGGAGGACGTGACCGGCCATATCAGCTATTCGCCCGCCAACCACGAGTTGATGACCCGGGCGCGGGCACAGAAGGTGGCGGCGGTGACCCAGGACATCCCGGCGACCGCGATTCGCGGGGACCAGGCGGGCGACCTGCTGGTGGTGGGATGGGGGAGCACCTACGGCTCCATCGCCGCCGCCGTGGACGAGGTGCGGGCGCGCGGCAAAAAGGTGTCCCACGCGCACCTGCGCTACCTGAACCCCCTGCCCCCGGATCTGGGCGGCATCCTGCGACGCTTCAAGACGGTCCTCGTTCCCGAGCTGAACATGGGCCAGCTCCGAACGGTCCTCCGGGCGACGTATCTGGTGGATGCGGTGGGGTACAACAAGATCCAGGGTCAGCCGTTCAAGGTGTCGGAGATCAGCGGCAAGATCCTGAGGCTTTTGGAGGGGTAGCATGGGCGACACGACGGCAACCGCGGCGGCACCCAAGCTGACCCGGAAGGATTTCGTCTCGGACCAGGACGTTCGCTGGTGCCCGGGCTGCGGAGATTACTCCATCCTGGCCCAGATGCAGAAGGTAATGCCGGAACTGGGCCTGCCTCGGGAGAGGTTCGTCTTCATCTCAGGCATCGGATGTTCCAGCCGGTTCCCCTACTACATGAACACCTACGGGTTCCACTCCATCCATGGCCGGGCCCCCGCCTTTGCCACCGGACTCAAGATTTCTCGGCCGGACCTGTCCGTCTGGGTGGCCACCGGGGACGGCGACGGGCTGAGCATCGGCGGCAACCACCTGATCCACTCGTTGCGCCGGAACGTGGGGATCAAGATCCTGCTGTTCAACAACCGGATCTACGGCTTGACCAAGGGGCAGTACTCGCCCACCTCGGAGATGGGGAAGGTGACCAAGTCCACCCCCATGGGCTCGGTGGACTACCCCTTTAATCCGATCGCCGTCGCCATCGGCGCGGATGCCACCTTCGTGGCACGGAGCGTGGACATCGAGGCCAAGCACCTGCAGGATATTCTCCGCCGGGCGTACCAGCATCCGGGCGGCGCCTTTATCGAGATCCTGCAGAACTGCAACATCTTCAACGACGGGGCCTGGGAGCCGCTCACCGACAAGGGGAGGAAGGCGGACACGGTCCTCTCCCTGGAGCATGGCAAGCCGCTCATCTTCGGCAAGAACCGGGACAAGGGGATCAAGTTGGGCGGTGAGGGCCACCTGCAGGTGGTGTCGCTGGGCAACGGCACCCAGGAATCGGACATCCTGGTCCACGACGAATCGAACCGGGCGCTGGCCTACATGCTGGCCCATCTGGAAAACCCGACGCCCATCGGCGTCTTCCACACGACCACCCGCCCGACCTACGAGGATGCCATGGGCAAGCAGCTCGAGGCCGCACGGAAGCGGTCGGGTGTGGGGGATGTCAACGCGCTCTTCAACCGAGGGGAGACCTGGGTCGTCCAGTGACGACCCTCCCCTCGACGTCCCCTCCGACCGCTCGGACCCGGATGGGCCACGGCCACGCGTCGTGCGCCGGCCGGTGACCAGGACCACCCCACGGGGAACAGTTCACCCATGAACGGCAACGGCCTGGCGCCGGAGATGGCCGCCCGCCTCATCCGGGCCTGCCAGACCATCGTCGGCAGCCAGGGCATTATCACGGCCCCGGACGAGCTCCGGGTGTACGAGTGCGACGCCCTGACTTTCTGCCACCGGCGCATGCCGGATCTGGTGGTCCTTCCCACCTCCACGCAACAGGTCGCCGCGGTTGTCCGCCTTTGCTACGAAGCCGGGGTCCCCATCGTCCCTCGCGGTGCGGGCACCGGGCTTTCCGGCGGCGCCATCCCGAGTGCTGGCGGGGTCATGATCGTGCTGACCCGCATGACCCGCATCCTGGACCTGGACCCGGTGAATCGCATGGCCACCGTGGAGGCGGGGTGCGTGAACCTGTGGCTGACGAAAGCCGTGGAGCGGTATGGCCTGTTTTACGCGCCCGATCCCGCCAGCCAGACGGCCTGCACCATGGGCGGCAACGTGGCGGAGAATGCGGGTGGTCCTCACTGCCTGAAGTACGGCGTGACGACCAACCACGTCCTGGGGGCCAGCGTGGTCCTGCCGGGCGGGGAGGTGGTGCGTCTGGGTGGCAAGGTCCCGGATGCGCCGGGATATGATCTGCTGGGCGTCTTCGTGGGGGCGGAAGGAACGCTGGGCATCTGCACGGAGGTGACGGTCAGGCTCCTGCCGCACCCCGAAGCCGTGGAGACGATCCTGGCCATCTTCCCGTCGGTCGAGGACGCCAGCAACGCGGTCTCGGGAATCATCGGTCGGGGGATCATCCCCGTCGCCTTGGAGCTGATGGATCGCGAGACGGTCAAGGCGGTAGAGGCCAACGTCCAGGCCGGGTACCCGCTGGACGCGGGTGCGGTCCTTCTCATCGAGCTGGATGGCCCGCACGCAGAGATCCAGGCCGAGGCGGTGGGCGTGGAGGCGGTCTGTCGTGATCATGGCTCCCTCGACGTTCGCGTGGCCCAGGGCGAGGAAGAGCGCCTCCTGCTGTGGAAGGGGCGAAAAGAGGCGGCGGGCTCCTTCGGGCGCATTGCCCACCACTACTACCTGCAGGATGCCGTGATTCCCCGGACCAAGCTGCCCCAGGTGGTCCGGGAAATCGAGGAGATCGGCGCGCGCTACGGCATCCGGATTGCCAACGTCGCCCACGCTGGCGATGGGAACGTCCACCCGATGATCTGCGTGGACTCCCACATTCCCGACTGCCAGGAACGGGCGATGGCGGCCGGGTCGGAGATCATGCGGCGCTGCATCCAGGCGGGCGGGACCGTGACCGGAGAGCACGGCATCGGACTCGAGAAACGGGAATACCTGCGCCTCATGTACGGCCCCGCCGACCTCGAGGCGATGCGGCGGGTGAAACGGGTCCTCGACCCCCGGGGGCTCTGCAACCCCGGCAAGATATTTCCAGAGACGTGAGACCGGCATGACCGGTGCCACCAGCACCACGCATGGGCTGCGGGCGATCGTGGGCGCCGATCACCTGCTCACGGGAGACGCGCTGGCCCGGTACCGCCTGGGGGCGGCGTCCGCGGAAGCGGCTGTCCTTCCGGGAGACGAGCAAGCCGTCTCGCGGGTGCTGCGGCTGGCGTGGGAGCAGGGCTTGGCCGTCGTTCCGTGGGGAGCTGGAACGCACCAGTCCATTGGCTACCGGCCCGTCCGCTACGACCTGGCGCTGGATCTCCGGCGGCTCAACCGGCTCCTGGAGCATGAGCCGGCCGATATGACCGCCACAGCCCAGGCGGGCATCCGGATGGCCGATCTCCAGCGTGGGCTGGGGGAACAGGGCCAGTTCCTTCCCTTGGACGCGCCGCGGGCAGAAGGTGCCAGCCTGGGCGGCCTCCTGGCCAGCGGGCTAGCCGGGACACTGCGCGGTCGGTATGGGACGGCCCGGGATCTGGTCCTTGGGGTGCGAATGGCGCACGCGGACGGCACCATCACGAAGGCGGGCGCAAAGGTCGTCAAGAATGCCACGGGCTACGATGTGACCAAGCTCTACCTCGGCTCCCACGGCACGCTCGGGATCATCCTGGAGGCGACCTTCCGAGTGTACTCGCGACCCGCGGCCGAGCAGGCGTGGTGGTTTCCCGTCGTGGATCTCGAGACCGGGCAGGCGCTCGCCAACCGCATCCTGACCTCCCACCTGGTCCCGAACAGGGTCGAACTGCTGGACGGGAGTGCCGGGCGGGCCTGCCGGAGCCCGACGGATGGGCCGTCCCTGCTGGTTTCCATTTCCGGCATCCCCAAGGCCCTCCAGGCGCAGGCGGGTGACATGGCCCGGCTGGCAGAAGAGTCCGGCACTTCTCCACGGGAGATCCCCGCTCCGGAGCGCACGTGGGCGACTGTCGGCGATTTTCCTTGGGTGACCCAGGGCATCGCAGGGACGGGTCTCCAGGCCACATGGCGAGGCGGCGTCCCGCCGGCGGACTGCGCCACGGGGATGCGGGCGGTCGGGGAGGCCATCAAGCCGCAGGCAGAGGCCGCCATCGCAGCCAGTGTCGCCCATGGCGCGCTTCGAGGCCAGCTCCGGGCAGAGACGGTCGAGGCGCTCACGAGGAGCCTGACCGCATCACGAAACGCCCTGGCCGCCTTGGGGGGATACTTGGTGGTGCTGGATGCCCCGGAGGTCGTGCGTCATCACGTGGATGTGTGGGGACCTCCACCCGACGGGTTCGGGGCCATGAAACGGTTGAAGGCCGAATTCGACCCCAAGGGGATCCTCAACCCCGGGCGGTTTGTCGGGGGGATCTAGCCCAACTCTCAAACTGAAAAGGGACACCTGACATTTCCCCCTCACCTCTATCCTCTCCCCCTCGGGGGAGAGGGAAAGGTGAGGGGGTCGGTTGTCAGGTGCCGGTTTTTCATTGCCCACGCGGATGGCTTGTGACGACAACCGCAACAATCGATAGATCAGGCGTGCCACAGCGAGTAGCCCCAGGGTTCGAGGGGAGGGACCGGCCCGATCGCCGGGGGATCCTGGATTGCGTCCACTGCGGGCTGTGTCTGCCCGCATGTCCCACCTATCTCACCACAGGCCTGGAGATGGCCTCCCCCCGGGGGCGAATCTATCTCATCCGGGCGGTGGAGGAGGGCCGGGCGGGGATCAGCGCCGAGCTCGTGAAGCACTTGGACCAGTGCCTTGGGTGTCTCGCCTGCCAGACGGCATGCCCGTCAGGTGTCCCCTACGGTCACCTGCTGCAAGCGGCGCGAGCGCAGATCGAACAGCGCTACGGGCGTTCCGCGATGGATCGGCTGGGCCGGCGGATCCTCCTCGGCCTGGTCCCGCATCCGAACCGCTTGCGACCGGTGGTGGGCGCGCTCTCCTGGTATCAGCGCCTGGGCCTTTCGAGGTGGATTCGGACCTCTCCGCGGCTGGAGCGGTTCTTGCCCCGGCTCGTGCAGATGGAGGCCCTCTTGCCGGCGATCCCGCCTCCGGCGGAGCGCCGGCCCCTGCCGGAGGTGACTCTTCCTTCCGGCCGCCGGAGGGGGCGAATGGGACTGCTGACGGGCTGCGTCCAGCGGTTCCTGTTGCCGCGGATCAACCAGGCGACGGTCCGGGTGCTGGCGGCGGCCGGGTATGAAGTGATCGTCCCCCAGGAACAGGGTTGCTGCGGGGCGCTGCATCTTCACAGCGGTCGGCTGGACGAGGGCCGACGGCTCGCGCGAGCCCTGGTCCAGACCTTTGAGGGATGCGGGGTGGATGCGGTGGTGGCCAACGCCGCCGGCTGCGGGGCCGCCATGCGGGAGTATGGCCGTCTGTTCCCGACGGACGACGCTTGGCGGACCAGGGCCGAGATCTTCAGCGCCAAGGTGCGAGATGTGTCGCAGATCCTGGCAGGGATCGTGTGGAACGGCAAGCTGAACGCCGTCCCGCTCACCGTGACCTACCACGACGCCTGCCACCTCGCCCACGCCCAGCGGATCCGACAGGAGCCGCGGACGGTCCTGCAGCGGATCCCCGGCCTGCGGCTGGTTGACCTGGCCGAGTCGGACGCCTGCTGCGGCAGCGCGGGGGCGTACAATCTGCTGCAGGGCGGGATGGCGGGGGAGATCCTGGCGCGCAAGCTCGATCGCATCCGGGATGCGGGGGCGGACGTCGTGGCTGCGGGGAACATCGGCTGCCTGCTGCAGATCGGTCGGGGCCTGCGACAGGCCGGTCTGCGGGCCCGAGCCGTCCACCCGGTGGAACTGCTGGACTGGGCACTCCACGGCATCCCTCCGGGAGAGCCCAGAGCCGGGTGCCCTTAGGGTGGCCGAGAGCCGAGGAAGCCCGGAGGACTGGCGGAAAGACGTTGGACCTCGAACCGCGCACGCCGAACCTTGAACCGATCAACCCCAACCACAAAGGAGAGAAACATGCCAGCGGATGTGGGACAGAAGGCACCGCAATTTACCCTGGTAAACACCGATCTGAAGGCAGTGAGCCTTTCGGAATTCTCGGGTAAGAATGTCGTCCTGGCGTTTTACCCGGCCGCCTTTACCGGAGTCTGCCAGAAGGAGATGTGCACCTTCCGGGACGCCCTGAACGACTTCACCAGCGCCAACACGGTCGTGCTCGGGGTCAGCGTGGATTCCCCCTTCGCCAACAAGGAGTTCGCGGCGAAGAACGGCCTGAACTTCCCGCTGCTCTCGGACATCACCCGGGACGTCATCGCGCAGTACGACGTGGTCTTCAACGACCTGGCTGGTGTGAAGGGCTTCACCGTGGCGAAGCGGTCCGTTTTCGTGATTGACCGGCAGGGCGTGATCCGCTACAAGTGGGTGGCTCCCGAGCCCAAGGTGGAGCCGAACTACGCCGAGGTGACGACCGCCGTGAAGAAGCTGGGCTGAGGAGACGCTATGTTCACCGAGCTGGCCAAGGGGTTGGCCACCACCTTTAAGCACATCTTCCGGAAGCCGGTCACCGTGTCCTACCCGGAGCAGCGGCTGCCCCTCGCCCCGCGGTACCGGGGGCGGCATTTCCTGGTCAGGGACGAGGACGGCCTGGAGCGCTGCGTGGGCTGCGAGCTGTGCGCCGTGGCCTGCCCGGCCGATGCCATCTACATCGAGGCGGCCGAGAACACCGACGAAGAGCGGGTGTCTCACGGGGAACGCTACGCCAAGGTGTACAAGATCCACATGCTGCGCTGCATCTTCTGCGGCTTCTGCGAGGAGGCCTGTCCGGAGGACGCGATCTTCATGGGCAAGGAGTTCGAATTGGCGTCGTATCACCGGGACGACTTCATCTACGACAAGGAACGGCTGCTGCTCCCGCTGCGGGAAGCCGCCGCGCAGCGGCCGGAGCTCCTGCAACCCGGCACGGGGTTGGGAATGGGGCAGCACTACGAGCCTGGAAGGCCGGCTGTCGGTTCCCGTCCATAACCAAGACGTACCAGACACGTTTCGAGAGGGGAGGAGTCGAGATGGCGTACGAATGGAAGTTGAAAGCCCGGCCGTATTCCGACGATGAGGCGAAAAAGCTTCTGGCCAACGTGGTCAGCCCGGAGACCACAGACTGGCACTACAACACGCACCACAAGGGGTACGTCACCGCCCTCAACAACATCGAGAGGGGACTGGAAACGGCCGACCGGGCGGCGGCCAATGGCAATTACAGCATCATCGGCGAGTTGAAGCGGCGCTTCACCTGGAACCACGCCGGGACGCTGCTGCACGATGTGTACTGGGAGGTCCTGGGCGGTGACGGGGATCCCAAGAAGGGAGGGGAGATCTACCAGGCCATCGAGCGGCACTTCGGCTCCTTCGACGCCTGGAAGGCCGACTTCAAGGCGACGTGTGTCTCGGCCAAGCTGAGCGGGTGGGGCCTGCTGGCGTATGACGGCCTGGGATCCCAGCGCCTGCTGAACGTCCTGGTGGACGAGCACCACTACGGCGCCATCTGGGGCGGGATACCCCTGGTGGCCTGCGATGTCTTCGAGCACGCCTACTACCACAAGGACGGCCCGGGCCGCGCCAAGTACATTGACAACTTTATCGCCGGGCTGCACTGGGGACGGGTCAACGAACGTTTCAAGAAGTACTGTAAGTAACTGATTTAACCTCTGAAATTTTAGGAAGCCCACGCCACGGCCGCGCTGGTGTCGTACACCCGTGCGGCCGTGCGGTTTCCCGTGTAGTCGCTCTGCGACTCGGGGAGAATCCCGAGGATGTGTCGGGAGAGACTTTCCCGGGATGGAGGTCAGACCCGCCGGGATTTCATATGGGGATCGCTGCGCCTGGCCTGCGCTGCCGGGATCGTTGGGGTGCCGGCCGTGGGTCCGGCTCCTGCGGAGGAGAAATCGTTCGGGGCCGTTCGGCCCGCGAGCCCAGGTCGCGCTCCCTTTCTGCAGCGGGCGTTCGAGATGCGGCGGATTGCCCAGCAGCGGGGCGACCAAGCCAACGGGGCGGTGGTCGTCAAGGACGGAAACATCCTGCTGACCCGAAGTCAGGCGTTGCCTTCGGTCAAGAGTCGCAGGACCGCTGACAGGACCTCTTTGGCCTCGCGGGCCAGTTCCGCGGGACTGGCGCTGGCGAGGGGGTGGGGAACGCGGGCAAAGGGGTAGTCGGGGGCGCCGTGGGCCTCGGCCATGGCCCTGCCGTTGGGCACGAACAGATCGGTGCAGATGGCCGCGGCCGGAATGCCGCGCCGCTCAAGAAGGATGCCGTCCAGCACACTGCTGGATGAACAGGAGCTTCAGTCCCCGATGCCAGTCACCACAGCATCCACCCGTTGAGCCAGATCACCCAGCTGCCCGTCGGGCGCAGGGCGGTAGGCCGACGTCTTGCGCACCACCACGAAATCCTTGACGCCCGCCTTGGACCGAAACAGTTCCTGGACCTCACGGAGCAACACATCGGACTTCGGCTTGCCGTTATCCAGGATGCCGACCACCTTGCCCGCCAGGCTAGCCGGGCGAGGAGCGGCTGAGAACGTCTTGACGACCGGCCCATCCGTGGGATCAAACACCGTGAAGCTCATTGCACCCTCCCGGTGTAAATGACCAATGACCAATTCCCAATGACCAATGAGTTCCAGCTTTCAAGCCTCCACATCGAATGAAGGGCAGGGCGGGATGATCTTTGTGACCGCCTCCGAGTGCAGCCGACCCGACCAGCCTGGGATGACGACCGAATAGCCGCCCGCCTCCCCGCCGGCGGCCACCACCAGGATATCCTCGGGATCGGAGACCGCGCCATAGCCCCGTGGTGACGGGTGGGTCACATCCGAGGCGTTGAGGCGGCCCGCCCGGATCAACTCTTCCGAGGAGCGAAGGGCATGGGCCTGCAGCCACTCCCGGACGTCCTGCTTGGTCCACCCCCGATGGGTGAGGTACCGCCGATGCTGTCCACCGATGATCACGACGAACTGCTGGCCTGCCAGGCTCAGCCGCCCTGCGGCCGCCATGACGTCGGCAATCGTCGCGAGAATCGCCTCGGGGTCCGAGGCAGACTGGTTGGCAACCTGGTGGGGCGATTCCCCCGCGAAGAGGGTGACGGCGCTCTCTTCCAATGGGATTCCTCGCTCGACGTGGAGCGGCGTCCAGGGGCTGTGGGCCTCGTCCTCGGCGATGCAGTAGGTGAACTTGCCCGGGTGCCCGAAGCAGCTCCGGTCCAGGACGCCCGGGACGGCCCCACACACATTGCGCAGGAGCAAGCGCATAGCACGGCCGATCGTGGCATTGGCCCGCCAGCCTGGCCCAAAGAGGTTCTCGCCCGCGTTGAGGCCGATCTGGGATGCGATGGGGCCGTTGACAATGATTAGGACACCCATTCCGGAGGTGCTGGCTGTCGGCCCGTGGACCGAAAATGCAGGGTCACACAACGCGTCGGTCATCGCCAGCAGCACAGGAGCGTACACCGGCAGGCATCCCGCCATCACCGCATTGATCGCCAGCTTCTCTGCGGTGATCTTGCGCGCCCGCGCCGGGATCTCACCGAGGATGTCCTCCGGGTGTTTTCCCATGGCCTCCAGCATCGCCCAGATTCGTTCCTCGGTGGGGGGAATCACCGGCAGGCCGTCCGTCCAGCCTTTTTCGAAGTAGGTCTCGATGGCCCTCAGGGGATCGGCCACCTCAATCCTCTCGGATCGTAGTATCCCTCGTGGCATCACCAGACTCCTTTCGAAGGGGCGTTTGAACGTAGCATTTGAACCGGCGCCTGTCTATCCGTTTGCCATCCCACGGGTTTCTCACGGTCAACGCGAAAGAGATCGAAGGAGGCGGAAGCGCTGCTATCCCGGATGAGACGCCGTTTCCTCCAGGGACGGAAAAATTGATGGCAGAGGCATTTTTCTCTTGCAGAGCCAAGAATGGCTGGCTATATTGTCGCGGTTTTTTGCCCGGCCCCGGCCAATCCATTGCCGGCGTGGGCGGTCCAAGGGGAGAGGGGCGGTGGACGCCCCCCAGCGCTGCCACGCGCAGCAGGAAGGAGCAGCTCGAAATGGCTGAGAGTAAGGTACAAAAGGTGGCTCGCCAGAGCGCGGCACGACAGTCCATCGGGACGTGCCAGTGCGGTGGCGAGCTGATCTGGGCCCAGGTGGTCATGCCCCGCCCCCGGATGATGAAGGTCTGCGAGAAGTGCGGCGCCTTCCACGAGAAGGATCGGTCCTAACGGCCCGCCTCGCCTGATCCCCCCTCTCCCGATCCTCCGCACCCTGTTCCCATCGGCGTGAATCCGGCGGGGCAGGTGTGCCGGGAGCGGTCTTTTCAAATCGCTTGACGGTTTCCCCAGTTTCCTGATACGAATATCCTCAATGGTATTTTTTTAACACACTATAACTTTCCAAGTAGTTAGAAAGAATTCAATAAAGTAATTTGTGAAATTTTTGGCCATGAGGCGGTCTGTCCGAAATCGACTGGCACAGTTGCTCCTCGAGGCGTTTGAGAAGCCGGAGCTGCGGGCGGCGATCGCCTGGCTGGCTTTATTCTGCGAATTGGCGGCCCAACGGGATCGACCCGAGGTGCCGCTCGCCGATTTGTTGGCAGCCCCGCGGGCCGTCTTCCCCGATATGGATCGGGCGGTCGATGTTGCCCTGGGGCATCTGATCGGACCGGAGAAGCTCCTTCGTCTCCGCCGTGTCGACACAGGAGAGATCCTGGCCACGGGAATGGTCAGTCGCGTCGAGGGCGAGCCGTGGGTCGTCGAGCCAGAGCCGGATGCGCGCGCCACCTTCACCGCGGTCAGGGAACGGGTCCGCATCTACACCGGGTTGATGGCCCGCCTCGGGCGGCGCGCCGCCTCGGGCCCCAGGGATCCGCTGCAACGGGCCATGGCCGAGGCCGCCCTGTGCTTCAACGCCGGGCTCTTCTTCGAGGCCCACGAGCATCTGGAACACCACTGGGCAGGTCAGCCAAAAGGAAAGACAAGACGATTCCTGCAGGGCATCATCCAGATCAGCGTTGGCTTTCACCACGCCCTCGATGGAAACTATGATGGCGCGGTCAACCAGCTCGGAAAGGGTCTGGAGAAAGTAGCAGGGACGACTGGCGAGATGTTGGGTCTCGACTGCAACGACTTCCTGCCGAAGGTTGCAGCGGCACGGGAAGCCATCGTGAAACGAGGACGCGCCCGGATGTCCCCGGTCCCCCTGTCCGAGATCCCCCGGATGTCCGTCCGAGAATGAGAGCGGCACGGGTCGCTGACGTCGCCGCTTCTGGTGTGAAAGCGGGCGGCGACGGGCCAGGACACGAGGCGGGACTCGTGGGCCGTCACCGCCGCCCCGGTGATGCCCCTGCCGGAGGTCCAGGACCTGGCGCAGACGGTCGCCGGGGAGGGAGAGGAGTCTTCACCCACCACACCTGAGGAGATCCAGGGAAGGAACCCGGCCTGGTGGGCTGGAAGTCACGACAGTCTGGGCCGTTCCGTGGGGTGCGGTCATTCGGATCGTTAGATGTCCGGTGGATCAGCAGGGGTGTCTTCGTGGTGCTCAGAAAGCTCTTGAGCAATAGGGTAGGTGCCGTTCCGGGTCGTTCGCATCTTGTGTGACTTATAGAATTAACTATCTGTTGAGTTAATATTTATGTTGACAGTCACAAAACGCTGAGGTATCTATCTCCCGCACACCCATTTCCTCGACCTGAATTCCAAGACGGTCCCTCGACGCTTGTTCCGCTCCGACCTGGGGCTGTGAGAATGCCAGTCACAATCGAGTCTCTTGGGTTGCCCCACCTTCCTGTAGGCTTACCCCAGGATCCGCGCCCGCGGTCGTGTTCGCTGTCCTCGCCCCCCAGACCTCCTTCGATTCGGCGGAAGCTATCCAACAGTCCACATTCGGCCTTCGCACCGGAAACCTCCAGAGCTGAGTCAGGAGGAACCTGTTGCATCGGAAAGATTACAGCCGGCAGATGCAGAGAGGCTCGGAGCGCCCCCTGTCAACGTGCGCTCTGGCCCCCGTCCCATAGCCGACCCGTCATAGCGGTGTTCGCCTTTTCCTCGGAACTCGAGAGGAAGGGGTGGCAAGAAAGACCGGTTTGGCCCTGGCTCGTCTGGAAAGCCAGACGGGCGGCAGCGCTTCTCCGAGGCGAATGGAGGCGGCAGTATGAACCAACATAAACGAAGGTGACGGAGCATCCGATCATCACCGAGCACTGCTGTGATCGGAATGTCAAGCTCATCGGTCTGACGAGCGCACGACGGAGGACCCAAAGATGACGGGGGCGGAATTTATTGCGAGTTGCCTCAAGCAAGAGGGTGTCTCCAAGGTGTTCGGCCAGTGCGGGCACACGAACTTTGCCTTGATGGCCGCGCTGCCCAAGGTGGGGATCGACTTTCTCTCTTTCCGCCACGAGCAACTGGCAGCCCATGCGGCGGATGCCTATTTTCGGGTCTCGCACAAGCTGGCGGTGGTCCTCGTTCACCTGTCACCAGGTCTCACCAACGCGCTCACAGGGATTGCGACGGCCGCCGCAGACTTGACCCCCATGGTCGTCATTTCCGGCAACACGCCTTCCTACAATCATGCACGAGAAGCCCATCAGTGTATCCGCTTCCATGCCGACGCGTCGCAGGGAGACATCTTCAAGCCAATCTGCAAACGCGTGTGGCGAGTCGATGATCCCGGGCTCCTGCCGGACGTCCTGCCACGGGCGATCACTCTTGCCCAAACTGGTCGGACGGGTGCAGTCCTGATCGATGTTCCCATGGATGTCTTTTCGCGTCCGGTGGCGGGCGATGTTCCGGCGATGCTCAGCCGGCGCTCGGGCCATCAGCGGATCGCCGGCAGCGACGCCGCGATCTCGGACGCCGCTGAAGCGCTGCTCCAGGCAGAAAGGCCGATGCTGTTCGCGGGAGGAGGTGTGCACCTTTCCGAGGCCTGGAACGAGTTGAAGGAGATCGCCGAGTACGTCGGCATCCCTGTGGCCACCACCCTCATGGGGAAGGGGGCTTTCCCTGAGGATCACCCGCTTTCCCTCGGGGTCACCGGCATCTGGGGAACGCGCCTGGCGAATGAGACCACCCGGGAGGCGGACGTCATCTTGGCGATAGGCACCGGCTTCGGCGAGGCGGACTGCAGCTCCTGGAACCCGAAGTATACCTTTGCGATTCCGCCCTCGCGATTGATTCAACTCGATATCGACCCGCAAGAGATCGGCAAGACCTACCCGGTAGCCACAGGAATTGTGGGAGACGCGAAGGCGACGCTGGCAAAGCTGCTCGAGCGGGTGCGCGACCGGGTGGCGCCGCGCACGTGGGGAAAGTCGCCTCGATTTACCATGCTGGAGGCGAGGCGACGGGAATGGCTTCGCGAGCTGGTCGCGAGCCAGCGCGATGCGGGCCGGCCAATCCATCCCGCCAGACTTCTCCATGAACTCAACCAGGCGCTTCCGGAGGACGCGATTGTCGTCACGGATGTGGGCTGGAACAAGAATGGGGCCGGCCAACAACTGCTGACGCGGCGCCCTCTCACCTTCATAACGAGCGGCGGAATGGCGACCATGGGCTTCGCGCCGGCGGCGGCCATCGGGGCGAAGCTCGCCTGCCCCGACCGGCCCGTGGTGGCGTTGGTGGGTGATGGTGGCCTGACGTCGGCCCTCGGAGCATTGGCGACGGCGGTCGAGCTCGGCACTCCCGCGGTGTGGGTGCTGTTCAACAACTACTGCTTTTCCACCATCCGGACCATGGGCGAGACCTACTTCAAGAGCAGGTACGGCACCGAATTCACGCGGCCGGATGGAACACCGTACAATCCCGATTTCCAGCTCCTGGCCAAGGCCCATGGCATGGAAGGGTACTTGGTCGAAGACCCCGACCGACTCCCTGCGGTCCTGAAGGAGTGCGTGAAGTTGAAGGCCCCCTGTCTGCTTGAAGTCCGGACGCGTGGTGACTTGCCCATGCCGAGAACGGGTTATTGGGACATTGCCGATTTCCTGACGGACGAACAGCCTCCCAGGGGAGCCTAAGCCATGCAAGCCTTCATCAAGACCGCGCCCGGTGTTGGCAATATGGTTGTTGCCGAGGCACCGGTCCCTGCGCCGCAACCAGGGGAAGCGCTGGTCAGGATCAAGAACTCGGGGATGTGTGGGACGGAGCTCCTGGTCCATGATGATGTGTACAGAGGGCGGAATCGCCCCCTACTCTTCCCGCTCATCGTGGGCCATGAGGCCTCGGGTGAGGTGGTGGAGCTTGGACCGGGGACGGACGGACCCACGCCTGGCACACGTGTGGGGATCGAGGGTGTCAGCGGGTGTGGAAGGTGCTTCCATTGCATCCGCGGGAACTATAACCTCTGCCCGGACTGGCACCACATCGGGCTGACCCGCCCCGGATCGCATGCGGAGTTCGTCGCGGTGCCCACCTCATCTCTCCTGCGCTTGCCTGATGATGTGTCTTTCGAAAACGCCGCGTTCCTGGAGCCACTGGCGACCGTGGTTCACACCCTGGATCGAACCCGGCCAACCCCGGGTCAGCCCGCGGCGATCATCGGGCCGGGTCCTCTCGGCCTGCTCCACCTCCAAGTGCTACGGTCTGCAGGGTTGTGTCCCATTCTTGTTCTTGGCAGGCGAGGGGATGAGACCCGTCTGGAGTTGGCGCGGGCCTTGGGTGCGGATGCGGCCATCGTTGCGGATCAGCAGGAAGCGCGGGAGCAGGCCGCACGGTTCACTGACGGGATCGGAATGGCATTGGTCATCGAGACGGCGGGCACCCCGGAGGCGGTCCAAACCGCGCTGGATATCGCCGGGGGCAAGGGGACGGTGGCGACCCTCGGGCTTGCACGCACCACGGAAATCGACGCCTTGACGGTGATGCGCAAGGACCTCACCTGGATGGGCGTCGTGGCGAGCGTGCGGAGACATTACGCCGAGGCCATCCGGCTGGTTCGAACAGGGAAAGTGCACCCCGAGCGTTTGATCACGCACCGCATGCCCCTGGCTGAAGGCTTGTCCGGCGTGTCGCTGATGCGAGATTGCAAGGCCGTCAAGATCATGTTCATTCCGGGGGCATAACGCCTGCCGGCAGATCGGCTTCTCCGGAGCAGGAGATCCTCGCCACGAGGAATTGCACCCACAAGACGGAAAGAGAGGCGGAGGGATGTTGGCGATCTTGAAAGCTAGGGAGGAGGCGGATACCCTCGAAGTGAGAGAGTTGCCGCTTCCGAAGCCGGGTCCCGGCGAGGTCCTCGTCAAGATGGGTGCCGCTGGGATCTGTTACAGCGACGTGATGATTTTGAAGAACAAGTATAAGGGTCGCGTTCCCGTGCCTGTTCCGATGATCATGGGGCATGAGGGCGCGGGAGTGATTGCCGCGGTGGGCGAAGGCGTCAAGAATCTCAAAGACGGCGACAAGACCGGTCTGATTCCCCTCTGGGGTTGCGGGCAATGCCACCATTGTGCGAACGGCAACCCGAACATGTGTCGGAGCTGGAGGCATCTTGGCATCACCTGTGACGGGACATTCGCGGAGTACCGGGTCGTTCCGTCCTTCGTACCATGCAAGCTGCCCGACGGCATCTCCATGATTGATGCCGCTGTCCTCGAGCCGATCACTCTGGCAGTTCGAACCCTCGAACATGTTCGACCTCGGGTGGGGGACACAGTCGCCATCATCGGACCAGGCTCCATCGGCATGTTCCACCTTCAAGCCTTCAAATCGGCCGGCGCCTCCATCATCATCGTGATCGGCCTTGACCAGGATGCTCAACGCTTTGAGATTGCCAAGCAGCTCGGTGCCGACTACATCGTCAACGCGAGCAAGGAAGATGTGGTAACCCGGGTTAAGGAGTTAACCGACGGGCTGGGTTGCGACATCGTCGTCGAGGCGTCGAACCATCCCTCCACCGTAGGCCAGGCCATAGACCTTGCCAGCGCCTATGGCCGCGTGATGCTCTTTGGTCTCTATCCTGAAGCAACGATAAGTCCCCTGACGCTGATGAGAAGCGGCTTGTCTGTGACGGGCGATGTGGCGGTGACACCTGCGTGGTATCAAAGGGCGATTCGTTGGGTGCAATATAAGAAGGTATCGGCAGAGCCTATGATCACCCGGACGTTTCGCCTGGAACAGGCGAAAGAAGCCTTTGAGGCTTTCTACGAAGGCCGCAGCGTAAAGGTCCTCTTTGAGATGTAAGGTGCCTGGCCTGTGGGGGAGTCGATCCTGGGAATGGTTGGCGTCTCGCTGTGGAGATAGGAAGTTTCTGGGAGACCATCTTCGAGGAGATTGGAGCGAGCATCGTCGTGGTCCTGAATGGCTCCCTCGAGAATCCGCACGCACGAGCTGAAGCCGTCCTTCAGGACGGCGACGAGCTGTTGTTCTTGCCCATGTTCGATGCAGGCTAAATCAGGTCGCGCCTGGGCCGATTGCGGTCCGTGAAAGGAAATCTGACCTGGATGAATACCCGGACGCGCCCGGCCGGGAATCGCGTCCAATTGTCGGGAGGTAGCGATGCTCCAGCGAGTGGTCGGTGCCCTACGTCAGGCCAGGGAATTGGTGGTCATGGTGCTGATGGCGGTCTTGGTCGTAGTCGTGGTGGCGAGCGTCCTCTTCCGCTACGTCCTGCTCTCGCCGCTTTCCTGGTCGGAAGAAGTCGGCCGGTACCTGATGATCTGGGTGGGATTCTTAGCGGCCAGTATTGCCGTACAGCAAGGGATGCACGTCGGCGTAGACTTCGTGGTTCAATGGGTTCGGCCGGGCACTGCTGCTTGGCTGCGGCGTCTCGCCCGCGGGCTGACGGCCGTTTTCCTCCTCATCGTGACGGCGTATGGTTTCGTGCTCGTAATCAGCCTCTGGGACCAGTGGAGTCCTGTCCTCCAATTTCGGATGACCTGGCCGTACCTGGCGATCCCCGTCGGCAGCCTCCTGATGTTGGCCGAATTGGCGGTGCCGTCAAGTCGAGAAGCGGATATTGTGAGAACGTACTAGAGGGCATCCATGCTGACGGTTCTGGGCCTGACGTTCGTAATGACCGTGGTGATCGGCGTTCCCATCGCTTTTAGCCTCGGATTGGCGGCGGCGGCGGCGCTTGTGGCCTGGGGACAGGTGCCGCTCTGGTTGCTGGCGCAACGGATGTTCACGGGCGTGGACAGCTTCGTTTTCATGGCCATTCCCTTCTTCATCCTTGCGGGCGAGCTGATGACCACAGCGGGGATCCTGGATCGGCTCGTGAAGTTCGCTGACGGCTTGGTGGGTCACATTCGCGGTGGGCTCGCCCACGTCACCATCGTCGCCGAGATGTTCTTCTCGGGGATCAGCGGTTCCGCCGTCGCCGATGCCGCGGCGCTGAGCGCCGTCTTGACCCCAAGCATGTCGAAGCAATACGACCCTGACTTCGGCAACGGGGTCGTCGCGAGCGCCGCAATGCTGGGACCCATCATCCCGCCCAGCATCCCGATGGTCGTCTATTCCCTGGCGGCCGGCGGGGTGTCGATCGCCGGGCTGTTTATTGCCGGATTGATTCCCGGCATCATCCTCGGGGGCGGGATGATGGCCATCGCGTGGGTCATCGCGAGACGCCGCGGATATGCGGTTCAACCCCGCACGCTGCCCTGGCGAGAGTTTCTGCCGCTGATGTGGAACGTGCTTCCGGCCCTGCTCATGCCGGTGATTATCTTGGGAGGGATCCTGGGGGGCATCTTCACTGCCACCGAGGCGGCAGCCGTTGCGGTGGCGTATGCGGTTCTGGTGGGGCTCCTGGTTACCAGGGAGCTCAAATGGCGGGACATTCCGCCAGCCTTGATGCGCTCCGCCGTCGCCACGTCCGTGGTCTTTATGCTCATCGCGTGCTCCAACGCCGTGTCCTGGCTGCTCACCACCCAGCAGCTTCCCAGCCTGGTCGCCCAGTTCCTGCGGGCAAACGCCCCCAACCCTTGGCTCTTCCTGTTGATCGTCAACATCTTCCTGCTGATCGTCGGCTGCTTGATGGATCTCAGTGCCGCCATAATCATGTTGGTACCCATCTTGGCGCCGATCGCGCTGACCTATGGGGTGGACCCGCTTCATTTTGGTTTCATCGTGGTGCTCAACCTCACCATCGGACTGCTGACCCCACCTGTCGGCGCCATCCTTTTCGTGGTCTGCGGGATTTCCAGGCTCTCGCTGGAGCGTCTGGTCCGTGCACTGTGGCCATTCCTGCTCTGGCAGGTCGCGGTGTTGTTTTTGGTGACATACGTGCCCTGGTTCGCCGTGTGGCTCCCGCGGCTTCTCGGCTATGGATTCTAGCCCGGGTTGGCGAGGGTCCAGTTACAACCCCTAGCGCTCCAGGAAAGGGGGTGAGGGCAGTCCCCGAAACATCGGAAGGGCGGTACATCTCGTGGGCAACCTTGCAACATGAGGAAAGGAGGGTACCCATCATGTCCAGGCGAATTGTGGTGATTGCGATGGGAATCGGCGTGTTGACGCTGCTCGGGCTGTCCCCCGGCATGCTGCCACCGGTGCATGCCGCCCAGTTCGAGATCCGGCTCGGTCATTCCGACCCCCCGGACATTTACACGTCGCGGAAGGCCGCGGGGTCCACGGTCTTCAAGAACATCGTCGAGAACGAGACGGGGGGCGCGGTGAAGGTCAACTTGTACCCCGCGGGGCAGCTCGGCGGGGAGCGCGAAGTGGCCGAGGCGGTGAAACTGGGCAGCGTCCAGATCGGGATGCTGTCCGGCCCGTTCAGCGGGTTCTGCCGGGAGGCGCAGGTATTTGATATTCCCTATCTCTTCCCGTCGCACCTCGTGGCGTATCGCACGCTGGAAGGGCCGTTTGGCAAGGAGTTGGCGGAGGAGTGCCTGAAGAAGACCGGCATGCGTATCCTCACCTACGCGCAGGTCGGGTTCCGGAATTTCACGAACTCCGCGCGCGTCATCAGGAACCCTGCGGACGTGAAGGGGCTGAAGTTCCGGGTGATGGAGAACCCGGTCTACATGAACCTGGTGCGGTCCATGGGGGGTGCGCCGACGCCGATCCCCTGGCCGGAGACCTACACCGCGCTCCAGCAGAAAGTCGTGGACGGGCAGGAGAACCCGATCTCCGCAATCAAGTTCGCCAAGCTGTATGAGGTGCAGAAGTACATGACCTTGGATGGGCATACCTTCGGCGTGAGCTTCATGCTCATCAACGAGAAGTTCTTCCAGAGCCTGCCGAAGGAGTACCAGACGATCGTAAAGAGAGCGGCCTTGACGTCGGCCGTTTCCGAGAACGGGATCGATAATCTCGATTCTGCCATCGGCATTCAGTTCTTGAAGGACAAGGGAATGGAGATCTACACCCCGACAGCAGGTGAGAAGGCGCAGTTCAGGGCGGCGGCGCAGCCCGCGGTCATCGCGTACCTGGAACAACAGATTGGACGAACATGGATCGATAAGGTAATGCGCGCCGTCAAAGATGCGGAAGCTGCCTTGGAAAGGTAGCCGAATCTCGCAGGTGCGCGCACTCGCGTCGGAGAGCGACCCATTACGCCTGCGCATCTCGATCGTGCCCTGAGGAGCGGAGAGCGGAGGACGTCACGCCGCAAGGGCAGGCGATACTGGCCCTGCCCTTGCGGCGGATGCGCAGGGGTACCTGGGGGACAATCACTGATCGCGCACCCGATGCGACATGAGGTTCGCTTCACGTGCGATCTGTGGGTACGGGAGAACACAAGGAAGCTCGCATCGGCAGGACGCGGTAGCAGGATATCCCGGCGGCGAGGGCGAGCCGGGGTGTTGGAGGATGCACCAGAGACAGCGGTATGATATAGTTCCACGATCCGGTCGGACGAATAGTCCCCATGATTGTTGCCCAAAGCACCGCTGGTTATGGATCGTCAGGTGGCGCTGAAACGGACGAATCGCGACACGAAGCCTGCTGCACCGAGGCGGAAGGATGCAGAGCGCACGAAGGCCGAGATCCTGGCGGCTGCCACACGCGAATTCTCGGAGTGCGGGCTGAACGGAGCGCGGGTAGACAACATCGCTGCTCGCACACGCATCAACAAGCGCATGATCTACTATTACTTCAAGAGCAAGGAGCGGCTCTATATTACCGTACTGGAAGATGCGTACAGAAGAATCCGAGAGGCCGAGAAGCAGTTAAGGCTGGATGACCTTCCCCCAAGTGAAGCCATCCGGCTCCTCGCCGAGTTTACCTTTGACTACCACTGGAACAATCCCCAGCTCGCCAAATTGGTGGTCATCGAGAACGTTCACAAAGGCAAGAACCTCTCGCGTTCGAATTCCATAACCGGTCTTAACATCTCCATCATTGATGCGATCGCACGGGTCTTGCAACGCGGCGCGGAAGAGGGAGTGCTGCGCGCGGACATCGATCCTGTGGAGCTTCACATGACGATCAGCGCCCTATCCCTGTTCCATGTGACCAACAGGTACACCTTCGGAACGGTGTTTCGCCGGGACATGGTCTCCGAAGAGGCGGTAGCCCAGCGTAAGAAGGAGATCGTGGACATCATCTCGCGGTACGTGAGTGCCCAATAAGCCTGCTCACCCTGCAATGACATCACGCTCGGCCATTGTCGACCAGCGTACGCAAGGCAACCTCTCATCGGCCTCCAGACGTCAGGCGAGCAAGCTCTTTTCACTGTCCGGCTAGGGAGGAGGACATGAGTCGCGTCGCAGAGGCAGGACAGCGAGGGGAAAGCACCCGATCCGACTTCTGGGTGCGGGTAGAGCCCCGGGGTGACGGAGGCCTGGAACTCCGCGTCAGATCCAAGGTGGAAGCCATGTATGGCGAGGCCGTCCGAAGGACCTGCCGGACAGTGCTGGAGGCCCTCGACGTCAAGGATGCAACGGTGACGGTGGAGGATACGGGTGCCTTGGACTATGTGATCGCGGCGCGCCTTGAGGCGGCGGTGAAACGGGCCGGGGTGGGAAGCGGAACGCAGTTCCTGCCAGCTCCAGGACCGGGCTTTTCCGCGCGCACCACGCGCGAGCGCTTCCGTCGGTCGCGCCTCTACTTGCCGGGCAATGAGCCCAAGTACTTCCTGAACGCGAGTCTGCACAAGCCGGATGCGATCATCCTGGATCTGGAGGATGCCGTGGCTCCCCCGGAGAAGGACGCGGCTCGCCTCCTGGTGCGGAACGCGCTCCGCGCAGTAGATTTCGGCCAGTGCGAGCGCATGGTCCGCATCAATCAAGGTCAACGAGGCCTCGAGGATGTGGACGCGGTGGTGCCCCAGAACGTGCATGTCATCCTCATACCGAAGGTGGAGACGGCGGAGCAGGTGACCGCGGTGGATGCCCGTGCGGAGAGGGCACGGCGAGCTGCTGGGCTAGAGACCCCGTGCCTGCTTATGCCTATCATTGAGAGCGCACTGGGATGCTTCAACGCCCTTGCCATCGCGACGGCCAGCCCGAACGTCGTGGCACTCACTATCGGCTTAGAAGACTATACGGCGGACCTCGGCGCTCAGAGAACCCTGGAGGGGCGCGAGTCTATCTGGGCGCGGCAGGTCGTCGTGAACGCCGCACGAGCCGCGGGCGTGACGCCCATCGACACGGTCTTTTCCGACCTCTCCGACGTGGAGGGTCTCCGGCAGTCCGTCCTGGAGGCCAAGGCGCTGGGATTCGAGGGAAAGGGCTGCATCCACCCGCGGCAGGTACCCGTCGTACACGAAGGCTTCGCACCTTCAGCGGAAGAGGTGGAGAAGGCCAAGCGGATCGTTCTGGCCTTTGAGGATGCACAGAGAAAGGGGCTCGGCGTCGTGGCCCTCGGCTCCAAAATGATTGACCCACCGGTCGTGAAGCGGGCGTCACGCACCGTGCTGATGGCCGAGGCCCTGGCCATGCTTCCGAAGGACTGGCGGACTCAGACGGAGATGTCCTCAGCGGGCGGGCAAACTGAGGGGCGCGGTGTCCGGCAGGATTTGGCAGAGAGGGGAATCCGTGGCTGACAAACTTGACCCGGTAGACTTGAGGGAAAATGCCCTGGGGCGATGGGTCCCGGAGGTGGTAAACGGGAAGAAGCAGGTGCCGTACCAGGGAGTGCACCGGCACCGGCCGGCGGGGTGGAAGGCAGCTCCGCCCATCCCTACGGCGGCGGACTACCCGGCAAACGGTGACAAGCGTATTCCGTCGCTCACGGAGGCGCTGGAGGCATGCGGGATTCAGGACGGGATGACACTCTCCACCCACCACCACTTTCGGAACGGCGACTTTGTGGCGAACATGCTCTTTGACACCTGCGCGAACATGGGGAAGCGGGACCTGATGTGGTTCCCCTCGGCCTCCTTTCCCTGCCACGCGCCGATTATTGAGCACATGGAAAACGGTTTCGTGCATCACATCGAAGGATCCCTGAACGGGCCCCTGGGGGACTACTGCACCGACGGCAAGATGCGCGGCCTCGGAGTCCTCCGCTCTCACGGCGGACGCTGGCAGGCCGTCCAGGACGGCGAGGTGCACATCGACATCGCCGTCATTGCCGCTCCCTGTGCTGATCCGTACGGCAACGCCAACGGGGTCATAGGTCCAGCGGCCTGTGGCTCCCTGAACTTCGCCCTGGTCGACTCCCTGTACGCGGACCGGGTGATCGTGGTCACCGATTACCTCGTCCCTTTTCCCGCGATTCCCTGGCAGATCCAGGGCAGCAATGTGGATTACGTGGTGTGTGTGGACCGGGTTGGCGATCCCAGCAAGATCGTGTCCGGCACCACGGAGATCACCAGGAGCCCGGACCGCCTCCTCGTTGCCGAATTGGCGGCCCGCTTCGTGCGCGACGCGGGCATCATGAAGGACGGATTCTCTTTTCAGGCGGGGGCCGGCGGGACCTCCCTCGCCTTTGCGATCTACCTGGGGGAAATGATGAAGCGGGCCGGGGTGAAGGCACGCTTCATCCGAGGCGGCTCGACGAAGTACCTGGTCGAAATGCTCAACGAGGGCCTGACGGACTATATCTTGGATGGCCAGACCTTCGATCTGGACGGCGTGGCCTCGATGCGCCACAACCCCCGCCACGTCCCGACGAGCCCTTTCACTTCGTATAATTACCACGGCAAGGGATTCTTCGGGACCTTCGTGGATGTGGTGATCTTAGGCGCTACGGAAGTGGATGTGGAATTCAATGCCAACGTGGTGACCCACTCCGATGGGCGCTTGCTCCACGGGATCGGAGGATGGCAGAACTGCCTTTTCGCGGGTTGCACCATCCTGGCTGTGCCCGCGGTTCGGGATCGAATCCCGGTGATCGTGGACGAGGTCACAACGCTCACTGGACCGGGAGAGCTCATTGACGTGATTATCACCGAACGGGGAATCGCCGTTAACCCCCGGCGCCAAGACTTGCTGGAGGCCGTAAAGGGGAAAGACCTCCCCCTTCGGGACATCCGGGACATCCAGCGCGAGGTGTACCAGTTTTGCGGCGGGAAGCCGAAGCCACCCCGGAGGAGCGGCCAGGTCGTGGCTGTCGTCAAATGGGTAGATGGCACGGTTCTGGACTCCGTGTGGAAGGTGGAAAGATAGAAGGACGCCGATCGACCTCGGCCAGGACGATGACCGAATCCAAGCCCAACATCATTCTTACTGGCTTCATGGCGACGGGGAAGTCGACCGTCGGGAAAGAGCTGGCGGCACGTCTGGGATATGAGTTCCTGGACCTCGACAGCCTGATCGAGGGCGTGGCCGGGATGCCCATCTCCCAGATCTTTGCCACGCAGGGAGAGGAAAGATTTCGGGCGATGGAAAGCCGGATGGTCGAGCAGGCGGCGCGTCGGGATGCGTGCGTCATCGCCACCGGGGGCGGGGCCATCATGAATCCTGGGAACCTGGAGGCCCTGAAGCGAAGCGGGATGCTCATTGCGCTTACCGCCAAACTCGAGACGATTCTCGAGCGCCTGGGGACCGGAGAGGATCGGCCGATGCTCTGGGGCGGTGACCCCCTGGAGCGAATCCGGTTCCTCCTCGCCGAACGTGCCCCCGCCTATGCGAAGGCCGATTTGACCGTGGACACCACGGAGCAGAGTATCGAGCAGGTGGTGGATCAAATCCTGTGTGCGCTGCACGCGCGTCGCGAACGGCCCGGCGAGGCGGGCTCGTAACGGATGGACACCATCCGCGTGAACCTCGGCAACCGGAGTTATGACATCCACGTGGGGGCAGGCCTGCTGCAGCAGGTCGGCGACCTGACCCGTCCGCTCACGCTTGGCCGCCACCTGGGGCTGATCACGCACCCGGACCTGGCAACTCTGTACGGGTCTGCGGTGGAGGAATCCTTGAGGCGCGCCGGTCATGAGGTGAGCCGTCTGACGGTTCCCCCGGGGGAGGAGAGCAAGTCCCTGGAACAGGCGGGCCGTCTCTGCCGTGACCTGGTTCGCGCCCGCCTGGACCGGGGATCCGGCCTGTGTGGCCTCGGCGGCGGGGTCATCGGCGACCTGGCGGGGTTCGTGGCGGCTGTCCTGTACCGAGGTGTCCCCTTTCTCAGTATCCCCACGACGCTCCTGGCCCAGGTGGACAGCAGCGTGGGGGGCAAGACCGGCGTGAACCTGCCCGAGGGAAAGAACCTGGTGGGCGCCTTCCACCAACCGCGCCTGGTGGTGGCCGACGTCCTGACGCTCCGAACGCTGCCCGAGCGGGAGTTTCGATCGGGCCTGGCGGAGGTGGTGAAGCACGGCATGATCGCCGATGCGGGGCTCTTCAAGATACTGGAAGAGCGGGCCGATCTCATCCTGGCACGCGATCCCGAAATCCTTCAGGAGATTGTGTCGCGGTCCTGCGCCATCAAGGCACGGGTCGTCGAGGCGGACGAACAGGAAGCGGGCCTCCGCGCGATGCTGAACTTCGGCCATACGGCGGGGCATGCGCTGGAGGCGGCCCTGGGCTATGGGGGGATCACGCATGGAGAGGCCGTGGCCCACGGGATGCTGGTGGCGGCGATCCTCTCGGTCCAGCGGGGCCTCTGCCCGGAAGGCGATGCGCGCAGGTTGCGAGAACTGCTCGGTCGTTTCGGGCTTCTCGGCCCCAAGCCGCCGTCACCGGAATCCTTGGAAACATATATGGTTAGCGACAAGAAGGTACGGGATGGAGTGCTTCAATTCGTATTGACACGTGGGGTGGGAAGTGTTACCTTCGCGCCGGTTTTCGAGCGGGAAGAACTCCGGAAAGCCCTCGAAGCTGCCCGTTCCTAGCTGAACGGCGAGCGAAAATTTCACAGGGATGAATTCGCCATCCGAATCCTCCGAGGCGAACCCGGAGGGTGGAAGGCCCGCCCCCGATCCGTTGGCCAGCCCGACACTGGCCGCGCTCTACGCGTCCCAGGGCCACACGGATGTGGCCGAGGTCATCTACGCCCAGCTGGAGAGGCAGCCGGCAGAGGGTGCTTCGGCCGCGGTCCCCACCTTGCTCCAACAACTCCTCTCCTTCCGGGAGGCGGCCCGGGAGGTTCGCGACTCAGGCTCCCGCGCTCGCATCGTGGGCGGTTGACGATGGGCAGGAATCCGGCGACACCAGTCTCCAGGCTGGTCCAGGAGGTGCGGCACGGACGAGGGGCCCTGCTCATGGGCGCGGACGGCGTCCTCGTCGAACAGGCCGCTCCGGTCGCGGGCGCGGATGTGGAGGCTGTGGCCGGGGAGTACGCAAGCCTGCTTCGGCACGTCAGGAGTCTGGCGACCGAATTGGATTGGGGATCCCCGAAGAGCTTCAGCGTGCGGGGTACTGGCGGCCAGCTCGTTTTCGCCTTTGCACCCAGGGACCTGCTGTTGGGGGTCGAGACAGGGCCAACCGGCCTATGCGGGCAGGTGCGGTACGCCTTGAGCCGCGCCCTGAGCCAGATCGGCAATCTGTGACCTGATTGGCCCCGCGCAGGGCGGGGCACCCCGGGCATCGCCAGCAGCGAACGGCGCGATGCCGTTTTATTTTTGGTCTCGGGGTGATTCATGGCACGAATCCTCGTTCTCAACGGTCCAAATATCAACCTCCTGGGCACGCGGGAACCCAGCGTGTACGGGACAACCACGCTGGCAGAGATCGAGTCGGCCGTGCGGAAGCTGGCCCGCCGGCTCGGCTGCGAGGTGCGGTTCGAGCAGCACAACGGTGAGGGGGAACTGGTCGAGGCACTCCACAAGGCCATGGGGCGGGCGGACGCGGTGGTGTTCAATCCTGCAGCCTACACGCACACCAGCCTGGCGATCCGCGATGCCATTGCGGCCACAAGGCTCCCGGTGATCGAAGTGCATCTGTCCAACATCCATGCGCGGGAGCCGTTCCGCCGCCACTCCGTGACGGCCGAGGTGGCGGTGGGGCTGATCGGCGGGTTCGGCACGGAGAGTTACCTGCTGGGGCTCCAGGCTGCCCTGGCGTACCTCAGCGCGCATCCCTCCCGCACCGGCGCGAGGGGGCGGGTCCAGAAGGGGAGGACCACGGGTTCGTGATCTTCGCAGGTGATTTGCGGCCGGGAGTCAAGGTGGAGGTGGACGGCGTCCCCTTCGTGGTGACCGACTTTCAGTGGGTCAAGCCGGGGAAGGGGGGCGCCTTCATGCGGACGAAGCTCAAGAACCTGCGGACGGGCGCGGTCATCGAGCGGACGTTCCGGACTGAGGAGAAGCTGCCCCCGGCCGAGCTGGAGGAGCGGCGCGCCCAGTTCCTCTACCAGAGCGACGACGAATTCCATTTCATGGACACGGAGACGTATGAGCAGTTCTTCCTCTCGGAGGATCAACTGGGCGACGCCCGGAAGTACCTCAAGGAGGAGATGGTTGTCACGATCGTCTCGCACGGGGGGACCCCTCTGACGGTCGTCGTTCCCACATTCGTGGAGCTGGTCGTGACGGAGACGGAGCCCGGTGTCCGCGGCGACACGGCCTCGGGCGGGTCCAAGCCTGCCACGCTGGAGACGGGCGCGGTCATCCAAGTGCCCTTGTTCATCAACGTGGGTGACCGACTTCGTGTGGACACGCGAACCGGCGCCTACATCGAGCGCGCATGAGACGGCGCGCTGGAGCCCGCGGCGCCCAGGGGGGCCGCCGGGGGCGAAACCGGAGGCCGGGTCGCAGACTCGGGGACACAGGCTGAGAGGGGAAGGCGGTATGGACCTCAAGGAGCTCAAGGCCCTCCTGCGGCTGATGGAGGGGAACGAGGTCGAGGAATTGGAGGTCGAAGAAGGAGGCCGGCGAATCCGGATCCGGCGGCGATCGGTCCTGGGGGCAGTCCCGCCGACCGTGGCCGTCCCGTCGGCGCCGACCCTCCCGCCGGGCACCCAGGCCCCCATGCTGCCCGCCGCCGCGCCTCCGGCCGACGCGGCCGGTCTAATCCCCGTGGAGGCCCCCATGGTGGGGACCTTCTACCGGGCGCCCGCCCCCGGTGCCGAGCCCTACGTCAAGGAGGGCGATATCGTCCAGAAGGGTACGGTCGTCTGCATCATCGAAGCCATGAAGCTGATGAACGAGATCGAGGCGGAGGTGAAGGGGCGGGTCGCCCGGATCCTCGTCGAGAACGCCCAACCCGTGGAATTCGGGCAAACCCTGTTTCTCCTGGAGCCTGTCTGATTCGGATCCACTCCCCCCGCTGCTGGGCGGGGGCGCGGGTTCCGACATTTGGCCAGTAGCCTTCCGTGTTCTCCAAAGTCCTGATCGCCAACCGAGGTGAGATCGCCATCCGGATCATCCGGGCGTGCCGGGAACTCGGCATCCGGACAGTGGCCGTCTTCTCCCAGGCGGACACCGACGCCCTCCACGTCCAACTGGCGGATGAGGCGGTGTGCATCGGCCCACCCCAGGCCAGCCAGAGCTACCTCAAAGTCGCCCGGATCATCAGCGCCGCGGAGATCACCGGCGCCGAGGCGATCCATCCCGGCTATGGCTTCCTGGCGGAGAACCCGCAGTTTGCGGAGGTGTGCGAGGGGTGTGGGATTCGCTTCATCGGGCCGCCGGCCGCCAGCATCCAGATGATGGGGGACAAAGCGGCGGCCCGCCGTGCCGCGGTCGCTCAGGGCGTCCCGGTCCTGCCCGGCAGCCAGCATCCGGTCCGTGACCTGGAAGAGGCCAAGCGGGTGGCGCGGGACATCGGCTATCCGGTGATCATCAAGGCCAGCGCCGGCGGCGGGGGCAAGGGCATGCGGGTTGTCACGGCCCCGGAGGGGCTGGAGTCCGCCCTGGCCATGGCGGCGGCCGAGGCGGCGGCGGCCTTCGGGGACGCGGCCGTGTACCTGGAACGGTTCCTGCCCGACCCCCGCCACGTGGAGATCCAGATCCTGGTGGATGGGGACGGGCATGGGGTCCACCTCGGCGAGCGCGACTGTTCCATCCAGCGCCGCCACCAGAAGCTGCTCGAAGAGGCCCCGTCCCCCGTCCTCACCGACTCCACACGTCAGGCCATGGGCCGCGCGGCGCTCAGCGTCGCCCAGGCCGCCGGCTACCGGAACGCGGGAACGGTGGAGTTCCTGGTGGATGAGCGGGGCGACTTCTTCTTCATGGAGATGAACACCCGCATCCAGGTGGAGCATCCGGTCACCGAGATGGTTACCGGGTTGGACCTCGTGAAAGCGCAGATACGGATCGCGGCCGGGGAGCCGCTGGCCATTACCCAGGAGGGGGTGCGCCTGTCGGGGCATAGCCTGGAGTGCCGTATCAACGCGGAGGATCCCGACCGGTTTCTCCCCTCCCCCGGACGAGTAACGAACTTCCGGGCGCCGGGAGGCCCGGGCGTCCGGGTGGACACTCACGCTTACATCGGGTACGTCATCCCGCCCTTCTACGATTCCCTGCTGGCCAAGCTGATTGTCCACGGCCACGATCGGGAAGAGGCCATCGCCCGCATGCAACGCGCTCTGGACGAGATGATCGTCCAGGGCGTACACTCCACGATTCCGTTCCACCAGAAGGTCTTGCGGCACCCCGACTTCCTGGCCGGCCGGACCTCGACGCGATTCCTCGAGCGCCTGCTTCAGGACCAGTAGTGCTCGACCGCCTGCATCTGTGCGTCATCACCGATCCCGGCCTCGCCGGTCGGGATCACGTGGCCATCGCGGCCGCCGCCGTGGCCGGCGGGGCGGACATGATTCAGCTCCGGGACAAGTCGGGGGACCTGCGAGGCCTCCTCCCCCAGGCCCGGGCCATCCGGGCCCTCTGCCGTGCCCACGGCGCGATCTTCATCGTGAACGATCGTCTGGATCTCGCGCTTGCCGCCGGGGCGGACGGGGTTCACGTCGGGCAGGACGACCTCCCGGCCGAGGCCGCCCGCCACCTGTTGGGGCCGGGGAAGATCCTGGGGGTGTCCACGCACAACCGGGGACAGGCAGAGGCCGCGCAGGCAGGCGGGGCCGACTATATCGGCTTCGGCCCGATATTCCCCACGGGGACCAAGGACACGGGATACACCCCCAGGGGCTTGGGGGGGCTTCGGGAGGTCCGGGCGGCCGTGCGCCTGCCCATCCTGGCGATCGGCGGGATTACGCTGGACACTGTCGTCGACGTGATTGCCGCGGGGGCCACGGCCCCGGCCGTCATCTCGGCCATCGTCGCCTCGCCGGACATCGCGGCCGCGGCGGCGGCATTCCGGGCGCGAGTGGCGGCGGCCAAGGGCCTGGCGGGGTCGCGGGAAGGGCCGCCCATCGCTTGACAGGGTGGGGTGTTCCGCATATCATCGGGCGCCGTTCCAGAAGGTGTGGCAGCGGTGGGGCTGCCGCCGGGATAATGCAGGAATCCTGGAAAGGGGGGATCGGGGACGAGACAGCATGGTGTCGTGCGTGGTGTGGGGTCACAGGAGAAGTGAGTTCGCATGAGGGAGGGAGAAGAACATGGAACATCGTTCGAGTTGGCGGCTGGTAGTCGTCGCATTAGCCGTAGCAGGGCTGGTATTCCCGGCCATGGCGCTGGCGGGCGCGGCGAAGGGGACGATCAAGATCGCCACCCAGAGCCCGCTCTCTGGAGGCCAGGCAGCTTTGGGTGAAGGCATCAAGCTCGGCGCCCAGCTTGCGATCGACCAGCTCAAGGGGCCCATCGAGAAGCTCGGCTTCAAGGTGGAGCTGGTGCCCTACGACGATCAGGCGAAGCCCGATGTCGGCGTGGCCAACGCCAAGAACATCATAGCCGACAAGGACATCCTGCTGGTGGTCGGCCACCTGAACTCCGGTGTGGCCATCCCGTCCTCCGAGGTGTACAAGGACGACAATCTGGCCATGATCTCGCCGGCGAATACCAACCCCGTGGTGACCGACCGGAACCTGCCGAATGTCAACCGGGTCTGCGGGCGGGATGACATTCAGGGTGTCGTGGGGGCGGAATTCGCCAAGGACCTCAAGGTGAAGACCGCCTACGTCATCCATGACAAGACCACCTATGGCCAGGGCGTAGCGGAATTCTTCCGGGATCACGCCAAGAAGATCGGCATCGAGGTCGTGGGGTTCGAGGGGACCGAGGAGAAATCGAACTTCGACCCCATCATCACTCCGATCAAGGCCAAGAATCCGGACCTGATCTATTTCGGCGGGATCTACGACCAGGCTGCCCCGTTTTTCAAGCAGGCGCGGGAGAAGGGCGTGAAGTCCAAGTTCCTGGGCCCGGACGGGATGGAGTCAACGGACCTGGTGAAGATCGGCGGCAAGGCGGTCGTGGGGATGCACTACACGACGGTGGCCGGCCCCGTGACCCAGTATCCGAAGGCCAAGAAGTATGCGACCGACTTCAAGGAGAAGTTCAAGAAGGATCCCGAGCCCTTCTCCGCCCAGGCCTATGACTCCGCGGCCATGGGGTTGAAGGCCATCGAGGCCGCGGTCAAGGCGGCTGGCGGCAAGATACCCACGCGGGGGGCGGTCGCCGCCGAGGTCCGGAAGCTCAAGTACGCCGGGCTCACCGGGACCATCGAGTTCGACGCGAAGGGGGACCCGAAGAAGGCGACGTACTTCGTGCTTCAGGTGGTGTCAGAGGATCCGGCCAAGTTTGGCGACAACAAGCTCGTGAAACGGCTGGATATCGCCGCCCCACCCCTGAAGAAGTAGGCGAAAACCCGTGCGCCCGGAAAGGGGAGGGACCTCACCCGGTCCTTCCCCTTTCTTGTTCGACCCATGGATACCGCACTCCTGATCGCCATCTTCCCCCAGGTCCTGATCGACGGCCTCATCCTGGGCTTCATGTACGCCCTGATCGCCCTGGGCTACACCATGGTCTATGGCGTCCTGGAGTTCATCAACTTCGCCCACAGCGAGATCTTCGTGGCGGGGGCGTTCATCGGCGTGGAGATCCTCCTGGGCCTGAGGGGGACCGGGGTCCTGGATTCCCTTCCGCCGTTTTTGGTCCTCGCCCTCCTGCTCCTGGCCGGGATGGCGGCCAGCGGTCTGTTGGCCGTCACGGTCGAGCGGATCGCCTACCGGCCGCTCCGGGGCGCCCCGCGCCTGATCCCCCTGATCTCCGCCATCGGGGTCTCCTTCTTCCTGCAGGACGCCATCCGCCTTTTCGAGAGCGTCTGGCGGAACGCCTTCAACCTGGTCTACCCGACCATGGATCAGCTCAACATTCGGTTTCATCTCACCGAGACCATTGATATTTCGGTGAAGTCGCTGGTGGTCATGGTGGCCGCGCTTCTGATGCTCTGGGCGCTCCACCTGCTCGTGAACCGCACCAAGGTGGGGAAGGCCATCCGGGCCGTGGCCGAGGATCAGGCCACCGCCAGCCTGATGGGGATCAACGTCAACCGGATGATCTCGCTCACCTTCCTGATCGGCGGGGCCATGGGCGGGGCGGCCGGGGTCCTCTTCGGGATTCAGTACAGTCTGATCAATCCCTACACGGGGTTCATCCCGGGCATCAAGGCCTTCACGGCCGCAGTCCTGGGCGGGATCGGGAATATTCCCGGCGCCATGATGGGCGGCCTGGTCCTGGGGCTCCTGGAGGCCTTCTCCGCCTCGTACATGTCGCTCCTCACCGGGGGCGCCTTCGGGGCGGAATACAAGGACATCTTCGCCTTCTCCATCCTGATCTTGATCCTCATCTTCAGGCCGAAGGGCCTGCTGGGCGAAGTCGTGAGGGAGCGCGCCTGATGGGCTGGCTCGCGGCGGTGCTCAACCGACCCGGACCGGCGACCGCTCTCGTCGTCACCTTTATTGCTCTCTCCTCCTACAGCGTGGCTCACTTCCCGCGCTCGTTCTGGGCTTTCCTCCTCTTCCAGGCCTCCATCCTGCTTCTCTATTTCGCCCGGATGACGCCTTGGCTGAAGCTCTCGCTGGGCGTCTTGACCCTGGGGATCCTGATGCCGATCCTGGGGACGATCAATGGCTACTATCTGGAAGTCGCCACCCAGGTGGGAATTTTCGTTGCCTTGGCCCTGGGCCTCAACATCGTGGTGGGTCTCGCCGGGCTCCTGGATCTGGGGTACGTGGCCTTCTATGCCGTCGGCGCCTATACCTGGGCGATTTTCGGATCGCCCCAGGCCACGCAGTTTCTCTCCGAGGCGGTGGCCCGCTTTCCCCTCAGCGGTGAATGGTTCTTTGTGTTCCTGATCTTTGGGGTGACCATGGGGGCCTTGAGCGGGGTCTTGCTCGGGCTGCCGGTGCTTCGACTCCGGGGCGACTACCTCGCCATCGTTACCTTGGGCTTCGGCGAGGTGATCCGGGTCCTGGCCAATAACCTGGACAAGCCGATCAATATCACCAACGGACCCAAGGGGATCACGCCGATCGCCCGACCCCCGCTGTTTTTCCAGCCCTTGCTGGAGGCCGTTGGAATCCCTGCGGCCCCCACGGTCTGGTATCCTTTGTATTTTTACTTCATGGTCCTCGCGATCGTGGGGGTCGTGATCTTGGTGAATCGGCGGCTGGAGGACTCCCACATCGGGCGGGCCTGGGAGGCCATCCGCGAGGACGAGGTCGCGGCGCAGGCCATGGGCGTGCCCTTGGTCCGCATGAAGCTGCTGGCCTTCGCCTGCGGCGCCTCCTTCGCCGGGGCCATGGGGGTCCTTTTCAGTGCAAAACAGGTCTTCATCAACCCCGAGTCCTTCACCTTCCTGGAATCCATCGGCGTGCTGGCCATGATCATCCTGGGCGGGATGGGATCTATCCCTGGCGCCATCCTCGGAGCCACCGGAGTGACGATCCTGAACCTCCATGCCCTCAAGAGCCTCTCGTTGTGGCTGAACGAGCTGCGGAACGCGGGCGTCACCATCCTTGGCTACAATCTCGCCAACCTGCCCACCCAGCTCGAGCCGGCCAAGTACGAGCGAATGATCTTCGGGCTCGTCTTGATCCTGATGATGATCTTTCGCCCGCAGGGGATTCTGCCGGCCCGCCGCCGCAGCCGCGAGCTCGGAGGACGCTAGGTGGGCGCGCTCCTTGAGACCCGGGAGATCACGAAGCGGTTCGGCGGCCTGACGGCCCTCAGCCAGGTCCACTTCCAGGCAGAGGAGGGACAGATCACCTCCATCATCGGCCCGAACGGCGCAGGGAAGACCACGTTCTTCAACGTCCTGACGGGGATCTATCCTCCGGACACGGGTGAGGTGACCTTCAAGGAACAACCCATCCTGGGCCTTCGCCCGGACCAGATCACCGCTCTCGGGATCTGCCGGACGTTTCAGAACATCCGACTCTTTGCCAACATGACTGCCGTCGAAAATGTCCTGGTGGGGATGCACAGCCGAGTCTCGCTGTCCATAGCGAGCGTTCTTACACGGACCCCCCGCTTTCAGCACGAAGAGGCCCGCCTCCTCCAGCACGCCTTGGACCTGCTGGGGGTGGTCGGTCTGGCCGGCAAGGCGAACGAGCTGGCCAGGAACCTTCCCTACGGGGAACAGCGGCGTCTGGAGCTGGCGCGGGCCTTGGCCTCTTCCCCGACGCTCCTCCTCCTGGATGAGCCCACGGCGGGAATGACCGGGGGAGAGGCCCAGAGCCTCATGGCCCTCCTGCGGCGGCTCATCCAGCAGTATGAACTCACCATCCTCCTCATCGAGCACAACATGCGCGTGGTGATGGAGGTGTCCGATCGGGTGACGGTCCTGGATTATGGGGAAAAGATCGCCGAGGGCAAGCCGGCCGACGTGCAGAAAGATCCCCGGGTGATCGAAGCCTACCTGGGCCGAAAGCGCTGGGGCAAGGCGGCGGAAGAGACGAATGCTTGAGGTGCAGGACGTCCAGGTTTACTACGGTAAAATCCACGCCCTGAAGGGAATCTCCATCCAAGTGGACAAAGGGGAAATCGTGGCCCTCCTGGGAAACAACGGCGCCGGAAAGACCACCACCCTCAAGACGATTTCGGCCCTCCTCAGGCCGCGAAGCGGCCGAGTCCTGTTGGAGGGGGAGCCGATCCACGACCTGCCTCCCCACGAGATCGTCGCCCGGGGCGTGGCCCATGCGCCCGAGGGACGGAAGATCTTCAATCGCCTGACCGTGACCGAGAATTTGGAGATGGGCGCCTATCTCCGGTCCGACGCCGCGGTCTCGGAGGACATGGAACGGGTTTTCGGTCTCTTCTCCCGGTTGAAGGAGCGCCGGACCCAGGTGGCGGGAACGCTCTCCGGCGGTGAGCAGCAGATGCTGGCGATCGGCCGCGCCCTGATGGCCCGGCCCCGCATCCTGCTCCTGGACGAGCCGTCCATGGGCCTGGCCCCCATCCTGGTGGAGCAGATCTTCAAGACGGTCGAGGACATCAACCGCCAAGGGACAACGATTCTCTTGGTGGAGCAGAACGCCGCCATGGCCCTCTCCATTGCCAAGCGGGGATACGTGCTGGAGACGGGGACCATCGCCCTGGGCGGCTCGGCCGTGGAGCTGCAGGGGCATCCCGACGTCCGGCGCGCCTACCTGGGGGAAGGGGCCTAATTTCAGAGCATGCGCTGGAGCGCGCTTCTCCTGGTATTAGGGCTGGCTGCGCCCGCCGGGGCGGGTGAGCTGCCCCCGGTCAAGATCGGCCTTGTGGTTCCCTTGGCGGGAGAGGCCGGGCGGGTGGGCCAGAGCATGCGTCAGGCCGCCGAGATGGCGGTTGCCGACTGGACAGAGAGGCTCGGCCGGAAAGCAGAGCTGGTGCTCGGGGACGACCAGTTTGATCCCAGGCAGGCCGTGGCCGCCGCCGAGAGGCTGGTGCAGGACGGCGTCTGGGGCGTCGTTGGCCACTTCTATTCCAGCTCCTCCATCCCCGCCTCCGCGGTGTACCATCAGGCGGGCATTCCCCAGATCACGCCGACCTCCACGCACCCGCGCCTCACGGAGCAGGGCTTCGATTCCGTTTTCCGGGTGTCGGGGCGCGACGACCAGCATGCCATCTCCGCGGCCGATTTCATCCTGTCGCGCCTGCAGGCCCGCCGCATCGCCGTGATCCACGATCGCACCGAGTACGGCCGGACGCTGGCCGAGACGTTGATCCGCGTGCTGGAGCGACGGTCGGCCAGGCGCATCGTGGCGATCGAGGCCGTGGCGCAGGGCGACAAGGACTTCACCGCGATCATCGCCCGGCTGAAGGCGGTCGAGCCGGACGTAGTCTACTTCGGGGGGATCTTCCGCGAGGGGGGCTATCTGATCCGGCAGATGCGGCAGGCGGGTCTCCAGGCGGCCTTCGTGAGCGGCGATGGCGTCCTCGATCCCGAGTTCGTGAAGATTGCCGGGGAGGAGGCGGCCAGCGGGGCGTATCTGACCTTCGCGCCGGACCCGCGCCTCCTGCCGACGGCCCAGCCCTTCATCCGCCGGTTCGAGGAACGCTACGGCCCCATCGGCCCCTATGTGCTGTACACCTACGACGCCATGGGGGCGCTGTTGCGGGCGATCCACGTCGCCAAGCCGCTGTCGAACACCAAGGACGAGCTGCGGAAAGTGCTGAAGGTCATGCGCACCAATCCTTACGACGGGACCCTGGGGCGCCTCCGGTGGGACAGACGCGGGGACCTGGCGACCTCGCCGTACGTCGTGTATGTCACCCGAAAGGGCGGGAGCCTCCAGGGCTGGTTCGAGCAGGTCACAGGCATCCCTGCCCCCGGCGGTCCTGGGCGACCCGTAGGACGATGACCCACCGGGGTTGGCAATTTAAAACTGACAACCGACCACCGGACATTTTACATTGTCGGTTGTCAGTTGTCGGCTTTGCATTGAAGCGTTAGCTGACAATGACTCAAAGGAGTGATACGCGGTGAAGACCCGAGTGGTCCAGGTGAATCCGAAAACGCCTCAGGCCGAGGTGCTCAAGCAAGCGTGTGAGATTCTCCGCCGCGGGGGGTTGGTAGCCTTTCCCACCGACACCCTTTACGCCCTGGGGGGGAACGCGCTCGATGCGAAAGCGATCGAGCGGGTGCACACGGTGAAGGGGCGGCACCATGGGAAGCCCTTGAGTGTCCTCGTTCCCTCGGTCGAGGCGGCCGCGGGCCTGGCGGCGCCGTTGCCCGATGCAGTTCGGGACCTCATGCGGGCCTTTTGGCCCGGGGCCCTCACCGTAGTGGTCAAGGCCACTCCGAAGATTCCCGGCGTCCTCACCGCCTCTTCCGGGACCGTGGGACTCCGGATGCCGGCCGGCGCCGTAGCCCAGGCCCTCCTCGCAGCCTTCGGCGGACCCATCATCGGCACCAGCGCCAACAAAGCCGGGGGGGCCGACCCGGCCGACGCCAAGACCGTTCAGAAAGCCATCGGGGGACAGATCGACCTGATCCTGGACGGGGGCCGCGTGACCCTGGGCGTCCCGTCCACGGTCATCGACTGCACGATCGAGCCTGCCCGCATCCTCCGCGAAGGGGCCATCTCTCGGGCCCAGATCCAGGCCAAAATCGCCCTGGCCTGATCTTTTTGGCAATCGGGCAACTCGGCGTTCCGGCAATCAGGGGACCGCTTCGTACGGCCCAACGGCCCGACCGACGACGGCCGAGTGGCGGTGCACGCAGGTCAGTCGGGCAGATATTCCTTGAAAGGCCGGAAAGTGCTGTGTTAGACTGCACTTGCCGCAATGCGGCAGGTGGGACACCGGAGTGCGAATTGAAACCATCATAGACAGGATTCACGAATACAACCCGCAGGCGGACGTCGATCCAGTCATGCGGGCCTACGTCTTTGCCGCCAAGGCTCACAAGGGTCAAGAACGCGTCTCCGGCGAGCCCTACCTCTCCCACCCCCTGGAAGTCTCCGGAATCCTCACCGAACTCCGCATGGATGCTGCCACCATCGCATCCGGTCTGCTCCATGACTGCGTCGAGGACACCCGCGCGACCCTGGGGGAGGTCAAGGAGCTCTTCGGGGACGAGATCGCCGGCCTGGTGGACGGGGTCACCAAGCTGTCCCGGATTCCCTTCAGTACCCGGGAAGAGGCCCAGGCGGAGAACATCCGGAAGATGGTCCTGGCCATGTCCAAGGACATCCGGGTGATCCTGGTCAAGCTGGCGGACCGCCTGCACAACATGCGCACCTTGGATCCGCTGCCCGAGGCCAAGCGCCGCCTGATCGCCCAGGAGACCCTGGACATCTACGCCCCCCTGGCCCACCGGTTGGGGATCTACTGGATGAAGTCTGAGCTGGAAGACCTGGTCCTGCGCCACCTGGACCCCGAGGCCTACGCCGATCTCGTGGCCCGTATCGCGCACAAGCGCCAGGAGCGGGAGGGGGACATCAACGAGGTCATCCGCCTCCTGGAAGCGAAGCTGGCCGAGGTGGACATCAAGGCCCAGATCACCGGGCGGCCGAAGCACTTCTTCAGCATCTACAAGAAGATGAAGGATCAAAAGAAGGAGTTCGACGAGATCTACGACCTGACGGCCGTCCGGGTCATCACCGACTCGCTCAAGGATTGCTACGGGACCCTCGGGGTGATCCATACCCTGTGGAAGCCGATCTCACACCGGTTCAAGGACTTCATCGCCGTGCCCAAGAGCAACGGCTACCAGTCCCTCCACACCACCGTCATCGGGCCCAAGGGCGATCCTGTCGAGATCCAGATCCGCACCTGGGAGATGCACCGGGTGGCGGAGGAGGGGATCGCCGCCCACTGGAAGTACAAGGAGGGACGCACCAGCCTCGACCCGGCGGACCAGAGCTTCGTCTGGCTACGGCAGCTCATGGAGTGGCAAAAAGAGCTGAAAGACTCCAAGGAATTCCTGGATACCGTCAAGGTGGACCTGTTCCCCGACGAGGTCTACGTCTTCACCCCCCGCGGGGACGTCAAGGCCTTCCCGAAGGGCGCGAGCCCCATCGACTTCGCCTTTGCCATTCATACCGACGTGGGCCTGCGCTGCGTGGGCGCCAAGGTCAACGGCCGCCTGGTCCCCCTCCGGACCGAGCTGCAGAACGGCGACATCGTCGAAATCCTCACCTCGCCGAATCACACCCCCAGCAAGGACTGGCTGAAGATCGTCAAGACCCCCCGGGCCCGCAGCAAGATCCGCCAGTGGATCAAGAACGAGGAGCGGGCGCGGAGCATCAGCCTGGGCCGCGACATGCTGGAGAAGGAGATCCGGCGGCTGGGCAAGAGCCCGAACCAGCTCCTGAAGCCGGAGGTGCTGGCCCCCACGCTCTCCCGCTACGGTCTCGGCAGCGAGGAGGAGTTCTTCGCCGCCTTGGGGTATGGCAAGGTATCGCCGCGGGCGGCGGTGGCTCGCCTGCTGCCGCCGGAGGAACTGCAGGCTCTCACCGAGGCGGAGGAGGCGCGGGAGAAGAAGGCGGAAAAGAAGCCGGTCCGGACCCGGCCAACGGACGAAGGGATTCGCATCCGCGGAATCGACGACATCCTCGTCCGCTTCTCCAAGTGCTGCAGTCCTGTGCCGGGCGACGAGATCATCGGCTTCATCACTCGCGGCCGGGGGGTCTCCATCCACACGGCGGACTGCTCCAACGCGGTCAGCCTCATGTCGGACCCCGAGCGGCAGATTGCCGTGGCTTGGGACGGTCAGCGCAAGGGCGCCCACCAGGTGAAGATCCGGGTGGAGATCGGGAAGGACCGACCGGGCATCCTGGCGGAGATCAGCGCGGCCATCTCGAGCACCGACACCAATATCGCTCAGGCCGAGATCCGGGTGACGGAGGAACGGAAGGGGCTGAACACCTTCGTCCTGGAGGTGAACGACCTCCGCCAGCTCCAGGCGGCGATGCAGGCGATCCAGAGGGTGGACGGGGTCGTCGGAGTCGAAAGGGTCAAATCCCTCTGATGGGGTGACGTGTTACGTTTCACGTTTTACGCATTCTCAACACGTAACACGTGATGCGTAAACCGTAAGGGTCAGGCGGCTTTTTGGACCTTGCCGGAGCGCAGGCAGCGCGTGCAGACGTCGATGCGTCGAGGGGCCCCGTGGAGTATGGCCCGCACCCGCTGGATATTGAGGTAGCGCTTCTTGGTGGACACGTTATGGGCGTGGCTCACCTGGGCCCCAAATTGCGGACCCCGACCGCAGATCTCGCATCGCGTGGCTGGCATCGAAACGCTCTCCCGTTGCCGTGGTCTGGTTGCCGCTAGATGAAAGCGCCAGACTATACTGAATTGGTCCCGCCGAGGCAAGCCTTTTCTCCGGCCCCGCGTTCCCGCGGGGTGAGCCTCCAGACGCCTGTCCGATCTCTCAGGGGTATCGGGAACTCGCGCGGCCAGCGCCTGGAACGCTTAGGCATGCGCACGGTCGGGGACGCCCTGTTGTTCTCCCCGAGGCGTTACGAGGACCGGCGGCACTTGCTCCCCATCGGCCGCCTGCGTCTGGGAGAGTTCCAGACCGTCGGCGGCCGCGTGAAGGCTGTCGGGGTGGGCCGCACGCGACGGGGGATCCCGTATTGCGAAATGATGCTGGAGGACGGGACGGGGACCCTCCTGGCGCGCTGGTACCGGCAGCCCTACCTGGCCCGGACGTTCCGGCGGGGACAGCGGGTGATCCTGGCGGGCCGGGTGAGCCCCTATCCCCCTCGGGAGATGGTGAATCCCGAGCATGAGATCGAGGAGGCTGGTGATCCTGTCTCGGCGGGATACCACACGGGACGGATCGTTCCAATCTACCCGCTGACGGCCGGGCTGGGCCAGCGCTTCCTCCGGCGCTGGCTGGCCGATCTCACTCGAGCGCAGGCGCCGAACATAGCGGACCCCCTGCCGACCGCGGTGCGGGAGCGGCAAGGGTTGCTGCCGCTCTCGGAGGCGGTCCGAAACCTCCACCTCCCGGATGAACTGGCCCAGGCCGCGGCCGGCCGGCGGCGGTTGGCCTTTGACGAGTTTTTCTTGTTCAGCCTGGCGGTTCTCCGACAGCGGGTCGTCCGGTCGGAAGCGGTCGGAATCGGTTTTGAGGTCCCCACGGATCTGGTGCGGCGCGCGCGAGCCGCCCTGCCCTTTGCCCTGACGGCCGCGCAGGAGCGCGCGCTGCAGACCATCTGGGACGATATGCAACAGCCCCGGCCGATGCAGCGCCTCCTCCAGGGAGACGTGGGATCGGGAAAGACGATCGTGGCGCTTCTGGCCGCCCTCACCGCCGTCGGCAACGGGTACCAGGCGGCGATCATGGCGCCCACGGAGATCCTGGCCGCCCAGCACGCGGAACGCGCACGGGCCCTGGCCGAGCCTCTCGCGGTTCCGGTGCTTCACCTCGCGGGAGGGATGGCCGCCCCCTCCCGACGCGAGGCGCTCACACGTCTCGCCGAGGCCTCCCCCTGTCTTGCCGTGGGAACCCATGCCTTCCTGCAGGCGGATGTGCGTTTCGGCCGCCTGGGATTCGTCGTGGTGGACGAACAGCATCGCTTCGGGGTCCTGCAGCGGGCCGATTTCACGCGAAAAGCTGCCCACCCGGATGTCCTGGTCATGACCGCCACCCCGATCCCGAGGAGCCTCGCCCTGGTACTGTACGGGGATCTGGACCTCACCGTGATCGACCAACTGCCGCCCGGGCGACAGCCCGTGACAACGATTTGGATCGAGGAGGCCGAACGGGCCCGAGTGGAAAGCGAGCTGCGGCGGCGACTGGCCAGGGGCGAACGGGCCTACGTCGTGTGCCCAATGGTGGTAGAGTCGGCGGCAGAGCTGAAGGCGGCCGTGCAGACGGCCGAGGCCTATCGGCGGGGCCCCCTGGGAGCATTCGGCGTCGGACTGGTTCACGGGCGGCTCCGCACCGCGGAGAAGGCGGAAACGATTGCCGCCTTTCGGCAGGGGGGAGTCCGCCTGTTGGTGGCGACCACGGTGGTCGAGGTAGGCATGGACGTTCCCGAGGCGACGGCCATCGTGGTCGAGCACGCCGATCGCCTGGGGCTGGCCCAGCTCCACCAGCTCCGGGGGCGCGTGGGACGGGCGGAGCGGCCCGGGGTCTGCTTCGTGGTCGCCGATCGCACGCTGATCACGGAGGAGGCGCGGGGGCGGCTGGAGGCCCTCGTCCAGGAGCGGGACGGGTTCGCGCTGGCCGAGGCCGATCTCCGGCTGCGGGGCCCGGGGGAGTTTTTCGGGACACGACAGTCTGGCTTGGACGGGTTTCGGCTGGGGGATCTCGCGGCCGACCTCCGGCTGCTGGAGGCGGCGCGGGCAGAGGCCGTGACCGTCCTGGAGCAGGCACCTGCCCTGGACGGCATCTGGGCGGCCGCACGGGCGGCGATGGAAGAGCGGTGGGCCGGCCGCCTGGGGCTGGCCCAGGTCGGCTGAGCTGTGGTCTGGTGAGTTCGGGGATTCGTCGAGTTCACGGGGTAGTGGATGAGAATCAGTGCGGGGGAGCATCGGGGTCGGAGGCTGCAGAGCCCGAAGGGGAGCAAGACCCGCCCGACCTCTGATCTCCTGCGCCAGGCGCTCTTCAGTGTTTTGGGTCCCCGGATCCAGGGGGCGTCGGTTCTGGACCTGTTCGCCGGGACGGGGGCCGTCGGTCTGGAGGCACTGAGCCGTGGAGCCGTGACCGCGACCTTCGTGGAGAATGACCGACGCGCCGTGGAGAGTCTCCGCGCGAACCTGGCGACCCTGAAGCTCATGGCGCGCGCCCGGGTCCTGGTGGGCAACGTGTTCTCAAGACTGGCACACCTTGAAGAGGCGGGGGAGCGGTTCGACTGCGTCTTCCTGGATCCCCCCTACGAGGCCGGGGATCTGGCGGTCCGGTGCATCGAAATACTTGCAGATGGAACGGTCTTGAGGGAGAATGGCGCGCTTGTGGTGCAGGCATTTCACAAGACGGCCCTCCCCGAGCGGGTGGGGACCCTGCGCCGGACCTGGAGACGGCGGTACGGGGAGAGCAGCCTGAGTATGTACACCAAGGAGGGGGAATGCAGGTGACCGCGGTCTATCCCGGGACCTTTGATCCCTTTACCAACGGGCACATTGACTTGGTGCGGCGGGCCCTCCGGATCTTTCCACGGCTCATCGTGGCGGCGGCCCGCAATCCCCAGAAGGCCCCGTTGTTCACGCTGGAGGAGCGCCTCGCCATCATCCGGGAAGCGGTGGGAAGCCTGGCCGGGGTTGCGGTGGACGCCTTCGATGCCCTGACCGTGGACTACGTCCGGAAGAAGGGAGCCCAGGTGATCCTCCGCGGTGTCCGGGCGGTTTCCGATTTCGAAGCCGAGTTCGCCATGGCCCTGATGAATCGGAAGATCAGCGGGGAAGTCGAGACTGTTTTCCTGATGCCCAATCAGGCGTATACTTACTTGAGCTCGCGCCTGGTCAAAGAGGTCGCCCTGTTGGGCGGCAACGTGGATGACCTCGTGCCCCCGCTGGCGGCCCGGCTGCTCAAGGAGCGCGCCACTCACACCGCTTCACCGGGAGGAAGACCTCTATGAGCGTGTCTCAGCGGGCCCGGAACATCGTCCCTTCCGCCACCCTCACCATCGCCGCCACGGCCCGGCGGATGCGGGCCCAGGGCATTGACGTGATCGGCTTCGGCTCGGGAGAGCCCGACTTCGACACCCCCGATCACATCAAAGCGGCGGCCATCCAGGCAATCCACGAGGGCTTTACCAAGTACACGGCTTCCGGTGGTATTGACGAGTTGAAGGATGCCGTGGTGACCAAGCTGAAGCGCGACAACGGCCTGGAGTTCGCTCGGGACCAGATCCTCATCTCCTGCGGGGGAAAGCACTCGATCTTTAATGTCTTCCAGGCGCTTCTGGAGCCGGGGGACGAAGTCATCATCCCTGCCCCCTACTGGGTGAGCTTCCCTGAACAGGTCAAGGTCTGCGACGCCAAGCCGGTCTTTGTCCGCACCCGCGAGCACGAGGGGTTTCGGCTGCACCGGGGACTGGTGGAGTCTCACTTGACCCCCCGCACGAAGATCCTGGTACTGAACTCGCCCTGCAATCCCACGGGGGCGGCCCTGACCCCTGCCGAGCTGAAAGGCCTCGCCGATCTGGCGACGGAGCGGGGATTCTGGATTCTGTCGGATGAAACGTATGAAGCCCTGGTGTACGATGGGTATCAGCACGTCAGCGTGGCCTCGCTCGGCGATGAGGTCAAATCGCGGACGATCGTGGTCAACTCCCTCTCCAAGGCCTACGCCATGACGGGCTGGCGGGTGGGGTACACGGCCGGCCCCAAGGACGTCATCAAGGCCATGGACGCCATCCAGAGCCAGGAGACCTCCAATCCGACCTCCATCGCCCAGCGAGCCGCGGTGGTGGCCTTGACCGGGCCGCAGGAGACGACTTACCGGATGCGGGAGGAGTTCGACCGCCGGCGGAGGTACATCGTGGACCGGCTCAACGGGATGCCGGGGATCTCCTGCCTGAGCCCGCAGGGCGCGTTCTACGTCTTCCCAAATGTCTCCGGCACCTTTGGTAAGCATACCGTCGGAACGACTATCAGAAATTCCACCGAATTCACCGCGTACCTCCTGGATGCCGCGCGAATTGCCGTGGTCCCGGGGGTTGAATTCGGCAGCGACGATCACGTCCGCATCTCGTACGCGACCTCCATGGCCAACATCGAGAAGGGCATGGATCGGATGGCGGGCGCCATCGCGCAGCTTGGCTGAGTGTTGTCCCCCTGACCCTCTCCTTGTCCCCGATACGGCTGCAGGTGGAGGAGAAGGGGAGGGGGAGGGGCAAGGGGGGGTGGAGAGGCGTGGGATAGGGAAGGAGGGAGTGCACATGAATGGAATCGGCAGGCGTGGAAGCATCTGTGTTCTTGCGGCCCTGCTTCTCACCGCGGGCCCGGCTATCGCTCAGACAACCTTTATCTTTGGTGCCGAGGGTGAGCCCGTGGAGTTGGATCCCGCAATCATCACCGACGGGATCTCCCACCGGGTCATCACCCAGATCAAAGAGGGACTGGTGAAATACAAAGGGAACACGACGGAAGTCGTGCCCGCCCTCGCCGAGAAGTGGGAGACCAGCGCCGACGGGACCGTCTGGACCTTCACCTTGCGGCGAAATGTGAGGTTCCACGACGGGACGCCCTTTGACGCGGCGACCGTGGTCTGGAACTTTGACCGGTGGCGACTCACCAAGCATCCTCAGCACGAGAACCAGGTAAAGGCGGGCAAGAGCTTCGAGTACTACGGGAAGCAGTTCGGCGGCTTTGACGACAAGAGCCTCATCACCAAGGTCGAGGCCGTGAACCCAACCACGGTGCGGATCTTCTTGAAGTCCCCGCAGGGGCCGTTTCTCAACAACCTGGGGATGTTCCCCTTCTACATCTCCAGCCCCACTGCGGTGGAGAAGCTTGGAACGGCGTACGGGAAAAACCCTGTCGGAACCGGGCCCTTCAGATTTGTGGAATGGAAGGTCGGTCAGGAAGTCGTCCTGGAGGCCAACAAGGACTACTGGGACAAGACCAACATGCCGAAGGTCCAGCGGGCGATCATCCGAAACATCAAGGACAGCTCCCAGCGGCTGGCAGCCCTCAAGGCGGGTGAGATTCACGGGATGTTCGGCCTGAATCCGGACGATGTGAAGGTGGTCCGGAACGACCCGAACCTGCAGCTACTTCTTCGACCGACCAATACCACGGGGTATCTGGCCTTCAACTACAAGATCAAGGAGTTCCAGGACAGGCGCGTGCGGCGGGCCATTGCCCATGCCATCAACAAGAAGGGGATCGTGGACGCTCTGTACGGCGGAACGGGCCTGGTCGCGACGCAGTTCCAGCCGCCCTCCCTCTGGGGATACAACAGGGATCTCAAGGATTGGGAATACAATCCTCAGCGAGCCCGCGATCTCCTGAAAGAGGCAGGGTTCCCCCAGGGAATCAAAGACATCACCTGGGATGACGGCCGCAAGGAGGCGCTCCAGCTCTGGTACTTGCCCGTCCTGCGCCCGTACTACCCGAACCCAAAGGAGATCGGCGAAGCCATCGCCGCAGACCTGGCCAAGGTGGGTATCACGGTCCAGCTCCAGACGACCGACTGGGCGGTCTATCTCGACAAACGGAAGAACGGACAACTTCCCCTGTACATGCTGGGATGGACCGGCGATAACGGCGACCCGGACAACTTTGTCTGCTACTTCTTCTGCAATCCCGGAGCGTCAACGGAGGGCTTCTATTCCAACCCGAAGCTGGCCGAAGTCCTGCTCCAGGCGCAGAAGCTGACGGACGTGAAGAAGCGGGCCGAGCTGTACCGCCAGGCAGAGCAGATGATTCATGACGACGTGGCCCGTATTTTCGTGGCCAATAACCAGCCCCCCCTGGCCTTCCGAAAGAACGTCAGGGGCTACGTGGCCAATCCCACGGGTGCCGAGCACTTCAACACCGTGTCCATCCAGTAAGAGGTTCGCGGAAGGGCGGGGACGACGTGGGTGCCTACGCGATCAGGCGGTTTCTCACGATCGTCCCCGTCCTCATCGGGATATCCCTCATCGTTTTCAGTTTCATTCACCTGATTCCCGGCGATCCCGCGGTTACCATGCTGGGGGAGCGGGCCACGCCGGAGCGGGTCGCCGAGATCCGGGCCCAACTCGGCCTCGACCGGCCCCTCGCCACGCAATACTTCATCTACATGGGCAAGATCCTCCGAGGGGACCTCGGGGCCTCCATCCTGCGGAGCGACCCCGTTCTCCTGGATCTGGTCCGCCGCTTTCCCGCCACAGTCGAATTAGCCACGTCGGCCATCCTAGTCGCCATCCTGGTTGGCGTCCCCATGGGAATTATCGCGGCGGTCTGGCGGAACTCCCTCTTTGATGGCTTCTCTCGCATGATTGCCCTCACCGGCGTCTCCATGCCGATCTTCTGGCTGGGCCTGATGCTGGCGTGGCTCTTCGGGGTCGTGCTGGGATGGCTGCCCACCGGATTCCGTTTGGGGACGGACGTGACCCTCGTTCGCGTCACCAACTTCCAGCTCCTCGACAGCCTGCTGACCAGAAACCCGCAGGCCCTCGTCTCCAGCCTCAGGCACCTGATCCTTCCCGCCCTGGCCCTCTCGACGATCCCAATGGCGGTGATCGCCCGGATGACGCGGGCCAGTCTCTTGGAGGTCCTCTCCCAGGACTATATCCGGACGGCCGAGTCCAAAGGACTTCCGCAGCGTGCGGTTATTCTTCGCCATGCCATGCGGAACGCCCTCCTTCCCGTCATGACCGTCACCGGGCTCCAGGTCGGACGCCTCCTGGCTGGGGCCATCCTGACCGAGACGATCTTCTCTTGGCCCGGCATCGGCCTGTGGATCTACGAAGCCATCCAGGCCCGGGACTACCCCATCGTTCAGGGGGCGACCCTGTTCATCGCCACCATATTTGTCACGGTGAACCTCATCACGGATCTGCTCTATGCCACCGTCGACCCCCGCATCAAGTACGATTGAGCTCACCCTCCCTGCCATCACGTTCCGCGGGCGGAGTCCGCTGGAAGCGGCCTGGCACCGCCTGCTGGCCAACCGGATCGCCCGGGGAGGGCTCGTCATCATCGCGCTCTTCACGCTGATGGCGGTCCTGAGCCCCGTCTTTCTGCCCTACAATCCCCAGGTGGACGCGGACCTTCTGGCCCGGCTCAAGCCGCCAAGCTGGGCCCACCCCTTCGGGACCGACGCCCTGGGTCGGGATATCCTGATGCGGATCCTGCACGGGGCTCGGGTCTCCCTTGGCCTCGGTGTAGGGTCTGTCCTGCTGGCCGCGGTGACAGGTTCGACCCTGGGACTCCTGGCGGGGTATGCTGGGCGTCGGACGGATCTCTGCCTGATGTTCTGCATGGACATCCTGTTGGCGTTTCCCGCAACCCTCCTGGCCATCGCCATCGTAGCGATGATCGGGCCCGGCCTGCGGAATTCTTTGATCGCGATCAGCGTGGTTTCGATCCCCTTTTATGCGCGGATCACTCGGGGTGAGGTGCTGGCCTTGAAGGAACGCGAGTTCGTCACGGCTGCCAGGGGCCTCGGCGGCAGCGCGCGGCGGATCATCCTCTGGCACATCTTTCCCAACACCCTTCCCCCCCTTACGGTGCAGACCACCCTGGCCGTCGCCTTTGCGATCCTGGAGGCCGCCGCCCTCGGATTCCTCGGCCTCGGGGCACAGCCCCCGACGCCGGAATGGGGGGCCATGCTGGCGGACAGCTACAAGTTCTTCACCAGCGGCGCCTGGTGGGCCTTTTTCTTCCCGGGGGCGGCCATCATGCTCTCGGTGCTGGGATTTAACTTGCTGGGAGATGCGCTCCGGGATGCCTTGGATCCGAGAATGAGGATTTGACCCCCCGTCCCCCTCACCCGTGCCCTCTCCCCCCTCGGGGGAGAGGGGAAGAGAAAAGTGTGCGTCTCCTGGGGAAGAGAGGATACAGGTGAGGGGGACAGCATCGGGAGGTGACACCATGAGAGGATATCGGAGCATCGCCGCCTGCGTGATCCTGGCGGTTGTCTACATTGCGTCGCCTTCGGTCGGGCAGGAACAGGTCTTCCGCATCAACAACACGACCGAGCCGGAGAGCCTTGACCCCGCTCTGGTCACGGGTGTCCCGGAGCACCGAATCATCAGCAACCTGTTTGAGGGGCTTACCACCACAGATCCCAAGGATCTGTCGCCGAGGCCGGGGATGGCGGCAAGCTGGAGCGTGTCCAAGGACGGGACGGTTTACACCTTCAAGCTGCGCGATGCCCGGTGGACAGACAACAAGCCGGTGACCGCCCATGACTTTGTGTATGCGTGGGAACGGGTTCTGAATCCCAAGACCGGCGCGAAGTACGCGCAGCAGCTTTACCAGTACGTGAAAAACGCCGACGACTACAACAAAGGCAGGATCCCCGACTTCTCCCAGGTCGGTGTGAAGGCGCTGGATGACCGCACCCTCCAGGTGACGCTCAAGTGCCCGACCGCCTACTTCCTGGACCTGACGAGTTTCTACACGCTGTACCCCGTCCCGCGCTGGGCCATCGAGGCGCATGGGAAGGATTGGGTGAAGCCTGGCAAGATCGTGAGCAACGGCTCGTTTCGCCTGGTGAGCTGGGTACCCCAGAAGGAACTGGTCCTCGAGAAAAACCCCCAGCATTGGGATGCGGCCACGGTGAAACTCCAGAGGGTGGTTTTCCTCCCCACGGACGACGTCAACACCGCCTACAAGCAGTTCCTGGCCGGGGACAGCGACTGGATCCCCACCGTCCCCCCCGCGCAGATTGATAGTGCGCGGAATCGGCCCGAGTTCTACGTGACTCCTTATCTCGGGACGTATTACTTTCGCTTCAACGTCACCAAGCCGCCCATGAGTGACGTCCGCGTCCGCAAGGCGCTCAGCATGGCCGTGGATCGGGAGTCCCTCACGCAGTTCGTGACCAAGGCAGGCGAGATCCCCAGCAGTACCTTCGTCCCAGGTGGAATGCGGGGATACGAGGGCGTGAGAGGTCTTCCCTTCGACGTGGCGGCGGCAAAAAAACTCCTGGCAGAGGCGGGCTATCCCGACGGGAAAGGGTTCCCCAAAGTCGAGCTTCTCTACAACACCAACGAGCTGCATCGAGTTGTGACGCAGGCGGTGCAGCAGATGTGGAAGGAGCGTCTGGGTATTCAGGTGGACCTCACCAACGTCGAGTGGAAAGTGTACCTGGCGCGGCAGAGTAGTCTGGACTACCAGATCTCCCGCGCCGGGTGGATCGGGGACTATGTGGATCCCAACACCTTCCTGGATATGTGGATCACGGGCGGCGGCAACAACCAGACCGGGTGGTCCAACAAGCGATACGACGAGCTGATCGCGCAGGCGGCCTGCAAGATCGTGAACGCCAAGGACCGGATGCGGGCCTTGCAGGAGGCAGAGAAGCTCTTGGTCGCCGACGAAGTCCCCATCATGCCGCTCTACACCTATGTCAACAAGGGGATGCTGAGCCGCCGCGTGAAAGGATGGCTTCCCAACATCCTGGATCAGCACCCGCTGAAGTACATCAGCCTGGAGCGGTGACCTGACCCGTGCTCAGCTACATCGGCCGCCGGCTGGCGGGATTCTTGCCCGTCCTGTTCCTCATCGTCTCGCTGTCGTTCTTTCTGATGCGCCTGGCGCCGGGAGGCCCGTTCGATCTGGAGCGGGCGCTCCCGGAGCAGGTGCGGGCGAACATCGAGGCGCGGTATCACCTGGACGAACCGCTCTGGGGGCAGTACCTCCGGTACCTCAGTGAGGTCGCCCGCGGCGATCTCGGCCCCTCCTTTCGATACCCCGATCGTTCTGTCAACGAACTCCTGGGTCTTGGGTTTCCCGTCTCCTTGACCTTGGGCGTGTGCGCCTTGGCCGTGGCCTTGGCCCTGGGTGGCACGGCCGGCATCCTGGCCGGTCTGCGGCGGAACTCCCTCATCGACTACCTCACGATGTCCTTTGCGCTGGGTGGGGTGTCGGTCCCCAATTTCGTCCTGGGGCCCATCCTGATGCTGATCTTCGCCCTCGGACTGGGCTGGCTGCCGGTCGCCGGGTGGGAGACATGGCGCCACATCGTCTTACCCTCGTTCACCCTGGGCACATTCTATGCGGCCTATGTGGCGCGCCTCACGCGGGCCGGCATGCTGGAAGTCATCGGCCAGGACTTCATTCGGACCGCCCGAGCCAAGGGGCTCCGCGAGGGGGTGGTGGTCCTTCGCCACGCCCTGCCCGGCGCGATCCTGCCTGTGGTGACATATCTCGGCCCGGCCTCGGCGGCGATCCTCACCGGCTCGGTCGTGGTGGAGACAATCTTCAGCATCCCCGGGATCGGCCGCTACTTCGTGGCCAGCGCCCTGAACCGGGACTATACCATGGTCCTCGGGACAGTGGTCTTCTACAGCGTCTTCCTCCTGGCATTCAACCTGGTGGTGGACATCCTCTACGCGTATCTGGATCCACGGGTGCAAGTCCGGTGAAGAGCCGAGAGCCGGGTACCCCGCTCGGGGGCGGGGTGGCCGGGTGCCGAGAAGGACGGATTCCGCATTCGGGAGGGTGGGGGGCATCGCCGTGGCACGATGCGTTCCGGCGGCTGCGGCGGAATCGGCTCGCCATACTGGGCCTGACGGTCTTGCTGGTCTTTGTGCTTGCGGCGGTCCTGTCCCCCTGGATTGCCCCCTTCCCATTTGACAAGACAAACCTGCCGTATGGGGCCAAGCCACCGACGCGCACCCATGTCCTTGGGACGGACGAGCTGGGCCGGGACCTCTTCACCCGGCTCCTGTACGGCGCCCGCATCTCCTTTGCCGTCGGCATTCTCGCCACGCTGGTGAGTCTCACCATCGGGGTCGCCTATGGCTCCCTGGCGGGATATGCGGGCGGACGACTGGATCACCTGATGATGCGGATCGTGGACATTCTGTACGGGCTGCCCTTCATGTTCTTTGTCATCATCCTCATGGTGATCTTCGGCCGAAACATCCTGAACCTCTTCGTGGCATTGGGTGCGGTCCAGTGGCTGACCATGGCCCGCATCGTGCGAGGCCAAGTCCTCAGTCTGAAGGTCCGTGAGTTCGTCCTCTCGGCCCAAGCCATGGGTGCCTCGCCTGTCCGCCTGCTCGTGCGCCACGTGCTCCCGAATGCGCTGGGACCCATCGTCGTGTACGCCACCCTGACCGTGCCAGCGGTGATGCTGGAAGAAGCCTTTTTGAGCTTTCTGGGACTTGGGGTGCAACCGCCCATGGCAAGCTGGGGGTCGCTGGCCTCCGAAGGGGCGGCCGCGATGGAGCCGTACCCGTGGCTGATTCTGTTTCCCGGACTGGCTCTGACAGTGACCCTGTTGTCTTTGAACTTTCTTGGAGACGGCCTCCGCGACGCCCTGGACCCGCAAATTACCTCTCGGCGCTGAGGAGCGGCTGCCGGGCACTGCCGGCTCCAACCGGCTCTCCTCGCGAGGCCGGGGCTTGGAGACGGCCTCCGCGACGCCCTGGACCCGCAAATTCCTCCCGGCCGGTAGGAGCGCTGGCAGTACAATGGGGCTTGAACTGGCCAGGGGACGATGCTAGACTGACGCGGTCTTTGGCCGCAGAATCTCACGTGAAAGGTGATCCATGAGCCAGCATCTCGGGAGCCGGAACGGGATCCTCCTGGAGATTGAAGGGCTCCAGACTCATTTTTTCACCGAGGCGGGCACGGTGAAGGCCGTGGACGGCGTGAACCTCACGGTCCGGAAGGGAGAGACCCTTGGCATCGTGGGAGAGTCGGGGTGCGGAAAGAGCGTCACGGCCTTGTCTATCCTCCGCCTGATCCCAAATCCCCCAGGAAAAATCGTGGGCGGCCGGATCCTCCTGGAGGGACGGGACCTGCTGGCGCTGCCCGAGGAGGAGATGCGGAAGGTCCGAGGGGGCTCCATCTCCATGATCTTTCAGGAGCCTATGACCTCCCTGAACCCGGTCTTCACCGTCGGCGACCAGATCGCCGAGGGAATCCGGCTGCACCAAGGCCTGTCCAAGCGCGAGTCGTGGAACAAGGCCATCGAGATGTTGCGACTGGTGCGCATCCCGGATCCGGAACGGCGGGTTAATGAATACCCGCACCAGTTATCCGGCGGCATGCGCCAGCGGGTCATGATCGCCATGGCCCTGTCCTGTAATCCCCAGCTCCTCATCGCGGACGAACCCACCACCGCTTTGGACGTGACGATCCAGGCCCAGATCCTGGAGCTCTTGAACCAGCTCAAGGTCGAGCTGGGGATGGCGGTCATGCTCATCACTCACGACTTGGGTGTGGTGGCGGACACGGCGGCGCGGGTGGCGGTGATGTATGCCGGACGTGTGGTCGAGGAGGCCCCGGTCCTCGAGCTGTTCACGAACCCGCTCCATCCCTACACGCAGGGCCTGTTGAACTCGATCCCCCGCCTGGAGAAGACCCAACGGCAGCCTCGCCTTCAGGCCATCCCGGGAATGGTGCCCGACCTGCTTGACCTGCCGCCGGGATGCAAGTTCCAGGCGCGCTGCGCGAAGATCTTCGAACCCTGCCGCGGTGAGGAGCCCCACCTGAAGACGGTGGGGAGTGACCACCGCGTGCGCTGCTACCTGTACTGAGTGCTTGATTTCATAAGTTCGTGCAGGGCGGGGGGCAGCCAACCCTACACGAATCGCCCTTGGCAAAGGGCGGTCCGTATCGGGGGAACCCCGATACGGATTTATGAAATCAAGTCCTGAGGGAAAAAGGCACATATGGCCAACGACACGATCCTCCAGGTCCGCGACCTGGTGAAGCACTTTGACATTAAACGGGGGTTCTTCTGGGGCGAAGCTGCCAAGGTCCACGCCGTGGACGGGGTGACCTTCGACCTCAAGCACGGCGAAACGCTGGGACTCGTGGGCGAATCGGGGTGCGGCAAGTCCACGACCGGCCGCCTGATCCTGCGCCTGATCGAGCCGACCTCGGGCGAGGTGACCTTCGAGAACGTCCCCATCTTCCGGGCGGACAAGGCCCAGATGCGCCGCCTCCGGCAGAAGATGCAGATCATCTTCCAGGATCCCTATTCCTCGCTGAACCCGCGCATGACGGTGGAACAGATCGTGGGCGAGGGGATCGTCATCCACAAGCTCTGCCAGACCAAGGCGGAGCGGCGAGAGCGGGTGGCGGACCTGCTGCAGAAGGTGGGGCTGAGTCCGGAGCAGATGCAGCGCTATCCCCACGAGTTCAGCGGCGGCCAGCGCCAGCGCGTGGGGATCGCCCGGGCACTGGCGGTCAACCCCACGCTCATCATCGCCGACGAGCCCATCTCGGCCCTGGACGTCTCCATCCAGGCGCAGGTGATCAACCTGCTGGAGGATCTCCAGGAGCAGTTCGACCTGACATACCTGTTCATCGCCCACGACCTCCGGGTGGTGGAACACATCAGCGACCGGGTCGCGGTGATGTACCTCGGACAGATCGTCGAGCTGGCGGACAGCCAGGAGCTGTACGCCAAACCGCTCCACCCGTACACCGAGGCCCTCCTGTCGGCGATTCCGATTCCCGATCCCACCACCAAGCGCCAGCGCATCATCCTGGAGGGTGATCCTCCGAGCCCGATCCATCCCCCCGCGGGATGCCGCTTCCACACCCGCTGCCACAAGCGCTTTGATCGCTGCGACAAGGAGGAGCCCGCGCTGCGGGAGGTCGCGCCGCGCCACTGGGTCTCCTGCCACCTCTACTGAGTGCTTGATTTCATGATGCATGAAATCGAGCACCGAGGCCATCCGATATGCCGAAGCTGAAGCTCGTCACATTCGGCTGCCAGGCAAACGAGCTGGACTCGGCCCGCATGGCCGGGATCCTCGCCCGGCAGGGCTACACCCTGACCGAGGACGAGGCCGAGGCGGACCTGGTCATCCTGAACGGCTGTAGCATCCGGGAGAAGGCGGAGCAGAAGCTGTTCAGCCGTCTGGGAAGCCTGCAGGCGCTGAAGACGAAGAATCCCCAGGTGCGCCTGGGGGTGGCCGGCTGCCTGGCGCAACGGGAGGGTGAAGCCCTCCTGAAACGATTTCCGTACCTGGACCTCGTCGTCGGCAATGGGGAACACCTGGCCGAAATCCCTCAGCTTCTCAGCATTCAACCGGGCCAGGGCGCGGTGGCTACCAGCGAACCGAGGGGCCTGTTCCCCGAAGACGTCGAGGTCCACCGGGACAGCCGCATCCGGGCCTGGGTGGGCATCATGGAGGGCTGCGACAACTTCTGCGCCTTCTGCGTGGTGCCCTTCACCCGAGGGCGCGAGCGCAGCCGCTATCCCGACGATATCCTGCGCGAGGTCGTCCGTCTTCGCGAGGGGGGATACCGCGAGATTACCCTGCTCGGCCAGACGGTGAACTCTTACGGGAAAAATTTCGATCCTCCCGTCCCCTTTGCCGACCTGCTGCGCCGGATTGATGCGGTGGTTGGCACCGACGTGCGCGTCCGGTTCACCACCTCATTCCCACCGGATGTGACCCCCGCTCTTGCAGAGGCCATGGCGCACCTCCGCAGTGTTTGCGAGCACATTCACCTGCCGGTGCAGGCCGGGTGCAGCCACACCCTCGACCGGATGAAGCGAACCTACACGCGCGAGCAGTACCTGGAAAAGGTCACGATGCTTCGCACCGCGGTCCCGAATGTGGCCATCACCACTGACATCATCGTGGGATTTCCGGGCGAGACAGATGCCGACTTTGCCGAGACCCTGAGTCTCATGGAAGAGGTAGGGTTCGATGGCTGTTTTGCGTTCAAGTTCTCACCGCGACCTGGCACTCCCGCCGCGGATCTCCCGGACCAAGTCCCTGAGTTGGTCAAGACCGTCCGCCTCAGCCGCGTCCTGGATCTTCAAGGCCGGATCTCGCTCGAGAAAAACCGCAGGCTGATCGGCCAAGCTGTCGAGGTCCTGGTGGACCACGAGCTCAGCAAGCGAGACTCAGGCCTTGCGGCTGGTCGATCCCGCCAGAACAAGATCATTCACTTCCAAGGGGGTAAGGTGGAGCAGGGACAGTTTGTAAGTGTCGAAATCACTGAGGGGACGTCGCATCACTTGAAGGGTGTCCTTATTGCTTCCTCGTAAGTCCTTAAAAATACATTGACATCGGGTTTGGGGGTCCGTATGATACCGTTGACATAAGACCAGAGGACTCATGGCCAGGTTTAGCTTCCGTAAGCGAACTACTGAAGAAGATGGACTTCTTGGGGAGGAGGATGAACTCGTAGCCGAAGAAGGCGGAAGGGGAGGAGGTATGCGCCGGATCCTGATCCTTCTCGGAATCGGTGGGTTGCTGATCGGCGGCTCTTACTTTGGCAGTCGATGGTACTTCGGTCCCCAAGAGTCGCCTCCCCCAACGCCTCCGGTGGTGGCCAGACCGGCGCCGGCCCCGCCGCAACCTCCCGCTCCTACCCCTGCTCCTGCCGCTCCGATGAAGGAAGCCCCGTCCGCTCCTCCGCCTCCGGCCAAGCCACCTGCCCAGGAAGAAGCGAAACCAGCGCCTCCTCCGCCCCCTCCTGCCAAGGCTGCCCCAACCCCCTCGGCGCCCGCGAAGGCTGAGCCAGCAAAGACCCCTGCGGGCAAGGCACCGACCAAGACGGCTCCGGTTGCGGCCACGAAATATAGCCTGCAGATTGGCGCGATGGTGCGGCAGGAGAATGCGCAGGCACTCAAACAGAAACTGGATGCCGGCGGCTTCCCGGCCAGCATCCGAAAGGGCACAGCCCTTGTGACGAGGCAAACCGTCACGGTGGGGGACCCGACCAGCAAGCGCGAGGCGGAAGAGCTTGCCCGTCGGCTGAACGTGGACGGCTTCCCCTCCGAGCTGGTTGCCGTCGGGGGAAAGTACACGCCGCAAGTCGGGGCGTTCTTCAATCTGGATGAGGCGATCGATCTGGCGCGAGAGCTTCAGAAGAAGAACTACCCCTCGAAGATCACTGCCAAGCCTGCCAACACGGTCGTGTACCAGGTGCGCCACGGAGGGTTCGACTCCCGAGCCGCGGCCGTGAAGCGGGGCGAGGAGCTCAAGAGCAAGGGCTTCAATTTCATGGTTGTTCGCAACTGAGTGCTTGATCTCATAGTTTTGAAATCAAGCACTGAGATCTGTCTTCGTCTTCCGGACGATCGACGGACCTGCCGATCAGACCAGGCACAGGGAAAGGAGGTGGGATGAGTGACCAAGGCAGACATCGCATCATTGGTCGCTGAAAAGGGCCTGACGAAGAAACAGGCGATGGAAGCCGTCGAGGCGACCCTGGAGATCATCAAGAATGCCCTGCGCCGCGGGGAAAAGATCCAGTTGGTGGGATTCGGATCTTTTCAGGTGAAGGCGAAGCGGGCACGGAAGGGTCGAAATCCCCAGACCGGCTCGGAGATCACCATTACCGCCCGAAAGGTGCTGAAGTTCAAGCCTGGGAAAGCCTTGCACCAGACGGTCAACGCCGCCATGGCGACGCAGGACAATGCCTAGACCTCCTCGCAGCCAGCAGGACCCTGCACCCGGCAGCGTTCCCTCACGGGAGCGAACGGTTCCCGCCCAAGCCGACATCCCGGTCGAGGTTCCGGATCGCCTCTACTTCCGGATCGGCGAAGTTTCGACCATCACGGGCGTGCCCCCTTACGTCCTCCGGTACTGGGAGAGCGAGTTCCCTGCCCTCCAGCCTCGGAAGAGCGGCGGGGGGCAGCGGCTGTACCGGAAGCGAGACGTGGCCTTGATCCTGGAAATCAAGAAGCTCCTGTACCAGGAGCGGTACACAGTGGCAGGGGCGCGGCGGCGGCTCACCGAGCGGGAGGAGCGTGCCCGACGCTTGGAGGCGCGGGCCGCAATCCAGCGGTTGCGGGCAGGACTGGAAGATCTCCTCAGACAGCTCACGTGATCCCGATTTCTGACGGGCTCGGCTGATATCCCACAAAGGTGCTGAGGTCCATCGGGGGATAGTTGATTTGCCGGGGGGGTTTCGTTCAGGGTGAATAATTTTCTGAAACGCCCGTCATCATTGTTTGGTATAGTTTGCTAGAGCCCAATGCCGCCGAACCGGACTGTGCCGCACGGAACGGTCCCGGGGCGCCCGCCGGCTGGCCGGTGCGGCGAAGAGGTTCCCGATGAGAAAATCGTCGGCCGTACTGCTCAGCCTGGTCCTTGCCAGCCTTCTGGTCGGCATGGCGGAGGCCGGAGGGGGCTACCACGGATACCGCGGATACCGCCCCTGGTATGGTTACCATCCAAGAACGACCTTCAGCTTCGGGTTCAGCTTTCTGATCCCTGTCTACCCGTATCCCCCCGCCTACTACGGTCCGGTGTATGCGCCGCCGCCCGTGTACGTCCCTCACTGCACCTCCTATACGACGCCGGGCCATTATCGCCAGGTCCCGTGGTACACCGAGCCCGGTGGGATCACAACGTTCCGGCAGGAGTGGGTTCCTCCGACCACCACACAAGTTTGCCGGTGAATGTCCTGGGATCCCAAGATTCTCCTCTGCCGGCCCCCCTCATCGCTTCCACCTAGTAGCGACGAAGCTCGAGGTCATTCGTCTCGTGGGTGGACACAATCCGGAGGCAACCCAACTGGTCTTTCGCACGAGTATGGCTTTCTGTTCTTGACGGACAACGCGGAAGGGTGTAACTTTACGTCGGTTTTCGAGAAGTTAGCGAGTAGGATAGCGGCAGGAGCGGAGGATCGGGGCGTGGCGCAGCCTGGTAGCGCACTGGCATGGGGGGCCAGGGGTCAGCAGTTCGAATCTGCTCGCCCCGACCAGTTTCATCACAACGGCTGACAGGCATCCCACCGCAGGGCTTCTGAGTCCTTCCCACTCGAATGGAAGAGGTTGAGACGGCTATGGGGCGGGAGGAGCGTCCCCTGATCCTGGTGTGCAACGATGACGGCATCGGGGCCACAGGCCTGCGGGTGCTGGTGGACAGTCTTCGGCCGCTGGGTGAGGTGGTGGTTGTCGCCCCGGACCGGGAGCGGAGCGCGGCCGGGCATTCGTTGACGCTGAACCGGCCCCTACGCGCCTCCCACCTGGACGAAGGGTGGTACAGCGTGGATGGGACGCCTACGGATTGCGTGACGCTGGCAGTTATGGGCTTGCTGCGGCGGCGACCGCACCTGGTGGCTGCGGGGATCAATCATGGCTCCAACATGGGCGATGACGTGACCTACTCCGGGACCGTCGCATCCGCCCTGGAGGCCACCTTGCAGGGAATTCCCGCTTTTGCCATGTCGCTGGCTGGCGACGGCGAGTATGATTTTCGGGGGGCCGGGGCATTTGCCCGGCAGCTCGGGGAAGAGGTCCTGGCACGGGGGCTGCCGCCTGACACCCTTCTCAATGTCAACGTGCCCAATCTTCCGCCCCACGCCATTCGTGGCGTGGCCGTAACGCGCCAGGGCCGCCGCGTTTACAGCGAAACGGTGGTCCGCAAGATTGACCCGCGCGGCAAGGCCTACTACTGGATCGGCGGTACCGAGCCCACGTGGGAGCGCCTGGGAGACACGGATTACGATGCGGTGAGCAGCGGAAAGATCTCCGTGACCCCCCTGCACCTGGATCTCACGAATCACCGCGCCATCGACGAGCTGAAGGCCTGGGGCCTCTCCATGAACGGAGGCCCTTGGGCGTGAGCTGGCGTGGTCCCGAACGCGTCCCCCTTGGTCCGGTTGGCCATCCGGAGGAGAAAGGGACTTTCCTTCATGGCAGGGTTGTGTTAAGGTACGGTCCCGAGGTGTTGATGGAGTTTGCCATCCCCAGGGAACGCATGGTCGCGGAGCAACTCGCGCGGCGGGGAATCCGGGATGCGCGCGTGCTGCAGGCCATGAGCAAGGTGCCCCGGCATCGTTTTGTCGATGAGGCGTTGAGCGGCCGGGCCTACGGAGATTACCCGCTCCCTATCGGGGAGCGGCAGACCATCTCCCAGCCCTACATGGTTGCCTTGATGACCGAGGCGCTGGAGTTGGTCGGGCACGAGCGCGTCCTGGAAATCGGCACAGGCTGCGGGTACCAGACGGCGATCCTGGCAGAACTGTGCAGCAAGGTGTACTCGGTCGAGCGCATCAAGACGCTGGCCGATCGCGCCATCCGGACGCTGGACAGCCTGAGCTATTACAATGTCCTCGTGCGGGTGGGGGACGGCTCCCTGGGCTGGCGGGAAGAAGCGCCGTTCGACGCGATCCTGGTCACCGCAGCCGCACCCACGATCCCTGAGCCCTTGGTGGAGCAGTTAGCCCCCAAGGGCCGTCTCGTCATCCCCGTGGGAGACGCCTATAGCCAGGAACTCCGCAAAGGGGTGAAGGAAGACGACGGGATGCGGTGGACCGACCTGGGGGGGTGTGTCTTCGTCAAGCTGATCGGTGACCAGGGATGGCCCGCGGAATAAGGGGGGTGAATCCCGAGCGTTCGATCCGGACGGGCGATCTGCTCTGCGTCGGGCGTCCGCCGTGGACACGTATGTCGGGGCGTAGCGCAGCCTGGTAGCGCACTTGGTTCGGGACCAAGGGGTCGCTGGTTCAAATCCAGTCGCCCCGACCAATTTTGCACAGGCTCCTATCTGGAATGTCGCGGGCCCGACGACCCCCCGTCGCTGATGAGCCTGTACCACGCAGAGGGCGAACATTGGCGGAGGGAGGGGAGGTGCGGGGAGAGGGCAAGCCGGACCGTGGCTTGCCTTTCGTTTTTCCCTTGATGCCGTTTCTTGGCAATGGATGCTGAATCATCCCTCCCGCTTCTGAGGTGGAAAGGGCATCCCTGGAGGTGCGGGTGACTGGCCGGGTGCAGGGCGTAGGGTTCCGCTACTTCGCCCTGGAGGCTGCACGGCGGTTCAGTCTCACTGGTTATGTGATGAACCTGCGGGACGGCAGTGTGCAGGCCTACGCGGAGGGGCCGCGGGAACTGCTGGAGAGATTCTTGGGCGCAATGCAACGGGGGCCGGGCGGGGCCCACGTCAGGGAGGTGCGAACCTCCTGGGGAACGGCCACCGGACAGTATTCGACCTTCACGATCCAACCGACCCAGTGAATGCCACACAGGAAATGGAGGATGCGCCGTGGTGGTGGACGACTTGAAGCGTCGGATCCGAGACATCCCGGATTTTCCGAAGCCGGGAATACTCTTCCGGGACATCACGCCGTTGCTTTCGGACGGAATGGCCTTTCGGCAGGCCATCGACTATCTCGGAGGGCGGTACCTGGACAAGAAGATCGATGTGGTGGTCGGGGTGGAGGCGCGCGGATTTATCATGGGAGCCGCTCTGGCATACAAGCTGGGGGCCGGCAACATCTTAATCCGCAAATCGGGTAAATTGCCGTATAAGACCCATCGCACAACCTACTCCCTGGAATACGGCACCGACGCCCTGGAGATCCACCAGGACGCCTTCAAGCCTGGGCAGCGGGTCTTGATCGCAGACGACCTCTTGGCGACCGGCGGGACGATCTCTGCGGCCGTGGACCTCGTTCAGCAGCTCGGCGGTGAGATCGTCGAGCTGGCGTTTCTCATCGAATTGGTGGCATTGAAGGGCCGTGAGAAGCTCAAGGGGCACTCGGTCTTCTCGCTCATCCAGTATTGACATCGGGGCAACTACCGCCTCTGCTTTCGTGCGCTCTGTCGTGGCCCTGTAGTTCAGATGGATAGAACGAGGGCGTCCTAAGCCCTGCGTCGGGGGTTCGAGTCCCTCCAGGGCCACCATCGGCGTGGCGGAATTCGGAGTTGCTGAGTGGCACGTGTGATCGCCAAGCACGAGATCCGACGAAACCCCCTGGCAGAATGGCTGGCGTCGGGGGTTCGATTTTGCCAAGCCCATCGGGGGAGGATAACGGCAGCCGTGGCTGCGGCCGCCATCCTTGGGATTGCCGGCGGTGGGTATTGGTGGTATCAGGAGCGGCAGGAAGCGGACGCGGCCCGTTCCCTGGCTGGCGCCTATGCGGTGCTGCGGGAGGAGCAGGCGGGGAAGCCGGGCACCCTGGAAGAGGCGGTGAAGCGGTTCCGGGAGGTCACAGAGCAGCACCCGGGGACTCGGAGTGCGGAGGAGGCCCTCATCGCGGTAGGGAACTTGTACTACGAGTCGGGCAAAGTGGACGAGGCACTTTCAAGCTACAATTTATATTTGACCAGGCATCCGCGCGGGAGGTTCCGGATGATGGCGGGCCTGGGGAAAGCGTATGCGCTGGAGGCCAAGGGCGACCTTCAGGGTGCGGAGCAGATCCTTTCCGGGGTCATTGAAGGCGACAGAGACAATCCCTTGGCAGGTGAGGCGTACATGAGCCTGGCGCGAGTCTACGAAGGCCTCAAGCGGCCGGAGGATGCCATGCGGGTGTACGGGCAGGTCGTGGATCGGTTCAGCCAGACCACTTGGGCACAGCAGGCGCTCCAGCGAATGAATGTTCTCAAACCAAAATAGGCCCCACCAGACTCCCCCAACCGTTCCTTTCCTCTGATGGTAATCCGGCGCGGTCAGTCCGCGTTCCGTTCGAATTGGTCTGACATTCTTTGGTTGTTGGTGCCAAATCTATGTGGAAATGACTTTTCACAATATCCTATGAAAACAATAAGTTACAAATACAATGTAGTATATAACAAAAACTATTTGACGGGATCCTTTAGAAAAACATAAAGAAATGATGTCTCATTTAAGAAGACTCAGAGCTATCATACCGGACCCATTTACGCCGACGAATCAGATTCGACAAAGCCATCGGACATCCGGTGGCGACCGGCTCGATAACTCCAATGAGTTTCTTGGCGGGCCCACAGACTCGGTTTAGGACGGCGCATCCGGAAAGGAACGCTCGTAGAAGCCTCGGTAGGAAACGGCAAGATGAAGGCTGCTTGGTGGGGCTAGTGATCACTGGAAATGGCCCGTCAATCGAATTCAATCCAGAGGATTGAATGTTCTGATAAGAGATATTATGTAAAATCATAGCTTTCCTTTCGTCCTCTTCATTCCTCCCAACCGGCCCCCTCTCACCCATTCCAGCCACGTCAATTGCTCCACAGGCTTTTCCCGGGACCATTCATGTGACAACGCAAAACAGATCATTGCCCCCCTGTCGCTGAATATCCCACCGCAACGCAAGCCCATGTCCATGGCCGAACCCTCTTACCAGGTCACCATGCACTACCCGCGAACCCCGATTATTCCTGAGAATGCCATGGCACCGCTCTCTCTTGACAGAATGGTGTCACAATGCCTTCGTTGAGGACGGCCCCATATCCTCCGTCCATTTGATGCCTTCCTGGCAATTCCTATTGGCATAGGCCTTCCATACAGAGGACGATTCGTTCCATTGGTGTACGGTTTTGCTACAGGATTGGTGTGCTCTTATGGGCCGTCCCGGCAAAACGGTAGAAACGGTTGCACAGGTCCGGTTGCCCTCTCTGGCGCCGTTTCCCGCCGCGGCTCGGCCTGCAGATGCCGAGGCCGTTCAGCGCTCCAGTTGGCTTCTGAAGTTCTGCGTGGCCTACGGCTTCATCATGTTGGTCTTCCTGAATTACGCTGCTGTGCTCCCCCTTGTGCAGCGCGAATGGGGACTCAGTAACAGTGCTGCGGGCGTCATCTTCTCGGCCTACCAGGTGGGGTACATCGCTTCGGCCACCCTGCTCAGCTACCTGACGGATCGGATCCGGGCCCGGAGCATCTTTCTCCTTTCCGCCTCCTGGTCAGTGGTGGCCAACCTCCTCTTCGCGCTGTTGGCGGTGGACTATGCATCGGCCGTGGTGTACCGCGCTCTGGCCGGGCTGGGGATGGGTGGAACATATATGCCCGGACTGAAATTGGTCGCCGATCGCTTTCCGAGTGCCCAGCGAGGGCGCGCGGTGGGTTTCTTTACCAGCGCCTTCGTGTTTGGTGCGGCGGCCTCCACCCTCTTGAGCGGGATGGTCGGAAGTCTGGCGGGGTGGCGATTTGCCATCATTACAACTGCGGCAGGAACCTTAGTGGGTACCCTCCTCTGCCTCCCCATCCTCCAGGATGATCGGGGTGCCCCTGCCGCAGAGGGAGCGCGACGCCTCCGGTTGGAAGTGCTGCGGAATGGGCCGGCCGTTCTCATGATCCTGACCTACGCGGCCCACATGTGGGAGCAGTACGGAATGCGCGCCTGGATGGCGACGTTCCTGGCCACCAGTTTCATGCTGACTGGCTACAGCAAAGGGGAGGCAACGGCCTACAGCGCAGGCCTGACGGCCATTATCGTCGCCGCTGGCGGATTCGCGACCAGCCTTGCGGGTATCGTCTCGGACCGAATCGGACGAACCCGAACCGCATCCGGCATCATGCTGCTCAGCGCTGCGTGTTCTCTTGGATTCGGATGGCTCCTGGGTCTCCCGCCGGTCCTCTTGGTGGCAGCGGGCCTCGTGTACAGCTTCTTCGTGGTGGCAGAGACCCCTGTCCTCTCTACCGGGCTGACCGAACTTGCCCCCGCGCATTCCCTGGGCGCCGCCATGGGCTTTCAAACGCTGGTCGGCTTCCTGGCCGCCGCGGCGTCGCCGACGGTGTTTGGGTGGGTACTCGACCGGACGAACCCTGGCGTGCCTGAAAATCCGGGCAGCATGCCCCTGACCTGGGGGTGGGCCTTCGGGGTTCTGGGGGTGGGCGCCCTGGTTGGCCCCGTCCTGCTCGCCGTCGTCCGCCGCCTGCCGGAGAGCGCGAAGATGGCTGCCGGGAGACAGTGAGGGAGCCGAGGAGGAGGATCATGATGCGACGCCTGCTGGCAGGGATGCTGCTCTTGCCGCTTGCGACCCTCTGCTTGGGTCTCCGCAACCGGGACGCCGATCACATCTACCAGGTGGGAGTCTTGATTACCGATGACACGTACCTGGCTCCCGTGGAAGGGTTCAAAGAGGGAATGAAGGAACTCCGGTACGAGGAAGGGCGGGACATCGTCTACCATGTCCGAAATGCCAAGCTGGATCGGGAGGCCCTCCGCCATTTCGCCGAGGATTTCGTCCGGCAGCGCGTGGACCTGATATTCACCGCGACCTACATCGGCGCCTCCTTGGCAAAGGAAGCGACGGCGGGGTCCAACATTCCCGTGGTCTTCGGTCCGGCTGGGGATCCGGTGGAGACGGGCCTCGTGAAAAGCATTGCCGACTCGGGGAACAACCTCACGGGCGTCAGCACCCTCAGCCTCGAGCTGACCGCGAAGCGCTTAGAAATGCTCACCCGATTGGTGCCCAAGGCACGTCGCGTGGCCATCGTGTTCAACCCCGAGGACCGGTTCTCACAAGAGGTGGTCAAGCAGACGTATCGGGCGGCCCAAAAGCTCGGCCTGGTCCTGATCGAGTGCCGCGGCCGAGACGCAGAGGAGATGCGGAAGTCCGTGGAAGGCCTGGGACCCGGTCAGGTGGACGCCATCTTCGCCATTCCGGACGTGCTGGTCAACAATCAGGTGTCCACGCTGTCCGCCATCGCCCGCGAACGGAAGCTGCCCTACGTCGTGCACATCCGGAGCCTGGCGGAACGTGGCGCATTGGCCAGCTACGGGATCAACACCTATCAGATCGGACGCCAGGCCGCGCGCCTGGCCGACAAGATCCTTAACGGCACCCGGCCCGCCGAAATCCCGATAGAAACGCCCCGGAAGCTGGAGCTGGTGATCAATCTCCGCATCGCCAAGGAGATTGGCCTTGTCATTCCCAATCACCTCCTGCGAGAGGCAGATGTCATCCTCCGTTAGCCAGGCAAGCGAACCGGCCAGGGGTCCATCTGCGCCCGTCGTGGGGGTCTGGTCGAGCCTGTCCAGGCCCTGGTGGCACCGGATCACCTTCCGGTTGATCCTGCTGGTTCTGACGGTTTCCACCCTGCCCCCGCTCTTCCTCGGTGTCCTGGCCATGCGGTCGGCCAGGGTAGCCCAGGAGCAGGAGATCCGTGACCGGAATAGCGCGGTGGCCGGCTGGGGTGTGGACAAGGTGGAGTCCTACCTGGGCAACATCGTCGAGAATATGCGGCTCTTCACCGAGTTGGGCGAATTGCAGAGCATGGACGCCGCTGCAGCCAAGCCTTTGCTCTCCTTCCTCATCAGCTTCATGGAAGACGTCAAGGAGGTGAGCCTGCTGGACGCCCAGGGCTGGGAGCGGGTGCGCCTCGCGGAGAGCACCCTTGTCACATCCGATGACCTGGTTCGCCACGCTGCCTCCCCCAAGCTTCGGATTCCCCTGTCCGGCGAGACCTACATCGGGCCGGTGCTCACCTCCGAGTTTTCCGAGCCCTTCGTGACCGTTGCGCTGCCAATCCGCAACCTGGCCGAGGACCGGGTGGTCGGGGTGTTGGCGGCCGAGGTCAACTTGAAACGGTTGTGGGATGAGGTACTCTCCTCCAAGGTTGGCCAAAGCGGATACCTGTACCTTGTGAACGGGGAGGGGCAGCTCCTGGCCCACCCGGACTTCAGCCTCGTCCTGGCCAGAACGAATCTCTCCAAGGCGGGGGCTGTCGGGCGATTCCTGGCAGGACAGGACGATCAATCCCCTGGGGCGAACCTGGAATACTCCAACTATCAGGGCGTCCGCGTCTTCGGGGTCCATGCCCGGAGCCGGAAGCTCGGCTGGGGGGTCATCGTTGAGCAGCCAAGCACCGAGGCCTTCGCCAGCGTCGACCGGATGAAGATTGAAACGAGCATAATCCTCATCAACGCCATCGCGGTCACCAGTGTCCTGGTCATGCTTTCGGCTCGGGCACTCACGCGTCCCCTGGCGGCCTTGGCCCAAGGCGCCAGGCTGTTGGGTGCTGGAAACCTCGGTCACCGGATTCCGGTTCAGGGGCAAGATGAGATCGCCGAGGTCGCCTCGCGCTTCAACGCCATGGCGGACCAGCTCCAGGAGAGCTTCCAGCGGCTGCACACGCTCCTTGAGACGAGCATCATGACCTCTTCGTCCCTGGAGCTGGAGAAGGTGCTCACCATCGCCCTGGAGCAGATGGATCACCTCACGGGCCACGCCCAGTCGGGGCTCGTCCTGCTCGACGCCCCCCTGGACGGCGCTCGCCCAGTCGCCTCCACATTCCGAACCTCAGCCCTGGCCCAGGCGGCACGCCCGCTGGCCCTGGAGCCAGGGGGGTACGCCCACGTGTGGCGGGCCCTCTCGACGGGCAAACCCGTCATCCTGGAGGATGTCGCTGCCACAGCCTCCCCGGCCGAGAAGGCCTTGTGGGAGGCCCAGGGCCTTGGAGCCGTGGTGCTCCTTCCGCTGCTCTCGAAGGGACAGATTCTGGGGGTCCTGTGGATGGGCCGGGCGACACCCGGCGCCTTTGCCGACGGGGAAGTTACCCTCGGCCTGACGATGGCGAATCACATCGGCATCGCCATTGACAACGCCAGGCTGTATGATGCCCTCCGGCGAACCTCGGAGGAGCTGGAGTTGCGTGTCGAAGCGCGAACTCGCGACCTTCAGGAGGCGCACGAGGAACTGGTCCGAAACGAGCGGCTGGCGCTCATCGGCCAACTGGCAGGAGGGGTAGGGCACGAGCTCCGTAATCCCCTGGGCGCCATCGGAAATGCGGTGTACTATCTCCGGATCCGGCTGGCGCCCAGCGAGGATGCCAAGGTTCAAAAGCATCTGGCGATCCTGGATGCCGAGGGCCGCCGGGCGAACAAGATCGTCACCGACCTGCTGGATTTCTCCCGCACCAAGCCCCCAAGCCGGGTGCCAGTACAGCTCAACGCCATCATCCAGGACGTCCTGGCGCGCCAGTCCCCGCAGGCTTCCATCAAGGTGGAGCTCGACCTGGCCGGGTCATTGCCCCAGGTCCTGGCCGACCCGGACCAGATGGCGCAAATTTTCCTGAACCTGGTGCTAAACGCCTTCGAGGCCATGCCCGAGGGGGGCGCCTTGACCGTCCGGACGCGAGCCCAGGCTCACGCCGTCGTCGCCAGCTTTGCCGACACCGGCATCGGCATCCCGGCCGAGAACCTGGAGAAGATCTTCCAACCCCTGTTCACCACAAAGACCCGGGGGATCGGACTCGGGCTGGCGGTGTCGCGGCGACTGGCGGAGGCTCATGGTGGGACCCTCACGGTGACAAGCCGAATGGGCAAGGGCTCCACCTTTACCGTAACCTTCCCGCTGGAGGGCTCCGGCGCATAACCCATGCGTGACCCGCTTCGGATTCTCATCGTTGACGACGATCCCGGAATGGCGGAGACCCTGGGGGACATTCTCGAGGCCACGGGCTATCAGGTGGAGATCGCCTCGGATGGCCCCCAGGCCCTGGCGTGCATCCAGGGCACACCCTTCGATGTGATCTTCCTGGACATCAAGATGCCCCAGATGAACGGCGTCGAGGTGCTGCAGCGGACCAAGCGCATCCGGCCGGACACCGTGGCCGTCATGATGACCGCCTATGCCTTGCCGGACCTCATTACCGAGGCCCTGCGAGAGGGCGCGGTGGCGGTGGTGAGCAAACCGCTTCCCGTGGAGCGGATGATCCGGTTTCTGGAGGAGTTGTCGGTCGCCAGGCCCGTGCTGATCGTGGACGATGACCGGGCCTTTGGCGCGAGCCTGCAGGATGTCATGGAGTCTCACGGGTACGCGGTGGCCTACGCGGTGGACGCCGGGGAAGCGATAGAGGCTGCTCGCCGCTCGCATCCCGGGGTGGTCTTGCTCGACCTGAAGCTCCCGGTCCGAAGCGGCTATGAAGTCCTGCGGGAAATCCAACAACTCGACCCGAAGGCCACGGTGTTGCTCATGACCGGGTACGCACAGGAGCTGAAATCGCTGGTGGAGAAGAGCCTGCAGGAAGGCGCACACCTCTGTCTATACAAGCCGGTCCATCCATGGGAAATTCTCCAGCACGTGGCCAGTGCCCGCATCCACCAGGCGGCAGCCCACCTGCGAGGACCCGAGGGCCATGCCGCCTGAATCTATCCTCGTCGTGGATGACGACCCCGGGACCTGTGAAACCCTGAGCGACATCCTGGAGCTCCAGGGCTATGCGGTGCATTCCGCCCTGACCGGAGAGGCCGCAGAGGCCATTGTCCGCTCGCAGCGGATCGACGCAGCCCTGCTGGACCTTCGCCTTCCCGATCGGAGCGGTCTGGACGTCCTCCGCTTCATGAAGGACCAGGCCCCGGAGACCGAGGTGATTTTGGTCTCCGGGTATGCGACGCTGACGTCCGCCATCGAGGCGATGCGCTACGGGGCCTTCGGCTACGTCCAGAAGCCCGTGAACGTCGAGGAGGTCCTCAGCGGACTCAAGCGGGCGCTGGAACGGCAGCGGATGGCGCGCGAGCTTCGCCAGGCAAACGCGGAGAATCTTGAACGGCTCCAGGAGCTGGAGCTTCTGCTGGAGACGGCGCGGGTGGTCTCATCCCGCCTGGAACTGACGGAAGTCCTCCAGACCCTGGCGGAGCAGATGGTTCGCCAGATGCAGGTGACCCTGTGTCATATCTCGGTCCTGAACGGGGATCAGAGTCAATTGTGTGTCCGCGCCATCTATCCCGTCCGGCAGGTCCCATGGCACGTGGCGCTGGGCGACCGGATCCCCCTGGTCCTGAGTCCGACCTACAAGCGCGTGGTGGAGGGGATGGAAGTTGAACCCATCAGGCGCGGGGATTCGCTGCGCCCCTTAACATCGGCGGAGGAGGCCCTCCTCCTGCCGGCGGATGCCAATTCCGCCTTCCTGGTGCCGATGGTGGTCAAGGAGAAGGTGGTCGGGGTCGTGACGCTGCTCGAGGCCCGGGACTGGGCCAGGAGCCCCTTCACTCCCCGCAAGGTCAATCTGTGCCGGGCTATGGCCAGTGGCGCAGCCATCGCCATTGAAAACGCGCTCCTGTTCGAACAGCGGGAACGGACCCATCTGGCGACCCTGGCGGCCCTGGCCTCGGCCCTGGATGCCAGGGAGCGGGAGACCCAGGCGCACTCCCGCAGGGTCCAGGAATACTCCCTTCGACTGGCCAAGGAGATGGGTGTCCCAGAGGCCGACCGGAGGCACCTCGCCACGGGAGCCCTGCTGCATGACGTGGGGAAGATCGGGGTCCGGGATGCCATCCTCCTGAAGTGCGGGGAACTCAGCGAGGAAGAATGGGCGGAAATGAAGAAGCACCCCTTGATCGGATACCGGATGCTCAAGAGGCTCGACCACCTGCAGGGCGAACGCGCCATCGTCCTTGCCCATCACGAGCGCTGGGATGGCTCGGGCTATCCCCAAGGTTTGGCCGGACGGTCAATTCCCCTACCGGCCCGTATCTTTGCCGTCGCAGATACGATTGATGCCATCACCTCGGATCGTCCGTACCGCAAGCGCAGGGGCTTTCAGGAGGCGCGGGAGGAGATTGCCCGGTGTGCAGGCACCCAGTTCGACCCCGAGGTCGTGGCCGCATTTCTCCGGGTGCCAATCGAGGAGTGGGAGGAAATCCAGTGGCGAGCCACTGGCTCCTAGGTTACGGCGGATTCCAGAAGCGAAGCCATCCTTTTTCCCGCCGATCTTCCCTCCGGCGCTCTCCCAGGCGGCGCTCCTGGGCCAGGGATTCGCTCGGCTTCGAGCGGCGCCGGTCGATGAGTGAGCGGCGCTGTCTTCTTCGCCGCTCCATCCAGGGTTCGCCGGCGAGCATTCGCATCAAACCACCCACGACGGTCTGCATCATGGGGCTCTCACACATCCTTTCCCATCCAACGCCCCATTACTGGCAGCGTCCTCTCCCCCCGCCTTCCCTGGAGTCCCGCGGCTCAGTCTCTCTGCTCCGCTGGCTTCCAGATGCCCCCGTCCAGACTCCTTGCAGGAATTGTCACTGAAATGGTTCTCGATGTCAACGCCGTTCCGAAATTCCCCCGAGGCCGATTGCCCTCGCGCACCAAGTCTTTCTGCCGGGCCAGCTATGGAAGATTGCGGATGGCGTTGCCGTGCTGATCCCAGAACGTGAGGCCGGACGAACCGTCCGCCAGCACCCGGAGCCAGGCCCGGGACTCCCTGGACTCGTCGAATAGGGCCAAGCCGTTCGTCCCATCTGCCTGGACGTTCAGCCATGCCCGGGGGCGGCCGTCCCGGTCATAAAAAAGCAAACCGACCAGCCCATCCTCCTGGACGTTCAGCATCGTGCGGACCTGGCCCGACGGGTCGGAAAGGACCAGACCCGGAGTCCCATCGGTCAGCACCCGCAGCCATGCGCGAGGCACCCCGGCCTGGTCGTAAAAGGCCAGACCCACGGTGCCATTCTCCAGCGCCCTCAACATAGCCCGAACCTGCCCCCGAGCATCGCGCACGAGGAAAGCCTCTGACTCGACCGCCCGTCTATGGAGAATCGTTTGCCCCATCAGCATGACGGCGGCCACCCCGATCACGAGCACGGCGCCCGCCCGCCTCACCACGCGGTTCTCCCGTTCCACCCGTCTCAGCCGCCTCTCCAACGTCCGAAAGGTAATTGTCTGCACGGTCATGGGTTCCCCCCTGCTCTCTCCCCCAGCAGCCCGCTCTCCCCTATCTTCTCCTCTGCCCTCTCACTCCCGGTACGCTAACAACTTCGATCCATCCACAAACCTGTACGATTACACAAGCCCCACGTCTCTCAGCAGGACTGCCGACCTTGAATGCGACTGGGTCTTTCTGAGGGCGGTACACCCGGGAAGCGGCGCCCGGTCCGGCCTCATGTGTGGCTCGGAGGGGGCGCCACGATCCGGGTAGGCGACGCGGCGGGGGATTGGACGGTCTGCTTATGGTACCCCCGGTATGACTGGCGAGCAAACATCACGGTTGGTGGCGGCGGCTGGACTCGAACCAGCGACATAGGGCTTATGAGACCCCCGCTCTGCCGACTGAGCTACGCCGCCAGGATCGCGTCCCGTGTGGTGTGGGACTCGTCTTGTCCGCATGATAGAAAAGCGACCGGAGGGTGTCAAGGTCGGAATGGGCTGCGGATCAAGGCGGGCCGTGAGGACTTCACGGCTTCTGGGACTGCTTCAGCTCCTCCAGTTGCCGCCGGAGCTCGTGGCGCTCCCGCTCGAGGTCCTTGGGCTCATAGTACTTTGGATCATACGTCCGCATGGCCTCGATCAGCCACACGAGCCCGTACGCGGCGATGGCGAGCACGGCGGCACCGAGAAGAAGGATCAGCCCGCGGCGAAGCCCCGTACGGACCTGGAGTCGTCGCAGCGGCCTGGAGAACGTGCCCCGCTCATCCGCGGCGTCCATGAACCGGACCCCGTGCAGGAAGCCGGATTCTCCCTGAGAGCGCGCCCACCGCACGATGCCCGTCCGGGGTGGGCCGTCATTCAGCGCCACGCTCACCTGGCTGTCTTCTTCCAGCGCGATGGGAAGCTGCAGGCGGACTCCCGCGAGGCTGGCATTCACCGCCACCCCTTTGAGGACGACACTGGATCGGCCTGGCGGGGTGACGGTAACGGCCGCATTTTCATAGATCGGCCAGCGGGAGGCACCAGATCGTCCTGGGGACAAGGTCCCTTCAAGTCCGTATCCTCGACGCCTTGGGCCTCTCAGGACCAGTCGGTAGAAGCGCTTTCGACATTGGCAACAACGGAAGGGGAATACCTGCAGCCAGGTGAGGAGGCGACGTTCCACGAATCCCTGGCGGTGGGATGGGCGGATATCACGCCCCTGGCAGCCGGGACAGGTCACCATATTCGAAGATCTCTTCCCTGGAGACACTACGCCCCTGCCCGGAAACCGGGCAAAACACCCCTCTCGAGTACCCTAGCAAGTTTACTGCCATAATCTATTGGAAATATACCGCTTCAGAAAAGGGGAGAATCTATTTGAATATTGGAACCTCGGAGCCGACTCCACTCGCCCTCCCCCCCTCTAGAACCTTCCAGGCTACGGCAACATCCTGGATAGCCAGCCCATTGGATTTGAAGAGCGTGACTTCCTCGGCCCGCTCCCTTCCAGGCGCATTCCCACAGATCACCGCCCCTAATTCATGCATCCGCTCCCAGCGGGTGACCCCCCGGATCACCGGATCGATCAAGTCGCCGGATTCGATCCGGGCATCCTCGAGCTGGTCCACGACGATCCGGTCGGCTCGACGGATCGTCTCGTCGTCCACCTCGCGCTTCTGAGCCATGTTCGATCCCGCCACGTTGAGGTGCTGCCCAGGCTCGATCAGACGGCCGTCAAACAACGGCTCTCGCGATGACGTGATGGTGATGACGATGTCGGCCCCTTTCACCACGTCAACAGGTGCTTCGACCGGCCGGACCACGCACTCCAAAAGCCTTTCCATGTCTGCGCAGAAGCGCTCGCGACGCTCCGGGTCCCGGCTGTAGGCCCGAACCTCTCGGATCGGCCGCACGGCGCACACGGCCTGGAGCTGGGTCCCGGCCTGGCGGCCTGTGCCGAAGATCCCGACGATGCTGGAGTCGGGCCGGGCCAGGTACTTGGTGGCCACGCCGCTGGCGGCTCCGGTGCGGATCTGACCCAGGCGATCCGCCTCGATGATCCCAAGAAGCTCCCCGGTCTCAGTACTGAACAGGAGGACGACGAATCGGACCTTTCCCGCCACAGCGCTGTACGCCTTCAGGCCCATGACACCCCAGGCCGGCATCCCGCCCGCCATGATGTGCAACACCCCGCGCGGGACGAAGACCCGCCGCCGCGGTTGGTTCGGGGCTAGGCCCTCGCCGTGCTGCCGAAGGACCTCTTCCACCGCCTCCAGGGCCGTAGGCATGTCCAGCAGGCGCTCAACATCAGATTCCCGGAGCAGCAGCGCCACAATCTTCTCCTCCGCTATCCTTCTCTCCGGCCCGCCGTTGGCTTGAAATCCGCAGGAATCGGCACGTGCGCGCCCAGGGCGCCCTTGCCCCGAAAATTGCCCTGAACGTTACCATGCCTCAGACGGACCGCACAAGGGGAAGCTTCGGGCGGTGGGCAGAATCTGGTCGGCCGGTAGTGGAGGGTGGAGGACCTTTGCCTCGTTGACGGTGCGGAGGCACCTGAATGTGCGCGCCTACACGCGGGAGGACCCGGCCGAGATTGGACAGTCCATGCAGCGGCTGGCCGGCGGATTCCCGCGTCTGAAGCCGCGATTCGGGCGGAAAGCCAGGTTGGTCCATTCGGTCGCCTACCGGGGGGATGATCGCCCCGGGAAGGACCCACGATGGGGTCACCGGACAACGGCCGGGTCAACGTTGCCTCGTTGGGCGGTCGCGTGGACCCGACGCCGCAGCAAGCTGGATCCCGGTGATACGAAGGCCCCGGTCGGGTTCAGGTCGGGGCCTGTCTTGCTTGTCGCCGACTGCCCGGACCACCCCCCTCCAGGATGGCTTGCATGCTATAGTGCCACCACCAGGCTATCCGTCCAGAAACCGACACTCGCCCCGGACAGCTCCGACGCCTCGAGACGGGGCGTCAGTGCGGCGACACGCCGGATTACTCGGAGGTCGTCAGCTTCAGCGTCACCCGGCGCTTTTTCTCCTTGGGTATTTCGGCGTCGAGATTCGGGCCCAAGCCGACGGCATGGATCCGCCACAGCTCCACCCCATTCTCGACGAGGAAGCGCCGCACCGTCTCAACCCTGCGCTGGCTGAGCTGAATGTTATACTCCCGCGGACCGATCGGATCCGTGTACCCCAGAAGCTCCACGGCGAGTTTGTCGTTCCCCTTCAGCTCATTGACCAGCGTCCTAAGGGAGGTCTGAGCCGCGTCGGAGAGGTTCCAGCGGCCGAAGCCGAACAGGACCTCGAAGCTTTCTGCGTAAGACCGGGCGAATCGGGTTGTCCACAGGCGTGTGAGGCGGCTGTGGACCTCATCAGATTTGCTCACGGCCGTGTCCGCACGCTCCCGAGCCACCTTGGCGACCTCCCCTATCTCTCCGATGGAGGTCTGCAGAGCCTTCACCTCGGAGCCCATTCCCTGGATGCGCCGGCCCTCCTCCCCCACTCTTCCCTCGAGCGCAACGAAGCGCTGGTCAATCTGGGCCTCCTTCGTTCCAAGGGTCTCCTGGACCCATTCCTTCGTGGCGCACCCGACGATCAGAGACAACAACAGCGGAAGCACGATTCCCATCCGAAGAAAGGTCCCCATGTCCTCCTCCTTTCCCCTACGCAGCCACACCCTGCACTGAACGGAGGCTCGTTCCGATATCCCAGATCACCCCTGTGCAGCGCGGCCCATCTCACACTTTTCATCCAAGATGGCGCCTTCGACCGCTTGGGATCTGTCAGCATGACTGGCCGTCCCGGTCAGGACCCTCCTTCCTCCCCTGTCCTCGGATCACTGCTGTGTAAAGCTCGGATGTTTGGACGGATAGGCTGGCAACGTCGGCAAAGTCTATGCCAGCCCGGGATGCGTGGCGACGGACCGCAACCTGGACAAGTTTCATCGGAGGTTACGAGCAGTGTGCAGGGGCAGGATAGTTCGCGCACGGAGGGTCGGATGCCTGAGGAGGATGGAAATATTACAGGGGAAGGCGGAAGAAAGGGCAGTCCACTCGCCGCCCAGACGCTGACCTTCTGGGCATCAAGGCCGAAACGGACACGCCCGAATCAGTCGCCGGGGGGACCAGGAAAACACCGCCTGGGCATTGGGATAGAGACAATCGCCGGATTCGGCAGGCTTGCCGGAGCCCTTGGACAACCGTGGAGCAGACAAAATGTCCGCTAGCCCATCAACCTGCCTTCGGTTGCGCCTGAATTAGGTTCGCCCCTCCGGCCGCGCGCGCGCTGCCTCTAGCTTCTCCGGCGAGCCGATGTCCTGCCAATAGCTCCCGTCGGCCCGATAGGCGACGATCCGTTCCCCCTCTCCCGCGAGCCGCAGGTAGGTCTTGGTGATCGGAAAGACTCCCGTTTCAGTCATCTTGGGAAAGATACTGGGATCAATCACATGAATCCCGGTGAACGCGAGTCGTTCGAAGTCGTCCCGTGGGCCCGCCACCCACTCCACACCCTCCGGTGACTCCCGCCCGCACAGCCGCCCATGGCGGTCAAACAGGAGCTGACGTGACCCTTGCCGACGCTGGACCGCGAGCGTCGCCAGCGCGCCGGCTTGGCGCTGGAGCTGCAGGAGCCCCCCCAGGTCGATGTCGCTCAGGACGTCCACATTGTGGAGGAAGAACGGCCGGCCATCGTCAAAGAACCAGGCTGCGTTCTTCAGCCCCCCACCGGTGTCCAGCAACTCCACCTCGCGCGTAAACTCGATACGGAGCCCGAAGTTGCCCTTGGAGGCCAGGAACTCGACGATGCGGTCGCCCAGGTGGAAGAGATTCACGACAAGCTCGGTGACCCCGGCCGCCGTAAGCCGCCGGATCACTTTCTCGATCATCGGCACCCCGCCAACGTCGAGCAAGGCCTTCGGAGCCGCGTCGGTCAGCGGCATGAGGCGCCTCCCGACGCCGGCCGCGAGGATCATCGCTTTCATTCCTTATCTCCCTCTCCCTTGTTGAGGGTGAGGGTTACGCTCTCCTGGGCCAGGTGACGCACCTCGACATACACCTGGAACTTCTCCCGCAGGTGCCTGGCGAGCCGCTCGGCGCAGTACACCGACCGGTGCTGGCCGCCGGTGCAGCCGAACGCCACGAGGAGGTCGGTGAAGTTGCGCTGCTGGTAGTTCTCGACGGTTCCGTCGATCACCCCGAAGACGTGGCCGATGAAGTTGCCCACGGCGGGCTCGTTCTCAAGAAACGCGATGACGGGTTCGTCGCGACCCGTCAGCTTCGCATACTGCTCGAACCTGCCGGGATTGGGCAGCGCCCGGCAGTCGAACACGTAGCCGCCGCCGTGTCCCTTCTCGTCCGTTGGCAGGCCGTCCATGTACGAGAAGCTCTGGATCCGGACCGTGAGCTTGAGGGAGGCGGTGCCGAACTGCCGCAGGGACGAGGACGCGATCAGGCGGCGCCATACCTGTGTCAGCTCGGGCAGCTCGATGGGAAGTTCGGCCGTCCGCAGCAGGACCTCCAGGTTTCGGATCGCGTATGGGATGCTGGCCAGGAAGTGGTGCTTCCGCTCGTAGAAGCCCCGCAGGCCGTAGGCGCCCATGGCTTGCATGATTCGAATGTAGACGAAGCCGGGATAGTAGGCCAGAAACGTCTTGCGGTCGATCGGCTCGAGCCTCTCGGCGGCTTCGAGGTATCGCTCGAGGAGCTCGTCGCGCACCTCGAACGGCAGGTCGGCCTTGGCATCGAACAGCAGGGAAGCGACGTCATACTGCAGGGCCCCGCGCCGCCCGCCCTGGTAATCGATAAAGAACGGCCTCCCGTCCCGGATCATGATGTTGCGGGACTGAAAGTCCCGGTAGAGGAAGAAGCGCCGCTCCGCATCCAACAAGAACTCCGTGAACCGTTCGAAGTCGTCCTCAAGCGCCTGTTCGCTGAAGGGGATCTTCGCCAGCCGAAGGAAGTAGTATTTGAAGTAGTTGAGGTCCCAGAGCATTGACTGTTTGTCGAAGCTGGACCGCGGGTAGCACACGTCGTAGTTCAGTGTCCGGCCGGCCTCAATCTGAAACCGAGGCAGCGACTCGATGACTGTACGGTACAGGGCGAGGGTCTCGCTCGACAGACCACCTTCGGCGCGATTCGCCGAGAGGAGCTGGAAAAGCGTCGTATCGCCCAGATCCTCTTCCAGGTACATCCCTCGGTCGAGATCCACGGCGTAAATCTGCGGGACCGGCAGGCCGCAGGTGCGGAAGTGGCGGGAGAACTCGAGGAACGCGCGGTTCTCCAGGACGTCCGGATTAACGACGCCAATCGCCGTCCGGGAGGCCGCCGACAAGCGAAAGAGCTTCCGATCCGAGGCGTCGCCCTTGAGGGACACAACCCTTTCGACCGGCTCTCCGAACCGGGTCTCAAACAGAGCCGTGAGCGGTTGCTCGAGCATCGTAGGGTTCACGCCTGAGCTACGAGGCCTTCTAGCGATTGGCGAGAACCGAGAATCCTTTCCCACCCATGAGGCGTTCGTCTGCGGTGACCAAGGTCAGGTGGAGAAGCCGGGCTGTGGCCGCAATCAGCCTGTCAGCCGGGTCCCCGTGATTAAGGCGGACATGCTGCGTTTCAAGCGCGACCTCATGGGTGATTGGGGCTTCCTTGAGCGGAGCCTTCCTCATGGCTTCTTGGATCCAATCGGTAACCGGTTTGTCGAGGAAAACCCGTTTCCTCTCGACGAGCATCACGAGTTCCCACGTGCTAATCGGCGAGAGCCACAGCTCGTTCTCCTTGCTCATGAGGGCTTTCGCGACGCGGCGTGCCAAGTTTTCGGGGGCCAGCAAGCTCCAGAGCCAGATGTGCGTGTCGAGGAGGAGTTTCACGAACGCATGGCCTCCCATTCCCGCTGGTCCACGACAGGAGAAATGATATCGCCCTTGATCCGCCCGCTCGATTTCATGACTCCCAGCCAGTCCTCCGGCCGGGGAAGTGCGGAAGGCGGAACAACCTCCGCGACGGGTTCGCCAAAGCGCGTAACGAGGATGGGTTTCCGCGTCCGCCGCACCCGTTCGAGGACCGCCAGACAGGTCGCCTTGAATTTCGAGATGGCAATCTCTTCCATTCCGATGCACCTCCTTACGGGGTGCAAAATACCATAGTCAAAGACCATGGTCAAATACTTTCTCCGCCTAGAATGGACGGTCGGACTGGCTCGGTGAGCCCGACTGAAACGCCCGGGAACCCCAGGGGACTCCGCAAGAACAGGATCGGCAACAGAAAGACTCAAAACACGAAAGCCCTGACCACCGTCTGGCCAGGGCCCGCGAGAAGTTCATGTGGTTGCGGGGGCTGGATTTGAACCAGCGACCTTTGGGTTATGAGCCCAACGAGCTACCGGACTGCTCCACCCCGCGACAGAATACTACGCGGGCGCCTCCCGGGTGTCAAGGTCTTTCTCCGGTCAAAGACACTAACCGCCAAGACGCCAAGGTCGCCAAGCATACGAGGAGGCCGGTCCAGGCGTTCTTTGCGTCTGGGGGATTCAGGGCTTTTCCTTTTCCACGCGGAGCATGCCGCAGGCGGCGGAGATGTCCCAGCCACGGCTCTTCCTGATGGTGGCGGTAAGTCCTGCGTCATGCAAAATCTGTTGAAACGCCTCCACCTGCTTGCGTGGGGAAGGCCGATCCGGCAGGTCAGGCGCAGCATTGAAGGGGATCAGATTGATCTTGCAGCGGATCCCCCGCAGGAGACTCACCAGGCGTTTCGCATCCTGCTGCGAATCGTTCACCCGATCGAGCATCACGTACTCAACGGTCAGCCGCCGCCGGTTCGGCAATGGGTAGCCGCGGCAGGCCTGCAGCAATTCGCTGATGGGCCAGCGCTTATTGATGGGCATGATCTGGTCGCGCACCTCATCGGTCGTGGCGCTGAGTGAGACGGCCAGGTTGACATTCAGGCCCGATGCCGCCAGCTCCCGAATGCCCGGCACGTGTCCCGCCGTGGACAGGGTGACCCGTCGCGGTGAGAAGCTGGCGCCGTGGTCGTTGCACAAAATACGGAGCGCGCGCTCAACCTGGGGAAAGTTCAGGAGGGGCTCTCCCATCCCCATGAGAACAATGTTGGAAATCCGCTCGCCCCGCTCCAGGCTGTCCTGCAAGGCCAGGATCTGCCCGACGATCTCGGCCGCCCTCAGGTTCCGGCGGAGGGCCATCAGGCCCGTGAGGCAGAACCGGCAGGCCAGGGGGCATCCCACCTGGGTCGAGATGCAGGCGGTCAGGCGATCGTCATCGGGGATCAGGACGCATTCGATCTCCTCCCCATCCACCAACCGGAGCAGATACTTCCGGGTCCCATCTACGGAGCGTTGAAGTTGTGCGACAACCGGTCGGCTCACCCGGGCGCGGCTGGCCAGGGCGGCACGAAGGGCTTGCGATAGGTTGGTCATGGCCTCCATGTCCAGGACGCGTCGCGCGTGCACCCAGTGAAAGACCTGCCGAGCCCGGTACCGGGGCTGGCCCAACTCTCTCATGAGGGCCTCGACCTCGCCGGGCAGACAGCCCACCAGATCGACTCCGGAATCGGTCATCGCCTTGCCCCCAGGCATGTCCGGATCGCGCCCACCTCATCCACGGCCGCGGCAGGAACCTTCAGGCCGAGAATGCCGTCTCGCAAGGTCTCCCCCTCGTCAATGTATGGGATCCCCCACAACACCATCGCCTTGATCGCGCAGCTCATCTCCAGCCCGGTCACATCCACCCGTCGATCAATGACGGTCAACAGGTGCAGCTCGATGTAGGCCTTGGCTTCCTCCAGGCTGCGGGCGCATCCCACCACGAGGGCGGGCCTGGCGGGTTCCAGGCGAATTCGCTTCTCAGTGAAAATCATGCCCGGATCCCCGAAGTACGAGGCATTGTGCAACTCGAATCCCGTGACGTAGACCCACTCGACCATCGGCACCTGGCGCGCCAGGGCCGCTCGTGCCGGATCCTCCCAGCGGCAGGCGTACTCCACGCGGAACGCCCATACCGGAAGGTGCAGGACGGTGCGTTCTGCCGCAAGGGCCGGACGCGCGATCGAGGCGCGTCGCTCGATGAACCTTCCATCCACCACCTCATGCGGCACGTGGCAGGCAGCGCACCAGAACACGACGTCCTGTTGCAGGCCCCGGAGGGGCTCGCCGCATCGTGGACAGCGAAGCGCCAGAGCCGTGGGACCGCTCATCTATCCCTGTTCCGTGGATCCTGGCCACCTACCCAGGAACCATTTTGCCATGCCAGCCCGGATCCCCTCAATCCCTCCGGGCACACCACCGGCGCCTGGGAGAGACTCGGTCCTTGATCCGTCCAGGCACATCTCGCCCCCGCGGCGAAAGGTCGTCCAGCCCACCCACGCGAGGGTGAGGGCGACGGCTCCGCCCACCGTCAGGCCCAGCGCCGTACCCAGCGTCCCGACAACCAGGCCGGACGTCCCGCCGGCATCCAGGCCCGCCCGCCAGAGCAGGCGTGCCGGCCGACCGAAACACAGCGCCGCCACAGCCAAGGCGGCCGCCGCCACCGCAGCCGCGCGTCGAATCTCCACCGGCGACCGCGCAGCCAGGATGGATCCTGTCACCCCGTCCACGGCGATCTCGTACGGACGGCCCGCATGGCGATATCGCGCCTGCCACACCGGGTAATACAGGATCTTCAGCCGCTGTTCCACCACCCCCGTCCGATCTCCCCGGACCCTGATGCGTCGCTGTGAGTCCTCGGCGAAGCGACCCGGTGCCTTCGTCGGTGCGAACACGACGGCGCGGCTTTGCACCGCCACGGGGTCATAGGGCTCCAGCAGCACGGGAGAGGCTCCGTGGCGCAACTCCTCCAGGCGAATGTGCCCTACCCCCAACTCAGGCAGGTCACAGGCCGGCCGGATCCGGACGAATTGCTGCTGGATAACCCGGGTGTCCTCCCTCGCCGTTGGGGGCTGCATAAGCCAGCGTTGAAACTCCTGGCCGTCCGCCTCGGTCTCCATGACCGGGACACGTGGCCTCACCGTCTCACGCAGGAAAAAGGTTCCCAGGCGGGTTCCCGTGAACTCGTAGAAGGGGATGTAACAGAGAGAGAGGTCCTGGATCCGCCCTCGCCGACGGACAGCGTGCGGCAGCGCCGGCCGTCTCAGAAATTGCTGGGCAATGTCCCGAGCCGCCTCCCGAGGCACGCGAAGAGAGACCACGTATCGCGGGACTGCGTCCGGGACGAGGACCAGGCTCTCCGCGCCGCAATAACGGCATGACACGACCCGCTGCCCTTCCGCCAGGGACAGGGTGCCACCACAGGAGGGGCAACCGAGGTGGATCAGGGCCATCGAGACCTCAAGCTCTGGAACTATTCAGGATTCAAAAGCGTTCGGTGGTACGGTGGTTGGGTTGTTCTTGTGCGAAACGAACGACCGAACCACCGAACCCTCGAACGACCGAACGCTCTTGGCAGACGTGTCACCGCGGACCTGCTTGCGCGCCACCGACGATTATCCAGTACAGTGCCAAGGCGGTCAGGGCGACCACGACCGCGGCCAGCCACGCCGTTGGGATTACGAGCGCTTCCACAAACATGCCCAGGAAACCCAGGATCGTTAGAGCAAGGCCGCGATGGTCGCCAGGAACCGCGTGAGCGGCCGGTACCCGATCCGGGTACACACGCCCGGAGCAGGCATCCAGGCGGATCCGTACCGGGTCCCCGCCGATCAGAGCCTGCACCTCGTAAAATGGAACGTGGACAAGGTCGCCAGGAGCCAAGGACGCCGCTGTGTCGCCGAAGGCTCGCTGGCGCGCCGCGGCCTCCGCCACGCTCGCTTCGATCAACTGGGCAGTCCCAACCATGGCCGGGTCGAAGATCACCTGTTCAGCCACGGGAAGGGCCACGTCTCCCCAGCGTGGATCCAGCACGGGCCAGGCAGGAATCAGCCGCACGCCACCCGGAACGGCATACCGCCAAAACGGGTAGAAGACCAGGTGTGGAGGAGAAACATTGGACGGTGGAGGAAGCCCCTGCCCGTCGCACCACCGACGCAGGAGGGGAAGGGTATCGGCTGCCCCATACCGGACCCGGCAGAGACGATGTGGCCGGGTTCCCGTGAGATCCAGAACCAGGCTCGTCCCACAGAAGGCGCAGGGGACGAATCCGGAGGTCTCCTGGAGCTGAATCTCACCGCCGCATTGGGGGCAGGGAAGCTTCACGACGTGGGCGGAGAGATACCCTCACCGCAGTTCGTGCAAAACTTCGTGCCTGGCGGCACCACGGTGCTACAACGGGCGCAGGCAAGTGTCGCCCGGACGTTCCGGCCGCAGGCGGGACAGAAGTTCGCCTGGGCGGTGACATTCTTTCCGCAGTGCGGGCACTTGTTGGCCACGACCATCTGGTGCCCGCACGAGGGGCAAAACCGCGCCGTGAGCGGTACGTCCCCGTAGCACTCCGGACAGTTGACAGCCCCCCGCTCCTGGATGCGCTGGGGATCCGCGTCTTCTGGGCGCAGGGTACGGTAGACCATCCCGGGCAGCATGAAGCCCAGCCCTACTCCGACACCGGTGCCAAGCCCGGCGCCCAGCCCACCGGCGGCCTCTCCCCCTGCCGCGCCGATCCCGGACGCGGCGTCGCCCAGGGCCTTGGCGGCCTTGAATTTCATGAAGTCGTCCAGGTTGCCGACGGCGGCCATGCTCGACCGTTCGTCGATCATCCGCTGCACCTCGGGGGGCGGCGTGATGGCATTGATGAATAAGTCGATCAAATCCAGTCCGTAGCGCCGAAAATCGTCCTGCAGCCGGGTCTTCACCGCCACGCCGATCTCATCGTACTGCTTGGGGAGCTGGAGGATCGTGTCCAGATGCTCCCCCAAAAAATCGTTGAGGCGGGACACGATCACCTCGCGGAGGTACCCTTCCACCTGCTCCGAAATGTACGCCCCTTGCGTCCCCACCAGGCTATTGACGAAGAGGAGGGGCTGTGTGACTCGCGTCGTGAAGATCCCGAAGGCCCGCAGGCGAACCAAACCCAGTTCCTTGTCTTTGAAGGCGACGGGCTCCTTCGTCCCCCACTTGAGGTCGGTGAATACCTTGAGATTGACGAAGTACACCTCGGCCCGAAAGGGGCTGGTGAATCCCCAGGGCAGGCTGAGGACCTTGGTCAAGATGGGCAGGTTCAGGGTGGAGAGGGTGTGCCGCCCCGGCCCGAACACGTCCAGGCCTTTGCCGTCGCGGAAGAAGACCGCCGCCTGGCTTTCTCTGACGATGAGCTGGGCGCCCAGCTTGATGTCCGCGGATCCCTCCTCCGGGATGCGGTGGACGAACTGCCGGCCATCCGGGTCAAGCCACTCGATGACCTCCATGAAAATGGGCATGTCGCCTCCCGTCATCCTGACAGGCTACGTACCACCCTCTCCCGATCCGCCAGGCGATTCTCGAAATCCTGAAGCGCGGCTTGGGCGGCCTGCAGCGCCTGCGGGAAGGCCGCCTCATCGGTTGCGGCCTCGGCCAGGGTCATGAGGGGCTGCCGCAGCCGGGGAACCGCCTCCATCAGATCGAGATCGAAGCGGTGCAGAGCGGCCAGCTCTGTCTCCCGGATCTTGTGGAGATCGAACACCCCGGCAAAGCCGTAGCTGGCATACCGGATCCGGTCCGCCAGGATACTCACCCGGCGCGCGACCCCGTCAACGGCCGGCAGCCGATCCAGGCGCCGGGCCTCGGTGAGCCGGCGCGCCGCTCGTTCCAGAATCCGGCTCAGGTCGCCCAGCAGATCGGCCAGGTGCGCCCGCACCTGCTTGTCCGTCTCCCGCAGTCCTTCCCGGTCCTGATACCGCGCGACCCCCGGGATGGCGCGGGCCAGGCGCTCGAGCCGCTCTGCCCAGTCACTGCCATCCCGAGAACCGATAGGTGTCATGGCAACATCCCGTCTCAAGTAAGTCTCTGGCGGAACAACCGGCCAACCCATTGGTCGGTTTTGCGTTGTCCGTTGTCGGTGTTGGATTGATTAGCCCCGATCCGAAATTCCAACGAGGCCCAATGCCCGGCACAGACGCTGGCAGAGCGTCGACGAGGGGAAGCGCCGGGCAGCATGCATCGCCCCTATAGGGGCCTATGGGAATTTCCCTGGACGGGACCACAGACCGAGGCAGTCTGGTGATCATACTGTCGCCAATTTTTCGGATCGGGGTTAGTTCAAGTCCCGCAGATGTCGCCGAGCCACCTCAGCCTCGGGACCGGTCGGGCTGAGGGTGAGGCTTCGGCGGAAACTCTCGCGCGCCTCGTTCCGCCGACCCTCCCGGAGAAGCGCAACCCCCAACTCCGTATGGAAGACGGCGACGGTCCCATCCAGCTTGATGGCCTGTTCCAGCTCTTCCCGCGCCTCGACATTCTTCCCCTGGGCCAGGAGGGTCCGACCCAGGAAGAAGTGGCCATCCGGGGATTGCGGGATAACGTCCAGCAATTTGCGGAACTCCTGTGCTGCCAGATCGTATTGCCCCCGAAAATAGTAAATGTTTCCCAGGTTCATGTACGCGCGCTCTGGATTGATATACTGTGGATTCGCCAGGGCTCTACGGAAGGCCTCGATGGCCTGATCCCACTGCTGTTTCTGAACGTAGGCGGCTCCCATGTCGTTCCAGGCATCCGACATGCGGGGGTCGATCTCCGTGGCGCGACGGAGGGACACGATGGCTTCATCAAACTGCCGGTTGCGAAGGTAGGCATTGCCCAGTGCATAATGATGGCGGGCAAGCCGCGGATTCTCCTGCACCGCAAGCCGGAGCTCGCTGAGCGCCTTGGGGAGATTGTTCTCCGCCAGGGCACCTAGCCCGATGTCATAATGGGCCTGCGCCGAATCCTCCCGGGCGAGTTCGGCCTCGGGGCCAGCACACGCGGCCAGCAGCAGCACCACAGCACCCAGAACACCCACCCTCCCCAACGCTGTCATGCGATCCTCCACCCCATCCGAGGCTCCCTCCCTAGCGGCGCAGAACGCCGTCCCTGCCGCCTTGACGTGCGCGGCCGCCTCTCACGAGTCGCTGCCTCCGGACCCGTCGCGCCTCACCTGGTACCTACGGACCGCCTCGGCGTGCTGCGCGAGCGTCCGCGAAAAGAAGTGCGAGCCGTCATTCTTGGCCACGAAGTAAAGGTAGTTCACCCGCGCGGGATTCAGCGCCGCTTGGATCGACGCCAGGCCAGGATTCGAAATCGGTCCCGGGGGCAACCCGGCCTTCAGGTAGGTGTTGTAGGGCGTCTTGCGCTTGAGGTCCAGCGGTGTGATCCTTCGCCGTGGCCCGGGAACGCCATAGACCGCCGTGGGGTCCGACTGGAGCGGCATGTTGCGCCTGAGGCGGTTGTAAAACACCGCCGCCACCAGTGGCCGTTCGCTATCCAGCGTGGCCTCTTTCTCGATCAGGGAGGCCAACGTCACCACCGAGTGAGAGTCCAGGCCTACCCGCCGGGCTTGCGCGTCCAGATCCGTTGGCACCGCCTGGCGGAAACGGGTCACCATGATCCGGAGGATTTCCTCCTCCCCCATTCCGCGGGTGAGACGGTAGGTGTCGGGAAACAGGTAGCCCTCCAGCGTGTTGCCTGGCACTCCCAGTTCCTCCGCGAATCGGGTGTCCATCACCAGCACCATGAAGCGGTCGGTATCCACCAACTGCTCGCCTGCCAGGAGCCGGGCGATATCGAGGGCCGTGAACCCCTCGGGGATGGTGATCTGGTGGGTAACCACTCGGCCCGCCTCGAGTTTCTGCAGGATTTCGCGCAGCGACATGCCATGGGTGAACTCGTACTCCCCGGCCTTGAGGCGCGTGGGGGACCCTTGCAGGTAGGCCATTCCCAGGAAGGCCCAACGACTTCGGATGACGCCGGCCTCCCAGAGAGTCTGGGCGATCTCCTGAACGCCGGTCTTCGGCTTGATGTAGACGATCTTCGGGGCGCCCGGCCCGACGCCGGAGTAGCGGGTGGGGTCGGATTGGAGATACGCACGGACGCCGATTGCGGTAAGCGCCACAGCCAGGATGAGGGCGCTTAGCCCGCGGAAGTGGGCGGAGAGGCTCGTCGCCATCCGCTAGGAGTCTCCTCGATCCCCTACGGCACGTTGATGATCCAGAAATCCCTGGAGGATCATCGTCGCCGCCACCTGGTCCACCACCGCCCGCCGCGCTCGGCGCCGCACACCCGCGCCGACCAGCGTCCGTTCGGCCGCCAAGGTGGTGAGCCGCTCGTCCCACAAGTGGACGGGGACGTGCAACCGATCATGCAGGACTTGGGCAAAGGCCCGAGCCGCCTCGGCCGATGGGCCGAGACTCCCATCCATGTTCCTGGGAAGGCCTACGACAATCGCCTCGATGTTCAGGCTGCGGAGATAGGTCCCGATCGCCTCGACATCCTGCGCCTCGCCGACCCTGGGCAGACTGGCCAGGCCTTGGGCGATCAGCCCGAGCTCATCGCTCACCGCCAGGCCCAGCGTGGTCCGACCCCAGTCCACGGCAAGAATTCTCGGCATTGCTCCGCGCTGTCCCCCGGATGACTCGCTCGCTTCCGACTTGACTTTAGATCCTCATCGCGCCAGAGTCCGGGCCCGATGGGAACCGGCGCACCCCTTCGTCAGATTCCGTCCCGGGCTCCGCAAGGGATGGCTGCGCGCCTCCGCGCCATGTACCAGGTCCTTCTCGAGGCGCTGGGACCTCAGGGGTGGTGGCCGGGCCGGACGCGCTTCGAGGTGATCGTCGGGGCCATCCTGACCCAGAATACCTCTTGGGCAAACGTCGCCAGGGCCATCCAGAATCTTCGGAGGGCGCGCGCGCTAACTCCCCAGGCCCTGGCAGCAATCCCCCCGGCCCGGCTGGCGCGCCTGATCCGCTCGTCGGGGTATTATAACGTCAAAGCTGGACGCGTCAAACGCTTCCTGGGCTTCCTCCGGGACCAATACGGTCTGAACCTCTCCCGGATGCTTGCCCGCCCGCCCTCGAGCTTGCGCCGGGAGCTCCTTGCGGTTCCAGGAATCGGGCCGGAGACCGCGGACTCCATCCTGCTCTATGCAGGCGGGATGCCCATCTTCGTCGTGGACGCCTACACCCGTCGCATCCTCAGCCGCCATGGCCTGGTCCCGCCAGATGCAAGCTACGACGAGATGCAGGCCCTCTTCATGGGTGCCCTCCCGCCGAACGCCGCGCTCTATAATGAGTACCATGCGCTGCTGGTCGCGGTGGGCAAGGAGTATTGCCGCCCCGTCCCCCGTTGTGCCGAGTGCCCGTTGCGCCGGGATCTGGAACAGCACCGTCCGGCCACCGCCCGGCGGTTCCTGCGACGCAAGAAGACGAATTGAACCGCCGGTACCCACGGCATCGCCGTTGGTGCGCCAAGAGCGCCAAGATGATTCTCTGTATTCAACCCCAGGCACCAACCTCATCAAACACGAAAGCCGGGAACTGCCGTCCCGGCCCCTTTGTGCCATCCCTTCTCGCTCACACCCTCAGGCGCTGTCCCCGTGTCTCCCGCTCTCCTTGCCTCCCAGTCGGTTCACATCCTACTCCTTCTGCCTCGACCAGAGCAGGTTGTAGCCGTTCACGAAGGCGTTCACCGAGGCCACGATGATATCCGGCGAGGTGCCCGTGGCCACCACCCGGTTGCTCTTGGTGTCCTTCATGATGATCGTAGTCTCCACAGAGGCGTCCGTCCCCGGCGAGTTGATCTCGACCTGGTAGTCCACCAGATCGAAGAAGAGCTTCCCCCGTTTCTCGGCCGCGCTCTTCAAGGCATTCACCACGGCATCCACGGGACCCACTCCGGACGCGTTCGACGTCACGCGTTCCCCGTCAAAGGTGATCCAGACCTTGGCCTCGGCCTTGCCCTTGAGCGAGGTGGTGACCTGGAAGTCCTCCACCTGCAGGATGGGCGGGTGCTCCGAACTTGCCTTCAGCACGTTCTCCACGATGTACTGCAGATCGGCCTTGGTAATGCCCTTCCCCTTCCGGACGAAGTCACCCACCAGGGCCGCCACCCGGTGGGCGTAGTCGGCCGTCAGCTTCACGCCGAACTCCTCGCGCACCGTCTGGCTCACCTTCTGCTGGGTGGGAACCTGGCTGAACAGGCCGCGGCCGCCGTCCTTGGCCGCGGCGGCGCGGATCTCGTACAGCCGGAGCTTGAGGAACTTGTCCACCTCGGCGACCGTCGGCTCGATGGTGGCCGGGGAGGGCAGGACGCGCAAGGCGGCCTTGGGGTCCTTCAGCCCGTTGCCCGTGGCCAGGCAGACGACCACCTCGTCCGGGCGGATCCGGCCCGTGGTCAAGAGGGGCGCGAGCGTGGCGATGGGAATGGCCCCGGCCGGCTCGACGAAGATGCTCTCCAGGTGGGCCAGGTGCTGCTGGCCCTCCAGGATCTCGGCATCCGTCACGATGACGCCGCAGCCGCCCGACTCCCGCATGGCGGCCAGGGCCTTCAGACCGTCCACCGGGTCGCCGGCCGCCACCGCCGTGCAGACCGTGAACGGCTTCTCCACGGCGCCCACCTGCTCCGCCCCCTGCTGGAAGGCGGCCACGATGGGGGCGCATCCGTCCGGCTGGACCCCGATCATCCGGGGCAACCGCTCGATGAATCCCAGCTCGTAGAATTCCTTGAAGCCCTTCCACAGGGCCGCCATGTTGGTCCCGCAGCCCATGGGCACGATGACGGCGGCCGGCGCCTGCCAATCCAGTTGCTCGATGATCTCGAAGGCCTGCGATTTCTGCCCCTCGACCCGGAAGGCGTAATCCCCTGCCAGGTAGAAGCCGTGCCGCTCGCTGACCTCCTCCGCGAGGCGGGCGGCATCGGTGTAGGTCCCTCGAACCTGAATGAGTCGCGCGCCGTACGACAAGGCCTGCGCCATCTTGCCGATGGCGGTGCCCTCCGGCACCAGGACGTAGCACGGCAGGCCGGCGATGGACGCATAGGCGGCCACGGAGGCGGCCATGTTCCCGGTCGAGGCCACGCAGACCGCCTGGGCCCCCTGCTCCTTGGCCTTGGTGAGTTCCACCAGGCTCCCGCGGTCCTTGAAGACCCCGGTCGGGTTGGCCCCCTCGTTTTTGATGTACAGGTGGCGGACGCCCGCCCGCTCCGACAGCCGGGTGCAGCGGTACAAGGGGGTCCCGCCCTCGTTCATCGAGACCACGAGGTCCAGGTTGAGCAGGGGGTAGAAATCAAGGTATTTCAGGGCCTTGACGGGAGACGTCCGCAGGGAGTACCGGTTCAGCCGGGATCGAATAAAGTCGTAGTCGTAGCGGACGTTGAGCGGCCGGTGACACACCGGACAGCGGGTGCTGCTCTCCGTTTCCTTGACCTGCTTGCCGCAGGAGATGCAGTGCAGCTCGTAGAACTGCGCGCCATTCTTGCGGGTTCGACTCCGCGCCATGCCCCCCTCGCGAACGAAAAATCCGGCGCAGTCTAGCCGCAATGCCCAGGGGTGTCAAGGAGGATCGGGGGTAGGTCAGGAGTTCCGCATGGCGGGGGACAGGAAGTAGGGCTCATGCGCCTCGGCTCGATTTACGCCGCCGGAGGGCGGACGGGGGCTGTGGTCGTTGCAGCCCGTTGGCCAAGTTGTGGGGCGAGTGTCTC
>Ga0209172_10000136_pt1 | contig 220866 bp, 197 predicted proteins | sample LarsenN4metaG_FD_184113 | JGI IMG/M metagenome (GOLD analysis project Ga0209172, IMG submission 184113) | Hot spring sediment bacterial and archeal communities from British Columbia, Canada, to study Microbial Dark Matter (Phase II) - Larsen... ...
CACTGTGGACGTTCATCCGGGGCTCCTCCCTGTTCGGTTTGGAATGGCGTCAGACACCACCCAAAGTCCGTCAGAAGGACCCCGGTTGAACAGCTACTCAGTGGGAACAACCTGGTGAGACTCCACAGCTAGGTGCCCTCGCTCCAGGTCGCCATGTACTTGAGCTGGTCGGCGGTCGGCGTGTCGATGGCGATGCCCATGCTCTTGAGCTTGAGCCGCGAGACCTCGCGGTCAATCGCCTGCGGCACGACGTAGACCTCCTTCTTGAGCGTGCGCGCCTTCCTGCGCAGGTACTCGACGCTCAGGGCCTGGTTGGCGAAGGACATGTCCATGACCATCGCCGGGTGGCCCTCGGCGGCGGCCAGGTTGATGAGGCGCCCCTCCCCGAGCAGGTACACGCGCCGCCCGCCCTTCATCCTGAATTCCTCGACGAACGGTCGCACGGTGCGCCGGCCCTTCGCCATGCGCTCGAGCGCCGGGATGTCGATTTCGACGTTGAAGTGGCCGCTGTTCGCGACGATCGCGCCGTCCTTCATGGCGGCGAAGTGTTCACGGCGCAGCACGGACTTGTTGCCGGTCACGGTGATGAACAGATCGCCGCGCGGCGCCGCCTGCTCCATGGAGACGACCTCGTAGCCGTCCATGGCCGCCTCGAGGGCGCGCAGCGGGTTGATCTCGGTGACGAGCACCGTGGCGCCCATGCCCTTGGCGCGCGCGGCGAGCCCGCGGCCGCACCAGCCGTAGCCGGCGATGACCACGGTCGAGCCCGCGACCAGCATGTTCGTGCAGCGCAGCACGCCGTCCATGGTGCTCTGGCCGGTGCCGTAGCGGTTGTCGAACAGGTGCTTGGTGTCGGCGTCGTTGATGGCGATGACCGGGTAGCGCAGCACCCCGCCCGCCGCCATGGCGCGCAGGCGCGTGACGCCGGTCGAGGTCTCCTCGGTGCCGGCAAACACGTCGCGCAGGAACGGCTTCTTCTTGGTGTGCAGCACCGTCACCAGGTCGCAGCCGTCGTCCATGGTGACGTGCGGGCGCGCCTCGATGCACGACACGATGTGCGCGTAGTAGGTCTTGTGGTCCTCGCCCTTGATGGCAAAGGTCGGAATGCCGTAGTGCCCGACGAGCGCCGCGGCCACGTCGTCCTGCGTGCTGAGCGGGTTCGAGCCGCACAGGTACACCTCGGCGCCGCCCGCCTTGAGCGTGCGCGCCAGGTTGGCGGTCTCGGTCGTCACGTGCAGGCAGGCCGCGATGCGCAGCCCCTTCAGCGGGCGCTCCCTGGCGAAGCGCTGCCGGATCTGACGGAGGACGGGCATGTGGCGGTCCGCCCACTCGATGCGCAGGCGGCCTTCGCGGGCGAGCGACAGGTCCTTCACGTGGCCGGGGACGGTGGTGCCCCCGGCGGCGGCCGCGGGGGCGCGGCCGTTCGTCTGGCGTGCCATGGATGCTCCTGGGGTTGGGCGCCCCGGCGGACGCCGGGCGCGGAACGGCGCGCAGTGTGCCGGAGCGCGCGCCCGGACTCAACCGAAAAATGACGCGTGACGCGGGCTTCGTTGATTTCATATGCTGAGGCATATGAAACGCACGACCCTGATCCTCGACCCAAGCCTGTACGCCGAACTCCGGCGCCGCGCCGCGGCCGAGGGCCGCACGCTCACCGAGGTCGTCGAACGCACGCTGCGCCTTGGCCTCGCCGCCGGTGCGCCGGCGCGCCGTCCGCGCGTGACGCTGCCCTCGTACGACCTCGGCCCGTTCCTGGTGGACCCCTCGCGCCGCGGCCCGACGCCGCGCGCGCCGCGCGCCGGGGAAGCGCCGTGATCGCGGTGGACGCCGGCGTGCTGGCGTGCGCCGTCAACCGCTACGCGCCGGAGCACGCGCGCGCCGTGCGCGTCGTCGAGACCCTCGCCCACGGCGAGTGGCCGTGGGCGCTGCCGTGGCCCGCCGCGCACGACTTCGTGCGCCTCGTGACGCACCCGCACGCCGTGGCGCGCCCGCTCGCGCCGCGCGACGCGTGGGGGTTCCTCGAGACGCTTCTCGCCTCGCCCGCGGCGCGCGCGCTGGGCGCCGGGCCGCGCCACGCGGCCGCGGCCGCCGAGGTGCTCGCGCTGCTGCCTGCGGGGACCGGCCTGCCGGCGGGCTTCGAGCTGGCGGCGGTGCTGCGCGAGCACGGCGTGCGCACGCTGCTCAGCGCCGACGCGGGCATGCGCGCGTTCGCCTTCCTCGAGGTGCGCGACCCGCTGCGCGGCGCGCCGTGGAGCCCCGGCGAGGCGCCGGCGCGGCGCTACCGGCGCCTCGCCCCCCGCCCGCCGCGCGGCGGCTGATCCCCGACGCTGCGCGGCGCACGCCCGCAACGCCGCATGCCCCCCTTGCCCGAGCGCCCGCCCCGCGGCGCGTCGCGGCGGCGTGCAAACAAGCGCGGCCTCCGGGAACGAAGCGCCGCGCGGCGGCCGGCTACTCGGCGCGCACCAGGGTGCGCACCGTCCCGCCGGCGGGGCCGCGCGCGCGCACGCGGTACACGCCCGCCGGCGCGCGCGCGCCGGAGGCGTCGCGCCCGTCCCACAGCCATGTGTACGGCCCGGCGGCCGGAACCTCGACGCGCGCCTCGCGCACGCGCCGCCCGAGCGCGTCGAACACCTCGAGCGCGACCGCGCCCGGCCCCGGGGCGGTGAAGGCGAAGGTCACCGGACCGCGCGCCGGGTTGGGATAGGGCGGCGCGAGCGTCACCGGGCCCGCCGCCCGCGGCGCGCCCGCCACACCGACGCCCGCGCCCCGCAGCACGATGTGGTCGAGGCCGAAGGCGCCTTGCACGGGATCCGGCGTCTGGACGAACGCGGGCATGTCGTGGCGGATGCGCACGCGGTCGGTGTTCTGGAGCGCACCCGCGAAGCTGCCGCTGCCGATGATGAGCGTCCACGCGGACGAGTCCTCGAGGTCCACGACGAACTCCGACCACGCGCCGGCGCCCGGCGTGAAGCCGACGTCGTACTGCCAGAAGTTCGCGCCGTTGCCAATGCCCCAGTGGAGCGACAGCGGCTCCGCAGAACCCAGGTCGTTGAGGCGGATCGAGATGCTCCGCACCCCCGCCGCGAGCCAGTCGCCGGCGTACTCGGGGCCCATCGAGACGGTGCCGAGGTTGCCGGGCGCGAAGGTCTCGACGCGCAGGAAGCCGTCGCCGGGACCGCCCCAGCCCCCGCTTCCAGGGTTGGTGAACACCGCGCCCCCGCCCCACGTGGAGGTCGTCGTCGGGAAGTCCTCGACGAACCCGACGACGGGCTGGGCGGCGGCCGGGCGCGGGAACGCGGCGCAGACAAGGAGCAGGGCCGCGCCCGCGGGCACGCACAAGGATCGGATCATGGTCGGTCTCCGGCGTGGGGGTGACGGACTCGGAATCGGAGGTCGGCCCCGAAAAGCATATCCGGCCCCGGGCCCGGTCGGCCAGAGCCGGCCGGGCGGGGCCAGCCTCCCCGGGTGCCCCGAACGGCGGGCGGCCCGGGGGCGAAGCCCCCGGGCCGCCGCGGCGCGCCGCGCGGGCGCGCTCCGTCACACGCTCTTCGCGAGCAGGCGGGCCTTGTCCGTGCGCTCCCACGTGAAGCCCGGCTCATTGCGGCCGAAGTGGCCATACGCGGCGGTGAGCCGGTAGATGGGGCGGCGCAGGCGCAGGTGCTCGATGAGCCCTCGGGGGGTGAGGTCGAAGTGCCTGCGCACGAGCGACGTGAGCTTCTCGTCGCTCACCTTCCCGGTGCCCTTGGTGTCCACCATGATGCTCACCGGCTCCGGCACGCCGATCGCGTACGCGATCTGCACCTCGGCGCGGTCGCACAGGCCGGAGGCCACCAGGTTCTTCGCCACGTAGCGCGCGCCGTAGCTCGCCGAGCGGTCCACCTTGCTCGGATCCTTGCCCGAGAACGCGCCGCCGCCGTGGGCGCCGAAACCGCCATAGGTGTCCACGATGATCTTGCGCCCGGTGAGGCCCGTGTCGGCCATCGGCCCGCCCTTGACGAACGAACCGGTCGGATTGACGAGGAACCGGGGCGGCTGGGACTTCTTGATGAGGCGCTTCGGAAGCACCGGCATCACGACCCGGTCAATGATGTCCTTCCTGATGCGCGCCTGCGGCACGCCTTCGGCGTGCTGGCTCGACACCACGACGGTGTCCACCCGCAGCGGGCGGCCGTTGTCGTACTCGATGGTGACCTGCGACTTGCCGTCGGGGCGCAGGTACGGAAGGAGGCCGCGGCGCCGCACGTGCGCGAGGCGGCGCGTGATGGCGTGCGCCAGCATGATGGGCATCGGCATGAGTTCCGGCGTCTCGCGGCACGCGAAGCCGAACATCAGGCCCTGGTCGCCGGCGCCGCCACGGTCCACGCCCATGGCGATGTCGGGCGACTGATCGTCGATGGTGGTGACGACCGCGCAGGTGTGGCTGTCGAAACCGTACTCGGCGCTGTCGTAGCCGATCTCGCCGATGACGCGGCGCACCAGGCTCGGGATCTCGACGTAGGCGCGGCTCGAGATCTCACCGGCCACGACGGCCAGCCCGGTCGTGACGAGCGTCTCACAGGCGACGCGGCTCTGCCGGTCCTTGGCGATGAGCGCGTCCAGCACGGCGTCGGAGATCTGGTCGGCGATCTTGTCGGGGTGGCCTTCGGTGACGGACTCGGACGTGAACAGATGGCGGGCCATGCGGGCTCCTTGGAATCGTGTCGTGCGTGTTTCGGCCTGCCGGCGCCCCGGGCTTCCGGTCAGGCGGTTCCTTCGCCGGCGGAGCGGGCTGCGGCCAGCCTCCGCTTGAACGTGTCGATGCTCGCGATCGGGGTCGGATCGACTCCGCCGAGCAGCGCGAGGTAGAGGCTGAGGTAGTCGCCCCAGCCCGCCAGCATCGCGGCCCGCGCGAGCGGGCTCTCCCCCTCGGCCACCACCTCGTGGACGCCCGCGCCGCAGCCGCGCGCGAAGTCCGCGGTGAGCGTCAGGCGCGCGTTCTCCTCGAGGGTAGCGTCGGGGTCGCGCAACAGCACCACCGACGACGACGCGTGAAACGCACTCGCCCGCTCCCAGCCCACGATCTCGTTGTGGTTGAGCTCGGGCACCGCCGCCGAATGGGCGGGCAGTTTAGCATTTTCGTTGAGCTGCTGCCTCCAGCGCACGCCCACCGGCGCGAAGCGCGTGCCCGAGTACACGAACACGAAGCGTCCATGGAGCGCGCGCGCCAGCCGCTTGGCGGGATTGCGCGCCTCCGGCACGTCCGGTCCGAGACGCGCCTCGAGGGCGCGCAGGCCGGCCGCCACCCCGCGCCACGCCGCCCGCGGATCGGGGATCCAGTCGAGCGCGGCGAGCAGCGCCGCCACGCGCGGCCACGCCGCCCACAGGGCGGCGCGCGGCGGCGAACCGCCCGGAATCTCCATGCGGTGGGCGCCCTCGGCCGCGGCGCGCGCGGCGAGCGCGCCGCCCGAGGACATCGCGACGCGGCGCACACCGCGTGCCGCGGCGGCGTCCCACAGCGCGAGCGACTCCGCGGTCTCGCCCGAGTACGAGCACACGAACGCCAGCGCGTCCGCGCCCACGCACCCCGGCCACGACGAGTCCCGCACCACGAGCAGCGGGCGCGGCAGGACGTCCCCCCACACGCCGGCGCACAGGTCGGCGGCGATCGCCGAGCCGCCCATGGCGCCCACCGCGAGCAGCGCGGGCGGCGGCCCCTCCGGCAGTCGCCACGGGGCGCGCGCGAGGTGCGCGAGCGCCTCCTCGATCTGGCCCGCCGCACCCGAGATGCGCGCCGCCATGCCGGCGGCGTCGCGCGCGCCGTAGGGCGGCTCGAGCCCGCCGGGCGCGCTCACAGCGGGCTCCGCTTGGCGACCAGGAAGCTCGGCAGCATGGACTCGAGCCGCGCCCGCAGCAGCTCTTTGACGGCCGCCGCGGTGGGCTGGAGGAGCGCCTCGGCGGCCACCGCGCGCGCCTCGGAGGCGCGCAGGCTGCGGATCGCGGCCTTGACGCGCGGCAGGTCCCACGACGCCATGCTCAGCTCGTCCACGCCCAGCCCGACGAGCAGGCATGCGGTGCGCGGGTCGCCGGCCATCTCGCCGCAGATCCCGACCCAGCGCCCGGCGGCGTGGGCGGCGCGCACCGTGTGGTCGATCGAGCGCAGCACCGACGGCTCGAGCGGCTCGTAGAGGTGCGACAGCCGCTCGTTGTCGCGGTCCATGGCGAGGGTGTACTGCACCAGGTCGTTGCTGCCGATCGAGAAGAACTGCGCCTCGCGCGCCAGCACGTCGGCAATCCACACCGCGCTCGGCGTCTCGATCATGAGGCCGACCTCGAGCGCGGAATCGTACGGCACGCCGCGGCGGTCGAGGTCGGCGGCCACCTCCGCGCACAGGCGCCGCGCGCGCGTCAGCTCGTCGAGGTTTGACACCATCGGGAACATGATGCGCACGCGGCCGTGGGCGCTCGCCCGGTAGATGGCGCGCAGCTGCGTGCGAAACACCTCCGGGTGGCCGATCGCGAAGCGGATGCCGCGCAGCCCGAGAAACGGGTTCGTTTCGTGGGTCGTGCCGAGGTACGAGGCGACCTTGTCGCCACCGAGGTCCATCGTGCGGATGACGACCGGGCGCGGGCTCATGCGCTCCGCCACCGCCCGGTAGGCGGCGAACTGTTCCTCCTCGGAGGGCAGCGTGGTGCGGCCGAGGTAGAAGAACTCGGTGCGGAACAGGCCGATGCCGTCGGGCCCCACGGGCAGAATCTCGTCGAGGTCCTCCGGCAGTTCGATGTTGGCGCCGAGCTCCACGCGCTGGCCATCGAGCGTGACCGCCGGCTCGCCGGCCATGCGCCGCAGCACCTCGGACTCCTGCGCCAGCTGGTCGCGGCGGGACGCATAGAAGCGCGCCGCCGCCTCGTCGGGCTCGAACTCGACCGTGCCGGCGAAGCCGTCCACCGCGCCGAGCGCCCCGGCCCGCGCGTGCTGCAGCGCGCCGCGCACGCCGACCACGGCGGGGATGCCGCGCCCGCGCGCCACGATCGCGCCGTGCGAGGTGCGGCCGCCGACCTCGGTGACGACCGCGAGCACGCGGTCGCGCCGCAGCAGCGCCACGTCGCTCGGCGCGAGGTCGTGCGCGACGAGCACCGCGGGCTGCGCGAAGGGCGACGACAGCGTGCGCGGGCCGCTGCCGAGCAGCCAGCGCAGCACGCGGTGCTCGACGTCGAGAATGTCGGCGCGGCGCTCGCGCAGGTACTCGTTCTCGACGCGCTCGAGGCGCGCCGCGACCGACGCCATGTGCTCGCGGAACACCCACGCCGCGTTGCGCCGCTCGCGGCGGATGCCGTCCTCGACCGCGCGCACCAGGTCCGGGTCCTCGAGGATCAGCAGGTGCGCGTCGTAGATCGCCGCCTGCGACTCGCCGAGCTCGGCGGCGATGCCGTCGCGAATGCCGTGCAGGTCGCGCCGCGAGGCCTCGAGCGCGGCGTGGAAGCGGGCGACCTCGGCCTCTTCCGCGCCGGCCGGGACCGGGGTGTCGCGCACCGTGAGCTCCTCACGCTCGATGCGCACCACCGGGCCGAGGCCGATGCCGGGCGAGGCGGCGATGCCGGTGAGCTTCACGGCTCGCCCCCGAACTTGCCTTCCACCAGCTCGCGCAGCGCCTCGACGGCCGCCTGCTCGTCCGGGCCCTCCGCGCGCACGCGGATCGTGCTGCCCTCCTCGGCGGCGAGCATCATGACCCCCATGATGCTCTTGCCGTTGACCTCGAGATCGTCGCGGCTCACGAGCACCTGCGCCTGAAAGCGCGCGGCCGTCTTGACGAACAATGCGCACGCCCGGGCGTGCAGCCCGAGCTGGTTGCGGATCAACAGTTCGACCTCGGTCACCCGTCCTCCCGGGCGGCGCCCATCACCGGAACCACGTCGCGAGCACGCACAGCGTCCCCACGCCGAGCGCCCACTCCGTGGGCGACGGCCGCGCGCGCTGCGCCGTCACGAACCCCACGCCGAGCCCCGCCGCGAGGGCGGCCTGGAACACCACCGGCCGCATCCCCGCGACCGGCACCAGCAGCATCGCCACGAGCACGCCGACCGCGGCGCAGCCGAGCACCGCGAGCCCGCGCACCAGGCGCTCGACGCGCCGCCGGAACGCCTCGTCGAGCACCGCCGGCCCGCGCCGCCAGCCCCAGCCCACGCCGAGCACGCGCACGCCGAGGTGGAGCCCGTTGTAGCACGCGACCAGCACCAGCGCCCCCTCCCAGCGCCCGTCCACCGCCAGCAGCAGCCCGCCGAGCGCCGCCACCGGGCGCAGCGTGAACCAGAACAGCCGGTCGCCGAGCGCCGCCAGCGACGAGCCGAGGGCGGCCTTGACGCGCGCCAGCGACGCGTCGTCGGCCTCCCCCGCCGCGCGCCGCGCCTCGAGCGCCGCGGTCGCCCCGACCGCCAGCGAGGCGAGCGTGGGCTGCGTGTTGAAGTACGCCGTGTGCGCGGCGAGGCGCTCGAGCCGCGCCGCGCGGTCCGCCACCAGGCGCTCGAGCGCCGGCTGCAGCGCCCACGCGAAGCCGAGGCCCTGCTGGCGCTCGTAGTTCCACGTCGCCTGCAGGCACATGCACCGCAGCGCCATCGCGAGGCGGGTGCGGGCGGTCACGGCGCTTCCGTTCACGGCATCCCCACGATGCGCGTCAGCCAGCCGACGAGGAGCGCGGCGGCGAACACCGCCGCCCGCGTCAGCCGGCGCTGGACGAAGGCATGGAGCAGCTGCGCGAGCCCGAGCCCGATCCACAGCGGCTGGGCGAGCGCCCACGCGCGCGAGAGCTTGAGCGACGCCCCCCCGACGAGCGGGGCCGTCGCCGGCAGCAGCACCGCGAGCGAAACGGCCGCGTACGTTACACCGGCCGCGAAGGCGAGGACAACGGCCGCACGGTGGGCCGAGGCGAGGGCGCCCGCGTCCCCGGCGCGCAGCGCGGCCTCGGCCCAGCGCGCCAGCCCCTCGTTGCGGCGGCGCTGCCACTTGACGATCGGCACCCCGAGCGTCGCCGCGACCATGCCGCCGAGGCAGCCGAGCAGCGCGGCGGCGTCGCGCGCCATGGGGAACGGCTCGCGCGCGGCGAGCGCGAGCGCGAGCGCCGCGCCCACCACCCCGCCCGAGGCGTAGTCCTCGGGCGTGCGCGCGCCGACCGGCAGCGTGCTCGCGGCCAGCACCTGGAGCACGGCGCCCACCGCGAGCGCGGTGCCCATGTCGCCCCACACCGCCCCGAGCGCGGCGGCCGTCACGAGCGGCTGCGACACGAGCGTCTGCCCCACCGGGGTGGCGTCGAGCGCGGCGAGCCCGGCCACGAGCAGCGTGAGCGCGATCTCGACCCCGCTCACGCGGGCTGCCTCGCGCCGCCGGGCGCCAGCCGGAAGCGCACCCGCCACGGCTTGCCGGCCTCGAGCGCCACCGCGAACGAGAACCGCAGCGACAGGCCCTGCATGACGGTCTCGGGGCCGGCCGGCCCCGCGCAGCGGGAGCGGATCGGGGCGCGCGCGAGCGCCGCCGGGCGATCGGTCCACAGGTCCACGCGCCGATCCGCCTCGAGGTCCACCCACGCGAAGCGGGTCACGCCCTCGTGGCGCCCCGCGGCGCCGGCGTGCGGCGGGCGCGCCGCGGCGCCGTCCACCTCGACCCAGCAGCCGGGGGCCTCGTGGGCGTGCACGCCGAGGTCCACGCGCACGTCGAGGCGGCCGAGGCGCGGGCGCTCGCTGGCCAGCACGTAGAGCGCCTCGAACGCGCCGTCGGCGCCGGGGCCGAAGCGCTTCTCGAGCGCCGGGCCCGGCCCCTCGGGCGCGGCGAGCCGCACGCGCGGGGGCTCGGCGACCAGCCCGAAGCGGTCGGCGGCCCACAGGCGGCGCTCCCCCGCCTCGACCCACGCGTCGAGGAACGCGCCGCTCGGCTCGGGCGGCGCGGCGCCCGCGCCGGCGCACTCGTCGTGCGGCGCGATCGTGTCGCGCACGTTCCAGCGCCGGTCGCGGTCGTCGAAGCCCCACAGCCCGCCGCCGCGCGCCCCGATCCACGCCGCCCAGCGCGGCGTCTCGACGCGCGCGTCCTCTTCGCCGTCGAGGTCGAGGTCCGCGACCTCGACGCGCGGCTCGGGCGGCGCCAGCAGCCGCTCGGCGGCGATCAGGTCGGCCCACGCCGCGGCGCGCAGGAGCGGACGGTGGATGCCGCCCGACGGCGCCGGGCCGAGCACGTCGGCGCCCTGCGCGCGCCACAGCCGGACGCGCGCCGCGCGCCCCTCGGGGCCGTGCCGGCGCGGGTCCGCCTCGAGGCGCCGCGACGCCGCGAGCACGCGGCGGTGGAGGCGGTTCGCCTCCGGGAAGCGCGCGAAAGGCTGGAGCGGCGAGGCCGGCGCGAGCAGGGCGTCGGCCTCCTCGCCGAAGCGCGCCTCGAGCAGCGTGCGCGCCTCGCGCCGGCGCGCGCGCGCCGCCGGCGGCAGCGCCCACGCGCCGGTGCCCGGCGCCGGCCACGCGAGGCCCGCGCACGGGTGCGCGGCGAGCGCCTCGGCCGGCGTGCGCGGCGCGATCCACGCGTTGGCGGCGATCGCCTCGGCGAGGCGGTCGAGCGCCCCGCTCGCCCACGCGCCGGGCGCGCCGCCCGGCCCGCGCGACCAGCGCTCGACGCGCTCGGCGAGCACGGCGAGCGCGCCGCCCGCCGAGGCGCCGCGGAACAGCCACGCCACCGCGCCCTCCGCGTCGCCCGCGCGCACCAGGTCGCGCAGCGCGCGCCGCGCGGGGAGCAGCGCGAGCGTGCGCCCGGCGTGCTCCGTGCGGTGCCACGCCCACAGCCCGGCGGCGCCGACGCCGGCCGACGCGAGGCGCGCGTCGTCGAGCGCCACCACGCCGACCCCCGCCTCGGGCAGGTCGTGCGCCAGCGACGGCTCCCACGCCCCGCGCGCGAGCCACGCGCCGCGCGGGCGCACGCCGAGGCGCGCCTCGACGCGGTCGGCCATGGCCTCGATCTGGGCGCGCCGCTCGCCCGGCGGCAGCGCCGCGAGCAGCGGCTCGCCGATGCCGCCGCCCCACGGCTCGACCTGGCCGCGCGCGACGAGCGCCGCGACGCGGTCCACGAGCCCGCGGTGCGTGGCGTCGAGGCGGTCGAGCAGCGGCCCGCTCACGTGCAGGGCGGCGCGCAGGAAGGGGTGGCGCTCGAGCCAGTCCACGAGCGGCCCGTAGGCGTCGCGCGCGGCGCCGGCGACGTCCGCCTCGGGGCTGCCGTGGGCGCGGTGCGCGTGCAGGACGAGGACCAGGCTCAGGCCGGGCACGGCGAGTCGCCTCGGGAGCGCGCCGGCACGGCGCGGCGGCGGGACGCGGGGCTCACGGCGCGGTGACGCCCGGATCGAGCGCCTGCAGCGGCTGCGGGCGCGACGCCGGCACATCCTGGACCTCGAGGGCGACGCCGCGCGCGAGCAGCGCGCGCGCGCGCGCGCGGTCCGCGCCGTCGAGGTACACGTATTCGTTCACCTTGTCGCGGCCGGGCGCATAGTGCAGCCCGCCGATGTTGAAGGCGCGCACCGCGGCGCCGGCCTCGACGAGCGCCAGCGCGGTCGCGAGGTCGCGCACGAGCAACACGGCGCCGCCCGGGGCGGCCGCCTCGGCGGCCCACGCCTCGGCCATCGCCGCCACCGTGACGACCCGCACCTCGGCATCGGGGGCGGCGGCGCGCAACAGGTCGGTCTCCCACGTGCTGGCGGCGGACGCGTCGTCCACGACCCAGATGCGCGCCGGGCGCAGCCGCTGCCCCCACGCCACCACGACCTGGCCGTGGATCAGGCGGTCGTCCACGCGGTGGAGCAGCCAGCTCATGCCGGCTGCCCGCGCTGGACGCGCACGCTGTCCTGCCCCTTGCGCAGCAGGCGCTCGGCGAGGCCGGCCGCCTCGGCGCCGTCGCGGTTGTGCAGGTAGTCGAGCAGCATCGGCAGGTTGACGCCGGTCACGACCACGACCTCGCCGCGGCCGCGCGCCGCGCGAATGCCGCACGTGTGGCACGAACCGCCCCAGAAGTCGGTGAGCACCAGCCCGCCGTGCGTCCAGTGGCCCACGCGGTCCACGATGGCGTCCTCCAGCGTCTCGCGCGAGTGGCCGGAATTGGAGAGCGTCTCGACCCCCTCGATCGGGCCGTACACCGCGGCCGCGGCGCGCAGCAGGGCCGCCGCGAGGTCGGCGTGCATGACGAGCAGCGCCGGCACGCGCTCCGCGCCGCGGGACGGGGCGCCGGCGTTCATTCGGTGTCGTCGCGCACCCAGGCGCGCGCCGCGCTCTTGCGCTTCATGATCTCGATGAGGTGCTGGTTGAGCCGCTCGGCGGGAGAGAATCCGCCGTAAACCTTGACCAGATAGTTGAGGGCGATGACCTCGGCGATCACGGTGATGTTCTTGCCGGGCGTGATGGGCACCTCGACGAGCGGGATGCGCACGCCGAGGTGCTCCGTGGTGCGGTCGTCGATGCCGACGCGCTCGTAGTCGCCGTCGTTCGACCATTCGGTGAGCCGCACCTCGACCTCGATGCGCTTTTGCAGACGGATGGCGCGCACGCCAAACACCGCCTGCACGTCGATGATGCCGAGGCCGCGGATCTCCATGTGGTGCCGCAGCAGCTGGTTCCCCGATCCGATGAGCACGTCGCCCCGGCTGCGCGTGATGGTCACGACGTCGTCCGCGACGAGGCGGTGGCCCCGCTCGACGAGGTCGAGCGCGGTCTCCGACTTGCCGATGGCGCTGCGGCCGGTGAACAGCAGGCCGCAGCCGTAAACGTCCACGAGCGACGCGTGCACGTTGGTCTGCGGCGCGAACACGTGGTCGAGGTACGAGGTCAGCGAGTGGATGAAGGGCGTCGTGCTCTGCGGCGTGCGCAGCACCGGCACCCCGCACTCGTTGGCGCGGCGCAGCAGATGGGGAGGCACCTCGAGGCCCTTGCACACGACGATGAGCGGCATCTCGAACTGGAACAGCCGCTCGATCGCCTCGCGCACGCCGGCGGGCGTGAGCGTGGCGAGGTAGGTGAGCTCGGTCTGGGCCAGAATCTGGATGCGCTCGGGCAGGAAGTTCTCGACGAACCCCATGAGCGCCATGCCCGGGCGGTGGATGTCGGGCACGGTGATCTCCCGGCGCGAGGCGAGGGACTCGGTGAGCGGCTCGAGTTGCAGCTCCTCGCGCTGGTCCTCGAAGAGGCGCGCCGCGGTGAGCGACTTCACGGGCGGGTCAGGCCTCCTCGAGCCCGTCGCCGGCGGGCGCCGCGCCCTCGCCGGCCGTGTCCGGGCGCGGGCCGCGCCCGCGGTCGAGCCGCCGCTCCTTGAGCCGGCGCAGCTGCGCCTCGAGTCGGTCGGCGGCGAGATCGATCGCAATGCGCGGTTCGTTCGACGCCTCGCGGCTGACGAGCTCGTGCGCATTCAGGCGCAGCGTGATCTCGGCCACGTGACGGAACTTTTCGGCGGTGACGACGAGGTGAGCCTCGTGGATGTCGCGGGCGAAGCGCTCGAGCTTGGACAGCCGCTGGGTGGCGTGCTGGCGGGTCTGCGGATCGAGGTCGCAGTGACGGGCGGTCGTGCTGATCTGCATGGATCCACCTCTCCCCCGCGGGGAAAGGACGGCGCGGCGCCGCGAAGCGACGGACCGGCCGCCGGGGATCAGGCCACCCGGCGCCGGAAACGCGCCGGAAGAATGTTCAACTGTTCGCGGTACTTCGCCACGGTGCGGCGGGCGATCTTGAGCCCGCGCTCGTGGAGCAGCCTGGCGATGCGATCGTCGGAAAGCGGATCCCGCTTGTCCTCCTCTTCGATGAGCGTCTTGATGATGTCCTTCGCCGTGCGCGCCGAGACGTCCTCGCCGTCCTCGGTCTCGAGGCCGCTCGAGAAGAAGAACTTGAGCTCGAACACCCCACGCGGGGTCTGCACGTACTTGCCGCTGCACACCCGGCTCACGGTGGATTCGTGCATGTCGATCTGGCGCGCGACCTGCTGGAGGGTGAGCGGCTTGAGATGGGCGATGCCACGGTCGAAGAACTCGCGCTGTTCGCGGATGATGCAGTTCATGACCTTGATCATGGTGCGGCGGCGCTGCTCGATGGTCTGGATCAGCCACTTCGCCGAGTTGAGCTTGCTCTGGATGTACTCGCGCGTCTTCGCCTCGCCATCGGACACCTCGGACTTCTTGCGGCCGTCCTTGAGCACGCTCTCGTAGGCCGAGGAGATGCGCAGCCGCGGCAGGTGTCGGTCGTTGAGAAGCACGACGTATTCGTCGTCCACGCGCTCGACGAGCAGGTCGGGCACGACGTACTTGGGGTCCTCGTCCGAGACCTGCAGGCCGGGCTTCGGGTTGAGCGTGGCGATGACGTCGGCCGCCGCCTGCACTTCTTCGGGCGTCACCTTGAGCTGGCGCGCAATCTCGGGAAAGCGGCGGTTGACGAGGTGATCGAAGTGGTCATGGACGATGCGCCACGCGAGCGAGTCGCGGTCGCCCTTCGCCTCGAGCTGGATGAGCAGGCACTCGCGCAGGTCGCGCGCGCCGACCCCCACCGGCTCGAGCGCCTGGATGAGCGTGAGGGCGGCCTCGCACTGTTCGAGCGGCCGACCGGTGGCCGCGGCGACGTCCTCGAGGGCGGTGGCGAGGTAGCCCCGGTCGTCGAGCGAGCCGACGATGAATTCGCACAGCGCCATGGTGTCGGCGGGCAGGTTGAGGAAGTGAAGCTGCTCGAGCAGGCTCTCCGGCAGCGACGTGCGCGTGACCTGCACCTTTTCGAGGAACTCCTGCTGGGCCTCCCCCTGCGGCACGTAGGCGCGGTCGAAGGCCCCGTCCTGCATGTACTCCGACCAGTCGATGGGGTCGTCCTCGGCCGGGTCCTCGGCCTCCTGGTTCGCCGCCTCGTCCGGGGAGTCTTCGCGCGCCAGGTCCTCGCTCTCGACGACCTCGTCCACCTCCTCGAGCAGGGGGTTCTGCATGATCTCCTGCTTGAGGATCGCCTGCAGCTCGAGCGTCGGCACCTGCAGCAGCTTGAGCGCCTGCTGCAGGCGCGGCGTCATGATGAGCTGCGGGCGCAGCGACAGGTTGAGCGAGTGCTTCATTTCCATGACGGAGGTCGTCCCCTAGAGGCTGAAGCGGTCTCCGAGGTAGTGCTTCCTCGCTTCGGGATCGTTGGCCAGCGCCTCGGCCGTGCCCTGAAGGAGGATGCGACCCTCGTACATAATGTATGCGCGGTCGGTGATGCGCAATGTCTCGCGCACGTTGTGGTCGGTGATGAGCACCCCGAGGCCGCGGTCGCGCAGCCGTCGGACGATGTCCTGGATCTCGGCCACCGCGATCGGGTCGATGCCGACAAATGGCTCGTCGAGCAGCATAAACGACGGCTCGCGCGCCAGCGCGCGCGTGATCTCCACGCGCCGTCGCTCGCCCCCGGACAGCTTGCTCGCCAGCCGGTCCGCAAGGTGCGTCAGGTTGAGGTCGTCGAGCAGCCGTGCGAGGCGCGCTTCGCGCTCCGCGCGCGACAGCTTCATCGTCTCGAGCACCGCCAGCACGTTGTCGCGCACCGTGAGTCGGCGGAAGATGCTCGGCTCCTGCGCGAGATAGCCGAGCCCCATGCGCGCGCGGCGGTACATCGGCTCGGCGGTGATGTCGCGCCCGTCGAGGCGCACGCGCCCGGCGTTCGGCTGCAACAGCCCGACGATCATGTAGAAGGTGGTGGTCTTGCCCGCGCCGTTCGGGCCGAGCAGGCCCACGACCTCGCCGCGCCGCACGTGCACGGAGACGCCGTTCACCACGCGCCAGCGCCCGTAGAAGCGCTCGAGCCCCTCGGCCTCGATGCCGGCGCGCGCCTCATCGGGGGCGACCTCGCCCGCGCCCGCGGCGCGCGCCTCGCCGCCCGTCGCCGCGCCGGCGCTCACCGGCGCTCCTCGCCCGGCGCCAGCACGCCGCCGCTGCGGGTGCGCACGGTGGCCTGAACGCGCCGCTTGAACTCGAAGTGGCGCAGCTCGGGATCGCTTTCGAAGCCGACGCCGGTGAGCACGTCGCCGCCGCGGTCCACGCGCACCAGGCCGTCGCTCACCACGCGCTGCTTCGCGTTGAGGAAGCGCAACTGCTCGGTCGTCATGCGGGTGCCCTCGGTGGTCCGCAGCACCACGTTGCCGGTCGCGGTCATGTCCTTGGTGAGCTGGTTGATCTCGCCCTCGCGGGCGGTGAGTTCGGAGGTGCGCGCCCCGTCCGCGCCGAAGAAGTCCACGCGGATCGAGCGGGCGAGAATCTGGTTGCGGGCGTCGAACATGGCCGCCCAGCGCGCGTACAGCACCCACTGCACCGCGCCTTCGTGCGTCTCGGTGAGGACGAAGTCCCGCACCTCCTGGTCGGGCAGCTCCCCCGACGCAGGCCCTGGCCCGGCCGTGCGCTGGCGCCCGCAACCCGTCAGCGCGGGAAGCGCGAGTGCCAGCGCCGCGAGCGCCGCCAGCGCGGCGCGGCGCACGGTCGCCGGCGCGGGGCGGAGGCCCCGGATGTGCCTGTGCGAGACCCGGTTCAGCACGTCGAGGGCACGCTAACAGACGGTCCGGAGGGCGGCAAGCACGGCCTGTGCCAGCCGCGAACCGGACGCGTACGAAGGCGTTATCGGCGCGTGCCGGTGCGCCCTTGACCGCGGCACGACGCCACCCGGCGCGGCCCTGACGTTCCGCCCCGGCGCGCTCCCCCTCCTCTATAGCCCCGGCAGGCGGAGCGCGGCGCCGTCGTACACCGGGATCCCGCCTGCGATGCGCGCCGCAGGGTGCAGGCGGTGCGACGCGGCTGCGGCGGGCCCGAGCAGGTGCGTCACGCGCGCGCCGCGCGCGAGCAGGGCGTCGGCGAGCAACGAGCGGTGGCAGCGCGCCGCATCGGCCTCGGCGCACAGCGCCGCGGTGGGGCGCTGCGCGGCGAGCGCCAGCAGCCGCTCGACCTCCGCGGCGAACGTCGCGGTCGCCATGTGGTCGGCATAGCCGCGCAGCGCAGGATCGGTGAGCGCCGTGTGGGGGGAAGCGGGGCGCGGCGTGCGCCGACCGCCAAGGCCCGGCAGGTGCGCATACGCCACGCCCGCCGCGGCGAGCGCCGCGGCCAGGGCCTCGCGCTCGAACTGCGGGTGGCGCCGGCTGCGGGGCACCGCGCGCACGTCGGCCACGCCGCGCACGCCGTGCGCGGCGAGCAGCGCGAGGAACTCCCCCATGGTGAGCGTCGAGTGCCCGACGGTGAACACCGTGACGGGCGCCTCGAGGTCCGGCGCGGCGCGCCCGCGGGGCGGCGCGCTCACGAGGCGCGCAGGCAGTCGTGCAGGTGAAGGACGCCGAGCGGTCGGCGCGCGTCGTCCACCACCACGAGCGCCGTGATGGGGCCCTCGGGACGCTCCTCCATGGCGCGCACCGCGCTCGCGACCAGCGCGTCGGGCGCGATGGTGCTGGGGGCGCGCGTCATGACGTCGGCCGCGGTCAGACCCCACGGGTCGGGGTGGCGCGTGAGGATGCGCTTGAAGTCGCCGTCCGAGACCACCCCCGCGAGGCGGCCGGCGGCGTCGAGCACGCACGTGATGCCGAGCCGCCGGTTCATGATCTCGAGCATGACGTCGCGCAGGCTGGCGGTCTCGGGGACGCGGGGCAGCGCGTCGCCGCCGTGCATGAGCTCGCCGACACGGCGCGACGCGGCGCGCCCGATGACGCCGCCCGGGTGCAGGAAGCGAAAGTCCTCGGGCCGGAAGCCGCGCCGCTCGAGCAGCGCGATGGCGAGCGCGTCGCCCACGACCTGCGCGACGGTCACGCTCGTCGTCGGCGTGAGGTCCATGGGGCACGCCTCGCGCACCGGCCCGGTGACGATCGCCGCGCGCGCGCGCGCCGCGAGCGGCGTGCCGGCGGTGGCCACCACCGCGACGAGCGGGATGCCGTGCCGCTCGACGTACGGCAGCAGCGCAAGGAGTTCCTCGCTGGCCCCGCTCTTCGAGATGAACAGCGCGACGTCGCCGGGCGTGAACAGCCCGGCGTCCCCGTGCAGAGCGTCGGCCGGGTGCAGGAACACGGCGGGCGTGCCGGTGCTGGTGAGGGTCGCGGCGACCTTGTGCGCAAGCAGCCCCGACTTCCCGACGCCCGACACGATGACCTTGCTGCGGCACGCCGCGAGCGTCTCGACCGCGAGGACGAAGGACGCGCCGAGGCGCTCCTCGAGCGCCGCGACCGCCGCGGCCTCGGTGCGCACCACCTCGCGGGCGAGGGCGAGCGGGTCGGCGCTCACGGCAGCGCCCCGTAGCGGCGCAGCACCTCGTCCCAGCGCCCGTTGTGGCGCAGCACGAGCTCCACGACCTCGCGCACCGCGCCGAAACCAGCGCGCGCGCGCGTCACGGTGCGCGCGAAGCCGATCACCACCGGATCGGCGTCCGCCACCGCCACCGGCCAGCCGACGCGGCGCATGAGCGCCACGTCCGGCAGGTCGTCCCCCACCATCGCGCACGCCTCCCACGGCACGCCCTCGCGCGCCACCACGCGCTCGGCGACCGCGACCTTGTCCCGGACGTCGAGATGGTGCTCGAGGCCGAGGTCCTCCATGCGCCGCACGACCGCCATCGAGGCGCGCCCGGAGATCACCACCGGCAGCACGCCGAGGTCGCGCGCCCACTGCAGCGCGAGGCCGTCGCGCACCCAGAAGTGCCGGCCGTCGCCGTCGCGGTCGAAGGCGATGACGCCGTCCGTCAGGGTCCCGTCCACATCGAGGAACAGGAGGCGGACCGGGCCCGGCGGCGGCCCCGCAGCGCGCTCAGCCAACGGTCGCCTCCCCCACGGCCTCGCGCACGCGGCACGCCTCGTCCAGGAACGCCTCGGCGCGCGCCAGGGGCAGCTGGGTGGCGGCGTCGGACAGGGCGCGCGCCGGATCGGGGTGGGTCTCAAAGAACAGGCCGTCCACGCCGCACGCGACCGCCGCGCGCATGAGGGGAAACGCGTAGCGCCGCTCGCCCCCGCTCACGCGGCCGCCGGGCCGCTGCAGGCTGTGGGTCGCGTCGTAGACCACCGGCCATCCGGTGTCCCGCATCGCCACCAGCGCGCGAAAGTCCACGACCAGGTCGTGGTAGCCGAATGTCGTGCCGCGCTCGGTGAGCAGGATGCGCTCGCCGCCCGCCGCCACCAGTTTCCCGACGACCTGGGGCATGTCGTCGGGCGCGAGGAACTGGCCCTTCTTGACGTTGACCGCGCGGCCGGTGCGCGCCGCCGCCTGCAGCAGATCCGTCTGGCGCGACAGGAACGCCGGGATCTGCAGGCAGTCCGCGACCTCGGCGGCGGCCGCCGCCTCGGTGGCGTCGTGGACGTCGGTCAGGACCGGCACGCCGACCTCGCGCCGCACGCGGTCGAGGATCGCGAGCGCCTCGTCGAAGGGCAGGCCGGTGAAGGAGTCCGCGCTCGAGCGGTTCGCCTTGCGGTACGACGCCTTGAAGACGTACGGCAGCCCGCGCGCCGCGGTCCACCGGCGCAGGGCCGTCGCGACCTCGAGACACATCGTGGCGTCCTCCACGACGCACGGACCGGCGATGACGAGCAGCCGCGGGCCGCCCGCCTCCGCGCCGCCGATCGAGAAGCGCCTCACGCGCGCGTCCCGGGCGCCGCCGCCGGGCCCGCCGGCGCCTCGGCGGGGGCGGCGTCGCTGCCGAGGCGCGCGCGCCGCCGCTCGAGGGCCGCGCGCACGAAGTCGGTGAACAGCGGGTGCGGCTCGTGCGGCCGCGACTTGAGCTCGGGATGGAATTGCACCGCGAGGAACCACGGATGGTCCGGCAGCTCGATGATCTCGACCAGCTCGCGGCCGACGCACTTGCCCGACAGCACGAGACCCCGCGACTGGAGCTGCGCGGCGTAGCGGTTGTTGAACTCGTAGCGGTGGCGGTGCCGCTCGCTGACCTCGGTCGCCCCGTACGCGCGCGCGGCGAGGCTGCCCTCGCGCAGGGCGCAACGGTAGGCGCCGAGCCGCATGGTGCCGCCCTTCTCGTGGACGTCGGCCTGATCGGCCATGAGGTCGATGACCTTGTGCTCGGCGTGCGGGTCGAATTCGCTCGAGTGGGCGTCCTGCCAGCCCACGACGTGGCGCGCGAATTCGATGGTCGCGACCTGCATGCCGAGGCACAGGCCGAAGTACGGAATGCTCTTCTCGCGCGCGTACTGGACTGCGGCGATCTTGCCTTCGATGCCGCGCTCGCCGAAGCCCCCCGGCACGAGCACGCCGTCCACGTCGGCGAGAAACGGTGCCGCGCCCTTCTGTTCGACGTCGGTGCTCTCGATCCAGCGCAGGTGGACGCGCGCCCGGTTCGCCGCCCCGGCGTGCACGAACGCCTCGATGATGCTCTTGTAGGCGTCCCGCACGTGGGTGTACTTGCCGACCACGCCGATCGTGCACTCGCGCCCCGGCCGTCGCAGGCGCTCGACGAAATCGAGCCACGGCCTGAGGTCGGGCTCGCCGGCCTCGAGCCCCAGCGACTGCACGACGAGCGCGTCGAGCCCGCCCTCGTGGAACACGAGTGGCACCTCGTAGATCGAGCCCACGTCGGTCGCGGCGATCACGGCCTCGGGCGGCACGTTGCAAAACAGCGCGATCTTCTCGCGCACGTCGGTCGAAAGCGGGGTCTCGCTGCGGCACAGCAGCACGTCGGCCTGGATGCCGATCTCGCGCAGCTCCTTGACCGAGTGCTGGGTCGGCTTGGTCTTGACCTCGCCTGCGGCGCGGATGAACGGCACCAGCGTGACGTGGATGAACAGCACGTCGCGGCGCTGCTCGAGCTTAAGCTGCCGCACGGCCTCGAGAAACGGCAGCGACTCGATGTCGCCCACCGTGCCGCCAATCTCGACGATCGCCACGTCCGCCTGCGAGGCGAGCGCGAGCCCGAGGATGCGCCGCTTGATCTCGTCGGTGACGTGCGGAATGACCTGCACGGTGCGCCCGAGGTAGTCGCCGCGACGCTCCTTGGAGAGGATCGCGTCGTAGATCTGACCGGCGGTCACGTTGTGGCTGCGCGTGACCGAGGTGTGCGTGAAGCGCTCGTAGTGCCCCAGGTCGAGGTCCGTCTCGGCGCCGTCGTCGGTGACGAACACCTCGCCGTGCTGGAACGGGCTCATGGTGCCCGGATCGATGTTGAGGTAGGGATCGAGCTTCTGGAGCGACACGCGCAGGCCGCGCGACTTGAGCAGCAGGCCCAGCGAGGCGGCCGCGATGCCCTTGCCCAGCGAGGACACCACGCCTCCCGTGACGACGACGATCTTCGCCATGACGCCCGTTCCTCCTCCGTGGTCCCGACCCCGGGCGCGGCCGTCCGCCGCCGCCCTCGAACCGTCTCGCGCGACCGCCGCCGCGCGCCCCGCCCCGTCCCCCCGGCGCGCGGCCCCTCAGCCCGCCGGCCCGCGCGCCTCGAGCGCCGCGAGCTGCTCGGGCGTGTCCACGCCCGAGAACGCCCGCGCGCCGATCACGACGCGGATGCGCACTCCGCGCTCGAGCGCGCGCAGCTGCTCGAGCCGCTCGGCGCGCTCGAGCGCGCCGGGTGGCCACCCGGCGAACTCCAGGAGCAGGTCGCGCCGGAAGGCGTACACGCCCGCGTGCCGCAGCACCGGCCCGCCGCGCGTGGCCCCGGCGATGTCGGCTCGCGAAAAGTAGAGGGCGTCCCCCGCCGCGTCCACGACCACCTTGACGACGTGCTCGCTCGCGAACGCCGCCGGGTCCGGCTCGCGATGCGCGACCGTGGCCATGCGCACGCCGGCATCCGCGCGCATCGCCGCGACGAGGGCGGAGACCGCGTCGGTTTCGAGCTCGGGCTCGTCCCCCTGGAGGTTGAGAACGATGCCGTAGCCGGGGGCGCGGCGCGCCACCTCGGCGACGCGATCGGTGCCGCTCGCGCAGTCCCGCGAGGTGCGCTCGACCTCGGCCCCGAAACCGCGCGCCGCCGCCTCGATGCGGTCGTCGTCGGTCGCCACCACCAGCCGGTCGATGCCGCGCGCCGCGCGCGCCCGCTCCCAGACGTGGCGCAGCAGGGGCCTGCCCCACAGCAGGGCGAGCGGCTTCCCCGGAAAGCGCGTGGCGCCGTAGCGGGCGGGAATCACGCCCAGTACGGCGCCCGGGTCCGATGCGTGCGTGGACGTCATCGGGCCGCCACGTTAGCACAACGCGCGGACCCGCGCGCGCCGCCGTCCCGCGCCGCGCGGACCGGGGCGGCGCGCCGCCCTCAGCCGCCCAGCTCGACGATCATGTCGCGCACGTCCTGGCCGCTCTTCTGCAGCGCGGCCAGTTCGTCCGCCGACAGCTTGAGCTCGACAACCTTCTCCACGCCGTTCGCGCCGAGCAGGATCGGCACGCCGATGAACAGGTCGCGCAGCCCGTACTGGCCCTCGAGCAGCACCGAGCACGGCACCAGGCGGCGCTGGCCGGTGAGGATCGCCTCCGCCATCTCGACCGCCGCCATGGCCGGCGCGTAGTAGGCCGAGCCGGTCTTGAGGAGCCTGACAATCTCCGCGCCACCGTCGCGGGTGCGCTGGTTGATGGCGTCGATGCGCTCCTGCGGCAGCAGCTCCGCGATGCCGATGCCGCCCACGGTCGTGTAGCGCGGCAGCGGGACCATGGAATCGCCGTGCCCGCCGAGCACCATGGCGTCCACGTCGGACGCCGACACGCCCAGCTCCATGGCGATGAACGCGCGCATGCGCGCCGAGTCGAGGATGCCGGCCATGCCCATGACGCGGTTCTTGGGGAAACCCGACGTCTTCCAGAACAGCCACGCCATGACGTCGAGCGGGTTGGTGACGACGATGACGTAGGCCTCGGGCGCGTGCCGGGCGACCGCCTCGGCCGCGGGACGCACGATGTCGGCGTTCGCCTTGAGCAGGTCGCTGCGCGACATGCCGGGCTTGCGCGGGAAGCCCGCCGTCATGATGACCACGTCGGCGCCGGCCACGGAGGTCAGGCTGTCCGAGCCCTCGACGATGCCGCCCTTGTGCCAGATCGGTGTGGCCTGCGTGATGTCAAGGGCCTTGCCCCTGGGCATGCCCTCCATCTCGGGACGGTCGATGAGCACGACGTCCGCGAGACCGCGCTCGGCGAGATAGAGGCCGGCGCTCGCGCCGACGTTGCCGGCGCCGATGACTGCGACCTTGTGCTTCACGGATTTCCTCCGGTGAGTGCGTGTGCGGTGCGAAGCCGAAGCGCCACGCCCCCGCGGGCGGTGGCCCGGGCGGCGTGGCGCCTGTGGAACGGGCGGGAAGGTCTAGCTGCCGTCGGCCGCCGCCGGGTGGACGTGCACGATGCTGCGGTCGCCGCGCGTGCGGGCGAACGTCACGATGCCGTCGGCGAGCGCGAACAGCGTGTGGTCGCGGCCGATGCCCACGTTGTCGCCCGCGAAGACGCGCGTGCCGCGCTGCCGCACGAGGATGCTGCCGGCGCGCACGGCCTGACCGCCGAATCGCTTGACGCCGAGGCGCTGCGCGTTCGAATCGCGGCCGTTCTTGGTCGAGGACTGACCCTTCTTGTGAGCCATGGAACCCTCTAGGCGGAAATGGCGGTCACGCGGATGCGCGTGAGCTCGTCCCGGTGACCGTGGCGCTTTCGGTACTCGCGCCGACGCTTGAACTTGAACACGCGGAGCTTCTCGCCGCGCAGGTGCTCGAGCAGTTCGGCCCGCGCCGAGGCGCCCTTAACGTAGGGCTGGCCGACCGCGATGCGGTCGCCGTCGGACACCATGAGGACCTGGTCGAAGGTGAGCGTCTGTCCCGGCTCGCCGGGAAGGCGGTGCACGTCGAGCACCGCGTCCGGCTCCACGCGGTGCTGGACGCCATTGATGTTGACGATCGCGTACATGTCGGAAATCGTTCTCCTCGGGCGCCGCGGCGGGCGGTCGTCGCCCCGAGCGGGACGGCGTGCGCCGCGACGCGGGCCTCTGCGGGCCCTGAAAGACGAAGGTTTGTACCACGGCGTCCGCAAGACCGTCAAGGGCGAGGGGTTGCGAACGACGGCGGGCCGCGCCGGACCCTCCATCCGCTATCCTGACGCCGGGGCCGCGCGCCCCCCGCACCGCCTGCCCCCCGGCCGGCCGGACCGTTTGTGGAGAGACCCATGACCCGCACCGCCCCCATCGTTGCCGCGGTCGCCCTTGGCGCCACGCTTGCCGCCAGCTGCGCCACCGCCCCGGCGCCTCCCGTCCAGGTGCTCCCCGAGCGCGTGGTGGCCGGCCCGGGGACCGATCCCCCCGGGCGCCTCGGCAGTCCGTTCGCCGACCGCCGCGCCGGGTTCGCCACCATCGCCTATCCCCTGCTCATCGACCGCACGGACGTCGGGCTCGGCGCCACCGTCCAGTACAACCGCATCCCGACGGTGGGCGAGCTTCACGACCTCGCCGCGCTCGCCACGCTGCGCGCCCTCGTCCTGTCGTTGCCGGCGTGGCCCGCCGGATACGCGGCGCTCGAGCCCCTGCAGCAGCTTCCGCGCGACGTCGAGACGTGGATCGTGCTGCCCGGCTATCCACCGTCGCGCGAGGCGGCCGAGGCGTGGAACGAGATCGGGGCGCGGCTGCGCATCGTGGTGGTGGTCACCGAGCCGCCGCCGTCGAGCGCGGTGGTCGCCGACCTCAACGTCATGCGGGCGCTGGACCGGCTCGTGGCCCAGACCGACGATCCGCGCCGGACCGGGTTCGAGCGCTTCCAGCGCCCGCTGTCGTTCCGCGTGCTGCGCGAGTGAGCGCTCAGGTCATCGGCACCGCGCCGACGACCTGCTTGGTGAGCTCCTGCTTCTTCTCGGTGAAGACCTTGATGTCGCCCCGCTTGAGCTGCGGGTCGTCCTTGAGGTCGATCTGGATGCGGAAGCGCTTTTCGAGCTCGGCGAAGCGCCGCGCCTCCTGCTCGACGAAGTACAGCGCCACCTCGGGCGCGACCTTGACCGTGATGCGCTTCTGGCCGCCGATCGCGGCGACCCGCCGCATGACGCGCTCGAGCTTGACCAGCATGGTCTCGTGCGACGGCACCTTGCCGAGGCCCTGGCACGTCGGGCAGTCCTCCGTGTAGTAGTGGAGCAGGCTCGATCGCTCGCGCTGGCGCGTCATCTCGATAAGCCCGAGGTCCGACACCGCGAACGCCTTGGTGCGCGCGCGGTCCTTGCGCAGCTCGGCGCGCAGCTCCTCGAGCACCGCGCGCTTGTTGGCCTCGACTTCCATGTCGATGAAGTCGCACACGATGATTCCGCCGATGTCGCGCAGGCGGAGCTGGCGCGGGATCTCGCGCGCGGCCTCCATGTTGGTGCGGAAAATCGTCTCCTCCTGGTTCTTCTTCCCGGTGAAGCGGCCGGTGTTGACGTCGATCGCGACCAGCGCCTCGGTGTGATCGATGCAGATGTAGCCGCCCTTCTTGAGCCACACCTTGCGCTCGAAGGTCTTCTCGATCTGCGGCTCGATGCCGTAGGCGTCGAAGATCGGGTCTTGCCCCTTGTAGAGCAGCACGCGCTCGCGCAGCTCGGGCGACACGAGCTTGAGGTAGCTCTGGATCTCCGAGAACGAGTCCTTGTCGTCGATGACGACTTCGTCGATGTCGTCCGTGAACAGGTCGCGGATGAGCCCGGCGGTCAGCTCGAGCTCGCGGTGCACGAGCGCCGGGGCGCGCACCGACGCCGCCTTGCGGTCCACCTTCTGCCACAGCTTGACGAGGTGCCGGATGTCGGCCGCGAACTCGGGGTCGCCTTTCCCCTCCGCCGCGGTGCGCGCGATGATGCCGACGCCCTTGGGTTTGAGGTCGTGGATGATGGCCTTCATGCGCTGGCGCTCGGCGCGGTCCTCGATGCGCCGCGACACGCCGACGTGGTCCACCCCCGGCATGAGCACGCAGAAGCGCCCGGGCAGGCTGATCTGCTGGGTCACGCGCGGCCCCTTGGTGCCGATGGACTCCTTGGTGATCTGCACGAGGACCTCCTGCCCCTTCTTGAGGTGGTCCTCGATCTTGAGCGCCGGCGCCTTGCGGCGGCGGCCGCGGTCGCCATTGTCCTCGAGGTCGGAGAGGTCCTCGAGGCCGGCGAGGTGCTCGGCGAGGTCGGAGGCGTGCAGGAAGCCGGTCTTCGGCAGACCCAGGTCCACGAAGGCCGCCTGCATGCCGGGCAGCACGGCGTTGACGCGGCCCTTGTAGATGTCTCCCACGTGGCGGCGGTGGTCGGCGCGCTCGACGAGCAGCTCGACCAGCTCGGCGTCCTCGAGAATCGCGATGCGGGTCTCGTAGGAGTCGGCGTTGATGATGATGGACTTCTTCACGGGGTCGTCCCCGGCGGCCGCGGCGCCCGGCGGGCGCCGCGCCGCGCTCGTCAGACCCGCGCGAGCGAGACCGGCGACCGCTCCCCGAGCAGGGCGAGCGGATCGAGGCGGCGTCCCTCCGGCGCGGCCCACAGCCCCGTCCGCTCGACGTCGGCGGTGCGGGGATCGGCCTGCGGAAACAGGTGCGCCACCAGCTCCTCGGGCCGCACCTGGGCGCGCGCGGCGAAGCGCAGCACCGCGTCCAGGGCGGCCGGCGCCTCGTCCCCCGCAACGGCGAGGGACAGGACGGAGGGCCGGGCATCGAACTCACGGGTCTGGCCCTCGCTCGTGCGCCGCACGATCCAGTGGTCGCGCGCGAGCAGCGCGGGCGCCTCCCGCTCCAGGTGCTCGCGCAGCGCGTCCGGCGTCAGGCCGGCCTCGTCGAGGAACGTGCGCGGGAACCGCACCCGGTAGGTGGCGCCTTCGAGCTGGCTCATGAGCGAGGGCGTCTTGAACAGGATGGGCCGGTAGGCGACGACCCGCAGCCCGGGCGGCAGCACCGCGTCGAGCCGCTCGGCGAGGTCCACCGCCGGCGGCTGCGCGAGCTCCAGGTCGAACACCTCGGCCCGTGAACGGTACCCCAGCGGCAACGGCGGCCCGAAGGACATCTTCAGGTGCGGATGGTGCCCCTGGGTGAAGGCGAGCGGGAGCCCGGAGCGGCGCAGCGCCCGCTCCCAGGCCCGCATGAGGTCGAGGTGCGAGGTGAAGCGCATCTCGGCCCCCTTTTCGAACAGGATCCGGAAGCGGGTGCTGGTCGCCGTGCCGGCACCCGCGGGCGGCGAGCGGCGCGCGCGGCGCCCGAAGCGCGGCGCCGGCACGGCCGCGCGCGCCCGCTCGAGATCGAGCGGCGGGTGCGGCTGGCGCACCCACGGGCGCTGCGGACACTCGGACACCCCGCACGAGAAGCACACGTCCTCCAGGCGGCAGTCGTCCGTGACGGCCGCGCGCTCGGCGCGCAGCTTCTCGCGCACGAGGAACTTTCGGGTCACCGGGGACTGGACGACGTCCCACGGCTGATCGAGATCGGTGGAGCGCTCGATCAGCTGCCGCTCCGGGTCCATGCCCAGATCGGCGAAGACGCTCATCCACGTGTCGAACTTCAGGTGCTCCGACCACGCGTCGAAGCGGCAGCCGCGGCGATAGGCCTCTTCGACCGCGCGCCCGAGACGGCGGTCGCCGCGCGTGAACACGCCCTCGAGCAGCGAGGTCTCGGCGTCGCGGTACTTGAGCGTGACGGGCGTGCCGCGCACCGCCTCGCGCAGCACGCCGAGGCGCCGGTTGAGCTCGGCGGTCGAGACCTGCTCCGCCCACGCGAACGGCGTGTGCGGCTTGGGCACGTGCGGCGAAACGCTCGCCGTGATGCGAAAGCCGCGCGCGCCCTCGGCGCGCGCGCGCTGGTGGGCCTTGACGGCCAGCCCGATGATGGCGCGCAGGTCGTCGTCGTTCTCGCCGGGAAGACCGCACATGAAGTACAGCTTGGCCGAGGTGTAGCCTTCGCGCGCCGCGGTCCCCACCGAGTCGAGCAGCTCCTGCTCGGTGTGGTTCTTGTTGATCACGTCGCGCATGCGCTGGCTGCCGGCCTCCGGCGCGAGGGTGATCGAGCCCTTCTTCTGCGCCGCCATGCGCCGCGCGACCTCGACCGGCACGTTGTCCGGACGCGTGGACGGCAGCGAGATCTGCACGCGCGTCGGGCACAGCTGGTCGGCAAGCGCGTTGACCTGGTCCACGATCTGCGTGTGGTCGGTGGACGACAGCGAAATGAGCGAGACCTCCTCGAGCCCGGTCGCCGCGAGGCCGCGCAGCGTCTCCTCGACGACCTGCTGCGCCGGCTTCTCCCGCACCGGCCGGTTGATCATGCCCGCCTGACAGAAGCGGCAGCCGCGCGTGCAGCCGCGCATGATCTCGACCGACAGGCGGTCGTGCGTGATTTCGCCGACCGGCAGCAGCGGCGCCGCCGGGTAGTACTCGCTCTTGAGCTCCTGCACCCACGTGGACCACACGCGCGCCGGGAACCCCGGGCGCGGCTCGGGCACGAGCCAGCCCTCCGGCGTCACGCGCGTGACGTAGCCCCACGGCACGTACACGCCGCGCACGTGCGCCAGCTCGCGCAGCAGCCGCGGCCGCGCCCAGCCGCCGCGCTTGGCGGCGGCCACGCGGTCCACGACCTCGTGCACGACCTCCTCGCCGTCGCCGACGACAAACGCGTCCACGAACTCGGCCATGGGCTCGGGGCTGAAGGCCTGCGCGCCGCCCGCGAGGACGAGCGCGTGGCGCGCGTCGCGCTCCACCGTGCGCAACGGCAGCCCCGCGAGGTCGAGCATCATGAGCATGTTCGTGTACTGCAGCTCGTACTGGAGCGAGAACCCGAGCACGTCGAAGGCCGACGCGGGCGCGTGCGTGTCGAGGGAGAACAGCGGAATGCCGAGGCGCCGCATCTCGGCCTCGGCGTCCGGCCACGGCGCGAACGTCAGCTCGGCCGCGCAGTCCGGCCGCCCGTTGAGCACGTGGTGGATGATGCGGATGCCGACGTTGGACAGCCCGATCTCATACGCGTCGGGAAACGCCAGCAGCACGCGCACCTCGGCCGCCTCGAGCGGCTTGCGCGGCACCTGCAGCCCGTTGCCCAGGTAACGGTTGGGCTTTGAGACGCGCGGCAGCAGCTGGTGCTGAATGCGTTCGGCGAGCGCCGGGGTCATGCGGCGGGACTCCGCTGGGTGTCGAGGACCGCCGTCGGGGCCGGTCCGGGTGCGGCCGTGGCGCCGTGCCCGGCCCGCGGAGAGCGCCCCGGCAGGCCGCGGGGCGGCGCCGGGGCCGGTCCCGGCGGGTGCGGGAACGGGATCGTGGGGCGAAAAGTAGCACACGCCCGGAACCCCGACAACGTTGCGCCGACGAAGGTTGGAAGGCCGTGCACCCTCTCCCGGGCGCCGCGGAGTCATCTGCTATAGTGCGCCACCGGCAACGGAACCCCCCATTTCCCCGGGGAACATTCATGAGGATCACGGACAGTCAGTGGTTCACCCTCCGCAAGCTCCATTCGCTCACCGGGGTCTTCCCGGTCGGCGTCTTCCTGCTGGAGCACTTCTTCACCAACTCTCACGCGGTGCAGAGCGGCGCCGCCTTCGACGAGGCCGCCGCCTTCCTCGCCGGGCTCCCCTACGTGGTGCTCATCGAGGCGCTCGGCATCTGGCTGCCGATTCTGTTCCACATGGTGCTCGGCATCATCATCGCCACCCAGGGCGACGCCAACGTCGGGCGCTACCGGCACGCGCGCAACTGGCAGTACTTCCTGCAGCGCCTGACCGGCGTGTTGCTCGTGTTCTTCATCGTGTACCACACGTGGAGCACGCGCTTTAACGACGAGGCGATGGCCGCGCCGAGCCTGTTCGATTGGATGTCCGGGCACCTCGCGCACCCGGGGGTGTTCGCGTTTTACGTCGTCGGCGTGCTAAGCGCCTGCTGGCACTTCGGCAACGGCCTGTTTGGATTCGCCATCCACTGGGGCCTCGTCACCGGCCGCCGCGCGCAACGCTGGACGGCGCGCGCCGGCGTGGCGGTGTTCGTGGCGCTGGCGCTCGTCGGGCTCAACGCGCTGCTCGCCTTCCGCGGTTCGGCGGTGCGGCTGTTCGAGAAGGGCCACCCCGCGTCGTCGGTCGCCGCGCAGCAGGGGACGGGGGGACAGCACTGATGGCGCAGACGAGAATCTCGGTGGTGGGCGGCGGGCTCGCCGGCCTCATGGCGACGATCAAGATCGCCGAGGCGGGCGTGCCCGTGGACCTGTTCTCGATCGTGCCGGTCAAGCGCTCGCACTCGGTGTGCGCGCAGGGCGGCATCAACGGCGCGGTCAACGTGAAGGGCGAGAACGACTCGCCCGACATCCACTTCTACGACACCGTGAAGGGCGGGGACTTCCTCGCCCACCAGCCTCTCGCCAAGGGCATGTGCTACGCGGCGCCGGGCATCATTTACCTGCTCGACCGCATGGGCGTGATGTTCAACCGCACGCCCGAGGGCCTGCTCGACTTCCGGCGCTTCGGCGGCACCCTTCACCACCGCACGGCCTTCGCCGGGGCGACGACCGGCCAGCAGATGCTCTACGCGCTCGACGAGCAGGTGCGGCGCCACGAGGCCGCCGGCCTCGTGACGAAGTACGAGGGCTGGGAATTCATCGGCCTGGTGCGCGACGGCGACGGCCGCTGCGTGGGCCACGTCGCGCTCGACCTGCGCTCGATGAAGCCGCAGGCGTTCCGCGCCGACGCGGTGATGCTGGCGACCGGCGGCCCCGGATTGCTGTTCGGGCGCTCGACGAACTCCGTCATCAACTCCGGCTCGGCGGCGGCGGCGGCCTACCTCGAGGGCGTGGACTACGCGAACGGCGAATTCATCCAGGTCCACCCCACGGCCATCCCGGGCATGGACAAGCTGCGGCTCATGAGCGAGTCGGCGCGCGGCGAGGGCGGCCGCGTGTGGGTGCCGCGCGCCAAGGGCGATACCCGCCCGCCGCGCCAGATCCCTGAGAGCGAGCGCTGGTACTTCCTCGAGGAGAAGTACCCCCGCTTCCGCAACCTGGTGCCCCGCGACGTGGCGAGCCGCGAGATCTTCCACGTGTGCAACGACCTCGGGCTCGGCGTCGGCGGCGAGATGTGCGTGTACCTCGACCTCTCCCACCTGCCGCGCGAGATGCTCGACCGCAAGCTCGGCGGCATCATGGAAATCTACGAGAAGTTCGTCGGCGTCGACCCGCGCGACGAGCCCATGAAGATCTTCCCCGCCGTGCACTACTCGATGGGCGGCCTGTGGGTGGACTACGCGCGCACCGCCGACGGCTTCGTGGACCTCGCCAGCCCGCGCAATCACATGACCAACGTGCCGGGGCTCTATGCGATCGGCGAGGTGGACTACCAGTACCACGGCGCCAATCGCCTGGGCGCGAACTCGCTGCTGTCGTGCGTGTACGGCGGACAGATCGGCGGCCCGGCGGCGGTGACGTGGGTGCGCTCCCAGAAGACGTCGGCGGCGGACGTGCCGGCGTCGGTCTACGAGGCCGCCGAGGCGCGCTGGCGCGCGCACTTCGCCGAGCTGGCGAAGCGCGACGGCCCCGAGAACCCTTACGCGCTGTGGGACGAAATGGGCCGCTGGATGCTCGAGCACGTCACCATCGTGCGCTACAACGACCGGCTGGACGCGGTGGACGCCAAGCTGCAGGAGCTCCTCGAGCGCCTGCCGCGCGCGTCGGTGCTCGACCGCGGGGACTGGGCCAACGCACCGCTGTCGTTCCTCAACCAGCTCCACAACATGCTCCAGCTCGCGCGCGTGGTGACGATCGGCGCGCGCCGCCGCGACGAGAGCCGCGGGGCGCACTTCAAGCCCGACTTCCCGAAGCGCGACGACGCGCAGTGGCTCAAGACCACGGTGGCGACCCACGGGCCCGACGGCCCGCGCTTCCGGTACGACCCCGTGGACACGTCCCTCATCGCGCCGGTCGAGCGCACGTACGACTGAGAGGAGCGCATGGCACGCACGACGATCGAGTTGCGCATCCGGCGCCAGGACCGTCCGAGCGCCGCGCCCCGCTGGGAGGAGTTCTCGCTCCCGTACCGGCCGAACATGAACATCGTGGCCTGCCTGATGGAGATCCGGAAGAACCCGGTCAACCGCGCGGGCCAGCGCACCACCCCCGTGGCATGGGACTGCTCGTGCCTCGAGGAGGTGTGCGGCGCCTGCACGATGCTCGTCAACGGCCGGCCCCGGCAGTCGTGCAGCGCGCTGGTGGACCGCATGCCCGAGGGCGTCATCACGCTCGAGCCGCTCACCAAGTTCCCGGTGGTGCGCGACCTTGTCGTGGACCGCCAGCCGATGTTCGACGCGCTCAAGAAGGTGCGCGCGTGGATCCCGATCGACGGCACCTACGACCTCGGTCCCGGCCCGCGCATCCCGGAACCCGAGCGCGAGGCCGCCTACCACTTCTCGCAGTGCATGACCTGCGGCTGCTGCATGGAGGCGTGCCCGCAGTACAACGACCGCTCGCCGTTCATCGGACCGGCGCCGCTCGCGCAGGTGCGGCTGTTCAACGCCCACCCCACGGGTCGCATGAACGCGCACGAGCGCCTCGAGGCGATCATGGGCGAGGGCGGCCTCGCGGACTGCGGGAACGCGCAGAACTGCATCGAGGTGTGCCCCAAGCTGATCCCGCTCACCGAGGCCTTCGGCGAGCTGGGGCGCCAGACCACCGGGCTCTGGCTCAAGCAGATCTTCTCGCGCTGAACCGGTCGGGGCGAACGGGCGCGCGGACCGTGAGGACCGCGCGCGTGGCCCCCGCCCCGCGCGGTCCGGGCCCAAGGAGGACGCCGCATGAGTGACTTCGCCCGCGACCACGCCTCCGGCTCGAGCGACGTGGCCATCGCGTTTCTCGACCATCTCGCGCGCTGGGCGGCGTCCGACCGCTCCCCCGATGCGGCGGCGTTTCGCGACGCTTTGTTCGCCGAGCTGCGCGCCGCGCAGGCCGCGCAGCCCACGATGGCGCTCGTCCACCAGTTCGCCGCGCGCGCGCTCGACGTCGTCATGACGGGCGTCGTGCGCGGCGACCGGCCGGCCGACCTGCGCGCCCACCTCGCCGCCTCGTGCGCCGCCGAGCGCGACGACCTCGCCTCCGGCCTCGAGGGCGTGGCGCGCACCGCGTGCGCGCTGCTCGAGCGCCGCGGGGCGTGGATCGCCACGCTGTCGGCGAGCGGCGCGGTGCGCGGCGCGATCCTCGAGGCGAAGCGCCGCGGGCTCGAGCCGCGCGCCCTGATCGCCGAGGGCCGCCCCAACCTCGAAGGGCGGGCGCTCGCGGCGTCGCTCGCCGCGCGCGGCGTGCCCGTGTGGCTGGTGACGGACGCCGCGCTGCCCCTGCTGCTCTCGCAGGCGGCGGCGGTGTGGATCGGCGCGGACGCCGTCACCGACGCGGGCGTCGTCAACAAGATCGGCTCGTACGCCGCCGCGCTGGCGGCGCGCGAGCATTCGGTGCCGGTCTTCGCGCTCGCCGGCCGCCGCAAATTCCTGCCGGCGGCGACCCCGGCGCTGCGCATCGTGGAGATGCCGCCCGCCGAAGTGTGGGAGGCGCCCGCGCCGGGCGTGCAGCCGCGCAACGTCTATTTCGAGCTGGTGCCCATGGCGCTGCTGCGCGGTGTGGTCGTCGAGGACGCGGTGCTCGGCCCCGGCGAGGCCGCCACGCTGGCGCGCGAGCGGGCGCTGCCCGAGGAGCTGGCGCGCGCGACGTGAGGCGCGGGCGAGGCCGCCCCCCTACCCCTTGACCACGAGGAACGGTCGGAGCCGCGCCACGGGGCGCGCGAGGCCGGCGCCCGCCACCACCCGCACCACGTCGGCCACGTCCTTGTAGGCCTCGACGGTCTCCTCGCGCAACGTGTCGCGCCCCTCGTAGCGCACCGTCACGCCCTGCGCGCGCAGCTCGGCGACGAGGTCGCGGCCGCGCGTCTCGCGCACCGCCTGCGTGCGGCTCATGCGGCGCCCCGCCCCGTGGCAGGTCGAGCCGAAGGCGTGGCGCATCGAACCCTCGGCGCCCAGCAGCACGTAGGAGTAGCGCCCCATGTCGCCGGGCACCAGCACCGGCTGGCCCGCCGCGCGGTAGGCCGCGGGCACGTCGGGGTGCCCGGGCGGGAAGGCGCGCGTCGCGCCCTTGCGGTGGACGAGGCAGCGCACCGCACCGGCCGAGGTGCGGTGCGTCTCGAACTTGGCGATGTTGTGCGCCACGTCGTAGACGAGATGGAGGCCGAGCTGCTCCGCGCCGCGCCGCAGCACGGACTCGAACGCCCGCCGCACGGCGTGCGCGATGCACTGCCGGTTCGCCCACGCGAAGTTGGCGGCGGCGCGCATCGCCCCCAGGTAGCGCGCCGCCTCCGGGCTGGTGAGCGGCGCGCACGCCAGCTGGCGGTCGGGGAGCGCGATGCCCCACGCGACCAGCCGCCGCGACACCTCGCGCACGTGGTCGGTGCACACCTGGTGGCCCAGGCCGCGCGAACCGCAGTGGATCATGACCGTGACCGTGCCCTCGGCCAGCCCGAGCGCGGCGGCGCCGTCCGGGTCGTAGACGCGCTCGACCTCCTGCACCTCGAGGAAGTGGTTGCCGGAACCGAGCGTGCCGAGCTGGCCCTCGCCGCGCGCGTGGGCGGCCGCGCTCACCGTGGCGGGGTCCGCGCCGTCGAGCACGCCGCCCTCCTCGCAGTGCTCGAGGTCCCCCGCCCACGCCATGCCGCGCGCGCGCGCCCAGCGCGCGCCCTCGCGCAGCACGCGGTCGAGCTCGCCGCGCGCGAGGCGCACCGCGCCCTCCGAGCCGACGCCGCACGGCACCTCGCGGTAGAGCGCGTCGGCGAGCGCCTCGACGCGCGGCGCGACGTCGGCGCGCGCGAGGTGGCTGCGCATGAGCCGCACGCCGCAGCCGATGTCGTAGCCCACCGCGCCGGGCGAGACGACGCCCTCCTCCGGGTCGGTCGCCACCACGCCGCCCACCGGCAGGCCGTAGCCCCAGTGGGCGTCGGGCATGGCGATCGAGGCCTCGAGGATGCCCGGCAGGTGGGCGGCGTTGCGCACCTGGTCGGGGGTGCGGTCCTGCATCATCTGCTCGAGCATCGGGCGGTCCGCGAACAGCACGCCCGGCACGCGCATGCCGCCCTCCCGCGGCAGCATCCAGCGGAAGTCGTCGATGCGGACGGCCCGCCCCACGCGCTCGGCGTCCATGGCGCGTCCGACGGTAGGCCCGCGCGGGGCCCCGATCAACCTCGCCGCGCGGCCGCGGCGGGCGCGCGCCGCGCGCGCGGCGCGCGTCAGCCGCGGGCGGCGGCGGCCTCGCGCGCGAGGAAGCGGCCGGTGTGCGAGGCCGCGACGGCGGCGACCGCCTCGGGCGGCCCCTCGGCCACAAGCCGGCCGCCGTCCTCGCCGCCGCCGGGACCGAGGTCCACGATCCAGTCGCAGTTTCGGATCACGTCGAGGTTGTGCTCGACCATGACCACCGTGTCGCCGCGCGCCACGAGCTCGTCGAGCACATCGAGCAGGCGCTCGACGTCGGCGAAATGGAGCCCCACGGTCGGCTCGTCGAGCAGCACGAGCGCCGGGCCGGCGCCGCGCTCGGACAGCTCGCGCGCGATCTTGAGCCGCTGCGCTTCGCCCCCCGAGAGCTGCGGGGCGGGCTGTCCGAGCCGCAGGTAGCCGAGCCCGACCCGCCGCAGCATGTGGAGGCCGCGCGTGAACCTCGGCTCGCGCGCGAAGTGCTCGAAGGCCTGGTCCACCGTCAGGTCGAGGGCCTCGCGCACGTTGACGCCGCGGTAGCGCACCTCGAGCACCTCGCGCCGGAAGCGCGCCCCGTCGCACGCCTCGCACGGCACCATGAGGTCGGCGAGGAACACCATCTCGACCGGCACCCAGCCGGCGCCCTCGCACGCCTCGCAGCGCCCGCCCGGGGTGTTGAACGAGAAGGCGCCGTCCTTGAGACCGCGCGCCAGCGCCGCCGGCTGCCGCGCGTAGATCTCACGCAGCGCGGCGTAGGCGCCGAGGTACGTCACCGGGCAGGAGCGGGGACTGCGGCCGATCGGCGACTGGTCCACGAGCAGGACGCGCGCCAGACGCTCGAGCCCGCGCACCGCGCGGTGCGCGCCCGCCGGCTCGTCCTCGACGCCCTCGAGCCGTCGCCGCGCGGCGCGGTACAGCACCTCCTCGGCCAGGCTGCTCTTGCCCGAGCCCGACACGCCGGTGACGGCCGTCATGCGCCCGAGCGGAAAGCGCGCCGTGACGTCGCGCAGGTTGTGGTGGGTGGCGCCCTCGACCACCAGGAACGCCTGCGGCGCGCCGACCGTCCGGCGCCGAGCCACGGCGCGCTCGCCGCGCAGGAAACGCGCGGTCTCGGTGTCGGCGGCGCGCGCGGCGGCGCCCCCCGGGCCCTGGTAGAGCACCCGCCCGCCGAGCTCGCCGGCGCCCGGACCGAGGTCCACGATCCAGTCGGCCGCGTCCATGACGAGCGGCTCGTGCTCGACCACGACCAGCGTGTTCCCCCGCTCCGCCAGCTCGCGCAGGATGCCGAGCAGGGTCTCGGTGTCGCGCGGGTGGAGGCCCACGGTCGGCTCGTCGAGCACGTAGAGCGTGTCCGAGAGCCGCGCGCCGAGGGCGTTGGCCAGCTCGATGCGCTGCGCCTCGCCGCCCGACAGGGTGCGCGTGAGGCGGTCGAGGGTGAGGTAGCCGAGGTCGACGCGCTCGAGGAAGCGCAGCCGCGACTCGAGTTCGGCCAGCACCGGGCCGGCGATCTCGCGCTCCGCCGCGCTGAAGTCGAGCCCGCGCACGAAGGCGGCGGCGGCGGTCACCGTCATGGCGCCGATGTCGGCGATGGTGCGGCCGGCGAGCGTCACCGCCAGCGCCTCGCGGCGCAGCCGCGTTCCGCCGCACGCGGCGCACGGCAGCGGCGTCTGGTAGCGCTTGACGATGAAGCGGTTGCCAGCCTTGTACGACTTCTCCTGCAGGCGCTTGAGGAACGGAATCACACCGCGGAACCCGGGGCCGCCTTCGAGGAGCAGCGCGCGGTCCGCCGCGGGCAGCGACGCCCACGGCCGGTCGAGCGGGATGCCGCGCTCACGCGCGAACTTCTCGAGCTTGGGCCACGCCACCGAGCGCCACGAGCGCGCCCAAGGATCGAGCGCGCCCTCGCGCAGGCTCTTCGCGGGGTCGGGAACGATGCGCTCCTCGGTGAAGGTGAGCACGTCGCCGAAGCCGCGGCACGTCGGACACACGCCGAGCGGGCTGTTGAAACTGAAAAGCGCCGGCTCGGGCCGCATCGCCGGCGTGTCGCACGCAGCGCACGCCCAGCGCTCGCTGTAAGCGAGCGGCGGGCCGTCGCCGCGCACGATCTCGAGCCGGCCCTCGCCGCGCCGGAACGCCTGGGCGCACGAATCCGCGAGCCGCTCGCGTTCGTCGCGCCGCCACGTGAAGCGGTCCACCACCACGCGTACGCGGCGCGTGCCGCGTGCGAGCCGCGGCGGGGGGTCGAGGTCGCGCACCATTTGCCCGTCCCAGATGCGCGTGTAGCCGGCGGCCAGCAGGTGGGCCGCGGTCTCGGCCCATGCGCCCCTCGCGGGCACGGCCACCGGCGCCAGCACAAGGAGCGGCTGCCCCTCGGGCCACGTCTCGGCGTCGCGCGCGATCGAGGCCGGGCTGTCGGCCCGCACCACGCGGCCGCAGGACGTGCAGTGCACGGTGCCGAGCCGCGCGAACAGCAGGCGCAGGTGGTCGTGGATCTCCGTCGCGGTGCCGACCGTCGAGCGCGCGCTGCGCGCGGGGGCGGCCTGCCGGATCGCCACCGCCGGGGTCAGGCCGTGGATCGCGTCCACGTCGGGCCGCGGCAGCCGCTCGAGGAACTGCCGCGCGTAGCTCGACACCGACTCGACGTAGCGACGCTGGCCCTCGGCATACAGGGTGTCGAACGCGAGCGACGACTTGCCGGAGCCGGAGACGCCGGTCACCACGGTAAGCCGGCCGCGGGGCAGGTCGAGATCGAGGTTCTTGAGGTTGTGCTGGCGGGCGCCGCGGATGCGGATCGCCGCGACCGGCTCGGGAACGGACGCGGGCACGTGGGCCTCGGTGGCTCTCGGAGGGTGCGTGAGGGGCGGCAGGATATCACGCCGTGCGGCGCGGCCGGCGCGGCGCCCACGCAGCGAACGGCCCGCTCATCCGTGAGCGGGCCGTCGCGAAAGACTGGAGATCGGCCAGCCCTGACGCGAAGCCTCCAGCCCCGAACCTCCGGCGACTGACCGCGCCCGCGGGTGCGGAGAGTGGCCGGGGCATGAAGCGGGGACCGGCCGACGGCAAGGACGACCGGTCCCCAGAGGACGTGCCAGGTCCAGTCTGCAGTTACTTCTTCTTCTTGGTGGCCTTCTTCTTCGCGGCCTTCTTCTTCGTCGCCTTCTTCTTGGCAGCCATGGTCCGGATCACCTCCTTGCGATTCCATCGGTGCGGCGGAGTCCCCAAGAACCCCGCCTGTAGTCTTGCGGCGGCCGCCTTGGACGCGGCCAGGGCAGCCTTCACACGAAGCTCCCGAGAACTCCGTGAGGCCTCGACGACCACAGCAAGCAGCATGCATGCCACGTGAGCAGCACGCTATCGCATTGACCACATAAGTGATTGTGGAAAATAGACATAAAAAAAAGCGCCCAGGCCTGAGCCACGGACGGGTCTGTGGACAACACTGTGGAATGCCCACGTAACTGTCAATATTGTGGGATGTTGCGCGGACAGTAAAGTGCAATTACTTGCCATGAAACGAGTTACGACAAACTGTCCACTTTGTAGCAGGCGTCAAGAAACTTGACGGTCAATGGCCTCCTCGAGGCGCAGGCGGCGCAGCTTCTCGATCAGACCCTGGCGCGAGATGCCGAGAATGCGCGCGGCGCGGCTCTTGTTCCCCGCCGTGAGGCGCAGCACCTCGCCAATGTGGTCGGCCTCGATCTGCGCGAGCGTCGGCAGCGCGTCGCCCTCTCCGGCGTGCGCGGCCCGCGCCGACGCCGGCGCGCCCGCGGCACGCCGTCCGAGCAGCTCCGCCGGAAGGTGCTCCGGCGCCAGACGCTCGCCCTCCTCGAGCAGCACGACGCGTTCAATGAGGTTCTTGAGCTCCCGCACGTTGCCCGGCCAGCGGTAGCGCAGAAGCACCTGCGCGCACTCCGGCGTGAGGTCGCTGAAACGCTTCTGGAACTTGCGCGAGAAGTCGCGAAGAAAGTGGCGCGCGAGCAGCAGGATGTCGGCGTCGCGCTCGCGCAGCGGCGGCAAGTGGATGCTCACGACCTTGAGTCGGAAGTAGAGGTCGGCCCGGAAGCGGCCGGCGCGCACCTCCTCCTCGAGGTCCTTGTTGGTGGCCGCCACGATGCGAATGTCCACCGAGATGTCCTGCGCTCCGCCGACGCGCTTGAAATTGCGGTGGTCGATGAAACGCAGCAGCTTGGCCTGCGTCGGCAGCGTCATGTCCGCGACCTCGTCGAGGAACAGCGTGCCGCCGTCGCACAGTTCGACCAGCCCCTTCTTCGTGTCCCCGGCGTCGGTGAACGCGCCGCGCTCGTGGCCGAAGAGCTCGTTCTCGAGCAGATGCTCGTGGAACGAGGAGCAGTTGACCTCCATGAGCGGCGCCTGCGCGCGGTCGCCACGGTAGTGGATGGCGCGCGCCACGAGCTCCTTGCCGGTTCCGCTCTCCCCCGTGATGAGCACGGACGTCGCCTTGCTGCGCACGACCTTGTCGATGAGCTCCCGCACGCGGTGCATCGGGCCCGAGTCGCCGATGATCTCCTCGTCCGAGTACTGGCGCCATGCCTGACGCCGGTAGTGGTCGAGCTCGGTCGCCTGACGGAAGGTGCGCGCCGCGCCCTGCACCGCGAGCACGATGTCCTCCATCTCGTACGGCTTGCGCAGGAAATCGCACGCGCCGAGCTTCATGGCGTCCACGGCGGTCTGCACGTCGCCGAAGGCGGTGATGACGATGACCTGCAGCAGCGGGTCGCGCGTGCGCGCCTCCCGCAGCACGCTCAGCCCGTCGGTGTCCGGCAGGCGCATGTCGAGGATCATGACCTGAGGCCGCACCGCGGAGATCTTCTCGAGCCCTTCGGCGCCGGTGCTCGCCAGCTCGACCGCATAGCCGCGGGTGCGCAGCACCTTGGAGAGCGACTTGCGGATGAGCAGCTCGTCGTCCACGACGAGGACCTGGATCTTCACGGACGCTCCTCCTCGGGCCGCTGCAGCGGCTCGGCCGGCACCGGGAACGAAGCGCGCATGGTGGCGCCGCCGTCGGGGTTGTTGCGCGCCGTGATCGTGCCGCCCGCCTCGCGCATGATCTGCAGCGAGATCGACAGCCCGAGCCCGGTGCCCATCGAGCGCGTGGTGAAGAACGGGTCGAAGATCCGCTCCATGAGCTCGCGCGGAATCCCCACGCCGGTGTCCGTGAACGACACGTCCACGAGCGAGCGGCGCGTGCGGTAGCGGCGCACGCCGGTCGCGACGCGCAGCTGCCCGCCCTGCGGCATGGCCTGGATGGCGTTGAGGCACAGGTTGAGGAACACCTGTTGCGCGAGGTCGGGGTCGGCCCACACCAGCGGCAGGTCGTCGGCGTAATGGCGCGTGAGCGTCACCTGCGCGTCACCCGCCTGCAGCTCGACGATGTCGAGGGTCTTGTCGAGCACCGCGTGCAGGTCGCACGGCTGCGGGCGCGCCGCCGGCGGGCGCGCGAACATGAGCAGCCCGGTGATGATCTGCTCGATGCGGTCGAGCTCTTTGATGACGTCCTCAAGATCCTCGCGCCGCGGGTCGTTGGGCTTGAATTTCGAGCCCACGAACTGGACCGTGGTGCGGATCCCGGTGAGCGGATTGCGGATCTCGTGGGCGACGTAGGCCGACAGCTCCCCGAGCGACACGAGGCGGTCGATCTTCTTCTGGAACTCGCCGTCCTCGGTCTCGGAGATGGTGTCGGCCAGCACGACCGACCCGAGCGGCTCGCCCTCCTCGTCGCGCAGCGGCAGGGCCTCGGCCTTGAGGGTCAGCTCGCGGTCCTCCATCTCGATGCGAAAGTCGCGCGCCTCGCGCGTCGTGCCGCGCAGCCAGCGCGCCTCGGCCCCAGGGAAGAGCCGCGCGCCGGGCATGCCGAGGAGCGTCCCGCCCTCGACGCCGAGAAGCTCCTCGAGGCGCCGGTTGCAGAAGGCGACGCGGCGCTCGCGGTCGAGCGCTACGACCGCCTGCTCGAGCGCGTTGAGCACCTCCACCGGCCAGCGGACGGCGACGCCCTCGGCGTCGGCCGGACGGCCCAGCGTCTCGCTGCGCATGCGACGAACTCCCTCCGTGGACCCGGGATGCGTGGTGCTTCGGCTAGAGTTAGCACACGGTCCCGACCCCCGCAATGACTGTTGAGCACGCGGCGCTCGCGCTGCTAGACTCCGTCGCTCGCTCCACCCTCCAGACCTCTTTCCACCGGCCCTCCGGCCCGGAGTCTCGACGCATGCTTCGCTACCTGCGCATGGGCAACAAGCGCATCAAGGTGATGTGGTGGTTTCTCATCATCGTCACCGTCGTCACCTTCGTCGGCGGCTTCATCTTCCTGATGGGGTCGGACCTGAGCGGCAGCGGCATGGCCCGCGCCGCGGGCGCGGTCGGGATCGTCAATGGCGACCGCATCGGGCGCGACGCCTGGCAGATGGCGGTCGAGGAGCAGCGCGCCGCCTTCCGCCAGCAGTTCGGGCAGGATCCGCAGGACCGCGACGCCAAGATCGTCGAGGTTCAGGCCTGGCGCACGCTCGTCACCCAGCGCCTGCTGGCCGGCGAGGCGCGCCGTCTCGGCCTCGGCGCGTCCGACCGCGAGGTCGTGCTCGCCCTGCAGACCTCCCCGCCGTCCATCCTCGCGAGCAACCCGGCGTTCCAGACCAATGGCCAGTTCGACCCGCAGAAGTACGCGGCGGCCCTTCAGGACCCGAGCAACAACTGGGCGCCGTTCGAGGCGCTGGTGCGCGACCAGCTGCCGATCCGCAAGCTGCAGGAGCGCCTGCTCGCCTCGATCAAGCTTTCCGAGCCCGAGCTGCGCCGGGCCTTCCTCGACCGCACCGAGCGCCTGACGGCGACCGTGGCGTGGATTCCGGCGTCCGCCGACACCGGCCTGCCCGCGCCGGACGAGGCGGCGATCGCGAAGGTGTACGACACCTACCGCAGCCGCTTCGCGAGCGCGGCCCGCACCCAGCTCGATATGCTCATCGTGCCGAAGCAGATCGGCGAGGAGGAGATTCGCGCCGCGCGCGAGACGCTGGCCGGCATCGTCGCGCGCGCGCGGGCCGGCGAGGACTTCGCACAGCTCGCGCGCGACTTCTCCGAAGGCCCCAACGCCGAGAAGGGCGGCGTGGTGGACCGCGTGCTGCAGCCGGCGGACTTTGGCCCCGTGCTCGGCGCCCAGGTCTCGGCCATGAAGGAAGGCGACGTGAGCGACCCGGTTCAGGACGGCACTCGCTTTCTGGCCGTCAAGATCCTCGAGCGCATCCCCAACAGCCCGTCGCTGCGCGCCGCCCAGATCGTGATCCGGGTGCGCCCCAACGAGGATGCCCTGAGCCGGCAGCGCGAGGACCTCGAGGCCCTGCGCCGCCGCGCCGCCCGGGTCGGCCTCGGCAAGGCGGCCGCCGAGCGCGGCCTCGCCACCGCACGCTCGGAGTTCTTCAACGAGAGCGGCACGCCGCAGGCCCTGTTCAACGTGCCCGAGGCCGCTGACTGGGCGGTGCTCGCCAGGCAGGGCGCGGTGAGCCCGGTGTTCGAGGGCAGCGACGAGTTCGCGATCGTCGAGGTCGTCGTGCAGCAGCCGGCCGGCGTCCCCCCGCGCGAGGTGCTTGGCGAGCAGCTGCGCCAGCTGGCCGACATCGAACAGCGCGTGGAGCGCGTGAAGGCCAAGGCCGACGCGGTCGCGGCGGCGGTGGCGCAGGGGCGCAGCCTCGAGGAGGCGGCCGCGGCCGAAGGCGGTCAGACGTTCCGCGTCGAGGGCGTCACGCGCCGGGCGCCGGACCCGCGCCTCGGCGGCGCGCCGGAGATCGTCGGCGCGCTGTTCGGCTCGCCCCCCGGGCGCGTGGTCGGTCCGGTGCGCGGGCTCAACGGCTGGTACTTCGGCCGCCTCGAGTCGGTGTCGCCCGCCGACACCACGCAGCTCACGCCCGAGCTGCGCGGCCAGCTCACGCAGGAGATCCTCACCGCGCGCCAGCAAAGCTTCTTCCAGCAATACCTCGCCGGGCTGCGCGCGCGCGCCAAGATCCAGGACCTGCGCTCGGCCGCCGCGGCCTACTGAACGCCGCGCAGTCACGAGGCCCCGCGCCCTCCGGCGCGGGGCCTCATGCGTGGACGGGGCGAAGCGGAGCCGCGCGGGCGCGCGACCGCGGCCTCAGGCGCCCGGCTTGCCGTCCGGGCGCGCGGGCGGCGGCGGCTCCTCGCGGTCGATCTCGTCGCGCACCTCGCGCTGGGCCTTCTTGAACTCGCGCATGGCCTGGCCCAGGCCGCGCGCCATCTTCGGGATCTGGCTCGGCCCGAAGATCAGCAGGATCGCGAGAAACACGAGCATGAGCTCGGTTCCACCCAGTCCGAACACGATTGCCTCCTCCCTTCAGAGCCCGGTGCGGAGCCGGCTGCGGTCGCCGCCGATCACCACCGTGACCTCCGCGTGATCCGATGTCCACGCCTGCCTGAGCACCGGCAGACCGCCGAGGTAGCGTGCCACCGCGTCCGCGGCCGACACGTCCGCAGTGCGCGCGACGACCATGGTCGCGAAGTAATCGGGGCGGTCGGCGTTGGAGACCTCCACGACGTGGAAGCCCCCCTCGCGCAGGGCGGACGCGACGCGCGCGCCGACGCCGCCCTCCCCGGACCCGTTGAGGACCTGCACCCGCACCACGCGGCGCGCGGGACCGGACACCCGCATGGCGTCCTTCGGTTGCAGGCGAGCGTAGCCCCACGAGACGAGAAGCGCCAGCACGAGCGCCCCGAGCACGCCGAGCGCGAGGACGCCGCCGCGTCCACCGGTGGCCGCCACGTCAGCGCTCCGCCCGCCCGCCCCGCGCGCGGGCGCCGTCGAGCGCACGCACCGCGCGGCGCAGGCGGCGCCAGGTGTCGGTCAGCGCTTCGGGCAGCACGCGCGCCCCGGCGACGACCGTCATGAAGTTGGTGTCGCCGTTCCAGCGCGGCACGACGTGCAGATGGAGGTGCCCCGGGAAGCCCGCGCCCGCGACGCGCCCGAGGTTGGCGCCGACGTTGATCCCATCCGGGCGGTCGGCCTCCGCCAGCGCCCGTTCCGCCACGGCCGTGAGGGCGATGAGGTCCTCGCGCTCCTCGGCCGACAGCTCCGCGAACGCCCCGGCGTGCCGCGCCACCGCCACCATCAGGTGCCCCGCGGCGTAGGGAAAGCGATTGAGCATGAGCAGCGCGTGCGGGCGGCGGGCGAGCACCAGGTGGCGGCGGTCGTCGCGCGCGTCGCGCACCGCGCAGAACAGGCAGCCGGCGGGCGACGCCGCGGCGCGCAGGTAGGGCATGCGCCACGGCGCCCACAGGCGCTCGAGCCCCGCCGCGGAGGCCCGCGGCGCGCGCCGCGCCCGCGCGGTCCCGCCGGCGCGCGCCGCCGCGTGGCGCCCGGCCACGATCACGCCTCCCCGGCGCCGAGCGCGCGGTGCAGCGCCTCGGCCTCGGCGAGCTGGTCTGCGGTGTTGATGCCGCACAGCTCGCGATGGTCGGCGGCAAGCACCACCGCCGCGCGATGGCCGTCGGCGCGCAGCAGTGCCACGGTGTCGGTCAGGTAATACTCGCCCTGGGCGTTTTCGGCGGTCAGCCGCGACAGCACGCCGGCGAGCTTCGGATAGTCGAAGCAGTAGATGCCCGAGTTGACCTCGTCGAGCGCCCGCACCTCGGGAGCGGCGTCCCTGTCCTCGACGATGCGGTCGATGCCGCCCTCCGGCAGGCGCACGATGCGGCCGTAGCCCGTCGGGTCCGGCAGGCGCATGGACAGCACGGTGACCGCCGCGCCCGAGGCGCGGTGGCCCTCGATGAGCGCGTGCAGGCTCGCGGCGCGCAGCAGCGGCGTGTCGCCGCACACCACGAGCAGCGTGCCGGCGAAGCCCGCGAGCTGAGGTCCCGCGCACAGCACCGCGTGACCGGTGCCGCGCTGCTCGTCCTGCACCGCCCACTCGACGGGGGCGCCATCGAACGCCGCGCGCACGCGCTCGCGCTGGTGGCCGATGACGACGACCGTGCGGCCGACGCCGAGCCGCTCGAGCGTGTCGAGCACGTGCGCGAGGAGCGGCCGGCCCGCCATCGGGTGGAGCACCTTGGCGAGGTCGCTGTTCATGCGCTTCCCCTGCCCGGCGGCCAGCACGAGCGCGACGGTTTCGGGGTGGTGGTAGCGCGTCATGCCTCCTCCCACTCGAAATTGTCGATGAGCCGCGCCGGTCCCACGCGCGCCGCGACCGCAACCAGCACCCGACCGCGCACCGTCGTCCGCGGGGCCAGGGTGCGCGCGTCCACCACGGCGACGTAGTCCTCGACGACCTGGTCGAGGCCGCGCCACGCGCGGCGCACGATCGCGCGCAGACGCGCCGCGGAGCGCTCCCCGCGCTCGAGCGCCGCGCGCGCCGCGGCCAGTCCGCGCGACAGCGACGCCGCCTGGCGGCGCTGCTCGGGATCGAGGTAGGCGTTGCGCGACGAACGCGCCAGCCCGTCCGGCTCGCGCACGGTGGGGGCGCGCCGCACGCGCACCGGCACCCCGAGGTCGGCGACCATGCGCTCGACGATGAGCGCCTGCTGGGCGTCCTTCTGGCCGAGCCACAGCACGTCGGGACGCACCACGAGCAGCAGCCGCAGCACCACGGTCGCCACCCCCTCGAAGTGCCCGGGGCGCGAGGCGCCCTCGAGCACCGCGTCGAGCCCCGCGACCCTCACGCGCGTCGCGGCGCCCGGCGGGTAGATGTCCTCGACCCCCGGCTCCCACAGCAGGTCCACGCCCGCCGCGGCGAGGCGCCGGCGGTCGCGCGCGCGCGGTCGCGGGTAGCGCGCGTAGTCCTCGCCGGGGCCGAACTGGAGCGGGTTCACGAACACGCTCGCCACCACGCGGTCGGCGCCGCGCCGCGCGCGCGCCACGAGGCTCTCGTGGCCCTCGTGGATGGCGCCCATGGTGGGCACGAACGCGACCGTGAGCCCGCGCCGGCGCCACGCGTCCACCGCGCGGCGCACCTCGGCGACGCGGCGCACGATGCGTGGCGCGGCGCCGCCGCGGCGGCGGCGCGGGGCCGGCATCAGTAGGACTCCGCGTCGCCCGGAAAGCGCCGGGCCTTGACGTCGGCGACGAAGCGACCGAACGCGTCACGCACGGTCTCGGCGAGCTGCGCGTAGCGGCGTACGAACTTCGCGGGGCGCCCCAGGTAGAGCCCGAGCAGGTCGTGACTCACGAGCACCTGGCCGTCGCAGCCGACGCCCGCGCCGATGCCGATGGTGGGCACCGTGAGCGCGCGCGAGACCGAGGCGCCGAGCCGCGCCGGAATGCCCTCGAGCACGACCGCGAAGCAGCCGGCGGCCTCGAGGAGCCGCGCGTCGCGCAGCAGCCGTTCCTGGTCCGCCTCGCCCCGCGCCTGCACCTTGTAGCCCCCGAACGCCAGCACCGACTGCGGCGTGAGGCCGAGGTGCCCGACGACCGGAATGCCGGCCTCGACGATGCGCCGCACGGACTCGGCGACGCGCTCGCCGCCTTCGAGCTTGACGGCGTCGGCGCCGCCCTCCTGCACGAGCCGGCCGGCGTTGCGCACGGCGTCGGACACCGACGCCTGGTAGGACATGAACGGCATGTCGCCGATGACGAGCGCCGAGGGTCGCGCGCGCGCGACCGCCTTCACGTGGTGGAGCATGTCCTCCATGGTGACCGGCAGCGTGCTCTCGTAGCCAAGCATGACGGTGCCGACGCTGTCCCCGACGAGGATCATCTCGACGCCGGCCTCGTCCGCCAGCACCGCCGTCGGGTGGTCGTAGGCGGTGACGACCACGATGGGCTCGCCGCGCCGCTTCAGCTCGAGCATGGCGGGCGGGGTGAGCTTGGGGCGCCGGGCGCGGGTCGCGCCGACGCCGGACTCGCCGCTCATGTCGCGTGCCCCCTCTCGATGGGCGTGTAGTACACCGTGCCCTGCGCGTGCGCCAGGATGCGGCGCTGCAGGTCCTCGAAGTCCTCGGGGCGGTTCACGAAGTCCATGGCATTGGTGTTGACCACCAGCAGCGGCGCGTCGGCGTAGTGAAAGAAGAAGTGGTTGTACGCCTCGACGAGCTGCTCGATGTAACCGCGCTCCATCTCCTTCTCGAACGGCCGCCCGCGCCGCGCGATGCGCTCGAGCAGCACGTCGGTCCCGGCCTGCAGGTAGACCACGACGTCCGGCCTGAGCACGTCCAGCTCGAGCCAGCCGACGAGCCGCTCGTACAGCGCGAGCTCGCGGTCGGACAGGTTGAGGCTCGCGAAGATGCGGTCCTTCTGGAACAGGTAGTCCGCGACCATCTTCTCGCGGAACAGCTCCAGCTGGCGCAGCGAGCGCTGCTGCTGGTAGCGGCTGAACAGGAAGTGCATCTGCGTCTGGAAGGCGTAACGCGCGCGGTCGCGGTAGAAGTCCTTGAGAAACGGGTTCTCCTCCACCTCCTCGAGCACCAGCTTCGCCTGCAGGCGCTCGGCGAGCATGCGCGCCAGGCTGGTCTTGCCCGCGCCGATCACGCCCTCGACGACGATGTAGCGGTTGTCCGCCATCCGTGGGGTCCGTGCGTCCGTGGCGGCCGCACCGCCGGGCGCGGCGGCCTCAGTTCCAGAGACGCGTGCCGCGCTTGACCGGCGGCCGCGCATTGAGCGTGGACAGGTGGTGAAGCAGCGTCTCGCCGGTCTCCGGGTGGACGAACGCCGGGTCGATCTCGACCAGCGGCACGAGCACGAAGGCGCGGCGGATGACCTCGGGGTGCGGCACGCGCAGGTCCGGCTCCTCGAGCACCTGGGAGCCGTAGAACAGCAGGTCGAGATCAATGACGCGCGGCCCCCAGCGCTGGCCGCGCACGCGCCCGAGCCGCCGCTCGACCAGCATCAGATTCCACAGCAGCTGGCGCGCGGTGAGCTCGGTCTCGACGAGCGCCGCCGCGTTCAGGAAGTTCGGCTGGTCCACCTCGCCCACCGGCTCGGTGTCGTACAGCGACGAGGCGCGCAGCACGGTCGTCCCGGGCAGGCGCGCGACCTCGTCCAGCGCGAGGCGGATCATGGCCTCGCGGTCGCCGAGATTGGAGCCGAGGCCGATGAACGCCCTCACGCGACCCGCTCCCGCACGACCTCGATGACCGCCCGCCCGCCCGTGGTCCAGCCGAGGTTCTGCTTGGCGATGCGCACCCGCACGCGCCGCACGCGGAAGCGATCGAGCACCGTCGCGGCCACGCGCGCGGCGAGCGCCTCGAGCAGGTGAAAGCTTTCGCCTTCCACGACCTCGCGCACGGTGCGGTAGAGCTGGTCGTAGTCCACGGCGTCGGCGAGCCGGTCGCTGTGCTCGGCGCGGTCGTCCTGGGGATCCAGCTCGAGGTCCACCTCAAGCCGCTGTCCGGCCTCCTTCTCGTACGGGCGGGCGCCGTGGTGCCCGAACACCGAGAGGCCTTCCAGTCGAATGAGCGCCAACGCGTTACCTCCCAAGGACCGGGCCGCGCGACGCCGGTCGTCCGGGGCCGCGCGCGCGTACGCGGGCGAGTCTAGGCGGGCGCGCGGAAGGGGGTCAAGCGCGGCGCCCGCGCCGGCCGCGCCGCGCGCCCCCCCCGCACCGCGGCGCCTCCCGTCACGAGCCGCTGAAGAGCTTTCGCACCAGCTCCGGGCCGTTCTCCCAGATCACCAGCACCACGCCCATCAGGCTCTCCCCCGCGATCCAGCCGGAAGCGACCGGGAACGTGTACTCCTTCGCCCACGCCGGATTGCGGCGCTCGAGCTGGTCCACGAGCAGGCCGCCGAGGCAGAACAGCAGGCCGTAGTACCAGTGGAACGTCCACGCCAGACCGACCGCCGCCGGCGAGGGGATCCACCTCGCATGCGCCGGCATCCAGCGCGGCAGCAGAGTCAACAGCACGCCGACGGCCATGCCCGCGACCAGGCTCCACGCCTTGACCGCGCCGAGCGCCGACAGCCCCTGACCCAGCGCCAGCGCCACCGCGCGCCACGTCTGCATGGCGGGCGCCGGGAACTGGTCGGTGCCGAGCACGCTCGCGTCCGGCACCAGAAGCCGGAACGAGTACACCGTGACGATGGTGCCCACGAAGATGCCGGCGAACTGGGCGATGAACTGCTTGCGCGGGTGGGCGCCGAGCAGGTAGCCGCTCTTGAGGTCGGTGAGCAAGTCCGCCGAGCTGCTGGCCGCCGCCGCGGTCACGTTGGCGCTCATCAGGTTGATGTTCATGTTGCCGGGGCTGAGCGCGCCGAACGTGAGCTGCGTGATCTTGCCCATGGCGCCGACCGGCGTGGTGTCGGTCTCGCCGGTCACGCGGCACGCGACCAGCGCAAGCGCGAACGACAGCAGGACCGCGACCGCGGTCTGCCAGATGGGCATGGCGAACATCGTGTGGCCGAGCCACGCGAGGCCGGCGAAGCCGACGAGCTGGGCGATCACGAACCAGGCCGCGGGCGTCTCGATCTTCGCCAGCGGATCGTCGGCCGCGCCCTTGCGCGCGCCCAGCATGCCGGCGAGGTCGGCGAACGCGCGCAGCGCCGTGCGCCACTGCAGGGCGAAGGCGAGCAGGCCCGAGGACACCATGCAGCCCACACCGCCCCACAGCGTCCACTGCACGACCTCGCGGTAGCCGGTGCCCTCGATGGTGCCGTTTCCCTGCATGATCGGCACGAAGATCATCCAGCACGTGACGCTGCCGATGAGCATGGACACGCCCACGCGCAGGCCGGTGATCATGCCGGCGGCGATGAACATGGGCTCCCACGACAGCATGACGGTGCGGCCCATCCATGCCGGACCGAACACCGACTGGTTGAGCCCGCCGATCCAGGTGCCGATCATGGCCGGCGCCAGGCCCGGGTTCACCAGGTGCAGCCCTTCCGCCCAGAACTTGCTGATCACCGCGCCCAGCCCGGCGAGGCCGAGCGCGCGCGCCGAGCGCATGCCGGCGTCGCCGTGCGAGTGGAGCGCGCGCAGCGTCTCGGCGGCGGCGATGCCGCTCGGAAAGCGCAGCTGCTCGACGTTGATCATCTGGCGCTTCATCGGGATCGCCATGGTCACGCCGAGCAGCGCGAGCAGGAACACCCACGCCAGCATCTGCGGCGTCGGCATGACGGTGCCGTTGATGACCATGTAGGCCGCGAACGCCGAGATGAGCGTGCCGCCCGTCGAGTAACCCGCCGAGCTCGCGGTGGACTGCATGCAGTTGTTCTCGAGAATCGTCATCGGCGAGCGCACGACGCGCGCGGCGTGCAGCGTCGTCCAGATGGCGTAGGACAGGATGCACGCCGTGATCGCGACCCCGAACGCCCAGCCGGCCTTGAGGCCGATGTAGAGATTGGTGAGCGACAACACCCCGCCGAGCAGCGAGCCCATCAGCACGGCGCGCCACGTGAGCTGCTTCATGCGATCGCCGCGACCGATGTAGACCTGCTCGTACCACTGGCGCTCGATCTCCTCCGGCGTGCCCTTGAAGCCCTCGACGGGCAGCGCGTCGGGAGCGCCGTGGGCATCGGCGCCGGGCGGGAGCGGCGGCTCGTCCTGTCTGGCCATGCGGTGGGTTCCTCCGTGGAGCCCGCCGGTCCGGGGCGCCGGCTCGGCGCCGCGGCCGCGCGGGGCGGTGCGCGACGGGGATCGCGCGGGATCCTAACAACTCGGCGCGCGCGGCATCATCCGGAAGCGGAGGGCCGCGCGGGCCGCGCGGGCCGGGGCGCCGGCCGCGCCGGCGCCGCGCCGCGCCGCGCGACGGCGAGGGCGGCCATGACCACGCACCACGCCGCCCACGACGTGAGCGTCACGGCGCGCGCCGCGTCCCAGCCCTCGGGGCGGTACGCCAGCGCGAGGTCGTGGTCCCCGGCGGGGATCCTGACCCCGCGCACGAGGTGGTTCACGCGGTGGATGGCGAGCGGAGCCCCGTCGAGCGAGGCGCGCCAGCCCGGAAACCACGCGTCGGCGATCACCACGAAGGCGGGCGCCGGCGCGCTCACGCGCAGCGCGAGAGCGTCGGGATCGTCGCGCGTCCAGCGCAGCACCGCGCCGGGCGAGCCGGGGTACTCCCCGGCCGCCGCCGGATCGGTCGTCCACGCGACTTGCTCGGGGCGGAAGCCGGCGGCAAACAGCGCGCGCGCCACCGCGGTGTCGGCGCCGAGCGCCGTCACGCGCGGCACCGCGTAGGCGCGCGGCAGCGCGCCGCGCAGCGCCATGACGCGCGGATCGCGCGTCGCCTCGAAGCGCGCGCTGTCCGCGACGCGAAACTCCTCGCCCGCCACGTAGCGCACCGCCGCCGCGCGCACCACGCCGTCGCGGTCGAACAGCCCGGCACCCGCCGCCTGCGCCCACGGGCGCGGGGGGTACGGGTGCAGGCCGCCGATGGTGCGCGTGCGCCAGTCCACCCAGAAGTTGTTGAGAAACGCGCGGCGGTCGAGCGGGTAGGCGCGGTGCAGCGGATCTTCGACCGCGACCTGCGCGAGGCGCGGGATGGGCGGCGGCAGCAGCGCGTCGCGCTCGCCGGTCGTGCGCTCGAGCTCGCGCCGCGCGAGCGGCCCGAGGTCCACGGCGGCGAGCGCCGCGACCGCCGCGCCCGAGGCGAACGCGCCCGCCGGGCCCGCGGCGGCCGCCGCGCCGAGCGCCGCCCCGCCGAGGGCGAGGCGCGCGGCGAGGTCCGACACCGCGCGCCGCGCCTCGCCGGCGAACGGGTCGGCGGCCGCCGGCGCGTTCGCGGGAGCGCCGCGCGCCGCTCCGGCGGCGCTCCGCCACGCGCGCTCGAGCGCCGGGCGCGCCGCCGCCACCGCCGCGGCGAGCGCGAGCAGCACGGCGGACGCCGCGGCGAGTCGCCCCGCGCCGCCGGAGCGCGCGCGCGCCACGGCGCGCTCGAGCCCGTGCGCCGCGAGCAGCGCGCCCGCGAGCTGAACGAGGATCATCCAGCGCGACGGCGCGAGCAGCGCCGGCGGCAGCGGCAGCGCGAACAGCGCGCCCGCCCCGGGCACACCGGGCCCGAGCGCGAGCAGCGCTCCCGCCGCGCCGAATCCGGCGAGCAGGCGCGCGGGCGCGCGCGCCGCGCCGCGCGCCGCGCCGGCGAGGCCCAGCACGGCGAACGCCCCGGCCACCGCCGCAAGCGTCGTCGCGTGGTCGGCGGCGGCGAGTCCTCCCCAGTAGCCATTGCCGCCGAAGCCCACCGCGCGCGGCCACAGCAGCGCGACGAGGTCGCGCGCCGCGAGGCTGGCGTCGCGCGCCGCCGCCAGCGCCGCCTCGCCCTCGGGCCGGTAGGCCCAGCGCCCGTAGAGCCACGCCGGCGCCCACGCGGCGGCCGACAGCGCGGCGCCGAGCGCCGCGCCGGCCGCCGCCCAGGCGAGGCGCGCCGCCCGTTTCCACCCGCGCACGAGCGTCCACGCCGCCACGCACGCCAGCGCGTGCGGCGCGTGTCCCGCGTCGCCGGCGAGGCCGAGCAGCCCGAGCACCCCGGCGAACGCGAGCGCGCGCGCGCGCACCGCCCGCGCTTCGGCGGCGAGCAGCCGCTCGGCGGCGAGCAGCGCGAACGGCAGCAGCGCGAGCGTCGCGGCGCGCGCCTCGGCGCCGAAGGCGAGCGGCACGATGCTGCCGGGCGCGAGCCCCCACGCCAGCGCCGCGAGCGTCATGGCCCCCGCGCCGCAGCGCCACACCGCGCGCGCGAGCGCCGCCGCGCCGAACATGCCGCCGAGCAGCGCGAGCAGCGCGGGCAGCTCCGGCGACCACGCCCCCTGGAACAGCGCGTCCCACGCCGAGAGCAGCGCGTCGGGCAGCCACTGCGGGCGCGGATCGGCGCCGCTCGCGACGGCGGGGAAGCCGAGGAACACGTACGGGTTCCAGAAGGTGCGCTCGCCGAGCGCCGACCAGCGCTCGAGCGAGAACTGCGAGAAGGCGCGGTATGCGATCGAATCGCCGACCACGAACGCGCGCCCGAGCCCGACCTGCGGCCAGAACACCGCCGTCCACGCCGCCACGATGGCCGCCGCCGCCGCCGCGCGCTCGAGCGGCGGCAGCGGCCGCGCGCCGGGCGCCGCGGCGGATGGAGGCGCCGCGGCGGCGCGCGCGGCACGCGCGGAACCGGGCTCGGCGCGACGGCCCGCGGCGCTCACACCGCGACTCCGAACTCGCGCAGCGCCTGGTTGAGCGACGTCTTGCGGTCGGTGCCCGCGTCGCGGCGCCCGATGATCAGCGCGCACGGCACGCCGTACTCGCCCGCCGCAAAACGCTTCGGACGCGTGCCGGGGATGACCACCGCGCGCGGCGGGACCTCGCCGCGCGTCTCGACCGGCTCCGGGCCGGTGACGTCCACGATCGGCGTCGAGGCGGTGAGCACCACCCCGGCGCCCAGCACCGCGCCGGCGCGCACGCGCACGCCCTCGACCACGATCGCGCGCGAGCCGACGAAGGCGTCGTCTTCGACGATCACCGGCCGGGACTGCGGCGGCTCGAGCACGCCGCCGATGCCGGCCCCGCCCGACAGGTGCACGCGGCGCCCGATCTGGGCGCACGAGCCGACCGTCGCCCAGGTGTCGATCATCGCGCCCTCGCCGACGCGCGCGCCGATGTTCACGTAGCCTGGCATGAGGATGACGCCCGGCTCGAGGAACGAACCGTAGCGCGCGACTCCCGGCGGCACGACGCGCACGCCGCACGCGGCAAGGCCGGTCTTGAGCGGGATCTTGTCGTGGAATTCGAACGGGCCCGCGAGAATCGGCGCCGCCACGCGCAGGCGGAAATAGAGCGCCAGCGCCTGCTGCAGCCAGCCGTGCGTCATCCAGTCGTCGGGCTCGGCCGGATCGCCCACCGGCTCGGCCACGCGCAGCACGCCGGCGTCGAGCGCCGACACGGCTCCCTCGACCGCGCCGCGCACCGCGGCGTCCTCCAGCGGGCGGCGCCCCTCGTAGGCGTCGGCCACCGCCCGCGCCCAGCGCTCGACCGGCAGGTCCGCGGCCGTCCCCGCGCTCACGCCGCGACCTCCGCGAGCCGGGCCACCGCTGCGCGGCAGTCCTCGGGCGTCGGCACCAGCGCCCAGCGCACGAAGCCCTCGCCGCCGGGGCCGAGGAACGAGCCTGGCATGGCGACGACGCCCACCGCGAGCAGCCGCTCGACGAACGCCACGTCGTCGCCGCCCGGCGCGCGCATCCACAGGTAGAAGCTCGCCGTGCTCGCCTCCACCGTCCAGCCGCGCGCCGCGAAGTGCTCGAGCAGGATGCCGCGCTTCGCGGCGTAGCGCGCGCGTTGCTCGGCCGGGTGCGCGTCGTCGTTCCAGGCGGCGATCGCGGCGGCCTGCACGAAGTCCGGCGTCGCCACGCCGAGGTTGGGGCGGAAGCGGCGCAGCGCGTCGATGAGGCGCGCATCGCCGCACATGAAGCCGCTGCGGTAACCGGTCATGGCGGAGCGCTTGGAAAGCGTGTGCAGCGACAGCACGTGGTCGAAGCCGATCTCGAGCATGCTCGGCGGCACGACGTCGAAGTAGACCTCGGCGTACGCCTCGTCGGCCGCGATCCAGAAGCCGTGGCGCCGCGCGAGGGCATGGACGCGCGCCAGCGCGTCGCGCCCGAGCGTGGCGCCGGTCGGGTTGTGCGGCGAGTTGAGCCACAGCAGCGCGGTGCGGCGCCACACCTCGTCGGGCACGCGCCCGGGATCGAACATCCAGCCGTCCTCGGAGCGCAGCGGCACGAGGTGCACTTCGGCGCCCGCGAAGCGCGCGCCCGCCTCGTACACCGGGTAGGCGGGGGTCGGAATCACGACGACGCGCTGGTCCGCCGCCGGGTCCACGACCGCCAGTGCGAGCGTGAACACCGCCTCCTTGGTGCCGTTCGCCGGCAGCACGTGGCGCTCCGGATCGGCCGTCACGCCGAAGCGGCGCGCGAGCCACGCGGCGCACGCCGCGCGCAGCTCGGGCCGGCCCGCGGACGCCGGGTAGCTCGACATGGCCGGCACCGACTCGGCGAGCGTGCGGCGGATGAAGGCCGGCGTCTCCTCGCGCGGGTCGCCGATGCCGAAGTTGATGATGCGCACGCCCGGCGGGGCGAGCGCGTCGCGGCGACGATCGAGCGTGACGAAGGGGTACTCGCGCCCGCCGGCAAGGAGCGGGTGAAGCGGGGCCGCCGCGCCCTCGGCGGCGGTTCCCGCCGCGGGTCCCGACGAGGCGCTCATGCGCCCTCCTTGAGGAACGCGGCGAGCGTCTCGTAGGCGGCCGCCAGGTTGGGGATCGGGCAGTACTCGCCCGCCTGATGGCACAGGTCGGGGACGCCGGGCCCGTAGTTGAAGGCCGCGATGCCGGCCGAGGTGAAGCGCGCGACGTCGGTCCAGCCCTGCTTGCCCGCCACCGGCAGGCGGAAGCGCTCCACGAAGGCGCGCACTTCCGGACGGTCGAGGCACACGAGGCCGGGCTCCGCGCGGTCCACCACCGTGAACTCGAAGTCGGCCGGAACGCGCGCGCGCAGGCGCGCCTCGGCCTCCGCCATCGTGCGCGAGGGCGGGAAACGGTGGTTGAGGTTGGCGACCAGCGTGTCGGGCACGACGTTGCGCGTGCGCCCCGCGTGCAGCGTGGTGAGCGCCAGCGTCTCGCGGTACTCGATGCCCTGCACCGTTTCGGCCACCGGCGGGACGCGGGTGATCTCGGCGAGCCACGGCGCGGCGCGCTCCACGGCGTTCACCCCCGTCCACGGCCGCGCGCTGTGGGCGGCGACGCCGCGCACCGTGACCTCGACGTTGAGGATGCCGTTGCAGCCCATCTCGACAGCGCCGTCGGTGGGCTCGAGCAGCACGGCGAGCCGCGCCTCGCGCAGCCACGGCATGGCCGCCAGCAGCCGTCCGAGCCCGTTGCCCGCGGCTGGGCCCTCCTCGGCGTCGTAAAACACCGCCGCCACGTCGAAGGCCAGCGCCGCCGGGTCGAGCGTCTCGAGCAGCGCGAGCATGACGGCGTCGCCGCCCTTCATGTCGGTGGCGCCGAGGCCATACAGCCGGTCGCCGTCGCGCCGCGCGCGCGCGTTGCCATTCGGCGGCACCGTGTCGAGGTGGCCCGCGAGCACCACGAGCGGTCGCCCGCGGCGCGGGCCGCGCCACACCACGCCGTTCCCGTCGCGCAGCACCTCGCCGGCGGCGCGCGCCGTGAGCCGGCCGGCGACGAAGTCGGCAATGGCGGCCTCCTGCCCCGTGACGCTCGGGATGTTGACCAGGGTCTCGAGCAGGTCGGCGAGCGCGGCGGCGTTCATGGCGGCTCCATCGGGTTGAAGCGGCGTGCGAGGCGGACGCCGGAATCTAGCACCCTGCACCGCCTTGCGCCACAGACCTCGCGTCGCTAGCGTGTCCGCGTGACGCTCGAACCCGCCTCCGCCGCGACCCCGTTCGGCGCCGCCCCGCCGGCCAGCGCGGCGCTGCGCATCGAGGGCGCCGACGCGCTCGCGGTGCTGCACCGCATCTCGACCGCCCGGCTCGACGACCTCGTGCCCGGCGCCGCGCGCTGGACGCTGTTCTGCGACTTCCGCGGACGCCTCCTGCACCGCGCGGCGGTGGCGGTCACCGAGGACGCGGTCTGGCTGCTGCGCCCGGACGCCGCCGCGGCCGAGCTCGCCGCGTGGGTGGACCGGCACGTGTTCCGCGAGCGCGTGCGCCTCGTGGACGCCTCGGCGGCGTGGCGCGTGGAGGAGCGCGAGGAGTCCGCTCCCGCGCTCGCTCCCGGCACGCTCGCCGCGCAGGACGGCGTGCCACGTCTCGTGCGGCCCGACGACGGACCGGCGCTCGCGCTCGCGCCCGCCGCGACCGCGCGCGCGGCGGAGGACCCGGGCGCCCCCCTGCGCCGCGTGCGCGCGGGACGTCCGCGGCACGGCCACGAGATCGCCCCTGAGTTCACGCCCTACGAGGTCGGGCTGGCGCACGAAGTCCACCTCTCGAAGGGCTGCTACACCGGGCAGGAGGCGCTGCTCAGGCTCATGACCTACGCCAGCGTGCGCCGGCGCCTCGTGCGCCTCGGGGCGCGGGGCCGCCGCCCGCGCCGGGCGCCCCGCTCACGCGCGGCGAGGAGCCTGCGGGCGTCGTGACGAGCGTCGCGGAGGGCCCGGACGGATGGGAGGCGCTCGCGGTGCTGCGTCACGAGGCGGCCGGCGGCCCGCCGCACGCGCTCGAGGGCGCCGCCGTGCGCGCCGTGCACGACTTCCCCGCGCGCCGGCCGCTCGGCCTGCCGTGAGCCCGGCAACGCCAGCCGCGGGCGACCGCCTGCTCGTCTTCTACGACGGCGAGTGCCGCCTGTGCGCGGGCGCCGTGGCGTGGGCGCTGGCGCGCGACCGCGACGGCGTCCTCGAACCGGTGCCGTACCAGTCGGAGGCGGCGCGCGCCCGCCTCGGGGCCGCGGCGGCGCGCGCGGCCGACGAGTTGCACGTGTGGTCGGAGGCGCGCGGCGTGCGCGCCGGCGCGGACGCGGTCGCCGAGCTGCTGCGCCGCCTGCCGCGCTGGCGCTGGGCGGGCGCCCTGCTCGCCAGCCGCGCGCTGGCGTGGGCGGCGCGCCCGGCATACCGGGCGCTGGCGCGGCGCCGCGCGCGCTTCGGCGCGGCGCGCTGCCCGCTGCCCGGCCCGCCGGCCGCGCGCCGCTGACCGGCGCCGCGTCACGGCGCGCCGGGGCCCGCGTCCTCCTCGTCGGACTCCACCACCACCGCGTCGGTCGTGAGCACGAGCTGCGCGACGCTCGCCGCGTTCTCGAGCGCGCAGCGCACCACCTTGGCGGGATCGAGGATGCCCGCCTCGCGCAGGTCCTCGAACTGGAGCGTCAGGGCGTTGAGCCCGGTCGCGAACGGCAGCTCGCGCGCGCGCGCGACGGCGACCGCGCCCTCCATCCCCGCGTTGCTCGCGATCTGCGCGGCCGGCTCCTCGAGGGCCTCGGCGACGATGCGCGCGCCGACCGCCTCGTCGCCCGTGAGGCCGAGCCGATCGAGGGCGGCGCGCGCGCGCAGCAGCGCCAGCCCGCCGCCCACCACCACGCCTTCCTCGACCGCGGCGCGCGTCGCGGCGAGCGCGTCCTCGATGCGCGCGCGGCGCTCCTTCATGGCGGTCTCGGTCGCGCCGCCGGCGCGAATCACCGCCACGCCGCCGGCGAGACGCGCCCGCCGTTCGCGCAGCCGCTCGGCGTCGGCCTCGGAGGAGGCGCCGGCGAGTTCGCGCTCGAGCGCCTGCAGGCGCAGCCGCACCGCGGCGGGGCGGCCGCCGCCTTCGATCACGGTGGTCGAGTCGTGGTCCACGCGCACGCGGCGCGCGCGGCCGAAGTCCTCCTCCGTCACGCCTTCGGGCTCGCGCCCGAGGTCGGCGGCCACGAGGTTGGCGCCGCACAGCAGCGCGAGGTCCTCGAGCATGGCGCGGCGGCGCTCGCCGAGGCCCGGCACCCGCACCGCGACGGACTGCACCGTGCCACGCAGGCGGTTGACGACCATGGTCGCGAGCGCCTCGCCCTCGACGTCCTCGGCCGCGACCAGCAGCGGGCGCCGGTGGCGCGCGGCGATCTCGAGCGCCGGCAGCATGTCGCGCGCCTGCGTGAACTTGAGGTCGGCGACCAGCACGAGCGGCCGGTCCAGCGCGGCCTCCATGCCGTCCGGATCGGTGACGAAGTACGGCGACAGGTAGCCGCCCTCGAAGCGCACGCCCTCGACGACCTCGAGCGAGGTCTCGAGGCTGCGCCCCTCCTCCACGGTGACGACCCCGGCGCGGCCCACGCGGTCCATGGCTTCCGCCACCAGCGCGCCGAGGGCGGCGTCGCCGCCCGCGCTCACCGTCGCGATGCGCGCCAGGTCCTCGCGACCGCCCACCGCGCGCGCGTGTTCGGCGACGTGCGCGACCGCCTCGCGCACCGCGCGCTCGAGGCCGCGCCGCAGCGCCACCGGATTGTGGCCGGCAGCCACCGCGCGCAACCCGCGCACCACCAGCGCGTGGGCGAGCACCGTGGCGGTGGTGGTGCCGTCGCCCGCCTGCCCGCCGGTGCGCGCCGCGGCCTCGCGCACCAGCCGCGCCCCGAGGTTCTCGAAGCGGTCGGCGAGCTCGACCTCCTGCGCGATCGTCAGCCCCTCGTTGGTGATGGTCGGCGAGTGCCCCGCGTGCTCGATGACCACGTTGCGGCCGCGCGGGCCGAGCGTGACGCGCACCGCCCCGGCGAGCTTCTCGACGCCCGCGCGCAGGGCGGCGCGCGCGGCGTCGTCGAACTGGACCTGCTTGCCCATCGCCGCCCTCCCGCCTCACGGCCTCCACTCGGCGAGGAACAGGTTGGTCTCGCCGCGCGTCTTCGCGCCCCGGTTCGAGGCGAACACCAGCCAGCGCCCGTCGGGGCTGAACATCGGGAAACCGTCGAAGTCGGGATCGCGCGTGACCGGACGCGGCTCGCCGCCGGCGACGTCCACCAGGTAGAGGTCGAAATTGCGCCCGCGCGGATTCTCCCAGTTCGACGAGTAGATGAGCCGCCGGCCGTCCGGGGTGAAGAACGGCGCGAACGACGCGCCCGGCTTGAAGGTCACCCGCCGCTTGCCGGTGCCGTCGGCGCGCATCACCCAGAGGTGCATGTCCGACGGCCGCACCAGCCCCTTCGCGAGCAGCCGCCGGTACTCGGCGACCTTCTCGGGCGTGTTCTGGTCGTCGCGCCGCCAGCAGATCCAGCGCCCGTCGCGCGAGAAGAAGGCGCCGCCGTCGTAGCCGATCTCGTGCGTGAGGCGCGTGAGCTGCGAGCCGTCGGGACGCATCTTGTACAGCTCGAGGTCGCCGTCGCGGTCGGAGGTGAAGATCATCCAGCGCCCGTCGGCCGACACGGTGGCCTCGGCGTCGTAGCCCGGCGCATCCGTCAGGCGCCGGAGGTCCGAGCCGTCGCGCTTCGCCGTGAACAGGTCGTAGCTGGCGTACAGCGGCCACACGTAACCCTGCGACCGATCGGGCGTCGGCGGGCACGCCTCGCCGCCGAGGTGGGTCGAGGCGAACACCACGCGCTCGTCGCGGTCGTAGAAGTAGCCGCACGTGGTGCGCCCGGTGCCGGTGCTGACCATGTGCGTCGCGCCGGTGACGAGGCTCATGACGAAAATGCGGTCGCAGGGATGGCCGTCGCGCGTGGACTGGAACACCAGCCAGCGCCCGTCGGCGGAGAAGTAGCCTTCGGCGTTTTCGCCGCCGGACGTGATCTGCCACAGGCGCGCAAAGTGGCGTTCGCCGGGCCGTATGAGCGAGTCCGCCGGCAGCGCGCGCATGGCGCGCGGCTGGATGCGGTGCGGCCCCGCCGCGGGACGCGGCGCGGCGGCCGCGAGCGCCAGCGCGCCGAGGGCGAGCGCGACGAGGACGGGCGCGGCGCGGCGCGGGAGCGCGCGGGACACAGCGGGGGACGTCGGACGCATCACGGTCTCCTTCCCAGGGTGGCGACGAGGTCGGTTTCGCGCCCGTCGCGCTTCACCGTGACCCGCACCTGCTGGCCGGGCTTCCGCGAGCGGAGGGCGAACGTGTAGTCGTACAGGTTGTCCACGGCGACGCCGTCGAACTTCACGATGACGTCGCCGGCCTTGAAGCCGGCCTGCTCGGCGGGGCTGCCGCCGCGCACGCCCGACAGCAGCACGCCGCCTTCGGTCTGCGAGAAGTCGGGGATGGTGCCGAGGTAGGCGCCGTAGCCGCCGCCCGCCCCGCGCCCGGTCGCGCTGTCGCCGCGGGTCTGCTGGTAGGTGAGCCGCGGGCGCGCGTCAATGGACTCGACGACCGCGGCGGCGAAGTCGGCGATGCGCGCCAGCCCCGCGTAGTGGATCTTGTCCCAGGTGTCGCTCGGGCGGTGGTAGTCGGTGTGCGGACCGGTGAACAGCATGAGCACCGGAACGCGGCGCTTGTAGAACGAGGTGTGGTCGCTCGGCCCGAAGCCGTCGGCGGTCGAGGTCAGCGCGAAGCCCGCGGCGCGGTTGGCGCCCTCGAGAATGGCCGGCAGCTCGGCCGCCGTGCCGGTGCCGAGCACCAGCAGGCGGTTGTCCTTGAGGCGGCCGACCATGTCCATGTTGAGCATGAAGCCGATGGTCGCGGCCGGACGCGGCGGGCGGTCCACGAAGTGGCCCGAGCCGAGCACGCCGCTCTCCTCGGCGGTGAAGGCGGCGAACACCAGATGGTGCTCGGGCGCCCGCCCGGCGGCGCGGCGCGCGAGGCGCTCCGCCACCCGCAGCAGCGCGGCCGTCCCCGAGGCGTTGTCGTCCGCCCCGACGTGCGGCGCGCGCTCGTCCGGCGACAGCGAACTGTCCCCGCCGTAGCCGAGGTGGTCGTAGTGCGCGCCGACCACGATGGTGCGCGCCGAATCGCGTCCCGGAATCGCGCCCACCACGTTCTTCACCGTGGCGCGCGTGCGGCGCAGCGTCACCGTCACGGTCGCCGTCTCGGGCAGCGCCGTGCTCTGCGGGCCCGAGGCGTCAATCGCGCGCTGCAGCTCCTCGAGCGAGCGGCCGGTCGCGCGCACGAGCGCGGCGGCGAGGTCCTCGGCGAGGCGCGCCGCGATCAGCCCGCTCGACATGTAGCCGCCGCCGTCGGTGCGCGGCCTGCGCAGCGGCTCGCCCGCGTGGTGGAGCGGCCCGTTCACGACGAGCAGGCCGAGCGCGCCGTGCTCGCGCGCGTTGATCGCCTTGGTGCGCAGCTCCGCGTGCGGCGTGTTGACGAGACCGCTGAAGCGGCTCGTCGAGTCCATCTCGCCGGGCTCCCCCGTGAACACCAGCACCAGTCGGTCGCGCACGTCGAGCCCGGCGTAGTCGTCGTGGCCCAGCTCCGGCGCCGTGATGCCGTAGCCGGCGAACACCACCGGGGCGCGCACCACGCCGTTGGCCGAAAAGCCGAGCGGCTGGAACGACGGTCCCGCCTCGACGCGGCGGCCGGCGACCTCGCAGGCGGTCGGCGACTCGACCTCGACCCCGGTCGTGACCTCGAAGGGCTGGAACCAGCCGCCGCCCTCGCCCGCCGGGCGCAGCCCGATGGCCGCCATGCGGCCGGCGATCCACGCCGCCGCCGAGTCGAGCCCCGCGGTGCCGACGCCGCGCCCCTCCCAGCGCGGATCGGCGAGCGTGCGCACGGCCTCGACGAGGCCGTCGGTGTCGGGCGCCGCCGCGGGCGCGGCGCCCGGCGCGGCGGCGGCCGCCGCGGACGGCGGCCCGAGGACGGCGGCGAGGACGAAGGCGGCGGCGAATGGGGTGCCACGGCGATGGCTCATGCGGGTGCGTGCTCCTCGGGCCGGTCGCCGCGCGCGGCGGCTCACCGGGTCGCGTCCTCCCAGATGAGGCGCATGCCCTTGAGCGTCAGCGCCTCGTCCACGACGTTGACCGTCTCGCATTCGGGGGCAATGACCCTGGCCAGGCCCCCGGTGGCGATGACGTGCGGCGTGCCCTGCATTTCGAGCGCGAGGCGCCGCACGAGCGCGTCCACCGCGCCCGCCGCGCCCCACAGCACGCCGGCGCGCAGCGCCTCTTCGGTGGTGCGCCCCAGCGCCCGTCGCGGCGGGCGCAGCTCGACCTTGGGGATGCGCGCCGCGCGCCGGAACAGCTCCTCGGCCGAGGTCACCACGCCGGGCATGATCGCCCCGCCGAGGTAGGCGCCCTGGCGCGAGACGCAGTCGAAGGTGGTGGCGGTGCCGAGGTCCACCACGATCGCCGGCGTGCCGTAGATGCGCTTCGCCGCCACCGCGTTGGCGAGCCGGTCGGCGCCGACCGAGCCGGGGTCGTGGTAGCGGATCGGCAGGCGCGCGGTGGCGCCGCCGACCTCGACCGGCGGCCTGCCGCACAACGCCTCGAGCGCCGCCAGCCACTGGGCGGTGAGCGAGGGCGCCACCGAGCACACCACGGACGCGGGCGTCTCGCCGTGCAGTCCCCCGGCCTCGCGCAGCAGCAGGCCGAGCGCGAGGCGCGCCTCGTCGGCCGTCATGCGGCCGCTCGTCAGGCGCCAGAAGCGCACCAGTTCCGCGCCGCGGAACAGGCCCACCACCGTCTCGCTGTTGCCGATGTCGGCCGCGAGCAGCGGCACGGCCCGGCGCCGCCGCGGGCGCGGCTCGGTCTTGCGGTCGTACGGCACGGCGCTCACCCTCCCGGGTCCGCGTCCTCGCGGCGGCGCTTCGCCACGAGCCACGACAGACCCACGCTCAGGAAGTACAGCAGGGTCATCGGGACGCCCATGACGACCTGCGCCGTCACCACGTCGCCCGGCGTGATGAGCGCGGTCACCAGGAACGCCCCGACCACCGCGTAACGCCACTGCCGCAGCAGCGCGCCGGGGGTGACGAGCCCGAGCGCGGTGAGCGTCATCGTGACGAGCGGCATCTGACACACCAGCCCGCAGGCCAGCGCCATGTTGTAAACGAACCCGAGCAGCGCGCCGAGGCGGATCTCGGCCCTGACGCTCGGGGTCATGAACTGGCCGAGCACGTCCACCACGAGCGGCACCACGTAGAGGTACGCCGCCAGTGCGCCCGCCGCGAACAGCACCGCCGAGGCGCCCACCATGGGCAGCACCAGGCGCCGCTCGCGCCGGAACAGGCCGGGCACGATGAAGCTCCACAGCCGCCACAGCACGACCGGCAGCGCGAGGAGCAGCCCGAGCACCAGCGCCAGCTTGAGACGCTCGTTGAAGGCCTCGAGCGGCGACAGCACGATGGCCTGCCGGACGGTGCGCCGCACGATGTCCTCGAGCACCCACGGCGCGAGCAGCCAGCCGCCGACGGCGCCGGCCGCGGTCGCCGCGACGCTGTGCAGGAGCACCAGGCGCAGCTCCTCGAGGTGCTCGAAGAAGGTCATCTCGCCCGCGCCCGGCGCGGCGTCCGGGTCGTCGCCGAGGCCGCGCGCGCGCGCCGCCATGCGGCGCGCGACCGCCTCGGGGTGGTCCGCGAAGTCGGGCTCGCGCCGCGGGTCGATCGTCACGCGCCTTCCTCCACGGCGACGTCGCCGGCCAGCACCGTGACGCGCGCGCCGCCCGCCACCTCGACGACGAGGCCGCCCTCGGCGTCGAGGTCGCGCGCCACGCCGGCGATCTCGCCGCCCGGCGCGCGCACCCGCACCGCGCGGCCCCAGAACCCGGCGCGCGCGCGCCACCGCGTGAGCAGCTCCGCGCGCCCGCCCTCGAGCAGCTCGTCCCACAGCGGCTCGAACGCGTTGAGGAACGCGGCCGCCACCGCCTCGCGCCCGGCGCGCACACCGTGCTCCGCGAGCGAGGTGGCGGTCGCGCGCAGTTCCGGCGGGAAGTCCTCCGCGGACTGCCCCACGTTGACCCCCACCCCGAGCACGGCGGCCGTCCCGCCCGCGGCGGCGCGGCCCTCGGCGAGGATGCCCGACACCTTGCGCCCGCCGAGGAGCAGGTCGTTCGGCCACTTGAGTTCGACACGCGCGCCGAGTCCGTCGAGCGCGCGCGCCAGCGCGAGCCCGGCGACGAGCGGCAGCGCCGGCAGCGGGCGCGCCGCGCCGCCCGGATGGAGCAGCACGGAGAGCGCCAGCGCGCGCCCGGGCGCGTGGTGCCACCGGCGGCCGTTGCGCCCGCGCCCGGACGTCTGCGCGTCGGCGACCACCGCCGTGCCGTCGGGCGCGCCGGCGGCGAGCGCCTCCCACGCCACGTCGTTGGTGGAGCCGGCGACGGCGCGCGCCACGAGCGTGCGGCCGAGCCGGCACGTGGCGAGCGCCGCGCCGAAGGCGGCGCGATCGAAGGCCGGCGTGTCCCCGCGCCCGCGCGTGTCCATGGCTCAGCCCACCTCCTCGATCTCGAGGCTCAGGTTGAGCGCGCGCGCCGAGTGCGTGAGCGCCCCGACCGACACGTAGTCGGCGCCGGTCTCGGCGTAGGCGCGCACCGTGTCGAGCGTCACGCCGCCGGACACCTCGACCTCGGGCCAGCGCCGCGCCCCCGCGCGCAGGCGCGGGTGGTCGTGGGGCTGGGTCGCCCACCACGCGTCCACGCGCTGCACCGCCCGGCGCACCTCCTCGGGCGGACGGTTGTCCACGAGGATGCGGTCCACCTCGGGGCGGAGGGCCTCCTCGAGCTGCTCCATGGACTCGACCTCGACCTCGAGGAGCAGGTCGCGGCGCGTGCGCTGGATGCGCTCGATGGCGCGGGTCACGCCGCCCGCCGCGCGGATGTGGTTGTCCTTGACGAGGTACATGTCGTAAAGGCCGAGGCGGTGGTTCTCGCCGCCGCCCATCCTGACCGCGTACTTTTCGAGGTAGCGCAGCGCCGGCGTGGTCTTGCGCGTGTCGAGCACGGTGCAGCCGGTGCCGGCGACCGCGTCCACGTAGCGGCGCGTGAGCGTGGCGATCCCGCACAGACGCTGCAGGAAGTTGAGCGCCGTGCGCTCGGCGGTGAGCACGCTGCCCGCCGAGCCGGCGACCTGCGCGACCGCGACCCCGGCCTCGACGCGCGCCCCGTCCTGGACGAGCGGCCGGAAGCGCAGCTTCTTGTCCACCTCCTCGAAGGTGATCTTGGCGACGAACAGCCCGGCGATCACGCCCGGCTCCTTGGCCACGATGACGGCGCGCGCCCCGACGCCCGACGGCAGGGTGTTGAGGGTGGTGACGTCGCCGCCCCCGACGAGGTCCTCCTGCAGCGCGAACTGCACGAGCTGGCGCGCGTACTGGTCGAGCATCTAGCGGTCCCGCCCGAAGCGGTGCGCGCGCCGGCGCGGTTCGCGCGGCGGGCGCGCGCGCCGCGCGCGCGCCGACGACTCGAGCGCCGCGCCCGCGCCCTGCATGGCGCGCCCGGCGGCGCCCGGCAGCCCCATCTTCGCCGCCATCGCCACCGCGGCGCGCACCTCCTCGATGCGGTCGCGCAGGCTCGCCGCGCGCTCGAACTCGAGCGCGCGGGCGGCCTCCAGCATCTCGCCCTCGAGGCGCGCGAGCAGCGCCTCCGGACCGTCGGCGTCCACCGCGCCGAGCAGCGCGCGCAGGTCGTCGTCCCCGCCCGCGCCGATGGCGTCCGCGACCGAGGTCTGGGCCAGCACCTGCTCGACGCTCTTCTCGACGGTGCGCGGCACGATGCCGTGCGCGGCGTTGTAGGCGAGCTGCTTCGCGCGTCGCCGCGCGGTCTCGTCGAGCGCACGCCGCATCGAGTCGGTGACCGAGTCCGCGTACAGCACGACGCGCCCGTTCAGGTTGCGCGCCGCGCGCCCGGCGGTCTGGATGAGGCTGCGCTCGCTGCGCAGGAACCCCTCCTTGTCGGCGTCGAGGATCGCCACCAGCGACACCTCGGGCAGGTCGAGCCCCTCGCGCAGCAGGTTGATGCCGACGAGGACGTCGAAGTCGGCGAGACGCAGGCCGCGCAGCAGCTCGACGCGCTCGAGCGCGTCAATGTCGCTGTGCAGGTAGCGCACGCGCACGCCGGTCTCGGCGAGGTAGTCGGTGAGGTCCTCCGCCATGCGTTTGGTGAGGGTGGTGACGAGCACGCGCTCGCGGCGCGCCACGCGCGCCCGGATCTCCTCGAGCAGGTCGTCCACCTGGCCCTGCACCGGCTTGACGACGATCTCGGGGTCGACAAGCCCGGTGGGACGAATGATCTGCTCGACGACCACGCCTTTCGAGCGCTCGAGCTCCGCCATCGCCGGCGTCGCCGACACGTAGATCGTCGGTCCGGCGAGCGCCTCGAACTCGTCGAGGCGCAGCGGGCGGTTGTCGAGCGCCGAGGGCAGCCGGAAGCCGAAGTTCACGAGCGTGCGCTTGCGCGACTGGTCGCCCTCGTACATGCCGGCGATCTGGGGCAGCGTGACGTGGGACTCGTCCACGATGAGCAGGAAGTCTTTCGGGAAGTAGTCGAGCAGGCAGCCCGGCCGCTCCCCCGCCGCGCGTCCCGACAGATGGCGCGCGTAGTTCTCGACGCCCGGGCAGGTGCCGACCGACTCGAGCAAGTCGAGGTCGTACTCGGTGCGCTGCTGCAGGCGCTGCGCCTCGAGCAGCTTGCCCTCGGCCCGCAGTTGCGCCAGCCGCTCGCGCAGCTCGGCGCGGATCGCCTCGAGCGCCGGCGCCATGCGCGCGCCGGGGGTCACGAAGTGCTTCGCCGGGTAGAGCGCGAGGCGCTCCATGCGCCGCAGCACCCGGCCGCTCACCGGGTCCACGGTCGAGATGCGCGCCACGACGTCGTCGTCGAACTCGATGCGCACGAGGTGGTCCTCGTACGCCGGATGCACCTCGACGACGTCCCCGCGCACCCGGAAGCGGCCGCGCGCCGGGTCGAGGTCGTTGCGCTGGTACTGGATCTCCACCAGCCGGTCGAGCAGCTCGCGGCGCGTCATGCGCTGGCCGGCGCCGGCGTCGAGGCGCATGCCGCGCCAGTCCTCGGGCGTGCCGAGGCCGTAGATGCACGACACGCTCGCCACGATGATCACGTCCTCGCGCTCGAGCAGCATGGAGGTCGCCTGCAGGCGGAGGCGGTCGATGTCGTCGTTGATGCTGGCGTCCTTGGCGATGTACGTGTTCGTCGCCGGGACGTACGCCTCGGGCTGGTAGTAGTCGTAGTAGGAGATGAAGTAGCCGACCGCGTTGTCGGGGAAAAACTGCCGGAACTCCCCGTAGAGCTGGGCGGCGAGCGTCTTGTTGTGCGAGATGACGAGCGTCGGCCGCCCCCACTTCGCCACGACGTGGGCGATGGTGTAGGTCTTGCCGGAGCCGGTCACGCCGAGCAGCGTCTGGTGGCGCTCGCCGCGGCGCAGCCCTTCGACCAGCTCGGCGATGGCTTCCGGCTGGTCTCCGGCGGGCGGATAGGGCTCGTGCAGCTGGAAGGGCATGGGCCGGCCAGAGTAATGGAGCCGGCCCCGGTTCCCAAGCCGGCGCGCGCCGGGCGGCGCGCCCGCCGCGCGCCGCGGCGTCGCGCGGCGGGGCTCAGAAGCGAATGCGCGCCGTGTAGGTGACCACCGTCTCCCCGCCGGCCGGCACCGCGACCTCGGCGCGCAGGGTGTGCGCGTCCTTGCGCGCCAGCGGATGCGAGGCGCGCAGCACCTCGGTGTCCCCGCTCACCGGCTCCTCAAGGACGATGACGACGGCCCCCTTCTTGCGGTTGCGGAGGCGCACCTCGACCGACACCTCGCGCTCGCGGTCGGCGATGCGCCGGTTCGAAAGCTCGCGCCGCTCGGCGACCAGGTCGAACACGCTGCCCACCTCGAGGGTCAGGGTCTCGCCTTCCGCCACGTGCCCGACGCGCGCCTCGCCCGTGAACTGGAGCGCCCCGGAGGCGTCCGCCTCGTAGATGCGCACGCGCCCGGCCGGCACCGGCACGCCGAGCCCCGCGGCGCGGTCGTTGACGATCACCAGCTCGGCCGCCACGCCGCGCGGGTCGCCACCCCGGTAGAGGTAGCGCGGCGCCGCCTTCACGTCGCGCGGCTCGTGGAGCACCAGGCTCTGGCGCTCGCCGTGGCGCAGCGTCGCCGGTCGCGACAGCGTGTACAGGTGGTACTCGGCGAACGCCTCCTCCGCCAGCTTGGCGTCGGCGGCGGCCCCGGCCAGCTCCATGGACATGACGCCGCGCGGCATCGGCGACGGCGCTCCGCCCGTGCGGCGCGGCTCCCCGGCCACCAGCTTGAGGGTGGCGTCTTCGAAGGCGCGCCCGGTGGCGTTTTCGACCAGCACGGCCGAGGACCACGTCGCCGCCGACTCGCCGCGCCGCACCACGAGGTGCTCGGCCGACCACGACAGGCCGCCCGTGAGGTAGGACAGCTCGGCCTCGACGCGCCCGCGCCGCGCGCCCTCGACGACCGCCTCGAGCGCCGGGCGCACGCGCAGCCCGGCCGGCGGATCCGGCAGGCGCAGGGTCTCGACCGCGGCGCGCGCCACGTCGTGGAGCGTGCCGTCGGCGGCGCGCACCACCAGCCACGCGCCGTCGGCCGCGACCAGCGTGCCCTCGGTGACGCGGTCGCCGCGCGAGGTCACGGCCACGCGCCGCCCGATCGCCGCCCCGATCAGCCCTTCGCCGCTCGCGACGTCCCAGCGCCACGCGAGGCGCGTGACGCGCGCCGTGGCGTCGGCCGGCGCGAGGCGCGCCGAGCTGAAGTCGAGGCGCTCGGGCACGTCGTCGAGGCGCACGGTGTCGCGCGCGGCGCGCAGCTCGAGCGCGCGCGTCTCGCGCACAAAAGCGAGGTCCTGCGTGTAGACGGTGACGGCGGGCCCCGCGTGGGCGGGCGCCGCGAGCGGCGCGAGCGACAGCGCGAGCGCGGCGGCGACGGGCGTCGAAAGGCGCATGACGATCCTCCGTGGCTGGGGGGTGCAACCGGGTCCGCGACAGGATACGCCGGACGCGGGGCCGCCATTCCCTCGGCCGGGCGCAGCGTCCCGGAGCGCGCTCAGCGCCGCACCGGGGCGTCGTGGCCGAGCAGGTGCTCCGCGAACCAGTCCCCGGCGAGGGCCGCCACCTGATCGAGCGCGCCGGGCTCCTCGAACAGATGACCGGCGCCCGGCACGACGACGAGGTCGCAGCGGCAGCGCAGACGCCCGAGCGCGCGGCGGTTGAGCGCCAGCACCGTCTCGTCCCGGCCGCCGACGATGAGCCGCGTCGGGCACAGGACGCGCGGCAGCGCCCCGGGCGCGAGGTCGGGGCGTCCGCCGCGCGACACCACCGCGCCCGCGCGCTCGCGCAGCGTCGCCGCGGCCTCGAGCGCGGCGGCGGCGCCCGTGCTGGCGCCGAACAGGCCGAGGCGCGCGTCGGCCAGCCCCGGCTGGCGCAGCGCGGCGCGCGTCGCGGTGAGCAGGCGGCGCGCCAGCACCGCGACGTCGAAGCGTGCCTCGTAGTGGCGGTCCTCCTCGAGGTCGAGGAGGTCCACGAGGGCGGTGGCCAGGCCGCGCGCGTTGAGGGCGTCGGCGACCCGGCGATTGCGCGCGCTGAAGCGGCTGCTGCCGCTGCCGTGGGCGAACACGACGAGCGCTTCCGAGCCGTGCGGTCGCCGGAGGACTCCCTCCAGCACCACCGCGCCGTCCTTGAACTCGAACGCAACGTCTTGGATGGGGCGCATCGGGACGCCGTGCCGGAGCGCCGGCGCGTGCGGGCCGCGACCGGCCGCGCGAAGGAAGCGCCGGCGGGCGCGGGAGCGTCCGCGCGCGCTCGCGGCGGACGCGTGCAGGATGCGCCCCCTACCGCGATCCGCCAAGGGAAAAGACGGCGGCCTCGTCCCGGGCCAGCCGGGCGGCGAAGGGAGCGGGATCAAAGCGCGCGGCGATCGCCGCCAGGGTGCGGTCGAGCAGGTCCAGCTTGCGCGCGAGCGGCACGCCCATGCCGGGGTGCCTGGCGAGCCGCCCGTCCACGCGATCCTCGGCCAGCCCGAGGGCGTCCACGGCGTGCAGGGGGTAAGACAGCGTCTCGCCGCGCGCGGCGAGCGCGTCGAGCGTGCGCTCGAAGCCCGCGTCGGACTGGCCGTAGCGCAGCGTGTGGTACACGGGCCAGCGCGCGCCGCGCGTCACCGTCACCGGGAACTGGAACAGCCCGCCGCGCGCCGCCGTCATGCGGTGCGGATCGCGGCGCAGCGTGAACGGCCACAGGCGCAGCCTCAGCACGCCGGCGGGATTGCCGCCTTTCGCCGCGAGCACGAGGCGCGCGAGCGTCAGCACCGGGGTCGGATAGCCGGAGGCATCGTAGCGGTAGCCGGCGGCCGCGAGCGCGGAAAGGGTCGCGTCGTTCATGTCGAAATTGGGTGAGCGGAACCCCACAACCGCTTGTCCCGATGCATCCTCGAGCGCTCGCTTCGAATTCGACAGCTCGTCCGCCAGGGCCGCCGGCGGCAGGCTGGCCAGCGCCAGCGGGTGGCTGAACGAGTGGCTCGCAATCTCGTGGCCCGCGGCCACCGCGGCCCTGAGCACCGGGGCCGCGCGCGCGGCGTCGCGCCCCACGACGAACAGGGTCGCGCGCACGCCGTGGGCGGCGAAGCGCTCGAGGAGGCGCGGGAGCGCCCGCTCGTACACGAGCGCATCCGGAGGGAGCCCCGACACGCCGTAGCCCACGAGGTGGAGATCCACCGGGTCCACGTCCACGCTGACGGTCGCGAAGGGGCGTCGCACGGCGCGGCAGTCTAGGAGAGCGTCAGGGCCCGCCACAAACCCGGAGGCGGGCACGCGGGGCGTGCGCCGCTTCGGCCTCCGCCCACAGGGTGCCGGCGCGCCGCCGCGCGCGGACGCCGCGACCGCCGCGGCCGCGCGTCCCGCGCGGCGCACTTGCCGCGGAACGGGCCGCCCCATAAGGTGTCGTGCCCGCCGGGCTCCGGCCGGTCGAGAACCCGCCCCGGCCGGCCGATACCAGTGGCACGGCCGCTCCGCGCGGGCGGGCCGGACCGTCCATCCAACCGTCGTGCCCGTGGGCACGGGAGCCCCCTCCATGTCCCGAACCGCCGCCGTGATCGGCGGAGGCATCAGCGGCCTCGCTTCCGCGGTCCGCCTCACCGGCCTCGGCCTGAACGTCACCCTCTTCGAGGGGGAGGACCACCTCGGCGGTCTCGGCACGACGTTCCCGTTCCGCGACGGGCACCTCGAGCGCTTCTACCACTGCGTGCTGCCCAACGACGACGCGCTCATCGCGCACATCCGCGAGCTGGGCCTCGAGGGCGATCTGCTGTGGCGCGGCACCCGCATGGGCTTCATGTACCGGGGGCGCACCTACCCGCTCAACACCCCCGCCGACCTGCTGCGCTTCTCGCCGCTGTCCATCGTCGAGCGCCTGCGCATGGGCCTCATGGGCATCCAGGCGCGCCTGAGCGGGCTCGACCCGGGCCTCGACGGCGTCACCGCCGAGACGTGGATCCGCGGCCACGTCGGCGACCGCGCCTTCGAGATCCTGTGGAAGCCGCTGCTGTCGGCCAAGATCGGCGACCACTACCCGGCGTTGCCCGCGCTGTGGCTGTCGAGCCGCATGAACCGCGAGAAGAACGTCAAGGCGGAGGTCAAGGGCTGCCTGCGCCGCGGTTACCGCTCGCTCATTGACGCGTTCGAGGCCCGCCTGCGCGAGCGCGGCGCCGCGATCCGGCTGCGCACGCGCGTCGCCGCGATCGGCCGCGAGGGCGAGCGCATGACGGTCGCGGTCGAGGGCGCCGGAACGGAGGCCTTCGACCTCGTGGTGGCGACCTCGCCGTTGCCGCGCTTTCAGCACATGACGCGCGGACTCGGACTGCCGCCCGCGATCGCCGACCTGTCGCTCGACTACCAGGGCGTGGTGAGCGGGGTGTTCCTGACGCGGCGGCCCCTCTCCTGCTATTACTGGATGCCGTGGGTGGACAGCGGCGCGACCGCGCAGGGCGCCATCGAGATGTCGAATCTCGTGCCGCTCGAGCGCTCGCACGGGCTGCACGTCAACTACCTCGTCAATTACACGCACCGCGACTCCGCGCTGTACCGCACGCCCGACGACGAGATGCTCGCCCTCTACCAGCGCGACCTCGAGCGGCTCTATCCCGAGGCGGCCGCCTCGGTCGAGGAGCGCTACCTGTTCCGCGCGCCGTTCGTGGAGCCGATCTGGACGGTCGGCTACGCCACGCGCCGTCCGCCCACCACGGTCATCCCGGGGCGCCTGTATCTGGCCTGCACGGCGCAGGTCTACCCGCGCGTCAACTCGTGGAACTCGTGCTGCGAGGTCGTCGAGGACATGATGCGCGAGCTGGCGCCGCAGGTCGCGGAGGCCGCGGCCTGAGCCGCGCGCGGACCCGCACGTGAAGATCGGCATCGTCGTCGGCACCCGCCCCGAAATCGTCAAGATGGCGCCCGTGGTGCGCGCCTGCGTCGAGCGCGGCGTCCCCCACGTGCTGCTCCACACCGGTCAGCACTACTCGTTCGACATGGACGGCGTGTTCTTCCGCGAGCTGGAGCTGCCGCCGCCGCACGTCAACCTCGAGGTCGGCTCCGGCACACCGGCCCACCAGATCGGCCACATCGTGCTCGACCTCGAGCCGGTGCTGCGCGAGACGCGGCCCGACGTGCTGCTCGTCGAGGGCGACACGAACTCGGTGCTCGCCGCCGCGCTGTGCGCGCAGAAGTCGGGCATCGCGGTCGGCCACGTGGAGGCCGGGCTGCGCTCCTACGACCGCACCATGCCCGAGGAGATCAACCGCCTGCTCACCGACCAGCTCTCGGACTGGCTGTTCGCGCCGACCGAGACGTCGCGCCGCATTCTGCTCGGCGAAGGGCTGCCGCCGGGGCGCATCCACGTCACCGGCAACACGGTCGTGGACGAGCTGCTGCGCCAGCGCGACCGCGCGGCGCGCCCGGGGCTGTTCGAGCGCTTCGGCGTGGAGCCCGGGCGCTACGCGCTCGCCACCGTCCACCGCGCCGAGAACACCGACCGGCCCGAACGGCTGCGCGGCGTCTTCGCGGGACTCGCCGGCGCGGCGCGCGCGCTCGGACTGCCGGTGCTCGCCGCCCTCCACCCGCGCACCACGGCGCGCCTCGCGCAGCAGGGCGTGGCGCTCGACGGCGCGCTGCGCGTGCTGCCGCCGCTCCCCTACCTCGACTTCCTCGGCCTCCACGCGCGCGCCGCGCTCGTGCTCACCGACTCGGGCGGGCTGCAGGAGGAGGCGTGCGCGCTGCGCGTGCCGTGCGTCACGCTGCGCGACAACACCGAGCGCCCGGAATCGGTGGAGGTCGGCGCCAACCTGCTGGCGGGCGCCGATCCGGAGGCGATCGTGGCGGCGGCGCGCTCCATGGCGGCGCGCCCCCGCGACTGGCCGAACCCCTTCGGCGACGGCCACGCCGGACGGCGCATCGTGGATCTGCTGCTCGGCGCGGCGGCGTAGCGCCGCGGCGTCCTACGGCGTGGCGGCCGCGGTGTCGGCCGCGGCGTCCGCCGGCGCGTACACGTAGCGCGGCGGCAGGCGGTGGCCGGAGAGCGGCGTGAGCGGCTCGGTCAGGCTCCCCAGGTCGCGCTCGAGCCGGTAGGCGCGCGCCACCCTCGCCCACAGCGGGCCGATGGCCTCCATCGGCTCGTCGGTGACGATGCGCGGGCGCCCCGGACCGGCCAGCAGCGGCTCGACCATGCGCTCGAGGGCGCGCGGGTCCTCGCGCTCGAGGCGGTTGCCGGGAGCGCGCTCGATGTCGCCGACGGCGATGATCTGGAGCGAGGCGCCCTTGCCCGCGCGCCACGCATAGAAGCCGTGCTCGAGCACGATGACCGGCCCCGGCATCGCCGCCAGCTCGGCCTCGAAGCGCGCGCGCGCCGCGCCGGCGGCGGCGTCCGGCACCTCGTTTTTGAGCGAGTACACGAGCGGCAGGAACTGCCACAGGAGCAGCAGGTAGGCGGCGGCGAACACGCGGCCGCGGTTCGCGCCCGGCCGCGCCGACCAGTCGTCCGCCAGGCGCCCGAGCGACACCGGCCCGAGCACCGACAGGAACACCATGGTGGGCAGGAACACGTGGCGCCACGCGCTCGGGTCGAAGGTCGCGAGCAGGCCGGTGCCCATCGCGCCCACCCCCGCCCACATCCAGATGCCCTCCGGCCCGCGCCATGGCGCGCGCGGCAGGGCGAGCGACAGCACCACCGGCGCGGTGAGCGGCCCGAGCGTGCCAATGAGCCCCTCGCCGAGGTAGCGGCGGATCTTGATCGGGTCGAGTCGCGACCAGTGCGCCGGCATGTCGAAGGTGTAGAAGCTGAACCACGGGCCGAGCCAGGCCGCGAGCAGCGCATAGCCGCCCGCGCACCCGGCGACGAGCGGGAGCCCGTAGGCGAGCAGCCGGCGGCGGTCGTTGAGCGCCACGTGGAGCAGCCCGGCGACTCCGAACCACACGGCGTGCTGCTTGGTGAAGAACGCCGCGACGAGCAGCGCCGCCGCCGTCAGCGCGCCGGCGGCGCCGGCCGTGAAGCGCAGCACGGCGAGCCCGGACAGCGACAGCAGCAGCATCAGCGAGTCCGGGCGCACCACGTCGTAGTGGCCGCCGCCGCCGATGCCGTAGCCCATCAGGAAGATGCCGCTCGCGGCCGCCGGCAGCACGCGGCTGCCGGTCTCGCGGCGCACGATCCAGCCGGCGAGCGCGGCGATGCCGAGCGACGAGAGAAACGACACGCCGCGCGCGACCCAGAAGTCCGGACCGAGCAGCGCCGAGAGGGCCGCGCACACCGCCGTGTAGAGGGGCATGTAGGCGAGGGTCACGAACTCGAGGGACGGCGCCACGTACAGGGGGCGCCCGGTCATGACGCGCACCACATGGTCCATCATGACGCCCTCGATGTAGTCGAGCTCGGCCGCGCAGCGCAGATGCAGCAGCCCGAGCGCGACGTACAGCGCGGCCGCCGCGACCGACAGCAGCGCGAGGGCGGCTCCCACCGCGCGCTGGGTCACCGTCCGCCCCCCTGCCAGCCGCCCCGGTCGAGGTCGTACACCCACAGCTCTCCGATGCGGCGTCCCGCATGGAGCACCGGCTCGTGGGCGGCGAGCGCGGGGCCGAGGAACGCCGGCGGCGCCACGTCCGGCCGCGCATCGTCGCGGACCACCACCACCCAGCGCGCGCCGTACGCGCGCAGCCGGGCGAGGCGCTCCGCGGTGATCTCGTGGGCGCGCATCGGCCAGCCGTAGCGGTCCATGCGCGCGAGCAGCCGCGGATCGGTGGGCGGCAGGGTCGTCACGTCGGACGCCACCACGAGGCCGCCGGGCGGGACGATCTGCGCCGCGCGCTTCGCGGCCTCGATGCGCACCCAGTCCACCCATCGGTAGCCGAGGCGCCACGGCGCCCACGCGGCGAGCGCCAGGAACAGCGCGAACGCGGCCGCGCCGAGCGGCAGCGGGCCGAGCCGCGGCAGCCGGCGCCACGCGAGGTCGGCGCCGAGGCCGACGGCCAGCGCCGCGGGCGCCAGGAACGGCACCTGGTAATAGTTGTGCCACAGGTTGAGGCGGAAGAAGAACGCGACGTGGAACGCGAGCGCGAGCCCCGAGGCGGCGAGGAACGGGCGCGCGCCGAGCGGCGCGCGCCGCACGCCGGGCGCGTCGCCCTCCCCCGGCGGCGCCGGGTGGAGCAGCGCCGCGGCGGCGAACGCGACGCCGAGCGGCGTGGCGACCTCGCGCCACAGGCGGCGCGCGATGACGAACCAGTTGTCCGGGTCCTGGCGCTCGGCGAGCGTTCCCATCCAGCGCCACAGTGGATTGACCTCTTTGTAGAAGTCGGGCAGGAAGGTCCAGTCGGGCACGCGCGCGTTGACCGCGTCGGCGTGGCCGCGCCACCACAGGAACGCCGCCACCGGCACCGCCAGCGCGAGCGCGGCGCGCGCGGCGTTGCCCCACGACCACGTGCGCAGCAGGAGGAGCGCGAGCGGCGCCAAGGCGACCGCCAGATACGGCCCCTTGACGAGGGCGGCAAGCGCCCCCGCGAGCGCGGCGCCGGCGGCGTGCCGCCACGAGCGTTCGGTCAGCGCCCTCACGCCGTGGTAGGCGAAGCCGTTGACGCCGGCGATGACCGTGAACTCGATGTGCGGCACGAACGAGAAGTACTGGCCGAGCGGAAACGCCAGCCACGCCAGCGTCGCGAGCCGCGCGGCGCGCTCCGGCATGAGCCGCCGGGCGAGCCCGAGGAGGTAGAGCGTCGCGACGACGAAGAACGCCAGCGACACCATGCGGTCCCACCACGGGTCGGGGCCGAAGGCGCGGTACAGGAGCGCCGACAGCGCCTCGGTGATCGGAAAGTTGAGGATGATGGTGCGGTGGTCGCCGAGCCACGTCACCGCGGGGTGGAACAGGTCGATGCCGTGGCGGTGGAAGTCGAGCGCCACGTGGTGCGTGTCGAGCTGGCGCCAGACGTGCGGGTCGGACATCGGCCCGCTCCCGCCCGGCAGCCGCAGCGCGAGCAGGGCGAGGGCGACGACGAGCCACGTCCGCGACGCCGGCGGGCGTGCGGACGGATCGGTACGGCGCTCGGCCACGGCGGCTCCGGGGAGGGGGATGCGGAGGTGCGCGACCGCGCGGGACCCCGGCCGGACCCCGCGCGCGCCGCAAGAGGCTAGGCGAGGCCGCGCGGCACGGTCAAGGCGCGTCGGCCGGGGAGGCGGCCGGCGGCACCCCGCCGCGCCACACGGTGACGCGTCCGAAGCGCGCCACCGGGGCGCCGGCCGCCGCCGCCATGCGCGCCGCCGCCTCGCGCCCGGTGCGGTACGGCGGGTAGTGGACGTTGCCGATCCCCCACCAGCGGCCCCCGCCGGCGCGCGCCGCCGCCCACGCCGCGGTGTCGGCGCGCTCCGCGGCCGGCACCGCGAGGATGGCGTCGCTGTGGTGCCAGGCGTCCGCTTCGGGCACCTCGAGGAGGCGGACGCGCGCCGCCCCCGGCAGGTACCAGTCGAGGAACAGCACGGCGTGGGGCTCGGCGCAGAACACCGGCTCGCCGGGCGCGATGCGCGGCGCGAGCCACGCCGTGGCGCGCGCCAGCGCCACGGCCTCGGCGGGGGGCGACCGCAGCAGCGAGGCGCGCAGCTGCGCCACGGCGAGCGCGGCGCATGCCAGCGCGCCGGCCGCGCGCCAGGCGCGTCCCGCGGCCCCCGGGCGCGCCGCGCGCCCGGCGGCGCCACCGACCCCCGCCGCGACGAGCGCGGCCGCGAACGGCGTCACGACGTAGGCCTGGTTCTCGAAGAACAGCCGCAGCCCCGCGTGCGCGAGCGCGGTCATCGCGAGGGGCGCGCCGAGCGCCACGGCGGCCGCCAGCGACGCGGCGCGCCGGTCGTCGCGCGCGGCAAAGGCCGCCGCCGCCCCAGACGCGAACAGCGGCACGAGCGCCGGCGCCGACGCCGACAGCTTGCGCGCGACCTCGGCGAGCCCGGCGGCTCCAAAGGGCGGCAGGCCGCCGGTGCGCGCGCCGGCGCCCGCGAGGCGCGCGTCGCGCACGAGCTGCTCGAGGAGCACCGGCGCCTGCGGCGCGAACAGCGCGACGGCCGCCGCGCAGCCGAGCGCCCACCCCGCGAGGCCCGCGCCCCGCCGCAGGCGCCACGCCGCCCACGCGGCGACCGCCGCGAGCGGCACGATGCTGAACCAGTAGGTGTAGAGCGCGGCGGCCGCCGCCAGCGTCCAGCCGGCGAGCGCGCGGCGGTCGCGCCGCTCCGTCCACGCCCACGCCGCCCACGCCGCGAGCGTCACGAAGGTCCACGCGAACGCGTCGGGGCCCACGGTGCGCGAGGCGGCGATGTGCACCGCCTGCGTGGCGAGCAGCAGCGCCGCGAGCGCGCCGCGGCGCGGACCGAACAGCGCCGCGGCGAGGCGCGCCGAGGCCCACACGCCCGCCGCGCCCGCCGCCACGAACGGCAGGCGCAGCGCGAGGTCGCCCTCGCCGGCCACGCGCCGCCAGACCCACACGACGAGGAAGTGAAGCGGCTGCTCGACGTCGGCGCGGATCGCGGCGAGCATCGCCGCGGGCTCGAGCCGCGCGAGGAGCGCGATGTAGATTTCGTCGGGGCCGAGCGGCGGGCGCGCCGCCTCGCGCAGGCGCACGAGCGCGGCGAGCGCCACGATCCCCGCGGTCGCCAGGGCCGCGGCGCGCGCGGCGGCCCTGGACGGCGCAGCCGGCGCACCGGGCCGCGGCTCGTGGTCGCGTTTCACGCGCCGAGCATACGCCCGCGCCGCGCCTCGGCTATAGTGCGCCGCATGCACGCTCCCGCCGCGGCCGCCCCCGGCCCCTCCGGAGCGCGCGCGGGCCGCGCCGGCTTCGTCGTGGCGGCCGCCGCGGTGCTCGTCGCGGCGGCCGCGATCCGGCTCGCCGCGGCGCGCTCGGGGCCGCTGTGGTTCGACGAGATCTACACGCTGTGGGTGGCGCGTCGCGCCCCCGCCGAGTTGCTCGCCACGGTGGCGGGCGACATCCACCCGCCGCTCCACTACCTGCTGGTCGCCGCGTGGCGCGCGCTGGGCGGCGAGTCGGACCTGTGGATCAAGTCCCTGTCGGTGGCGTTCGGCGTCGCCACGGTGGGCGTCACCGCCGCGCTCGGGCGGGCGCTGTTCGGCCCCGCCCCCGCGCTCTACGCGGCCGCGCTGCTCGCGGTCCATCGCGTCCATGTCGGCTTCTCGCAGGAGTCGCGCTCCTACGCGCTGCTCTACCTGCTGCTCGCAGCGGCCGCCTGGGCGGCGTGGCGCTGGCTCGCCGAGGCGCGCCCCCGGCACGCGGCGCTCTACGTGCTGTGCGGCGCGGCCGCGCTGTGGACCCACTACCTCGCCGGCGCGGTGCTGGCCGCGCTGGCGGTGTGGGGCCTCGTCGCGCCCGGCGCTCCCGCGCGGCGCGCGCGCTGGCTCGGGCTCCACGTCGCGATCGCCGCGCTGTTCGCGCCGCAGGCGCCGACGCTTCTCGATCAGATGCGCCGCGTGCAGGCCGACCGGTGGGTGCCGCCGGCGGGCTTCGTCAACCTCGCCGACGTCGCGCGGCAGCTGGCGTTCGGCGCCACCTACTTGATCGCGCCGCTCGGCGCGCTGGCGCTCGCCCCGCTCGTCGCGCCGCAACGGCGCCGCGCCGCGACCTTGCTGTGGGTCACCGGGCTCCTTCCCGTGCTCGTGCTGTGGGTGCTCGCCCAGCGCGGCGCGGGGATGTTCGTCGAGCGCTACATGTACTTCGGCCTGCCGGCGTGGTGCCTGCTCGTCGCCGCCGGGCTCGACGGGCGCGCGTGGCGGCCGGCGCGGCTCGCGGCCGCGGCGCTGCTGCTCGCGCTCGCGGTGCGCTCGCTGCTGCTGTGGGGCGGGCAGCCCGAGGCGAAGCGCCTCGCGCAGGCGGCGCGGCACATGCGCGACCTGGTGGCCGCCGGCGAGACCGTGGTCCACGCTGACGCCCACAGCTTCGCCTTCTTCCGCCACTACGCCCCGGACGCCGGCCGGCACCTGCTGCTCATGACCGGCGCGCCGCTCGCCTACTACGAGGGCGACCTCGTCATCCCGTCCGCCGACCGCGTGGACTCGGCGGCATGGCGCGCGGCGATCGCCGGCGGCGGGCGCTGGTGGGGCTTTTACTCGCGCTACGCCTACGCGCCGGCGGCGCGCGCGGCCGCCGCGATCGAGGCGGCCGCCGACACGGCGGTGCTTCGCACCGACCGCATCGTGGTGTGGCGCGGCGGAAGCATCACGCCGCCCGCGCCCTGAGGGCTCAGCGGCCGCGCGACCCCGGCGGGTCGTCGAGACGCGCCGGACCGGCGAGTGGCGCGCGTGTCACGAACCCGCGCGGCGCGCGCGACGCGCCGGGCGCCTGGGCATGGCTCACGCCGCCCCCGCCCGGCGCGCGCGGCGCTCCGCGATCCGCCCCACGGCCGGCGGCACCCAGCACAGGTTGGCCGCCATGGTCTCGAGCGCGGTGAGCACCTGCGTGGAGGGCGTGAAGCCGGCGCCGCGCGCGAGCGCGAGCCCGGCGGGCGCCGCGAGCGCCACCGCGAGCCCGGCGCGCATGACCGGGTGCGCGGCCCACGCGCGTGTCGCGACGGCGGCGCTTCCGGTCTCGCGGCGCAGAAACGCCCAGCCGGCCACGAGCGCGCCGAGCTGGTCGCTCATCGCGTAGAGGTAGGGCACGTGAAAGCCGAGCGGACCGTTGACGTCGAGCCCGGCGAGACGGCTCGCGGCGTCCACCGCCCACGGCAGCGCAAGCCCGGCGAGCTTGCCCCAGCCGTAGGCCTGCGCGAACGACACGCGTGCCCCGCCGAGCCGGCGGCGCAGCGCGAACAGGCCCTCGAAGACGCTCTCCCCCTCGCCGGCGAAGGTGCGCACCAGCCCCTGGCCGAGGCCGCTGGCGGCGCGACCCGCGGCGTCGAGGGCGGCGCCGAGCGCGAGGCCCGCGAGCCAGCCGGCGACCGTGTAGCGCAGCAGCGCACCGAACTCCTCGGTCGCTTCCTCGGTGAGCTCGCGCACCGGATCGCATGCGCCGGCATGCGCCGGCGGCGGCAGGGGCTCGCGCCGGCGGCTCACCGCGTCCCCGGGGCGCGCCGCGCCGCCGCCGCGAGGCGGCCGCGCCGGCGGGTCGCGCGCGCCGCGCCGCCGCCGTGGCGCGCGAGATCCACGCGGCCGCGCGCGTCGAAGCGCACGCCCTCGCGCGCCAGCCGCAGCCGCTGGGTGACCGCGCCCTCCGGCGACAGGCGCGCGAGCGACAGCCTGCCGCCCGCGCCGACCACGCGGTGCCACGGCACGGGCGTGCCGGCGGGGAGCGCGTGCAGCGCGCAACCGGCGAGCCGCGAACCGTGCGGCACGCCGGCGAGCGCCGCCACCTCGCCGTAGGTGGCGACGCGCCCGCGCGGGATGCGGCGCACGACGGCGAGCATGCGTTCGAACGCGCCCGCCGCCGCCCGGGCGCGGCGGGCGCGCCGCGCGCCCCCGGCGGGAGGCGCGTCGGCGGTGCGGCGTCGCCCGCCGCTCATGCGCCGGCCAGCGCCGCCTGCGCGCGCTTCAACTTCTCGAGGGTCTCCTCGAGCTGCGCGAGGCGCTGGCGCTCGCGCTCGACGACCTCGGGGCGCGCCTTCTGCAGGAAGTCCGTGTTGCGCAGCTTCTTCTTCACCGCCTCGAGGTCGTCGAGCAGCTTCGTCGCCTCGCGCGTCAGGCGCTCGCGCTCCTCGTCGAGGTTGATGAGCCCCTCGAGCGGCAGGAACACCTCGCAGCCCTGCACCACGGCCGAGGCCGCCACGCGCGGGCGCGCGCCGTCGCGCGCCAGGGTCAGCGACTCGAGGCGCGCGAGCGGCAGCACCTGCGCGCGCATGCGCTCGAGCAGGTCGAGCGATTCGGCCGGGCCGCGCACCACGACCGGCACCGCCCTGCCGGGCGGCAGCTTGTTTTCGACGCGCAGGTTGCGCACCGCCACGACCAGCTCCTGCACGAAGGCGAACTGGCGTTCGACGCCGGCGTCGAACCACGCGCGCTTCGCCCGCGGCCACGCCGCGAGCGCGAGCGTGTCGCCGTCGTGCGGCAGCGCCTGCCACAGCTCCTCGGTCACGAACGGCATGAACGGGTGGAGCAGGCGCAGGATGCCGTCGAGCACCTTCCACGACACCCAGCGCACGGTGCGCAGGTCGTCGCGCTCCTCGGGGGTGAGCGCGCCGGCGCGCTCGGCAAGCGCCCAGCGCGGCTTCGCCATCTCCAGGTACCAGTCGCAGTACTCGCTCCACGCGAACTGGTACACGGCGTTGGCCGCCTCGTTGAAACGGAACGTCTTGAGGTTGCGGGTGGTGTCCTTCACCGCGTTCGCGAAGCGCGACAGGATCCAGCGATCGGCGGGCTGAAGCCGCAGCGACGACTCGCGCACCGCGCCCGGGTCCTCGTCGCCGAGCCGCATGCGCACGAGCCGGGTGGCATTCCACATCTTGTTCGCGAAGTGGCGGCCGGTCTCGAGCCGCTTCTCGTCGAACAGCAGGTCCTGACCGGTCGGCGTCAGGTAGATCATCGTGAAGCGCACCGCGTCGGCGCCGTACGTGCGCATCATCTCGAGCGGGTCGGGCGAGTTGCCGAGGGACTTCGACATCTTGCGGCCCTGCGCGTCGCGCACGATGCTCGTGAAGTAGACGTGCGTGAATGGCTCGCGCCCGGTGAAGCGGTAGCCGGCCATGACCATGCGCGCGACCCAGAAGAAGATGATGTCGCTGCCGGTGACCATGAGGCCGTTCGGGTAGTAGCGCTTGAGGTCCTCGGTCTCCTCGGGCCATCCGAGGATGGCGAACGGCCACAGCCACGACGAGAACCACGTGTCGAGCACGTCCTCGTCCTGGCGCCAGCCCTCCCCGGGGGGCGGATCGAGCGACACCACGGTCTCCTCGCCGCGGTACCACACCGGGATGCGGTGGCCCCACCACAGCTGCCGCGAGATGCACCAGTCGCGGATGTTCTCGAGCCAGTGGACGTAGACCTTCTTCCAGCGCGCCGGATAGAACTTCACGCGCCCGCGGCGCGCGGCCTCGAGAGCCGGCTCCGCGAGCGGGCCCATCTTCACGAACCACTGCCACGACAGGTACGGCTCGATGACGGTGTCGCAGCGCGAGCACTGCCCGACGGCGTGCGTGTGGGGCTCGACCTTTTCGAGGTAGCCGGCGTCCTGCAGCGCCTCGACCACCCGACGCCGGCCCTCGAAACGGTCGAGGCCGCGGAAGTCGCCGGCGTGCTCGTTGAGGACCGCGCGCTCGTCCATGATGACGACCTCGGATAGGCCGTGGCGCCGGCCCATCTGGAAGTCGTTGGGATCGTGGGCGGGCGTGACCTTGACCGCGCCGGTGCCGAACTTCGGATCCACCAGCTCGTCCGCCACGATCGGGATCTCGCGACGCATGAGCGGCAGGATCACCGCGCGGCCGACGAGCTTCGCGTAGCGGCGGTCCTTCGGGTGCACCGCGACGCCGGTGTCGCCGAGCATGGTCTCCGGCCGGGTCGTGGCGACGGTCACGAACCTGTCGGAGCCCTTGACCGGGTAGCGGAGGTGCCACAGCGAGCCCTGCCGCTCGACGTGGTCCACCTCCTCGTCCGACAGCGCGGTGAGGCAGCGCGGGCACCAGTTGACGATGTAGCGGCCCCGGTAGATGAGGCCGGCCTCGTACAGGCGCTGAAAGCCGAGCAGCACCGCGCGCGAGTAGGCCGGATCGAGCGTGAAGCGCTCGCGCGTCCAGTCGGCGGTGATGCCGAAGCCGCGCAGCTGCTTGAGGATCAGCCCGCCGTACTGCTCCTTCCACGCCCACACCTCGCGCAGAAAGGCCTCGCGGCCGAGCTCGTGGCGGCTCGTCCCGCGCTCGCGCAGGCGCTTCTCGACGACGTTCTGGGTTGCGATGCCGGCGTGGTCCATGCCCGGCACGTAGAGCGTCTCGCGTCCCTCCATGCGCTGCCAGCGCAGCACCACGTCGCGCACCGACTCCCCGAGCAGATGCCCCATGGTGAGGGAGCCGGTGACGTTGGGCGGCGGGATCGAGATGACGAACGGCGGCTTGCCGGACGGATCGGGCCGGGGGCGGAAGACGCCGAGCGATTCCCAGTGTTCGTACCACCGGGCCTCGACGCGCTGGGGATCGTAGGGCAACTCGAGCGCCTCGGGATTCCCGGGACGCATGGGCGCTCCTTGTTCGCTGGAAGAACGATCGCCCGCCGCGCGGGCGGACCGGGCAGCCTGAATGAAGCGCGGGACGTTAGCACTGGCGCGCGCGGCGCTCAACCGCGCGCGGCGCGGGTGTGGGCGCCGGCACGGGCGCGCCCCCCCACGGCGCGGGGCCCCGCGGGCGAACCCGCGGGGCCCCGGGGCGCATGCTGCGTCAGCGCTGAACGGCGAGGCGCCGCACGAGGCTCCGGCCCTCCGCCTGCACGCGGACGAAGTACAGCCCCGCCGGCGCACGGCGGCCGCCCAACGTGCCGGCCCAGGCCAGCTGGTGGCGGCCCGGCGCGTGCGGACCGTCGGCCAGCACCTCGAGCTCGCGGCCCTGCACGTCGAGGATCGACACGCGCACGTCGGCGAGCCGCGGCACGGTGAACTCGACGCGCGCCGCCCCCGCCGCCGGGTTTGGCGCGATCAAGGTGAGCGCGAACTCGGTGATGGCACGCCCGGCGACGCCGGCCAGCGGGCCGAACGTGACTGCGCGCCCGTCGCGCACGCCGACGAGCCGGTACCACGACGTGCGCCCGGCCGGTGCGCCGCGGTCGAGCGCAACCTGGAACACGCCGTCGGTGCGCACCTCGACGTCGATGCGCACCCACGGACCGTCGGACGCCGGCGCGCGCTCGACGGACACGTCGCGCACGCCGGCCCCGTCGCCGAACGCCCAGCGCAGCTCGATGCCGCCGTCCACCGCGTCGGCGGTGAAGGTCGAGAGCAGCGCGGGGGTGGCGAAGTCCACGATGGACCACGCGGCGTCCGAGAGATCCTCGGCGGTGTTGCCGGCCGCGTCGTGCGCCACCACGCGCAGCCACGCGTCGGTGGTCGCCGGGCCGGTGGTCATCCACGCGAAGGCCCCGGTGTTGGGATGGCCGGCGACCACCAGCTCCCACGGGCCCGCCGGGCCGCCGCGCGACACGTGCAGGTCCACGGCCGTGACGCCGACGTTGTCCGAGGCGTTCCACGTGAGCGTCGTGATCGCACCGATGATGGCCGACTCGCCGCCGTTCGGCGCCGTCACTGCGACCGCCGGGTCGAGCAGGTCGCCGAGGTGGAGCTTGCCGGCGCCCCAGTCGGTGTTGGGCACGGCGCCCGTGAAGCCGTCCACGATGGCGCGGCCGGAGAGGAAGCTCTTGGCGAAGGCGGGCGTGACCGTGAACCCGTACTTCTGCATGAGCAGCCCGATCGCGCCGGTGACGTGCGGCGCGGCCATGCTCGTGCCGCTGTTGATGACGTGGTTCATGCCGTCGTTGAGGTAGGTCGAGGGCGAGCCCGCCGGGCAGGTTGCCGAAATGTCGAACGAGCGCGTCGAGCCGATCGCCAGTCCGGGGGCCGCGATGTCCGGCTTCATGCGCCCATCGCGCGTCGGGCCGGGGCTCGAGAACGGCGCGAGATTGCCGGGCGCCGGCGTGCCCGTGAACGTGGACAGGATGCCGGAGCACGCCAGCCAGTTCTGCTTGCTCGTCCAGGCCGCGGTCGTCACCACCTCCACCGCGTTGCCCGGCTCGCTCACCAGCTCCGTGCCGTTGTCGGCGCCGACGACCCAGTTGCCCGAGATGCCCGAGGAGTTGAAGAAGCGCCACAGGTCCACCTCGCCGGCGGCGGCGCCCAGGGCGACCGGAATGAAGGTGAAGGTCCAGGTGCCGTTCGAGCTGCTGCCGGTCGCCCGCAGCTCGACGTAGATCTCGCGGTCGCCGGTGGCCGTGAGCGCGGCGCCGTTCTCGAGGTACACGTAGCCGTTCGGGGTGAGCGTGCCCGGGTACGCCGCGTTGATGCCACCGAGCGCGATGGGCCCGATGGTGGTGCCGCCCGGCGTGGTGATGCGCACGCTGATGTTCTCGCTCGCCTCGTAGTAGCCGGCGATGGCGAGGATGCGCCCGTTGGCGGAACCGGAGACGCTGAAGGTGGCGCTGGTGCCGGCCCCCGAGGCGAACACTTCGGCGTGGCGGATGTTCGTCGCGCTGCGCTCGTTGCCCGCCGACTTCACGATGACGCGGCCCGGACCGCTCAGGGCCGACAGCCCGGCCTCGAAGGGGCTCGTGCCGTCATGCGGACCGTAGTGCGAGCCCAGCGACAGGTTGACGACGCACGGCTTTCCGACGGCCTGCGCCTTGCCGAGAATGTACGCCACGCCGTCCAGAATGTCGGTGGTCTGGAAGGTCGTCTTCACCATCATGAGATCGGCCATCGGCGCCATGCCGGTGTAGGTGTGGGCGGGGACGGCGCCGCCCGTGCCGCTGCCGTCGCCGCCGAGGATGCCCATGACATGCGTGCCGTGGCCGCTGACGTCGGTCTGGATGCACAGGCCGCCGTCGATCTCGGCCGGCGTCCACTCCCGGCCGATCAGGTAGCCGCTCGGCGGCCCGACCGCCACCGCCTCGGTCTGATCCCACAGCCCGAGCAGGCGCGTGTTGCCCGCGACGTTCTCGAAATCCGGATGGTCGAAGTCAATGCCGGAGTCCACGTCGCCCAGCACCACGCCGGCGCCGTTGAGTCCGGCGAAGGCCGGGCCGGCGCCGCGCAACGCGTGGGCCCCGGTGGTCGGCACGCTCAGGTCGAGTTCGGGCTCGCACGGGGCCGCGCCGCGGATGGCGCTCACGTCGGCGAGTGCGGCCACCGCCTCGACCGCGCCGACCGGCACGTAGGCCGTGAAGATGCCCGCCCCGGGCACCTCGGTGCGAACCCGCGCGCCGGCCGCTTCCAAAGCGGCGCGCGACACCGATCCAGTGATGAAGACGTCGAGCTCGCCGGCGTCGTTGAGCGCCGCGCCGTCGGCCTTGAGCTGCTCGACCGGAGCGCCGAGGCGCAGGGAGCCGAGCGCCGTGCGTGCGCGCGCATCGAGCTTGGCGAGGCTGGCGAACGCGGTGCCCGCGAGCAGCGCGAGGGCGAGGGGAACCGTGGCGAGAAGGGCAAGGCGGGGAAGCCGATGCATCACGCTGCACCTCCGGAGGGAAGGGCAAGGGGTTGGCCGGGACGGGGTCCCGGCGGTGGCCAGCGTTGCGGCCGGGATGCTACCGCGCCCTCGCGCCGCGTGCAGCGCAAATCGTCATCGCGGGCGCGTTTCGTGACCGGCGCGGCGCTGCTAGCATGCCGCCCATGCGCGCCCCGCCCGCGGACCGCCCCGCCCCCGAAGCGCACCTCCCTCCCACCGGCGACCCCCGCGCCGCGGGCGCGCCACGCGACCCCCGCGGGCGGCCGGCGCCGCACTTGACCCCGGCGGTGCGCTCATCCGCACGGGCCGGGGCCGCCGGGCTTCTCGCCGCCCTCGCGCTCGCCGCCGCCGCCGTGTCCGCCTCGCCCCTCGCTTCGCTGCCGGTCGGGCATCCGGCCGAGGACGAGCTGCGCGTGCTGGAGCTCTTTCCGGGCGCGATGCCCGCGGGCCTGCACACGCGCCCGCTGCTGCGCGGGTCACTCGGGGCGTGGCCGGAGCCCGACTCCCTGGCGCCCGCCGCGCGGCTCGCGGCGCTGAGGATCGCGCGCGAGCTGGCCCCCGACCTCGGCCCCGCCGCCGCGGCGCGCGCCGGGTCGCGCGCCCACCGGCGCCTCTTCGAGCGGGACGCCGCGGACGGCGCGCTCGAGCTGTCGCTCGGCCTCGAGGGGCGCGGCGCCGCCGACCGCGACACCGCGCTGCTCGCCTCGGGCGCCGGGCTGCGCGCGCGCGTCGCGGCGCGCGCCGAGCGCTGGCTGGCGCACGCGGACCTGCTCGTCGGGCGCGTGGACGGCGCGCGCGCCTTCGCCGACCCGATCGTGTCCGGCACCGACGTCATCGTTCATACCGAGGACGCGGCGCTCGCGTACGTTGCGGCGTCCGGGCGCTGGCAGGTGCGCCTCGGGCGCTCGCGCTGGCACTGGGGACCGGGCGACGAGGGCTCGCTCGTGCTGTCCAGGACCTCCCCCGCGTTCACCGCGCTCGCCGCCCGCGCCGAACTGCCGGCGTGGGGGCTGACCCTCACCGCGCTCAACGGCGCGCTCGCGGCGGCGGCCGGCGAACAACTCGCCGCGCACCGCCTCGAGTGGCGGGCGCGGGACGGCCTGCGCCTCGGCGTCACCGAGGCGGCGCGCTACCGCGACCGCGGCTGGCGGCCGTTGTACGCCGCGGGCGTCGTGCCCTACGTGCTCGTCCAGCGCCTCGAGCAGCAGGACGAGCCGGACTCGGGCGCCGCGCTGCGCAACAACGTCATGGTGGCGTTCGACGCGGCGTGGCGCCCGGCGCCGGGCACGCGCATCTACGGCGAGGCGCTGCTCGACGACGTCGCCGCCGAAAGCGACGAGGTGCCGGACCGGCTCGCGTTCCAGCTCGGCTTCGAGGGCGCGGGCACCGTGGGCGGCCGGCGCGCGACGTGGGGCGCCGAGTGGACGCGCCTTTCGCGCCACGTCTACACGTCCCACTTCGGCCGCGCGCACGCCGTGCGCGGCGAGCCGCTCGGCTTTCCCACCGGACCCGACGCGCGCCGCCTTCGAGTGCGCGGCGCCTTCGACCCCGCCGACGACTGGCAGGTGTTCGTCGCCGCCGCACGGACGGATCGCGGCGAGGGCGGGCTCGACCGGCCGTTCACCCCTGGCGACCCGGTGCCCGGCGCGTGGGACTTCGCCGGCACGCCCGAGCGCACGCGGGAGGTCGAGGCGGGGCTGCGCTGGTGGCCGGCGGGCGGCGTGGACGTGGCGCTCGCCGCCACGTGGCGGCGTGTCGAGGACGCCGGACACGTGCGGGGCGCGACGCGCGAGGTGGCCGGCGCCGCGGCCACGGTCAGGCTGGTGCGCTAGGCGCTCGGCGCCTTCGACGGCAGCGGGTGCTCGCGCGACCACGCCACGGTGCGCGCGAGGCCGTCGCGGAACGCGGTGCGCGGCACCCAGCCCAGCACCTCGCGCGCGCGGGTGGCGTCGAGGTAGATGCGCTGGATCTCGCCCGGCCGCGCCGCCTCGAAGAGCGGCTCGATGGACGTGCCGAGGATGGCGTTCAGCTCGCGCACGATGTCCAGCACCGACGTGCCGACGCCGGTGCCCAGGTTCACCATCGCCCCGCTGCCGCGCTCGAGCGCCAGCACGTTGGCCTCCACGACGTCCTCCACGAACAGGTAGTCGCGCACCTGCTCGCCGGTGCCGAAGATCCTCGGGCGGCGGCCGGCGAGCATGAGCCCGATGAAGATGGCGTTGACGCCGGCCTCGCCGTGTGGATTCTGGCGCGGCCCGTACACGTTCGGGTAGCGCAGCACGGTGTAGTCGAGACCGTGGAGCAGCCTCCACAGGTACAGGTAGTGCTCGAGGGCGTGCTTGCTCGCGCCGTAGGGGGCCTCGGGGTTGACCGGGTGGTCCTCGGTGGCGGGGAGCGTGCGCCCTTCCCCGTACAGCGCGCCGCCGGTCGAGGCGTAGAGGACCTTGCGCGCGCCGTGCCGCGTGCAGGCCTCGAGCAGACGCAGTCCGCCGAGCACATTGACGGTGGCGTCGAACACCGGGTCGCTCACCGAGCGGCGCACGTCAATCTGCGCGGCGTGGTGGTTGAGCACCTCGGGCCGGAACTCGGCGAACGCTCGCTCGACCGCGGCGGCGTCGGTGATGTCGGCCTCATAGAAGCGCGCGCGCGGGTTCACGAACTCGCGGAAGCCGCTCGAGAGGTTGTCGAGCACCGCGACCTCGTGGCCGAGCGCCACGTAGCGGTCCACGACGTTCGATCCAATGAAGCCGGCGCCGCCGGTGACGAGGATGCGCATGGGTCTCCGTTCGCTCCGGGTGAGGGTGGGCCGCGAGAGCGTGCGACGTTAGCCGCGCCCCGCGACGGAAGCAACCGCATGCCGCCCGGCGCTCACGCGGCGCGCGCCGCCGGACGCGCGCCGCCGAGCGCCGCGGCGAGGCGCGCGCCGACCGCCGCCGGCGCGCACGCGCCGCGCCGCGCCGGCGCGGCGCCGGCCGCGCCCACCGCCAGCGCGCGCGCGAGCGCCGCCGCCGACAGCCCGGCCGCCGCCGCCGAGGCGTGGGCGCCGAGCGCGGCGAGTCCGTCCCTCAGCGCTGCGGCCGCCGCGCCGTCGCCGGCGACGAGCGGCGCCGCGCCGGCGGCGAGCGCGCGCGCCACGAGACCGGCCGGCAGCAGGGCCCCGGCGTCGAGCACCACGGCGCGCGCGTCGCCGAGCCACGCCCACTCCGCCTCGCGCGTGGCGCGCCCGGCGGCGTGGACGCGCAGGCCGAGCCCGCGCGCGTGCGCCGCCTCGGCGAGCGCCGCGCACGGCGCGCCGAGCACCACCAGGTCCAGCGCGTCGCCCGCGTCGGCCACGGCGGCGAACGCCGCGACCGCCGCGCGCGCGCCGGCCGCCGACGGCGCGGCCGGCACCAGCACATAGTCGCCGTCCCACAGCGGCAGGCGCGGCCGCGCGGCCGCGCGCGGGTCGGCCACCGCGGTGGCGAGCGCGACGGCGCACGGGCCACGCGCGTCGCGCACGAGCGGCTCGAGCGCGCCGCCGGCGCGCCTCGCCCACCACGGCACGCTCCCGTGCGCGGCGGCCGTCGGCCACCACGCGGCGGCGCGCCCGCCGAGCCGCGCGCCGAGCGCGCCGCCGCCGGGCGCGGCCGAGGCCACGAGCACGCGCGCGCCGGGCGCTGCGCGCACCGCCTCGAGCGCCGCGCGCGGCCCCTCGGCACGGGCGAGCCGCGGGTGCGCCGGGACCTCTTCGGCCCCGCCCACGATCACGGCGCGCGCCTCGAACCCGGCATGCGCCAGGGCCTCGAGGCGCGCGAGCGCGTCGGCCGGCCGCGCGTCGGGAAGGTCCTGAACGTCGAGCAGCAGCAGGTCGGGTCCGCCCATGGCAGAGAGGCGCCGCAACGAGGCGGCGCCGGCGCGCCGCGACGGGCGCGCGCAGGGGTGCGCGCGGAGCCGGGAGGCGCTCAGGCCCGACGGGCGGGCTCGAACGTCTCCGGGCGGCTCTCGGCCCGGACGCGACGCATCCACGCCAGGAAGCGGAGCCGCTCCCGCACCTGCAAGTCGCAGTCCAGCACGGCGGGCGCGTGGAGCGCCGGCAGCGCGGCCGCTTCCGCCGCGACCGCCGGCTCCCCGGGCGCAGGCGCCGGCAGGTGCGGAGCCAGTTCGGCGAAGCGCTCGCGGAGGGCTTCGAGCGATGCTTTTGGCATGCTCTGTAAATCCAAGCGGCCAAATCGAATACCAACACGGTACTCAAGGCGATCGGCGGCCCTCGGAAGGCCCTGGCGGGACACCGCCCACCAGCCCTCCATGACCCGTCCCGAGAGGATGCTCCCCACCTCGCGCGGCGTGTCCGGGCCGAGCGCGAGAATCACGCGGTCAAAGTGCGGCCGGGCTTCCTCGAGCAGGCGGTCGAGCTGCGTCCACTGCGGGCGGCGCCGCGCCTCGCCGTAGGCCAGCACGAAGACCCCCGGAAGCCCCCCGTGCTGGCACAGCCCCAGCACCGGCATGCGCTCCTCGAGGCAGTCCACGAAGCCGAGGCGCGATCCGACGCCCCACGCCCGGTGGAGCCCCGCGCCGCGCGCCGCGTCCACGACCAGCGTGCGCCCGCCGCGCGCGGCGGAGCGCGCGGCCAGCTCCATGGTCCCGCGCGCGAGTCGCCCGCCGACGAGGTGGAGCCAGGCGCGTCCGAGGTCCGGCGCGGGAGCGGGCGCGTCGGGGGCCGGCGCGCGCCGCCGCGGCCACGCCGCGGCCGCGATGGCGAGACCCGCCACCAGTCCGATCATGCCGCCCGCGGCGGTGTGCGCGTCGCGCGCGAGCTTCGACACGCGCGCCGGCGACGCCTCCGGCGGGGCGCCGGCGGCGAGCGTGGCGGCGGCCGGGTCGGGCATGTCGGGCGCGAGCCGGATGGCGTGCGACGGCGCGGTGAGGTCCACCAGCTCGCGCTGGAGCGGCGTCAGGTCCTTCTCGAGCACCGTGGCCCACGCATCGAGCACTTCGGCGCGGCGATGCGCATAGGTGCGCCAGCGCGCGTCCACGCCGGGGTCGCCGTAAGGCGCCGCGGCGGCCTCGCGCTCGATCCACGCGCGCTCGGCGCCCGCGGCCGCGGCCAGGGCCACCGCGACCGACTCGGGATCGCCGCTCGCGGCGGCGGCCTCGAGCCCGGCCCACGCCGCGGCCATGAGCGGCAGGTCCGGCAGCGCGTCGTCGAGGCCGGGGTCCGGTCCGGCGATGCCGCGCATCGCCCGCGCGCGCCCGCGCAGCAGCGCGGCCGCCTGCGACGCCGTCGCCAGCGCCGGGAGCGGCCCCTCGACCAGCTCGGCGGCGGCCCGGGCGCGCAGCGCCGCGCGCCGTCGCGCGACCTCCGCCACGCCCGCCAGCCGCCGCGCCGAAAGGCCCGCCGCGAGCCGCCGCGCCTCCTGCGGCGTGCGCGCGGCGACGACCACGGCGCCGTCCTCGAGCCGCACCGACTCCGCCGGTCCCGCCTCGCGCGGCCACTCGGAGGCCTGCGGCAAGCCCCCGCGCCACGGCGCGGAGGACTCCCACGCGGCAAGCCCGGCGGGCACGAAGCGCGGCGCGGCGACGTGGCCGGCGAAGGCTCCGACGGCGCCGAGCGCGAACAGCAGCGCAAGCGCGAGGGCGCGTCCGCCGCGGTGCGCGGCGGCGCGGGGCGCAACGATGGCGGCGTCGTCCATGGCGCTCGGATCCCGTGCGAGAGAGGTGGCGCGCCCCGTCCGGGGCGCGCGCCGCACGTTAGCCGCCGCGCCCGGCTACTTCAAGCGGCGGCCGCGCGGCGCGTGCCCGCGCCCTCGGCGCCGGCCACGCCACGGTCGGCGCCGGGGAGCGTGAAGTAGAACGTGCTGCCCTCGCCGGGGGTGCTCTCGACCCAGATGCGTCCGCCGTGCTGCTCGACGATGCCCTTCGAGATGACCAGGCCGAGTCCGGTGCCGCCCGCCTTGCGTGTGGAGGACGAGTCGATCTGCGAGAACTTGCGGAACAGCCGCGGCAGGTTCTCCTTGGCGATGCCCTCGCCGTGGTCGCGCACGCCGACGCGCACCGCGCCGCCCTCCCACGTCTCGGCCATGAGCACGATGCGCCCGCCGGTGGGCGAGAACTTGATGGCGTTCGACAGCAGGTTGGTGAGCACCTGCGCAATGCGGTTCGAGTCCATCATGAGGTCGGGCAGGTCGGGCGCCAGCAGGAACTCGAGATGGATGCGCTTCTCCTCGACCACCGTGCGCAGGTTGTGCGCCGCCTGGTGGACGACCGGTTCGAGCCGCTGGCGCTCCATGCTCATCGGCAGCGAGGCGTTCTCGAGCTTGGAGAAGTCGAGGATGTCGTTGATCAGCACGAGCAGGCGGTCGGCGTTGGCGAGGGCGATGGTGAGCAGCTTGGTCTGCTGGTCGTTGTTCTTGAAGTAGCGCTCGTCGGACAGCAGCTCGACGGCCCCCTTGACGGAGGTGAGCGGCGTGCGGATCTCGTGCGAGACCACCGCCACGAACTCGGACTTGAGGCGGTCGAGGCTCTTGGTGTGCTCGTACAGCTGCGAGTTGCGCACCGCCACCGCGGCCTGCGCGGCGAACAGGGCGAGGAAGCTCTCGTCGTCGGCGGAGAAGCCGCCCGGCTTGTTGAGCGCGACGAGCACGCCGAGGGTCTGGCCCTCGGCGACGAGCGGCACCGCGAGCAGGCTCTCGACCGGCGCGCCGGGGACGCCGGGGAGCGTGAGCGCCGGTTCGCCGGGATCGCGCACGGCGCGCACCGGCCGTCCCTCGCCCGCCGCGCCGAGCGCGTGCTCCGCCTCGCGCTGCCCCTCCTGGTGATCGTCGCGCGCGCTGAGCGGCACGCCGTAGGCGGCGTCCGGATGGAAGCCCTCGGTGTCGGGGTTGCGCAGGTAGATGACGCCCGCCGGCGCGCCGGTGAACTCGGCGGCACGCGCCACGATGAGGTCGAGGCGCGGCGCGAGCTCGAGGTTGGCGCCGATCTCCTGCCCGACCTCGTAGAGCGTCGTCATCTGCCACGTCGCGAGGCGCACCCGCTCCCGCAGTTCGGTCTCGTGGCGCTGCAGCTGCTCGTTCTTGAGGCGCAGCTCCGCGACGAGCCGGCGGTTGATGGCCTTGAGGCGCCGGTTGGCGATGCCGCGCTCGACGATCTGCTGCACGTCGTCGAGGTCGAAGGGCTTGGTGACGTAGTCGTACGCGCCCTGCCGCAGCGCATCGATGGCGGTCGAGGCCGAGGCGTAGCCCGTCACCACGATGACCGCGACCTCCGGGTCCACGCTCTTGGCGAAGCGCATGACCTCGAGCCCGGACAGCCCCGGCAGGTTGATGTCGGTGAGGATGATGTCGGGGCGGAAGGTCGGAATCAGGCGCAGCGCCTCCTCCCCGCTCGTGGCGACGCCGAGCTCGTAGCCTTCGCCCGACAGGAACTCGCGGAACACGTCCACGACCGACGGCTCGTCGTCCACGACGAGCACGCGCGCCGGGGCGTCGGTCTCGTCGGACGCCGGCGGGACGGGCGGGTGCGGGGCGTCGGCCATGGGACGTCCTTTCCTCGCTCCTAGTGGACGTGCGCCGGCGGCGCCGTGGTCGTGCGGCGGCGGCCGGACTTCTTGGCGATGGCGAGCGCGCGGTCGAGCGCCGCGAGCAGCTCTTCCGGCGTGGCGCCGTCGCGCGGCGCGGCGGCCGCCGCGGCCGACGCCGACAGCGGGCCGACGCGCGGCACGCGCTGCTCCTCGAGGGAGCGCCGCAGGCGCTCCGCGCAGCGGCGCGCGGCGGCGACGTCGGTCTCGGGAAGCAGGGCGGCGAACTGGTCGGCGCCGAGGCGCGCCAGCACGTCGCCCTCGCGCAGCGCGAGCTTGAGGCGCAGCGCCACCGCGGCCAGCGCCCGGTCGCCGACCTCGCGGCCGTGGCGCGCGTTGAGCGCGCCGAAGTGGTCGAGGTCGAGCGTCACGACCGCGAGCGGCACGCCGTGGCGGCGCGCGCGCGCGGCCTCCTCGGCGAGGCGGGCGTGGAAGGCGCGCGCGTCCGGGAGCCCGGTGAGCGCGTCGCGCCCCGGCTGGTGGCGCAGGTGGGCGAGCTCGAGACGCGCGCCGAGCGCGGCGCCGAGCGCGCCCGCCGCCGTGCGAACGAGGCCGGTGTGCGCCGCACGGAAGCGCTGGCCGCGCCGCGCGCGCAGCTCGAGCGCGCCGACGCGCCCGCCGCGCGACAGCAGCGGCACGGTGAGACAGTCACGCAGGTCGCCCGGCCGGCCGCGCCACGCGCCGCGCGCGCACCACGGCTCGAGCTCGCCGGACGGCCCCGCCGCCCACAGCGCCACGCCCTCGCAGTCGAACGCCGCGATGAGCTGGTCGAGGGCGCGGTGCAGCGCCCGCGCGTCGTCGCCGGCGCCGAGCAGCGCCTCACACGCCGCCCACAGCGAGCGCGACGCGCGGCGGCGCTCGGCGCCCGCGTCGGCCGCGTCGCGCGCGCGGACCGCGGCCCCGCGCTCCGGCGCGGCGGCCGGCGCGGCGGCGTCGTCACGCCGCACGGGCGGAACCTCCGTCGGCGCCGAGGCCGGACCGGATGCCGCGCAGGCGGGCGGCGGCCTCGCGGATGCGCTCCGACTCGCGGATGACGACCTCGAGGCGGTCGCGCACGGCGGGCTCGCGGCCGTGGGGCCCGAGCAGCACGAGCTGGGCGTTGCCGCGCACGCCGACCAGCGCGTTGTTGATCTCGTGGTGGAGCGACAGCGCGCGCGCGAGGTCCAGCTCCCACGCCTGCTGCTCACGCCACCAGGCGTCGGCCGCCTCGCGCAACGCGCGCGCCTCCTCGGGCGCGCGCGACGCGAGCGCGTCGGCCACCGCGTCGAGGCGCGCGCGCAGCGCCGCCGAGGGCGGGGCGCTCGGCCGCGGCTCGGCCGGGTTCATGCCGCCTCCTCGGCGGCGAGCGCCTTCTGCAGGCGCAGCCGCAGACGGCCCATGGCGCGCGTGTGAACCTGCGACACGCGCGACTCCGAGATGCCGAGGGCGCGACCGATCTCCTTGAGGGTCAGGCGCTCGTAATAGTAGAGGGCGACGACCAGGCGCTCCTGCTCGGGCAGGTGGTCAATGGTGCGCAGCATGACGCGACGCGTCTGTTCGTCCTGCAGGCGCGCCTCGACGTCCACGACGTTGGGGTCGGGCAGGTGGTCGGCGAGCGTCGAGGGCTCGTCCCCCTCCCCGCCGCGGCTCTCGTCGAGGGACACGAGGACCGCGCCGCGCACGTGGTCGAGCAGCCGGTAGAAGTCCCCGCGCGACATCTTGAGCTCGCGGGCGACCTCGTCCTCGGACGCCGCGCGGCCGAGCTTCTGGTCGAGCCGCCGCGTCACGCCGTCGAGCGTGCGCGCCTTGCGCCGCATCGAGCGCGACACCCAGTCGAGCGCGCGCAGCTGGTCGAGCACCGCGCCCTTGATGCGCCACACCGCGTAGGTCTCGAACTTGACGCCCTTGCGCGCGTCGAACTTGGCGTGCGCGTCGAGCAGGCCCAGCACGCCGGCCGCGTAGAGGTCCTCGTGGTCCACGGTCTTCGGCAGCGTCGCCGCCACCCGCTCCACGACGTGCCGGACGAGCGGCGCGAAGCGGTGCAGGAGCTGGTCCTTCGAGTACGTCACGGGCGCGGGCCGCGCCTGCGCCGGGCGCGCCGTGGCGCGCGCCGGGGCGGCGCCGCGCACGACGCGCAGCGCGGGACGGGAAGGGGTGATCGGGGCGGCGGCGGGGCGGGGCATGGGCGCAGCTCCTCTGTTCCCTCAGGCGCCGAGGCGCTGGGGGGTGGCGGGGTGCTCGGCCGGGTCGGGGGATCCGGCGCTCCACAGCGAATCCGCGAGGGCGCGGTACGCGGCCGACGCGGGGGCGTTCGGAAAGGCCGTCACCGCCGGCTCCTGGCGGCGGACGGCGTGCGGCACGGCAACGTCGTACGGCACCGCTCCCCACGCGTCGATCTCGAGGCGCTGGAAGCGGCGCGCGACGAGCCGGATGCGATGCGCGGTCTCCTCGGCCTCCTCGGCGCTGCCGCTCATGCTCACCACGAGGTGCGGCGCGCGCGACAGGCCGCGCGCGGCGAGGGCCTTGACGAGGCCGTAGGCATCGGAGAAGGCGGGCATCTCGGGCGTGGTGACGATCGCCACGTCGTCCGCCGCGAGGCAGAAGGTGGTGGCGAGGCGCGACACGCCGGAGGCGGTGTCGTAGATCACGAGGTCGGCGTCGGCCGCGAGCAGCCCGATCTGGCGCAGCAGGCTCTCGGCGCGGAAGTCGTCGAGATCGGCGAGCTCCGGCACGCCCGAGGCCGCGGGCACGAGCCGCACGCCGGGAGGGCCCTCGAGCACGATCTCCTCGAGGGTCTTCTCCCCGGCGAGCACGTGCTGCAGGTCGTGCCGCGGGTGGAGCCCGAGGAGCAGGTCGAGGTTGGCCTGCGCCACGTCGGCGTCCACGAGCAGCACGCGGGCGCCGCGCGCGCCGAGCGCCACGGCGAGGTTGGCGGCGAGGTTGCTCTTGCCGACGCCGCCCTTGCCGCTGGCGACCGCGATCGAGCGCACGCCGGGGCGCGCCCAGCGCGCCGGATGATCGGCGGCCTCGGGATCGGCGGCGCCGCCGGGGACGACGCGGAAGGGCGGCGTGGAACGCTTCAGCGGGCGGCGCGGTCGGGCCACGGCGAGGCTCCGGGGTCGGGGGGCGCGGCCTGCGCCCGGGGCGGGAGGTGCACGGCGTCGAGGAACCGCCAGTAGCGGCGCTCCGCGCGCACCCGCGCCAGCGCCGGCGCCAGGCCGAGGCGCGCCACGCGGCGCTCCTCGCTCGCCAGCGAGGCGAGGGCGAGCGCGATCGCGTCGCGGCGCTCGTCGAGCGCGCCCGGCATCGGGCGACGCCGGTCGGAGACGACGGTGACGGGCGGGCGCGTCACGGGCGCCCCGCGCGCGCGAGGGGGACGATGCGGGCGCGGCTCTCGCCGCGCCGCGAGGGGCGCGGCGCCGTGCCGCGCAGCGCGCGGCGCAGCTCGGCGAGCAGCGCGCGGTGGCCGCGCATCAGCGCGGCGACCGGCACGTCGAGCGCGCGCGCCGCCTCGCCGGGCGTCAGGCGCTCGACGAGGAGCAGCGCGAGCACGGCGCGCTCGTCCTCGCGGAAGCGCGCGAGCGCGGCGCTCACGCGCTCGCGCGCCGCGCACAGCGCCGCGACGCGCTGCACCGGGGCCGGGGCGCGCTTGAGACCGCGCGGGCGGCGGACGGCGGCCTGCATCAGGCGGCCCTCCGCAGCGCGGCGGGGCGGCGGGCGGACGCTGCGGCGCGCGCGGCGCGGCGCCGGAGGGCGCGCGGCGCGAGCGCGCGCCGCACCGCGGCGCGCAGCAGGTCCATGCGGAACGGCTTGGTGAAGCACGCCACCACCCCGGCGCGGCGCAGGACCGTGGCGGAGGCCGGCTCGCCGTAGGCGGAGACGAGGATCACCGGCACGCGCGCGCCCGACCGCCGCAGCGCGCGGGCGAAGGCGAGCCCGGTCATGCCGGGCAGCCGCACGTCGGCGATGACCAGGTCGGCCGTGGACTGCGCCAGCCACGCGCCGGCCTCCTCCGCGCTCGCGAAGGTGTCGATCGTGTGGCCGTCGTCCGTGAAGCCCTCGGCAAGCGCCCACGCGGTCACGGGCTGGTCTTCGACGATGAGGATGTGCGGCATCGGTCGGGCTCTCCGGGTGGGGTTCGGAAGCCCGGAGGTTGCAGCCCGCGTGCCAGCGGGGCCGCAAGCGCAAGCGGCAGACGGGGCTGCGCCGCGGCGGGGCGCGCGCGGCGGCGCGCGAGGGGCGCTCCGGCCGGGGCAGCGCCTTTGCGGAATGCAAGTTAGGCGGGCGCGCGGCGCACGCCGGGCCGCGCCCGCGGCGGTGCACCGGGAGCGCCGCGCGCGGGGCGCGATGCGCGCCGCCGCGCGCCGCGTGCAATTCGCCCGCCCAGAGTCCGGCCGGGGCATCGAATCGCACGACCGAAATCCGGCCGCTCCCCCGCCGCGCGCGCCGGAGCGGGAGCGGCCGCGCGCCCGGCCTCAGGCCGGGTCGTTTCCGTCCGGCGCGTCCTCGCCGTCGTCCGGCATCGCCAGTTCCTTGAGCTTCGTGCGCAGGGTCTGACGCGAGATGCCGAGCTGCTGCGCGGCGCGCGTCTTGTTGCCGCCGCACACCTCGAGCGCGTGGGCGATCGCCAGCCGCTCGACCTCGGCGAGCGGGCGCACCACGCCGGGCGGAAAGGGGTCGGCGGACGCGGCCGCGCCGCGGCGGCCGCCGGTGACCTCGGGCGGCAGGTGCTCGGCGCGGATCTCGTCGCCCTCCGCCTCGAGCAGCAGCACGCGCTCGATGACGTTCCGCAGCTCGCGCACGTTGCCCGGCCAGCGGTAGGCGGCGAGCGCGCGCAGCGCCCCGGGGTCGAGGCGCGCGGCGGGCCGGCCGAGCTCGGCGCAGAAGCGCTCGACGAAGTGACGTGCGAGCGGCCCGATGTCCTCGGCGCGGTCGCGCAGCGGCGGCATCTCGATGACGATGACGTTGAGGCGGAAGAACAGGTCCTCCCGGAAGCGCCCCTCGGCCACCTCGCGCTCGAGGTCGCGATGGGTCGCCGCCACCACGCGCACGTCCACCGCGACGTCGGCGTGGCCGCCGACGCGGCGAAAGGTGCGCGTCTCGAGGACGCGCAGCAGCTTGGACTGGAGCTGCGGCGTCATCTCCCCGATCTCGTCGAGGAACAGCGTGCCGCCGTCGGCGAGGTCGAAGAGCCCCTTCTTGAAGTGCTTGGCGTCGGTGAAAGCGCCCTTCTCGTGCCCGAACAGCATGCTCTCGAGGAGCTGCTCCGGGATCGCGCTGCAGTTGAGGTCAATGAACGGGCCGCCGGCGCGCGCCCCGTGCGCGTGGAGGTAGCGCGCCATGAGCTCCTTGCCGGAGCCGGTCTCGCCGCGCAGCAGCACGGTCGCGGTGCTCGAGCGCGCGGCCTTCTGCAGGCGCTGCAGGGCGCGCGCGAGGCCCGGGCTGTCGCCGAGGATGACGGGCGCGGTCGCCGCGCCGCCGCGGTAGTGATCCACCTCCCGGCGCAGGCGCGCGTGCTCGAGGGCGCGCCGCAGCACCACCTCGAGGTGGTCGAGGCTCGGCGGCTTCTGGATGAAGTCGTAGGCGCCGAGCTTGGTCGCCCGCACCGCGTGCTCGACCGTGCCGTGACCGGTGAGCATCACCACCGGCAGCGCCGGGTCGTGCTCGCGCAGCCGCCGCAGGACCGCCAGCCCGTCCTCGTCGCCGAGGCGCAGGTCGAGCAGCACCGCGTCCACCGCCTGCCCGCGCACGCGCTCGAGCGCCTCGCGCCCGCTCGCCGCCTCGAGCGCCTGAAAGCCCGCGTCGCGCGCCCACTCGCCGATGGCGAAGCGCAGGGAGCGCTCGTCATCCACGATGAGCAGCGTGTGGGCGGTCTGCGCCCGCGTCGCGCTGTCGCCTCTCGCCATGTCGCTTCTCCACGGGGAAGTTGAGGAGCACGGTGGTCCCCCGGCCCTCGCGGCTCGAGACCTCGATGGAGCCGCCGTGCTCGTGCATGATGGTCTGGCAGATCGCGAGGCCGAGCCCCGTGCCCTGCGGTTTCGTCGAGAAGAACGGATCGAACAGCTTGTCGAGCACCCCGGGCGGAATGCCGGTGCCGGTGTCGCTCACGCGCACCTGCGCGAACTCGAGCCAGCCGCCGGGTCCTGCCGCGCCGGGACGCGACGCGTCCGAGGCGCGGCGCCCGGGCCCGCGCGGCGGGCGCCGCCGGCGCGAGAGGCGCACGTCGTAACGCAGGCGCCCGCCCCCCGGCATGGCCTGCACGGCGTTGAGCGTGACGTTGAGCAGGACCTGCTGCACGAGGTCCTCGTCGATCCACAGCGACGGCACGCGCCGCGCGACGGCCACCTCGACCTCGACGCCGGCCGCGGCGAGCGCCTCCCGCTGCCCCTCGAGCACGCGCTCCACGCAGGCGGCGAGCGTTCCGGACTTGAGCTGCGGCGGCCGCGGGCGCGCGTACTGGAGCAGGCCGGTCACGATGCGGTCGAGGCGGCCGACCTCGTCGAGGATGAGGCGCACAAAGCGCGCGCGCTCGTCGCGCGGCTCGAAGCGGCGCAGCAGGACCTGCGCGCTGGTGCCGATGCCCGCGAGCGGATTGCGGATCTCGTGCGCCACGCCGGCCGACAGCTGACCGAGCGTCGCGAGGCGCTCGTGGCGGCGCAGCTCCTCGCGCATGCGGCGCGGCTGCGTGAGGTCGCGGAAGGTGACGAGGACGCGGCGCGGCGCGCCGATGCGCACCGTGCGCAGCAGCACCGGCACTTCGACACCCCCCGGACCGATGAGCACCGTCTCGCGCTCGGTGCGGGCGGCGGCGAGCCCCTCGCGCGCCGGATCCTCGCCTGCGACCGCGGTGCGCAGCAGGCGGGCGGCGGGCCGTCCGACCGCGCGCGAGGCGCCGGGGCCGAGCAGGCGGACCGCGCCGGCGTTGAGCGCCTCGACGCGGCCGTCGGCCCCGACGACCACGATGCCGCCTTCGGCGTCCTCCATGAGTGCTGCGAGCAGCGCGCCGCCCTCGTCCGTCCGGGGGGCGCGGCGCGTTCGGCGTGACGGCATGCTCCCTCCCTGGGGGCGGCAGTGTAGCACGCGCCCCGCGCGCGACGCGGCGGCGCCGCGCGGAGGGAAAACGCCGGCGGCGCCGCGGAGGATCGCTGCGCGGCGCCGCCCTGGAGCGCGGGAATCAGTCGCGCTCGAACTCCTCGAGCACCGCGTCGGCGAGCGCGGCCAGCACCTCGGGCCGTTCGTACCAGCCGGCCGCGATGCGCGCCCGCGCGTTGCGCACGCGGTCCCATCGCACGTCCTCGCCGGGCGGCGTGGCCCCGACGAGGGTCAGCGCCGGCGGCCGCGGCCCGGCCGCGGGCGCGGCGGTCACGTCACTGCCCGGTGGGGGGAGCGGCGCCGCCCGCTGCGCCCGGCTCCGGCTTGGCGCGCTGCGCGCGGCGGTTCTCTTCCTGGATGCGGGCATAGATCTCTTCACGGTGCACCTTGACTTCCGGCGGCGCCTCGATGCCGAGCTTCACCTGGCCCGATCTCACCTCGAGCACGGTGATCTTCACCGAATCCCCGATCCGGATGTTCTCGCCTAACTTCCTTGTTAGGACCAGCATCGTGCCGCTTCCTCCGAGGATCTCCGCCCGGCGAGAGACACCGCGCGCGTCCAGCGAGCGTATCGGCCTGCGCCGCAATCGGCTTGAGCGGAGAATAGCCCGGACCCCGCAGCGCTCCAAGCGCGCAGTCGCCCTTGACTCGCCCCCCCGCGCTGCTAGCCTCGCGCCATGCTCGCGGGGGCTCGCGACCCGGCGGTCCCCCGCCCCCGGCTTCGCCCGCATGGAGGCGACGTGAAGCACGGCTGGACCGGGATCCTGCTGACCCCGCTGCTGGCCGCGGTGGCCGTTCTGCTCGCGATCTCGGCGCTCGGGCTCTACCGGCAGCCCTACCTCGGGGCGGCCGTGCAGGGCGACCGCGTCGCCGCGGTCGTTCCGGGCGGGCCGGCCGCGCGCGCCGGGCTCCTCCCCGGCGACCGTCTCGCCGCCCCTGGCGCCCCGGCCGGAAGCGCCCGCGACCCGCTCGCCGCGGCCGCTCCCGGGCGGCCCCTCGCGCTCGAGGTCGAGCGCGCCGGACGGCGCGCGCCGGCGTGGCTCGTCCCGGAGCCGCTGCCGGCCGCCGAGCGCCGCATGCTGTCCGCCCTGCTGGCCGTCGCCGCGGGCTTCGTGCTGCTCGCCGGCCTCGTGTGGAGCGAACGCCGCGACGCCCTGTCGCGCGCCTTCGTGCTGCTGTGCCTCGCCTTCGCGCTGCTCCTCGCGCCGCTGCCGCGCGGCGGCCCCGGGCCGGCCGACGCCGCGTGGCGCGTGGCGTACGCGCTCGCCACCCTCGCGCTGCCGGCGCTGTGCGTCCACTTCTTCGCGCTCTTCCCCGAGCCGCCCGCGCGGCGCGCGCGGCGCTTCGGCGTGGTGCGCGCGGCGTGGGCCGTGGCGCTGTCGCTGTTCGCCGCCACGCTCGCCGCGGAGGCGGCCGGGCCGGCGCCGCGCGCGTGGAGCGAGGCGCTTGCGACCGCGGCCGCCGCGTGGTTCGCGGCCGGCATGGGCGTCGCCCTCGCGCTGTTCGCGCGCTCGATCGCGGAGGCCGGCTCGCGCGACGCGCGGCGGCGCCTGCGCGTCGCCTTCGCCGGCACGGTGCTCGGCGTCGCGCCGCTCGCGGCGCTCGCGCTGGTGCGCAACCTGGCGCCCGAGCGCGAGCTTCCATTCGACCGCTGGGCGGTGCTCCTCGTGCTGCTCGTGCCGGCCTCCTTCGCGTGGGCGATGGTCGTCCACCGCGTGTTCGACTTCCGCGTCACGCTGCGCGTCGCCGGGGCCGCCGCGGCGGTCGCCGGCGCCGGCATCGCGTTGTGGTTCGGCTCCGAGGCGCTCGAGGCGCGCGGCGCGCGCTGGCCCGGCGCGCGCGCCGGCGACGTCGTGCTGGCGGCGCTGGCGGCGGGCGCGGCGCTCGCCGGGCCGCTCGCGCACCGGCTGCGCAATCGCGCGGCGCGGCCGGGCGGACGCGGCGCGCCCGCGCTCGCGGCGTGGGCCGGCGCGCTCGAGCCGGCGCGCGGCGACGGGCCGCGCGAGATCCTCGACGGCGCGTGCCGCGCGCTGTGCGAGGCGCTGCGGCTCGACGGCTGCGCGGCGCTCGCGGTGGCCGACGGCGAAGCGCGCATGGCGGCGGCCGCGGGCGGGCTCCACCCGCCCCCGCTGTCGCGTCCGGCGCTGCGCGCCCTCGCCGGACGGCGCGCCGTGGTGCCGGTGGCCGAGTCGCCGCTCGACGCCGACGCGCGCGCGCTGCTCGCGCGCTCGGGGGTGCGCTGGCTGCTGCCGGTGGGCGATGCGCCGGCGCGCGCCGTGCTCCTGCTCGGACGCCGCCTGTCGGGACCGTGGCTCGACCGCCTCGAGGTCGAGTCGCTCGAGCGCCTCGCCGGCCGCCTCGACGCGGCGCTCGAGCACGCCGCGCTGCGTCGCGACGCCAGCGCGCGCGGCGCGCTGGCACGCGAGCTGGCCATCGCCGGCGAGGTGCAGGCGCGCCGACTGCCGCGCCGCGCGCCCGCCTACCCGACGCTCGACTGCGCCGCCGCCACGCTGTCGAGCGAGCCGGTGGGCGGCGACTACTACGACTTCGTCGAGACCGGGCCGCGCGAGTTCGTGCTGGCCGTCGGCGACGCGGCGGGCAAGGGCGTGCCGGCGGCCCTCGTGCTGGCCGGCGTACAGGCGCGCTTCCGCGACGAGGCGCGCCGCGCCGGCTCGCCGGGCGCGGTGCTCGAGGCGCTCAACCGCGAGCTGGCCGGCTTCGGGCAGCCCGATCGTTTCATGGCCCTGCTGTGCGCGCGCGTGGATGTGCGCGCCGGGCAGCTGTGGATCGCGAACGCCGGGCTCCCGCCGCCGCTCGTGCGGCGCCGCGACGGGCGCTTCGAGGAGGTGCCCGCCGGCGGGCTGCTGCTCGGCGTGCGGCCCGACGCCCGCTACGAGGACGTGCCCGTCCAGCTCGGGCCCGGCGACCTGGTCGTGCTGTGCACGGACGGGCTCACCGAGGCGCGGCGCGGCGACGCGCTGTTCGGCGCCGAGGGCGTGCGCCGCGTGCTCGGCGCGGCCCGCGTGCGGCGCGCCCCGGACGTCCTCGACGCCCTGCTGCGCGCCGTGCGCGAGTTCTCCGAAGGGCCGCTCGACGACCTCACGGTCGCGGTGCTGCGCCAGCTCACCGCCGCGGCCCCGGCCGTCCCCCGGCAGGCAGGGCTCAAGCCCGAGCGCGCCGCGGCCGATACCACCGCGTGAGGCGACCTGACCGCCGTCTCCCCCGTCCGCGCCGCCAACCCGCGGACGGCCGATCCCAACGGTTGACCGCGCAGGACGCGCGACCCTCGGCAGGTGGAGGTGACCGTGGAACTCGGACTGGTGGTGCTGCTGATCGACCTCCTGTGGTGGATCCGCCGCTAGGCGGAGCCCCACGCCACGCGAATCGCCGCGGTGCGCCGTTCCTCGGCTCGGGACGGCCTCGCGGAGCCCCGTGCGCCGGCCGCGCTCAGACGAGCGCCGCGACCAGCTCGCGCGCCAGCGCCGCGACGCGCTCCACGGCCCCGCGCTGCGGGTCCGCCGCGACCGCGCGCATGAACGCCGCCCCCACCACGACCGCGTCGGCCACGCCGCGCAGCGCGCGCGCGCCGGTCGCGTCGGAGATGCCGAAGCCCACGCCGATCGGGAGCGACGTGTGCCGGCGCAGCTCCGCGACGCGCGCGGGCAGCGGTCCGCCCTCTCCTCCGCCCGAGCCGGTGACGCCGGTGCGGGCGAGGCAGTAGACGAAGCCGCGCGCGCGCGCCAGCAGCAGCGGGAGTCGCGCCGCGTCGGTGGTCGGCGCCACGAGCACGATGGTGTCGAGCCCGGCCGCGTCGAACGCCGCCCACGTGTCGGGCGACTCGTCGGGCGGCAGGTCCGACACCAGCACGCCGTCCACCCCCGCATCCCGTGCGGCGGCGGCGAAGGGCTCGGCGCCGAGGCGCAGGACGGGGTTGGCGTACGTCATGAGGACGAGCGGCGTCGCGTGCGTGCGCCGGAAGCGCGCGGCGAGCTCGAGCGCGGCGGCCGCCCCGACGCCTTGACGCAGCGCCCACTCCGAGGCGCGCTGGATGTCCGGGCCGTCGGCGATGGGGTCCGAAAACGGCACGCCGAGTTCGATGGCGCGCGCGCCGGCCGCGGCGAAGGCGCGCATCAGCTCGAGCGAGACGTCGAGCGAGGGATAGCCCGCGGTCAGATAGGGAATCAGCCCGGTCGCGCCGCGCGCGGCGGCGAAGGCCGGGCCGATGCGGGACGCCATCCGGGGGCGCGCGGCGTGCGCGGCGCTACCAGCCGGGGTGGGCGCGGTCGAACCCGTACGGGTCGCGCGACAGCTGGAGCGGCGAGCGCACGTCCTGGAACTGCACCTGGAAGAAGGTGTTGGCGCTCGGCCTCCAGCGCAGGTCGAGCCCTTCGAGAAAGAACTGCCCGTTGCGCGTGCCGGGCCCGAAGGCGTTGCCGACCCTGACGCGCATGACGAGCGGGGCCTCGAAGCGGTAGGTGAGGCTCGTGACCTGGAGTCCCTGCGCGCCGCCGCCGAAGCCACTGCCGACCGACACGGAGGAGCCGATCTGCAGTCGCGAAGGATCGAACCACGACAGCGGCCGCGCGAGCAGGCTCACGGGGACGCGCGGAGGCGCGAGGTCGGGTCCGACACCGGGGAACGAGGCGGCCGAAGCGACGGCGGGCGCCAGCAGCGCGCCCAGCGCGAAAAGGCAGGCGACGCGGAATCGGTTGCGCATGCCGGGAAGCTAGAAACCCGCGCCGCCGGTGTCAACGGGGATCCGGGGCGCGGGCTTCAGGACTCGGTCAAGACCGCGGTTCGACCCTGAGGACGATGCGCAGCACGATTTCGTGCGTGCCGTGCGCGGCCAGCGACAGCGGCACGGTGATCTCGTCGGCCGCCGCCGCCGGTTGGCCGTTCGGGCTCCCGGCGGGCGACGGCGTCGCCGGGCGCGTCTCGGGCGCGGCCGCGCGGTCGCGCTCGAGCACCGCCGAGGGCGCCGCGGCCGAAACGGCCGGCATGAGCGAGGGCTCGTGGCGCGGCGCCTCGGGCGCGGGCGCGTCCGCGCGCGGCGGCTCGTGACGCGGAACCTCCGCGTGCGCCGGCTCGGGCCGCGCGGCCTCGTGACGCACCGGCTCGTGGCGGCCGAACTCCGGACGCGGCGGCTCGCTCCGCGACGTCACCGGCGCGGCCGGCAGCGGCTCGGGCGTCGCCTCGGCCGGCGCCGCCGGAGCCGAACGGGCGACGCGCTGCTCGCCCGGCAGCTCGATCTCGCGGCCATAGTCGAGGCCGCCCCCCGACACGGTGGGGGCCGGCGCGGACGGAGCCGCCTGCGCCTCGCGCTGGATGGCGTGGGCCGGCGGCGGCGGGGCGCCGAGACTCGCCGGGCGCGGCGGCGCGGCCGCCGCCTGAGCGGCCGGCGCGGGAGCGGCCGGCGCCGCGGCCCCCATCGGACCGCGCCTGAGGTCGCGCGTCACCTTCTCCATGAGCAGGTGCGAGATGCCGCGGAACGTCTCGAACACGCCGCGGCCGTCCTTGGCGACGGCCTCGAAGAAGGGGATCTTGCCGCCGGGATTCAGCTCGGCGTTGAGCTCCTCGATCGTGTACACGTTCGGGAGGTCGCGCTTGTTGTACTGCATGACCCACGGGATGGAGTCGAGCGACAGGCCATACTCCGCGAGGTTGGCGCGCAGGTTGGCGAGGCTGTCCTTGTTCTCCTCCATCTTGCCGACCTCGCTGTCGGCGACGAACACGATCGCGTCGGCGCCCTTGAGCACCAGCTTGCGCGTCGCGTTGTAGAAGACCTGGCCGGGGACGGTGTAGAGCAGGAAGCGCGTCTTGAACCCCATGATCTCCCCGAGGTCGAGCGGGAGCAGATCGAAGAACAGGGTGCGGTCCGACTGCGTCTTCATGCTCACCATCTTGCCGCGGCTGGTATCGGGCACCGCCTCGTAGATGGATTCGAGGTTCGTCGTCTTCCCGCTCAAGCCGCAGCCGTAGTAGACCAGCTTGGCGTTGATCTCCTTGCCCGAATAGCTCACGACGACCACGGTCTTCTCCTCCCTGTGCGACCCCACCCTGTCGCGGGACTGGATCCCACGGAGCCCCTTGCCGCCCTTTCTCCACGGGGATCCCGAGGGTGGCGCGACCGCGGCCGGGCGCCCCGCCGCAAGGCGGGGTCCGGACGTGTCCACGCACACCGGATGGGGTCGCGACTGTCGTTGCGGGCGCCCCGCCGTTCCGCGCGAGCGCGGCGGGTTCGCGCAATCCGTCGCGCGCCTGCTGTCGCGGACGGTATCGGCGCCGTCCGCGCGGGGCTGAAGTGGAGATTGGAGGCTGGACGCGGGAGGGCGAGCGGCCAGGCCGGGCGGCGCCCCCCGCAGGCGGTCGGCGGCCCCTCAGGCGGGGCGTGGCGAAGCGGGAGGCGGGCGCCTCACTCGCCGGCGCGGTGCAGCCAGACGCCCTGACGCTCGCGCACGTGGGTCTGCGGGCGGCCCTCGCCCGCCACGTAGTGCGACAGGAAGATGGGCTTGAGCGTCTCGCACTCGTCGGCCGGGAAGTAGCGGCAGGCGCGCGTGAACATCTGGTCGCGCCCCGAGTACACGAAGGCCGAGACCTCCGTCACGCGGTCGTAGCCGCTCTCGGCATACGCCGCCTCCGGGGAGTCCTCGACGTCGAGCCACAGCGAGGCGCGCGGGGCGATCACCTCGAAGCCGTGCTTGGTCGTCATGAGGTACTCCCACAGTCCGAAGATCTCGAGCGGGATGAAGCGGGTCTGAAGGGCCCCCGACGTCCCGGCCTTGCGAATCTCGCAGCGCACCAGCTTCTGACTCGCCATGGTGTGGCCTCCCGGGCGGTGCGGCGGGAGCGTCGGGGGCGGCGCCCCGGAAGGGGCGCGGCCGGCGCCCGGAACGCGCTCCCGCGCCGCGGCTTCGCCGTGTGGAGCGAGCCTAGTCCGGCCCGCCGCAACGGTCAACGACGATGCCCGGGTGCCCGCCCGCGCGGCGCTCCGCGGCGCCTCCTGCGGAGCAAGGCGGGGCGCGGTCGGAACGCGGCCCGCGCCTTGACACTCCCGGAGGGCGACCGTAGGTTGCGGCCAACCGCCGCGCACCCGGCCCCCGAGGAACAGGGAACAGGATGTCTCGACTCGTATACGGCTGGCTGACAGGCCTCATTGCGGGCATGCCCCTGTGGCTCGGCTACTTCCTCGCCGACGCCCTGTCCGAGGTCCACTACCGCCTGTTCCCCGCCCGCCGCCACGCCGCGATGGCCAACCTCACCGCGGTCCTGCCCGGGGCCTCCCGCCGCGAACGAGCGCGCGTCGTGCGCCGCATGATGGCCAGCTACAACCGCATGCTGTTCGAGTTCTTCCGCCTGCCGCACATGGGTCGGGAGGAGCTGCTGCGTTCGGTCGAGGTCGTCGGACGCGAGCATCTCGAGCGCGCGGTGGCGCGCGGGCGCGGCGTCATCATCACCTGCTGCCACATCGGCAACTGGGAGCTCGCGGCGGTGGTGCTCGCCCACTGGGGCTACACCCTGTACGCGGTCGCCGGCGTGCAGCTCAGCCGCTGGCTGACGCCCGCCGTGCGCGAGACCAAGACCGAGCTCGCCATCCACACCGTGTCGCCCGAGGACGGTTTCCGCAAGCTGTGGCGCGCCCTCGAACACAACGATCTCGTGGCCCTCATGGTGGATGGCGACGTGTACAGCCACGGCGTCACCGTGGACTTCTTCGGACGCGAGACGCGCTTCCCCTCGGGCCCCGGCGTGCTCGCGCAGCGCACCGGCGCGCTCGTGCTGTGCGGCTACTGCGAGCGCGTGCGGCCCGGACGCTGGCGCATCGTCATGGAACCGGCCCTCGACCCGGCCGCCTTCCCCACCACCGCCGCGCTGAACGCCGCGGTCGCCGCCACCACCGAGCGGCATATCCGCGCGCACGTGGACCAGTGGTGCATCTTCCGCCCGCTGTGGGAGCACGCCCCCGCGCACGACATGGCCCCGGAGGCGGGCGCGCGGAGCGTTCGGGCGTGAGGATCGGCATCGTCTCCCAGTCCTACTACCCGCGCTTCGGGGGCGTCACCGAGCACGTCCACCACACCGCGGCCGAGCTGCAGCGCCGCGGCCACGCGGTGGTCATCGTGACGAGCCGCTTCCGCGACGGGAACACGGACCACGGCGTGCCGGTCGAGCGCGTCGGCCACAACGTGCTGGTGCCCTTCAACCGCGCGTTCGTGGACTTCACCGTCGGGTTCGGGCTCAAGGGGCAGCTCGAGCGGCTGTTCCGGCGGTACGATTTCGACGTGCTCCACGTCCACTGCCCGCTGGCGCCGACGCTGCCGCTCATGGCGATCGAGCGCGCGCCGTGCCCGGTGGCCGGCACCTTCCACAGCACCGGGGGCCGCAGCCTGCTCCAGGACGCATTCCGCGGCCCGCTGCGGCGCCGCGTCGAGCGCCTCGACGCGCGCATCGCCGTCTCCGAGACGGCGCGCGCCTCGGCCGAGCTGTACTTCCCCGGTGACTACGTGATCGTCCCGAACGGCGTGGACGTGGACCGCTTCCACCCGTCGGTGGCGCCGTTCGAGGAGTGGCGCGACCCGGAGCGCGTCAATGTGCTTTTCGTCGGTCGCCTCGACCCGCGCAAGGGCGTGCACGTCCTGCTCGCCGCGTGGCCCGAAGTCGTGGCGCGCACCGGCGGACGCGTGCGCCTGCTCATCGTCGGCGACTCCTACCTGCGGCCGCGCTTCGAGGCTGCGGTGCCGCCCGCGATGCGCCCGCACGTGCGCTTCCTCGGGCACGTGCCGATCCGCGACCTGCCGCGCTGGTACGCGACCGGCGACATCTTCGTGTCGCCTGCCACCGGCAACGAGAGCTTCGGCATCGTGCTCGTCGAGGCCATGGCCGCCGGCCGCCCGGTCGTGTGCAGCGACATCCCCGGATACCGCTGCGTGGTCACGCCGGGCCGCGACGGGGTGTGCGTGCGCCCCGGCGACCCGGCCGCGCTCGCCCGCGCCCTCGCCGCCCTGGTGGACGATCCCGAACGCCGCGCCGCGCTCGCCGCCCGTGGCCGCCAGCGCGCCCTCGAGTTCGCATGGCCGCGGGTCACCGACCGGATCGAGGCCGTCTACCGGTCCATCGCCGGCCGCCGCGCGCTCTGCTCCTCCGCCGCCTGAGCGCGGGCGAGCCGGCCGCCATGAGCGCCTCCCCGGTCGAGCCCCCCGCCGGCGGGTCGGCGCGCGCGGAGCGCCCGGCGCTGCCCCCGCTCCTCCTGCAGCGCGACTTCGCGGCGCTGTGGTGGGGCCAGCTCATCTCGATCCTCGGCGACCGCCTCACCTACCTCGCCCTTGGCGGGCTGCTGCTCGAGCACACGAACCGCGGGGCCGATCCCCGCTACGCGGTGCTCCTCGCCCTGCTCGGCAACGTCATGGTCGCGCCCGTGCTGCTGTTCGCGCCGTTCACCGGCGCGTGGGTGGACCGCTGGAACCTCCAACGCGTGCTCGTCGTGTCCGACGTGCTGCGCGCCGGCATCGTGCTCGCGATCCCGTGGCTGTACGCGCTCACCGGCCACACCGGCACCACCTTCGCGCTGGTGTTCGCCCTGTTCACCGCCAACGTGTTCTTCCTGCCCGCGAAGAGCGCGATCACGCCGGAGATCGTCCACCCGGCCCAGCTGCTGGCGGCCAACTCGCTGCTGTCGGTGGCCGGCATCGCCGCGACCGCGGTCGGCGCGCTGGCCGGCGGCTGGGTGGTGGACCACTGGGGCTGGAAGACGGCGCTCGAGATCGACGCCGCCACCTACCTCGTGTCGGTCGTGTCGCTCGCGGCGGTGCGCTACCGGCCGGGGCCCCATCGCCCGGGGCGTCCTGCGGTGAGCGGCTCGGGCTACCTCGCGGAGGTGCGCGAGGGCTGGAGCCTCATCCGGCGCAACGCCGCCGTCGGGCTCGCGCTCATCGCGCTCGGCGCGGTGTGGCTCGGCGGCGGCTTCCTGCACGTGGCCGGCAACCAGCATGTTCAGCGCGCGGCGAGCATCCCGGGCATGGAGCGTGTCGGCCTGCTGCTGTTCGCGCTCGGCATCGGCAGCGCCCTGAGCACCTGGTGGGTCAACACGCACGGGCGCCGCGCGCCGCGTCCGGTGGTGCTCGGCGCCGGATTCGTGCTCGCCGGGCTGTCGCTCGTCGCGTTCGCCGTGACCACCCGCTTCGCGGTGTTCGCGGCGAGCGGCTTCCTGGTCGGCGCCTTCATCGCTCCGGCCTTCGTGCTCACCGAGACCCTGCTCCAGCAGGGCACCGAACCGCGCCAGCGCGGGCGCGTGTTCAGCGCGCGCGACTTCCTCATGCGCCTCGCGTTTCTGGTGAGCGTGAGCGTCGCGGGCTGGATCACCGGCGCGCTCGGCACGCGCGCGACGCTCCTCGTGTGCGCGGCCCTGCTGGCGATGGTCGGGGCGTGGTCGATCGCGTTCGGGCGCCGTCACCCCGAGCTCATGCGGCCGCCGGCCTGAGGTCGCGGCCGCTGCGCGTCACGCCACCGGCGAGCCCTCGTCGTCGCCCGGAGGCGTGAGGTCCACGCCCCAGCGCTCGCGCAGCGCGCGGCGGAACGGCTCCGGGTCGGATCCGCGGCCGGCGCGCGCGCGCCACGCGTCGAACGCCTCCATCAGGCGCTGCCCGTGCTCCGAGAACAGGCGTCCGCGCGCGGCGGCGTCGTCCAGCGCGGCGCCGTGGGAGGCCGCGAGGGCGGCGAGCACCGCGCGGGCCTCGCCGAGCGGCGAACGCTCGTCGCCGGCGGCGGGCGCCGCGCCGCCCGCCGCGGGCGCCGCGGCGGCGGGCGCGGGGGACGGCGCCGGCGCGGCGTCCGCCGGGGCCGCCTCGACGCGCCCGTCGCGCCCCACCAGGAACGCCCCGCGGCAGCGCGGGCAACGCACGCGCGCGCCGCCCGGCCCGAGCAGGGACTCGGACAGCTCGTAGCGCGTGCTGCAGTGCGGGCAGGCGACGATCAAGCGGGCTCCCTCCCGGGCCACCCGGGACGCGCGGCATTCTGCCAAAGCGCCGCGCGCCACGAAAGCGCCGCGGCCGGGACGGGGCGCGGCGCGCGGCGGCTCACCCGGCGAGCGCCAGTTCGAGCGGCTCGCGGTAGCCGGCGAGCAGGGCGGCCTTGAGCGGCGCGTGCGCGGCGTCCTGCAGCCACGGGTCGCGCTCGATGAGCGTGCGCGCCGCCGCGCGCGCCTCCTCGAGCAGCGCGCCGTCGTGGGCGAGGTCGGCGAGGCGCAGCCGCGGCAGCCCGCTCTGACGCGTGCCCCACAGCTCGCCCGGGCCGCGCAGCGCGAGGTCGGCCTCGGCGATGGCGAAGCCGTCCTGCGTCGCGGCCAGCGCCTCGAGCCGCCGGCGCGCGAGCGTCCCGGCGGCCGGCCCCGGCACCAGCACGCACACCGAGCGGTGCGCGCCGCGCCCGACGCGGCCGCGCAGCTGGTGGAGCTGGGTGAGCCCAAAGCGCTCGGCGTTCTCCACCACCATGAGCGTGGCGTTCGGCACATCCACGCCGACCTCGACGACCGTGGTGGTCACCAGCGCCTGAATCTCGTTGGCGGCGAAGGCGCGCATGACCTCCTGCTTCTCGTCCGCCGGCAGCCGGCCGTGCAGCAGCCCGATGCGGAAGCGGCGCAGCGCCGGGTACGCCGACAGGCGGCGGTGCTCGGCCTGCGCCGCGCGCGCCTCGAGGCGTCCGCCCTCCTCGACGAGCGGCACGACGACGAACGCCTGGCGGCCCTCCGCGAGCTCGCGCGCCATGAAGTCGAGCACCTGCGGGAACTTCTCCTCCCCCGCGATGCGCGTGACGAGGCGCCCCCGCCCGGCCGGGCGCGCGGCGAGCGTGCTCACGTCGAGGTCCCCGTACTGGGCGAGCAGCAGCGTGCGCGGGATGGGCGTGGCGGTCAGCACCAGCACGTCCGGAAGCGCCGCCTTGGCGGCCAGCGTGGCGCGCTGGCGCACGCCGAAGCGGTGCTGCTCGTCCACCACCGCGAGGCCGAGGCCCGGCATGCGCACCTTGTCCTCGAGCAGCGCGTGCGTGCCGACCACGAGCAGCGCCTCGCCGGCGTCGAGCCGGCGCTGGATCGCGCGCCGCTCGGCCGCCGGCGTCGCCGCGGTGAGCGTCACGACCTCGGCGCCGGCGGGCGCGCACACGCGCGCCAGCGTCGCCGCGTGCTGCCGCGCCAGGATCTCGGTGGGCGCCATGAACGCCGCCGTGCGTCCGCTCTCGATGACGTGCAGCGCCGCGAGCGCGGCGACCACGGTCTTGCCGCTGCCGACGTCGCCGAGCAGCAGGCGCTGCATGGGGCGAGGCGCGCGCAGGTCGGCGAGGATCGCGGCATGGGCGCGCGCCTGGTCCGGAGTGAGGCGGAATGGCAGCGCCGCGAGCGCCCGCGCCGCGAGCGCGCCGGGCGCGCGGTGCGCCAGTCCGCGCCCCTCCTCGAGCAGCACGCGCCGCCTGAGCGCCATGACGCACTGGAGCAGGAACAGCTCCTCGAACGCGAGGCGGCGGCGCGCCGCGGCGCGCGCCGCCTCGTCGGCCGGGAAGTGGATGTGCTCGAGCGCCTCGGCGAGCGGCCCGAGCCCGTGCGCCGCCGCCACCGCCGGCGGAATGGGATCGGGCACCTGCGCGGCGCAGGCGTCGAGCGCGGCGCGCACGGCGCGCCGCACGCCGCGCGCGGTGAGCCCCCTGGTGAGCGGGTGGACGGGCACCAGGCGCCCGACATGGAGCAGCGCCTCGACGTCGCCTTCCACGACCTCGAACAGCGGGTTGAGGAAACGCCGCTCGCCCGGCTCGAGCTCGCCGCTCACCACCACGCGCACGCCCGGGCGCAGCGTGCGCGCGAGGAATCCCTGCCCGAAGAAGTACGCCCCGACCGTCCCGGTGCCGTCGCCGAGGCTCACCGTGAAGTCGGTGCGTCCGCCGCGCGTGCGCAGCGCGGCCGCCTGCCGCACCGTGGCCTGCACCGTGAGCAGCGCGCCGGGGACGAGGTCGGCGATGCGCACGAAGGTGCGCGCGTCGAGCCAGGTGCGCGGCACGTGGCGCAGCAGCTGCTCGACGGTGTGAAGACCGAGCCGCTCGAAGAGCCGCGCGCGCGCCGGCCCGATGCCGGGCAGGAACTGGAGGCGCGAGTCGGGTCTCAGATGGGGCGCGGCGACGGGCATGGTGGCTCTCCCGGTGGACGCGCGGCGCCCGGGCGGGGCGGCCGCCGCCGCAGACTACCGCAGGCGCTCCCCCGCGCGCCGCCCCGCGTCGGGCGCTCCGCGCGGCCGCGGCCGAGCGGGCGCGCGGGCGCGCCGCGCCGCTCCGGCTTTACAGCCCCACGGCGCCCTGCTAGATTCCCCCGGCTTTTTCGATCGGTGACCGGTTGCCCGCGGTCCGCCGCGGCATGCTTGACGAGGAGGAACATCGTGGCTCAGCGCTGTGCGGTGTGCGGCAAGGGAACCATGTCGGGCCACAACGTGAGCCACGCTCACAACCTGACCAAGCGCAAGTGGAGCCCCAACCTGCAGCGCGTGCGCGCCTCGCTGGACGGCCGCGTCAAGAACGTGGACGTGTGCACCCGCTGCCTGCGCTCGGGCCGCATCCGCAAGGCTCCGCGCGGCCGGGGCTGGACGCCCGCCGCGACCGCCTGAGCCGCATCCCGGCGCGGGGCCCCGTCCGCGGCGCGGACGGGGCCCCGCGCGCTTCGCCGCCGGCCGCGGCGTTCCTCCCTCAGGCGCGCTCGTCGCGCCGCGTGCGCAGCAGCTCGCGCCACTCCAGCTGCTGCCGCGGCAGGGCATGGAGCGGGTCCAGCTCGAGGGCGGCCGCGAACTCGGCGTCCGCCTCCGCGGTGCGCCCCTGGGCGAGCAGCGCCCAGCCGAGGTCGGCGCGCGCCGCCGCCAGGCGCGGGTGGCGCCCGATCGCCTCCCGCAGCGGGCCCTCCGCCCCCGCCGCGTCGCCGCGCAGCAGCCGCGTGCGGCCGAGCAGCGCCTGCGCGTCGGGCCAGTCCGGGTGGTCCGCCACCACGCGCGCCAGCGCCTCCTCGGCGGCCGCGAAGCGGCCGAGCGCCAGCTCCACCCCGGCGAGCTCGAGCGCCGCCGCGGCGTAGCCGGGGCGCAGGCGGAGCGCGGCGCGGTACGCCGCGGCCGCCTCTTCGAGCGCGCCGTGGGCGCGGCGCGCGCGCCCGAGCGCGAGGTGCAGGTCGGGGTAGTCGGGCTGCGCCGCCACCGCGCGCGTCAGCTCGTGCTCGGCGCCGGCGCCGTCGCCGACCGCGAGCAGCAGGCGCGCGTGCTGGAGCGCCGCGTCCGGCAGGTCACGGTCGCGCGTCAGCCCGCGCCGCACCGCGCGCAGCGCCTGCCCGGGGCGCCCGAGGGCGTGGTAGATGAGCCCGAGCAGCCGCTGCGCGCGCGCGAACTGTCGGTTGAGCTCCACGGCCCGCTCGAGCGGCGCCAGCGCCCCGCTGAAGTCGCCCGCGCGAAAGCGCGCGAGACCGAGCCAGAAGTGGAGGTCCGGGTAGTCCGGGTAGTGTTCGAGCGCGGCCTCGAGGCTCGCCACGGCCGCGGCGGACTCGCCGCGCTCGAGGCGGGCGCGCGCGGCGAGCAGGCGCGCCTCCAGGTAGCGCGGGTTCACGCGCAGCGCGCTCTCGAGGTGGTGCAGGGCCTCGCCGGGGCGGCCGGCCTCGACCAGAATGCCGGCCAGCCGGCAGCGCAGGTCGGCGTACGAGGGTCGCTCCTCGACGGCGCGCGACAGCTCGGCGATCGCGCCGTCGAGGTCCCCGTGGTGGTAACGCTCGAGCGCGTGGTCCACCGGGGCCGGCAGCCCGGCCGCCGCCGACGCCGTGCGCGGCACTTCCGGCGCGAGGCGCGCCCAATCCGCCCGCGTCCAGCCGCCCGCCGCCGCGCGCGCCAGCCCGGCGGGCAGCTCGAAGCCGAGCGCCAGCGCGCGATCGAGCGCCGCGGCCGCGCCGTCCGCGTCGCCCTGCTCGGCGCGGCACGTCGCGAGCAGCAGCCACGCCTCGAGGTAGCGCGGCTGGTCGGCGAGGGCGCTGTCGAGGTCCGCCATCGCCTCCGCCGTCCGCCCGGCGCGCACGCGGATGCGCGCGCGCCAGTAGCGCAGGTCCGGAAAGCTCGGGTTCTCCTCGAGCGCGCGCGTGAAGTGGGCCTCGGCGTCGGCGTCGCGCCCCGCGTGGAAGCACGCGAGGCCGAGCCGCGCGCGCGCCTCCGCCGCATAGACGCGCGCCAGGCTCCAGTCCGGGTCGTTCGGGTCCCGCACCTCGGCGAGGGCGGTCTCGAACTCCCCCGCGGCGGTTTCGAACTCCCCGCGGTTGAACGCCAGCATGCCGCGGTGGTAGTGGCGGTTGTGCCCCCAGCCGAGCAGCGCCGCGAACAGCGCCATGATCGGTCAGTCCATCTGGCGCCGCAGGAAGGTGGGCACCTCGAGCGAGTCGGCGCGCCGGCCCCAGCGGCCCCGCTCCTCGCGCCGCCACGGCGCCGGCGCGCGCAGGTCCTCGTCGTCGGCGACCGGGGACGCTCCCGCCGCGGCGGCCGCCGCCGCGCGCGTCCTGTCCACGAGCTTGAGCCGCGGTTCGGCGGCGCCGAAGCCCGTCGCGACCACGGTGATCTGCATCTCGCCGTCGAGGTTGGGATCGATGACCGCGCCGAAGATGACGTTGGCGTCGTCGCCCGCGGCGTTGACCACCACGCCCGCCGCCTCGTTGACCTCGTGAAGCGTGAGGTCGCGCCCGCCGGTGATGTTGACGAGCACGCCCTCGGCGCCGGCGATGGACACGTCCTCGAGCAGCGGGCTCGACACCGCCGCCTGCGCGGCCTCGACCGCGCGCGTCGCGCCGGTGGCGCGTCCGGTGCCCATCAGGGCGTTGCCGCGGTTCGACATGACCGCCTTGACGTCGGCGAAGTCGAGGTTGACGAGGCCGGCGACGGTGACGAGGTCCGAGATGCCCTTGGTGGCCTTGAGCAGCACCTCGTCGCACACCCCGAAGGCGTCGTGGAGCGAGGTGCCGCGATCCACGACCGCGAGCAGGCGCTCGTTGGGAATGACGATCAGGGTGTCCACCTCGGCGCGCAGTTCGGCGAGCCCCTCGTCGGCCTGGCGCATTCGGCGCCGGCCCTCGAAGCCGAAGGGCTTGGTCACGACCGCGACCGTGAGGGCGCCCTGCTGTTTCGCGATGCGCGCCACGACCGGGGCCGAGCCGGTGCCCGTGCCGCCGCCCATCCCGGCGGTGATGAACACCATGTCGCTGTCGGCGAGCGCGTCGGCGATCTCCTGCTCGCTCTCCTCGGCGGCGCGGCGGCCCTGCGCGGGGTCCCCGCCGGAGCCGAGCCCGCGCGTCGCGGCGACGCCGAGCTGGATGCGGTGGGGCGCGAGCGTCTGCTGGAGCGCCTGCACGTCGGTGTTGGCGGCGATGAACTCCACGCCGCGCAGCCCCGCGCCGATCATGCGGTTCACGGCGTTGCCGCCCGCGCCCCCGCACCCGATGACCTTGAGCTTCGCGCTGGTGGCGGATTCGATCTCGAGCTCGAACATGGCACCACTCCCTGTGCCGTCCCCGCCGGTTCGCCACGGCGGTCGGTCCGCCGCGCCGCGCCCCGGGGATCGAAGCGATGATGGGTCCTAGAACAGTCCCTCGAACCAGCGCCGCAGGTCGAAGCCCCTGCGGCGGTCTCCCGTGTAACGGCGCTCGCGCGCGGGGTCCGCGCCGTCGCCGCGCGCGGCGTGGAGCACCAGCCCCACCCCGGTCGCGTAGCGCGGGTCCGCGACGTTCGCCCCCAGGCCGCCCAGGCCCTGCGGCACGCCGAGACGCACCGGCATTTCGAACACCTGCTCGGCCAGCTCGACCACGCCCGGCATGAGCGAGGTCCCGCCGGTGAGCACCACGCCGCCGCCGAGCAGTTCGGCGAAGTGGTTCTTCTTCACCTCCTTGTTGGCGAGCGCGAAGATCTCCTCCATGCGCGGCTCGATCATGCTCGCCAGCACGTGGCGCGAGATCGAGCGCTCGGCGCGCCCGCCCACGCCGGGCACCGGCACCATCTCGTCCGCCGGCACGAGCGAGGCCAGCGCGCAGCCGCTCTGGATCTTGATCTGCTCGGCCTTGTCGATCGGGGTGCGCAGCCCGATGGCGATGTCGTTCGTGACGCTCGCCCCGCCGAAGGGGATGATCGCCGTGTGGCGGATCGATCCCTCGAAGAACATCGCCACGTCGGTCGTGCCGCCGCCGAGGTCGAGGAGCACCACGCCGAGGTCGCGTTCGTCGGCGCCCAGCACCGCGTGGCTCGAGGCGAGCGGCTCGAGCACGAGGTCCCCGACCTTGAGCCCGGCGCGCTGGATCGAGCGGCAGATGTTCTTCGCCGACGTCACGGCGCCGGTGATGATGTGGACCTCCGCCTCGAGCCGCACGCCGCTCATGCCGACCGGGTCCTTGATGCCGTCCTGATCGTCCACGATGAACTCCTGCGGAATGACGTGGATGATCTCGCGGTCCATCGGGATGGCGATCGCCTTGGCGGCCTCGACGACGCGCTCGACGTCGGCCGGGCCGATCTCGTTGTCCTTGCGCGACACCGCGATCACGCCGCGGCTGTTGATGCTGCGGATGTGGTCGCCGGCGATGCCGGCCGTGACGGTGCGCACCGGCACGCCCGCCATGCGCTCCGCCTCCTCGACGGCGCGCTCGACGCTCGCCACGGTCTTTTCGAGATCCACGACCACGCCGCGGCGCAGGCCCTCGCTCGGGGCGTTGCCGATGCCCACGACGCGCAGCTCGCCCTGGCCGTTCTCGTCGGCGACGATGCAGGAGATCTTGGTGGTGCCGATGTCGAGCCCGACGTACGTCCGTGACGCCTGTGCCATGTCCGCTCCACCTCCCTGTGGGGACGCGGTCCCCGTTCAGCTCCGCAAGGGTCCGGTCCCGCCGTCCGCGGCGGGCCGCACGATGACCTGGTGTTCGAACCTGAGATCCACCTCGCGCGCGACCGTCCCGCGCTGGCGCAGGTCCGCGAGGACGACGCGCAGCGCCGACAGCCGGCGCACGCCCGGCGGCCACGCCGGCGTGAGCACGCGCGTGCCGTCCATGAGCAGCAGCTCGGTCGCGGCCGGGTCCGACACGTCCACTTCCGACACCTCGCCCGCGAGCTGCAGCTCGCGGCGCGCGAGCGCGCGCGCCCACGCGAGGCCGCGGCGCACCGCTTCGGTGCCGACCTGCGTGCCGGGCGCGAGCCCGGCGACGTCGGCGCCCGTGAGCAGCGGCACGTCCGCCACCGCGCCGTCGTTGAGCGGCGCGAGCAGCACGCCGCTCGAGTCCATCTCCCACGGCGTGCCGTGGCGCACGAGGAGCACCGGCACGCGCTCGCGGATGCGCACCGTGACGCCGAATGGGCCGCGCCGCGCGAGGGTGGCGTCGGCGATGCGCGGATGGAGGAGCAGCGCCTGCCGCGCGCGGTCGAGATCGAGCGCGAGCAGGTCTGCGCCGCGCGCCAGCCCCGCGCGGGCGAGCACCTGCGCCGGGTCGAGGTAGCGTGCGCCCTCGACGCGCACGTCGCGCAGGACCGCCACGCGCGCGCGCAGCGCGTCCCACGGCACGTGCGCGAGCGCCGTGACGGCGGCGAGCGCGGCGAGCACCTCGAACGCGCGGCGCACGCGCCCGCCGGCGCGGCGGCGCGGCGGCTCGGCGCGCAGGGCGCGCCCCTGATAGGCCGGCGTCACCGCCCGCCCCCCGCCGCCGCGGCGCCGGTGCGCAGCAGCGCGAGCGCCTCGTCGGCCAGCTTCCACACGTCGCCCGCGCCGAGCGTCAGCACGGTGTCGCCCGGGCGCGCTTCGGCGACCGCGGCCGCCACCGCCGCCGACGGGTCGGGCGCCCAGCGCACGTGGCTTGCCCCGGCCTCGCGCGCGCGCGTCACCAGGGTCTCGCCCGTGATGCCGGCGAGCGGCGGCTCGCCCGCCGCGTAGACGTCGAGCACCCACACGGCGTCGGCGTCGCCGAAGCAGCGTCCGAACTCCTCCTGCAGGAGCGCGGTGCGCGAGTAGCGGTGCGGCTGGAACAGCACGAGGACGCGGCCGCCCAGCGTGCGCGCCGCGGCCAGCGTGGCTTCAATCTCGGTCGGGTGGTGGCCGTAGTCGTCCACGACCCGCACGCCGCCCGCCTCGCCGCGCGTCTCGAAGCGTCGCCCGACGCCGCGGAATCCGGCGAGCGCCTCGGCCACGTGGGCGAAGGCGACCTCGACCTCGAGCCCGACGGCGACCGCGGCGAGCGCGTTGAGCACGTTGTGCCGCCCCGGCACGTGCAGCTCGACCGGGCCCAGCTCGCGCCCGAACGAGTGCACGGTGAAGGTTGCGCCGTGCGGGCGCAGCGCGATCCCGGTGGCGCGCACGTGCGCCTCGGGCCGCGTGCCGTAGAGCGTGTGGCGCTTGGTGACCTCCGGGAGAATGGCGCGCACGCCGGCGTCGTCCGCGCACAGGATCGAAACGCCGTAGAACGGCACCCGGTTCGCGAAGTACACGAACGCCTGGCGGATCGCCTCGAGCCCGGCGTAGTGATCGAGGTGCTCGCGGTCGACGTTCGTCACGACCGCCACCGCCGGCGACAGCCGCAGGAACGAGCCGTCGCTCTCGTCGGCCTCGGCGACGAGGAACTGCCCGTGGCCGAGCCGGGCGTTGGCGCCGATGGCGTGGAGCCGCCCGCCGACCACGATCGTCGGGTCGAGCCCGCCGCGCGCCAGCACCGCGGCGATCATCGAGGTCGTCGTGGTCTTGCCGTGCGAACCGCCCACCGCCACGCCGTACTTCATGCGCATGAGCTCGGCGAGCATCTCGGCGCGCCCGATGACGGGCACGCCGGCGGCGCGGGCCGCGACCAGCTCCGGATTGTCGGGGCGCACGGCGCTCGAGTACACGACGACCTGCGCGCCCTCGACGTTGGACGCGGCGTGGCCGGCGAACACGCGTGCGCCGTTCGCGACGAGGCGGTCCGTGGTCTCGCCCGTGCGCAGGTCGCTGCCCGACACCTGGTAGCCCATGTTGACGAGCACCTCGGCGAGCCCGGACATGCCGGCGCCGCCGATGCCGATGAAGTGCAGGCGCCGCAGCCGCCCGTACATCAGCGTCCCCCTCCCGCGGCGTGGCCGTTGGCGTGGCCGTTCTCGGCCGCGGCCTCCGGGGCGCGTCCGGCGGCGAGGCGCTCGAGGCTGCGCGCGATGCGCTGCGCCGCGTCCGGCCGCGCGAACAGGCGCGCGTTGGCGGACAGGCGCGACAGCCCGGGCCGGTCCGCGAGCCAGTGCGCGATCTCCTTCGCCAGCCGCTCGCCGGTCAGATCGCGGTCGAGGATCATGGCCGCCGCGCCGCGATCCACGAGGTTCGAGGCGTTGACGACCTGGTGGTTGTGCGCGGCGTGCGGGTACGGCACGAGGATCGCGGGCGTGCCGCACACCGCGATCTCGGCGAGCGTCATGGCCCCCGAGCGGCACACGACGAGGTCGGCGGCGGCGTACGCCATGTGAATGCGCTGCAGGAACGGCACGACGCGCGCCGGCAGCCCGTCGCGTTCGACCTCGGCCTTCGCGCGCTCGTAGTCCTCGCGGCCGGTCTGCAGGATGAACTGCACGTCCACGCGCCCCTTGAGGCGCCGCATCGCGTCGAGGGCGCCCTCGTTGATGCGGCGCGCGCCGCGGCTGCCGCCGAACACGAACACGGTCGGGCGGCCGGGCTCGAGACCGAACTCGCGCAGCGCCTGCTCGCGGTCGCCGCTCAGGATGTGGGCGCGCACCGGATTGCCGCTCACCTTGAGGTTGTCCTTGCGCGCGAAATACGAGCGCGCCTCGACGAACGACAGGTGGACCTCGTCCGCGATGCGGCCGAGCCAGCGGTTGGCGAGGCCCGGAATGCTGTTCTGCTCCTGGATGACGAGCGGGCGGCGCAGCACCCATGCCGCGAGCGCCACCGGCCCGCTCACGTAGCCGCCGGTGCCGAGCACCACCCCGGGCCGCCACGTCGCCACGATCCACAGCGACTGCACGAACCCGACGACGTTCGCGAGCACCGCTCCCGGCCAGCGCCACCACGCGCGCCGCGGGAGGCCGCGCGTGAGCACGAAGCGGATCGCGAAGCCGGCCTCCGGCACGGCGCTGGCCTCGAGGCCGCGCCGCGAGCCGACGAACAGCACCTCGGTGTCCGCGTGGCGGCGCTTGAGCTCCTCGGCGACCGCCACCCCGGGGTAGACGTGCCCCCCGGTGCCCCCGCCTGCGATCAGGACCCTCATGCGCCCTCCCGCGCCCAGCGCTGGCGGTCGAGCGCCTGGTCGGCGCCGTTCTGCGCGCTGATCCGGTACAGCAGTCCGGCCGCGGCGAGGTTGGCGATGAGCGCCGATCCGCCGTACGAGACGTACGGCAGCGGCAGGCCCGTGGTCGGGGCGAGCCCCGTCGCCACGGCGAGGTTGACGAGCGCATACAGGCCGATCTGCACGGTGAGTCCCCCTGCGAGCAGCGCGCTGAAGGTGTCCGAAGCGCGCGCGGCGGCGCGCAGCCCGCGCCACACGAGCAGCGCGAACAGTGCGAGCAGCAGCGTCGCTCCGAAGAATCCGGTCTCCTCCGCGAGGATGGAGAAGATGAAGTCGGTGTGGGCCTCGGGCAGGAACAGGTACTTCTGCATCCCGCCGCCAAGTCCGCGGCCGAAGGCGCCCCCCGAGCCGATCGCGACCAGCGACTGGTCGAGCTGCCAGCCGCTGCCGCGCGCGTCGAGGACGCCGGTGGTGACGAAGCGCACGAACGTCTCGACGCGCTCGAGCTGGTACGGATGCGTCGCCAGCGCGAGGGCCACCCCCGCCGCGCCGCACGCCACCGGCACCGCGAGGTGCGCGAGGCGTGCGCCGGCGAGGAAGGTCATGGCGAAGGCGGTGGCGCCGAGCAGCCCGGCGCTGCTGAGGTTGGGCTGCAGCAGGATGAGCCCGGCGAGCCCGCCCGCGATCGCGAGCGGCGCGGCCGTGCCCCGCACGAAGCCGAGCGCGGCCGGCGGCCGGCGCTTGAGCCACCACGCGAAGAACACCACCGCCGCGAGGCGCGCGAGGTCGGTCGGCTGCAGGCTGAAGAAGCCCACCGACAGCCAGCGCGTGGCGCCGTTCGAGGCGCGCCCGGCGACGACCACCGCCGCGAGCAGCGCCGCCGCGCCACCGAGCAGCCACGGCGCGCGCGCCTCGAGCCAGCGCAGGCTCAGGCGGCTCGCGGCGACGAACGCTGCGAGGCCGAGCGCGGTGCGCTGCGCCTGCTTCCACAGGAAGATGTCGGCGTCCTGGTAGCGCGTGATGCCGAGGATGGCGCTCGAGGAGTAGACCATGACGAGGCCGATCGCGGTGAGCGCGAGCGGCAGCGCGAGCAGCCAGCGGTCGCCGCGGCTCACCGGGGGGCCTCCACCGCCGCGAGGCGCGCGACCTCGGCCTTGAAGCGGTCGCCGCGGTCCTCGTAGTCGCGGAACATGTCGAACGAGGCGCACCCCGGCGACAGCAGCACGGTGTCCGCCCCGAGCCGCCGCGCGGCGTCGTGCGCCCGCGCGACCGCCGTGGCGAGGTCCGGCGCGCGCTCCTGCGGCACGCCCGCCCACGCGCGTCCGATGGCCTCGGCGCCCTCGCCGATGAGCACCACCCAGCGCGCACGCTCGGCGACCAGCGGGCGCAGCGGCGTGAAATCCTGGCCCTTGTCGCGGCCGCCGGCGATGAGCACGACCGGCGCGTCGAAGCTGCGCAGCGCGACGGCCAGCGCGTCGGTGTTGGTGGCCTTCGAGTCGTTGACGAACGCCACGCCGCCGACGCTGCCGGCCGGCTCGAGGCGGTGGTGGAGCCCGGCGTAGCCGCGCAGCACGGCGCGCAGCGTGTCGGGCGCGATCTCGAGCGGCAGCGTGGCGGCGAGCGCCGCGAGCGCGTTCTCGAGGTTGTGAGGACCGCGCAGCCGCAGCTCGGAGGCCGGCATGAGCCGCTCGCGCCCGCCGCGCCACGCGAGCACGATGTGGCCGTCCTCGACGCCGGCGCCCTCGGCGACCGGCCCGCGGCGCGAGAACAGGAGCGGCGTCGCCGCGCCGGCGCGATGCGCCAGCACGCCGGGATCGTCCGCATTCCACACCGCGTAGTCGGACTCGGTCTGGCGCTCGAAGAGCCGCCGCTTGGCGGCGGCGTAGGCGGCGAGGCTGCCGTGGCGGTCGAGGTGGTCGGGGGTCAGGTTGAGCCACGCCGCGATGAACGGCCGGAAGCGCTCGACGGTCTCGAGCTGGAACGACGACACCTCGGTGACGAGCAGCCCGGAGGGGTCCACCTCCTCCGCCACCTCGCACAGCGCGCGCCCGATGTTGCCGCACACCTCGACGCGCCGCCCGGCGGCGCGCAGCAGCGCGCCGGTGAGGTCGGTCGTCGTGCTCTTGCCGTTGGTGCCGGTGATGCACACGAACGGCGCGTGCGCCGCGAGGTAGCCGAGCTCGAGTTCGCCGAGGAGCGGGAGCCCGCGCGCGCGCGCCGCCGCGGCGAGGGGGTGGTCCGCGGGCAGGCCCGGGCTCCACACCACGAAGTCGCGCCCCTCGATCAGCCCGGCGTCGTCGCGGCCGAACGCGGCGCGCGCCCCGAGCGCGGCGAGGCGCGCGGCGGCCGCCGCCAGGCGCTCCGCCGGCGCGGCGTCGCACACCACGACGTCCGCGCCGTGACGGCGCAGCAGCGCCGCGGCCGCGAGGCCGGAACGCGCGGCGCCGGCGATCAGGGCGCGCTGCCCGGGGAGCGGATGGCGGGCGTCAATCGTCACTGGAGCTTGAGGGTCGAGAGCGACAGGAGGGCGAGCAGCGCGCCGGCGATGTAGAAGCGCAGCACGACGCGGGACTCGGCCCAGCCCGACAGCTCGAAGTGGTGGTGGAGCGGCGACATGCGGAACACGCGCCGCCGGAACAGGCGGAACGCGGTGACCTGGATCATCACCGACAGCGTCTCAGCCACGAACACGCCGCCGATGAGCACCAGCCAGAACTCGCGCTTGACGAGCACCGCGACCACGCCGAGCGCGCCGCCGAGCGCGAGGGAGCCGGTGTCCCCCATGAACACGTCCGCCGGGTGGCAGTTGTACCAGAGAAAGCCGAGCGATGCTCCCAGCACGGCGGCGCAGAACACGGTCAGCTCGGCGCCGTAGTCGAGGTAGGTGAGGTTGAGGTACTTGCTGAACGCGGCGTGCCCGGACAGATAGCACACGCCGGCGAAAGCGAGCGCGGCGATCGCCACCAGTCCCGAGGCCAGGCCGTCGAGGCCGTCCGTGAGGTTGACGGCGTTGGATGTGGCGGTGATCACGAGGATGACGAACGGCACGAACAGGAACCCGAAGTCCACGAACTGGAATTTGGCGAAGGGCACGTGCGTGACGGTCGCCGGCAGCTCCGGGCGCGGCCACAGCACGAGCGCGAGCCCGACCGCGAGCCCGATGGCGAACTGTCCGGCGAGCTTGTAGCGTCCGAGCAGGCCCTTGGGCAGGCCCTTCACGACGCGCAGCCAGTCGTCGAGGAAGCCGATGGCGCCGAGCCACACCGTGGCGCCGAGCGCCAGCCACAGCTCGCGCGAGTGCAGGTTGCCCCACAGCAGGGTGGGCACGACGATGGCGAGCAGGATGAGCAGCCCGCCCATGGTCGGCGTGCCCGCCTTGGCGAGGTGGGCCTGCGGGCCCTCGGCGCGGATCTTCTGGCCGAGTTTGACCGCCGCCAGCCAGCGAATGAGCGGCGGTCCGAAGACGTAGCACAGCACGAGCGCCGTCACGGCCGCGTAGGCGGCGCGAAACGTGATGTAGCGGAACACGTTGAGCGCTCCCAGCCCGGGCAGCTCGTGGAGCGGATACACGAACTCGTAGAACACGCCTCAGTCCCCCGTCCCCAGACCCTCGAGCACGCGCTCGAGCGCCGCACCCCGCGATCCCTTGATGAGCACCACCACGCCCTCGGCGAGCGCGGCGTGGAGCGCCGCGCGCAGCGCGGGCACATCGTCGAACACGCGCACCGCCGCGCCGGCGCGGCGCGCCCCGGCGGCCCACTGCGCGGCGAAGGCGCCGGTCGTCCACACCTCGGCGCCGCGCACCCGCGCGCCCGTCGCGCGGTGGAGCGCCGCCGCGCGCGGGCCGAGTTCCAGCATGTCGCCGAGCACCGCGATGCGGCGCGCGGCCCCCGGCATCGCGGCGAGCGTGGCGAGCGCCGCCGCCACCGACTCCGGATTGGCGTTGTAGCAGTCCACGAGCAGCGTCGCGCCGCGCGCGCGGCGCACCTCCATGCGCCCCGGCGGCGGCGCCACCGTCTCGAGCGCGCCCGCGGCGGCGGCCGGGTCCACGCCGAAGGCGCGCGCGACGGCGAGCGCGGCGAGCGCGTTGGCCACCTGGTGGCGGCCCGGCAGGGCGAGCGTGAAGGGCGGGAAGCCCTCGACCGTGACGCGGCTGCCGCCGGCGCCGAGCGGCTCGACGCGCGACGGGCGCAGCTGCGCGCGGCGCGCGAGACCGTAGGTCACCACGCGGCACGCGAGATCGCGCCCGGCGGCGAGCAGCGCAGGGAAGTCGGCGCCGAGGAACGCGGTCTCATGCGGCCGCAGCGCGCGCGCCAGGTCGGTCTTCTCGCGCGCCACCGCCGCCACCGTCCCGAAGCGCTCGAGGTGGGCGGCCCCCGCCGCGGTCACGACCGCCGCGTTGGGCACCGCGATCGCCGCGAGGGCGGCGATCTCGCCGGGGGCGTTCATGCCCATCTCGATGACCGCCGCGCGGTGCTCGGGCCGCAGGCGCAGCAGGGTGAGCGGCACGCCCCAGTGGTTGTTGAGGTTGCCCTCGGTCGCCAGCGTCGGCGCCGCCGTGCGCAGCACGGCGGCCACGAGCTCCTTGGTGGTGGTCTTGCCGACGCTGCCGGTGACCCCCACGAGCAGCCCCGACCAGCCCTGGCGCAGGCCGTGGGCGAGGCGCTGGAGCGCGCGCGTGACGTCCGGCACGACCACCAGCGGGCCCGGCTCGCGCCCCTGCCACGCGCCGTAGCGCTCGCGCGCGCACAGCGCGGCGGCGGCGCCGCGCGCGAAGGCGGCCTCGAGGAAGTCGTGGCCGTCGGCGCGGCTCCCGGGCAGCGGCACGAACAGGTCGCCGGGCGACAGGGTGCGCGAGTCGATGGAGACGCCGCCGATGCCGGAGCGCAGAAACGCCTCGCGCTCGGTGGCGCGGGCCGGCACCTCGCGCACGACGAGATCGCCGCCCGCGAAACGCGCGATCTCCGGCAGCGCCAGCACCGGACGGGGGTCGAGCACGGCCGTCACGGACGGCCCCCGGCGAGGAGCTCGCGCGCCACCTCGCGGTCATCGAACGGCAGCACGCGCCCGCCGATCGTCTGGGTCGTCTCGTGCCCCTTCCCCGCCACCAGCACGACGTCGCCGGGGCGCGCCTCGCCGAGCGCGCGCGCGATCGCGGCGCGGCGGTCGAGCTCGACGGCGAGGCGCCCATGCGGGTCGCCGGCGCGCACGTCGGCGGCGATCGCGGCGGGATCCTCGCTGCGCGGGTTGTCGCTCGTGACCCACGCGCGGTCCGCCGCCTCGGCCGCGATGCGCCCCATGAGCGGACGCTTGCCGCGGTCGCGGTCGCCGCCGCAGCCGAACACCAGCAGCACGCGCCCGCCGGCGTGCTCGCGCAGCGCCGCGAGCGCGCGCGCCAGCGCGTCCGGCGTGTGCGCGTAGTCCACCACCACCGTGAAGGGCTGGCCGGCGTCCACGCGCTCGAGGCGGCCCGGCACGCCGGGCGCCCCGGCCAGGCCGCGCGCCGCGGCGGCCGCCGACACGCCCAGCGCGCGCGCCGCGGCGAAGGCGGCGGCGGCGTTCCATGCGTTGTAGCGGCCGAGGAACGGCAGCGCCACCGGGGTCGCGGCGCCGCCGGCGACGAGCGTGAAGGCCAGTCCGTCGGGCCGCGGCGCGAGGTCCGCGATCGTCACGTCGGCGGGCGCGGCGCCGTAGGTCGTGACCTCGAGCCCGGCGCCGCGCGCGGCGGCGAGGACGCGCGGCGCGGCCGCGTCGTCGGCGTTGACCACCGCGTGCGGCCGGCGCGCGCCGGCCGGCAGGTTGCGGCCGTCGAACAGCATGAGCTTGGCGTCGAGGTACGCCTCCATGGTGCCGTGGTAGTCGAGGTGGTCCTGCGACAGGTTGGTGAACACCACCGCGGCGCACTCGGTGCCGTAGGCGCGGCGCTGTGCGAGCGCGTGGCTGCTGACCTCGATGGCGACGGCGCGCACGCCGCGCGCGGCCATGGCGCGCAGCACGCCCTGCAGCTCGGGGGCCTCCGGCGTGGTGAAGGCCGACGGCCGCTGCTCGTCACCGATGCGCACGCCGGTCGTGCCGACGATCCCGGTCGTGCGCCCGGCGGCGCGAAACACCGCCTCGAGCAGCCACGTCACGGTCGTCTTGCCGTTGGTGCCGGTCACGCCGACCACGTCCAGCTCGCGCGACGGGTGGCCGTGCCAGCGGTTCGCGCACTCGGCGAGCGCGCGCCGCGGCTCCTCGACCTCGACGCGCGGCGCACGCGCCGTGGCGGTGCCGGCGGCGACCACCGCCGCCGCCGCGCCGCGCGCGAAGGCGTCGTCCACGAAGCGAGCGCCGTCGGCGTGCAGCCCGGCGAGCGCGAAGAACGCGTCGCCCGGACGCACGCGCCGCGAGTCGTAGGCGAGGCCGCCGATCTCGACCCGGAGGTCCCCGTGCGCCGCGGTCACCGCGCTCTCCGCCACCAGTTCGCGGAGCGTCACGGCCGGACCTGCGCCACCACGGCGTCGGAACCCGCCGCCGCCCGCGCCAGCGGCCGCGGCTCGCACCACAGCCGCACCTCGCGCGACGCCGGCAGGCGCGCGCCCGGCGCCGGGGCCTGCCGCACGACCACGCCGCGCCCCGCCACGCGCACCGTCGCCGCGAGCGGCCCGAGGCGTCGCAGCGCCTCGCGCAGCGCGAGCCCCTCGAGCGCCGGCGCCACCGCCCACGCCGAGTCGCGCGGCGCCTCGAGCCATACCGTGACGCCGGTGCCGCGCTCGACGGCCGCGCCGGCGGCCGGGGACTGGTCGAGCACGCGCGCCCCCGCGCCGACGGCGCGCGCGCGCAGGCCGACGTCCCCGAGCACGCGTTCGGCGGCGCGCGGCGGCAGCAGGCGCACGTCGGGCACCGTGACGGGCGCCGGCGCCGGCGGGCGCGCCGCGACGGTGCGCACCTCGGGGGCGAACGGCCCGCGGGGCAGGCGCTGGAGGTCGCGCATCACCTCTCGGAACACCGGGGCCGCGACCTCGCCGCCGAAGTAACGGCGCCCGCGCGGCTCGTCAATGACGACCACGCCCACCAGGCGCGGATCGTCGGCCGGCGCGAAGCCCACGAACGAGGCGACGTACATGCGGTGCCCGTAGGTGCCGGTCGCCGCGTCGTACTTGTCGGCGGTGCCGGTCTTGCCCGCGATGCGCAGGCCGGCGACGCGCGCCGGCCGCGCCGTGCCGCTGTCCACCACCGCCTGCAGCATCTCCGCGAGGACGCGCGCGGTGCGCTCCGAGAACACGCGGCGCACCGCCTGCGGGCGCGTGCGGCGCACCGCCCCCGACGGCTCGCGCACCTCGCGCACGAGCATCGGCTGCATGAGCACGCCGCCGTTGGCGACCGCCGCGTAGGCGAGTGCGAGCTGGAGCGGCGTGACGGCGACCTCGTGCCCGATGGCGATGGTCGGAGCCGAGCGCGCCGACCACTTCGCCGGGCTGCGCAGCGTGCCGGCGACCTCGCCCGGGAAGGCGATGCCGGTCAGCGTGCCGAAGCCGAAGGCGGTGGACCAGCGGTAGAGGCGCTCGTCGCCCAGCGCGAGCCCGAGGCGCCCGAGCACGATGTTGCTCGACCAGCGGATGGCGTCGCGGAAGGAAAACGCCGCCCCCTCGTGGGTGTCCACCAGCACGCAGCCCGGCGCGACCAGCGCGCGCCCGCTCTCGGCGGCCTCGAACACGCGATCCGGCGTGGCGAGACCTTCCTCGAGCGCGGCGGCCGCGGCGACGATCTTGTAGGTCGAGCCCGGCTCGTACTGGTCGGTGAAGCTCCAGTTGCGCGCCTCGCCGGGACCGAGGTGCGGCGCGTTCGCCGAGGCCAGAATCTCGCCGGTGCGCGGGTCGAGGAACAGCGCGAAGCCGCGCACCGCGTCGAGCGTGTCCACCGCGCGGCGCAGGTGCGTGTCGAGGATGGCCTGCAGGTCGGCATCGAGCGTGAGCACCGCGTCGGCGCCGTCCTCGGGCCGGCGCTCGAGGCCGCGCGGCAGGGTCACGGTGCGGCCGCGCCCGTCGCGGAAGCGCGTCGTCCAGCCGGGGCGGCCGCGCAGCGCCTCGTCGAGCTGCAGCTCGAGCCCCTCGACGCCGGTGTGATCGAGGTTGGTGCGGCCGAGGATCTCCTGCGCGGCCTCGCCGAGGGTGTAGTCGCGGCGCGTCTCCGCCGCGAGGCGCACCGCGGGCAGGCGCGCGTCGAGGATGGCCTGCCCGACCTCCGGCGGCACGCGGCGCGCCACGACCACGTGGCGGCGGCGCTCGGCGAACTCGCGCATGAGCGAGCGCGCGTCGCGCTCGAGGAGGCGCGCCAGCGTGCGCGCGGTGGCGCGCGGGTCCGGCATGTCCCGCGGCGAGGCGGTGACCTCGTAGGTGACGAGGTCGCGCGCCAGCGGGCGCCCGTGGCGGTCGAGCAGGTCGCCGCGCACCGGACGCACCAGCACGCGCATCTCCTGGCTGTTCGCGGCGCGCTCGGCGAAGTGGGCGTGGCGCACGAGCGACAGCCATCCGACGCGCACCCAGATCAGGGCCAGGCCCACAAAGAGGCCGGCCGCAGCCACCAGCACCCGACTCTTGCGCATGTCCGTGTGGGCCAACGTCATCCTTCCATGGAGCGGCGGTTCACGCGGGCCGCCGGGCCTTCACTTGCGCGGTGCGGTGGTGCGGCCGGCACTGTGCCAGTCGCCCTCCGGCAACTGTCGTTCGTCGTCAGCGCATCACACGCCCCCGGGCCGTGGCCTCCGGCACCAGGGCGTGCATCACCCTCTCCGCCGCCGCGAGCAGCGGGGCGGTGTCGTCGCCCCGGTCCGCGGGCTCGTCCGCGGCGAGGTACGCCGCGGGCAGGCCCACGTACTGCTTCGCGTCGGCCGGCACCAGCTGCAGTTCCGCGGCGAGCGGCGCCAGCTCGGCGCGGGTGGTGCGGCGGTCGAGCTGCGCCTGCACGTACTCGAGACGTGCCTGCGCGCGCGCGAGCGCCGACCGCGACCGGTCGAGGTCCAGCGAGAGCTCGGCCACGCGTGAGCTCTGCCCCACCTCGACCAGCAGGATCACGACCAGGGCCGCCGCGAGCAGCCACGGCCCGGGACGATGGACGCGCGCCTCGGCGGCGCGCCACGACGGAAGGGAACGGCGGAGTTCGCCCGTCATCGCGGTCTCCTCCGGAACGCCCGCAGCCGCGCGCTGCGCGCGCGCGGATTGCGCCGCGTCTCCTCGGCCGAAGGGGTCACCACCCGGCGCGTCAGGACCTCCCACGGCCCCTCGGGAGGCCGCACGTCCACGAAGCGCCGGAGCCTGCGCGTCCCGGGGTCCGGCTCCGGACCGCGCAGCGCCCGCTTGATCCTGCGGTCCTCGCCCGAATGGTAGGCGAGGGTCACCACCACGCCGCCGTCGCGCATCGCGTCCGGCAGCCACGCCAGCATCGCCTCGAGCTCCTCGGCCTCCTCGTTGACCCACATGCGCAGGGCCTGGAACACCTGCGCGCGGCGGCGCGGATGCGGCGGTCCGCCGGACGCGCGGTCCACGACCTCGGCCAGCGCGCGGGTCGTGGGGAGTGTCCCCCGTCGGGCGGCCTCGATCAGGGCGCGCGCCAGGCGGGTCGCCCCGCGCACGTCGCCGTGCTCGCGCAGCACCGCCGCGAGCGTCGTTTCGTCGGTGTCGCGCAGGCGTTCCGACGCCGGCGCGCCGCGCGAGGGATCCATGCGCAGGTCGAGCGGGCCCTCGTCCTGGAAGCTCATGCCGCGCGCCGGATCGTCGAGCTGGCGCGACGACACGCCGAGGTCGAGGAGCGCGCCCGCGAGCGGCTCGCCGCCGGCGCGCGCGTGCGCCTCCGGCACCTCGCGGAACGTGGCGTGGGCGAGCGTCACGCGATCCCCGAAGCGCGCCAGGCGGCCGCGCGCGAACGCGAGCGCCGCCGGGTCGCGGTCGGTGCCGAGCAGGCGGGCGCCGGGTTCGGCGTCGAGCAGCGCCTCGGCGTGCCCGCCGTCCCCGAGGGTGGCGTCGAGGTACAGGCCGGCCCCGCGGCACAGGTGCGCCAGCGTCTCCGCGACCAGCACCGGCTCATGACGCGCGCTCACGCGCCGGCTCCCCGCCGCCCGCGAGCAGCTCGGCCGCGGACGGCCAGCAACGCAGGCGCGACTCGCAGCCGGCCAGGCGCACGAGGTCGCGCAGGTAGCGGGACAGGCCGCACACGACGAACCCGCCGGCGTGCGACTCGAAGCGGCCGAGGGCGTCCACCAGCTCCGGCACCAGCCGGTAGTCCACGTGGCGCAGGTGCTGGCAGTCGAGGATGAGCTGGCGCGCGCCGCGGTCCGCAATGTCCTCGAGCGCGCGCACCAGACGCTGCGCCGCGACGCGGTCGATCCAGCCCGCGAGGCGCAGCAGCGCGACGCGCTCGCCGCCGCGGTCGTGCCACTCGACGCGCGCGGTGGCGCCGTGGCGCCCGTGGCTCAGCTCGAGGTTGAGCGCGAAGGGGGCCGCGGCGGATGCCGGCGTCGAGGGCAGCGGGAGCGCCACGTCAGTCCTCCCCGACCACGTCGGCGGCGAGCGACTCGAACTGGCCCTCGAACTGCGAGAGCTCGGCGCCGAGCCGCTCGGGGTTCCAGATCTCGATGCGCGAGCCGAGGCCGTGCAGCACGGCTTCCTTGCCGAGGTCTGCACGGCGCAGCAGTGCCGGCGGAATCGTGATGCGTCCCTGCGCGTCCACCGTCACCGGCGTTGCATCCATGAGGAACGCGCGCACGAACGCGCGCCCCTTGCGGTCCCCGATGGGAATGCGGCGCAGGCGCTCCTCGACGCGCGCCCACTGCTCGGGCGCGTACAGCGCGAGGCACCCTTCGAAGCCCATGACGAGCATGAACGACGGCGCGCCCTTGCGGCCGCGCGCGGCGCGGCGCATGGACGCCGGAACGGCGAGCCGTCCCTTGTCGTCGATCTTGTAGGTCTGGGTCCCGTAGAGGTTCATCGCGCGTCCGCCCGGCTTCCCGCCGTATCACCACCGTCCACCCTTATTCCCCACTGCTCCCCACCACGCGCGGCAAGGTACGCGCGGGCCCGGCGCGTGTCAAAGACAAAACCGCAGGTGCCGCGAAAAAAAGCGCGCGCGGCGCGCGCCTGCACGGGCGTGCAGCCGCCGCGCGCGAGGCGCGCGCGCCGCTCAGCGCTCCGCGGCGTCCGGCGCGCGCGCGCGCAGCGAGTCGAAGGCCGCCCAGTCCACCCGGTAGAAGGTGTAGACCGCGCGTCCGGGGCGCGCGATGCCGAGGTTCGGCACCGCGGCGTGCCCGAGCGGGACAAGCGCCGCCGCGTAAGGGCTGCGCGCCAGCAGGTCGTTGGCGACGCTGGCGCGATCCACCAGGAACTCGGGGCGACTGAAGGACTCGAAGCTCAGGTGGGCGACGGCGTTCTCCGGCAGATCGCGCTCGAGCACCGGCACCATCTGCGGCGTGACCAGACCGGCAAGGTCCACGACGCGGCGACCGCTGTAGTAGCCGAGCGCGCCGATGTCGGGGGCGGCGATCGCCGCGTCCGGCGGCGCGTGGCGCGCGAACCACCGGCCCCACGGGATGAGCGACTCGCGCATGCCCGCCGAGAACGAGCGCACGTGCGGCACCACCGTCGATCGGTACACGGCGAGGTTCTGCGCCAGCACCGCGAGCGCCATGGCGCCCGCGAGCCACACGGCGCGCCGCTCGCGCGCCGCGTCCTCCTTCTCGCCCGCCCACCAGCGCTCCGCGGCGCGCCACGCCATCCACGCCAGCACCGGCAGCAGCGGCACGAGGTAGCGCGACAGCACGGGCACGCCGCGCGCCGCGTACAGCGCCGGGATGCCGAGCACCCACGCCCACGGCAGCAGGCGGCGCGCCGGCACGCCCGGCTGCCACACGCGCGGCCCGCGGAACGCCAGCGCCAGCACGAGGAGCACCGCGAGCAGCCCGTCGGTCGCCGCCACGATGCGCGCCTGACGCCACAGGTTCTCGAGGTGATACGCGAGCCCCTCCCCGCCGGCCACCTTGGCGGACAGCGTCTGCGGCCAGAAGGTGCCGAAGTAGAAGCGCGCGAAGAGCAGCCAGCCGCCGTAGATGACGAGCGGCGGCACGGTGCCGAACACCAGCCGGCGCAGTCCGTTGCGGCTGTCGGCGTCGATGAGGAGCAGCACGCCCCATGCGAGGAGCAGGAACGCGGCCTCCGGGCGCGCCAGCGCCGCCAGCGCCCACAACGCGCCGGTGCGCGTGGGACGCGCGCCCCACTGCTTGCCCTCGGTGTAGGCGACGAAGCCCGCCAGCACGAGCGCCACCGCCAGCGGCGTCTCCATGCCCGACGTGGACCAGCGGATCATCCACGCGTGCCCGGCCCACGCCATGGTGGCGAGGACGCGCAGCGCGGGCAGCCGCAGCGTGCGTCGGCACAGCTGCATGAAGAACACGACCGACGCCAGCGCCGAGGCGACCCCGAGCGCGCGCGCGACGGCGAGGCCGTCGAAGCCGAGCGCAATGCCGTCCGCGAGCAGGGCCACCCACAGCGGACTGGTGCAGCCGTAGACGCGCTCGCCGACGTTGAACACCAACCCCTGCCCGCGTGCGAGGTGGGTCGCGTACTGCAGGTGGATGAACGTGTCGTCCGTGACGTAATCGCCGATCGGCGCCATGAGGGCGGCGGCGAGGGCAAGCGCCGCGGCGAGACCGAGCTTCTCGAGGCGGGTCCAGGGCGAGCCCGGCGCGATCATGGGCGGCCTCCCCGGCCGGGGCGCGGCGCGGCGGCGCCCGCCGCGAGCCCGTCGAGGAGTCCGGCGAGGCGCGCGGCGAGCCGCGGCCGCGCGTGGTCGTCGAGCCACGCCGGGCGCGGCGCGACCGAGGGCGCGCCGTCCGCCCACGCGCGCCAGCGGCGCTCGAGCACGGCGGCGAGCGCGGCGCGGTCGCCGGGATCCACGCGCTCCGCGCCGCCATCGGCGGCAAGGCGCGCGGCCTCGTCGCCGGGCGGCAGGATCGCGAGCACCGGCCGGCCGGCGTCGAGGTATTCGTAGAGCTTGCCGGGCACCATGGTCGGCGCGCCGCGCGGCTTCCACAGCAGGAGCAGGTCCGCGCCGCGCTGCAGCGCCCGCGACCGCGCGTGCGTCACGGGGCCCAGGAAGGCGACCACGTCGCCGAGCCCGAGCGCCGCAGCGCGGTCCTCGTAGTTCGAGTCGTAGGGGCCGGCGATCTCGACGCGCAGCCGGCCGCGCGCTTCGGGGCGCCGCGCGAGCAGGTCGCGCAGCGCCTCGAACACGACCTCGGCGTCCGGCATCTGCGACAGCGTGCCGGTGAACACCAGCGTGAAGGCGGCGCCGTCGGCCGGCGCGGCGGCCGCGCCCGCCGCCGCCGCGGCGGCCGCCGGTTCATAGCCGTTGGGCAGGTGTTCGACGCGCGCCGGCGGCGGGCCCGGCGCGCGCCCGAGGCTCTCGGCGTGCGTGCGCGAGGCGACCAGCACGAGGTCCGCGCCCTCGAGCACGCGCCGCTCCATCGCGGCTTGCCGCGCGCGGTGCCACGCCGTGGGCGGCGTGCGGAAGGCGAGCCCGATCCACGGGTCGCGGAAGTCCGCCACCCACGGCACGCCGAAGCGGCGCGCGAGCGGCGCGGCCGCGAGGTGCACGCTGTCCGGCGGCGAACTCGACAGCAGCGCGTCCACGCCGCCCGCCGCCAGCCGCCGCGCGGCGACGGCGCGCGCGCGCCGCGCCCAGCCGGCGTAGGAGTCGGGCAGCAGCCACCAGTCGGCGAGGCGCCGCAGCGCGGAGAACGTGCCGCCGGGGCGCCGCCCGCGGTCGCCGCGCCGCACGCGCAGCCACGCGCTCAGGGCGCTCCCTCCCGCCACGCGGATCACCTCGGTGCCCTCCGGAACGCGCGCCGCGAGCGTCGGGTCCGTCACCCAGTAGTCCTCCTCGCCCGCGCACACCACCGTGCAGTCCCAGCCGTGCGCGGGCAGCCCGCGCGTGAACCCCAGCACGCGGTGCACGCCGCCTCCCGCGAGCGGGGGGTAGAAGTAACACAGCACGAGCACGCGCCGCCTCACGGCGTCCCCCGCGCGCGCCCGGCGCGCGCCGCGAGCGACGCGAACAGCGCCTCGATGACCGCCATGTTGGCGGCGGCGTCGCCGCGCGCCGCCACCTCGCGCGCGTTGCGCGCGCGCGCCGCCTCGGCCCACGCGCGGTCGTCGAGCGCCGCGCCGAGCGCGGCGGCGAGGCCGGCGGCGTCGCCGGGCGCGAACAGCCGCGCGCCCTCGCCGTCCGCGACCCACTCGCGGTTTCCGGGCAGGTCGCTCACGACCGGCACCGCCCCGGCCGCCATGGCCTCGAGCAGGGACACCGAGGTCGAATCCGAGCGCGACGCCGACACCATCACGTCGGCGCGCGCCAGCAGCTCGGCCATGGCGCCGGGATCGAGGCGCCCGACGAACCGCCAGCGCCCGGCAGGCAGGCGCTCCGCGGCGCGGCGCTCGAGCGCCGCCGTGAGGCGTCCGCTTCCCGCCACCACGAGCCGCGCCGCGGGGCGCTCGGCGAACGCGATCGCCGCGCCGTCGATGACCGTCTCCACGTCGTAGACCGGTTCGTGCATGCGCACGCTGGCGACCAGCCCGGGCTCGCGCGCCCCGCGCGGCGCGAAGCGCGCGAGGTCGACGCCCCACGGCACGCAGTGGACGCGCGCGGGCGGCGCGCCGAGCGCCACCGCGGCGTCGGCGAGCATGCGCGCATCGGCCACGACCGCGTCGGCGCGCCGCAGCACGAGGCGCGCGCGCGCGCGCTGCAGCGGGTCGCGCGGGCCCGCGACGAGCAGGTCCGAGCCCCACGCGCTCACCACGAGCGGCCGGCGCCCGCACAGCGCGCCGAGCAGGCCGTAATTCGGCACGTAGTGGGCGTCCACCACGTCCGGATCGAAGGCCCTGAGCGCGGCGGCCAGCGCGGGCGCGGCGAGCGGGTAGCGCAGGAACCCGGGAAGCGGCGCGGCCGGCAGCCGGCGCGCGCCGAGCTCCGGCGGCCCCGGCTCGAGGGACCACACGCGCACCTCGTGGCCGCGCGCGCGGAAGTGCGCCACCCAGCGCGCGGTGTGGCCGACCGACGCGTTCGACAGCGTCGCGATCTTCACGCCGGGACCCCGCGCGCGCGCCCGCGCCGCAACCGCGCCTGGAGCGCGCCGACGAGTCGGCCGCGCGCGCCCGCGTGGCGCGCGTCGAGCCAGCGCACCGCGTAAGCGTGCGGCCGCGCGCCGAGCGCGTCCTTGAAGGCCGCCACCGGGTCGAGGCCGGCGCTCGCGCCGAGGTTGACGCGCGCCCGCCCGCGCGCCGCCGCCCACGCCACGATCGACCACAGCAGGAAGGCGAAGGCGCCGCGCGGGCGCGCCTCCGGGTGCGCGCCGCTCCACCACACGAGCACGTCGCGCGGGTGATCGAGCGCCAGCGCCGCGCACAGCAGCCCGCGCGCGTCGCGCACCGTGAACAGCCGCGCCGGCGGACCGTCGAGCCCGGGCGGGGCGGGCGCGGCGAGCAGCCGGCGCGACAGCTCGAGCGGCAGCGCGCGATGGCCGCGCCAGCCGCGCGCCTGGCGCGCGTGCAGCGCGTAGGCGGCGGCCACCGCGGCGGGCTCCTCGGCGAACGCGAGCCCGGCGGCCGCGGCGCGCGCCACCGCCTGGCGCGTCTTGCGGTCGGCGCGGCGGAACGCCGCCTCGGGGCCGTCGGCGAGGTGGACGAGCGCCGAAGCGAGGCGGCGCGTCTCGCCCGAGGGACGCGCCACCGACGGCGGCGCCGCCTCGGGGCCGTCCGGCCGGTACAGCACCCACGCGCCTCCCACCACGCCGCGCTCGCGCTGGAGCGTGGCGAGCGCCTCCGCCACCGCCGCATCCACTTCGTCGTGGCGCCCGGGCGCGGCGAGCGGCGCGCCGGGAAGCAGCCACGGCATGGCGTGCAGCCACTCGAGGCCGGCGCGGCGCTCGATGACGAGCGGCGCCCCGCCCACCAGCGCGCCGTCGCGCTCGACGGCGATCACCCCGGGGCGCAGGCCGGGCACGGCGGCGGCGAGCGCCGCCCACAGGTCGGGGCGATGCGCGGCGGTGGCGTTGGGATCGGCGGCGAGCAGCGCGTCCCACCCGGCGGGGACGCGGTCCAGCCAGCACGCGGGCGCCATCTCGGCCGCGCGCTCAGCGCACGAGCGCGACGCGCGCCACGCCCCGCTGGTCGCCGGCCTGGACGCGCACGAAGTAGAGCCCGGGCCGCACGACGCGCCCGTCGGCGTCGCGCCCGTCCCACAGCACGGGCCGCACGCCCGACACGTCGAAGCGTCGCACCACGCGGCCGGTGACGTCATGCACGCTGCCCGAGACGCGCGCGGCGTTGCTGTCGATGCGCAGCGACGCTCCGATCGCCGACAGCGGGGCGGGATTGGGGTACAGGCGGAAGGCGAAGCGCGCGGGCGGCGGCGGCGGCGGCGGGACGTACGACGGGTCCCAGCGGTTGAGTCCGCTCGCCGTGCCGATCCACACCACGCCCGAGGTACGGTCCACGGCGATCGCCTGCACCTGATTGCCGGCGAGCGGCGAGTTCGCGGCCGACCAGTCCTCCACCGCGCCGCCGGCGCGGATCACCCGCAGGCCGGCGGTCGTCCCCACGTACACCGTGCCGTCCGGGGCCACGTCCATGGGGCGCACCGCGAGCGAAGCCGGTTCCGCCGGCAGCAGCACCGAGTCGCGGAACGCCGCGTTGGCGCGGTTGTAGAGCCGCACGTCGCGCGTCGTCATGACCCAGATCGAGTCCCCGTGCGCGACAATGGACTGCACGTCGAAGTTCTCGGTGCCCGGCACGGTGACAAACGTCACCGGCTGCCCGGGCTGCCAGTTGAAGAACTGCAGGCCCTGCCCCGTGTACCCGACCCACACGCGCCCGCCGCGGTCCACGGCCAGTCCGTGAACCTTGTTGCCGCGCATGGCGGGCAGCGAATCGGGGCGCAGGTTGAGCGAATCGCGCCCGTCGGGCGTGTAGTACACGAGCCCGAGCGGATCGATCGAGCCAAGCGCGGGCGTGTCCATGCCGAACCAGATGCCGCCGCCGGGCGAGCCGCTGCTGTCCTCGGCGGCCGCCCACGCGTTGGTCCGCAGCGTGAGCGGCCCGTCGTAGCGGTGGTGCGTGACGCGCGGCGGCACGAGGTCGTCCTCCAGCACCTCGATCCCCACCTGCCACTGACCGAACCACTTGCGCCCGCGCGAATCGACGAGCAGCGCGAACGAGTAGCGCGGCAGGCGGAACGTGGTGTCGCAACCCGCCACGCAGTCCACGTCCGGCCACACGCGCCAGCCGCGCGCGTCGAGGCGGCCGACACCCTCGTCGAGCGTGGACACGTACAGCCGCGAGCCCTCGAGGGCGAGATTGAGCACGAAGTTTCCCGGCGGGCTGTCCGGCGCGTATGCCGCGTTCGGGCCGGAGGCCGGGCGGTGCCGGACCCCGCCGGCGTCCGCGGCCCACACGCCGCCCGCGGCGTCCGTCGCCGTCGAAAAGGTGGCCTGCGGCTCGCCCGTGGATGCAAACCCCGAGAACTCCTGGACCCACCCGTTGCCGAGCCACCGCCACAGGCCGCTCGAGGTCGAGGCGATGATCGTCCCGCCGTCTCCGGACATGCGGTGCACGCGGCCGATGCGGAACGCGGGCCCGAAGGCGGGATCCTCCGACCCGATGATCGCCCAGCCGCCCGGCCCGAGCGGACGCTGCGCCACGAAGCCCGAACCGGCCACCGAGTACAGGGTGTCGCCGCGGCGCTCGAGACCTCGGAAAGGCGTGCCGAGCGGGATGCCCGGGCTGCCCGTCGTCCAGTCCCCGGTCGAGAGCCGACGCACGTACACGCCGTCGAGCGTGGCGACCCACAGCGAGTCGCCGGCCTGCAGCACGCCCGTGATCCAGTCGCTGCGGAACGGCGACGGGTTGAAGCCGTCGGGCAGCGTGCCGACGATCTCGCGCCCGTTCCAGAAGGCGAGCCCGCGCGTGCCGCCGATCCACAGCGTGTCCCCGACCGCCCGCAGCGCGGTGATGGTGTCCGAGCGCAGGCCGTCGAAGCGGTTGAGCAGTCCCCACGTACCGTCCGGGTCGAGCCGGGCCAGCCCGGCGCCGTTCGTTCCCACCCACAGGCGCCCGCTGCGGTCGCGCGCGAGCACCGACAGGTCGTTGCTCGCCAGCCCGCCCGGGGCGCGCGTCGCAGACGAGAAGCGCCCCTGCGGGAGGTCAAGGCGCAGCAGGCCGGCCTCGCCGGTCGCCGCCCACAGCGTGTCGCCGACCACGAGCAGGTCGTTCCACGCGTAGGGCTTGAAGTACGTCTCCCACGCGCCGGCCGCGCGCGCCGCGGGCGCGGACGCGAGCGGACCGAGCGCCAGCAGCGCGGCGAGGGCGCGCGCGGTGCGTTGCGTCATGGCGTCACTCCACGCGGCCGAGCAGGTCGAGCAGGCGCAGGCGCCACACCATCCACGCCGCCTCCCAGATGATGCGCCGGTTCATCTTCGACACCCCGGCACGGCGGTCCACGAACACGATCGGGATCTCCTTGATGCGGAAGCCCCGCTTCCACACCTTGAAGGACATCTCGATCTGGAACGCGTAGCCGTCGGACTTCACCCGGTCGAGCCGCACGGCCTCCAGCGCGCGGCGCCGGAAGCACTTGAACCCGCCCGTGGCGTCCCGCACCGGCAGTCCGGTCACGAGGCGCGAGTAGACGTTCGCCGAGTACGACAGGATGAGCCGCTGGAGGGGCCAGTTGACCACGGTCACGCCGTGCAGGTAGCGCGAGCCGAGCACGAGGTCGGCGTGCTCCGCCTCGCGCAGGAAATCGGCGATCGCGGCCGGGTCGTGCGAGAAGTCGCAGTCCATCTCGAACACGTACTCCGCGCCGTGGTCGAGCGCGATGCGGAAGCCCTCGCGGTAGGCCGAGCCGAGCCCGAGCTTGCCCGCGCGCTCGTGGAGGTGAATGCGCGGCTCGGCGGCCATGCGCTCGCGCACCACCGCGGCCGTGCCGTCGGGCGAGCGGTCGTCCACGACCAGCACGTGGAGGCCGTAGGGAAGCGCCATGAGCTGATCGAGCATCGGGCCGACGTTGTCGCGCTCGTTGTACGTCGGCAGCACGACGACCTTCTCCCAGCGCGCGCTCATGCGGCGCCCGTCCCCGGCGCGGCCGCCGGGGCCGGCGCGGCGGCGCGGCTGCGCGCGCGCCACGTGCCGGTCACGATCAGCGCCAGCACGACGGCGAGGCTCGCGAGCGACAGCACCAGGCCGTCGCGCACCGCGCGCGAGGCGAAGCGGAATGTCACCGTGTGGCGCCCGGCGGGCACCGCCACCGCGCGCAGCAGGTGGTCGGCGCGCAGCACCTTCGCGGGCCGCCCGTCCACCGCCGCCGTCCAGTCCGGATACCACGCGTCGGCGAGCCGCAGCAGGGCCGGGGCGGGCGTGTCCACCTCGACGGTCACGTCATTCAGCCGGTAGGCGGTCACCCGCGCCGAGGCTCCCGCGACCGGGACCGACGGCACGCCCGGATCCTCGAGCAGCCACGTCACCTCCGCCGGATCGCGGCCGGCGGCGCGGATCGAGTCGAACACCGCGGTGTCGTTGGCGGCCAGCCGCCACTCGCCCACGACCGTGGCCCGCGGCAGAGCGAGCAGGTTCTCGTACACGACCTGCGAGCCGCGGTGGACCTCGCGCAGAAACTCCGGCGCGGGCTCGAGCGGCTGCGGCGCGACGATGTAGCGCACGTTGAGGAGCCGCAGCCAAAGCGGGTCCCCCTGCAGCCCCCGGTCCATGAAGTTCTGCACCGGCTTCGGCTTCGCCGCGTGGTAGCCGCCCACGGTGGAGATCGAGAAGCCGGCGAAGCGGTTGCTCTGGAACTCGGCCAGCGACAGCACCCGGAACTCGCCCGGCGCCCCGGCCCGCTCGAGGAAATCCACGATGTCGTCGCGCCCGGCCTCGACGCTGCGGCGCACGACCGGACCGATGGTCGGCTCCATGACGCGCCGGCTCACCGGCACCAGCTCGACGAGCAGCAGCGCGAGCACGGCGAGGCTCGCCACGCCGGCCGGCAGGCCGCGCCGCGCGAACCACGCGAGCGCGGTCGCGCCGAGCCCGAGCAGACCGGCGCGCCCGAGGTCCGCGAGGAAGCCCTGGTAGGCGAGGCGCACCGCCTCGTCCGGGAAGTCGGGCCGGTGCGCGCGCACGAGCCGGCCGTAGCCCTCCGCCCACGCCTCCCCGCCGAGCGCGGCGGAGAGGAACGCCAGCGCCGAGACCCCGCCCGCGACGAGCAGCGCGCGGTCGAGCGGATCCGCCGGCGCGCCCTTCGCCGGGCGGGGCGCGGCGAGCACCGCGCTCCAGCCCCACGCCAGGCCGAGCATCGCGGCGAGCTGGAGCAGCACCACCGCCATGACGGGCACGCGGAACTTGTTGAAGAGCGGCAGGTGATCGTAGAGCACGCCGTAGAGCGGCCCGTGGCGGCCGAAGCTCACCAGCAGCGCGAACACCGCGAGCGCCAGCGCGAAGGCGCGCGGCGCCGCGCCCCCCGGGGCCCCCGGCAGGAACGCGGGCAGCGCGAGCAGCACCGCGACCGCGCCGAGGTAGACGTTCGGATAGTCCGTGAATGGCATGCCGCCCCAGTAGAGCGCCCCGCCGAAGCCGGCCCAGCCCGGCACGACGAGCGTCGGCAGCTCCGCCGGCGACAGCGACCACTGGGTCGCGTAGTCCATGCCCACGCCGCCGCCCTCGCCGCCGCCGCGGATGGACCAGCGCGCGTAGTCGCGCAACGGCAGATTGAAGAAGCCCGCGAGGCCGAAGGCGAGCCCTGCGGCGACCGCGAGCGCCGCCGCGCGCCCGGCGAGCGCCGCGAGGTCGCGCCGACGCGCGAGCGCGCCGGCGACCAGCGCCAGGGCCAGCGCCGCGATCGCGATCCACGTGTAGTAGGCGATCTGCACGTGCCCGCGCAGCATCTGGAAGCCGCCCGCGAGCGCCAGCCAGCCGAGGTGCTCGAGGCCGCCGCGCCGCAGCCAGCGCGCCGCGATCCACACCATGAGCGGCAGGTACGCGGAGTTCACGAGCTGGCTGCCGTGGCCGTGCGAGCCGACCGCCACGAGGTTCGGCGCGAAGGTGAACGCCACCGCGCCGAGCAGCGCGCCCTCGGGCCGCGCGCCCAGCTCGCGCGCCAGCAGGAACGCGAAGAAGCCGGCGAGCGCGTAGTAGATGAGCATCCACGTCATGTCCGGCAGCGGCACGACGCGCGCGATCAGGGCGAGCGGCCAGTCGGGAGGGTAGATGAGCGGGTTGTACGCGCCGCTTCCGAACGACGGCATGCCGAGGAAGATGAACGGGTTCCACAGCGGGTAGACGCGGTCCCGCCACAGCGACACCTCCCCCACCTGAACGAAGCCGGCGGGCGCCGTGGTGTCCGGCGAGACGAAGGTCTGGCCGCCGAGCGACAGCTCGTGGAAGAAAAGCACCGTGAGCAGTGCGAGGATCGCGAACGCCCACGCCGCGCCCGGCGCGCGCGCGGGCGGCGCGGCGCGCTCCGTGGCCGCCGGGCGGCGCGCTTCGCGGGACGGCGCGCGGCGCTCGTTCACGCGGCCCCCGCCGGGCGCGGCGCGCCGAGGCGCTCCTCGAGCGTCGCGACCATGCGCGCGGCGAGCGCGTCCCAGTCGTGCCCGCGCGCCAGTTCCCGGCATGCGGCCGGGGCGGGCTTCGCGTCGAGGACGGCATCGAGCGCGGCGCGCCACGCCGCGGGATCGCCCGCGAAGGCGAGGCGCGGGGGGTCGGGCGCGAGGTCGAGCACGGGGGTGGTGATCACGGGAAGTCCGGAGGCCAGATACTGGTAGACCTTGTTCGGGTTGATACCCCGCACGTGGGGGTCGTTCGCCCGGAACGGAATGACCCCCACGTCGAGCCCCTGCATCCAGGCCGGCAGTTCCGCGTACGGCCGCGGTCCGAGCACCGCCACGCCGTCGCGCGCGGCGAGCGCGCGCACGTCGGCGTCGGTGGCGGGCGAGCCGGGGCCGATGAGCACCAGCGTCCCGCCACGGCGCGCCCGCCGCAGCGTCTCGAGCACCTCGAAATCGAGGAAGTGGGACAGCAGTCCCACGTAGCCGATGCGCGGACGCGGCAGCGCCGCCAGCTCAGGCGGAACCGGCCGCGGAGGGGCGAAATGCCCGAACTCGACGCCGTTCCCGAGCAGGATCACGGGCTTGTCGGTTTCCGCGGCGAGCTGCCGGCGGTAGTGCTCGGACACGACGAACAGGAAGTCCACCTCGGCCAGCGTGCGGCGCCAGTAGGCCTTCGCCCAGGAGGGCACGCGCGAGAACTGAAACGGGCTGTCGTTGAAGTCGTACGATACCAGCCGCCGCGGGAGCCGCGAAAGCGCACCGGGGCAGTAGATGTTGGACACGAGGACCGCCGGCTCGCGTTCCACGCCCAGCTGGCGCAGCCGCCGGCGCAGCCATGCCTCGGCCGCGGCCTCGATCGCCGCGCGCCCGGGCCCGGTCGCGGCCACGGCGTTGTAGAGCCCGCTCGTCGTCCCCGGCTTGAGGAACGGCACGGTGAAGGTGGTGACGTTCCCCTCGCGCCGCGGGCGCCACGGGTCGTCCGCGCCGGCGGCGGGCGGCTGGGCGAAGAACACACGCCACCGCTCCGGGAAGCGCGACAGCAGGAACTGCTTCCGCGTGCGGAAATAGCCCCAGCGGATCTCCGACAGGACGACGAGGTCCACTAGCCGGCGGCCACCCCCGCCGCCCGCTCGCGCTCGTGCTCGGCGACGACCTCGACGTAGCCGCGGTGCGCGCCGGCATGGCGCGGGGGCGCCACGGCGCGCTCGGTCACGCGCGGATCGCCCGCGACGAAGCGCCGCCCCCAGCTCTCGAGCGACAGCCAGCGCCACACCTGCAGCCCGATCTCGCGGCGCCCGGAGATCCACGCGTCGAGCGCCTCGCGCACCGCATCCGTGTCGAGCCACTCGCTGTGCGGCCCCGGCGTGAGCAGCCGGCGCCGCACCTCGCCGGCGAATCGGCCGCGCAGCCACACGTCGGTCGGCGTCTCGAAGCCCATCTTGTCGCGGCGCTCGAGGACGCGCGCCGGAATGCGGTCGGCGAGGGCGCGGCGCAGCACGATCTTGGTCGTGTCGCCATCGAGCTTTTCGCGGTCGGGCAGCGAGAAGGCGAACTCGACCAGGCGGTAGTCGAGAAACGGCAGGCGCGTCTCGATGGCGAAGGCCATGCTGTTGCGGTCCTCGTAACGCAGCAGCGAGGGCAGCAGGCGCCGCGTGGTGTCGAACGCCAGCTGGCGTCCGAGCGCCGTCTCCCAGCCCTCGGGCGGACGCGGCGTCCACGCGTGCAGTCCGCGCAGCGCGCGCCCCAGCACGCGGTCCTTGCCCTGCCCGAAGCGGCGGCGCAGCGCCGCCACCGGGGCGGCGGGCAGCCACGGCTCGAGCGTGAGGGCGAGCGCGGTGGCGGCGCCGAGGCGGTCGGCCGCCGCGCCGAAGCGCTGCGCAAAGGCCACGAAGCGTCCGGCCGCGAGCAGGTCGCGCAGGTGGACGGGCAGGTAACGCGGGTAGCCGGCGAGGGTCTCGTCCCCGCCCTGGCCGTCGAGCAGCACCTTGAGCCCGTGGCCCGCGGCGAGCTCCATGACCTTCCACTGCGAGTACAGGCCCGGCCCCGCGGTCGGCTCGGCCTGCAGCTCGTGCAGGCGGTCGAACACCGTCCAGAAGTCGCCGCCGTCGGGCACCACGACGTGCGAGTGCGCGCCGGTCGCTTCGGCCACCGCGCGCACGTAGGGTCGCTCGTCCCACGCCGGACCCTCGTCGTAGGCCGAGGTGAAGGCGTGCAGCGGGCGGCCGGCGAGGCGCGCGGCGGTCGTCACCACCGCGCTCGAGTCGAGGCCGCCGGAGAGACACGCGCCGACCTCGACGTCGGCGCGCAGCCGCAGCCGCACCGCGTCGGTGAACAGCCGCTCGAACTCGCGCGCCAGCTCCTCGGGAGTGCCCTCGGCGCGCCGCCCGGGGTCGAGCGACCACCACGGGTGGATGCCGAGTCCGGCGTCGCTGAAGGTCAGGAAGTGCCCGGCGGGCAGCTGGAACAAGCCTTCGAAGAAGGTCGGCGCGTCGTGGTCCACCCAGTCGAGCGCCACCAGGTCGCGGATCGCGGCGAGGCGCGGCGTGATGCGGTGCGGCTGCGTGAGGACCAGCGCGCGCGGCTCCGAGGCGAAGGCGAACGAGCGCCCGTCGCACTGGTAGTAGAACGGCTTGACGCCGAGCCGATCGCGCGCCGCGAACAGCGTGCGCGTGCGCCCGTCCCAGACCGCGAACGCGAACATGCCGTTGAGGCGCTCGAGACAGCGCCAGCCCCAGCGCCGGTAGGCGGCGAGCAGCACCTCGCTGTCGGAGCGGCTCACGAAGCGCTCGCCGAGACCCTCGAGCTCCTCGCGCAGCTCGAGCCAGTTGTAGACCTCGCCGTTGTAGGTGATCCAGCACTCGCCGGCGGCGTCGCACATCGGCTGGTGCCCGGCCGCGCTCAAGTCCACGATCGACAGGCGCCGGTGCACGAGACCGAGCGTGAAGCGCGCCGTGTCGGGATCGCCCGAGTGGCGTCCGGGGGCGTAGGGCAGGCGGCTGCGGTAGGCGTCGGGAGGCGTGTCGGGGCCGCCGAGCGTGAGCGCGGCGCCGCCGCGCCCGTCGAGCAGCACGATCCCCTCGTCGTCCGGGCCGCGGTGCCGCAGCAGGCCCGACATGCGGTGCAGGCGTCCCAGGTCGGCATGTCCGTCGGGCGCGTAGAGACCGGCGATTCCGCACATGGCGTCCGCTTCCTTTCCCGTTCCCGCCGCTCAGGCGGGAGGCGACGGCGGGGCGACCGCGCCCCGCTCCCTCCAGATCCCGGACCCGGCGCACAGCGCCGCGAACGACGCGACCGCGGCCAGCTTGAGGCCAGCCCCCGCCGCGCCGGCAGGCGCCACGCGGCCGACCGCCAGGGCGAGCGCGAGCGCCACCGCGAACAGGGCCGCCATGCGCGCGCCGCGGTAGGGCAGCGGGTGGACGCGCTGCGCCACCGCATAGGTCGCGACCGCCGCGACCACGTAGCCCGCAAGCGTCGCCGCGGCCGCCCCGGCGGCGCCGAAGCGCGGCACCAGCGCGGCGTTCGCGACGAGCGATGCGGCGGCCGCCGCCGCCGCGCACCACACGAGGAGCGGCGTGCGCAGCGCGATCCCGACGCCCACCGAGGCGGCAGTGTAGGCGCCGAGCGCGACCGCCGCAAAGGCCAGCGCGGTGGCGGGCCCGGCGGCCGCGCGGTACGCCTCGGGCACCAGCACGGCGAGCGCCTCGGGCGCGAACAGACCGAGCGCGAGCGCGCCCAGCGAGCCGGCCGCGACGTAGGCGCCGAACACGCGCGCAAACAGGCGCGGCGCCTGCGGGTCGGCGGCGCGCGCGAAGGCGAACGGCCCGTAGGCCATGGCGAAGGCCGACACCCCCATCGAGGCGACGGCGAAGAATTTGACCGCCACCGCGTACACACCCACCTCCTCGAGCGAGCGCGCGCGCTGGAGGAAGAAGCGGTCCATGGCGCCGATCGCGCCGAAGGCGAAGGCGGCCGGCACGGTGGGCGCGCCGTAGTGCAGCATGCGCGCGAGCGTGGCGCGGTCAAAATGCGGGCGCACGTAGCGCCGCACGAGCGCCAGCCCGAGCACCGCCGAGGCGGCGTCCCCGCCGAGGCGGCCGTAGAGCATGCCCGCCACCCCCTGTCCCATGCCCACCACGAACAGGATCGAAAGTCCCCCGACAAGCGCGGTCTGGACCAGGTTGAGGAGGATGAACTTCCACGGCTGGAACGTGACGCGCAGCACGTCGTTCGCGTACAGCACGACGAGCGTGGCGGGCAGCGTGGCGGCGCCGATGCGCAGGTACTTGGCGTACGCCTCGCCGCCGACCAGGGCGCCGGCGAGCGGTCCCGCGAACGCCGCCAGCGCGGCCGCCGCCGCCAGGCCGCTCACCACGCGGAACGCGAACGAGGTCGAGGCCATGCGCACGCGCGCCTCGCGGTCGGGCTCATAGTGGAAGAAGCGCGCGAGCGCGCCGTCCATGCCGAACACCAGCACGAGCAGCGCGGTCTGCGCGTAGGCGACGACCAGCTCGCCGACCCCGAACACGTCGGGACGCAGCGCGCGCGTGAGGACCGGCACGAGGAGCAGCTGCACGGCGCGCCCGCCGACCGCGCCGAGCCCGTAGACGAGCGACTCGCCGCCGAGCCGCCGGAGGGCCTCACGCACGCGGCCGCCCGAACGGATTCGGCCTCCCGCACCACGGACAGGTCCACGCGCGCGGCCACGGCCGCGCCGCGTCGATCACGGCGTGCTCGCCGCACTCGCGGCACACGTGCGTCACGCGCCGGCGCCCGGGAAGCGGCGGCGCGCCGCGCCCGGTCGGCGGCGGCGCGAGCGGCGCGCCGGCCTTGCGGAACACCAGCACGAAGTTGGCGTCGCGCGCGAGGTCGAGGCCGGTCGCGCGGTGGAGCGCGGCGAGCGCGGCCGTGAACGGACCCTGCAGCGGCTTGGTGCGCGCGTCGTTCATCCACGAAAAGCCCGCCGGCACCAGGGCGTGGGCCTCGAGGCGGAAACCGCGGCGCGCGAAGCGCGCCAGCACGCCGGCGAGGTCGAAGCGCTGCTGGTGCTCGATGCGCTTGCGCAGCTTGAGCAGCGCGTACTTCGCGAAATACCCGGCGAAGCGATAAAGACGATCGTCGAACGCCGCGGCGCGCGGCACCGCCAGGTAAAGCGTGCCCCCCGTGCGCGTCACACGCGCCAGCTCGTCGCAGCACGCCTCCAGCTCGGTGACGTGCTCGAGCACGTAGTGGCACACCGTGAGGTCGAACGCGCCGTCGCGCAGCGGCAGGCGCGCGAGGTCGCCGCGGAACACGCGCCGCCCCGGGCCCGGCGCCGGCGGTCCGGGCGGGAACTTGATGTCGAAGCCGGTGATGTCGAGATCGGGACGCAGGTCCCACGGCCACGAGCCCGGCCCGCAGCCCGCGTCGAGCACGCGCGCGCCGGGCGGCGCGTCGGCGACGACCTCGCGCAGGAACACCGCCGGCTCGCCCGGCGCGCGCGTCGGCGCGACGACCGTGAGCGGGCTCACGGGCGCACCCCGGCGGGCGGCCGGCCCGCGAGCGCGTCGGCCACCGCGCGCGGCACGGCCGCCGCCGCCGCGGCGTGCCCGCGCGCGAGCAGCCAGCCGGCGAGCAGCGCCTGCTGCGCGAGGAAGCACGGCCCCCACGTCAGCCGGCCGACGCCGCGCGCGTGCGAGGCGAACAGCGTCCAGTTGGCGCGCAACCGGTGGTAGATCTTGAACGGACTCGCCGCCCCCGACGAGGCGGACACCCTGTGCCACAGGCGCGCGGTGGGAACGAACAGCAGGCGGAACCCTGCGCGGCGCGCGCGCAGCGACCAGTCGGCGTCCTCGGCGTAGATGAAGTAGCGCTCGTCGAGCCCGCCCACGCGCTGCCACGCCTCGCGGCGCGCGAGCAGACAGCAGCCCGTCAGGTACCCGGTCGCCTCGACCGCGCGGTACTGGCCGCGGTCGCGCGCGCGCAGCCCGCGGTGGGCGGCGAGCCCGAGGGCCGGGCGGCACGTCCCGCCCGCGTACCAGATGCGGTCCGAGGGCGGCGCGAAGTAGATGAGCGGCGCCGCCGCGCCCGCGCCCGGGTCCTCCTCGAGCGCGAGGAGCAGGCGCGCGATCATGTCCGGGTCGCACGCCGTGTCGTTGTTGAGCAGCATCACGGCGTCCGCGCCGCGCGCGAGCGCCGCCGCCAGCCCGGCGTTGTTGCCGCCCGCGAAGCGGCGGTTGTCGGGGAGCGCGAGGACCTCGGCCCACGGGAACTCGGCGGCCAGCGCGGCGGCGGAACCGTCGGTCGAGCCGTTGTCCACGACCACGACGTGGTGCGTCCAGCCCGCCGGGACCCGGCACGCGCGCAGCGTGGGCAGCAGCGCGCGCGTGTCGGCGAGCCCGTTCCAGTTGAGCACAATGGTTTCGAGGCGCCTCATGCGGCGCCCTCCGCGCGCCACGCCGCGCGCGCGCGCGCCGCCGCCCACGCCGCGAGCGCGAGCAGCGCGGCGAGCGCGGCGGCCGGCGCGGCAGGCGGCACGCCGGCGTACACCGCGTACAGCCACCACACGTCGAGCCCGCCGAGCAGCGCGCGCTGGTCGGCCTCGCCGACCCCCAGTCGCGGGTCGGGCGCCCCGCCGCCGGCGAGACGCGGCACGCGTCCGGCGAGGTGCTCCGCGGCGTTGCGCGCCAGCATGCGCCAGTGTCCGGCGATCGGGCTGAAGGCCGGATTGAAGTGGCTGTCGCTCATGAAGCGCGGATGGCCGAGCGGCAGCGTGTAAGGGTAGTCGCCAGCCTCTCGCATCTGCGCCCCGAAGTAAATGAACACGCCGCCGACCTGGACAAGCGCGCCGGCCACCGCCAGCGCCCACGCCAGCCGCCGGCGCGCGCGCGGGGCGCCCTCGAGCGCGAACGCCACCGCGAGGAGCGCCGCCGGCAGCACCGGCAGCAGATAGCGCGGGCCGAACGAGCCGTCCCCCGCCCAGTGCTCGAACGTGCCGAACAGGGCGAGCGCCACCGCCCACGCGGCGGCGATGCCGAGCGCGGCGCGCCGCCGCGCCTGCGCCAGCGGGCTGCGCTCGCCGCCCGACGCGCGCCGCAGGCGCGTCCAGCCGGCCACCGCCAGCCACACCGGCGGCGCGAACCACGCCACGCCCTTGCCCGACGACAGCAGCAGACCGTACACGCCGACCGCGAGCGGCGTGCTCCACGCGCCGGGGCCGGCCTGCGCGCCGTAGCCGGTCTCGAGCGGAGTGCCGAAGCGCGCCACGTTGTAGGCGAGGTGCCCCGCGCCGGCGAGCGCCAGCCCGCCGAGCGGCCAGCGCCACTCGCGCCACGGCCGCCCGGCGAGCGGCACGAGGCAGGCGACGGCGAGCGGCAGCATCGAGAGCTTGGCCGAGACCGCGATGAGCGCGCCAAGCCCCGCAAGGCGCGGGGCGCCCGGCGCCGGTCGCCACGCCAACGCCGCGCCGCCGAGCGCGAGGAGCAGGCCAAGCGCCTGCAGCGGCTCCGCCATCCAGCTCTTGGCGTACGGCCACAGCGGCGTCGCGAAGCCGAGCATGAGCGCGGCGGCGAGCGCCGGCCCCGGCCCCGCCCCGAGCGCGCGCGCCAGCGCATAGAAGGCGCCGAGCAGCGCGGCGGACACCGCGGCGTTGAAGAACGAGGCGACGAAGCGCGCCACGAGCGTGCGGCGCTCGGCGGGAAGCGGCGCCGCGGCGGCCACCGCCTCGCCGACGGCGACGAGCGGCAGCGCCAGCACCGCCTGGGCGGCGGCGTTCTTCGAGTAGTGGCGGCCGTCCGCGCCGCGCAGCGTGGCGCCCTCCGGCACCGCGACGCGCCCGGCAAGCAACGCGCGCGACACCTCGTACATGGTGACCTCGTCGCTGCCGACGATGCGTCCGCCGCCGGTCGCGGCGTAGACGAGGAACGCCGCGAGCGCGAGCCGCCGCGCGGTGCGCCTCGGCCCGGGCCGCACCGTCCTCACCGCCATCCCCGCCCGGGCGCCAGCGCGTCCACCAGCGCCACCGTCTCCTGCGCGAGGCGCGCCCACGAGTGGGCGTCGCGCAGCGCGGCGACGTGCGCGCGCATCGCCGGCCCCAGTCCGCGCGCGAAGAAGTCCTCGACCGCGGCGGCGAGGGCCGCCGGGTCCTCCGGCGGCACGACGAGCCCCGTGCGCCCCGGCGCCACCGTCTCGGCGAGCCCGCCGACGTCGGTCGTGATGACCGGCACCCCGAGCGCGAAGGCGGCGTGCGTCACGCCGCTCTGGGTCGCCGAACGGTACGGCAGCACGGCCACGTCCGCGGCCTTGAAGCACGCCTCGACCTCGTCGTCCGGCAGGTAGCGCTCGAGCAGGCGCACGCCGGGCGGTCCGCCGGCCGCCGCGGCGAGCGCGCGGTAGGGCGCCGCGTCCTCGTAGAACTCGCCGGCCACGACGAGCGTCACGTCGCGCCGCGCGCGCAGCGCGCGCCACGCCTCGAGCAGCGTGTCGAGCCCCTTGTAGCGGCGCACGTAGCCGAAGAACAGCGCCACCTCGCCGTCGGCCGGCAGTCCGAGCGCGGCGCGCGCCGAGGCGCGGTCGTAACGTCCCCGGTCGAACTGGGCGTACAGCGGGTGCGCGACGCGCCGCCGCACCGCGCCCGGCTTGAGCGCGTCGAGGTCGCGCTCCACGGCGTCCGACATGACCAGATAGCCGTCGGAGGCGCGCAGCATCCACGCCGTCAGTGCGCCGTCGAACGGCCGTCGCTCGTGCGGCACGAGGTTGTCGCACACCAGCACGACGCGCGTGCCGCGCCGCCGCAGCGGGCCGACGGCCGACGCGAAGGCCGGCGCGAAGAACGGCATCCACCACTTGAGGACCACCGCTCCGGGCGCGAAGCGCTCCATCGCCGCTGCGGTGCGGCGCCACGACCACGGGCCGATCGAATCGAGCGTCGCCTCGACCGGAAAGTGCGGGCGCGCGGCCATGGGGTCGTGCTGGCTGGTGCCCGGAAACAGCAGCCCGGGGTACTGGCGCGTGAACGTCCAGGCGCGCACCTCGGCGTGGGGCTCGAGCGCCTCGCCGAGCAGCTGCAGGTACTGCGCGAGGCCCCCGCGCCACGGAGCGACCGGGCCGAGCAGCGCGATCCTCACGGGGGGCTTCCCCGCGTCAGCGCGGCCGCGCCGCGGACCAGGCGACCACGCCCGCGGGCTCGAAGTGGAACGGCACGACCTGCCCGCCGTGCGCCTCGAGCGCCGCCGCCACGCGGTGCTTGCGGTCGAAGCGCGTGAGGAGCAGGAAGTAGCCGCCCCCGCCGGCGCCCGGCATCTTGCCCCCGATCGCCCCCTCGCGGCGCGCCAGCTGGTAGAGCCGGTCCACCTGCGAGGTCGAGATGCCCGGGTCGAGGCGCTTCTTGCGCTCCCACGCCTGGTGGAGGAGCTCGCCGACGCCGTCCACGTCGCCGAGCAGCAGGGCCTTCTTCATCTCGAGGGTCTGCGCCTTGAGCTCGTGCAGCGCCTCGACCACGGCGCGCCGCCCGGCGCGGTAGGAGGCGGTCTGGCGCTCGATGATGTGCGCCGACTGGCGCGTCTGGCCCATGTAGCACAGCAGCAGGCGGTACTCGAGCTCGTGGAGCACGTCGGGGCGGATGCGGAGCGGGTTGACGACCGTGGCGTCGCGCCCGAACTCGATGAAGTTGAAGCCGCCGAACGACGCCGCGTACTGGTCCTGCATGCCACCCGCCAGCCCGAGGTCCACGCGCTCGATGCGGTAGGCGAGCTCGGCCATCTCGTAGCCGGTCATGGGGCGCTTGAGCCACTCGGCGAGCGCGCCGAGGAGCGCCACGACGAGCGTGGACGACGAGCCGAGCCCCGACCCGGGCGGGGCGTCGGAGTGGACCCACAGGTCGAGGCCGGCGCGGGACTTCATGGCGCGCACCACCGCCTTGATGAGATCGAGCTGGCCGTCGAAGCGCATGCGCCGCGGGTGGTCGTACTTGGCGACGATGTCGTAATCGAGGCTGGCGATCGTGACGCGCTTGTCGCGCCGCGGCCGGAGCGAGGCGTAGGCGTACTGATTGATGGTCGCCGACAGCACCATGCCGCCGTGCTCCTGCGGGTAGGGCGGCACGTCGGTGCCGCCGCCGCAGAACGACAGCCGCAGCGGGGCGCGCGCGCGCACGACGCGCACCACGCTCACCGGGCGAACCTCGCCTCGGCCGCCGCCCACGACTCGGGCGTGCCGATGTCCCAGAAGCGCCCTGCGCAGCGCAGGCCGACGAGCCCGCCCTGCGCGGCGAGCGCGGCGAGGGTGTCGCGCTCGAGCGACGACGCGCCGCGCGGCAGCCGCCGCCACAGCACCGGCGAGAACGCGTAGAGCCCGCCGTTGACCCACGCCGGACCGCGCCAGGCCGGATCCTTCTCGACGAAGCGCGTCACGCGCCCGTCCGCGTCGCACTCGACGCGCCCGTGGGCCGTGGCGTCGGGCACCTCGAACAGCGCCACCGCGCCGATCGCGCCGCGCTCCCAGCGCGCGCGCTCGAGCGCCCACGGGTCGCACTCCGGCAGCGTGTCGCCGTTCACGACCAGCGCCGGCCCCGCGACGTGGGCCGCGGCGCGCGCCAGCGCCCCGCCGGTGCCGAGCGGCGAGTCCTCGGCCGACCACGCGATGCGCACGCCGTGCGCGGCGCCGTCCCCGAGCGCGTCGCGCAGCGCCTCCGCCCCGACGCCGGCGCACAGCACGATGTCGCGCACGCCGTGGGAGGCGAGCCACGCCAGCAGCCGCGCCAGGAACGGCACGCCGCCGACCGGGGCCAGCCCCTTGGGGAGGTCCCCGAAGCGCGGGCGCAGGCGCGTGCCGAGGCCGCCCGCCAGCACGAAGGCCTTCACGCGCGATCCTCCAGGTTCCAGCGGCGCCGCACCGGGTACTCGGCGCGCGCGCGCAGGTTGGCGATCATCTCGCCGAGCAGCCCCATGAGCACGAACTGAAAGCCGAGCAGCACGAGGGTGGCGCCGATGAGCATGAGCGGACGCACGCGCATCGGCTCCCCCATCGCCCACTGCGCCACGAACCACGCGCCCTCGAGCGCGCCGACCGCGAAGAACGCGAGGCCCACGCGGCCGAAGACGTGGAGCGGCTTGAGGGCCGAGGTCGAGATGAACGCGGCGCTCAGCAGGTCAAGGAAGCCGTTCACGAAGCGCGCCGCGCCGAACTTGCTGCGGCCGTAGCGGCGCGGGCGGTGGTGGACGGCGACCTCGCCGACGCGGAATCCGGCCCAGTGCGCGAGCGCGGGCACGAAGCGGTGCAGCTCGCCGTACACCTCCACCGACTCCGCGACCTCGCGGCGGTAGAGCTTGAAGCCGCAGTTGAAGTCGTGGAGCCGCACGCCCGCGACGCGCGACGTCACGGCGTTGAAGAGGCGCGACGGCAGCGTCTTGGTCCACGGGTCGCGGCGCTTCTGCTTCCACCCCGAGACGAGGTCGTAGCCCTCCTCGAGCTTGGCCGCCAGCTTCGGCAGCTCCGCGGGGTCGTCCTGGAGGTCGGCGTCCATGGTCATGATCCACGCGCCGCGCGCGAGCCGGAAGCCGGTGGCGAGCGCCGCGGACTTGCCGAAGTTGCGTCGCAACGACACGCCGCGCACGCGCGGGTCGGCGGCCGCGAGCGCCTCGATCGCGCGGTCGGTGCCGTCGCGCGATCCGTCGTCCACGTACACGACCTCCCACGGGCGCCCGAAGGCGTCGAGCGCGGCGGCCAGCTCGCGCTGCAGCTCCGCCAGGCTCTCGGCCTCGTTGTAGGCCGGAACCACGACCGAGATCGCGGGCGCGGCGCTCAGACGCGGCCTCCCGCGTACAGTTCGCGCGCCCACGCGGCCTCGGCGGCGAGCCCGCGCTCGATGGGCGTGGCGGGCGCGAATCCGAGGTCCGCCGTGAGGCGCGTGGCGTCCGCGCGCGTGCGCAGGGGGTCCCCCGGCGGGCGCGGCTGAGCGTCGATCACCGCGCGCACGCCTAGCGCGTCCTCGAGCAGCGCGATCGCCTGGCGCACCTCGACCTGTGAGCCCCCGCCGACGTTGTACACGCCCTGCGGGGCGCTGCGCGTCCACGCCCGCAGGTTGGCCTCGACGGCGTCCGCGATGTACGTGAAGTCCCGCGACTGCGTGCCGTCGCCGTACACGGTGATCGGCCGGCCGGCGAGCATCGCGCGGCAGAAGCGGTGAAACGCCATGTCCGGGCGCTGGCGCGGCCCGTACACGGTGAAGTAGCGCAGCGCCGCGACCGGCAGCCCGAAGTTGCGGCCGTAGAGCAGCACGAGGTGCTCGCCCGCCAGCTTGGTCACGCCGTACGGCGAGAACGGCCGCGGCAGCAGGTCCTCGGGCGTCGGGAAGCGCTCGGCGTCGCCGTACACCGACGACGACGACGCGTACACGAAGCGCTCGAGGCGCGCCTCGCGGTAGCGCTCGAGCAGACGCTGCGTGGCGAGCACGTTGTGGTGCGCGTAGCTGGCGAAGTCCCGGCCCCACGAGGCGCGCACGCCGGCCTGCGCGGCCTGATGGAACACCACGTCCACGTCGGGCAGCGCCGCGAGGTCGGCGGCGCCGAGGTCGAGCTCGAGGAGCGTGAAGCGCGGATGCGCCCGGCAGGCGGCGAGATTCGCGCGCTTGAGCGCCGGGTCGTAGTAGTCGGTGAAGCAGTCCACGCCGATGACGTCGTGACCCTCGGCGAGCAGCCGCTCGGCGAGGTGCGACCCGATGAACCCCGCGGCTCCGGTGACCAGCGCGCGCGCCATGCGGTCCCCGGTCAGCGCCCCGCGGCCGCGGGCGGCGGCGGGGTGGCGGGCGCGCCGGGCACGCCGAGCACCGCGCGCTGCATCTCGAGCAGCGCGCGCGCCTGGGTGTCCGTCGGGTGCGCGGCCAGCCAGCGCTCGAGGTACGTCAGCGCGCGCTCGCGCTGGCCCGCCTCCCACAGCGAGGTGTAGGCGGCGTAGTAGGCCATGTTGTAGTTCGGGTCGTTGCGAATCGCGGCCTCGAGTTCGGCGAGCCCGCGATCGAGCTCCCCGCGGTAAATGAGCGACACGCCGTGGTAGTAGCGCGCCTCGACGTCGTTGGGGTTGAGCCGCGCCAGCCGCTCGTACAGCCCGAGCGCCTTCGCGGTGTCGCCGGCGTCGATGTAGAAGCCGGCGAGAGGAATCTGCACCTCGACGTAGTCCGGGAACATGCGGGACACGCGCTCCATCTCGCGGATCGCCCTGTCGAGGTCCCCGCGACGCCGGTGGTGGAAGGCGAGCTGGAGGTGGGCGGCGGCGTAGTTGCGCGACAGCGTCGCCGCGTTCTCGTCCTTGAAGACCGTGCTGTCCCAACTGCCGTCGGGGTTGAACAGTCCCTGGTAGCGGAACGTCTCGTACATCGCCTTCTCGGTCGCCGCCACGTCGAGGGCGCCCTGCAGACTGTCGCGGTTGACGCGGTACACGAGGCCCTCGAGCGTGAAGTACGGATCGAGCCCCATGTGGTCGGGCACCGTCACGGCGAAGTAAGGCTGCTTGCGCCAGCCGCCATCCGCCGTCGCCGACTGCTGCAGGATGTGCTGCACCATGAACTGGTTCGTGTACACCAGGCGCCCGGCGGAATCGAGCACCGCGCCGCGCCCGAGCACCTCGACGGCCGCGTCGTCGAGCGCGATCGGCACCTTCGGCTCCTCGTCGCGCAGCTGCCGGATGTACCAGTCGGTGTTGAGCAGGCTCAGGTTGACCACGCGCACGTCCGGCCGCACCCCCTCGACCTGCTGGATGTACCACAGCGGGAAGGTGTCGTTGTCGCCGTTCGTGAACACGAAGGAGTTCGGCGCGAGCGGCGCGAGCATGTTGTACGCGTAGTTGTGCGCGACGAAGTTGCCGCGCCGATCGTGCGTGTACCACAGGTTCCACAGCAGGCCGACGGGCTGCAGCGCGACAAGCGCCGCCGCCGCCGCCGTCGCGGCGCGCTGCGCGGCGCCCGCCGCGAACGAGTCGCGCACCCAGGTCACGGCGCCCGCCACGCCGAGCCCGATCCAGATCGCGAACGCGTGGTAGCCCGACTGGAAGAAGTAGTCGCGCTCGCGCACCTCGTTGTCGGAGAAGTTGAGGAACAGGATCATGCCCGCGGTGGTCACGCCCACGAACAGGAACTGCGTCACGAACGACACGCGCTCGCGCCGCGCCTGCCACACCGCCCCGGCCACGCCGAGGAGCAGCGGCACGACCGCGCGCCACGGCTCGTCGATCGGGTACACGGGCCCGCGCGGCGTCGCCGAGGGGATCACCGGCCACTGGCGGCGGAAGTAGCGCCAGAACTCCTTGTCGAGTTGCGTCTCGAGCACCTTGCCGCGGCGCACGAACATGTTCATCTCGCCGTACTGCTTGCGCTCGAGCAGGTCGCGCAGGCTGTTCCACGTGGAGGGATCGCCCTCGTTGATCGCCGGGCGCTGCGCGGCGCGGATCGGCAGGTAGACGTGGGTCGAATAGCCGATCACCATGAGCGCCAGCGCCAGCGCGAGGATGCGGCCCTCGCGGTGCCGGCGCGCGAGCACCACGAGCGGCACGAGCACCGCGGCGGCCGACAGCGCGGCGGTGCCCGGGGTGAACTGGGCGTCGGAGAAGGCCACGTTCATGCCGATGAGCGCGGCGACCGCGGCCCCCGCCACGATCCAGCCGCCGAGCTTCCGCTGCCAGGCGTAGGCGAGGAACGTGAAGGTCGAGAGCAGCAGCACACCGCCCGCGAGGCGCTCGAGGCCCATGGTGACGAGCAGCGAGGTCATGAACGGCACGAGGAAGACGAGGGCCACCTTGCGATCGAGCAGGAACACGAGGCCGAGCAGCGGCACGCTCATGATCGCCACGCCGAGGTGGAGTCCGACCGACAGCCACATGACGTAGGTCGCCATGAGGAGCGGCATCGCGGTGGGGCGCTTCTCGTGCTCTTCCCACCAGCGCAGGCCGAGCCACAGCACGAGGATCTGCGCGAAGCTCATGAGCGCGTAGACCTCGGCCTCGGTCGAGTTTTCCCAGAACGAGTCCGAGTAGGCGAACATGAGCGCGCCGACGACGGCGCCGAGGTGCGCGATCCACGCGTTCGAGGCCGGCTCGGCCGACTCCGCGCCGGCGGGGCTCCGCCCGCGCTGCGCGAGGCGGATCATCTTGTGGCCGACGAGGTAGGTGAACATGACCGCCAGCGCGGCGGCGAGTCCGGACATGGCGTTCACGCGTTCGGCCACCGACCCCCACGGCAGGAGCGTGAAGATGCGGCCCACGAGCACGTAGAACGGGGTGCCCGGCGGGTGCGGAATGCCGAGAATGTACGAGACCGCGATGTACTCGCCCGAGTCCCAGAACGGCACGGTGGGGTACTGGGTGACGAGGTAGACGGCCGCGGCGGCGAGGAACACCAGCAGGGCGATGACCTGCGTCACGCGCCGTTCGTTCATCCGGAGGTTCTCCCTGTGGTCCCGGCCCCCGCGCGCCGGCGGGGCAGTCGCGCGAGGAAGATCACCCCCCCGAGCAGGCTGACCGCCACCGCCACGAGGTAGGTGGTGAACTGGAGCGAGAAGGCGCGCGCCTGGTCCACTCCGACCAGGCCGAACAGGACGATGCCCGCGCCTTCGCGTACTCCAATGCCGTTCAACGAGATAGGCAGGGACACTATCACGGCGAGCAACGGCACGAAAAGGAAGAAGTAAGGCAGCGGGACCGCGAGGCCGAGCGCGCGCGAGACGAGCACGTGCACGCCGATGCGCGCGATCTGGACGACCAGCGCCACGAGCAGAAGGCGCAGCAGCAGGTGGCGGCGGGCGCGGAACCCGGCGAGGCGGGACGCGAGGTCGTCGAGGTGGGGCTTCAGGCGGCCCAGCCCGACGCGCGCGAGCGCCGCCTCGACCACCTTCAGGAAGCGCGGGTGGAACACCGCCCACAGCACCGCGACCGACACCCCGCAGAAGCCGACGAGCGCGAGGTAGGCGAGCGACAGGTGGAAGGCGTCGATCGCCGGCAGCGTCGTGATGAGGGCGAGCCCGGCGAGCGCCACGGTGCCGATGAGGCGGTCGAGGATCACCGTGGAGACCGCGGCGGCGCGCGTCCGCGCGTAGCGCGAGGCGTCGAGCACGCGCGCGATGTCGCCGCCGACGTTGGCGGGCAGGAAGTTGTTGAAAAACAGCCCGACGTGGTAGTAGGCGCACACCTTCCAGAACGGGATGCGAATGTCGGCGGCGGCGAGCAGGCGCGACCACTGCCAGCTGCCGAGCACGTTGCTGCCGAACATCACGAGCCCCGCCGCGGCGAGCCACGCCGGGTCGGCGGCCCGCAGCGTCGCCCCGAGCCGGTCGAGCGGGATGCGCGCGAGCAGCGCCGCCATGAGCGCCAGGCTCAACACCACCTTGGCGCCGAGGAGCAGGACACCGCGCCGTCCGGCGAGGGCGCTCACCCCGCCTCCCCCGCGCCCAGCAGCGCGTCGAGCGAGCGGCGCGCGCAGTCCGGCCATGTGAAGCGCGCCGCCCACGCCACGCCGTTCGCGCCGAGGCGCTCGCGCAGCGCGCGGTCCGACAGCACCCGTGCGAGCGCCGCGGCGAGCGCGGCATCGTCCCCGTACGGCACCAGCAGCCCGGTCTCGTCGCGCCGCACCGAGTCGCGCAGGCCCGGGGCGTCGGCCGCCACCACCGCCGTGCCGCAGGCGCCCGCCTCGACCACGGTCAGCCCCCACCCCTCCTTGGGCGAGGGCTGGACGAGCACCCACGCCTCCCGCAGCAGGCGCACCTTCTCGGCGCGCGGCACGAACCCGGCGAACTCGACGTGTCCGGCGAGACCGCGGCGTTCGGCGTCGCGCCGCAGCGCGCGCGCGTGCGGGCCGTCGCCGACCACCACGAGGCGCGCGTCGGGCACGCGCGCAAGCACGCCGGGCAGCGCGCGCAGCACCCAGTCCACGCCCTTGTAGCGCCGCAGCCGGCCGATGTAGAGCACCGTCGGGCGGGGATGGCGCGGCGTCGCCGGGTCGGGGCGGTAGGCGCCGTGATCGAGGCCGCAGTGGACGACCGCCACGCGCTCCGCGGCGATGCCGCGCGCGACGAGGTCGTCGCGCGTGCTGTCCGAGATGGCGAGGAAGCGCGAGCGCCGGTAGGCGGCCGGGATGAGCCGCTCGAGCGCCACGACGTAGGCGGCCACCGGCGGCGACGCCTCGCGAAAGGCGGTCGTGCCGAACAGGTGCGGCACGATCACGGCGACCGGGGCGCGCGTCCACCAGGGCGTGAAGCACGGCACCTTGTTGATGTCCTCGACCACCCAATCGGGCGGCGGGTCCGAGAACTCGCGCCGCAGCACGCCGGGCAGCACGAGGTTGAAGTTCCACCACGCGCCGCGGCGCACGATGCGCAGGCCGCGGTGCTCGGCCTCGGGCGCGGCGCCCGCGAAGCCCGCGGCGAGCCACGTCACGTGGTGGCCGCGCCGCACGGCCTCGAGCAGGATCTCCTCGAGGTGCAGCTCGGCCCCGCCGGCTTCGGGATGCGCGGGATCGCGGAAGTTGACGGCCAGCAGCCGCGTCACGGCTTCTCGCCCACCGTCCCGATCACGTGCGCCGTCCACAGGCCGAGCGGCGTGCGCGCGAGCGCGCGGCGCAGCGCCTCCCACGACCCGTGCCACCACGCCGGCCCGCGCGGTTCGAGCGGCAGCGTCACGCGCAGCGCGCGCTTGAGCACCTCGCGCAGCACGCGGTAGCCGAGCCCCGGCACCATCCACGCCCCGTAGGTGCGGCGCACGACCAGCCCCGCGGCGCGCACGCGCCGCTCGAGCCCGGCCGGCGTGAACTGCGTCTCCCATCCCGCGAACCACACGTCGAACAGGATCATGACCTGCTTCATGAGCGTGTACGGGTGCACGGTCTGCGGCACGTCCACGACGACGCGCCCGCCGCGCCGCACGACGCGCGCGTTCTCACGCAGCAGCGGCATCGGATCGCGGAAGTGCTCGAGCAGGCCCTGGTGAAACACCACGTCGAACGCGCCGTCGCGGAACGGCATGCGCAGCGCGTCGGCGCGCACGAGCAGCACCGCGAGACCCTGCCGCTCCGCCTGGCGCCGCACGAGCTCGAGCGCGGCGGGCGAATAGTCGAGCACCACGCCGCGCGCGCCGGCCGCGGCCAGCGCGAGCAGGTCGCGCCCCGAGCCGGCGCCCACCTCAAGCACGAGGCGCCCGTCGACCGCGCCGTCGGCGAGCACCTCGCGCGCGAGACGTCCGCCGGTCGAGTAGGTCTCGTCGAGGTTCGCGTGCCCCCGCCAGTAGGACTCCCAGTGGCCGAGCGTCGAGGCGCGCGTCGGGCGCGGCGCGCCGCTCACGCGCTCCTCCCCCGCGCGAGGCGCGCGCGCCGGCCGGGACCACCGGGCGTCGGGTGCTGCGGCGGTGCCGGACTCACGCGGCTCACTCCCCCCACTGCAGCCGATCGGCGAGAAAGCGCGGCAGGCCGGCCTCGATGATGCGCCGACCCGCGGCCTCGACGTCGTAAACGAGGCGCCGGTGGACGAGCCGCCGGCCGGCTTCGTCCCACAGCAGCCAGGCGGCGCGCGGGTCGCCGTCGCGCGGCTGTCCGACGCTGCCCACGTTGACCAGGTACTTGCGGCCGGGCCGCATCGCGACCTCGGCGTCGCGAGTGTAGCGCACGGTGCGTCCGTCCTTCTCGAACAGCCCCGGATAGTGCGAGTGCCCGATGAAGCACAGCGGCTCGTCGAAGGCGGCCATCTCCTCCTCGGCGTCGCGCGTCGAGAGCACGTAGTGCCAGCCGGTCGGCGCGGCGGGCGAGGCGTGCACCAGGCGCGCGCCGGGCAGGCGCGCCTCGTACGGCAGCGCGTGCAGGTAGGCGCGGTGCTCCGGCGTCAGCGACACGTCGGTCCAGCGCGCCGCCTCGGCCGCGGCGTCGTTGAAGTAGCCGAGGCGCAGCCGACCGCAGGCGGCGAGGTCGTGGTTGCCGGCGACCGCCTCGGCGACGAGCGGACGCAGCCGCGCGATGCACTCGTTGGGCGACGCCCCGTAGCCCACGAAGTCGCCGAGGCACACGATGCGGTCCGGGCGCAGCGCCGCGACGTCGGCGAGCACGGCCTCGAGCGCCTCGAGGTTGCCGTGGATGTCCGACAGGACGGCGCACCTCACGCGAACTCCTCCGGGCGCAGCGCGCGCGCCACGCGGTCGAGCACGCCGTTCACGAAGCGTCCCGACTCCTCGGTGCCGAAGGTGCGCGCGATCTCGACCGCCTCGTCGAGCACCACGCGCGCCGGCGTGCCCGGGCGCGCGACGAGCTCGGCGACCGCGACGCGCAGCACCGCGCGGTCGGTGGCGGCGAGACGCTCCACCGGCCAGTGCTCGGCGGCCTCCCGCAGGCGCGCGTCCACATCCGCGAGATCGCGCGACAGCGTGCGCACGACGTCGTCCACGAGCGCGTGTCCGTCGGCCGACAGCGCCTCCTCCGCCTCGCGCGCGCGCCACGTGGCGAGCACCGCCTCGCCGTTGGCGTCGGCCTGGTAGGCGACACGAAACGCCGCCTCGCGCGCGCGCCGGCGCGTGCCCGCCCCGCGCGCGCTCACGGCCGGCCCCCGGGGGCCGCGCCGCGCGCGCGCGCCGCGAGGTTGGCCATCGCCACCGCGGCGAGCGCGACCTCGGCGCCGCGGTTGCCGTGGGCGCCGCCGGCGCGGGCGGCGGCCTGCGCCCTGTCGTGCACGGCGAGCACGCCATTGAGCACCGGCACGCCGGTGTCGAGCCCCGCGCGCAGCAGACCGTGGCTGCTGGCGTCGGCCACGAGCCGGAAGTGCTCGGTCTCGCCCTGGATCACGCAGCCGAAGGCGAGCACGGCGTCGAAGCGCCCGGAGGCCGCCTGCCAGCGTGCCGCCAGCGGCAGCTCGTAGGCGCCCGGCACCCACCACACTTCGGCCGCGTCCGCGGCGGCGCCCTGCGCGCGCAGCGTGGCGAGCGCGGCGTCCACCAGCCGCCGCACCACCTCCTCGTTCCAGCGCGCGGCGACGACGCCGAAGCGCAGCCCCGCGGCGCGGTGGTCGAGCGAGATCTCGGGCGCGCTCACGTCTCCCCCAGCTCGAGGTCGAGCAGGTGGCCGAGCTTGTCGCGCTTGGCCGCGAGGTAGCGACGGTTGTGGCGGCTGCGGCCAACCTGCAGCGGCACGCGGCGCACGATGCGCAGCCCGTGCGCCTCGAGGCCGACGATCTTGCGCGGGTTGTTCGTGAGCAGCTCGATCTCGCGCACGCCGAGGTCGCCGAGGATCTGGGCGCCGACGCCGTAATCGCGCAGGTCGGCCGGGAAGCCAAGGCGCACATTGGCCTCCACCGTGTCGAGCCCGCGGTCCTGCAGCGCGTACGCGCGCAGCTTGTTGGCGAGCCCGATGCCGCGCCCCTCCTGGCGCAGGTACAGGAACACGCCGCGCCCGCGCCGCGCGATGGCGCGCAGGGCGGCCTGCATCTGCGGCCCGCAGTCGCAGCGCTGCGAGCCGAACACGTCGCCCGTCAGGCACTGCGAGTGCACGCGCGCCAGCACGGGACCGCCGTTGCGCACGCTGCCGCGCACCAGCGCCACGTGGTGGTCGCCCGACAGCAGGTCCTGATACAGGTGGAGCTGGAAGGTGCCGTGCGCCGTCGGCAGCGGCACCGACACCACGCGCCGCACGAGCTTCTCGCGCTGGCGCCGGTACTCGATGAGGTCGCGGATCGCGAGGATGCCGAGCCCGTGGCGCAGCGCGAAGCGCTCGAGCTCGCGCATCCGCATCATGTGACCGTCCTCGGTGAGGATCTCGCACAGCGCGCCCACCGGGCGCAGCCCGGCGAGGCGGCACAGGTCGGGCACCGCCTCGGTGTGCCCGGCGCGGCGCAGCACCCCGCCCGGCACGGCGCGCAGCGGGAAGACGTGCCCCGGCCGCTCGAGGTCGTCGGGGCCGGACTTCGGGTGCGCCAGCGTGCGCAGCGTGCGGGCGCGGTCGAACACCGAGGTGCCGGTCGTGGTGCCGCGCCGCGCGTCCACCGACTCGGTGAACGGCGTGCCGAACTTGGCGGTGTTGTGTTCGACCATGGGCTGGAGCCCGAGCCGATCCGCCTCCTCGGGCGCCATCGGCGCGCACAGGATGCCACGCCCGTGCTTGACGGCGAAGTTGACCATTTCGGGGGTCGCCTTCTCGGCCGCGAACACCACGTCGCCCTCGTTTTCACGCGACCGGTCGTCCACCACGATGAGCATGCGGCCCTCGCGGATGGCGCGCACGGCACCCTCGACCGTGACGTAGGGCGCGGCGGGCGCGGCCGGCCGGCGCGCGGAGGCCGCCCTGCCGCGGGCGGGCGCGGCGGCGGCGCGGCGGCGGGACGGGCGCGCTGCGGCGGCGCGGGCGCGGCTCACGCCACACCTCCCGCTCCGGCGTGAGCCTCGAGCAGCCGCGCCACGTAGCGCGCCACGAGGTCCACCTCGAGGTGCACGCGCCGTCCCGGCGTGTAGGCGCCGGCGGTGGTCACCGCCAGCGTGTGCGGGATGTACGCGACCTCGAAGCGGTCGCCCTCCACGCGCGCCACCGTGAGGCTCGTGCCGTCCACGGCGATCGAGCCCTTCTCCGCGATGAAGCGCGCCAGCGCGGCGGGCGCGCGGAACGTCACGCGCCGCCCGTCGCCTTCCGCGACCACCGCCAGCACCTCGCCCACGCCGTCCACGTGGCCGGCGACGAGGTGGCCGCCCAGGCGCTGGTCGAGGCGCATGGAGCGCTCGAGGTTGACGCGCTCCCCCTCCCGCCAGCCGCCGATGGTGGTGCGCGCCAGCGTCTCGGGCACCGCCTCGACCGCGAAACGCCCGGGCGCGAGCGCCACAATGGTCAGGCAGCAGCCGTTGACGGCGATCGAGTCGCCGACCGCCGCGTCCTCGGTCGCGCGCGCTGCTTCGACCCAGAAGCGCCGCCCGCCGGGGCGCTCCTCGATGGCCGCCACGCGCCCGATGTCCTCGACGATGCCGGTGAACATGTCCGCTACACCTCCACGAGCAGCAGGGTGTCGTCCCCGAAGCGGCGCTGCGCGAGCAGCCGGCCGGCGCGCGCGCGCGCCAGCGGCCGGCCGCCGAGCGGCCCGAGCCACGGCCGCCCCTCGGCGCCCAGCCAGCGCGGCGCGATGAACAGCGCGATCCGATCCACCAGCGCGTCGCGCAGCCAGCGCGTGCCGAGGGTGGGGCCGCCCTCCAGCAGCGCCTCCTGCACGCCCTCGCGCGCCAGCCGCGCGAGCAGCGCCGCGCCCGAGACGCGGCGCTTCGAGAGCGGCAGGCGCCACACGCGCACGCCGCGCGCCGCGAGCGCCGCGGCGCGCGACGCCGGCGCCGACCGGCCGCACGCCACGACCGTGCCCGCGGCGAGGCGGGGGCCGAACAGCGCGAGCGTGGCCGGCAGCGAGAGCCGTGTGTCCACGACCACGCGCAGCGGCTGCCGCTCCGCACGCGGCGTGCGCGCCGTGAGCCGCGGGTCGTCGGCGCGCGCGGTTCCCGCTCCGATGACCACCGCGTCGGCGGCGGCGCGCATGCGGTGGACCTCGGCGCGCGCGGCCGCGCCCGTGATCCAGCGCGAGCGGCCGGCGGCGTCCGCGATGCGGCCGTCGAGCGTGGCCGCCACCTTCCACGTCACGCGCGGGCGGCCGAGCGTGTGCGCGGTCCAGTAGCCGCCGAGCGCGGCGCGCGCCTCGGCCGCGAGCAGGCCCGTCTCCACCGCCACGCCATGGGCGCGCAGCACGCGCAGCCCGCGCCCGTTCACGATGCGGTGCGGATCGCGCACCGCGACCACGCAGCGGCGGATCCCGGCGCGCAGCATGGCGTCCACGCAGGGCGGGGTGCGCCCGTGGTGCGCGCACGGCTCGAGCGTGACGTACATCGTGGCGCCGCGCGCCCGGGCGCCGGCGTCCCGCAGCGCCTCGACCTCGGCGTGGTCGCGGCCCAGTGCGCGGTGCCAGCCCTCGCCCACGATGCGCCCGCCGCGCACCACGACCGCCCCCACGTTGGGATTGGGCCGCGTGCGCGCGCCCCCGCGCGCGGCGAGCGCCAGCGCGCGCCGCATGAAGGCCGCATCGTCGTCTCGAGTGGAGCGTATCGTCGCCAAAGGAAAGACCCCGGGGTGGCGGCACCCACGGGGCGGGCTCCGGGCGCGCCGGGCAAGGCACGGCCCTCCTCCTTCTTCCATCCCGACTGTCACGGTCGGCCCCGGAATCGCACCGGGTCTGCGCTCGCGCGCGGCTGGTTGGTCGCCCGATCCAGCCGAGGCCGGACGCCGCACGCTCCCGCTCGCGGGCTGTACCGCCGGTGGGGACTTCTCACCCCGCCCCGAAGGAGCACTGAGGCCCTGCAGCCTAGTCGGGGGCCGGCGGGGTGTCAAAGCGCGCCGCCCGCCGCGGCCCGCGACCGGGGCGGGGACACGCGCATCCAAGCCGACAACGCCGCATCCGCCCGCGGACCTCTCCGGCCCGCGCCCCCCTCTCTCCCGGAGGCCCCATGCGCCACGATGTTCCCGCCGAGATCGCCGCCCGCGGCTACGCCCGCCCCGAAGTGCTCGTCACCACCGAGTGGGTCGCCGCGCATCTCGACGACCCCGCAGTGCGCATCGTCGAGTCCAACGAGGACCCGCTGCTCTACCCGTCAGGCCACGTGCCGGGCGCCCTCGAGGTGGACTGGGCCGCGGACCTCAACGACCCGGTGCGCCGCGACTACCTCGACCGCGCCGGCTTCGAGCGCCTCATGTCGCGCCTCGGCTGCACGCCCGAGACCACCGTGGTGTTCTACGGGGACAAGAGCAACTGGTGGGCGTGTTACGCGTTCTGGGTGTTCCAGCTGTTCGGGCACACGCGCGCGCGCGTCATGGACGGCGGGCGGCTCAAGTGGGAGCGCGAGGGCCGTCCCCTGACGCGCGAGGTGCCGCTCGTGACCCCCACCGCCTACGCTGCGCCGGAGCGCGACGACCGCACGCTGCGCGCGTTTCGCGACCAGGTGCTCGAGCACGCGCGTGCCGGGCGGCCGCTCGTGGACGTGCGCAGCCCGCAGGAGTTCAGCGGCGAGCGCACCCACATGGCGGAGTATCCGCAGGAGGGCGTGCTGCGCGGCGGGCACATTCCGGGGGCGCGCAACGTGCCATGGGCGCGCGCCACGCATCCGGAGGACGGCACGTTCAAGCCGGCCGACGCGCTGCGGGCGATCTACGAGGGAGAGGTCGGGCTGCGGCCCGACGACGACGTCATCACCTACTGTCGCATCGGCGAGCGCTCGAGCCACACCTGGTTCGTGCTCACCTACCTGCTCGGTTACCCCGCGGTGCGCAATTACGATGGCTCGTGGACCGAGTGGGGCAACTCGGTCGGACTGCCGATCGAGAAGGACCTCCGGCCGTGAGCGCGGGACCGGCGGCGCTCGCGGCGCTCGCCGCGGAGTTCCGCGACCTCGACCGGCGCGAACGGGCGGAGTTGCTCATCGAGTGGGCCGACCGGTTCACCGAGGTGCCGCCGGAGGTCGCGACGCGCCCGTTTCCCGAGGCGCACCACGTGCAGCGCTGCGAGTCGGAGGCCTACGTGTGGGCGGTGGACCGGCCGGACGGCACGCTCGACCTCCACTTCGCGGTCGAGAACCCGCAGGGCCTTTCGGCGAAGGCGTGGGCGGCGATCCTCGCCGAGACGTGCGCCGGCCGTCCGCCCGCCGAGATCGCGGCGATCGACGGCGACGTGGTGTTCGCGATCTTCGGCCGCGACCTGTCCATGGGCAAGGGCCAGGGTCTGCTCGGCATGCTCGACCTCGTCTCGCGCGCGGCGCGGCAGCGCCTCGTCGCGCGCGACGCGGGCGGGCCGCATCAGTAATGGAACACGACCCGCGCGGCACCCAGCGTCCACGGGTCCTCGTCAAAGAACGCCGTGCGCACGGACAGCTCGAGCCCCACGCGCACCGGCGCGCCCCGCCCGCGCATGAGGGTGGCGTCGAGGCCGAGCGCGGGGGCCGTGTCGCTGCGCGCGCGGTCGCGGAAGGCCGCGCCGCCCCCGCCGGTCGCCGAGATCTCGACGTGACCGTTGAAGATCCCGGCGCCGAGCGACAGGCGCGCGAGCGGGCCGAGCCCGCGCGGCTCCCAGTGCGCGAGCGCCATGGTCTCGAATCCGTTGTAGTCGAGGTTGGCGACCAGGCTCCCGGTGCCGCTGCCGCTGCGCGCCGTCTCGCTGCCGAGCAGGTGGTAGCCGATCGCCACCCCGGCGCGCCAGCCGGAGGCGACCGGGACGTCGAGCCCGCCGCTCACGGTGAGCGAGCCGCCGGGGGCGTCCGGCGGGCTCACCAGCTGGGCGAGGCCGAGGCCGAAGTGCCCGCGCACCGTGCTCCACTCGAACGCCGCCGCCGGCGCGGGCGCGGCCAGCACCGCCCCGAGCGCGGCCGCCGCCGCGAGCCGTGCCACCCGCCCCCTGCGCATGCGCCCTCCTACTTGTTGAAGCGGATCTCGAGACAGTCGCCGTCCTGCACGACGTAGTCTCGCCCCTCGAGCCTGAGGAGCGCCCTGTCGCGCGCGCGGGCATGCCCGCCGCACTCGAGCAGCGCCTGCCACCCGATGACCTCGGCGCGGATGAAGCCCCTGGCGAGGTCGCTGTGAATCTCGCCCGCCGCGTCCACGGCGCGCTCGCCGCGGCGCAGCGTCCACGCGCGCACCTCGTCCGGACCGACCGTGAAGAAGGAGATCAGGCCCAGCAGTTCATAGCAGGCGCGGATGACGAGCGACAGCCCGTCCTCGCCGACCCCGAGTTCGGCGCGGAACGCCGCGCGCTCCTCCGGCGGCAACGCCACGATCTCGCGCTCGACGTGCGCCTTGAGCGCCACCGCGAGCGTGCCCGGGCCGGCGTCCGCCGGCGCGTGCGCGGCGCGCTCGTCCTGGTTGTACACCACGAGCAGCGGCTTCCGCGAAAGGAGCTGGAATCCGCGCAGCAGCTTCTCGTCCTCGGCGTCGAACGCCTCGCCGCGCAGCGCGCGCTCGGACTCGAGCGCCGCGCGCAACCGTCCGAGCACGGCGTGCTCGCGCTCGCCCTGCCGGCGCCCGATGCGCAGCTCCTTCTCGATGCGCTCCATGCGCGTCTCGACGATGGCGAGATCGTTGAGGATGAGCTCGGCCTGGAGCGCGCGCAGGTCGCGCGCCGGATCCACGCCGCCCGGTGCCGGCACCGCCGGGTTCTCGAAGTCGCGCACCACCGCCACCAGCATGTCGCAGTTGCGCACGCCGGCGAACAGATCGGGGCCCTTGCCGGGCCTGCCCGAAACGCGCCCCGCGGCGCCGCTGTCCACGAACTGCACCTGGGCGTAGGTGGTCTTCTTCGGGCGGTAGAGCGCCGACAACCGGTCGATGCGGTCGTCGGGCACTCGCACCACGCCGACCGCGTCGCGGTCGCGGGCGCCGGCCGGCGCGGCGACCCCCGCGCCCTGCAGCAGAATCTCGAACAGCGTGGACTTGCCCGCGCCGGGCAGCCCGAGCAGACCGACCTGTTTCATGGCCCTCCCGCGGCACGGGGGCCCCGTGCGCAAAAAGACCGCCCGCGGGCGGAACCCGCGGGCGATGCGGAACTCGAGGGCGGTGAGTCTAGGAGGCGCGCCGCGCGGGTGTCAACGCGCGTCGCCGTCGGACGGCCGCTCGTACTCCCGCGCGAGCACGGCCTCAAGGGTCTGACTGACGCGCAGCGGCATCTCGACCGCGCGATCGTTCTGGTACAGCACGATGGTCTTGCGGATGGTGTCCACCTGCACCTGGCAGTCGTGGCAGCGACTCAGGTGCGCCTCGATCTCCCTGCACAGCGCCTCCCGGGCCTCCTCATCGAGGTAGTCCGAGAGCTGCTGCAACACTTCACTGCAGTCCACGGGCGTCGTTCTCCGTCGCGGGCCTGGGGTGTGCGCCGGCCTCTCCGCGCGCCGGGCCCGGCAGCCGCCGATGCGCCCGACACGGCCGAATAGATGCAGCGATTGCCGGATCGTTTTGCAGGAATCTGACGCGGGCCGTCGGCGACCCGGCAAGGCCTCGCGCGCGACGCGAGAACAATGCGGCAAGACAATGCGCCGCATTGCGATACGCGCATTGCATGCCGCGTGAACGGGCGTGCATCGGGCGACGCCCGGGTGCCAAGGGTTGGTGACCCGTGCTGGGATCGAACCAGCGACACCCTGATTAAAAGTCAGGTGCTCTACCAACTGAGCTAACGGGTCACGCGCCGCGGGCACGGTAGGACGTCGCGACGCTCGTCGCAACCGTCGCCGCGGTCCGGCGACCGGCGATCCGCGGTCCGCCGGCTCGCGCGCCGCCGCGGTCCGAGCGCCGGGCGTCAGCGCGCGTCCGGCGCGCGCGGGTTCCCCGGCCCGGGAGCAGCGTCCGGCGGGGGCGCCGAGCCCGTCCCGCCCGCCGGAGGCGGAGCGTCGTCGTGCAGTGCGCGGATCGCGGGCGTCGTGAGGTCGTCGAACTGCCCGCGGCGCGCGGCCCACAGGAAGGCCGCCACCGCCGCGAACACCACGAGCAGCGCCACGGGCACGACGAGGAACAGAACGCTCACCGCAGGTCCCGCCCCTCGAAGGTGCGGCCGCGCCACGAGGCGATGACCACGGTGAGCGACGAGACCGGCATGAGGACGGCCGCGATGAGCGGGTTGATCACGCCGGCCATCGCGAGGGCGGCGCCGACGACGTTGTAGGCGAGCGAGAAGACGATGTTGCGGCGGATGACGCCCAGCGTGCGCGCCGCGCCGCGCACCAGCGCGTCGAGCTCCGCCACGCCCGGCCGCGCGAGGAACACGTCGGCCGCCGCGAGGCTCGCCTCCGCACCGCCATGCACGCCGATGCCGACCGTGGCGCGGGCGATGGCGGCGGCGTCGTTCACGCCGTCCCCCACCATGACCACCGTGCCGCGCGCGGCGTGCGCCTCGACGGCACGCAGCTTGTCCTCGGGCGTCGCGCCGCCCTCGCACGCCTCCGGCGCGAAGCCGAGCGCGGCGCCCGTCGCGCGCACCACCGCCGGGTCGTCGCCCGACAGGATGCGCAGGCGCCAGCCGCGCGCGCGCAGCCCGTCGAGGGCGGCGCGCGCGCCGGGCCGGATGGCGTCGCCGAAGCCCGCGCGCGCGACGAGCGCGCCGTCCACCGCCACCCACACCGGCGTGAGCGCGCCGCCGGCCGCCGCGGGGGGCGGCGCGCATCCGGGCGCGAGACGCGCGCGCACGAACGCCGGCGCGCCGACCGCCACGCGGCGGCCGGCCACCACGCCCTCGACGCCGCCTCCCGCGACGTGCGCCACGTCGGTCGCCTCGGGCGCGACGAGGTCCGGCCACGCGGCGCGAAAGCCCTCGGCGACCGGGTGCACGGCGTGCCGCTCGAGCGCGAGCACGAGGGGCTTCACGTCCTCGTCCCCCTCCCACGCCGCGAGCGCGGCGCGACCCTCGGTGAGCGTGCCGGTCTTGTCGAGCAGCATGAGGCCCGGGCGCGCGAGGGCCTCGAGCGCGTCGCCGCCACGGATCAGCATGCCGGCCGAGGCGGCGCGCCCGATGGCGACCGTCACCGCGAGCGGCGTGGCGAGCGCCAGCGCGCACGGGCACGTCACGATGAGCAGCGCGATCGCATGGTCGAGGGCCATCGACGGGTCGCGCCCGGCCCACAGCGCCCACGTCGCGCCGGCGAGGACCAGCACCACCGCCACGAACGCGCCCGCCAGGCGGTCGGCGGTGCGCACCACCGGCGCACGCCGCCGCGCGCCGGCCTCGACCTCGGCGAGCAGGCGGCCGACGCGCGTCGCCTCGCCGGCCTCGTCCACGCGCACGCGGAGCGGCGCGGTGCGGTTCACCGTGCCCGCCCACACGCGGTCGCCGGGGGCGGCGGCCACGGGACGCGACTCGCCGGTGAGCAGCGACAGGTCGAGATCGGAGGCGCCCTCGAGCACGGTGCCGTCGGCGGCGAGCGTGTCGCCCGGGCGCACCTCGAGCACCATGCCCGGCAGCAGCGCCTCGGCCGGCACCTCGCGCACCGCGTCCCCCTCGGCGAGACGCGCCGTGGCCGGGCGCAGCGCGTGGAGCAGCTCGGCGGAGTCGGCCGCGGCGCGCTGCGCGCGTTGCTGAAGGAAGCGTCCGACGAGCAGCAGGAACACCAGCATCGCCACGCCGTCGAAGTAGATGGGGCCGCGATTCGAGACGGTGTTGACCGCCCCGCGCACGAAGCCGGCGGCGAGCGCGAGCGCGATGGGCACGTCCATGTGGAGGCTGCGCGCGCGCAGCGCGGCCAGCGCCCCGCGAAAGAAGACGCGGCCGGGGAACAGCAGGGCGGGCGCGGTGAGCGTCAGGGACAGCCAGCGGAAGTAGCGCTCAAAGCCGGGCTCCATGCCCGAGAACCAGCCGCTGTAGAGGGCGAGTGCCACGAGCATGACATTGCCCGCGAGCGCGCCCGCGACCCCGATGTGCGCGACCATCGTGCGATCCTCGGCTCGCCGCAGCGCATCGGCGCGCACGCCCCGAAACGGGTGCGGGCGGTAGCCCAGCGTGTCAAGCAGGCGCGCGACGCGCGACAGCGCGAGCGTCTCGGGCCGCCACGTCACGCGCACGCGGGCGCGCGGCGCGTCCAGTTCCGCCCCGGCGAAACCCGCCAGCGTGAACGGGGCGCGCTCGACGAGCCACACGCACGACGCGCAGTGGATGCCCTCGAGGTAGAGCTCGGTCTCGGCGAGCCCGTCGGGCCGGCGCCGCACGTAGAGTTCATGAAACGTCGGGTGGTCGAACTCCTCGAAACTCTTGCCGCTCGGCGTGACCGCGGCGCCGCGTCGCTGCTCGAGGTCGTAATAGCGGTCGAGTCCGGAGTCGTGGATCACGGCGTAGGCCGCGCGGCAGCCCGCGCAGCAAAACGGCCGTTCCGCGCCCGGCTCGAGGAGGCCGGGCGGCACGTCGAGACCGCAATGGGCGCACGCCACCAAGGCGCGGGCCGCGGCGGCGCCCCGCGCCGGCGCGGCGGCCGTGTCAGCGACGCTCATGCGCTTCGCCGGCGGCCGTCGCGCAGTGCGGGCAGGCGCCGGCGCCTCCCGGAGCGGGCATGATGCGGCCCGTCACCGTGAGCAGGCCGACGACGATGAGGACCGCGGCCGTCACGAGCGGAAGGCGGCGCCGCAGGGGACCGAGCGCGCGCTGCGCGATGAGGCCGAGGCCCGCCATGACGGGCACCGTGCCGAGCCAGAAGGCGGCCATGACGAGCGCCCCGTGCACGGCGGAGCCGGTCGCGGCGGCCGCCGCCACGAACGCGTACAGGAATCCGCACGGCAGAAGCGTCGAGAGCAGGCCGATGACGAGCGCGCGCACCTCGGGCGGCTGGCCGTGCACGGCGCGCAGCGCGCCGGCGAGACGCCGGTGGAGCGCCGGCGCGGGGCCCGCCGGCAGCCGCACCCCGGCCGCGACGAGCAGCGCCGTCGCGCCCCACGCGATCATGAGCGCGCCCGCCAGCACCGCGGCCGCGCGCGACAGCCCGGCGGCCGCCCCCATGCGGTCCACGCCCGCGCCGAGCGCGCCGGCGACCAGCCCGAGCCCCACGTAGGACAGCCAGCGCCCGCCGTTGTACGCGGCGTGCGCCCAGGGGCGGCGCTCGCCGTGGCCCGCGTAGAAGGCGACGAAGCCGCCGCACATGCCGGCGCAGTGCGGGCTGCCGACGAGGCTCGCAAGGAACACCGGGCCGACGAGCGCGATCATGGCCGCCCCGCCGGCCGCGCGTCACGCCGCAGCGACACGGCGAAGCGCTCCGCCCCGCGCGCCGCCTCGATGCGCAGCTCCCACAGGCCGGCCCGCCCGAGCGGCGCACGCGCGGCGTAGCGGCCGGCGCCGCGCGGCGCGAGCACCGCCTCGACCGTGCGGCCGCCGCGCGCGTTGTGGACTGCGGTGACCCGCACGTGCGCGCCCTCGAGCGGCGCACCCGCCGCGTCGGTCAGGACGACGCCGACTTCGGCGCCGCCCGCCGCGAGGGGTCCGAGCACGGCATCGGCCCGCCAGCCGAGGGCGGCGCTCGCGCGGCGCGCGGCGAGCGTCGAGTCCCACGCCACGGCCTTGCGGTAGTAGTCGGGCTCGATGGCGGGCGCGTCGCCGTGGTGCGCGGCCCACAGCAGCACGCCGTTCGCCGCGACCGTCACGACGAGCACCGCGACGACCGCGGCCGGCCACAGACGCGACGGGCTCATCGGCCGGCCTCCCCGCCGGGCGCGCGCGCCTCGGTCCCGTCCTCGTCCGCCTCGGGACCGAGCAAGCGCCACGCAAAGGCGCGCTCGAAACCGGCGCCGTCCGCGAGGCGCAGCGTGACCGTGCGCTCGCCGTGCTCGAAGCCGACGGGCGGGCTCACGACGAACACGCTCGCGGTGCCGGTGCGGCCGGCCGCGACCGGAAGCGGGTTGACCGGCGCCACGAGGCGCGCGCCCGCGGCGTTCTCGAGCGCGATCTCGAAACGCCGATCGTGCGCGCCGCGGTTCGCGACGCGAATGCGCACCTGGTTCACCACGCCGCCGTCGCGGTCCACGGTGTACGGGGCGCCAAGCCCGCGCAGCAAGGTGACCTCGGCGTCGGGGCGCGTGGCGAGCATCCACGCGAACAGCCCGAGCGCCACCGCGAACGCGATCGGGTAGACCACCAGCCGCGGCCGCAGCGCGCGTCCCGCGCGACCCTCGAAGGCGTCCTGGCTGCCGTAGCGGATGAGCCCGCGCGGGCGGCCGAAGCGCGTCATGACCGCGTCGCACGCGTCCATGCACTGCGTGCAGTGGATGCACTCCATCTGCAGCCCCTGGCGGATGTCGATGCCGGTCGGGCACGTCAGCACGCACAGCCGGCAGTCCACGCAGTCCCCGGCGCCCGCCGGGCGCGCGAGGATCTCCTTCGAGCGCGGCTCCCCGCGCCGCGCGTCGTAGCCGACGATGAGCGAGCGGCGGTCGAGCAGGGCCGACTGGAAGCGGCCGTACGGACAGGCCACGAGGCACGTCTGCTCGCGGAACCAGGTGAAGTCCACGAGGATCATCGCCGCGACGAGCATGACGAGCGCAAACGACGTCGGGTGCTCGGCCGGCGGACGCGTCATCCAGCGCGCCAGCTCCTCGACCGGCACGAAGTAGGCGAGGAAGGTGTGGGCGAGGAACAGCGACAGCACGGCGTACAGCGCGACCTTCGCCACGCGCCGCGGATGCAGGTGCCGGCGGTGGCGGTCGAGCTTTCGCGATCCGCGCCAGCCGCCCTCGAGCCAGCGCTCCAGGGGGCGGAACACGAACTCCATGTAGACGGTCTGCGGGCACGCCCACCCGCACCACACGCGCCCGAACAGCGCGGTGACGACGAGGATGCCGAGCATCACCGTGAGGAACAGCAGCATGAAGAGCAGCGTGTCGCTCGCGCGGAACGGCGCGCCGAGCAGCCAGAACTCGCGCCGCGGCAGGTCGAGCAGCAGCGCCGGGTGGCCGCCAACCTTGAGGTACGGGATCGCCACAAACAGGGCGATGAGCGCCCACGCGGCGACCAGGCGGCGGCGCCACCACGGGCCCGACGAGCGCCGAGGCCGGATCCAGCGCCGGGAGCCGTCCACATTGAGCGTGGAGAGGACCGGCTCCGGCGCCTGGACCGGGTCGTGCAGAGCGTTCATGGGCGCGCGACCCCCGCCGCTCAGGGCGCGGCCGTGGAGTCCACGGGCGTGCCTTCGGGGGCCTTCGGGTCGGGCGGGTGGGTGCCCCGCAGCGTGGCGACGAACGCCACGACCGCGTTGAGATCGTCCGGCCTCAGCACCTCGCCCCACGCCGGCATGCCCTTGTCGAGAACGCCCGCCTGCACCGTGCGGTGAATGGCGAGCAGCGAGCCGCCGTGCAGCCAGAACGCGTCGGTGAGATTCGGCCCGATGCCGCCGCCGCCGTCCTCGCGGTGGCACACGGCGCAGTTCGCCGACCACACCGCGCGGCCCGCCTCGACCTGGGCGGGGTCGGCCGCCAGCGCGCGCAGCGCCGCCTCGTCCACCGGCCCGGCCTGGCGCAATGCGCCGTACTTCTCCTCCGCCGCGGCCATCTCGCGCTCGTAGTTCGCGATGCGGCCCGGCCCCGGGCCAATGCCCGGCACGTTGAACCAGTAGAGGACCGAAAACGCGATCGTCGCCCAGAAGATCCACACCCACCACCCGGGCATCGGGTTGTCGTACTCCTGAATGCCGTCGTAGTTGTGGTCCAGGAGCCGGTCCTGTTCGGGCTGCTTGTTCATGCCTCGTCTCCTTCCCGCGCGGGCGCGGGGGCTTCGTCCTCGAGCGGCAGGCGGCTTGCACGGTCGTAGGCCGGCTTGCGCGACGGCCAGAAGGTCCACACGACAATCGACACGAACGCCGCGAGGAAGAGGATGAGCGCGATCTCGGCGTAGCCGGCGAGCCCGGCGTGGGCCATGACGTCGGAGCGCACGTCAGCGCCCCCCGTCCGCGCTCGCCATCGCCGCGGCGCCGCCGCGCACGTCGGTGCCGAGCCGCTGCAGGTACGCGACCAGCGCGAGGATTTCGCGGTCCGCGAGGTCGCGCGCCTCACCCTGCGCCGCGAGGGCCTCCGCGAGGGCGCGCGCCTGGGCGCGCGCCGCGTCGGCGGCGCCCGCCACCTCCTCGGCCGTGTACGGCACGCCGAGCGCCTTCATCGCGCCGACGCGCGCCGGCAGACCGGCGTAGTCGATCGCGTCGGTCAGCATGTGCGGGTATGCGGGCATGATCGAGTTGGCGTTCATCGCCTGCGGGTTCTCCATGTGGCGCACGTGCCACAGGTCCGGGTACTTGCCGCCGACGCGCGCGAGGTCGGGGCCGATGCGCCGCGAGCCCCACAGGAAGGGGTGCTCGAAGACGAACTCGCCGGGCTTCGAGTACTCGCCGTAGCGCTCGGTCTCGTGCCGGAACGGCCGGATCATCTGCGAGTGGCAGTTGAAGCAGCCCTCGCGGATGTACACGTCGCGGCCCGCCAGCTCGAGCGGCGTGTAGGGCCGCACCGAGGCGATGGTCGGCACGTTCGAACGGATGAGGAACGTCGGCACGATCTCGAACAGCGAGGCGACGATCACCGCCACCGTGGTCCACACGGTGAAGACGAGCGGCAGGCCCTCCCAGCGCCGGTGCCAGCGCAGGCTCGTGAAGCGCGCCCACGCCGAGGCCGGCGCGACGGGGTCCACGGGATAGGCCGCGCGCGGCAGCGCCGGCGCCTGCACGACGGGCTCCTCGTAGCGCTTCGGGCGTGAGCGCCAGGTCTTCCAGATGTTCCAGCCGAACAGCGCCATGCCGACCAGGTAGAGCGCGCCGCCCAGCGCGCGCACCCAGTACATCGGGATCAGGCGCATGGTGGTCTCGACGAAGTCGGGGAATTGCAGGCGCCCGGTGTCGTCGAAGCCGCGCCACATGAGTCCCTGGGTGAGGCCGGCGCTGTAGATGGCGACCGCGTAGAGGAGCAGACCGAAGGTCGCGAACCAGAAGTGCACCTCGGCCAGTCGGCGGCTGTGGAGCTTCGTCTGAAACACGCGCGGCATGAGCCAGTAGGTCATGCCGAAGGCGAGAAAGCCGTTCCAGCCGAGGGCGCCGGTGTGCACGTGGGCGATGACCCAGTCGGTGTAGTGCGCGAGGGCGTTGACGCTCTTGACCGACAGCATCGGGCCCTCGAAGGTCGCCATGCCGTACGCCGTCACCGCCACGACGTAGAACTTGAGGATCGGATCCTCGACGACCTTGTGCCACGCGCCCCGCAGCGTGAGCAACCCGTTGACCATGCCGCCCCACGACGGCATCCACAGCATGACGGAGAAGATCATGCCGAGCGTCGAAGCCCATTCCGGCAGCGCGGTGTAGTGGAGGTGGTGCGGCCCGGCCCAGATGTAGAGGAAGACGAGCGTCCAGAAGTGGAGGATCGAAAGCCGGTACGAGAACACCGGCCGCTCCGCCGCCTTGGGCATGAAGTAGTACATGAGGCCCAGGAACGGCGTGGTGAGGAAGAACGCCACGGCATTGTGGCCGTACCACCACTGCATGAACGCGTCCTGCACCCCGGCATAGATCGAGTAGCTCTTGAGGATGCCGGCCGGCACCACGAGGTTGTTGAAGATGTGCAGGATCGCGACCGTGACGATGCTCGCGATGTAGAACCAGATCGCCACGTAGATGTGGCGCTCGCGCCGGCGCGCGAGGGTGCCGAAGAAATTGACCGCGAACACCACCCACACCACGGCGATGGCGATGTCGATCGGCCACTCGAGCTCGGCGTACTCCTTGGCCTGGGTGAAGCCTCCCGGAAGCGTGAGCGCGGCGGCGACGATGATGAGCTGCCAGCCCCAGAAGTGCACCGCGCTCAGCAGATCGGAGAACATGCGCGTCTTGAGGAGCCGCTGCGTCGAGTAGTACGCGCCGGTGAAGATCGCGTTGCCCGCGAAGGCGAAAATGACCGCGTTGGTGTGGAGCGGGCGCAGCCGTCCGAAGGTCAGCCAGGGCGGCAGGTTGAGCGCAGGCAGGGCGAGCTGGAGGGCGGCGATCAGCCCCACCAGCATGCCCACCAGCCCCCACACGAAGGTCGCGATCATGAACTTCCGGACGATCGCGTCGTCGTACTTGAAGCTCTCGAGGTGCGCGTTCATGGGGTCTCCGGGGCGGACGGACTCGGAGCGCGCCGTGGGGCGCGGCCAGGACGAAACAGGAGGGACCGGGCGCGCGGGTCCCTCCCGCTTCCGGTCCTCACGCGCGCGCGCAGGGCAGGATCCGCGCCAGAGTTAAGCCGTGCGTCCTCGTCCGGCGCGTGGCGCCCAAGTGGCTAAAAACATGCATCTTACGAGGAGGCCTATCGGGGACGAAGAGCCGCCGCGGCCGACGGCAAGCGATGACCGGCCTGACATCGGGGCAGGAGACCTGACGACTTGTCGGGCGCGGGGTGGGACGCCGATGGAGGCAGTGGAGCGGATCAGCCGCGCAGGATCTCGGCCTCGCGCGCGGCGCCCACCGAGACGCGGGAGATAGGCACGCCGACCTCGCGCTCGACCCACTCGAGGTAGTCGCGGGCGCGCGCCGGCAGGTCGGACCAGCGCCGCGCGTCGCCGGTCGGCGCGCGCCAGCCCGGGAACGAGCGCCACACGGGCCGGCAGCGGGCGAGCGCCCGCGGATCGGCAGGATAGCCCTCGATTGGGCCCGCGTCGCCCTCGTAGGCGACCGCCACGCGGATCTCATCGAAGCCGTCAAGCACGTCGAGCTTGGTCACGATGAGTTCGTCGAGTCCGTTGATTCGCGCCGCGTAACGCAGCGCCGGCAGATCCAGCCATCCGCAGCGGCGCGGCCGGCCGGTCGTGGCCCCGTACTCCTCGCCCGCCTCGCGCAGGCGCGCCGCCTCCGCCTCCGGCATCTCGGTCGGAAACGGCCCGAGCCCGACGCGCGTGGCGTACGCCTTGGTCACGCCGATCACGCGGTCCACCGCACGCGGCCCGAGCCCGACGCCGAGGGGCGCCCCGGCGGCGCTGGCGGACGACGAGGTGACGTACGGGTAGGTGCCGTGGTCGAGGTCGAGCAGCGTGCCCTGCGCGCCCTCGAGCAGCACGCGCGCGCCACGGCGCAAGGCCGCGTGCAGCTCGGCCGACACGTCGCACACCATCGGAGCGAGCCATGCGGCGACCGGCGCCAGCTCCCCGGCGAGCGCCGCGCCGGTCATGCCCGCCAGCTCCGCGGCCTCCGGATACTCGCGCCGCAGCCGCTCGAGGCGGCGGTCCACCGCCTCCGCAAAACCCGCCGGGTCGAACAGGTCCCGCACGCGCAGGCCGACGCGCGCCGCCTTGTCGCGGTACGCGAAGCCGATGCCGCGCCCGGTCGTGCCGATCGCCCCGGGCCCGCGCTCGGCGACCGCCTCGACCGCGCGATGGTACGGCAGGATGAGATGCGCCGCGCCGCTCACCCCGAGGCGCGGCCGCACGTCCACGCCGAGGCCCTCGAGCTTCGCCACCTCGGCGTGCAGCGCGACCGGGTCCACGACCACGCCGTTGCCGATGTGGCAGCGCGTCGCGGGGTGGAGGATGCCCGACGGCACGAGGTGGAGCACCACGGTCTCGCCGCGGTGGATGACACTGTGGCCGGCGTTGGGGCCGCCCTGATAGCGGGCGACGACGTCGGCGGACTCGCTGAGCGCGTCGACGATCTTGCCCTTGCCCTCATCGCCCCACTGGGCGCCCACCACCACGGTGCACGGCACGCGAGCCTCCTCCCGCCGATCGAACCGGCGCGGCACGCTAACAGAGGGGTGGGGGGCGGGCAACCGGCGCACGGCGCCCGCGCGGCGTCCGTGCGTCAGCGCCGCCCGTCCGCCAGCGCCTCGAGCACCAGCGCGGCCGCCTCCTGCCCCGCCCGGCGCTGCGCCTCGACCGTGGAGGCGCCGAGGTGCGGAAACGCGAGCACGTTGGGTAGCGCGAGCAGCGGATGACCGGGCGGCACCGGCTCGGTCTCGAACACGTCGAGGATCGCGCCGCGCAGCGCGCCGCCGCGCAGCGCCGCCTCGAGCGCGGCCTCGTCCACCACGCCGCCGCGTGCGGCCTGCACGAGCACCGCGTCGGGCTTCATGCGCGCGAGGCGGGCTGCGTCGAGCAGGTGACGGGTGTCGGCGGTGAGCGGCACGTGGACCGACACGACGTCGGCCGCCGCGAGCAGGTCGTCGAGCGCGCGCGGCGCCACCCACGCGAAGTCCTCCGGCCAGCGGTCGAGTCCCGGATCCGACGCTTCGACCGTCATGTCGAAGGCGCGGGCGCGGCGCGCCACCTCGCGCCCGATGCGCCCGAAGCCGACCAGGCCCAGGGTGCGACCCGCGAGCTCCCGGCCGGCTGCGTAACGCGATTTTTCCCAGCGCCCGGCGCGCAGGTCGGCGGCCGCCGCGGCGAGGTGTCGCTCGAAGGTGACGAGCGCGCCGATGACCAGTTCGGCGACCGACACGGCGTTGGCGGCGGGCGTGTTGCGCACCGCGATGCCCAGCGCGCGCGCCGCGTCGAGGTCCACGTTGTCGAGCCCGGTCCCGGCGCGCACCACGATGCGCAGTCCGGGCGCGGCGCGCAGCACTTCGGCGGTGACGCGCGTCGCGCCGCGCACCACGAGCGCGGCGCAGCCGGCAAGCGCCTCGGCCAGTGCGGCGCCCGCGAGACCGCGGCGCTCGACGACCTCGTGGCCCGCGGCGCGCAGCGTGGCGAGCGCGCCGGCGTCGAGACCGTCGGCGACGAGGATCCTCACGCCGCCTCCCACGCGGCGCGCGCGGCGGCGCACGCCCCGCTCCCGCGCGCGCCGAGCGCGGCGGCGACGGCCTCGAGCGCGCCGAGCACGACGTGCACGTCGCCGAGGTCGTAGTGCCCCATGTGGCCGATGCGCACGATGCGCCCCTTGAGGCGGTCCTGGCCGCCGGCCACCACGATGCCGTGCGCCTCGCGCAGGCCCCTGACCACCGCGGCCGCGTCCACCCCCGCGGGCGGGACGAGCGCGGTCACGGCGTGGGACGGGCGGGCGGCGAACGGCGCGAAGCCGAGCGCGGCCGCCCCGGCGCGCACCGCGGCGGCGACGCGCGCGTGGCGCGCATGCACGGCGTCGAGCCCCTCCTCGCGGATCATGGCGAGCGCCTCCTCGAGCGCCAGCACGAGGCTCACCGGCGGCGTCCACGGCGTCTCGCCGAGGGGCGCGGAGGCGCGCGCGCGGCGCAGGTCGAAGTAGAAGCGAGGCGGTCGCTCGCCCTCGATGAGCGGCGCGGCCCACGGCGCGAGGCTCACCGTGGCGAGGCCGGGCGGCAGCATGAGCCCCTTCTGCGAACCGCACACCACGACGTCCACCCCCCACGCGTCCTGCGGCAGCGGATGGACCCCGAGGCTGGTCACGGCGTCCACGACGAGCGCCACGCCGCGGGGCCGCGTGACGCGCGCCAGCGCCTCGACGTCGTGGAGCGCGCCGGTCGAGGTTTCGCTGTGCGTTGCGTAGACGGTGCGGATCGCGGGGTCGGCGTCCAGCGCCGCGGCCACCGTGCCCGGGTCCACCGACGCCCCCCACTCCACCGGAAGCGTGTCATGCGAGACGCCGTAAGCCGCGAGCAGCTTCGCCCAGCGCTCGCCGAACTTGCCGCCCGCCACGGCGAGCGCGCGCGCGCCGGGCGCCGCGAGGTTGGCGACGGCCGCCTCCATGGCGCCGGTGCCCGACGCGGCGAGCACGAACACCTCGCCGCTCGTGCCGTGCAGCGCGCGCAGGCCGTCCGTCACGCAGCGCAGCGTGGCGCGAAAGCCCTCGGTGCGGTGGTGCGGCGGCACCTGCGCGAGCGCGCGCAGGATGCGCGGCGGGATCTCGACCGGTCCGGGTGTGAACAGGCGCGTGCGGATGGGCGGCATGGGGGGTCCTCGTTGCGGCTCGGGCCGGGCGCGCGGCGCGCCGGCGTCAGTGGGCGACCGGCGCCGCAGGGGCGTCGGGCGTGGCGGCCGGCGGAGCCGGCGGCTTGTCCTCCTCGACCGCGGGCAGCGGCCGCTCGAGCGCGCGCTCGAGCACCTGGTCCATGCCGTCCACGAGCACGAACTCGAGCGCGGCGCGCACCTCTTCGGGCACCTCGACGAGGTCCTTCTCGTTGCCCCGCGGAATGAGCACCGTGGCGAGACCGGCGCGGCGCGCCGCCACCGCCTTCTCGTTGAGTCCGCCGATCGGCAGCACCGCGCCGCGCAGCGTGATCTCGCCGGTCATCGCCACGTCGGCGCGCGTCGGGATGCCGGTGAGCGCGCTCACCAGCGCGGTCGCGATGGTGATGCCGGCGGATGGACCATCCTTCGGCATGGCGCCCTCGGGCACATGCACGTGGATGTCGATGTCGCGGTAAAACCACTTGTCGAGCCCGAGCCGCCGCGCGCGGGCGCGGGCGAACGACAGCGCCGCCTGCCCCGACTCGCGCATGACGTCGCCCAGCTTGCCGGTGAGCTGCAGCTCGCCCTTGCCGGGCAGGATGCTGACCTCGATCGTGAGCACGTCCCCGCCGGTCTCGGTCCACGCCAGGCCGTTCGCCACGCCGACGCGCGCCACGCGCTCGACCGGGCTGTCCACGAAACGCGGCGGGCCGAGGAACTTCGGAAGCTGTCCGACCCCCAGGCGCACGCGGCCCCTGAGCGCGCCGGCCGCCTTGCGCTTCGCCACCTTGCGCGCCAGCGTGGCGATCTCGCGTTCGAGGTTGCGCACGCCGGCCTCGCGCGTCCACTCGCGCACCAGCGCGCGCAGGGCGGGCGTGCCGATGGCGAGGTCTCCCGGCGCGAGCCCCGAGGCCGCGATCTGCTTCGGCACCAGGAAGCGGCGCGCGATCTCGACTTTCTCGTCCTCGAGATAGCCGGGCAGGCGGATGATCTCCATGCGGTCCTGGAGCGGCGCCGGAATGCCGTACAGGGAATTCGCGGTGCAGATGAACATCACCTGCGAAAGGTCGAAATCGACCTCAAGGTAGTGGTCGTTGAAGGTGTGGTTCTGCTCGGGGTCGAGCACCTCGAGCAGCGCCGCGGCCGGATCGCCGCGGAAGTCGGCGCCAAGCTTGTCAATTTCATCGAGCAGGAACACCGGGTTGCGGCTGCCCGCGCGCCGCAGGCTCTGGATGACGCGGCCCGGCATGGACCCGATGTAGGTGCGGCGGTGGCCGCGAATCTCGGCCTCGTCGCGCACGCCGCCGAGCGCCATGCGCACGAAGCGGCGGCCGAGGGCGCGCGCGATGGACCTGCCGAGCGACGTCTTGCCCACGCCGGGCGGACCGACGAAGCACAGGATCGGCCCCTTGTTGCGACCGCTCAGCTTGAGCACCGCGAGGTGCTCGACGATGCGCTCCTTGACCTTGCGCAGCCCGTGGTGGTCTTCGTCGAGCACGCGCTCCACCGCCGCGATGTCGAGGTTGTCGCGCGTCGCCACGCGCCACGGCAGCGCCACGAGCCAGTCGAGGTAGTTGCGCACCACGGTCGCCTCGGGCGACATGAAGCTCATGCGCGACAGGCGCTCGAGCTCCTTGCGCGCCTTGGCCGCGACCTCCCGGGGCATGCGCGCGCGCCGCACCGCTTCGGCGAGTTCCTCGAGCTCGCTGCTGAACTCGTTCTGATGGCCGAGCTCCTTGCGGATCGCCTTGAGCTGCTCGTTGAGATAGAACTCCTTCTGGTTGCGGTGCACCTGCGAGCGGACCTGGCCCTCGATCTTGCGCTCGAGCTTCACGATCTCGAGCTCGCCGGCGAGCGTCTCGGCGAGGCGGCGCAGGCGCTCCGCGGTGCCGTCGATCTCGAGCAGCGCCTGCTTCTGCGGCACCTTGACGAGCAGGTGCGACGCGACGTGGTGCGCCACCGACACCGGGTCGGTCAGATTGTTGACCGTGAGCAGCACCTCGTCCGGGATGCGGCGGTTGAGGCGCACGTAGTCCTCGAACAGCGCGAGCACGTGGCGCATCTGCGCCTCGACCTCGGCGCCCGCCGCGGGCGTTTCCGGCAGCACTTCGACGCGCACGATGTGGTGGTCGCTCGACCACGTGAAGCGCGCCGCGCGCGCGCGGCACACGCCCTCGACGAGCACGCGCAGCGTGCCGTCGGGCAGGCGGAACAGCTGCAGGATGCGCACGACCGCGCCCACCGCGTGCATCTCGTCGGGCGCCGGGTCCGCGACCTCGCTGCTGCGCTGCGCGGCCACGAACAGCATTCGGTCCCGGGCGACCGACTTCTCGATGGCGTTGATCGAAGGCATGCGGCCGACGAGCAGCGGAATGGTCATGTACGGGAAGACGACGACGTCCCTCAGCGGCAGCAGCGGCAGCCGCTCCGAGAACGTGAAGGTCTCGTCCCCGCGGACGAAGGTCAGCGTGCGGGCCGGCGCGCCGGGCGCGGCGGACGGCGTCACGGACCGCGGCGCGCGGCGCCGCGGACGGGCAGGGGGCACGGCAGGCTCCTTCCCGCGGCCGGGAGGCTCAGGCTTCCTTGCGCCGCTTCTCGCGCTCGCCGCGGTAGGTCAACAGCGGCGGCGCCGAGTTCACGATGCACTCGCGCGAGATGGTGCAGCCGATGACGTCCGGCCGCGAAGGGATGTCGTACATGACGTCGAGCATCGCCTCCTCGATGACGGCGCGCAGACCGCGCGCGCCGGTGCCGCGCGCCATCGCGAGCTCGGCGATGGCGTCGAGCGCGTCCTCGGTGAAGTCGAGCTTGACGCCCTCCATCTCGAGAAACTTCTGGTACTGCTTGGTGATCGCGTTCTTGGGCTCGGTCAGGATGCGCACCAGCGAAGCGCGGTCGAGCGAGTCGAGCGTGCCGACCACGGGCAGGCGGCCGACGAGCTCGGGGATGAGCCCGTAGCGCAGCAGGTCCTCCGGCTCGACGAGGGCCATGATCTCGCCCGCGTTGCGTTCGGACTTGCTCTTGATGTCGGCGCCGAAGCCGAGGACCTTCTGCCCGACGCGCCGCTCGACGACCTTGTCGAGGCCCTCGAACGCCCCGCCGCAGATGAAGAGGATGTCCTTGGTGTTGACCTCGATGTACTTCTGCTGCGGGTGCTTGCGCCCGCCCTGCGGCGGGACGTTGGCGACCGTGCCCTCGAGGATCTTGAGCAGCGCCTGCTGGACGCCCTCGCCCGACACGTCGCGCGTGATGGACGGGTTCTCGCTCTTGCGCGAGATCTTGTCGATCTCGTCAATGTAGACGATGCCGTGCTCGGCGTTGACCAGGTTGAAGTCCGCCGACTGCAACAGACGCACCAGGATGTTCTCGACGTCTTCGCCGACGTAGCCCGCTTCGGTGAGGCTGGTGGCGTCCACGATCGCGAACGGCACCTTGAGGAAGCGCGCGAGCGTCCGGGCAAGGAGCGTCTTGCCGGTGCCGGTCGGGCCGATGAGGAGGATGTTCGACTTTTCGAGCTCGACCTCGCCGGGAGGCGGCGTCTGGAAGATGCGCTTGTAGTGGTTGTAGACGGCGACCGAGAGCGTCTTCTTGGCGCGGTCCTGCCCGACGACGTAGTCGTCGAGCACGCGCTTGATCTCGGACGGCTTGGGGAGCTGACCCGAGGTCGCCGGCTGCTCGCGCTCGATCTCGCCCTCGAGGATGTCGTTGCACAGCTTCACGCACTCGCTGCAGATGTACACGGACGGACCGGACACGAGGCGGGCGACCTCGTCCTGGCCGCGGCCGCAGAACGAGCAGCGGATCGGATGGGGCGTGGCGATGCGCTTCTTCATGGGGCTCCCGGGCCGTCGTGGGTCAGCGGCGGTTCTCGATGATGTCGTCGATGAGGCCGTAGGTCTTCGCCTCCTCGGCCGACATGAAATTGTTGCGGTCGGTGTCCTTCTCGATCTGCTCGATGCTGCGGCCGCTGTGCCGGGCGAGGATGCCGTTGAGCTGCGACTTAATCTTCAGCATCTCCCTCGTGTAGATCTCGATGTCGGTCGCCTGGCCCTGCGTCCCGCCGAGCGGCTGGTGGATCATGATGCGCGAGTTGGGCAGCGCGGTGCGCTTGCCCTTGGCGCCGCCGGCGAGCAGCACGGCCGCCATGCTCGCCGCCTGCCCGAGGCACAGCGTCGCCACGGCCGGCTTCACGAACTGCATCGTGTCGTAGATCGCAAGGCCGGCGGTCACCACGCCGCCCGGGCTGTTGATGTAGAGGTTGATGTCGCGGTCCGGGTCCTCGCCCTCGAGGAAGATGAGCTGCGCGATGACGAGGTTCGCGAGGTGGTCGTCGATCGGCTCGCCGATGAAGATGATGCGGTCCTTGAGAAGCCGCGAGTAGATGTCGTACGCCCGCTCGCCGCGCCCCGTCTGCTCCACCACGATGGGAACCAGACCCATGGTCTCGTCGTCTCCCTTTCCCTGGATGCGCTCAGCGCCCGGCCGGAACCACGAGGGGCTCCCCGGACGCGACCTCCCGTACCTCGGCCAGCTCGATCAAGCGGTCCAGCGCCTTTCGCTCCAGCAGCCCCTCGCGCAGCGCCCGCCGCCGGTCCTCGGACTGGTACCGGGCCCGGATGCGCGACGCCTGTCGCGGCTCCGCCTGGATCATGCGCTCGATTTCGGCGGCCACGTCCGCGTCGCCGACCTCGAGCCCTTCCTGTTTCGCGACCGCGGCAAGCAGGACCTCCCGCCGCAGCGACCGCTCGACGCCCGGACGGTACCGCGCCTCGAGGTCGGCGCGAAGCCGGTCGTCCATCGTTCGCCCGCCCGTGCCCTCTTCGATGACGCGCGCCAGCATCCAGGTGACGAGCCGCTCGGGCAGTTCCACCGGGTTCCGCCGGATGAGCTCGTCGGTGACGGCCGCGTCCAGCTCGCGCTGCACGCGGACGCGCTCCTCCGCCTCGAGGTTCGCCCGCACGCGGGCGCGGAGCTCGTCCAGCGTCCCGAGCTGGAACACATCCCGGGCGAAGTTATCGTCCAGGTCCCGCAGCTTCTTCTCCTGGATTTTGCGCACCTTCACCGCGTAACGGTAACTCTTGCCGGCCAGTTCGGCGTTCGCGTAGTCGGCCGGGTAATCGATCGCCACGGTCCGCTCCTGCCCCTCCTCGGCGCCGAGCAGTCCGTTCTCCAGGTCGGGCAGCATGCCCGGGGCGCCGAGCTGAAGCCTCAGTCCCTTCTGCCGCGTCGGACCGAGCCGCCGGCCGTTCGGGTCGAGGCGCACGGTGTCCACGAGCAGCACGTCGCCGCGCTGCGCGGGCCGCGACAGGTCGGCGAACACCGCCGACTCCTCGCGCAGCCGCTCGAGCGCCGCGTCCACGGTCGCCTCGTCGATCGCCACGGGGCGGCGTGTCAGCGGCAGACCGCGGTAGTCCCGGACCTCGACCTCGGGACGCACCTCGACGTGCACCTCGAACGTGAGCGGCGCGCCGGGCGTGAGGCGCAGGTTGCGAACCGTGGGCGGCACGACGGGCTCGAGCCGGGCCTCGGCCACCGCGTCGGAGGCGTAGCGGGGCACCACGTCCTCGACGAAGTCCTGCTCCAGGTGCGGGGCGAACTGGGCGCGCACCATGTCGAGGGGGACCCTGCCCTTGCGGAAGCCGGGCAGCGCCGCGCGGCGCTGGATCTTGAGGGCCAGCTCGTGGAAGCGCGCCTCCACGTCCTCGACGGGAATCTCGACGTCCAGGGCGTGCTGCCAGGGACCGGTGGATCGGACCGAGAGCTTCATGCGTTCGTGGTCACTCCAGGAGGGTGGGCGGGGGAATCGACGTGGTGCGAGAGGGGGGACTTGAACCCCCACGAGTTTCCCCACTGGATCCTAAGTCCAGCGCGTCTGCCAGTTCCGCCACTCTCGCAATCGCGCTCGGCGGCGGCGGTGCGCGCCGGGCGGACCGCACGAGCGGCGGCCGCGCTCCGGCGGCGAGGAACCCCGTCCGGCGCGAGCAATCGTCGGGCATGGGCGCGAAACGCGCGGCAGTATAGCACAGGCCGTGCGCCCGTCCGGGCGTCGCGCCGGGCGCTCAGAAGGCCTGCACCACGCTGATGACGACGCGGTCGTCGCTGGAGTTGGGCTCGCCCGGGCGGCGCACCGAGCGGTGCGCGATGGCGAGGTCGAGGCGCGTCGTCTCGAGCTGCCAGCCGAGACCGAGGCCGAGCAGGCTGGCGCGCGGCTCGGGCACGCCGCGCTCCTCGTCCACGCCGTATCCGAAGCGCACGGTCCACGGATCGCGGCGATCGTGGTACTCGCCCGCGACGCGCCAGCCGCTGCCCGCGCCGCGCGCCAGACCCCACCCTTCCCACCTCTCCTCGCCGCGTCCGCTCGCGGAAGCCAGCACATGGAACGCCTCGGTCGCCGCCCAGCGCAGCGAGAGCCCGCCCTCGAGGCTGCCCTCGCGCGTCGTCTCGGACTCACCTGAGGACGAGCCCGAGAGCAGGTCCTCGGCGAGCGTCACGTCGAGCGTGAGCGACGGCACCCAGCGCGCCGCGAGCCCGGCGTCCACCGTGCCCGCGCCGCCGTCGCCCCGCACACGCGCCCACGCGCCCGCCTGGGCGCCCGCGCCGCCGCCGGAGAACTCCGCCGAGGTCGTCCCGGACGCGGGCGAGCCCGACGTTTCGGTCACCTCGTAGCGATCCTGTCGTTGCGTCCACTCCACGGCCGCCCCGACGCGGGCGCGCGCCCCGCCCCACGACGCGGCGAACCCGGCGCGCAGTTCGCGCGCCGAGGCGTTGCCGGCGACGGTCGCCGGCGGGACGGTCGGATCGGTGCCCCGCCCGCGCACGAAGGCGTTGTCCTCGAGGCGCAGCAGCGGCTGGTAGCCGTACAGGGCGAACGCCACGGGGCCTGCGCCGAGGACCGCCCACACGCCGCCCGCGTCGAAGAACACCGGCTGCTCGTCCACCTCGCGATGCTCGCGGCGCAGGTCCTGACGGCTCACGCGCAGCAGCATGGGCGTGAGCGAAGCGGCGCGGCGCGGCGCGACCGCCGGATTGTCGTACGGCTCCTCGCCGAGGTATCGCGGCGCGAGCGCCAGCGCCGCCGAGGCGGCGGACCCCGGCGACGGAAAGCCGCCCGGAAAGGCGTGCAGCGCCGGCGAAACCGGAGCGGGGGCTCCGGCGCGCGCGGCCGGCGGCGCGCACGCCAGGGCGGCGGCGCAGGCGACGGCGGCGCACGCAATCGAGAGAAGGCGCCCGGCCATGGCTCAGGCTCCGTACTTGTCGAGCCGGCCGGCGTGCGCAAGCAGCACGCCGATGAGGTCGCGGCTCGCGATCGTGCCGAGACTCCCGCACCGCGCGTGCTTCTCGTGGAAGCGGTCGAAGCCGTCGGCGAAGGCGAACGGCGCGCGCACGAGCGCCGGCACCGGGTGCCACGAGTGGCCCTTCACGGCGCAGGGCGTCGAGTGGTCGCCGGTCACGCACAGCACATCGGGGCGCAGCGCGAGGAGCGCCGGCAGGGCGGCGTCCACCTGCTCGATCACGGCCACCTTGGCGTCGAAGCTGCCGTCTTCGCCCGCCATGTCCGTGCCCTTGATGTGGATGAAGAGGTAGTCGAAATCCGCCCAGCGCGACGCCGCGAGGGCGAAGGCGTCGGCCGGAGCCTCCCCCGGCACCAGCGTCTCCATGCCCGCCAGCTGGGCCACGCCGCGGTACATGGGGTATGCGGCGATGGCGCCGGCGCGCAGCCGGAAGCGTTCGCGGTAGCCGGGCAGGTGCGGGCGCGCGGACAGCCCGCGCACCAGCGCGGCATTGGCTGGCGCTTCGCCGGCCAGCACCTCGCGGGCGCGCGCGAGCCATGCGTTCACAAGGCGCGCCGTCTTCGCGGACGCCGCGTCTCCGGCCGGCGCGGTGGCGGACGGGATGGGCTTGCCCTCCTTGTGCGGATCGGCGTCGCTGACGTTGCCGCCGAGCCCCGCGCCGCGGAACACCGCCACGAAGCGGTGTCCCTTGCCCGCCTCGAGCACCACCTCGACGTCCTCGACGCGGGCGGCCGCGCGCCGGAGCGCCTGCACGAGACGCGCGCAGGTCTCGCTCGGGATGCGGCCGGCGCGCCGGTCGGTGACGATGCCGGCGGCGTCCACGGTGCAGAAGTTGGCGCGCGCCGCCACGTCGCCGGGCAAGAGCGCGATGCCCGCGCCGAGCGCCTCCAGCACGCCGCGCCCCACGACGGTCGTCACCGGGTCGTAGCCGAACAGTCCGAGGTGGCCCGGGCCGCTGCCCGGAGTGACGCCCGGCGCGACCGGCAGCAGGCGGCCCTGCGCGCACGAGGGCGCGATCGCGTCGAGGTTCGGCGTGCGCGCCGCCGCGAGCGGCGTGAGTCCGCCGCGCGACCCGTCGGGCAGATCGCCGAGGCCGTCGAGCACGAGGAGCACGATCTTCGTGGTGTGGTCGAGGACGAGGGATTCGAGAAGGCCGCTCACGGCGGTGGTCCTTTCACGCGGGTCGTGGCGGTCAGGCGTCGCGCCCGACCCCGTAGCGCTCCCGCAGAACGGCGCGATGGTGGCGCTCGTGCCGGGCGATGAGCCCGGCGATCGCGCGCACGGTGACGTCGAAGGGGGCCGCGTTCTCGGCGCGGGTCAGGGCTTCGCCGTCGAGCGAAGCGAGCGGCGCCACGGTGGCCGCGCGCACGGCGCGCCACTCGTCGAGCAGCGCCGCGGCCCGCGGGCGCGCGTCGAAACGGCCCGCCGGCACGCCGTCGTCCCGCTCGAAGCCCGGCAGCGGCGTGCGGTCGGCGCGCGCCAAGCGCAGCGCGCGGTACGCGACGATGCGCTCCATGTCCTCCCCGTGGCCGACGACCTCCTTGACGCTCCACTTGCCCTTGGCGCAGCGCCGCAGCGACGCGGCCTCGCCGAGCGCCTCGAGCGGCGGCAGGGTCTCCGCGAGCTGCGTGCGCAGCGGCGCCAGGGCGTCGTCGCCCGGCACGAGGTCCACGCTGCCGGCGAGGCAGGGCGCGTGCTCGTCCGGCGCGGGACGCGGAATGACGGGGTCGCTCACTGGGCCTCCAAGGAATCGGGAACGCGCCGAGGCTAACAGCGCACCGCGCGCGGCACCAGCGGAGCGAGTCCCCGGCGCGCAGGATGCGCGGTCCGGCGGCGGCCGCATCACGGCGCGACCCCGGTGCGCACCCCTCACGCCGACGGCCGCCCCCCGGGGCGGGGAGCGGCCGTCGCGTTCCGCCGGCGCCGCGGCGCGCCTAGCGGTACATCGCCTTGAGCTTGCTCCAGCTCGTGAGCTTCGCCGGCGTCGCCGACGGACCCTGATAGCAGATGTTCGACCACGTGGCCTTGAAGTCCTTCAGCTCGCCGACGCCCGGCGCGAAGGCTTTCACGTGACCTCCGACATAGTGCGGATAGAGCGCGCCGTACAGACCGTGCGGCGGGTCCTCGGCCGGGTTGCCCATGTCGAAGGGGATCTTCCCGCTGTCGTAGAGCTGGCCCTGATAGAAGACCTGGTACCGCACCGTCGCCGGGAACGTGGCGTCGAGCGCGCGCGGGTCGTAAGTCATGTCGAGCGTGATCGGCGTGCCCTTCACGTAGCGCAGGCTGAAGCCGCCGCCGAAGGGAGGCGGCGTCGCGGGATTGGAGAACGTGAAGAACGGCAGCCTCCCGCCGAACACCGCGACCTCGCCGTCGGTCGTGCGCACGTTGAACAGCCCGTCGGCGTTCGGCGACCACCACGGCGAGATGCGCAGGCCGCCCTCGCCCTCGCCGCTGCCGCTCAGCACCATCTCGGCGCGGAACCGGTAGTGGCTGCAGTTCTCGAACTCCGCCGGATGCACGCCGTCGGTCGTGAAGCTCCAGGTGTGCAGGTTCGCGAACCCGGCGCAGCTCAGGTTCTGGTCGTGGAACTCGACAAGGAACGGATAGTGGTTGCTCGAGGTGAGCGTCGAGAACGGGCAGTCGTTGAAGACGCGCGGGTTGAGCACCACGCCAATCGGCGTCGGAGTCGCGCCGGGGCAGGTGCGACCGTCGCCGGCGCCCGCTGGCGACGCGATGACGACGGCGAGCGCGACGCACGCTGCAAGCAGGTATCCAGTGCGCTTCATTCCGAGTCCTCCCACCGGCGCGCGCGCGCCGGCCTTCGCTGGTCCGGGGGGTCCGCGAAGCGGTGGCTCAGGGTCCTCGCGTTCTCGGGCGGCCGCGGAGCGCACCGCGGACCGGGCGTGTCGCGCACGCTCCGGGTCGCTCGTCCTGCACCGCGCGGGCGGGACCTTTCGCCCTCCTGCTCCGCCCCAATGTTGCGCTTCCGGACTTTGTTCATCAAGTCACAAATTCTGTGCAACCAGTGTCCCGGCAGTCATTTGTATCAACTGGAGTCGCGTTTTCATGAAACATTCATCAAGTGCCACGCGCCGGCGACGATGTGGCAGACTTCCGCCCGCGAACTGTGGAATCTTTCCACAGCCGTCCGCGCGGCCGCCGATCCGGTGCGCCCGAGGATGCGGGCCGGCCGAACCTTCTGCGCGCAAACGCGCGACCGTCGCCCGGGAGCAACGAGCGTGATTCAGGACCCCACTGCGCGCGGGGAAGCGCTGGCGCGCTTCTTCGCCTCGCTCGAAGCCTCGCTCTTCGCGCACCTCGAGGAGTCGGGGCTGCTGCCGGCGGGCGAGGCCGCGGCGGCGCACGCGCGCAGGGAGTGGGAGTGCCTCGCGCTTTACGCCTGCGTGCGTGGACTGGTGGCGGCGGGCGGCTTCAACCGCGAGACCGCCGCGGCCGTGGATGCCCTGCACGCGGCCGTGCTCGCATCATGGCGCGCGACCGACTCCGCAGGGGAGCCGCTGGCGGCGCGCAGCGCGCGGGTTGCCGAGCGATACGCGGAGTACGGAGCGATCGGGGCCGAAGGCGGCGCGGCCGGCGCCGCGAGCGTGGCGCGACGTCTCGGCGAGGCATGGGCGCGGCACGCCGCCGGTCCCGGCGCGAGCGACGACCTGGTGGAACTGGCAGGCGCCCTGCACGAGGCGCTTGCCGAGGGCGCGGCCGAGGCGGTGCGACGCGGCACGGCCCCGTGAGGCGGGCCGGCCATGCGCGCCCGGCGTCGCATCCGGCCCGGCCGGGAAGGCGCGGCGCGCCTCACGCGGAAACCGGCATCCCCTCCGCCAGGCGCTCGAGCGCTTCGCCGCTGAGGCGGTACCGGAACCAGTCGGCGGCGATCCGGCGGCTGCCGAGCCGCTCGTAGAAGCCGATCGCCGGGGCGTTCCAGTCAAGGACCTCCCAGTCGAGCGCGTACCAGCCACGCGCGCGGGCGATCCCCGCGAGCGCCGCGAGCAGCGCGCGGCCGACGCCTTCGCCGCGCGCCTCAGGCGCCACGTAGAGGTCCTCGAGCCACCCGCGCCAGCGCCCGCGGAAGGACCCGTAGACCGGATAGAACAAGGCGTAGCCGGCAAGCGCCCCGCCGGGGCGTTCGGCGACCAGTCCCTCGAGCCGCGCGCCTTCCGGCTCGAACAGCGCGCGGCGCAGCATCTCGGGCGTTCCGGTGAGGAGGTGCGTGAGCCTCTCGTACACCGCGAGATCGTGCAGCATGCCCCAAACGCGCGGCACGTCGTCCGGTCGCACCGCGCGCACCGTCACCGCGGCGCGGGGCGCGCTCATTCGCCGAGGACCTTGACGAGCACGCGCTTCTTCCGCCGCCCGTCAAATTCGCCGTAGAAGATCTGCTCCCACGGGCCGAGGTCGAGCCGCCCGCCGGTCACCGCCACCACGACCTCGCGCCCCATGATCTGCCGCTTGAGGTGCGCGTCGGCGTTGTCCTCTCCGGTGTCGTTGTGGCGGTACTGGCCGACCGGATCGTGCGGGGCGAGGCGCTCAAGCCAGGCCTCGTAGTCGCCATGCAGGCCCGGCTCATCGTCGTTGATGAACACGCTCGCGGTGATGTGCATGGCGTTGACGAGCGCCAGCCCCTCGCGCACGCCGCTCTCCCGCACCACGCGCTCGACGTCGGAGGTGAGGTTCACGAACCCGCGCCGCGACGGCACGTTCATGACGAGGTACTCGGTGCGGCTCTTCACGCTGCCCCCTTCGGCTTCCACAGCGCCGCGTCGAGCACCGACCACAGGTGCACGCACCAACCGAGAAGCACGAACCACAGCACTCCGGCCATGACGAACATGATGAGCGCCTTCCAGAAGCGCCCCTGCAGCAACTGCCCGAGACCCGGCACGACCAAGCTGGCCAGCGCCGCGAGCACATTTCCGGCGGATCCCTGTCCGGCCATCGCGCGCTCCTCCCCGTCCACCGCGGCGCCACCGCGCGGCGCCGCGCGCAGCATGGTGCGCGATCGGGGGGGCCGTTGTCACGGGCCGCCGGCGCGCGCCTTGAGGGCGCCGGAAGCGCTTTGGTAGCGTGTCGCCTCCGCGCGGCGCGCCCCGGCGCCGCGGCCCCGCGTCCCCCACGCCCGGAGGCCCCCGTGTCCGCGTCCGCCGCTCCCGAGATCGTCGTCGTCTCCGCCGCGCGCACCCCGATGGCCGAGTGGATCGGCGGCAAGCGCGGCGACGGCCGTCCCGGCGGCGCGTTCGCGACGGTGTCCGCCATTGACCTCGGCGCGGCCGCAGCGCGCGGCGCCCTCGCGCGCGCCGGCGTGCCCGCCGCGCGCGTGGACCACGTCGTCATGGGCAACGCCATGCAGACCTCGTCCGATGCGCTCTACGGCGCGCGCCACGTCGCGCTCAAGGCGGGCTGCCCGGTGGAGACGCCCGCCCTGACGGTGAACCGGCTGTGCGGCTCCGGCCTCGAGGCGGTGGCGCACGCCGCGCGCCTCATCGCCGGCGGCGAGGCCGGCTGGGTGCTGGCGGGAGGCATGGAGAACATGAGCCAGGCGCCGCACGTGCTGCGCGGCGCGCGCGCGGGCCTGCGTTTCGGCCAGTCCCCGCCCCTCGAGGACGCGCTGGCCGCCGCGCTGCGCGACCCGTGGTGCGGCTGCCTGATGGCCGAGACCTCGGACCGGCTGGCGCGCGCCTACGGCATTTCTCGCGAGGAGCAGGATGCCTTCGCGCTGCGCTCGCACACGCTCGCCCACCGCGCGCACCGGACCGGGCGCCTGGCGTCCGAGATCGTGCCGGTCGAGGTCACACAGGGCCGCCGCACGGTCACCGTGGCCGAGGACGACCATCTGTTCCCCGACACCTCCCTCGAGCGGCTCGCGGCGCTGCCGCCCGCCTTCGGCCCGGAGGGCATGGTCACCGCCGGCAACGCCTCGGGCATCGTGGACGGCGCCGCGGCGCTGCTCGTCACGAGCGCGCGCGCGGCGCGCGCCGCGGACCTTGCGCCCATGGGCGCCGTGCGCGGGTGGGCCGTGGTCGGCGTGGAGCCCTCGACGATGGGCATCGGCCCGGCGCCCGCGATCCGCCGCGCCCTCGAGCGCGCCGGCCTCGCGCTCGCGGACGTGGACCTGTTCGAGATCAACGAGGCCTTCGCCGGCCAGTACCTCGCGGTCGAAAAGGAGCTGGGGCTTGATCGCGAGCGCGTCAACGTGAACGGCGGCGCGATCGGGCTCGGGCACCCGCTGGGAGCGACCGGCGCGCGGCTGCTGCAGACGCTGCTCGTGGAACTCGGCCTGCGCGGGCTGCGCCGCGGCGTGGCGTCGGCCTGCATCGGCGGCGGCCAGGGCATCGCCGTGATCGTGGAGCGCGCGTGACCGGGACCGGCGGCCCGCCCGCGGCGCGCGGCTACTGTGCGTTGAGGTCGCGGATCGCGGCGGGCGGCGTCGTGTCCGGCCCCGTCCCGCCCGACTCCCACGCGCCGATGTCCGGACCGTTGCCGGCATACTGGTCGTTGATGCCCGGCAGGCGCACGGCGGCGTCGATCGCGGGACTGCCGGCCCCGAGCGCGTAGTTCCCGGCCGCGGCGTTGACGAACAGCGGGTCGCCGGCGCGCCCGTTGAGCTCGAATCCGGTCGCGCTTCGGAACGCGCCGATCGTCGAGTACACCACGCCCTTCCACACCACGAGGCTGTAGCCGATCGCGTGGAGCAGGTCGCCGTCGAAGTCGTTGCCGGTCTGGCTCTCGCCCGCGTCGTCGCCGATCGCGGGCTGGCCGCGCCCGACCATGATGTTGTTGCGGAAGTGCTTGTTCGACCAGCGCCCGCTCGGATAGACGGGTCCGAAGCCGGAACGCGTGCTGGCCAGCGTGTTGTGGTAGATGAAGGTCTCGCCGACCGTGTCGAGCGAGAACTTGAAGCCCCCCTTCCGCGATTCGTGGAAGGTGTTGTAGAGCACGTAGGTCGGTCCGGTGAAGTTGGGCGAGATGCTCATGCCGTTGAGCATGTCCTCCGCCCAGTTGCGGTAGACGCGCATGTTGATGCCGGCGAAGTCCTCGGTCTCGAGCGCGTCGTCGGCCACGCCGAACACGCGGTTGTCGTGCAGGTCGCAGTCGGCCGCGGCGTTCTCGTTGGTGGCGTCCCCGCCGGCGTCGATGCCGTCAAAGGTGCCGCGCACCGTGTTGTAGCGGATCACGTTGCCGCGCAGGCCGCGGTTCGAGATGCCCTGCAGTTCCTCCTCGTGTCCCTTGGTGGCGGCCCACGGCCATCCGCCGATGCGCGTGTCGCGGCACACGTTCCACTCGACGAGGTTGTCCGCGGCGCCGACGCGCAGGAAGATGCCCTTGCCGCCGATGCCGTGAATCGAGTTGCCGATCAGCTCGCAGCCGGTCGCGCCGCGCAGCGACAGGCCCGCCGCCGCCGCGGTCGTGCCGAAGTAGCGCACCTCGAAGCCGACCACGCGCACGTAGGCGACGTCCACCAGCCCTCCCACGTCGTAGCGCGCGACATGCACCGGGCGGCCGTTGGGATCGAGGCCGCCTTCGGGCTTGACGTACAGGCGGCCGCCCTCGAGCGCCCAGCCCTGCGTCATGCCGTTGGCGTTGGCCTGCAGGCTGGCGAGGCTCGACTGCCGGTAGAGGCGCATGGTGCTGTCCACGACGACGAGGCGCGTGGCGCCTGAAAAGGGCACGCTCCAGATGCCGCCGCCCTCGTCGCGCCAGTCGGTGCGGCCGAGAAACGCGGGATCGGAGCCGTCGAGCACCACCCCGGGTCCGTCGGCGACGATGTGGATGGGCGCGCTCGCCGTGCCGGAGCGCGGGGTGTCGAAGCTCTGGTAATAGACGCCGGGACGCACGCGCACTTCGTCGCCCGGCTGCGCCACGTTGAGGGCGGCCTGGATCGTGGCGAAGGGCGCGGCCGAGGTGCCGGGATTGGCGTCGCTGCCGCCGGGCGCGACCCAGCGCGTGACGCCGCCGGGCGCGGCGGGCAGGGGCGCGCGCGTGCGCACCGTGCCGGTCGCGCTCGCGCCGCCATCCGGATCTTCGATCACGGCGCGCACCTCGACGTCGGCGCCGGAAGGGAGCCAGAACACGCTGCCCGCCCAGCGCGGGCCCGGGATGCGCGTGAGGAACGTGCCCGCTCGCCATTCCGGGCTGCCGGTCTGACGCCACTCGACGCGCGCCGTGGCGTTGAGGTTCGCGTCGCCCGAGAACGCGAGCCGCACCCCGACGCTGTGGAACGTCGGGTAGAGCTCGAGCGCGCCCGCGCTCGAGGCGTTCTGGGCGGCGGCGGGGCCCGCCGCGACGAGCAACAGAAGGGTGAGGGGGAGGCGAAGCGTCATCGGGCGATGGGTCTCCTCGGGCACAACGCCTCCGCCGGCCGTGCGGCCTGCAACGGCGGAGCGGGATGCGGCACTCTAACCTGCGGGCCGGCAGACTGGAAACAAGTTCCGTGCCCCGCGGCCGGCGGGCGCCGGAGGCCCCGGGCGACATGGCCGCGGCCGCGGTGCGCCGGCCGCGCCTCGGAACCGATGCGCCTCGGGACTTGCCGCCCGCCCGGGGGTCGGCTACACCTCTGGCGCTCACCCTGAGCGGCCCACTCCCACCGGCGAGCGTCCCATGGATCCGCGCGAGCTCATCTACGACTGGAACGAACACGGCGAGCAGTACGAGCGTCCCCCGTTCCGCATCCAGTTCGACGACGAGACGCTGCGCGACGGGCTGCAGTCCCCGTCCGTGCGGAGCCCCTCGATCGAAGACAAGATCCGGCTGCTCCACCTCATGGACCGGCTCGGCATTGACACCGCCGACATCGGCCTGCCGGGCGCCGGGCCCCACGTGGAGCGTGACGTCGAACGCCTGGCGAAGGAGATCGTGGACGCGCGGCTGCGCATCGCGGCCAACTGCGCGGCGCGCACGCTCGAGCGCGACATCCGGCCCATCGTGAACGCCTCGCAGAAGGCCGGCATCCCGATCGAGGTGTGCACCTTCATCGGCTCCTCCCCGATCCGCCAGTACGCCGAGGACTGGCCGCTCGAGCGCATGCTCAAGCACACGCGCGAGGCGGTGAGTTTCGCGGTGCGCGAGGGGCTGCCGGTCATGTACGTGACCGAGGACACGGTGCGGGCGCACCCCGACACGCTGCGCGCCCTGTTCACGGCCGCGATCGAGGCCGGCGCGTCGCGGCTGTGCCTGTGCGACACCGTCGGCCACGTCATGCCGAGCGGCGTGCGCAACCTGGTCCACTTCGCGCGCAAGGTGATCCGCGACTGCGGCCGCCCCGACGTGGGCATCGACTGGCACGGCCACAACGACCGCGGGCTCGCCGTGATCAACACGATCGCCGCGATTCGCGCCGGGGCCTCGCGCGTGCACGGCTGCGCCATCGGCATCGGCGAGCGCGTCGGCAACACGCCGCTCGACCAGGTGCTCGTCAACCTGCGCCTGTTCGGCTGGATCGACAACGACCTCACCGCCCTGCCGGAATACTGCGAGCTCACGAGCCGCACGACCGGAGTCGAGATCCCGCCCAACTATCCGGTCGTGGGTCGCGACGCCTTCCGCACCGGGACCGGCGTGCACGCCGCGGCGGTCATCAAGGCGTTCCGCAAGGGCGAGGACTGGCTCGCCGACCGCGTTTACTCCGGCGTTCCCGCCAGCCTCGTCGGCCGGCGCCAGGAGATTGAAGTCGGCCCGATGAGCGGCGAGAGCAACGTCGTGTTCTGGATGGAGCAGCGCTCCATCGAGCCGACGCCGGAGCGTGTCCGCGCGGTGTTCGAGCGCGCCAAGAGCGTGGACCGCGTGCTCGAGGACGACGAGATCCTCGCCGTGATCCGCGCGCTCGACGAAACCACCGTTTGACCCGGCGCGCCCCGCGCGCCCTTCGCGGGCGGCGCCGCCGTCGCGGCCGCGCCCGACAGGAGACCGCATGTCCGTGACCCACCGCGTCGCCGTGCTGCCCGGCGACGGCATCGGCCCCGAGGTCGTGCGCGAGGGACTGCGCGTGCTCGAGCGCGTCGCCGCGATCGAGGGCTTCCGCGTCGAGACCACGCCGTACCCGTTCGGGGCCGAGCATTACCTGCGCACCCGGGAGGTGTTCCCGGACGCGGCGTTCGCGGAGGTCGCCGCGCACGACGCGATCCTGCTCGGCGCCATCGGCGACCCGCGCATCGAGGTCGGTCTGCTCGAATTCGGCATCATCGCGCGCCTGCGCTTCGAACTCGACCTGTACGTGAACCTGCGGCCGGTGCGGCTCTACGCCGAGCACCTGTGCCCCCTCAAGGACAAGGGCCCGTCCGATGTCGACTTCGTCGTGGTGCGCGAGAACACCGAAGACGCCTACGCCGGCATGCGGGGCTTCTTCAAGAAGGGCACCCCGGACGAGATCGCGACGCAGGAGATCATCTTCACGCGCAAGGGAGTGGAGCGCGTCGTGCGCTACGCCTTCGAGCTGGCGCGGCGGCGCGGCCGGGCGCGCAAGCTGACGCTCGTGGACAAGGCCAACGCCATCCGGGCGATGGACCTGTGGACGCGCACCTTCGCCGAAGTCGGCGCCGAGTACCCCGACATCGAGCGCGACCACCAGTACATTGACGCCGCGTGCATGTACGTCGTGCGCAACCCCGAGCAGTACGACACGGTCGTGACGAGCAACATGTTCGGCGACATCTTCACGGACCTGTCGGCCATGATTCAGGGCGGCCTCGGCGTTGCGGCGAGCGGCAACCTCCACCCGGGGCGCGTCAGCCTGTTCGAGCCCATCCACGGTTCGGCGCCGCGCTACGCGGGCCGCGGCGTGGCCAACCCGATCGCCACCATCATGGCGGTGTCCATGATGCTCGACTACCTGGGCGAGGGGCGCGCCGCGGCGCGCATCGAGCGGGCCGTTCAGTCCCTGCTCGCCTCGAAGCGGCTGCCGTCGCTCGGCACCGACTCCGGGTTCTCGACGACGCAGGTCGGCGACCTGGTGCTGGCGGAGCTGGAGACGGCCGGCGACTGACCCGCGCCGCGCGGCGCGACTCGTTCAGTTTTCGCTGCCGGGAGACAGGAAGCGCTCAACCCAGCGATAGCCCTCGAGCACCACGAGGGCGAGCAGCGTGCCGGCGATCGCGAGCCCGTAGGCCTGCACGCCCACCGCGACGCCGATGGCGGCCACCATCCACACGCTTGCGGCCGTCGTCAGGCCGTGCACGTAGCCCTCGGTGCGCAGGATGCTGCCCGCCCCGAGGAAGCCGACGCCCGTCACCACCCCGTGGACGATGCGCGTCGGATCGAGGTTCGCGCCGCCGAATGCCTGCACGGCGTGCGGCGCGAGCTGCACGAAAAGCGTGGAGCCGAGACACACGAGCGTGTGCGTGCGGAGCCCGGCGGGCTTGCGGCCCATCTGACGCTCCCATCCCACGAGCGTGCCGAGCACGGTCGAGACGACGAGCGGAACGTAGTCGTTCATGCGCACCTCCCTGTGGCGCGGCATGATGGACCACGCGCGCCGCGGGCGGCAACCCGAAACCCGTCGTGCGGGCGCGTCAGCGGCGCCGGAAGGCGGGCGCGCGCTTCTCGAGGAAGGCGCGCATGCCTTCGTGCATGTCCTCGCTCGCGGCGAGCAGGCCGAACAGCGCGCTCTCGAGGCGCAGGCCGTCCGCGAGGGCGAGGTCGCCGCCGGCGCGCACGGCCTCGAGTGCCGCGGACACCGCGAGCGGGCCGTTGCGCACGATCGCGAGGGCGAGCTGCTCGGCCTCCGCGAGCAGCCCGGCGAGCGGCACCACGCGGTTCACGAGACCGATGCGGTACGCCTCCTCGGCCTTGACGCGCCCGCCGGTGAGGACCAGCTCGAGCGCGCGCCCCTCGCCCACGAGGCGCGGCAGGCGCTGGGTGCCGCCGTAGCCGGGGATGATGCCGAGCCCGACCTCGGGCAGCCCGAGCACCGCATTCTCCGAGGCGATGCGCAGGTGGCAGGCGAGCGCCAGTTCGCACCCGCCGCCGAACGCGTAACCGTTGATCGCGGCGATGACCGGCTTGGGCGCGGAGGCGAGCCGGTCGAACACGCGCTGCCCAAAGCGCGAGGCCTCCTCGGCGGCGCGCGCGTCGAGCGCGGCGAGCTCGTTGATGTCGGCGCCGGAGACGAAGCTCTTCTCCCCCGCGCCGGTGACGACGAGCGCCGACTGGTCGGGATCGGCGACGAAGCGCAGCGCCGCCTCCTCGAGCTCGGCGAGGGTCTCGCGGTTGAGGGCGTTGAGCACCGCGGGCCGGTTCACCGTGAGCACGGAGACGGGGCCGCGGCGCTCGAGCAGCAGGTTCCGGAAGGCGGCGTCGGAAGGGGTCGTCATGGCGAAGTCCGCGGGCGTAGGGAGCGCGCGCGGGCACGTCCCGCGCGACGCCGCGCAGGATAGGCCTGGCCTCTCGCGCCGGGCAAGGCGCACCCCGCACGCGGCGCAAAGGAGACGCACGGGACGCGCCGTGCACGCGGCGGCCGGCCGACGCCGCGCGCGCCGATCGTCGGGGACGGCCGCGCCGCGCGGGGGACGGCGCCGCAGGCGCGACGCCGCGGCCGCGACCGGGTCCCGGGCGTTTCAGCCTCCCCCCTCGGCTGTTAGACTTCGCCGGTCCCCGCCTCCTGGAGCGCCCTTGAGCCCGAACCTTCCGTCCGAACCGGATTCCGAACGCGACCGCCTCCGCAACGAGCTCTCCTTCCTCTCGGAGCTCGCGCGCGTGCTTGCCTCCAACACCGAGCTGCAGCCGATTCTCGACTGGCTCGTCGAGAAGACCGTCGGGCTCCTCTCGGCGGAGGAGGGCTCGATCCGCCTTACGAACGCGGACGAGGCGCACCCGGCCATGCACACCATCGTGCGGAAGCAGTCCACCGGCCTCGGCTCCGGTTCGTGGCCGCCCGCCGTGTCCATGAGCGTCATGGGGTTCCTGCACCGCAGCGAGTGGCTCGCGTCCCCCGACCTGCACGATGACGCGCGCTTCCCGGGTCTGCGCGGGGCGCCGACGCGCATCCGCGCCGTGCTCGCCGTTCCGCTGCGCGTCGGCAACCGCATCACCGGCATGCTCGCCGTGACCGAGGCGCGCCCCGGGCGGGCGTGGTCGGCGACCGACGTCCAGCTGCTGTCGATCGTGGCGAGCCACTCGGCCGGAGCCATCGAGCAGGCCCGGCTGCGCGCCGAGGAGACCGCCAAGCGCGCCCTCGAGGAACAGGCGCGGCGCATGGAGGAGGAGCTGGCGCGCGCGCGAGAGACGCAGATGACGCTTGTGCCGTCGGAGCCGCTCGTGGTCGGCGGGTGGGAGGCCGTGGGCCGCATCGTGCCAGCTCGCGCCGTTGGCGGCGACGCCTTCGACCTGTATGCCTTCGACGACGAGCGTTTCGGCCTGGCGATCGCCGACGTGTCCGGCAAGGGCATCCCGGCGGCGCTGCTCATGTCCAACGTGGTCGCCTCGCTGCGCGCGTTCTGCACCGGGCGCACCTCGATCCCCGAGGCCATCGGACACGTCAACCGCGGTTTCAGTCGCACCGTGGCGGCCGGCAAGTTCATCACGCTGTTCTACGGCGAGGCGGACGTGGCGTCCGGCGTGCTGCGCTTCGTCAATGCCGGGCACAACCCGCCGTTGCTGCGCCGGGCCGACGGCGCGATCGAGCGGCTGACCGAGGGCGGCGTGCCGGTCGGGATCTTCGACCGATGGGAGTACGTGCAGGGCGAGGTGACGTTGGTGCCGGGCGACGCCCTGCTCCTCTACAGCGACGGGGTGACCGAGGCGCTCGATCCCTTCGGCGGCGAGTTCGGCGAGGAGCGCCTCGAGGCGCTGTGGCGCGAGCACGGCGGCGGGCCGCCCGCCGCCGTGCTCGACCGCGTGCTGACCGCGGTCGCGGACTTTCGCGGCACCGCCGAGCAGAGCGACGACATCACGCTCGTGGGCGTCGCCGCGCGCCGCGGCTGAGGCCGCGTTCCGGGCGGGCGCCATGCGACGGCTCGCGTGGGCGGCGGCGCTGCTCGGGGCGGCGCTCGCGGCGATGGTGGCGGGCGCCTGGATCGCGGCGTCGCGGCATGACCTGTCGGGCCTCGAAACGCGCGTGCCGAGGCGCACGGCCCTCATGGCCGAGCGCGCGGCGCAGGCGGCGCGCGAGGGGCGCCGCGTGCGCGTGGATCATCGCCCGGTGCCCTACGCGCGCATCTCGCCGATCTTGAGACGCGCGGTGCTCGTCGCCGAGGACGATGCGTTCTTCGCGCACGGCGGCCTCGATTGGAACGAGATCCAGGCCTCGGTGCGGCGCAACGTTGAAGCGCGGCGCGTGGTGCGCGGCGGCAGCACCATCACCCAGCAGCTCGCGAAGAACCTGTGGCTCGGCAGCGCGCGCACGCCGTGGCGGAAGGCCGAGGAGATGTTCCTCGCGCTCCGCCTCGAGCGGGCGCTCTCCAAGCGGCGCATCTTCGAGCTGTACCTCAACTGCATCGAGTGGGGCGATGGCATCTACGGCGCGGAGGCCGCCGCGCGGCGCCACTTCGGAGTCGCGGCGGCCGACCTCTCGCCGCGCCAGGCGGTGCTGCTCGCGGCGGTCATCGTGAACCCGCGCCGCTACTCCCCGACGACGCCCTCGCCGCGCGTCGAACGCCGTGCGCGCCTCATCGCCGCGCGGCTCCACCGGCGGGGGGTGCTCGACGAGGCCGGCCTGCGTGCCGCGCGGGGCGAGGCGCCGCGCCCCGCGCCGCCTGCGTATGCCGCGCCCGATACCGCCGCGGCGGTCGCGCCGCGGGATTCCGCCGCGCCCGGGGAGACGCCGCCCGCCGCGCCCCCGCCGTGAGGGCGGCGTCAGCCGCCGAGGACCTCGCGCACGAGGCGGGAGACGACACCGCCTTCGGCGCGGCCCCGGACCTTCGCCATGACCGCCCCCACCACCTTGCCCATCTCCCTCGGGCCCGTGGCGCCCGTCGCCGCCACCGCCTCGCGCACGAGGGCGCGCAGTTCGTCCTCGCCGAGCGGCTGCGGCAGGTAGCGCTGCGTGACCTCGATCTCGCGGCGCTCGGCGGCGATCGTCTCGGTGCGGCCGAGACGCTCGAGCTCTTCGATGGTCTCGCGACGTTTCTTCACGTAGCGCTGCAGAACCTCGATCTCTTCCTCGGCCGAGAGCGTGGCGTCCTTCGGCTTCTTGGTCTTGGCCTCCATGAGCGCGGCCTTGAGCATGCGCAGGGTGCTGAGCGTGGCGGTGTCCTGCGCCTTCATGGCGGCGGTCATGTCGGACTGGATGCGGGCGAGCACGGAGGCGTCGGTCATGGGTGTCCTCGGGGTCGCGGAACGCCGCGCGCGGGGCGCGCCGGGGCGGCGCGCGCCGGGCGGCGCGGCGGCCCGCGACGATAGCACAGCGTGGGTGGTGCTCCCGGAACGCGACAGGGCGCGGCCGGTCCCGGGAGCACCACCGTCACGGCGCCGGGGCGAGCGGGACCTCGACGCCGGCGGTGACGACCACATTGTCGAGGCTCGTGAAGTCGTATCGGCTGTTGCGCTCCACGCCGAGGCGCAGCCAGCGGATCTTCGCGTCGGCCGCCCAGCCGAGCGTGCGCTCGGAGGCGGGCGCGAGCGTCAGCTGCAGCCAGTCGTTGGCTTCGTTCGCGAGCCGCACCCGCAGCGGCACGACCCACAGGTCGTCCCCTCGCGGATCGCGAATCACGTTCGCCGACGCGAAGCTGTACGAGCCCCAGTAGACGTCGGCCCCGGCGTAGAGGACCACGTCGGTCGAGTCCTCGGTGACGATCGGGCTCACCCCGGCGCGCCCGACCCATCGCTCGGAGAGCACCTGCTCGGTCTCGAACCAGAAGCGCTCGGCGAAGCGCTCGTGACGCCACTGCACGGTGTAGGTCGAGCGCCGGCGGTCCCGCAGGTGGAGTCCCACCTCCGGCCGGAACTGGTCCTCCCCGCGCACGAAGTCCCAGTACTCAAGCTGCACGTGGAACGGGCCCGGCACCCAGTAGGCGAGCACGTCGCGCAGATCGTTGTGGTGGCTGAACGACCAGTAGCGGAACTGCGCCCCGGCGTAGGGGCGCGCGGCCACCGCCGGCGCGGCGGCGAGCAGCAGGACGGCGGCGGCGAGCGCGGCGCAGCGCGCGGGGCGCGGAGTCATGCGATGCGGTCCTTCGGCCCGCGGCGCGGGCGCATCGTGCGGGTGACGTAGCGGAACCAGAACCAGACGAAGACGGACGCCGTGCGCAGGATGGTGTTGACCGCGCCGTACAGCGGGTAGAGCAGCAGCACGCCGATCGGCGCGCGGCGGCGCTGGCCCGGCGTGCGCACGACCGTCCACGGGTAGAGTTCGAACACGAGGTACAGCAGGTACACGACGCCCCCCCACCACCGCAGGCCGGGGGTGGTCGCGATGACGACCATGGACCATACCTTGAGCGGATCGCTGACGACCGTGTAGAGGTTGTACGCCATCTCGTAGCGCAGGCGCCACGGCTGGCCCTTCGCGACCATGAGGCGGACGAAGTTGGCGAGCTGGTGGTAGAGGCCCGGGTACCAGCCGAGCATGCGCTGCCGCAGCCACTGACCGAGCGTGGAGGGGGCCACCGTCCACACCGGCTCGTTGGCGAACACGATGCGGCGCCGGTGCAGGAGGTGGATGATCGAGCGCTGCAGGTCCTCTCCCTGGAAAACGCCCGTGTGGCTGTGGTGGAGCGCGTGCAGGTCAGCCGTGCGGAACAGTCCGGCCGCGCCCGAGATGCAGCTCACCGAGGCGGTGACGTCGTGGAAGCGCTTGCCGATCTCCATGCTCTTTCCGTACTCGTAGCGCTGGATGTGGCCGAGCAGGTTGTCGCCGCGCGCGCCGTCGCGATTGCGCCGGTCGGGAAGCACGTGGAACGCCACCGCGTCGAAGCCGTCGTCCGACAGCAGCGAGGTGGGCAGGCGCGCCCCGCCGAAGCGCGTGTCGTCGTCGAGCAGCAGCACGAAGGGCGTGCGCACGCGGTGCACCGCGTAGTTGATGGCCGCGGCCTTGCCCTTGCCCGTCTTGAAGCGGTGCACCTCGCAGCCGAGCGCGGCGGCGACCCCGGCGGTGTCGTCGGTGCTGGCGTCGTCCACGACGAGGATGCGCTCGGGCGGCACGGCCTTGGACAGTTCGGCGATCGTCTGCGGCAACTCGCGCGCGCCGTTGCGGCACGCGATGATGGCGCTCACGAGCGAAGGGTCCGAACGAAACGCGCGCGCCTCCTCCCGGCCGAGCAGCTCGACGACGAGCTTGACGAAGTCGACCAGGGCACAGAACAGAACGACGAACACGATGCCGTGCGTCGCGTCGAGCACGCTCGATCCCTCGGGCGATTGGACCCACAGCCTCCAGATGGACGAAAACGTTATCGGCACGGCGCACCCCGCACTGCACGTCGCCGGCGCTTGACCGGGACCGGGGCCATCCCTAGTCTCGGCCGCGCCTTGCGCCATCGGGAGGGACATCGGCCGTGAACCGCGAACAGCGCCTCGAAGAGCTCCGGCGCCGACGCGAGCAGGCGCTCGCGGGCGGCGGCGCCGAGCGCGTCGCCAAGATCCACGCCCAGGGCCGCCTCACGGCGCGGGAGCGGCTGGACCTGCTCCTCGATCCCGGTTCGCTCGTCGAAGTCGGCGCCCATGTCATGCACCGCTCGCGCGAGTTCGGGATGGAGCGCCGCCGCATTGTCGGCGACGGCGTGGTGGCAGGCTGGGGCACGGTGGATGGACGCCGCGTGTACGTGTTCGCCCAGGACTTCACGGTGTTCGGCGGCACGATGAGCGAGGCCAACGGGCGCAAGATCTGCGCGATCATGGACCTCGCGCTCGACAACGGCGCGCCCGTGGTGGGCCTCAACGACTCGGGCGGCGCGCGCATCCAGGAGGGCGTCGCCTCGCTGGGCGCTTACGCGGACGTGTTCCTGCGCAACACGCTGGCGTCCGGGGTGGTGCCGCAGATTTCCGCGATCCTCGGGCCGTGCGCCGGTGGCGCCGTGTACTCCCCGGCGATCACCGACTTCACCATCATGGTCGAGGGCACGAGCCACATGTTCGTGACGGGCCCCGAGGTCATCCGCGCCGTGACCTCCGAGGAGGTCAGCTTCGAGGAGCTCGGCGGGGCGATGACGCACAACACCAAGAGCGGCGTGGCGCACTTCGCGGCGCGCGACGACGCCGACGCCATTCGGCACATCAAGCGACTGCTGTCGTTCCTGCCGTCGAACAACGCCGAAGACCCGCCGCGCGCGGCGTGCACCGATCCCGTCGAGCGCCGCGACGAGGCGCTGGCGACCCTGGTGCCCGAGCAGCCCGACCGCCCCTACGACATGAAGGACGTGGTGCGCCGCGTCGTGGACGACGGCGACTTCTTCGAGGTCCACGAGCACTTCGCGCCGAACCTCATCGTCGGTTTCGCGCGTCTCCACGGGCGGCCCGTGGGCGTGGTCGGCAATCAGCCGAAGGTGCTCGCCGGCGTGCTCGACATTGACTCGTCGGTGAAGGGGGCGCGCTTCGTGCGCTTTTGCGACGCGTTCAACATCCCGCTCGTCACCTTCGAAGACGTCCCCGGCTTCCTGCCGGGCACCCGCCAGGAGTGGGGCGGGATCATCCGGCACGGCGCGAAGCTGCTCTACGCCTACTGCGAGGCGACGGTGCCCAAGCTCACGGTGGTGGTGCGCAAGGCCTACGGCGGCGCCTACGACGTCATGTCGAGCAAGCACATCCGCGGCGACTACAACGTCGCGTGGCCGAGCGCCGAGATGGCGGTCATGGGGGCCGAGGGAGCGGTCAACATTCTCTACCGGGACGAGATCGCGCGCGCCGCCGACCCGGCCGCGGAGCGCCGCCGCCTGATCGCCGAGTACAACGATCGCTTCGCCTCGCCCTGGATCGCGGCGGAGCTGGGGTACCTCGACGACGTCATCGAGCCCCAGGAGACGCGGCCGAAGCTCATCGCCGCGCTCGAGATGCTGAGACACAAGAAGCAGTCGCTGCCGTTCAAGAAGCACGGGAACCCGCCGCTGTAACTCGTGGCCGGAACATGAAAAGGGGGTCGGCGGTCGCCGACCCCCTTCGCGTGTTCGCGCCCCATTCTAACGGCCCGGTCCGGGCGCCGGCAAGCCCCCCGCCGGACGGCGCGCGACACGCGCGTACACACCCTCGAGCGCATCCACCACCGCGGCGCGGGAGAAGCGGCGCTCGAAGGCCGCCCGAATCGCGTCGCGGTCCCAGCGCCGAGTGCCGATCACCATGCGCTCGAGAGCCCCGGCGAGCGCCTCCGGGTCCCCCACCGGAACGAGCACGCCGGTCGTGTCGTCGAGAATGGTCTCCGGCCCCCCGCAACGCGTGGCCACGCTCGGCCGACCGGCAGCCATGGCCTCGACGAAGACGATGCCGAACGACTCGTGGCGGCTCGGCAGCACGAATGCGTCGCACGCTTCGAAGGCGCGCGCCGCCTCCTCGCGCGACAGGTAGCGCTCGTCCCACCGAAGCCAGCGATCGAGTCCGAGGCGCGACCCCTCGGCGCGGAACGCCGGCAGATCAGGCCCCGTGCCGGCAAGCCGGAAGCGCACGCGTTCCCGCCGCGACGGATCGAGGCGCGCCATGAGCAGCGCCGCGGCTGCGAGCAGGTCTCCGACGCCCTTGGAGCGCACCATGTGGCACATCGTGAAGAAAGTGAAGCGTTCCGGATCGCCGGTCCGATGCGGGTCGAAGCGGCGCTCGTCCACCACGTTGGGCACCACGTCCACCGGGCCGAGGCCGTGACGGTCGAGGTCGGCCGCGAGCGCCGGGCTCACGGCGATGCGCGCGTCCGCGCGCGCCAGCGGCTCGCGGATCCAGTCGGGCAAGGCGCCGTCGGGACGCGCATAGACCGGGAGCGGGAACGGCCCCATGTGCTCGGTCACGACGTAGGGCACGCCGAACTCGCGCGCGAGGTGCATCGCCGCCCAGCCGCCCGGAAAGGCGACGTGGGCGTGCAGCACGTCGAGGCGCCCCCAGCGCGCGAGGGCGCGGCGGGCGGCGGCGCGCGCCGCGCCGAGCACCGCGTCGCGATTGCCGCGTCGCACGCGCTGCGAGAACTGCAGCACCGGCACACGCCACGCGACGAGGTTGGGAGCGAGCCTCTCCTCGCGCTGCCCGCGGTCGAACAGCGCGGCGAGCGCACAGCGCGGCGAGCGGCGTACGTGCGCGGCGGTGAGCAGGTTCCTGCCCTGCCCCCACAGCGCCACCCCGACGCGCCCCTCGGGGCGCAGCGCCGCGAGGGCCTCCGCCTGGTCGCGCACGTAGAGTCCCTCGTGCGGGTAGCAGCGGTGCGGCCACCACGAAGGGAGCACGAGAACGTTCATGAGGCGGGCAGGATAGCGGCGGCGCCCTCCGGTGTCATTGCGTCGCCGGCGCCGCGGCGGAGGCGCCCGGCGGGCCGCGCGGCCGCACTACAGGATGAGCATGGCGTCGCCGTACGAGTAGAAGCGATAGCGCTCGCGCACGGCGTGCGCGTATGCGGCGCGCACCAGCTCGGCGCCGGCGAAGGCGGCGACCAGCAGGAGCAGCGTCGTGCGGGGCAGATGGAAGTTCGTGAGCAGCGCGTCCACGCCCCGGAAGCGGTAGGGCGGCAGGATGTACTTGCGCGTCCAGCCCGACGCCGGACCCAACGCCCCGCCGTGCGCGTCACACGCCGACTCGAGGGCCCGCACCGCCGTCGTGCCCACGGCCACGACGCGCCCGCCGGCCGCACGCGCCGCGCGCAGCCTTGCGGCGGTGTCCGCCGGCACGTCGTACCACTCCTCCTCCATGCGGTGCTCGCGCGGGTCGTCGGACGACACCGGGCGGAACGTGCCGGGGCCGACGTGCAGGACGAGGCGGACCGCATCCACGCCGCGCGCGGCGAGCCCGGCAAGCAGCGCCTCGGAGAAGTGAAGACCCGCGGTGGGCGCCGCCACCGCGCCCTCGACGCGCGCGAACACCGTCTGGTATCGCTCGGCGTCCTCGGGCGTCGCGGCGCGCCGAATGTAGGGCGGCAGCGGAATCTCCCCCGCCGCGCGCAGCGCGCCCTCGAGGTCGCCCGACGCGACCTGCAGCCGGCGCTCGCCACCGTCGCCTTCGCCCACGACCTCGAGCGTGAGCGACCCGTCGGGGAGCGCGAGCCGCACGCCGACATGCGCGCGCTTCGCCGGCCGCGCGAGCGCCACCCACGTGCCGTCGGGCGCCGGACGGACCACCAGCAGCTCGACCGCCCCGCCGGTCGGCCGGCGCACGACGAGGCGCGCCGGCCGCACGCGCGTCTCGTTCAGCACGAGGACGTCCCCGGCCGTCAGCCACTCGCCGAGCCGCGCCACATGCGCATCGACGAGAGCGCCGTCGGCGCGCCGCACGACGAGCAGCCGCGCGTCCTCGCGTCGCCCGGCCGGGCGCTGCGCGATGAGGTCCTCGGGGAGGTGGTAGTCGAGATCGCGGAGGTTCACGCCAACCGGGCGGCGCGCGCGCGGAGCGTCCGCGCCGCGCGCGTCACGAGAGCGGCAGTTCCGGCTGCCCGGCGCCGTCCGCCGCGCGCGCGGCGGCGCGCGGCGGCGTCAGGCCGAGGTGCGCGTAGGCGAGCGGGGTCGCCTCGCGCCCCCGCGGGGTGCGCTTTACGAAGCCCTCCTGCACGAGGAACGGCTCGTACACGTCCTCGAGTGTCGCGGGATCCTCACCGACGACCACGGCGAGCGTATTGAGCCCCACCGGCCCGCCGTTGTACTTCGTGACGAGGGCATCGAGCAGGCGCCGGTCCATCTCGTCGAGCCCGCGCTCGTCCACGTCGAGCAGGCGCAGCGCCTCGCGCGCCATGGCGAGCGTGGCGCGGCCGTCGGCCTTGACAAGCGCCACATCGCGCACGCGGCGCAGCAGGCGGTTCGCGACGCGGGGCGTGCCGCGCGCGCGGCGCGCGATCTCGAGCGCGGCGTCGGGATCGATGGGGGTGCCCAGGATGTTGGCCGAGCGCAGCACGATCGTCGCGAGGTCGTCGGGGGCGTAGTAGTCGAGTCGCAGGGTCATGCCGAAACGCGCCCGCAGCGGTGATGAGAGCAGTCCGGCGCGCGTCGTGGCACCGACGAGGGTGAAGGGCTCGAGGTTGATCTTGAGCGAGCGGGCGCTCGGCCCGCGGTCGAGCAGGATGTCGAGCGTGAAGTCCTCGAGCGCCGGGTAGAGGTACTCCTCGACGACCGGGCTCAGGCGGTGAATCTCGTCCACGAACAGCACTCCGCGCGGGCCCACGTTGGTGAGCAGGCCGGCGAGGTCTCCCGCGCGCTCGATGACCGGTCCCGAGGTCTGCGTCAGCTCGACGCCCAGCTCGTGCGCGAGGATCGAGGCGAGGGTCGTCTTGCCAAGCCCGGGGGGGCCGTGGAACAACACGTGGTCGAGGGCCTCGCCGCGGCGTTTCGCGGCGTCGAGAAAAATGCGCAGCTGCTCCTTGATGCCGGCCTGCCCCACGAAGTGCTCGAGCGCCAGAGGGCGCAGCCGGTTCTCCTCGCGCAGGTCCTCGCCGAAGGGCTCGGGATCGGCCACGCGCGCGGGATGCTCCGGGCGCGGCGCGGCCCCCGGCATGCGGCGCGGGGTGTCGGTCATGGGCCCTCCCTGGGCGATGCGTCGGGTCGGGGTCAACGCGCGGTCGCCGCCCCGCGGCTGAGCACGGCGAGCGCCCGGCGCACGAGGTCCTCGGCCGATGCGCCTTCTGCATCGGCGTCGGCGCGTCGCACGGCCTCCTGCGCCTGGACCGCAGTGTAGCCGAGTCGGACGAGCGCCGCGATGGCATCGTCGTAGCGTTCGGAACGCGGCAGCACGCCCGCGTCGCGGGCGGAGGCGGCGACCGGCGCCGCCTCGAGCCGGTCGCGCAGCTCCACGACGATCCGCTCGGCGGTCTTGCGGCCGATGCCGGGCACCGCGGTGAGGGCCGCCAGGTGCTCGTCGCGGATCGCCCGGGAAAGCGCCGCGGGCCGCAACCCGGAAAGCACCGCGAGCGCGACGCGCGGGCCCACGCCGCTCACCGTGAGGAGCAGGTCGAACAGGCGCAGCTCCTCGGCGTCGGCGAACCCGAAGAGCTGGACCGCGTCTTCGCGCACGACCTGGCGCGTGCGCAGCCGCACCTCGGCGCCGCGCTCGGGGAGCCCGGCGAGCGTGTGGCTTGACACGTGGACCAGGTAGCCGACGCCCGCGCACTCGACGACGCACGCGCCGGTGCCCTTCTCGGCGAGCGTGCCGCGCAGAGAGGCGATCACCGCGCCGTCCTCCGTGCGAGCAACGCCTCGAGTCCGCGCGCCGCGGCCGTCACGGCGCCGCGGCGGACGACGGCGCGTTGCAGGCGGTGGTGGTGGCACAGCGCGATAGCGAGCGCATCCGAGGCGTCCGTGGCGAGCTCACCGCGCAACCCGAGCAGGCGGCGCACCATGAAGGCCACCTGCTCCTTCCCCGCCGCGCCCGTGCCCGTCACGCTCAGCTTGATCTCGCGCGGGCTGTACTCCGCCACCTCGAGGCCGCGCTGCAGGACCGCGACGATGAGCGCGCCGCGCACGTGGCCGAGCACGAGCGTGGAGCGCACGCTCTCGTGGTAGTAGGCCTCCTCGATCGCGACGCAGTCGGGGCGCGTCTCGTCGATGACCTCGCCGACGCGCCGGGCGATGGCATGCAGCCGGTGCGGAAGGTCAAGTCGCGCCGAGGGGGCCGCCACGCCGTGATGCAGGCAGCGGAAGGCATTGCCGCTGCGTTCGACGAGCCCGAAGCCCGTGCGTCGGCTCCCGGGGTCGAGCCCCAGCACTCGCGTCACGGACGCCCCGCTCTCACAACGTCCTCGCTCCGGCCGCGTCGTCCACCACGAGGTTGGCGTGAACGCGGGTCACGTCGTCGTGCTCCTCGAGAGCCTCGACGAGCCGCAGCACCGCCGCCGCGTCGCGCTCGTGAAGCGGCACGTGCACCGAGGCGACGCGCGTGAGTTCAGCGTGGGTCGGCGTCACGCCGCGCGCGGCGAGGGCCTCTCGCACCGCCTCGAACGCCGCCGGCGACGTGAGCAGCACGTACGCGTCACCGTGCGCCTCGACGTCCTCGGCTCCGGCCTCGAGCGCCACTTCCATGAGCGTCTCCTCGGGGATCAACCCGCTCGCGACCTCGATCACGCCGCGCGGCTTGAACAGGTACGCCACACTGCCCGCCTCGGCGAGGCTGCCGCCGTGGCGGGCGAACAGATTGCGGATGTCCCCGGCCGTGCGGTTGCGGTTGTCGGTGGCCACTTCGACCAGCACCGCCACGCCGCCGGGCGCGTAGCCTTCGTAGAGGATCTCCTCCACCTGCGCGCCGCCGGCCTCGCCGGTGCCACGACGGATGGCGCGCTCGATGTTCGCGGCGGGCATGTTGACCGCCTTTGCCGCCGCGATGGCGCTGCGCAGGCGCGGATTTCCATCGGGGTCGCCGCCGCCGTGCCGCGCGGCGAGCGTGATCTCAAGGATGACCTTCGAGAACGCCTTGCTGCGCGCGGCGTCGGTGGCGGCCTTCTTGCGCTTGATCTGCGCCCATTTGGAGTGGCCCGACATGGCGCCTCCCGCCGGGCGCGCGGCTCAGTGGGCGCGCGCCTCGGCCTCCCGCTCCGCCTTGGCGGCCGCGATGACCTTCTCGGCCAGCTCCCGCGGAACCTCCTCGTAATGAGAGAACGTGGAGGTGTGCATGCCGCGGCCCTGGGTGAGCGAGCGCAGATGCGTCGAGTACTTGTACATCTCGGCCTGCGGGACGATGGCGCGGATGACCTGGTAGTGGCCATCGGCCTCGGTGCCCTGGATCTTGCCACGCCGGCCGGAAAGATCGCCCATGACGTCGCCGAGGAACTCCTCGGGAACGCGCACCTGGATCTCTTCCATGGGCTCGAGCAGCACGGCGCGCGCTTCGGCGCGCGTCATGACCTCGTGGAAACACGTCTCGGCCGCGATCTTGAAGGCCATTTCCGACGAATCCACGTCGTGGTACTTGCCGAAGTACAGCGCGGCCTGCACGTCCACGACCGGGTACCCGGCAAGCGGACCGCGCTCCATGGCCGCAATGATGCCCTTCTCGACGGCCGGAATGTACTGGTTGGGCACCACGCCGCCCTTGATCTCGTCGAGGAACTTGAAGCCCTCGCCGCGCGGCAGAGGCTCGAGGCGCAGGTGCACCTCCCCGAACTGCCCGCGGCCGCCGGTCTGCTTCTTGTGCCGGTACTCGCCCTGGGCCTTGCCGCGAATCGTCTCGCGGTACGGCACGTGCGGCTTCGACAGCACGACCTCGACGCCGAAGCGCCGCTTGAGGCGGTCCACCATGACTTCGAGGTGCAGGTCCCCCATGCCGTAGATGAGCGTCTCCTTGGTGCTGGGCTCGTACTGCTTGTGGAAGGTCGGATCCTCCTCGTGGAGGCGCGCCAGCCCCTGTGCGACCTTTTCCTCGTCGCCCTTGTTCTTGGCGCGCACGCACTCCGCCGTGACGTGCCCCGGCAACCGCGGCGCGGGGAGCACCACCGGGCGCGCCTTGTCGGCGAGCGAGTCGCCGGTGTGCGTCTCCTTGAGCTTGACGGCCGCCACGATGTCGCCCGCCGCGCAGCCCTTGCACTCGATGCGCTCCTTGCCCACCAGGTGGTAGAGGCCGCCGATCTTCTCGGGACGGTTGCGCGAAGTGTTCACGAGTTCGCGGCCTGGCTCGAGGTGCCCCGAGTAGACGCGGATCATGGACAGGTCGCCGAGGTGCTGTTCGGAGAGGGTCTTGAACACCACGCCCGCGAAAGGCTCCGTGGCGTCGGGACGGACCACGACCTCGGTGTCGCCCACACGGCCGCGCTCGGGCTGCACGTCGAGCGGCGAAGGCAGCACGTCCACCACCTCGTCGAGAATCTCCTTCACGCCGTGGTTGTTGTAAGCCGAGCAGCAGAACACCGGCACGAGGTCGCCCTGCACGACCCGCTCGCACAGCCCCTTGCGGATCTCCTCGACGGTGAGATCGCCGCTGCTCAGGAACTTGTCCATGAGGTGTTCGTCGCCGGTTGCCGCCTCCTCCATGAGCACCGCGCGCGCCGCCGCGACCGCGTCCTTCATGTCCTCCGGAATGGGCACCGGAGAGCTCTTTTCGTCCATGCCCTTGCCGGTAAACGCGTAGGCCTTGAGCTCGACCAGGTCCACGATGCCGTGGAATGAGTCGGCCTGGCCGATGGGCAGCTGCACCGGAACGGCATTGACGCCGAGACGGTCGTGGGTCGAGCGCACGGCGTTCTCGAAGCTCGCGTGCTCCTTGTCCATCATGTTGACCACCAGCAGCGTCGGGGTCTTCGCCTGACGGATGACTTCCCACACCACCTCGGTCCCCACCTCGGCGCCCGCGTTGGCGCGAATCAGGAGCAGCGCGGCGTCGGCCACCCGCAGCGCCGCGTGCACGTCGCCGACGAAGTCCGGGAAGCCGGGCGTGTCGATGAGGTTGATCTTGTGGTCGGCCCACTCGAACTGCGCGAGGCTCAGGTTGATGGTGATCTGTCGCTGGATCTCGTCCGGCGCGTAGTCGAGCAACGTCGTCCCGTCCGCCACGCGTCCGAGCCGGTTGGTGGCCCTGGCAAGAAACAGCATCGCTTCGGCGAGGGTGGTCTTGCCCACCCCGTGGTGGGCCACGAGGGCGACGTTGCGAATGTGCTGCGTGGCGTATTCCTTCAAGACGCACCTCCCGGCCGGGCGCGGAGGCCCGGAGTGGGACGCGAACGATTCAAGGGAAGACGAACGTGGGGGCGATGCTGTAACCCCAAGTAAGAGCGGAAACTACCACCCGCTCCCAGGAGGGTCAAGAAAGCGTGCCCGTCGCCCGCGGAGCGCAAAGGGGCGCGCGCACGGCGCCGACCCGTGCGCCTCACCTCGGTGCGCACATCCGAGGGCGTCCCCGCGACCGCGCGACCACCCGAGGCCCCGGCGTTTGCCCGTGCACCAACAACCCGGTAATCTCCCGCGCGCTTCCGATGCGCCGGCCCCGCTCCCCTCGCCGGCACGCACACGATCCGAAAGGAGCTTCGTTCATGCATCGCCGCTTCACCCATCGTGCGTCGGTCCTCGCCTGCCTCGTGCTGATCGCCGCCGGCGCGACGTTCGCCTTCTCCGACTCGGCGGGCCAGACCAAGGGCAACGCCGCCGCAGGCAAGGCCCTCTACAACAAGTGCGTCGCGTGCCACAAGGCCGACGGCAGCGGCGGCGTGAAGCTGACCGGCAATCCGACGCCGAGCTGGAAGGACGCCAAGCGCATGGCGGGCGTGACGGACGCGCAGCTGCGCGACTGCCTTGTGAACGGCAAGCCCAAGTCCGGCATGGTGGCCTTCGGCAAGAGCGGCCAGCTCAAGCCGCAGCAGATCGAGGACCTCATCGCGTACATCCGGACCTTCGCCGCGGCGAAGAAGTAGCGGCGCACCCCACGGCGGGGGCGGGCTCTCCGGGGAGCCCGCCCCCGCGCGCGCTCATGGATCAGCGGATGTCGATGGTGAACGGAAGCAGGGCCAGCGCTCGGCCATCGGGCAGCACCGCCAGCGGGGCGAGCGCCCGCCACACGCCCTGGATCGGCTCCGCCGCACGGACGCTCAGGTCCTCGTCCTCGACGAGGCTCTCGAGCAGCTGCTGGAGAAGAGTGCGCTCGGCGCGCGGCCAGCGCTCGATCGTCACCGGCGCGTCGGGGGCGATCCCGGCCTCGCGCCGGGCGACCGCGAGCGCGACATCGAGGCCCCCCAGCGTGTCCACCAGACCCAGCGCACGCGCGTCGGTGCCCGTCCACACCCGGCCGCGTGCGACCGAGTCGATCTCGGCGGCGCTGCGCCCGCGATTCGCGGCAACGCGGTCGAGAAAACCGCGATAGAAGTCTTCGAGCTGACGGTCGTAGAGCGCCTGCTCTTCCTCGGAGAAGTCCCGGTAAGGCGAGAGCATCTCGGCGTGCCGCCCGCGCGCCAGCGTCTCGACCCCAAGACCGAGGCGCTCGAGCAGACCGCGCACGTTCAGCTTGCCGCCGTAGATTCCGATCGAGCCGGTGAGCGTCGTGGGCTGCGCCACGAGCGCGGTCGCGCCGGCCGCGATGTAGTAGCCCCCGGAGGCCGCCACGTCCGACATGCTGGCGACCACCGGGCGCGTGGCCTTGAGCTTCTCCACCTCCCGCCAGATGTCGTCGGAGGCCTGCGCATCGCCGCCCGGGCTATTGATCCGCAGGACCACGGCGCGCACCGATGGCCGCTCGCGCAGATCGCGCAACGCGGCGACAAGCGACTCCGCGCCCAACACCGGATCGTCGCCCGGCCCCGCACGGCTGCGTCCCGGGGCGATGGTGCCGTCGGCGTGGACGATGGCGATGCGCGGCCCGCCCGACGCGGCCGGGGCGCGTCGGGCGTAGCGCTCGAAGTCGAGCGGGGCGCGACGGTGCGCCCCGCCCGCCGCCGCAAGCGAGTCCACCTCCGCGTCGTACAGCAGGGTGTCGATGAGGCCGGCGGCCGCGGCTTCCCGCGCAAGGAAGGGACCCGCGTCGAGCAGGGCGCGCACGGAGTCCGCGCCGAGGCCGCGCGCCGAGGCGAGCGAGTCCACGAGCAGCGACCAGCGGGCGTCCAGCAGGGCGTCGGCGTTGGCGCGCGCCTCGGGCGAGAAGCCCTCGCGCGTCAACGGCTCCACGCCCGACTTGTACTCGCCAACGCGCCGGAAGTTTGGCGTGACGCCGAGCTTGTCGAGCGCGCCGCGGAAAAACAGGGCCGACAGGGTCAGGCCGTCGATGCGAAGCGTCACCGTGGGCGGAGAGGCCACCACATCCGCCGCCGAGGCGAGGAAGTACTCCGCGTCTCCGCCCGACGTCAGGCTTGCGTACACGGGCTTGCCCGAGGCGCGGAAGCGCAACACGGCGTCGCGCACCTCCTGCATCCGGCCCCAGCCCCAGCCGAGCCCGTCGATGTGCAGGACGAGCGCCTCGACGCGATCATCGGAAGCGGCGCGCTCGAGCGCGCCAATCACGTCCCACACCGTCAGGGCGTTGACGCGCCGCAGCGCGCCGGGCCACAGGCCGCGGTACGCGGGCGGCCCCTCGTCGAGCCGCGAGGGAACGTCAAACACGAGCACCGCGTGCGATGCCGAGCGCGCGGCCGGGGCCCTCAGGCTCAGCGCAGCGAACAGCACGGCGCTGCCGAGCAGCGTGAGCAGCAGGACGAACACGAGCACGCCACGGCTCTTGGACACGTCGGGCCTCCCCTCGGAAACGTGCAGCGAACGTTCAGAAGAGCTTACGCACGTCGACCGAGATGTAAAGGCTGCGGGCGTCCTGCGAGTCGTCCTCGTGCCACTCGATGCGGCCCGTCGCGAGTGCGCGCGCGCGCACGGCACCGCCGAGCGGCTGCTCGGCGAGCAGCGTGAGTTCGGCGAAGCGGTACGTGGCGCGCAGCTGGGGCAGCCCGAACGCCGCCGACGCGGGGTCGTCGCCATAGTCGCGGCGCCCGCCCGCGGGCGTGACGCTCCACCAGCCGCCGCCGGCGAACAGTTCGATCTCGGCCAGGACCGCGGCCTCGAGGTAGGACTCTCCCGGCGCGAGCCGCGCCGACAGTCGCTCCACGCGCGCCGCGATCCACACGTCGAGCCCGCCCGCGCCGCCCCAGCGGGGACCGGCCGTCGCGCGGAGCACGTGGTGGTCGAAGAACAGCGTGGTGTCTTCGAGATCGAAGCGCTGAACCTCGGCCTCGGCCTTGAGCCATGCGCCGAGGCCGGCCGCCGGTCGCAGGCCGGCCTCGAGGCCGGCGCGGCCCTCGAGGAAATTGTCGCGGCTCGTGCTCACCACGTAAGCTTCCCCATCAAGTAGACAGTTCGAAGCTGTGCTCCCGGGGCTGGTGCGACCTCGGCAGGAACGTTCGCGGCGGCACCTGGCCGAGGCTGTCATGGGGCCGCTCGCTGTTGTAGTCCTCCA